>VFQR01000038.1_pt1 | contig 409240 bp, 365 predicted proteins | sample 3512321 | NCBI WGS metagenome assembly VFQR01 (sample SAMN10412374, study PRJNA504923) | tailings metagenome | isolation source: Relicate 3 Philex TSF1 revegetated site | place: Philippines: Tuba, Benguet | collected 2017-08-29
ACTCGTCCACTGGTCGATCTATCGTCTGACGGCGAGGAGGCCGTCAACGATGGCTCGAAAGCATAAAGCGACCAAGCTCCGCCAGACGCCAAAGGCAGTCCTCAAATTGCCTGATCTCGACCAAGCGAAATCCGCGGTCCTCAACAGCCTCAGTTCGACCGATGCCCAGCGCGGTTACCGCCACGCCATGGACGAGTTCATCGAGTGGTACTGTTCCGAGCCACGGCTCTCCTTCAATCGTGCTGTGGTCCTGCGCTATCGAATGCACCTCGAATCACGGAACCTCGCGCCGGGAACGGTCAACCTCCGTCTTGGTGTGGTGCGACGCTTGGCATACGAGGCTTCCGATTGCGGTCTGCTTAGTCCGGATCTCGCCGCGGGAATCCGTCGAGTGAAGGGCGTCAAGAAGCTCGGAGTCCGCCTGGGAAACTGGTTAACAATTGAACAGGCGACAACTCTCTGGCAGACTCCGTCGGATGATCGCTTCAAGGGCAAACGAGATCGCGCGCTCCTGGCCGTATTGCTTGCGTGTGGCCTTCGGCGGCATGAGGCGGTATCGCTGGAGGTACGCCACGTTCAGCAGCGGGAAGACCATTGGGCGATCATTGATCTCCATGGCAAGGCTGGTCACGTTCGAACCGTGCCGGTGCCCGACTGGGTCAAAGCGCTGTTAGACCGTTGGACGCAAGCGGCGGCGATTCACACCGGAAAGATCTTTCGACGTGTGACGAAGGCCGGAACGGTTTGGGGAACTGGGATGACCGAGAAGGTGGTGTGGCACGTAGTGCGTGAGTACGCCACCACTGCAGGCATCGCGACGCTGGCGCCTCACGATCTCCGACGTAGTTGCGCACGACTGTGTCATTCGGCGGGAGGCGAGTTAGAGCAGATTCAGTTCTTGCTCGGCCATGTCTCCATCCAAACGACGGAGCGGTACCTCGGCTGCAAACAACGAACCAAGGCTGCGGTCAATGATCGCTTGGGAATCGAGCCACCTGCCTGAACAGGCCGGATGCTCAGCTTACGAATTGCCGACGATGCAGGAGTCAGTGGCCATCGTCACTGCATCTCGGCCTGATTGGTCAGAAACTAGGACCTCCAACATGATGTGCCGTCACTTCAGGATGCGAAGATAGGTCAAGCTGTGTCCCTGAAAATACGCGCAACTGTATTCTGTTTCGTTTTGATGCCGCACTTGGCCCAGGTGGCTTTGGCTCGGGTATCCAGATTCGATCAGTTGATGGATGGACTTCTCAAGCAATTTTCGATCCCTGGTGGGCAACTTGCTTGCGTCAAAGAAGGCAAGTTCATTCACAATCGGGGCTACGGCCTAGCCGATGTGGAGCGGAAGCGAAATGTCAAACCAAAGTCTCTTTTTCGTATTGGTAGCGTTTCCAAGACGATCACGCAGGTTGCCGTCATGACTCTGGTAGAGCGCGGAGCTCTGCGGCTTGACGACAAGGCTTTTGAAATTTTGAAATCTTTGCAGCCTCCCGAGGGCAGCTCGCTGGACCCTCGGCTGGGAGAAATCACCGTTCATCATTTGCTGAAGCATCAAGGTGGTTGGGATGGCATAGAGCCGATGTTCCCACCCTGGAGCCGAACTGCTGCCGCAACGATAGGGACTCCGGAGCCGCCAGAGTGCGAAACGATCATACGGTACATGATGAGTAAACCGCTTTCTTATGCGCCGGGCTCACGAACCGTTTACTCGAATTTCGGTTACTGCGTGTTAGGGCGGATAATCGAACGGGTGTCCGGCAAGTCCTACGAGGAATATGTCCAGGGGGCCGTTCTGAAGCCAGCCGGGATTCGGGACATGGGGATCGGAGGGACGCGATTACGAGAGTTGGCCCGGCGAGAAGTACGCTATTACCATCAATTCAACCAAACCGAGTTGCCCTACAAAACCGAATCCGTGTTTCCTGGCGAAGGACAAGTGCCTTGGGCATACGGCGGATACTACCTTCGGGCTACCGACGCTCACGGCGGATGGATCGGATCGGCTGCGGATATCGCTCGCTTTGCCGCATCGATCGACGGGCAAGTGGGCCGCGCGCTTCTTTCACCAGCAAGCCGTCATACCCTGATGAATCTGCCCAAACAGGCAGGAGCGGAAGAGCCCGAAACCACCCCTTTCCACCTATCACACGCCGGAGCGCTGCAGGGAAGCAACGCGGCACTGCTTTACCGGACGCGTGACGGGTTGTCGATCGGCATCACGTTTAATTCGCTTCCCGTCGACTATCAGGCGTTTTTCGCTCAGTTGATTAGCGATCTGGATGCGGCCCTTGCCAAATTACCCTCAAAGTCTCGAACAAAGTAACTACGCGGGCTCTTGCCGCTAGAGCGGATTGCCAAGCCCTCTCGCTGCTTAGAGCGATGGGTGCTCGGCTTGCTCCCTAATGACGCGCTACTCGTCCACTGGTCGATCTATCGTCTGACGGCGAGGAGGCCGTCAACGATGGCTCGAAAGCATAAAGCGACCAAGCTCCGCCAGACGCCAAAGGCAGTCCTCAAATTGCCTGATCTCGACCAAGCGAAATCCGCGGTCCTCAACAGCCTCAGTTCGACCGATGCCCAGCGCGGTTACCGCCACGCCATGGACGAGTTCATCGAGTGGTACTGTTCCGAGCCACGGCTCTCCTTCAATCGTGCTGTGGTCCTGCGCTATCGAATGCACCTCGAATCACGGAACCTCGCGCCGGGAACGGTCAACCTCCGTCTTGGTGTGGTGCGACGCTTGGCATACGAGGCTTCCGATTGCGGTCTGCTTAGTCCGGATCTCGCCGCGGGAATCCGTCGAGTGAAGGGCGTCAAGAAGCTCGGAGTCCGCCTGGGAAACTGGTTAACAATTGAACAGGCGACAACTCTCTGGCAGACTCCGTCGGATGATCGCTTCAAGGGCAAACGAGATCGCGCGCTCCTGGCCGTATTGCTTGCGTGTGGCCTTCGGCGGCATGAGGCGGTATCGCTGGAGGTACGCCACGTTCAGCAGCGGGAAGACCATTGGGCGATCATTGATCTCCATGGCAAGGCTGGTCACGTTCGAACCGTGCCGGTGCCCGACTGGGTCAAAGCGCTGTTAGACCGTTGGACGCAAGCGGCGGCGATTCACACCGGAAAGATCTTTCGACGTGTGACGAAGGCCGGAACGGTTTGGGGAACTGGGATGACCGAGAAGGTGGTGTGGCACGTAGTGCGTGAGTACGCCACCACTGCAGGCATCGCGACGCTGGCGCCTCACGATCTCCGACGTAGTTGCGCACGACTGTGTCATTCGGCGGGAGGCGAGTTAGAGCAGATTCAGTTCTTGCTCGGCCATGTCTCCATCCAAACGACGGAGCGGTACCTCGGCTGCAAACAACGAACCAAGGCTGCGGTCAATGATCGCTTGGGAATCGAGCCACCTGCCTGAACAGGCCGGATGCTCAGCTTACGAATTGCCGACAATCCGCTCGGAACAGCTGAAGGTACATCCGCGGGTAGGGCGTTATACGGCCAAGTGACGCGACTACATGCCGCAAGTCGAGTTTTCGCTCCCGATCCGCATTCAGTTCAGGATGGCCGGACAACCCCGCGCGACCCTGTGTCGGTTGTGAGCTGCTATGCCACTTGGCTCTTTACGCTCGAGCCGTTCTCGCGCGGTCCAGCAGCGTCGGAGATACAAACCGCCCTTGAACGAGGTTTCGCCCCTTTTTATTACAACCTCGACGCCGAGCACATCAGCGATTTCGTGACCTGCTTGCGAGTATTCCATAAGTACCATCTGGCGAAATCCGGCCATTCCGGCGGCATGCGCAGCGACCAAGGTAAAGGGAGGACCGTTGAACTGCGGGGCCTTCGGCTGCAAATCGACGTGTACGGGTCCGATACCATGCGCCTTGTGCCAGTGGCGTCATGGAGCAACTCGGCCCAACAGCGGCGCACAGCCGCCCGGATACAGACGGACGGCTATTCCAGCACTACGCGTTCAGTTCCCAGATCCCGAAGCAGCGAGGAAAATCGTTAGGCCCGCTTCCGTTTCACTCGTTTGGTAACGAGCTACTCCGAGCGAGTTGCACCCACGTTCACAGCACCGCAAATGATACTCTTCCGGCGATCTGTCGCGAGATCGTTTCTCCGGAATACTTTTTCGGGCGCTATCGTGGGATTCTTGTAATCAGCCAACACGACCACCGCATTGCTGCGGCTCTTTTGTAGCTTGGTTCTGTTGGCCCGTTCGTGACAGATGATTATGCAGAAGATTGCCTTAAAAAGAGGAGTATGGGCCTTTGATCCCACGAAACCACTTGGGGCGCCCGGTGGATTCGGAGCAGTGTTCGAGGGTTATTCGAATGAGCATGGAGCACTCGCTGTCAAGCGCCTCCATCTCAGCGCGAATGATGCAGCTCATCGTGAAATGCGGATTGCTGCTGATCTCGCAGGGAGGACGCTCACAAATGTCGTCCCGATCTTCGATGCGGGTGAAGACGCGCAGTCGGGCGCATACTTCGTTGTGATGCCGAAGGCAGAAAAGAGTCTGCAATCCGAGTTGGGTACCGGCTTCTCTGCCGTCGATGCTGCGCGAATCCTGTTGGATATTGCGGGCGGGCTCATCGAGGTGAGCGACATCGTGCACCGCGATTTGAAGCCCGCAAACGTTCTTTTCCATTCAGGCCGCTGGAAGGTCGCGGACTTTGGCATAGCCCGTTTCGTCGAAGAATCGACGTCACTTGAAACTCTCAAAGGCTGCCTCTCACCGCCTTATGCAGCTCCGGAACAGTGGCAATTCATCAGCGCCACTTCACAGACGGACGTTTACGCCCTAGGTTGCATTGGCTATGCCCTGCTGACCGGCCTTCCACCATTTTCTGGTCCTGATCTTCGCGACCAGCACCTTCATGCTGACCCTTCGCCGTTGCCCGCTGGTTGCCCACCCCGTTTGCAAACACTGCTCAGCATGATGCTCCGGAAGCCGTCGAACGCGCGGCCGAGTCTCGAACGCGTCCGCTCGCTCTTGAATGAAGTGATCAATACGGCCGCAACTCCGGATGACGGCAATGGTTTCAATGTGCTTGCCGAAGCGGGAGCACACGTGGCCCGTGCCCAAGCGCAGGCCGACCGGGTGCAGCAGCAGCAACTCAGTGAGACTGAAGCTCGAAATCAGCTTGCAGGTACCGGGAGGAAGATTCTCCGAGACATCATCGAGCGGTTGCTTCTACGAATGTGTAGCGAGGCGCCGAATGCTCAAAGGAAGGGACTCAGGGTTGCGTTAGGCGGTGCTGAGTTCGAGGTATCATTGCACGGTTCTCCTGGCTACAGCCGGAAGGAGGCGATCGAACCCGGCGCGTTTAGTCAATCAAAGTGGGATGTCGTAGCCGCAGAGGAAATTGTGGTCCACCAACAGAGTCCGGAATACAAGTGGAGCTCTTCTCTTTGGTATTGCCGGTTGCCAAACACGTCAGAGTACCGTTGGTATGAAGCGTCGTATTTTGCAGCGCTACGGGGAGAAGCAGTCGCTCCGTATTCACTCGGCCGCAATATCAGAGATGCGGATCTCGCCGCCGCTCCAGTGATGCACGTGTATCAGCTCGCGTTTGGCCCGACCCCGATCGACGACGAAGATGAAGACGACTTCAGCGAGCGCTGGGCCGGGCTCCTTGGGCTTGCCTCACAAGGAAAGCTTGGCCACCCGCGAGGCTTGCCGCTAAACCCGAAATTCTGGCACCAGCCCTTTGTGGCATGATCGAGGCTAGGAAAGCGTTTGGTGAAGCTCCCGCACGTCGCTCGGAGGACTCAGTGAGCATTAAGGCCGAATCATTTGCCAAGAGGCTTAACGCCTACTTCGAGCGATACAACGGCGAAGAAGCTTCCGATCTCGATTTTCAATCAGGATTTCCCCGGCAACAACACGGCATCTGGAATACCTCGACCAGGCCTGCATGTATGAAGCTATCGAACCCCACCGGTAATAGAGTTCGGGTCGTTGCCCGAGCACCCCTGCCGGGACCGCTATGCCAATCAGGAGAAAATGGACGGAAAAAGACACGCCGCCATTTTCTCCAGGCCTATTCCGGCGTTCTGATCCTCGCCGTCAAGGCCAAGCCGCTAGGCGGTGCGGCAGAGTCGAGCCTTCACTGCTGCGGTGAGCAGGAAACAGCGTTAAGCTGAAGCAGAATCCAACGATGGAACACTTCGTTGCAGTCTTTCAGGCAGCGCTTGCCGCCATCCGTGAGCCGCGACTCTTCGCTACAGAACGCGGTTACCAAGGCGCTTTGATCGGTGAGCTGCAAAAGCGGCTCGACGAGGTAGCACTGCCCGGTGAGCCCATTATCGAGCAGGAATACCAAAAGACCTTGCCCCATCATGGCATCACGATCCGGCCGGACCTCATTATTCACATCCCGTTCGAGCGGGGTGCGACGTGCTGGCGTAACGAAGGTAACTTTGTCGCGGTTGAAATGAAGGTGAACGCGACGGCTGCAGAAGCAGATGAGGACTTTGCAAGCCTGGTACTCCTGAAAGAGAGACTCGGGTATCCACTGACGCTTTTTTTGAACATCGGCGCCGCCCAATCGTATGCGGAGCGTTGTCCGCAAAGCATCGCCGCGCAGACAGTTTGTTTCGCCGTCCACCTCCGGCAGGATATGCCGGTGATATCCCTGGAGCGGTGCGCTTGAACTGCTTGGGTGATCGGCTGGACAGCCTCTGGGAATGGAAGCGCCACAGGTGGGACACTATAGAGTTTCCCGAAACAACAATTGGCCTGGATGATTGAGAAGAATCTTAAAGTCGCCTTCCTCGCCGACCTGGCGTTGAGGGAGAAGCTGGATTTCGCCCGCGAAACGTGCTTCAAACACTCACCCTAACGGCGATCATCCATCCGGACGTGTAGTCGGCGATTCGAAGATGTGCCAAATCCCGGGTTGCTCCCGAATCACGCGCCACACGGAAGTTGGCTGTCGGGGCTAGAAAGTTTTGGCGGCGCAAGCGAATGGGATTTCCGGGGCCCATCTTTGCGGGGGAACGCAGCGGGCTATCGAGACGATGGAATTGTTCCGGTTCGGTTGCCGAGGCATTGCGGAGCCGCCATCATGGTTCAAGAAAGTTGAATGAATGTGCCGGCGCGTTCTCATCTATCCGATGAGCGGGCTCTGACCCGAGTCGCGGCCTCGCAGGGGGGCTTCTTGACCGGGAAGCAGGCGGAGTCGATCGGGTATGCGGCGCCGAAGCGCAGTTATCATGTGCAAGCAGGCAACTGGCTTCGCCCGCGGCAAGGCATATTCCGGCTCGCTGCGCAGCCGCTTCCCAAGCGCCCGGATCTTGTGCTTTGGTGGCTTTGGTCCCGAAACAGGCGAGAGGAGCCGCAAGGGATCTTCAGCCACGAGACGGCGCTTTCGCTGCACGAACTGATGGACGCGATGCCGTCTCGAATTCATATAACCGTGCCGAAGGGATTCCGCAGCAGCGCACGCATTCCGAAGTCGATCATGCTGCACAAGGCGGAGCTGGTTCCGGCTGAGATGGTTTCGACTGGGCTGGTTTCGACTGAGACAGAAAGAATCGACGGCGTGCCTGTTACCAGCGCTCCGCGCACATTGATGGATATCGCATTGGCGGGCGGCCTTCCCAACGGCGACCTCCGATTTGCATTCGTGGAGGCTGTCCATTCTGGGAAGATTACGCGGGCGGAGACCCGCGCGGCGCAGGCAGACCCGAAGCGCCACGAGGTTCTGCGAATGCTCCAGACGGAAGAACGTTAGGGCCAAACAGCCGAAAGCAACAGTTTGGCCTGCGGATTCCGGCAGGTGCTGTATTAGCGGCTGCATTCCATCGCCAAGCGAGAATGGCTGGGCCATGCAGGTCCCGTGCGTCAGGGGCCTTCGAAAACGAGGCGCAGGCCGGACAGGATATTGGCCACGGATGCGGGCGACGGGGCGCCGAGTTTTTCCTCCAGGTCCAGTTTGTCCACGGTCAGCGCGTGGGAAACGTTCACTACGCCGCGCGTCGAAAGTTTGGTTTCTCCGCGAGAGAGCAAAGCGTTGCCGGGCGCTTCGGCGCGCAGTATGTTGGATGTGATGAGGCAAACGACCTTGATGTGGCCCGCCCGTTTCGATTGAAGTCGTCGTGCCGCACGAGATACAGGGACGGACGCAGGGATGACGGTCGGGAAGTTCGGCGCCGGTGGCGGGGCCGAACGCGATGTAGGACGTTAACTGCGGCCCGTTACCAGCGGTCACGCAACTTTACGGCTCGATTGAACTTGCGCGGTAGAAGCAGCTCGGAGTTTGCCGTACGGCTGGCCGTGCCCAGGTGGGAGTAGACATGATTGAGTTTCGCGGTAAGCGCTTCGCCGCGCCGCGCTCGCAAGAACTCCTCGAGGGCGCGTGAAAGCAAGCCACTGCGGCTTAGTCCCAGGCGTTGGGCTAGGTTGTCGGCTTCGCCCATTAATTGGTCGTCAATGGAGATTGCCGTCTTCATACCTGTCGTTATACCGCTGTGCAGACCGCGAATTCGGTGCGGCTAGAGTGGAGACCGGCGGGGAACGCGGGAGAGTGACGCGATGGGGTGACTTTATTTTTCGCCTGTTTTGTTGGGGTTGGGGTCGTTTCCGGGGCGTGAGGTGGTCGGCGGCGTTCCTTGCCGTGCTTGATTGTAGGCGGGCCGATTGGCTGTTGTTGATTTTGATTTTGGACGGTGTTGCGCGTGTCCCGATTTTTGGATGATGTTTCGCGTGGCCGCGATTTATCGCGGTGGATGCAGTTTGCCGGTGGGTTGTTGCCGCAGAAGGGCTGTCCGCTTGTGACGCCGGAGATGGTGGGCTTTGTTCCCGATGAATTTCAGAGGCGGTTGCTCGAGACCGAGGCGAAGCAGGTGATCTTGAAGTGCTCGCGGCAGTGGGGGAAGAGCTCGGTGACCGCGCTAAAGACCGTGATGGTCGCGACCGCGAAGCCCGAGGCGATGGTGGTGGTGATGTCGCCGAGCGCGCGGCAGAGCGGGGAGTTCTTGAAGAAGGTGCGCTTTTACTTGGAGAAGGCGGGCTTTACGAAGTTGCGCAAGGACGGCGTGAACGAGATGAGCATACAGCTTCCGAATGGGAGCAGGATTGTCGCTCTGCCCGGCGTCGAAGCTACGATGCGCGGGTTCTCGGCGGTGGATCTGCTGGTGGTGGACGAGGCGGCGCAGGTACGCGACGATCAGTACCGCGCGGCGGGGCCGATGCTGGCGGTGCGCAATGGGGCGTTGTGGCTGCTCTCGACGCCGTATGGGGCGCGGGGATTTTTCTGGAAGGAGTGGGAGACGGGCAGCGACGAGTGGTTGCGCATCGAAGTGAAGGCGACGGATTGTACGCGGCTGCCGGCGGAATTCTTGCGCAGGGAGCGTATGCGTATCGGCGAGGATTGGTTCCGGCAGGAGTATCTTTGTGAGTTCGTGGGCGCGGAGGATGGGCCGTTCCGCGAGGAGTTGTTGGAACGGGCGATGATGAGCGGCGTGGAGAAGTTGTTTTGACGAAGTATCACCGCTTGAAGCGGCGCTATCACGTGGGTCTTGATTTCGGGAAGCGGCAGGACCATTCGGCGTTGGCGGTGGTGGAGGAGTGTGTGTGGGCGACGGGCGAGGTGGATAGGATTAGTTACGCGCCGGAGATGAAGAAGCTGGCGGTGTTGCGGGCGGTGGAGCGGATGGGGAAGGGGATGGACTATCTGCGCGTGCTGGAGCGCGTGCGGGAATTGCTGGTGAGCAAGGCGCTGCGGAATGAGGAAGTGGTGCTGGCGCTGGACGCGACGGGGGTGGGGGAACCGTTGTTTGAGTTGATCATGGAGATGTTTTGGAAGGTGAAAGAGGAGCGGGGGAAGTGGTTGAATTTGGCGGCGGTGGTGTTCTCGAATGGGCACAAGACGCGGTGGGAGGATTATCACGCGTTCGTGCCGAAGAACACGCTGATGGAGGGTTTGCATTTGGGGCTGGAGCGGGGGGAATTGCGGCTGGCCGAGGGGATCGCGGGGGTGGAGGAGTTGCGGCGGGAATTGCGGAATATGAAGCGGGAGATGGGGAGGAAGGATGCGCGGTGGGTGAGCGCGGGGGAGCATGACGATATGGTGATGGCGTTGGCGCTGGCGGCTTGGGGGAGGACGTTCCGCTTTTTGGGAATGGGGTGGGCGGATTTGAGGATGGGGATTTTGCATTGGCCGGGGTAGGGGGATTTTTAGGCGCGGCGATATCCTGAGTGGTATGAGGATTGAACTCGCTCCTGAAATCGCGGCGATGATTGAAGAGGATCTGCGGCGGGGGCGTTGCTCGTCCCCTTATTCCTCCCCTTACTCCTCGGTGGAAGAGTCCATTGCGCAGGCTGTGGCCTTGCTGCACGGACAGGAAAAATGGCTCGCGGCCGAGCGTGGGGGAATTTTCGAGAAGATCGAGCATGCGGTGTTGCAGGCAGAACGTGGGGAGTTGATTCCAGAGGAAGCTGCGTTCGCGGAACTCGCGCGCCGTCATGAGGTCCGCCGGCGGGGACGCGCTTAACGGCTTTGATAAGAATTGGTATCTCGTCTTTAATGGATGAGACTTGAGAAGATTTTAGGTGATGAAGATCAAGATATCGGTCACGCTCCCGGAGGAGCTGCTCGTGGCGATCGATGGAGTAGGGGAGAAGCGTTCGGCGTTTTTGGAGAGAGCGGCGCGCGCGTTGTTGGCGGCGATGGAACGAGCGGCGGTGGATGCGCGAGATTTGGATGTCTATGAGAGGAATGCGAAACGATTGAACCGCGAAGCGGCGGATGTGCTGGGGTTTCAGCAGCGTGGTGGGCGCACCACTTGCAAGCGTCGTGTGCGGGGGTGAGGTGCTGGGCGGCGCTTGTCGCGCTCCCTGGCGGCCCTCCTACGCTACCGCTTCCACCTTCGCTGAAGCTACGGCGGACGAGTCGGCGGGTCGAGATCGCGGCTCTGAAATGGCGGGTGTCGCGCTCCCTGGCGGTCGCGGCTCTGAAACGGCGGGTGTGATGTATCAATTGGCGTTTTGGCGCGGTGGTGTATGGGCGTTGCGAGGTGCTGGAGCGTTAGGTTTTTTCTAGGAGCTTGGCGATTTGGTTGAAGTCGTTGGGGACTACTATGGGGGCGTTGCCGTGGGTGGACGCTAGCTTTTCGCCTTGGGGGCCGGTCAATTGGCCGGTGTGGTAGCGGTAGATGTAGTCGGGGTCTTTTAGGACGTTGCCGGTTAGGACGCCTACTACGGTTTCGTTCTTTTGGATTCTGCCCGCTGCTACTAGTTTCTTTAGGCCGGCTAGCGTGGCGGCGCTGGCGGGTTCGCAGCCTATGCCGCATTTGCCGATGATGGCTTTGGCGTCGGCTATTTCTTGTTCCGTTGCCTTCTCGACAATGCCTTGGGTGCCTAGGACGGCCCAGGCTTTGGGCCAAGACACGGGGTCGCCGATCTTGATGGCGGTAGCTAGGGTTTCCGGGTGGGGGTTTGCGACGAAGCCCGTGCGGCTGGGGGCTTGCATGAAGTCGTAGAAGGGGCTGGAGCCTTCGGCCTGGACGACGGCGAACTTCGGCAGGCGGTTGATGAAGCCTTGCTCATAGAGTTCCTTGACGCCTTTGCCTAGGGCGCTGACGTTGCCGAGGTTGCCGCCGGGGAGGACGATCCAATCGGGGGCTTCCCAATCGAGCTGGTCCATCATTTCGATGGCGATGGCTTTTTGGCCTTCGATGCGGAAGGGGTTGACGCTGTTGAGGAGATAGATGCCGAGCTTTTCGGCGAGGACGCGGACGAGGGCGAGGATCTGGTCGAAGTTCGCTTCGACTTGGAGGGTTTTGGCGCCGTAGTCGAGGGCTTGGCCCAGCTTGCCGAAGGCGATGTTGCCGTGGGGGATCAGGATGATCGCCTCAAGACCGCAGGAGGCGGCGTAGGCGGCCATGGAGGCGCTGGTGTTGCCGGTGGAGACGCAGGCGACGCGCTTCATGCCGAGGCGGAGGGCCTGGCTGACGCCGGCGGTCATGCCGTTGTCCTTAAAACTGCCGGTGGGGTTGAAGCCCTGGTGCTTGAAGCGGAGACGGTCGAGACCGGCGTACTGGGCGGCGAGGCAGGCGTCCAGAATCGGAGTGTTGCCTTCGCGGAGAGTGACGATGTGGCGTTCGTGATCGAGGAAGGGGAAGAGTTCGCGGTAGCGCCACACGCCGCTTTGGTCGATGGGATGGTTCGACATGCGGCGCTCGCGCCAGACTTGCTTTAGGGTCCAGGGGTCGGAAGGGGCGCCGTCATAGCGGACTTCTAAGAGGCCGCCGGTCTGGGGGCAATTGTAGATGACGTCCGTGATTGGGTAGCGGCAATCCGGACCCGCCTCGATGGAGGCAAGATATGCTGTCATTCGTAATCCTTCATTATAGAGAGACATGCGGGCCGTACACTTCGAAAACGGGCGGGTGGAATTGCGGGACGTGGCGAGGCCGCGGCTGCGGCAGGGGCATGCGTTGATTCGGATGCGGCTGGCGGGGATTTGCAACACGGATCTGGAACTGCTGGGCGGCTACTATGGCTTCGCGGGGATTCCGGGGCACGAGTTCGTGGGCGAGGTGGTGGAGTGCGCGGAGCGGCGTTGGATTGGCAAGCGCGTGGTGGGGGAGATTAATCTCGCGTGCGGGCGTTGCCAGTATTGCGCGCAAGGATTGGGACGGCATTGCCCGAAGCGGAGCGTGTTGGGGATTGTGAAGCATCCGGGGGCGTTTGCGGAGTATTTGACGCTGCCTGTGGAGAACCTTTTGCAGGTGCCTAGCGAGATGTTGGACGAGTATGCGGTGTTCGCGGAGCCCGTGGCGGCGGCTTGCGAGATTTTGGAGCAGTTGGACTTGGGGGCGCGCGAGGAGGTGGCGGTGTTGGGGGATGGGAAGTTGGGTTTGTTGATCGCGCAAGTGTTGGCGTTGCATGGGTGCAAGGTGACGGCGTTTGGGCGGAACCGGGCGAAGCTGGATGTGTTGCAGCCGCTCGATGTGCAGACGGTGCTGGTTAAGCGGGAGGCGCCGAAGTTGCCGCGGGCGGAGTTTCCTTATGTAGTGGACGCGACGGGGTCGGCGGCGGGCTTTGGGGAGGCGATGGAGATGGTGCGGCCGCGGGGGACGATCGTGATGAAGTCGACGGTGAAGGAGCGGGTGGCGGCGGATATGGCCAAGGCGATCGTGAATGAGATTACGCTGGTGGGGTCGCGGTGTGGGAGGTTTGCGCCGGCGCTCAAATTGATCCGGGGCGGGGAATTGAATTTGGGGGCGATGATCGATGCGTGGGTGCCGCTGGAGCACGCGGATATGGGGCTGGGGCTGGCGAAGGAGCCGGGGATTTTGAAGGTGCTGTTATCGAACTAGGGATAAAAAAGGCGGCGGGCGGGTCTCGCTACCCGTCCGCCGCTTAGCTTCCCTCTCTCCAGGGAAAGTTCGTTGAAGTCTTGGGGGCCGCTGGGGGATCTAGTGACGCCGGCGGCGTTGGGCGTCTTGCATCGCGGCTAGGGCCGCGAGGAGTTCGTCGAGATTGAGTTGGAGCTCGGGGGTGGTGGCCGTCTGATTGGGGGCGCCGGCTTCCTTCCATTCGATTTTGGCGAGGAGGGCGTTGTACGCGGGGGTGGCGGGGCTGGGGGACTGCATGTTTTCAGCTCTCTGTTTCGTCTCTCACTGTTTCGTCTCTCACTGTTTCGTCTCTCACTGGGATAGTGCGAAAAGCGAGCGCGCCGTGTCACGGAGATGCAAAAAATCTCGAAAAAAGTTGCGGCCTCAGGTGTTTTCCGGGTGGGTGTACTAAGGGGTTTACGAGGGCCCGGGGAGGCTAAGTACTAATGCGTTTTGGGTCGATTGATCTATTTCAGCCTTAGCCGATCCCCCGTACTATCGGTACAACTGGTTCAATCTTATGATTCTGGGTGGCTCGGAACTCCAAGTTTTCGTGACCTTTTTGGTGATCCTGGCGTGCGCCTTCGTGGCGCTGCTGATGGATTACTTGAAGGGGAACAATGAGCAACTGCGTGAGCGTCACGTCGATCTGCTGGTGCGGCAGGAGCAATATGCCGGCAAAGCGGGTGTGGACGCGGCGGTGCTGGCGCGTAGTCTGGAGCAGGTGCTGGGAGAGCAGACGGCGGCGTTGAAGGAGATCGTCGCGGAGTCCATAAAGGAAGCGCCCTTGCGTGAGTTGGAGGAAGCGCGCAAGAGCGGTCTGCTGGGCAAGGGCGGCTATGTGGGTAGCTTGCAGGACTTGCCGGTTTGGGAGATACCGGAGCCGAAGCGGGAAGCGCCGCAGGGCGAGGTTAGCGATGGGGAGAAGGTGAAGATTTCGTTGGTGGCGGAAGGGGATGTGCGGCCAGCGGAGACGCCGGAGGGTCCGGTCGTACCCGTTGCCGAGAAGAGGGAAGAGGAAGTCGTTGAGCCCGCCCCGGCTGCGGCGGCGCATGATTTCGACCGCTTCCTGGACGATCTGGTGAGCGAGTTTGAGGCGAACCCGGCGGCGTATCCGGATCCGCAGGAAGTGCTGACGCCGGAGACGGCCGTTGCGGAAAACCTTGGGGCGGATAGCGCCGAGCAGTTGGCGCCGCTGGCGGCGGCGTTGGGCACCGAAGTCAAAGAGATTCCCGCGGGCGTGCATGCGCCGGCGGTATTACAGGAATTGCTCGCGGCGCCGCCGGCTTTGCAGGGCGTGGTGGTTTGCGTGGGGATTAACGAGTACTCGCAACTGCATAAGAATTTGGGCAAGCAGGCGGCCGAGCAGTTGTTGGGTAACGTGGATGCGTTGTTGGGAGACTTGGTGCGCGGGAAAGCGTTTTTGTGCCGCCGGAGCGAGGATGAATTCGTTCTGGTGGAGCCGGAGTTGACGGGGGCGCTCGCGCAGCGGCGCTTGAACGAGATCTCCGAGCGGTTGTGGGATTTCCAACTGCGGAACTTGGGGAGCTTCAGCGTGGTGTTCTCTTGGGGCGCGCACGAATCGCGCGGGGAGAGCTTGCGCGAAGCCGTGGAAGCGGCTCAGGAAAAGATGCGCGAGACGCAGGCGGCGCGGAAGAGTTCGTCGTTCGATAAGTTGCGGCGGCGCTTGGCTACCGCGTAAGCGTTCTAGGGACGGAGCGATTGCTCCATCTGTTCCAGTTCACGGGCGGCATCGACGAAGCGGCCCTGACCCATGAGTTCCCGATACCTCCTAAGGTGCCCTCGGGCGCGCTCCAGGCGTTGATCGCCTGGAGGCGCCGCCGGGGATGTTTTCGTTTCGGGGGCGCCTGGCGCGTTGGGGGCGGCGGGTGTCGCGGGCGATGCAGCGGCGGAGAGGTTCACGTCTTGACCGGCGAGTTGGGAGAGCGCCTGTTCATAGGTGTCCGCATAGGCAATCGTGCTGCCGAAGCCGAGAGCGACTTTCTTGAGCTCCGGCATCGGTGCCTTGGCGGCTTGGATGTAGATCGGTTCGACGTAAAGGAACTGGTCGGCCATGGGCAGCACTAGCATCTGGCCTTTGATGACGCTGGAGCCTTGCTGGTTCCAGAGGGTGAGGTCTTTCGAGATGTTCTGATCCTGGTTGATGCGGGCGCCGATTTGCATCGGACCATAGATGAGTTGTTGTTTCGAGAGTTGGAGGACTTCGATCTCGCCGAGGCGATCGCCGTCGCAGCGGGCGGCCATGAGGCCGATTAGGTTTTGCTTGTTGCGTGGGGTGAAGGTGGTGAGCAGGAGGAATTCGGCTTGTTTGTCGCCGGGGAGGGTGGCCATGAGGTAGGTTGGTTCGGCGACGGAGGAGGCTTCGTTGGCCGAGGAGCCGGTCTTGGCGATGTCCCAGACGTCTTCCTTGTTGTAGAAGGCTTCGGGATCGCGCATGTGGTAGGTGAGGTAGATTTCCGATTGGGCGCGGAAGAGCAACTCCGGGTAGCGCGCGTGGGCGCGGAGATCCTTCGGCATGCTGGAGGCGGGCGCGAAGAGGTTGGGGAAGATGGCGCGGTAGGAACTGAGGATGGGATCGGCGTCGTCCCAGGCGTAGAGTTGGACGCGGCCGTCGTAGGCGTCGACGGTGGCCTTGACGCTGTTGCGCATGTAGTTGAAATTGCCGAAGCCGGCGCGCAGGGATTTCGCGTAGGGGTGGCGGTTGTGGGCGGTGTAGCCATCGACCATCCAGACGAGGCGGCCGTCTTGCGCGATGACGAGATAGGGGTCGTCATCCCAGACGACGAATTCCGCAAGTGTGTCGAGGCGCTTGACCACGTTGCGGCGGATCAACATGCGGCTTTCGGGGCTGAGGTACGAAGTGAGAAGGATGTTCCAATCGCCTTCGGCGATGGCGGCTGCGAGGCGCATGGCGAAGCCGCTGATGGGGATGCCGCTCGCGCCTTCGTATTTGGAGTGGACGTTTTCGGTGCCGGAGGGGTAATTGAATTCGGGTTGGGCGGTGCGGACGAAGACGGGTTCGTGGACGGCTTCGCCGTAATAGATTTCTGGGCGCTTTACTTGCGGGGCGCCGGCGGTCGCGGTGAGTGGAGCGTCCTTCAGGAGAAGTTGCGGGAGGCCGTCGCTCGAGATCTTGTTGGCTTCGGCCATGACGACGCCGTAGCCGTGGGTGTAGATGAAGTGGGGGTTGATCCAGCGGCTGCGGGCTTCGGGAAGTTGGCGGACGTCGAGCTCGCGCGGGGTGAGGAGGACTTGGCGGGTTTGGCCGTCGGGGAACTTGTAGCGGTCGACGTCGGTGTCGGCGAAGACGTAGTAGGGGCGGAGGGCTTGGATTTGGGTGATGGTGTCGTGGAAGGCTTTCCAATCCCAGAGGCGGACGTTGTCGAGGAGGGCGCGGTGTTCGGCGGGTGCGAAGACGCCGTTTTGGCGGGCGGGGAAGTCGCGTTCCTTGAGCTTGTCCTTGAGGCCGTAGGCGGCGCGGGTGGAATCAATGTGGTTGACGATGAAGGGGCGCTGGAGGGAGATTTCGTTGGGACGGACGTTGAGGGCGTTGACGACGGAGGGGATGAAGCCGGCGGCGGCGAATGTGAGAAGCAGCGCGCCACCGGCGAAGATCCAGCGGCCGGCGAGGATGAGCAGCGCGGCTACGGCGACGGCGGCGAGTTTCGCGTAGACGAGGGGGAGCGCAATGTTGACGGCGACATAATCGGCGCCGACGAGGAAGCCGTGGTCTTCAAAGAGGAAGTTGTAGCGGCCGAGCCAGACTTGGGCGGCGAAGACCGTAAGCAGCGCGGCGGCGAGGATGCGGAGGGGTTTGCTCGAGAAAAGAGCGCCGACGTCGAGGCGGTTGAGGTCGTCCCATTGCTGGTGCTGCAGGCCGCGGAAACGGCTGCGGAGGTTGGCGAATTCGTGGCGGACTAGATAGTAGACGCCCCCGAAGAGGAGGAGCGTGAAGAGCCAGCGGAGGAGCATTTGCCAGAAGGGGAGAGCGAAGAAGTAGAAGTTGAGATCGTGGTTGAAGACGGGGTCGCGATAGGGGGAGGCATTGGGGACTTTGGTGCCGCCGTACCAGCGGACGAGGGTCCAGTTGTCGATCATAAGGACGGTGAAGAGGTAGCCAAGGACGCCGCAGACGGCGAGGCGGCGCAGCCAGTTAGAGTTATGTTGGGCGGAGAGGGCGAAAAAGACGAGGGCGGTGAGAAGGGCGACGATCAGGCGCGGGAGGATCGCGTACTGGATCATCTCGTTGAAGGTTTGGGCTTGGCCGACTTCCTTCCACCATTCCCAATCGATATAGAAACTGGCGATGCTGCGCGCGCTTCCTAGTAGCAGGAGCAGCAAGAACATCCAACCGATGAGGCCGAAGCCGCCGGAGGAACGTTGGGGAGGACGGGGTTCCTCGATGTCGATCACTACATTGCGGGCCATAGGGAAGTTGTCACTTACAATCAAACCACGATGCAAAGACGAAGGCTGCTAATTCTCGCGATTCCGCCGGCGCTGGCCGCGGTGGGCTTGTTGTCTTTGTATCTGTTGGTCAAGCCGGAGAAGTTGCGGCCGGTTTTGGAACAGCAACTGAGCGAGGCGCTGCAGAGGCCGGTGCGGGTGGGGTCGCTTTCGTTTGGCGTGCTGCCGGTGGCGCTTGCGGCTTCGCAGGTTTCGATCGGGGAGGATGCGCGGTTTGGGGAGGGGGCTTTTGCGACGGCGGAGGTGTTGCGGGTGCGGCCGCAGGTGTTGCCGTTGTTGCGGGGGAATGTGGTGGTGGATAGCTTGGCCGTGGAGGGGCCGAAGATTGAGTTGCGGCGGAATGCGGCGGGGACGTGGAACTACGAGAGCTTGGGGAAGAAGTCCGGTGGGGAGTCTTCGGGTTTGGAGCTGGGGGAGTTGGTGGTGCGGGAGGCGACGGTGGGTGTGCAGAAGGCGGGCGACGGGCGGAGTGAATATCAGCGGTTGGGTTTGACCGTTAGGAACTATGCGGCGGGGAAGCCGTTCGATTTGGAATTGCGGGCGCGGACGGCGGAGGGTGCGGAGATGGGCGCGGCGGGGCGCGTGGAATTGGGGGCGCAGAAGACGGTGTTGCGCGGGGTGGCATTGCAGCTCGCGGGCTTGCAGGGGAAGTTGGATGGAGAGATCGCGGGCGAGGCGTTGGCGTTGCGCGTGGAGATACCGTCGTCGCCGATTGCGCAGGCGGCGCCGTTGTTCTTGCCGAAAGAGACTAGCGTGAAGGGGCAGGTGTCGGCTCGCATCGAGGTTAGTGGGACGACGAATGCACCTCGGGCGCAGGGGAACGTGGTGGTGGAGGGTTTTGAGGCGAGCGGGGGGAAGATTCAGCAGCCGGTGCGGATGAAGCGGCTGGCGCTGGAGCTAACGCCGGAGAGGATATCTTTGTTGCCCGCGGCGATTGAGAGCGGGTCGACGCAGTTGCAGTTGTATGGCGTGGTGTCTCAGTATCAGACGAAGCCGATGCTGGAGGCGACGTTGCTCGCGCCGGGGGCGCGGGTGGATGAGTTGCTGGCGATCGCGCGGGCTTATGGAGCGGTTTCGAGCGGGGACGTTGAAGGTAGTGGGCAGTTGCGACTGCAGGTGCGGGCGCATGGGCCGCTCTCGGGGGATTTGCAATTTTCGGGCAATGGCGCGATCGAGGGGGCGCGATTGAGGGTGCCGAGTTTGACGAAGCCGCTTGAGGTGGGGCACGCGGATTTTCGTTTTGCCGAGGATTCGGTGGCGCTGGAGAACGTGACGGCGGCTCTGGGGACGACGAAGGCGAGTGGGAGTTTGAAGCTGGCGAATTTTCGGGCGCCGCGGGCGGAGTTCGTTTTGCGGGCGGACAAGATTGTGTTGGCGGAGGCGCGCGGTTGGTTGAAGGAGTCCAAGGATTCCGGTAAGCCTGGGAAGTTGAGCGCGGCGGGGAGCGTGGAGATTGGCGAATTGGATTTGGAGAGTTTGGTGCTGCAGCGGGTGGCGGCTCAGTGCCGTTATCGCGATGGGCATTTGGAACTCGATCCACTGCGGGCGGCGCTTTATGGCGGGACGCAAGTGGGGGCGATGGATATCGATATGCGGCCCGTGCCGCCGGTGTATCAGTTGCGGTCGAAGTTGGAAGCGATCGAATCGGCGGAGTTGCTCGCGGCGGCGACGGCGGTGAAGGGCGTGGTATCGGGGCCCCTGTCCGCGGATTTGGATTTGCGGTTTAGCCCGGGCGAGGCGGTGGCGATGGCGCGGACGTTGAACGGGAAGGTGAATTTGCGCTTCGATAAGGGGCGGATCGCGGGGTTCAACTTGATGAATGAGGTGGCGGCGGTGGCGAAGTTTTTGGGGTACAGCGGGTCGGGGGAGAAGTTTACGCAGTTCCTCGGGATCACGGGGGATTTGGCGATTCAGAACGGCGCGGCGAGTACGGAGAATTTGAAGTTGGAACTCGCGAACTTGACGGCGTCGATGACGGGCGGGATGAATTTGGCGGAGCAGACTTTGGACTTGAAGATTCTGAGCGTGCTGGATAAGCGGTTTTCCGAGCAGGTGGGCGGGTCGAAGATTGGCGGGTTTATGACGGCGGCGCTGGCGAACGCGCAGGGGAATTTGTTGATTCCGGCGACGATCCGGGGGACTTTCCAAAAACCCGTCATGGCGCCCGATGCGAGCGCCATGGCGAAGTTGAAGTTGCAGAATATGAATCCGGCGAATCCGAAGCAAGTGATGGAGCAGGTGGAGGGCGTGCTGGGGATTTTCCGGAAGAAGAAGTAGCTAGTCGCGAATGACCGTGGGCATGGGCATGCGCATGTTGTGGGCGCTCTCGACTTTGTAATCGGCGGGGACTTCGAAGAGGCTGGAAGGCGGCTCGCCGAGTTTGATGTTGGTGAGCTTTGTGATGGTTTCGCCGAAGCGGGGGTCCGCGTGGCGCGTGTAGACGGTTTCCTTAAGCTGGTCGCTGAACCAGGTTTCGGTGACGATTTCGAGTTCGCGTTCGTTGCCGATGGAGCCGGCGGCGATCTTCACCACGTGCTTCGTGCCTTTGGCGATGACGCCTTCGAAGTTCTTTTCGCCGAGGTCTTCGCCGGGGCCGCCGGCGCCGCGGAAGTTCATCATGCGAATGGGGCTGGCCATAGTGCTCGCGATCGCGGGGGCGCCAGAGCCTACCCAGACGCCAGCCGTGCCGGCGATGGCGGGCGCGCCGTGCGTGATGGTGGCAGTGACTTTGCGTTCCACTACGTTACGTTCGACCACGACGTCTTCCGTGACCGTTTCGCCCGGCGCGCCGCGGCGATTCATGCGGACCGGTGCGGCCATGTCGCCCCAGGCGGACTTGTAGGCGATCTTGTTCGTGGCGTCGAGCGTGTAGCTGGCCTTGGCGACGGGGTCCGTGATGTGGATGCTGACGGAAGGTTCCTTGGCGGCGCCTACGGGGCCGAAGTGCTGGATCTGCGTTTCGAGGCGCGTGCGGCCTTCGCCGTCGCGAGCGATGCTGCTCTTGTTGCCGTTGACGATGCGGTTGCCGTCGGCGAGGACTTGGATGGTCTCCGTGCCGCGATCGGCGGAGTAGGGCACGCCCTTCACCGATGCGCTGTCGCTGGCCATGAAGAAGACCGTGGGTTCCTTGCCGGCGGCGCCGGTGATCTTGCGTTCGATGGTGATGGTTTGTTGTTGGGCGAGCGCGAGGCCGCCGGATAGAGCGAGTGCGAAGTATCTACGTTGCATGAGTTCTTCTCCTATCGTTGTTCTGAAAAAATTAGTCCCGTTCTTCGCCGAGGACCCTGATCGCTCTTGCGATCCCGTCCTCGCCTAACAAAACTTGAGCGGCCATCTTGCGGCCCGGGTTTGGCTGGGCGGCGCCGAGGCGCGCTTCACGCAGGCCGAGGCCGACGAGGCGGGCTTCATCGACGCTGACGCGGACGACTTGATAGACGCGCGGCTCGGGAAGCATGTCCATTTCGGCGAGGGCGACAAAGGTGGCGCGTTCGAATTGGGGTTGAGGGCGGGGCTTGGACTGGCGGCGCGGTGGAGCCGGGATTGCGCTGGGCGTTGCGGCTAGGGTGGCTTCCGGCGCGGGTACGGTTTCGGGTGTCGCGGCGATTTGCCGAGGGGCCGGTTGGATCGTGGCGGCGGGCTGTGGCCAAAAAACGAACGCGAGCGTTGCGGCAGCCGCGAGGGCGCCCGCGAAGTACCAAGCAGTTTGCGGGCGCGAGTTGCGTTTGGTTGGCGCGGCGAAAAGATGGTCGAGATTCGGCGCTTGGGCGGAGTCGAGTTCCGCGCGGTAGGCGTTTAAGAGGTCGTCGAGTCTCATCGATGGCTTCCTCCTTCTTTTAGTTTCTTCTCGAGGAGTCCCCGTGCGCGGTTGAGGCGCGAGCGGATGGTGCCGACGGGGATGCCGAGGGCCTGCGAGGCTTCGTCGTAGCTGGTTTCTTCCAGCTCGATTAGCAACACAACTTCGCGGTAATGCGAAGGCAGCGACAGGACGGCTTCGCGCACGAAGGCGACTTGGGCGGAGCGTTCGAGGCCGTCGAGCAGAGTCTCGTCGCCGCTTTCCTCGCAATCGTCCCAATCGAATTCCTGGACGAGGTCACGGCGCTGGCGGCGTTGCTGGCGGAGGCGATTGCGGAGGATGCCGTAGAGGAAGGCTTCGACGCTGCCGCGGGCGGGGTCGAATTGATCGGGTCGCTGGACGAACTGCGTGAAGGTTTCTTGGAGGGCGTCGGCGGCTTGGTCGGCGTCGCCGGTCATTGCCAGGGCGAAGCGGTAGAGGCGCTGGTGCGTGCGCTCGTAGACTTCGCGGAGGGCGGAGCGTTCGCCGTTTCGTACGCGGGCCGCTAGGCCGGTTTGGGACACGCCGTCGACTCGTTCCACCAATTCCACTACCTCCATTGGACTCGACGGGCGGGAAAAGTTCCCGGATCTTGTTGAGATTCTGGAATTCGCTAGTATTGGGGGCGATGGAATACCGGCAGTTCGATGCGCCTCCGGATCTGGCTCCATGGGTAGAGTGCGCTTGGATCTTGCGTGGCGCGTTGCCGGCGGCGGGGCAGATGATTTTGCCGGATGGGCGGCTGGAGTTGATTTTTCACATGGGCGAGGCGCCGGCGGGGCAGCCTGGCGCGATGGTGGCGGGGCGGATGATGCGGGGGATGAACTTGAGCGGGGTTGCGCCGGTGCACAGCGTGGGGCTGCGATTGCGGCCGGGGGCGGCGCAGGCGTTTCTGCCTTGCTCGAAGGTGCGGGAGGTGGAGGATTTGGAGGGCATGATGGGATCTTGGGCGCGGCGTGCACGGGAGATCCTAGGGCAAGGCGATGTGACGATGTTGTGGCGGCTCTTGCGGGAGCGGCGGCTTGAGGGCCTTGATGAGGCGGTGCAATGGTCCGTGGCGGCGATGGAGAAGGCGCGGGGACGCGGCCCGGTGGATGCGTTCCTGCCCGATGGACTGCAAACGCGGCAGTGGCAGCGGCGGTTCTTGCGATCGACGGGATTCACGCCGAAGGGCTTTGCGCGCATCGTGCGACTGCAAAACACCATTGCGCTGGCGTGTTCGTCGCGAAGGTTGGATTGGGGAACGCTCGCGCTGGAAGCGGGGTTCTTCGATCAGGCGCATTTGAATAACGAGTTCCGATCGTTTACGGGCACGAGTCCGGAGCGCTACTTCGCGGCGCAATTGGGGATGGCGGAGTTTTACCATGACGCATTTTCCCAAGACGCATTTTTCCAAGACAGTGGGCGCGATTCCCGCTAAGATCCGTTCATGCACACGTTCGCGATTGTCGCGTTGTTGGCTTTTCAAGCCCCGCTCGAGGTTAAAGATCTGTCTTGGCTGGCGGGGCGATGGACGGGCTCGATGGGGCGGGCTTCGATTGAAGAGAACTGGAGCGACGCGAGCGGCGGCGCGATGCTGGCGGTGAGCCGGACGATCGTGGGAGAAAGACTCGTGGCGTTTGAGTTCTTGCGGATCGTGAAGAAGGCGGACGGCGTTTACTACGTTGCGCAACCAGGCGGGCGCCCGCCGGTGGAGTTCAAGCTAACGAAGACGGAGAAGGTTAGCGCGGTCTTCGAGAATCCCCAGCACGACCATCCGAAGATCATCACGTACAAGCTGGAAGGTGAGGACGGGTTGGTAGCGACGATTGAGGGCGATGAAAAGGGACAGCACAAGAAGCAGGAGTTCCGCTTCCGCCGTCAGGCCCATTAGCTTTTCAGAATTTGCATCGCGCGCGCGAAGATATCTTCGGCTTGCGCGGCCTCGCGCGCTTCGACGGCGACGCGTAGGATGGGTTCGGTATTGGAGGCTCGCAAGTGAATCCAGGCGCCGGGGAGAGAAAGCTTGAGGCCGTCCGTGCGGTCAAGCGTTGCGCCGGGGAATTGTTTTTCCATGGCGAGCATGAGTGTACCGAGCTTGCCGTGCGCGAAGGCGGCTTTGCCGCTCTTGCGGGTGTAGCTGGGCAGTTCCGCGGCGAGCGCGCTCAGCGGCGTATTGGCCGCCGCCATGCGGTCGAGCAGCAGCGCCATGCCGGTGTAGCTGTCGCGGCAGTGGTGGACGCCTGAGAAGATGATGCCGCCGTTCGAGCCTTCGCCGCCGATCAAGGCATTGACGCTGCGCATGCGTTCGACGACATTGGCTTCGCCGACGGCGGTGCGATAGACGCGGCGATTGTGTTTGGCGGCGACGTCGTCGATGACGTTCGAAGTGGTGAGGTTAACGGCGATGTCGCCGGGGGCGCGCGAGACGGCGGCGTCGATGGCGAGGGCGAGAACGTCGTCGTTGTCGAGCATCTCGCCGTTCTCTTTGCAGACGGCGAGGCGGTCGCCGTCGGGGTCCTGGCCGAAGCCGATGTCGCATTGCTCGCGGCGCACGAGATCCGTCAATTCGCCGAGGGTTTCGGGTTTGGGTTCGGCTTCGCGGGGGAAGGCCTTGGTGGGGTCGACATGGATGGCGTGGAGTTCGCAGCCGAGGACTTCGGTGAGGAACCAGACGCTCATGCGGCTGCCCGCGCCGTTGACGCCATCGAGCGCGACGCGGAATTTGCGGGCGCGGATTCTGGCCGCGTCGATGTGTTTCAAGATGCGTTGGACGTGGCGCTGGGGCGGGGAATCGAGATCGGTGGAGAGGCCGGCGATGGCTTCGTTGCCGGCTTCGAAGAAGTCCGATTGGTGGAAGAGGTCGAGGAGTTCGGTGCGTTCGTAGTGGTTGAAAAAGAGGCCTTCGCCGTTGAAGAGTTTGAGTGCATTGTATTCCGGCGGGTTGTGGCTGGCGGTGATGCCGATGCCGCCGGAGGCGCCGGTTTCGGCGATGTAGATCTGAATGGTGGGGGTGGGTTGCACGCCGAGGCGCACGACTTCGCAACCGGCGGCGAGCAGGCCGCAGGCGACGGCGTGTTCAATCATGGGGCCGGTGAAGCGCGTGTCGCGTCCGATGACCACGCGGCCCTTGCCTACGTAGGTGCCGAAGGCTTGCGCAAAGTCCGCGGCGAGGAGTGGCGTAAGAAATTCCCCGACGACGCCGCGGACGCCGCTGACGCCGACTTTCAATAAGTGCTCACGCATAGCTCTTCACCTCGTCGAGCAATTCTTTCGAGAGGGCTTCGGCGCTGCCTTCGCGCATCTCCACCATGATCCTCACGACGGGTTCGGTATTGGAGACGCGCACGTGGAACCAGCCGAAGGGAAAGACGACGCGGAGGCCATCGCGCGTGTCGCGGTCTTGGTGTGCGTAGCGTTCCTCGAGGCGCATCATGAGGCTGGGGATCTTTTTGGAATCGAGCGGCACCTCGAGCTTGCGCATGTCGTAGGCGGGTTGCGCGAGGAGAAGGCGGCGGAGCGTGGTCTCGCGGTTGACCATTAGGCTGGCGAGGGCGAGGAGGCTGGCCATCCCGTCGTAGACGAAGCGGAACTCGGGCAGCATCACCGCGCCGGTGCCTTCGCCGGCGATGGCGATTTTCTCGGCGGGGTACATGGCGAGAGCGTCCATGGCATGTTGGCGGCCGACGGGCACGCGTACGACGCTGCCGCCGTGCTTGGCGGCAATGTCGTCGAGCAGAGAGGTGGTGGAGAGATTCGTGATGACAAGGCGTCCGGGCAGGTGCGAGAGTTGGTAATCGGCGAGCAGGGGAAGAATCATTTCTTCGCTGACGGCGTGGCCGTCGTTGCAGCAGACTGCGATGCGGTCCGAGTCCATGTCGAAGAGGACGCCGAGGTCCGCGCCGATGGCTTGGACGACTGGCGCGAGTTGGAGGCCGACGTTGCGGGCGGTGGTGTTGGGTTCGTGGGAGAAGTACTTGTTTTCGAGCGTGGCGTTGAGCAACGTGATGTTGAGGGGGTGCCGTTGCTTGAGGCGTTTGAGGAGGATGCTGGAGAGGCCGGAGGAGCAGTCCGCGACGATCTTGAGGCCGCGGAGCGTGGTCAGGTCGAAAACTTCTTCGAGAGAATCGAGATAGTGTTCGACGGCGTCTTCGTCGAAACGCGAATGGCCGACGGCTTGCCAGCCTTCGAAGCGGAAGCGCTTCAGGTGGTAGATATCAAGGAGCTCGGCGGCTTCGCCGCTGTTTAGGTAGGTGCCATTGGCGCCGAGGAACTTCAGGGCGTTCCAGGGCGCGGCGTTGTGCGAAGCGCCAATGGAAATGCCACCGGCGGCATTCCAACGACGGATGGCGTGTTGGACGACAGGCGTCGATACGAGGCCGAGGTCGATGACGTCGCGGCCACTGGCGAGCAGCGAGGCGACGATGCCCTCGCGGAGCATTTCGCTGGAGGCGCGCGGGTCGCGGGCGACGAGAACGGGGCCGTCGTGCTCGAGAAAGACGCTGAAGGCCGCGGCGAATTCGAGAGCGTGCCGGGCCTTCAAGCCCGGGCCCACGATGCCGCGCACGCCGGCGGTACTGATTCGCAGCGTACTCGCCATCGGGCTATTTCACGAACTCGATGCGGCCGAAGGCTTCGGGCGTGTGGTTCGAGGGGCGGCCCGTGGGAATCCAAGCGACGGCCTTGCGCTGCGGGGGCGGGCCTTGGAAGCGGTAGAAGTTGCCGCGCATCGCGGAGCCGGGCTTTACTTCCTTGGCGGTGATGCTCTTCAGCGGCACTTGGAATTCGCCGTACCAGACCTTCGCGGCGCTATCGATGCGCGCCTTCACCTTCATGCCGCTGTCCCATTTCCAGCCGCCTTCGGGAAGAGGCTTCTTGGTGTCGATGTCGAGGTCGACCCACTCGCCTTGGGGGCTCACTTGGTACTCGCGGTATTGGTGGATGTTTTCGAAATCGGCGCCGATGAAGATTTCGGCGGCGTCGTGTTCCCAGAGCTTGTTGGTTTCCTTCGTGGTGTCGGGCGGGGAGATCAGATAGAGCTGTTCGTAGGGGCAGATCATCAGGACGTAGAGATTGTCTTTGGTGAAGCGGGCGCGGATCTCCGTTTTGTGGCCGGGGGTTTCGACGTTGAGGTTCGTATGCGTCGCGAAGACGGGCTTGGCGGCTTTCCAGAATTTCGTGTTCGGGTCGGCGGTCAAAGGTACTTCATTGCCCGAGAACTTGACGGTAAGCGGATCGGCCGCGTAAACAGTTACGCAAGTTAGCGTGGCGATGGCGAGGAACAACGGAAACGCTTTCATGTTCCTTCAATATAAGACGATACAATCCGCTTTATGCGATTTTTGCCTTGGCTCTTGGGTGCGCTCTCCGTTTCAGCCCAACCGGCCGAATTGAAAACCCCGGACTGGGTGAGTGTCGAATCCAACGTCAAGTACTCGGCGTATCCAGAAACCGTGCTCGACGTTTATCAATCGAAAAAGGCCGCGGGCGGCACGAAGCGCGTAGGCGTCTTGGTGATTCATGGAGGCGGATGGACGGGCGGCTCGAAAGAACGGGTTTTCGAGAAGTTCTGCTTGCCGTATCTGGAGAAGGGCTTCGTCGTCGCAAATGTCGAGTATCGTTTGGCGAAGGCGGCGCTTGCGCCCGCGGCCGTCGAGGATGCGCTGCAAGCGGCGGAGTGGTTCCGGCAGAACGCGGTGAAGTATGGCGTGGATAAGAACAAGATCGTAGTGACGGGCGAGAGCGCGGGCGGACATTTGGCGCTGATGGTGGGTTTGACGCCGAAGCAGGCGAAGTTCGGGCCTGTAGGCAAGGTGGCGGCGGTCGTGAATTGGTATGGCATTACGGACGTGCAGGATCAACTGGAGGGCGAACACATGCGGACCTACGCGACTACTTGGCTGCCCGAATCGCTGCCGGACCGGCAAGAGCTCGCGCGCCGGGTTTCGCCGCGCAGTTGGGCGCGGAAGGATGCGCCGCCCGTCCTGACGATTCATGGCGACGCGGATCCCACGGTGCCTTATGAGCATGGTGTCGACATTACGAAGGAACTGCGTAACGTGGGCGCGGACGCGGAGTTGATTCCAGTACATCAGGGCGCGCATGGCAATTTTCCGCCCGAGGAGAACGACCGGATTTGGCGCGCCATCTTTGACTTTCTCGAGAAACGCAAGATTCAATAGAGGAAGGAAATTGAAAGGATGACGCGCCGCGCCTTTACCGCCATGCCACTCTTAGCCTCGCCGGCTTTCGCCGCGAACGATATCAAGCTGGGCATCGATCTCTTCAGCGTCCGCAGCCAAGGCTGGACGGCGTTTGAGCACCTCGACTATGCCGCGAAACACGGCGCGAAGGTGGTGCACTTCTCCGAGATTCGTTTCTTGGGCGGGCTGGAAGACGAGCATGTGAAGAAGGTGGCCGCGCATGCGAAGAAGCTCGGGATTGAACTGGAGATCGGCATGCGCAGCGTGTGCCCGACTTCGACGCTGTTTGACGCGAAGCAGGGCACGGCCGAAGAGCAATTGAAGCGCGTGATTCACGCGGCGAGTTTGGCGGGTTCGCGGTTGGTGCGGTGTTTCTTGGGCTCGATGGCGGACCGGGCGACGCAGGTGCCGCTTGAGGGGCACATCGAGAACACGGCGAAGACGTTGCGCGCGTGCAAGTCGTTCGCCGAGGGCCACGGGATCAAGATCGCCGTGGAGAATCACGCGGGCGACATGCAGGCGCGAGAGCTGAAGAGCCTGATTGAATTGGCGGGCAAGGATTTCGTGGGCGCGGTGATCGATTCCGGCAATCCGGTGTGGGCCTTGGAAGATCCGCATCTGACGCTTGAGACGCTGGCGCCGTACATTTTGACGAGCCATGTGCGGGATTCCTATTTGTGGAAGACGCCGGAGGGGGTGGCGGTGCAGTGGACGGCGATGGGCGAGGGGAACGTCGATATCGCGAAGTGGGTGGCGCGTTATCGCGAGTTGTGCCCCGGCAAGGCGCTGTCGATGGAGATCATCGTTACCGGGCAACGTAAGTTTCAGGTCTTCGAAGCGAAGTTTTGGGAGGCGTACCGAAACACGCCCGCGTGGGAGTTCTCGCGTTTTCTCGCGTGGGCCGAGAAGGGCAGCCCACGGCCCGATCCGCCTAAACTGGAGAAGGACGCGTCGCTCGCCAAGGAGCGCCGCGATCTCGAAATCAGCATCGACCACACCAAAAAACTACTTGCATGAAAATCGCTTTACTCTTTACTCTCGCGTGCCTTTCGGCGGCTGCCGCGATCATCCCCGACGTTCGCGCGTTGATCAATAAGAAGGAGTTTGACGCGGCGGAAAAATTGATCGCCGCTCAGAAGGGCCCGGGCGATTGGACGCCGGAACTGCTGGAAGCGAAGAGCTGGATTGGGCGCGGTTATCTGTTCGCGAAGGAATACGACAAGGCCATGGCCTCGGCGGCCGATACGCGCGCATTGTGCCTCGCGATGATGAAGAAACAGCCGCTCGATAGTGAGAAACGTCTGCCCATCGCGTTTGGGGCGACCATCGAAGTGAATGGACAAGCGCTGGCGGGCAAGGGGCAGCGCAGCGAGGGCGTGGCGTTCTTGCAGCGCGAGTTGAAAACCTACTACACGACGTCGATTCGCACGCGCATTCAAAAGAACATTAATTTGCTGAGCTTGGAAGGCAAGCCCGCGCCGAAGTTGGAAATGAAGGAGTGGGTCGGCGACGTGGCTCCCGTAGCGCTTTCCAAGCTGCAAGGCAAGCCGACGATGCTCTTTTTCTGGGCGCACTGGTGCGGCGATTGCAAGGCGCAGGCCCCGATCTTGGCGGAGTTGATGACGAAGTACGGGCCGAAGGGATTGCAGATCGTCGGGCCGACGCAGCGTTATGGATACGTCGCGGGGGGCGAGGACGCGACGCCCGCGCAAGAGAAGCCTTACATTCAGACTGTCTACGAGAAGTTCTACAGGAGCATTCCAGGTATGGCCGCGCCTTTGAGCGAAGAGAACTTCAAGGTCTACGGCAGTTCCACGACACCGACGCTCGTGCTGATCGATAAGAAGGGCTTGGTGCGTTTGTACAATCCCGGCAAACTCACCGCCGCCGAGTTGAGCGCGAAGATCGAGCCGCTGCTTTAGTCAATTTCCAGGCAATGCAGAAGCTCGCCGTTCTAGGCAGTACGGGTTCTATTGGCGTCAATACTCTCGATGTCGTGCGGCAGTGGCCGGAGCGCTTCGCGGTGGAGAGCATGGCGGCGGGGCGCAATGCCGCGCTGCTGGCGCGCCAGATTCAAGAGTTTCGGCCGCGGCTGGTGGCCGTGGCCGACGATTCCACACGATCCCAGCTAGCAAAGCAACTGGCGTCGATGGGCATTGCGCCCGCGGATTGGCCGCAGATCGAGACCGGCCGCGCGGGCTGCGTGCTTGTCGCGACGGCGCCCGAAGCCGCGACGTTGGTGAGCGCGATAGTTGGCATCGCGGGTTTGGAGGCGACCTTCGCGGCGATCCAGGCGGGCAAGCGGATTGGTCTCGCGAACAAGGAAGTATTGGTGGCGGGCGGCGAGATCGTGATGAAGGAAATCGCGGCGCGTGGCGTCGAGATGCTTCCCATCGATAGCGAGCACAACGGCGCGCATCAGTGCTTGCGCGCGGGACGCCGGGGCGAGGTGGTGAAGTTGATTCTCACCGCGAGCGGCGGGCCTTTTCGCAACACGCCGAAAGCGGAGCTAGCTCACGTGACACCGGAGCAAGCGTTGAACCATCCTACGTGGAAGATGGGGCCGCGCATCACGATCGATTCCTCGACGCTGATGAACAAGGGCTTCGAAGTAATCGAGGCTTGCTGGCTTTTCGATTTCCGCGCGGATGAGGTGGACGTGGTCGTCCATCCGCAATCGAAGGTGCACGCGATGGTGGAGTACAACGACGGCAGCGTGATCGCGCAAGTTTGCGCCACGGATATGCGCATGCCGATTCAATACGCGCTTACGTATCCCGAGCGCGCCAGCGCGCCGGTGCCGAAGATCGACTGGCGTGAGACGCATCGCTGGGACTTTTGCGCGCCGGATTACGATAAGTTTCCATTGCTGGGCCTCGCCTACCAGACGATCCGAGCGGGCGGCAGCGCGGGGTGCACGTTGAACGCGGCGGATGAGATTGCGGTGGATGCGTTTCTCAACGGCAAGATTCCGTATACGGGGATCGCGGAGACCGTGGCGGAGACGCTACAGCGCGTGGGCGTCCAGCATCCCACCACGGTGGATCAATTAATGGAGATCGACGAATCGAGCCGCCGCGTGGCGGCCGAATTGATCGCACCTTTGCCGCTTGTGCGGTGATTCCCCGAGGGTTTGGAGCGGCCTGGGCCTTAGGTGCTTCGCCATTAGAATCGTTACGCCCAACTCTTGGCGCCACGCTGAATACGGAGGATTCTGACGCCCTTGCTCCGCACTCGATAGCCAATGATGTAGCCCGTTTCAGGGACCACAAATTCCCTCGTGCCTGAAATTCTGCCTGGACGTCCGCTTTCGGGACGATGCGAGAGCACTTCAATGGCGACGCTGATTCGCCGGGCAACTGTCAGCGCATTGTCTTCGGAATCTTGGCGGATATAGTCGAAGATTTCGCCCAACTGCCGTGCCGCCAGCTTGGTCCAGGCTACTTCGACCACGACGGACGGGTCTTCTTCTTCGTGCCCCAAGTCTTGAGCCACGCGGAGACTTCTTCGTGGCTGACCACTTCATCGCGGTCACACTCCGCCATCGCGAGTCGAAGCTCCCGTATTTGACGTGCTTCGTCCTCCAAGTACGCTTCAATGGCTTCCGACGCTATGAAGGATTTGGAACGCCGGGCATGCTTAGCACTCTCCTCCAAACGCTGCTTGGTTTCTGGAGTCAGCCGCACCGAAAGGACTTCGCTCATAGCCACAAGTATACATCGTAGTGAGACGTATACAGTTCACTGCAACGCTTCCAGAACCGCCAGAACGGGGAAGTGATCCGAGGGAAAGCGCCCGGCCGCGTTGAGGTCGCTGGTCTGCGCGAGAAGCGTTTTCCAGCCACGAGTCAGAATCCAATCGATGCGCCGGCCGTCGGGCTTGCCGGTGAATCCGTGGAAGGTCTGCTCTGGCCCGAAGCGTTGTGGAGCCTTGTCCCAGGCGTCGTCGAGCGATTGCGTCAGTAGACTGTGCACGTCCGTTTCCGCGCCGGCGTTGAAGTCGCCCGTAAGAATGAGCGGCATCGCCGTTTTCAGCTTCATCAGGCGCGCCGCGATCACTTTCGCGCACTCCAGGCGCGCCTTGGCGTCCTGTTGGCCGCGATGGGGGAAATGGGTGTTCGCGAAGTAGAAGCGTTTCTTTGTCGCGCGGCTTTCGAAGATCGCCCAAGTCACCATGCGCGGCAGGCTCATGTCCCAACTGGAAGACCCCGTTGTTTCCGGCGTTTCGCTGAGCCAATAGTTGCCGCTTTCCACGACGCGGTACTTCGCGTGCTTGTAAAACACGCCCATGTGTTCGTCCTGGTTGTTGCCGCGGCGGCTGACGCCAAACCAGCGATACTCAGGTGCTCTCTCCACCAAGTATTTCCCTTGGAGCGCGAAAAGCTCCTGCGTGCCCATGATGTCCGGGTCAAGCGCGCGGACGCTCGCGACGAAGAGATCCTTGCGCGCTTCCCAGACGTTCGCGCCATCGCCTTCGGCGGGATAGCGGACGTTATAGGTGAGAACGCGCAAGCTCTCGGCCTGCAAGGAAATCGCCAACAGCGCCGAAACGAGGATCGCGCGCACGATACTAATACCCGGCGACTTCGGCCGCGTTGAAGACGATAGGTTCTAGTCCCAGACGCTGCCGCGCGTCGTCCATCATGGCCGCCGTACGTGTCGCGCCGCAGCGCGTGACGCCTAACTCACGCGCGCGCAGAAGCGCGTCCAGATCGCGAACGCCACCCGCCGCCTTCACTTGCATCGGCGCCTTGGTGTGCCGCACCATGAGCGCTAAATCTTCCATTGTCGCGCCTCCCGTACCGTAGCCAGTCGACGTCTTCACCCAGTCCGCGCCCACCTCTTGGCAGATTTCGCAAAGTCGAATCTTATGCTCGTCCTGCAGGTAGCAATTCTCAAAGATGACTTTGACCTTCTGTCCAGCGGCGTGCGCGAGATCAACGACGGCGGCGATGTCCGTCTTCACATATGCCCAATCGCCGCTCAAGACCTTGCTGATGTTCACCACCATGTCGAGCTCTTGCCCGCCGTCGGCCAGCGCCTGTTTCGTCTCGGCGGCTTTGATGGCCGTAGTGTGGCCGCCGTGCGGAAAACCGATCGTCGTTGAAGCCTTGACGGTAGTGCCGGCGAGCAAGTCCGCGCAGCGCCGCAAATAGTAGGGAAGAATGCAGACACTCGCGGCGTCGTAGGCGGCTGCAAGCCGGCAGCCCTGTTCGAGGTCTTGCACGCGCAAGGTGGGGTTAAGCAGCGAATGGTCGATCATTTTCGAAACGTCTGGGTAAGTAAAGTTCATGGTTGTTTAGATCTCGCCACGAGCCTCGGCCAAGGCGATCCCTCCCAGCATACCCGCCCGCTCGCCCAGGGGAGAAGGCCCGATCCAAACGTCTTCGCTAGAGAACATGCGCACGCGCCGCGGGACTTGCGCGCGGAGAGGCGCGAGTAGCGGCTCGCCCATGGCCGCGACGCCACCTCCGAGCACCACGGCTTCCGGATGCAACAAATGAATCGTGTTCGCGATCGCGATGGCCAAGTACCCCGCGACGCGCTCCAGCATCTCGCGCAACGCAACGTCATGCTGGCTTGCCTCGCCCACTTCTTTCGGGGTCAGCTTCCCCAAATCGCCTCTTACGATTTCGTGGAGCGTGGGCGCGAGACCGGAGCGCAGCAGCCGGGCCGCCTCACCCGTAATCGCGGGGGCCGCCGCCAGCGTTTCGAGGCAGCCATGATTGCCGCAGCCGCAGCGTGGGCCGTCCGGCAAGATCGTCTGGTGTCCTACTTCGCCGGCCGCGCCGATGGCGCCTAGCCGCAACTTACCCTCGACCGCTACACCACCGCCGATGCCCGTGCCAAGCGTGAAGCAAACGAGAGTCATTCCCGGCTTGTCCTTGCCCACGCCGAAGCGCAGTTCGCCTAGCGTCGCCATGCGCGCATCGTTCAGCAAATAGACCGGCGCGTTCACTTGCGCCGATAGAGTCCGCGCTGCCGCGACTCCACGCCAGTTTCCAGGGAAGTTCGGCAGGAACTCGACGACGCCAAGTCCGCGGTCCAGAGTGCCCGGAAGCCCGAGACCGATGGAATCTACTTCTCCATGCGCCTGGATCCATTTGCTAATGCGCGCCAAGACCCGATCCGGCCCTTCGTGCCCAAGAGTGGGCATCGTCTCCGTAAATTCAATACCCGTCGCGACGTTACCGATCGCGAGGGCGATGTTGGTGCCGCCGACGTCGACGCCGGCGAATCTTTCGTTCATGTAATTAGCGCCCCCAATCCATTTGCCACCCAGCGGCGGGCAATATGGGAAACAAAGTCAATAACGCGACATTGGCGCGGCCCGTCGTTGCGTTGTAGCCGTTGAATGCATCGAAGGCTCGATTAGCGCGGTTCCACAAGTTCATCACCTCCACATAGAGCACTCCGCGCCAAGCCTTGCGATTGAATTGCTTGTTGATGCGCAAATCCGTGCGATGGAAGGCGGGCAGGCGCACGGTATTCCGCTGCGTGGAGAGTGCGTAGAATTGGCCGTCCCGGCGCAGGAAGCCGGGGATCGGAAAATTCGAACCATAGCTATGGCGGAGGCTCAGGTTGACCGTGGAACTGAGGCGATAGCTGCCGTAGGCGTTAACCGTGTGGCGCTGGTCCCAATCGCCGAAGTAATGCGCGCCGGTGATGCCGTCGCGGAGACGGGTACGCGCCCAGGAGTACGAAAGCCACCCATTCCACCGGTTCGCCGTGCGGCGTTGCAAGAACACTTCCCAGCCGCGCGAGGCGCCGCGCACGGAGTTCTCGAAGCGCGGATTGAAAGGCGGGTTGAATATGGCGCCATCGGGGAGCAGCCTCGGCTCGAGCAACGGTTGCGTGATGAGGTCGCGGTCCGCGCGATAGAAGGCCTCCGCTCGAATTCTCGTCATTGCGCCGAGGCTCTGTTCAATGCCGGTGGCGAAGTGGATGGCGCGTTGGGGCTGGAGGTGGCGATTCCCAAAGGTAGTGATGGCGCTTTGGCTTAGTGGAGCGTATTGGATAGAGTGGCTAAAGGCCGCTGTCCATCGTGTCGTGGGACCAAGACTCGCGCGCAGGCTTGCGTGCGGAGATACGGCGAGAGGTTGGTTCGTATAACCCGCATCGAAGCGCGCGCCAGCGCTCAGGCCCACAACGCTCTTGCTGAAGCTCTGTTCCACGTAGCCACCGTTGCGCCAGGCCGTACCAGACCACGGGTCGCGGCGCCGCAAGGCAAGGGGCACAAAGTTGTAACGCGCGAGAAAGCCTTCATCGCGAATACGGCGAAAACTCGAACCGAAGAGCAAGGGCGCTTTCGAACTCCACAGGAACTGCGCATCGGAATTCGCGACCCATTCGCCGTAGTAGGAGCCCTGCAGCGCTAGATCGCGCGGGTTGCTTTGGCCGCTGCGTTCGCGGGCCCAAGCGAATCGGTTCGTCGCTTGGAAGCGTTCGTTTGGGGTGTAGCGGTGGGCCAGTTGGAGATTGCTGAAGTGGTAGTCCGCCAAGATCGTCGAGTTGATGCCGGCCGTCGCGCGGGCGCGGCTGCGGTCGAGATCGGATTTGCCGTCGAAGAAAGCGAGCGTCCAATGTTGCCGCGTGCTTTGCGCAAACGCAAGTTTGGCCTGAGCGTCCAAGAATCCAAAGGCGAGTGTATCGTCATCGCTGGCACGAGTAATCAGATATTGCAGATAGCTCTTGCGGAAGGCGGCGAGCCAAGTCGCGCGCTTGCCCCAAGGGCCGGGGAGCGGGCCATCGGCCATGACGCCACTGGACGCGACGCCGGCATGGAAGCGAAACGCCGGCGCACGGTTGTTGCCCTCGCGCACGCGCATCGCGAGCGTGCTGCCGGTGCGATCCATGAACGGAACGGGCGGAGCGCTCAGGTGGATTCCGATTTCCTCGATGAGATCGGAATTGATCATCGTCAACGAACCGGAGTTTTCTTGGCCGCGCAGCGAATGCTGTGGGGAATTGAGCAGGACTCCGTCGAGATAGATCCCGATGCGGTCGAAGCCCGCGCCGCGCACGGAGAACTGCGAGGAAAAATCGTTGGACGATGCGACGCCAGGCAGCGCTTGCACTGCACGCAAGGGGTCGCTCATGAGGACGCCGGCGAGGTTGCGCAGTTCCGCGGCGCGTAGGGTGCGCTCGGAAGGGCTCGATTCGGTCGATGCTTCGAAAGCACCTTCGCGCACGGTGACGCTCGTGGTGTTGTCGGGGACGAGAAGCACTTCGAGAGGCGCTTCACCGCTGGCGCGGAAGCGCTCCGTACGGTAGCCCACGAGCGAAACGCGAATTTCCAGCGGACTGTTGCCCGAAAAGCGGAAGCGGCCGTCGCGCCCGGATTCGGTTTGCGCGACCGCCGTTTCGATGCGTGCCTTGCTGAGCGGCTCACCGCTGCGGGCGTCCTTGACGATGCCGGTGAAGTCGACGCCGATGAGCAGCAGCGCGGTCCAGATCATCGGCGCGGAGCGGCCTCATCGAAGGGCGGCGGCAAGAAGTCGTAGTCGGTGACCATCTTTTCTTGGAGCGCGCGCTTCAATTGGTTCTCGACGGCGGCGTGGGCGGGTTGGCCCGCCAGGTTGTTCAGCTCCGAGGGATCGGCTTCAAGGTCGTAAAGCTCGACGACGGGGCGGGGACGGCTGAAGTAAGTCTTGTCGAGTTCGGGCGCGAGCTTGCCCTCCTTGTGCAGGTTGAGCATCGATTGCCAGCCCTCGTCGCGCGCGCTGTCGACGGGCGCGTACTCTTGATACGGCGTGTAGTTCCAGATGAGCTTGTGCGTACGGGAGCGGGCGCAACGCGATAGGTCGAAATTGTTGGCCTTGGTTTGCTCCGTGTAGGCGCCATTGCCGTGCGGCAAGCGCGCGGCGAAGATAAAGTCCCGCGGCTTGTAACTCGCTTGCCCGCGTAGCAGTGGCAAGAAGCTGCGGCCGCTCATGCCCTTGTTGGGCGCTAGACCCGCCGCCTCAAGGAACGTCGGAGTCACGTCTTCGCCGGAGAGAAGATTTCTGGATACGCCATTCGGCGCGATGCGTCCCGGCCAACGCGCGATAGCCGGTACGTTCAAGCCCGGATCATAGAGCGAGCCTTTGCCGTGGGGGAAGGCGTGGCCGTTGTCTCCCATGAAGAGCACGAGCGTGTTGTCCTTCAGACCCCGCTTGTCCAATACGTCCATCGCCATGCCGAACTCGGCATCCATGCGCGCGATCTCGTCGTAGTAACGCGCGAGGTCGTCGCGCATGCCCGGTGTATCGGGCAAATGTTTGGGGAGGGGAATGCGCGCGGGATCATGGGGCTTGGGAATGGCGTTGCGGTCCCAGACGTGATGCGGGTCGGAAAAGTTCAGCCAATAAAAGAAGGGCTTGCCCTTGGCTTGGTCGAGGAACTTGTTCAAGAGCGGCGCCGTTTCTTCGCGCCCGCCGCCGATGTGTAGTGAATCGACTCGCTTCGACCAGGTTTTGAGATTGTGGCGCTCGTAGATTTCCTGGGTGAGTTCGGTTGGGTTCACAATGCCGTCGAGATGGAAATAGCGGCGGGCAACGCCGCTGTAGTAACCCTTGGGCTTTAGCAGCTCCGGAAGCGTGGGGATCTCCGGCGGCAAAGGCGAAGCGAAGCGGCCCATGCGATTGGCGACAGGGCTCCGGCCCGTGAGGAGCGCGGAACGCGACGGCACGCATTGCGGCGCGGCGGTGAACATGCGCTCCAGTCGCATGCCTTCTTGCGCGAAGGCGTCCAGCCGCGGCGTTTGAATGACATCGTTTCCCATGCAGCCCAGATGTGGCATCGAATGATCGTCGGAGAGAACGAGCATGATGTTCGGTGGCGGGGCTTGGGCGCCCCGCAGAATCGCGGGCGCGGCGAGCGCGCCGAGAGCCTGGCGCCGGGTCGGCTTCGAAAGTGGCATGGGTGAATTCTATCGTCAGCCCGCCTGCGTCGAAGTGCAATTTTGATAGATTAACGGCTGTCCCCGTATGCAGCGCCGTAATCTTTTCCCCTTCCTTCTGGGCACCGCCGCCTGCGCGCAACAAGCCGCGCAAAAGCGCCCCGACCGCTTCAATCAACCGACCGGTTACAAGGACACTCCCGTCCTGCCGTACCAGCGTTGGAAGGTGCATGACATCGACCGGCCGAAGCCGCCAGTGGTGACGCCCGCCGCCGTCATGGGGCAGCCGCCTTCGGACGCGATCGTTCTTTTCGACGGCAAGAATCTCGACCAATGGACCTTCAAGGGCAAACGTGGCAACGCGCCGTCGCCTTGGAAATTGGTGGACGGCTACATGGAGGTGAATCCGGGCTCGGGCGACGCCGTCACCAAGGAAGCCTTCGGCGACGTACAGCTTCATATCGAGTGGTCTTCTCCGACGGAAATTTCGGGCGATAGCCAATGGCGCGCGAATTCGGGCATTCTGATCCAGGGCAACTATGAGATGCAGGTGCTCGACAGCTTTAACAACCCAACCTACGCGGACGGACAGGCGGGCGCGATCTACGGCCAATGGCCGCCGCTGGTGAATGCGGTGCGCAAACCCGGCGAGTGGAACGTCTACGACATCGTCTTCGAAGCGCCGAAATTCAATGGGGAGGATCTGGTGAAGCCCGCGTACGTGACGATCTTCTTGAACAACATCGTCGTTCACAATCGCAAGGAGATCGTGGGGCGCATGGCGCACCGCGTGGTGGGCACTTACAAGGCGCACGCGCCGGAGATGCCCCTGAGCTTGCAGGATCACGACGTGCCCGTGCGCTATCGCAATATTTGGGCGCGCCGCTTGAAGGGCTACGACGCCGGCTAGGCATTATGCGGATCTTGGCCATCGTCGCTTGCGCCGCATCGCTTTGGGCGGACGTGGACTTCAATCGCGACATCCGGCCGATTCTGTCGGACCGCTGCGTTACCTGCCACGGACCGGACGCGGCGGCCAAGGGCTTGCGCTTGCGTCTCGACCGCGAAGACTCCGCGAAGCAGTTTGCGATCGTTCCCGGCAAGCCCGACGAAAGCCCGCTGCTGAAACGGCTCGAGACGCCGCACAAGGGCCTGCGTATGCCGCCTTTGGCGAGTGGACTTAACGTCAACGGTGCCGAGCGCGAGAAGCTCCGCGAGTGGATCGCGGCGGGCGCGCCGTGGCAAAAGCATTGGGCGTTTATTCCCCCCTCGCAGCCGAGACCGGGCACGAGCATCGATTCGCTGGTGCGCGCGAAGCTGCTGGCGCAAGGGCTGAAATTCTCTCCGCGCGCCAGCCGCGAGACGCTGCTGCGGCGGCTTTCCTTCGATCTGACAGGCCTGCCGCCTAGCGTGGCGGATCTCGACGCGTTTCTCGCGGACCAATCGAAAGACGCGTATGAGAAGGCCGTCGATCGTTTGCTCGCCAGCCCCCATTACGCCGAACGAATGACCGTGCGTTGGCTCGACGCCGCGCGCTACGCCGACACGAACGGCTATCAAACCGACGCCGAGCGCGTCATGTGGCGTTGGCGCGATTGGGTCTTGGACGCGTTTGCGCGCAACATGCCTTACGACCAATTCGTGCGCGAGCAACTGGCGGGTGACCTATTGCCGGACGCTACGCAAGACCAGATCGTCGCCACTGGCTTTAATCGCAACCATCGCGGGAATTCCGAGGGCGGGATCGTTCCAGAGGAGTATTTAGTCGAGTACGCCGTCGATCGCGTGGAAACGATGTCCGCGGTTTTTTTAGGACTCACCACCGGATGCGCGCGCTGCCACAACCACAAGTACGATCCGATTACGCAGAAGGAGTTCTACCAACTCGTCTCCTTCTTCAATCACATTGGCGAACCCGGCCGTTACTTGAAGTACGGCAATTCGCCGCCCTTTCATCCGGCGCCGACGGCGGAGCATCGCGCGCGGCTGGCGAAGTTGGAAGAAGAGCGTAGTGCGGCGCGGCAACGTCTACGCAGTTTCGATACGCAAATCACGAAGGCGCAAGCGGCGTGGCGGAAGACGCTCGCGGCTGGGCAACGGTGGAATCTCACTGAGGATCTAAGCGACGCGGTTGACCTGAACGCCTTGCAGTTCGAGGGCAAGGCTATCGAGTCGGGTGATCACGCACAGTTCGGTTTCGAGGATCGTTTCACACTCGCGTTGCGCTTCACTCCCACGAAGCCCAATGGCGTGCTCTTCCATCGCATGAACGATGTCGAGAACTACACCGAAGGCTATGGGGTGAATTTGCGGGATGGCCATCTGGAGATTCACTTCGCCGTGCGGCGCTTGGACGACGCCATTCGCGTGAAGTCGAAGCAGCCTCTCGCCATGGGCCGCAGTCAACATATCGCGATTACTTACGACGGATCCCGCCTCGCCCAAGGAGTACAGCTCTACGTTGACGGCAAGCCCGCCGAACTTGAGATTGAACTCGACGCCCTGAACCAAGATTTCAAGCGCGCGGGCAAGATCAGCTTCGGCGCGGGTGGCGGTTGGCCGGATGCCTTCTCCGGTACGATGCACGAATTTCGGGCGTACCGCGAAGCGTTGTTGCCGGAAGAGGCCGCGATGCTCGCGGTCGATGCCCCGCTGGCGGCTCTCGATGCGAGGTCGGAATTGCTGCGCCGGGCTTATATCCATCTCGCCGCACCGGCGGAGATTCGCGCGGCTTGGGACCAGGCCCGTGCCGCCGAAAAGCGCTATGCGGCCTTTGAACGATCTATTCCTACGGTCATGGTGATGCGCGAAGCGTCGACTCCCGGTGAAACGCATGTACTGCTCCGGGGCGCCTACGATAAACCCGGCGAGCGCGTGGAACGCGACACGCCTTCCGCGCTGCCGCCCTTTCCGGCGAACGCGCCGCGCAATCGCTTGGGTCTTGCGCAATGGCTTACCGCGCCGGAGCATCCGCTAACGGCGCGCGTGGCGGTGAACCGGATTTGGCAGATGCTCTTCGGCACGGGTTTGGTGAAGACGGCGGAAGATTTCGGTTCGCAGGGCGAATATCCCGTGCATGTGGAACTGCTGGATTTTCTCGCCGCGGATTTTGTCGCGCAGGGATGGGACACCAAGCGATTGCTCAAGCAGATTGTGATGAGCGAAACCTACCAGCAGAGTTCGCGGGTGACGCCGGAGTTGCTGGAGAGGGATCCCGGCAATCGTTTGCTGGCGCGAGGCCCGCGTGTGCGCCTGCCGGCCGAAGCGATTCGAGATCAAGCGTTGTTCGTTTCTGGGTTGTTGGTTGACAAGATGGGCGGCCCGAGCGTGAAGCCGTATCAGCCAGCGGGGCTATGGAGCGAGAACGGCGGCGCGGATTACGTCCGCGACAAAGGCGAGAAGCTTTATCGCCGGAGTCTTTATACGTTCTTTCGCCGTACGTCACCGCCGCCCTTTCTGGCGAATTTCGATTCGGCGCTGCGCGAGGCCTGCACCGTTCGCGAGAACCGTAGTAACACACCGCTGCAAGCGTTGCACTTGCTCAACGACGTGCAATTCCTCGAAGCGTCCCGCGCTCTCGCGCAACGCACGATTCACGAGGCCGCCGAGCCCGCGCGCCTCGATTACCTCTTTCGTCTTGTCCTGAGCCGCGCGCCGAGCGTGACGGAACGCAACGCCGTGGCGAGCTTCCTCGCATCCGCCAAGGATCGCTTCGCCACCAACGCCGAGGCTGCGACGCAATTCCTGGCGCAGGGTGACTCGCCGCGCGATTCCAAGATTCCCGCGCCGGAGCATGCGGCTTGGACGTTGGTGGCGAACCAGATCCTGAATCTCGACGCCGCGCTTACGAAGGAATAGCCATGCTCCCCCGCCGTAATTTCCTCGCCGCCGCCGCCGCGCAATCTCTACTTGCCGACACCCACTTCGCGCCCAAGGCCAAGCGCATCATTTACCTCTTCATGTTCGGCGGCCCCTCGCAAATGGAGACCTTCGACTACAAGCCGCTCCTCGCCGAGCGCCATGGCGAAGAACTCCCATCGAGCGTCCGCCAAGGCCAGCGCCTCACGGCGATGACGGCCGCGCAGTCGAAGTTCCCGCTGGCCAAGTCGATCTACAACTTCGCCCAACACGGCCAAAGCGGCGCGTGGGTGAGCGAACTACTGCCGCATACCGCGAAGATCGCCGACAAGCTCTGCATCGTCCGCTCCGTACACACCGAACAGATCAACCACGACCCCGGCATCACCTTCCTCCAAACCGGCTTTCAACTCGCGGGGCGTCCTTCCATCGGCGCGTGGCTCGCCTACGGCCTGGGCAGTGAGAACAAGGACTTGCCCGCCTATGTCGTGATGACCACCGCGGGAACCAAGAACGGCGACCAGCCACTCGCCGATCGCGTCTGGGGCAGCGGCTTCCTCCCCTCGAGCTATCAAGGCGTGCGCTTCCGTTCCGGCGCCGATCCCGTTCTGCACCTCAGCGATCCCACGGGGCTTGACCGCAACCTGCGCCGCCGTTTTCTCGACACGCTGGCCGAGGCCAATCGCGACGCCTACGCCACGCAGCAAGATCCGGAAATCCTCGCGCGCATTCAACAATACGAGATGGCGTATCGTATGCAGGTGTCCGTGCCGGAATTAACGGACATCTCCAAGGAGCCGGCGCACGTCGTCGATTCGTATGGGCCGGACGCGCGCAAGCCCGGCTCCTTTGCCGCGAACTGCCTCCTCGCGCGCCGCCTGAGCGAGCGCGGCGTCCGCATGGTGCAACTCTTCCATCGCGGTTGGGATCATCATCGCAATCTGCAGGAGAGCTTGCCGCAACAATGCCGCGCGGTCGATCAGCCGAGCGCGGCGCTCGTGGCCGATTTGGCGCAACGCGGATTGTTGGAGGACACGCTAGTCGTCTGGGGCGGGGAATTCGGCCGCACCGCGTATTGCCAGGGTCCGTTAACGCCGACCGAATATGGGCGCGATCATCATCCCCGCTGCTTCAGCATCTGGATGGCGGGCGGTGGCATTAAGGCCGGCCTGACCTTCGGCGCCACGGACGATTTCGGCTACAACATCACGGAGAACCCCGTGCATGTGCACGATCTCCACGCCACGATTCTGCACTGCTTGGGCCTTGATCATACGAAGCTTACTTTCAAGTTCCAGGGCAGGCACTACCGATTGACCGACGTGCACGGACATGTCGTGAAGCCAATTCTGGCCTAGGCGCCGGCGCGCGCGCCGGGCATGGCGATGAGGAAGGACTGCGCCTCCGCGCTTTCGCGAATTTCTTGCCATGCCGCGAAAGCCGCTTCAACCTTCTGCGCCATTTCCAGCGCCTCAGCCGCGCGCCACTCGCGACCCATGTGGTAGTCGGCGATCATGCGCTTGGCTTGCGCTTCGATGAAGGTGTCCGCGACAAGATAGAGCCGCTGAGCGGCGGTGTCGTCCACCCGATTCTGCATGGCCGCCCGCCGTTGTACCGCGGCGCTTTTCATGCGTCCGTCTTCGAATACGCGCCCAAATTCAGGCCGCAAACTTGCCTGCGCATAGTTCATCGTGGCTTCGGAAATAAGCAAGTGAAACAACGCGTAGTAAGACGTCGATACGCTTCGGCGCAATTCGGCTTGATTCGGATCGTCGCCATCCTGGGAGGCGAGCCTCTCGGCGAGGCTTAGCAGGTCACTGGCATAGCTCACAATACGGGCCAAGTATCGTCAGAGCTTTTCGCTTGTTCCGATTCCGTGCGTAGCGAGAAGTACGGGAGCAAGCCCCACTCCTCCAAGGGCCTTAGCTTTCGCGTGATCGCGTCGCGGAGGTGCTGTACGGTCTCGCCGCGTCGAATTCGTTCACCAACCTCGTCGGAAAGCACCATGCGAAAGCCAATAGCGGCGTCTCCCGACCAATCCTCACCCAAGACGTAAGTCAGCCGCACAACGTCGGGACCCAGCGTCGGCCGAATCTCATCAATCGCCTTGGCGAGTTCTTCCTGCTTGACGAATCCGCGTGCGAGAACCATGCCCCAATTATGGCAAAGGGTTCCAGAAAGCGTTACACTCCCCCCAGGCGGAATCGCGTGCTTCCTCTCTATCTTCTCCTCCTCGCGCAGGCCGGCCCCACCGGGGCTTCCATTGAACCGCGCAAACTCTACGAAGCCCAATGCGCGCTGTGCCATGGGCAAAACGGCGGCGGCGGCCGCGGGCCTTCTCTCCTGCGTCCTACTCTCCCCAAAGCGCCCGATGAGAAGGCGCTCGCGCGCGTGATCTCCGAAGGCATTCCACCGGAGATGCCCGGTGCCTGGCAGCTTTCTCCCGACGAAGCCACGCGCCTTGCGATCTATGTGCGCGGGCTTGGGCGCATCGAGCCCGAAAGCGTGCCGGGCGATCCCGTTCGCGGTGAAGCGGTTTACAAGAAGAACGCCTGCAACAACTGCCACATCATCGCCGGCCAAGGCTCCGGACTCGGTCCGGAACTCACGGCGATTGGTCTGCGCCGCAACGCCGCGCACCTCAGGCAATCGATTGTCGAGCCCGCCAAATCGCTCCCTGAAGGCTTCTTGCTCTACAAAGCCGAAACGCAAGCGGGCCTCACCGTCACCGGTCAACGTCTGCACGAAGACCCATTCGATCTCCTGCTCAAGGACAACGCCGGCCGATTGCACTCCTTCAGCAAAGCCTCGCTGCGCAGTCTCACGGCGCAGCCGAACGCCACGCCGATGCCCGCCTACACGCGCCTCAACGTAAGTGACCTCCAAGACCTCGTCGCCTATCTCGCCAGTTTGAAAGGAACGCCCGCTCCATGAATTGGCTCCTGCTCGCGATTCTTGCCCAGACTCCCGTCCCCTTCGAGCGCATCGTGCAAGCGGACCGCGAACCCGGCAACTGGCTCACCTATTCACGCAATTACCAAGGACACCGCCACTCGCCTCTCGATCAAATCCACCCGGGCAACGTCGCGCAACTCAAGGTCAAGTGGGCCTACCAATTCTGGACGCCGAACAATCAGGTCTCGCCCATCGTCGTCGATAACGTGATGTACATCTCGGGGCCCAATCAGGCCGCCGCGCTCGACACGCGCACGGGCAGGCCGTATTGGACTTGGTCGCGCCCCATACCGCCGGACTACCAATCGATCGGCTTCGGCCGTACCAATCGCGGCGTCGCCGTGCTGGACGATATGGTTTACGTCGCCACGCTCGATTGCTATCTCGTCGCCCTGGACGCGAAGAGCGGCAAGGAGCGTTGGTCCACCAAAGCGGGCGATTACAAACTCGGCTACAGCTTTACGGTCGCGCCGCTCGCCATCAAGAACAAGATCATCGTCGGTACCAGCGGCGGCGAGGCCGGCATTCGCGGCTTCATCGACGCCTACGATGCGAAGACAGGCCAACTCGCTTGGCGCTTCCACACCATCCCCGCTCCCGGCGAACCTGGCGGCGAAACGTGGCTAAACGACGCCTGGAAAACCGGCGGCGGTTCCACCTGGGTTACGGGCGCGTACGATCCCGATCTCAATCTCGTCTATTGGGGCATCGGCAATCCGGGACCCGACTGGAACGGCGACGTGCGTCCCGGCGACAATCTCTACACTTGCTCTTTCGTCGCGCTCGACGGCGGGACGGGCAAGCTGAAGTGGCATTTCCAATTCACGCCGCACGACGTGCACGATTGGGATGCGGCACATGTTCCCGTGCTGCTCGACGCCGAAGTGCGCGGCCGCAAGCGTAAGATCATTGCCAACGCGAACCGCAACGCCTTTTACTACGCCTTGGATCGCGAGACCGGCGAGTTCCTCGCGGGCCGCGCCTACGTGAAGCAGACTTGGGCGCGCGGCCTCGACGACAAAGGCCGCCCGCAAGTGATCCCCGGCACCGACCCCAGCACCGAAGGCACGCTCGTCTGGCCTAGCTTGAACGGCGCCACCATTTGGTACAGCCCCGCCTACAGCCCGAAGACCGGTCATTACTACGTCGCGGCGCGCGAGAAAGCCGCCATCTACTTCAAACGCGAAGCGAACTTCAAGCCCGGCACATTCTTCGCGGGCGGCGGCGAGCAGCGTTTGGACCCGAACGACGAATGGGGCGCGATCCGCGCACTCGAAGCGGCCACCGGCGCGCTGAAGTGGGAGTTCAAATTGACTTCGCCGCCTTGGGCTGGTGTCATGTCGACGGCCGGCAACCTCGTCTTCGGCGCGTCGAACGAAGGCAACTTCTTCGCGCTCGACGCGAGCAACGGCAAGCCGCTTTGGGACTTTCAAACGGGCGGCCGCGTCGCGGCGAATCCGGTCTCGTTCAACATCGACGGCAAGCAGCACGTGGCCATCGCCGCCGATCGCGTGCTCTACGTGTTCGGACTTCAGCTACCATGACCCTCATGCGAATCCTTTTGCTACTTCTAGCCGCCGGCCTCTCCAGCGTCGCCGCCGAAAAAACCATCATGCACTGCTTTGCGTTCACGCCGCGGCCCGAGGCCACGGAAGCCGACTTCAAGGCCTACTACGCCGCCAACGACCAACTCGCCAAGGACTTCAAAGGCATCAAGCGAGTTTGGAATGGCAAGCTGCGCGCGCCGCTCAATCAATATCGCCTCGATCCCGCGGCGGCGAAGCAACTCTCACCCACCAACGATAAGGCCGAAGGCGCCACGGTGACGCGCGTCCGCCGCGAACACGGCGCGTGCTTTGAATTCGCCGACGCCGCCGCTTGGCAAGCCTACGAGAAGCATCCCGCGCACGAAGCGTGGACGAAGGTCTACGACAAGGTGCGCGTGCCCGGCACCACCACGTATCAAATCCTCCCCGTTCAGTAGTCTCAGTCAACACTCAATCCGGCGGGTCGCGATGATATCATCCCCTCGAATGACCCGCCGGACCCTCCTCGCTAGCTCCACTCTTGCCGCAGCTGCTGCACAGTCCCAGCCTGCCAAGGGCAAAGTCACCCAATCGCAATTCTCCACCTCGAAGCTCTTCCCCGGCACCGTCCGCGATTACTGGGTTTATGTCCCGGCCGTCCCCGCACCCGCGGGCGGCTACGCGCTGATGGTCATGCAAGACGGTGGAAACTTCATTCGCGACAACGGCACTTTCAAATCCGCCGATGTCTACGACCGTCTCATCGCCAGCGGCGCCATGCCGCCCACGGTCGGCGTTTTCGTGCAACCCGGCGTGATGCCGCCGCTTGATCCCGCGACGCAGCAAGGCCGTTACAACCGGTCATACGAATACGACGGCCTCGGCGACCGCTACGTGCGCTTCCTCCTCGAAGAACTTCTCCCCGAAGTCGAAAAGCTGGCGGCCATTACCAAGGACCCTAGCCTGCGCGGCATCGGCGGCTCGTCCTCGGGCGCCATCTGCGCCTTCACCGCCGCTTGGAATCGCCCCGACTCCTTCCGCCGCGTCCTCTCCTACATCGGCTCCTACGTGAACCTCCGCGGTGGCAACCAGTACGCCGACCTCATCCGCCACACCGAACCGAAGCCGCTCAAGATATTCCTGCAAGACGGCACAAACGATCTCAATATTTACTCCGGCAGTTGGTACCTCGCCAACAAGTCCATGCAAAGCGCACTCGAGTATTCCGGCTACGACCACAAGTGGGTCGAAGGCACGGAAGGCCACAACTCAATTCACTCCTCGCGCATCTACGCGGAAAGCTTGGAATGGCTGTGGGCGAATTGGAAACAACCCATCGCCGCCTCCAAAGGCTCGGGCAAAGCCGAGCGCCACTATGTCACCGAATTTCTCGACCCCGCCCACGATTGGGAAGAGATGTCGAGCGGCCACGGCTTCACCGAAGGTCCAGCGGTCGACAAGGACGGCAACGTCTTCTTTACCGATGTTCGCCAGAACAAGATCCACAAGATCGATCACGCCAGCGGCAGAGTCTCGCTCTGGAAAGAAGACAGCGGCGGCGCGAACGGCCTCATGTTCGGCGGCGACGGAAAACTCTACGCCTGCCAAGGCCGCAAACGCAACATCACCGCCTTCCTCCCAGATGCGAGCGAAGAAGTTCTCAGTTCCGACGTAGCCTCCAACGACCTCGTCCTCGACGCCAAAGGAAATCTCTGGTGGACCGAGCCGCCCACCAAGAAGATCTGGCATCTCGATCTCAAGACCAGGCAGCGCAAGACGGTCGCCGAAGGTCTCGAGTTCCCCAATGGCATCATCCTCTCGCCCGATCAATCGTTGCTCATGGCGGTCGACATGCGCTCCAAATGGGTCTGGAGTTGGCAAATTCAGCCTGACGGCTCGCTCGCCCACGGCCAGCCTTTTTATCACCTGGAGACTTGGGACAGCGACGCGCAATCCGGCGGCGATGGCATGACGATGGACACCGAAGGCCACCTCTATGTCGCCACGCGCCTCGGCATCCAAATCTGCGATCAGCCCGGACGCGTCGTCGCTATCGTGAACAATCCCCAGAATCTCCAGCCCTCGAATTGCGTCTTCGGCGGCCCCAACCTCGATTACCTGTACACTACAAATCGTGAGAAGGTTTTCCGGCGGAAGTTGCGGCGCAAAGGGTTGCGCGCTTCGACGGTGCTAAAACCGCCGCAACCTCGTCTGTAGTGATTCAGTCCATTCAAATAAGGAAACTCCGTGAGAATTAGCGTAAAGGCCCTCGCCTGGACGGCTCCCCTTTTTGTGTTCGCGCTTCTGTTGGCGCAAGATAGCCCCGACTCCGTTCTGAAACCCACGAAACGCTTCACGAAACGTACGGTCATCTCGGGTCTTGAAGGGCCATGGGAAATCACCTGGGGTCCGGACAACATGCTCTGGGTGACGGAACGCGCGGGCAAGCGCATCGTCCGCGTCAATCCGCAAACGGGCGAGCGCAAGGTCGCTATCACGATTGCCGAAGTCAGCGCGCCCGGTGGCCAGGACGGTCTGCAAGGCATGGCGGTCGACAAGGCCGCGCAGTATGTCTACGTCGCGTACACCTATCAGGACAAGACGCGCCCCGCCGACGCCCGCGTCACCGCCGCCAATAGCCCGTATCGTAACCTCTATGGCAAAATCGTCCGCTTCACGTACGATGCTAAGACGGAAACTCTCGGCTCGCCCAAGATGCTCGTCGACGGACTGCCCGCCGGCAACGATCATAACGCCAACCGCGTCAAGATCGGCCCCGATAACAAGCTCTATATGACCATTGGCGACCAAGGCAACGACCAGCTCGGCAACTTCTGCAATCCGATCCTCGCGCAACGCCTGCCCACGCAGGCCGAAGTCGCCGCGAAGGACTTTGCCGCCTACGAGGGTAAGTCCCTGCGCTTCAATCTCGACGGCTCCATCCCCAGCGATAATCCGAAGCTCAAGGGCGTCGTCAGCCACGTTTACACCTACGGCCATCGCAATACCCAAGGCATCGACTTCGGCCCCGACGGCACGCTCTACGCCGCCGAGCACGGCCCCAAGACCGACGATGAGATCGACATCCTCGTCAAGGGCGGCAACTACGGTTGGCCCCACGTCGCGGGCTTCCGCGACAACAAGGCCTACCAATACGCGAACTGGTCCGCCGCCAAGACTCCGTGCTCACAACTCCGCTTCAGCGATTTGCAGATCCACGAGTCCGTGCCGCGCTGGGACGAAACTGAATTCACCGAACCCTTCATCGAGCCCATCGCGACGCTCTTCACCGTGCCCACGGGATACAACTTCCAGGATCCGAAGTGCAAGGGCGTCAACTATATTTGCTGGCCGACGGTTGGCATCAGCGGCGTTGAATTCTATGGCGGCTACAAAAACGGCATCCCCGGTTGGGACAAGGTGCTTCTGATCACCACACTCAAGCGCGGCTCGCTCTATGTTCTGCCCTTGACCGCGGATGGCAAGAAGGCCGCGGGCAAGATGACCCGCTACTTCCAATCCGAGAACCGCTTCCGCGACACCGCCATCAGCCCAGATGGCAAGACGATCTTCGTCGCCACCGACCCCGGCGGCCTCGCCGAATCCGCCACTGGCGGCGTCACCAGCAATATGCAAGACAAGGGCGCCATACTCGCGTTCACCTACGAAGGCGAAGGCGCGCCGGACGTTCCGGCGATGACCTCCAGCGCCGCGAAGCCGAAAGCCCCGGCGGCGGATACGCCAGAAGCTTGGACCGGCCCCAAGACCCCCGTCCGCTTCACCCAGCAGCAAGTCGCGGAAGGAAAGAAGCTATACGACAACTACTGCGCCGTCTGCCACGGCAGCACCCTAACCAACGGCACCTTCGGCACGCCGCTCGCCGGGGAGTATTTCGATGACAAATGGCACGGCCGCCGTCTCTCGGCCTTCTTCGAGAAGTCGAAGACCATGCCGCCCGCCGCCCCCGCATCGCTGCCCGACGATACCTATGCCAAGATCGTCGCCTATATTCTCGAAGTGAACGGCTTCAAGCCCGGCGCCGCGCCGCTACCGGCTTCCGCGGGAGCGCTCCGCGACATGCCCATCGAAACGCAACGATAATATTCTCCCGGCGCTTGTCGATTTTTCACGAGCTCGTGCGATTAAAGGACAGCTATGAAGTTCATCTGCATGGGCTGCGTCGCGCCCGGAACCTTTGAAGGCATCAGCGAAGGCGAATTCCACGCGGGCGTGGATGCTTGTCTGGAATACGACGGCCAGCTCCGCAAGGCTGGCCATTTCATCGACGGCCACGGGCTGCAAAGCCCCGACACCGCGAAGACTCTCGTGTGGAAAGACGGCCGCGCCATCGTCAGCGACGGTCCCTTCGCCGAAACCAAGGAGTTCATCGGCGGCCTATTGATTCTGGAGGCCCGCGACATGGATCATGCGGTCGAATTGATCTCCCATCACCCCGGGCTCCGCTTCGGCCCCTGGGAGATCCGCCCCGCAGCTGACCTCGACGAGATGATCCGCCAGAGCGAAATCCGTCGCGGTGTCGCGCGCGCATGAATATTTGTCCGCCCGCGCACCGAAATCTGAATCTCCATCCTCCTATCTGGTGAGGCCCCGCCATTCACCGGCGGACGCGTTGCGATAGGAGAAACGATGATTTACACCAAGAACATTACGTCCCGGGAACGCGCGCTGCGCGCTCTTGCGGGCTTGGCGATGATTGCTTGCGGACTCCTCGGCTTTCCAGCCCTTCCCTTCGGCTACGCTTTGGCGGCGACGGGTCTCGTCATGATGCTGACGGCTTTTCTCGGTTTCTGCCCCATGTGCGCCCTGGCTGGCCGCAAGATATCGTCCAGCAACTGAGGGGCCGCGTGTACGTCTCGAAGTTCGATGAAGGGTTGGTGGCCGCGGCGCAAGCCGGGGACGCCGCCGCGATCGAGTCCCTGCTTGCCGCCGCGCAGCCGGACATTCGCCGCTACGCCAGCCGTAGTTGCCACAGCGCGGACGATGTGGACGACGTCGTGCAAGATACGATGCTGATTCTCTTCCGTCGCGTTGGCACGTTGCGCGCGTTGGGCTCCATGTCCGCCTGGCTGTTGAGCGTGGTGCGCCGTGAATGTTTGAGACTGGCCGCGAAGCTCGGCCGGCGGCCTATCCCGCTGGATGAGGACGCGCCCTCACCCGCCGTGGCGGCGCGGCTCCGCGAATTACCGAAGGAAGAACTCCGCCTCGACCTCGTCCGCGCGATTCAATCTCTCCCGGAACACTATCGCCAGATCGTCTTGCTACGCGACGTGGAGGAAATGACGATCGACGAAATCGCCGCCGCGCTGCGGCTTTCCCGCGAAAGCGTGAAAGCCCGCCTGCGCCGCGCGCGCTTGTTCCTGCGCGAATACCTGATGGCTTGAGGTGTCTACATGGCAAAATTTCTGATTCATCTTGTGCGCGGCGCGGCGGAGATCGCCTGCATCCTGGGTGCGCTCTCTATCGCTTCGCCCCAGCCCTTAATCTCTCTTCTTCTCTTCGCCGCCGCGCTGCTCCTATTGCGCGGCTGCCCGCTTTGTTGGTTGTTTGGTCTTTGCGAGATCGTTCGCCCGCCCGCCGCGCCTCCAAGTCCTAAGTGACCTAGGTACTCCCGGCCCACCCGGCTAAGCCCTAAACCCGATCCCCAAACGCTAGTGTTGCCACTATACTGACCTTAACTTTCAACGGGGATGTCCGCCGGAGAAGCGTGTTTCCGTCTGGTTCAAACGCCTTAAGGAATTTTCAGAGTATTTGACCTAGACTTTCCCGCCCTTTGCGCCGATCCCCTAGATAGTTCACCTATATGGCCATGGCAAGACATCCACGCCCCGTCGCGTCCGTTGCTGCGCATTGCCCCGCCCGCCGCCGAGGATCGCTCGCATGACCTCCGCCCGGCCAGCCCAACTCAGCGACGCCGTACAGGCCATCCGCCTAGGCGACAAACCACTAGCCAGAGAGATTCTAGGTGGCATCATCGCCGCCGATCCCAGCAACGAGCAGGCGCACATATGGGCCGCCGCCGTGGCGCAATCGCCCGAAGAAGCCATTCGCTACCTGGAGCGCGTTCTGGAAATGAACCCGCGCAATGAGCTTGCCACCAAGGCCCTGGCGACGCACCGTTTGAGCCACCGGCCGCCTCCCGCAGTGGCGCGACCCCTGATGGAAACGGTCGCCGCACCCCTGGCCCCACCGGCTTGCGCGCCGGAAGACCCGAAACCCGCGCACTCCGTCCGCCAGTATTTCGACACCCGTCCCGACGCCGTTCTCTACGCGCCTCAGACGCCGAAGTCCATCCTCTGTTCGGTCTGTCAGCATCCTCGTGAAGCCACCGCGCAACGCTGCACGCATTGTGGCTGCGCGACGTCGCTGCAAGCCTTTGTTGAAATCCGAGCTAGTCACCGCCCGGCGGATCCCGCCGCCCCGGCCGTCGACGAACGAATCGTCGAGCAAGCTCTTTTGCGTTTACCCGCGCAGGCCGATCCCAGTTCGCCCCTCGACGATCTCTACGGCGCCGCCATCGCGTACCTAAGCCTCCACCGCTCCGGCGAAGCGCTGCCTTATCTTGAAGCCGCCTCGGCGCTGGCCCCGCGCGATTACCATCTCCGCATCCTGAACGAGGAAATCTCGCAACGCAAGCTCGTCCTTACCGTCGACGATTCGGCCACCGTCCGCCGTCTGGTTTCGATCACTCTCGAACGCCAAGGCTACCGCGTCAAGACCGCCATCCACGGCCGCCAGGGCCTCGAAAAATTCGCCGCGGAGACGCCGGCTTTCATCCTGCTCGATATAACGATGCCCGAAATGGACGGCTACGAATTCTGCAAGACTATCCGCCGCAAACCCGAAGGCAAGCAGATCCCCATCGTCATGCTCTCCGGCAACGATGGCATCTTCGATAAGGTGCGCGGCAAGGTCGCCGGCGCCACGGACTATCTCAACAAACCCTTCCACAGCGACGTTCTATTGAACGCGCTCCACAAACACATGAAAGCCTCCGGCTCCGTCCCCGCCGGACGCATCTTCAATCTCGGCTAAACACCCAGGGAAAGCAACATGTCCAAAACCATCCTCATCGTCGAAGACAGCCCCATGGAGATGAAGCTTCTCCAAAGCATTCTCGAAGACAAAGGCTATCTGCTATTAAGCGCCACCGACGGCGACGAGGCGATCTCTCTCGCCGAGCGCCATCGTCCCGATCTCATTCTTCTTGACGTCATCCTTCCGAAGAAGAACGGCTATCAGGTCTGCCGCCATTTGAAGAATTCGCCAGCCACCGCGCAGTCCCGCATCGTCATCGTTTCCAGTAAGTCCCAGCCCACGGACCGCTTCTGGGGTCTGAAGCAGGGCGCGGACGACTACATCACGAAGCCCGTCGATCCGCGCGCCGTTCTCGCGGCGGTGGAGAAAGCAATCTAACTCGCGAGCGCCGCATGGAACCCCTACACAGCGAAGCGCAATCGAACGACACTCCGAACCTCGACCTTCTTGCCTCGCTGCTCGAAAGCTGGGTGCCCGAGGCCGCGGAAGCCGGGCCTGCGGAAGCCGTGCTTTCCGAAGCCGCGCCTGCCGAACCCTTGCCTGTGCAGACTGTGCCCGCCGAGACCATGGACGCTCCGAACGGCGGCTCAAACGACGGCCTGCTGGCGGAACTCCTCCTCGCGGCCACACCCGACGACACCATAATCGCCCCATCCCCGGCGGCAAACCCTATCCCAGACGACGGCCTTCTCGAATCGCTGCTCCTTTCGCCCGCGGCCCCTGCGGCAGAAGCGCCGCTCCCAGCCCCAGTCGCTCCGCCCATCGCCCCCGTCCGCAGCCCCGAAGACATCCGCGCCGAGCTCCGCACGGGCCTCTTCGAGATGATCTTCAACATCGAACAGCGCATCCTCGCCGCCAAGCGTCCCAACCAGTATGCGCCGCAGAACCTGACGCGCTGGATTCTCTGCGAAATCGATGGCGACCGCTACGCCCTTCCGATCGAGCAAGTACTCGAAACCGGCCATCTACCGCCGGCCACGCCGGTCCCCGGCCTCAGTCCCGCCCTGCGCGGTCTCATCAACCATCGCGGCGAAGTCCTGCCGCTCGCCGACTTCCGTTACCTCATTGGCGGCGTGCCGAAAGCCGCGTCCTCGAACGAACGCATGATCGTCGTTCGCACGCAAAATTCCCACGGGCCCTGCGCCCTTGCCGTTGACCGCGTCCCCGGTCTCCTCGCTATCTCTCCCCATGACATCGAAACCCAACCCGGTCAATACGTCACGGGCTTCTGCAAGCGCGAAGGCGAAATCGTACGCCTTCTGGATTTGGAGCGCTTGTTTAACCACCTTGCCGCATCGCTCGCTGGCGCCGCCTCTGTGTCATAGGCCCTAGCCACCCAAACCCGAAGAATGAGGAGTCTTCCATGTTTGACAAGCTAAATAATCTTAAAATCTGGCAGAAGCTCGCGCTGATCTCGAGCCTGCTCGCTCTGCCCATCGTCGTCCTGATCCTGCTGTTCGTTTCGGCGCGCGACCGCCAAATCGCCCACACCCAGCGCGAAATCGACGGCCTCGACTATGTCGCCGCATTACGCCCCTTGCTCGAGAACGTTCCCCTGCACCGGGACGCCGCCCTCGCGGTCGCCTACGGCGACGAGAATAGCCGTCCGCGCTTGAATACGATCTCGCAGACGTTGAAGAACGCCTTCGCCAATGCCAATGACGTGAACGCCCGCTTGGGCGGCCAACTGGGTGTCTCCGCGGACTACGCGAATTTCACGAAAGCTTGGTCCGAGGCTAGCGCGGCGCCGCTGCCCGCCGCCGAAGTCTTTGCCAAGCACAACGCGGCGTTCACGCAGCTCACTGCCCTCGTCCGCGCCGCCGGGGAAAAGTCCGGCTTGCGTACCGACCAGGAAGTCGCTTACTTCTACCTTGCCGACACCATCCTCGCCCAGATTCCCGATCTCGTCGGAAACATCAGCCAGCTCCGCGCCTACGCCACTAGCGTCGCAAGCCAAGGCAAGGTTTCTCCCCAAGACGCCGCGCGCACCCTCTACTACGCGAATCTCGTAGACGCCGCCAACTCCAACGTCCGCCGCAATTTGGCCGCCAGCCTCCAAGACGAGGGCGCGGCGCCGGAAGGCCAGCCCAGCAACAACACCAATGCCCGGGCGACTCTCCGCCAAGCCACCGCTAACGCCATTGCATCCGCCGAAAAATTCCGCTCGGTCGCCGAGAAGGAAATCGGCTCCGGAAACGAAATCGTGTCGGTTCCCGCCTCCCGCCTCGCTAGTCTCGGCGCCGCCGCCTCGGAAGATTACTTCACTTTGCTCGACGCTTCCCTTGAGCGCATGAAGAGCCAATTGACCCGCCGGGTTGGCGACCTGCGCGACGAAAAATACGCTCAGATCGCCGGCGGCTTCATCGTGCTGATGCTGACCGCCGTCGTCGCCTTTTCGGTCAATGTCGGCATCACTCGCCAATTGCGTTCAATCCTTAACACCTTCACCGCCATCAAGAAAGGCGACTACGAGGCTCGCGCCGAATCCTACTACCGCGACGAGCTGGGCGCCACGGCTTCTTCCTTGAACGCCACGCTCGACGAGACTCTCGTCCTGATCCAATCCCGCGAAGAGCGCGACCGCATCCAAGGCAGCATCATGAAGCTGCTCGAGGAAGTCTCGGGCGTCGCCGAAGGCGACCTGCGCAATGAAGCGGAAGTTACCTCCGACGTTACCGGCGCCATTGCCGACTCTTTCAACTACATGATCGCCGAGCTCCGCTCCCTAATCGGCGCCGTGCAATCCACTACGCTTTCCGTCGACGCCTCGGCCCGCCAAATGCAATCAAGCGCCGAGTCGCTAGCCGAAGGCTCCACGCGCCAGTCCGAGCAGATCGCCGAAGCTTCGCGCACCATCGAGCGCATCAACGATTCGATTCGCCAAGTCGCTTCCGCCGCCGCCACCGCCGCCGGCGTCGCCGAAACCGCGCTCGCCAACGCCCAAGGCGGCGCGCTTTCCGTGCAACGCACCATCGAAGGCATGAACTCGATCCGCGGCCAGGTGCAAGAAACCTCGAAGCGCGTCAAACGCCTGGGCGAAAGCTCGCAGGAAATCGGCGAAATCGTGCTGCTCATCGGTGACATCGCCGACCGCACGTCGATTCTCGCTTTGAACGCCTCCATCCAAGCCGCCGCCGCCGGTGAAGCCGGCCGCGGTTTCGCCGTCGTCGCCGAGGAAGTCGAACGCCTCGCCGAACGCGCCGCCGAGTCCGCCAAGCGCATTGGCTCGCTCATTCGCTCGGTGCAAACCGACACGCACGAGGCCATCGCCGCCATGGAAAAGACGACGCAAGAAGTCGTCGGCGGATCGCAACTCGCCAACGACGCCGGCGGCAAGCTCGGCCAGATCGAAGCCGTGTCGCGCGACATCTCGCGCTTGGTTACCGAAATTCTCGAAGCCACGCGCCGCCAGTCGGAAAGCTCCGAAAGCGTGACGCGCAAAGTCGCCGGCGTCGCCGAGTTCACCTCGCGCACGGCGCAAGACGCCGAAAAGGTGGAGACCAACGTCCATCAACTCGCGCAACTCGCCCGCCAGCTCAACGAATCGATGAGCCGTTTCAAGCTTCCGGAAACGGAAAAAGAACTGAGCCTCGTCTAAGCGTCCGGAGACCCTGCCATGGCCCACCCGGTCGATTCGCAAACCATCAGCGGCTTCTACGAAGAAGCGCGTGGCTACCTGGAGCCGCTCGACTTCTGCTTGCTCGATCTCTCGCAGAACCCCGCTAGTCCCGAGGTTCTCGCGGAGATGCGCCGTCTGATCCATCTCATCCGCGGCGCCAGCGCCGTTGTGGGACTGAACTCGCTCTCGGCTTTGAGCCAGGATCTGGAAGTCCTCCTGGAAGAACTCCTGAACGGCGATATGTCCTGGGAGGATTCGACCCTAGAAGTCCTCACCGAAGCCATTGGCGCGATTCACGCGCTGTTGACCGAAGAGGCGCAACCCGCCCCGCCTCCAAGGCCACGGGAACCTATTGCGGAAGTCGATCGCGAAATTCTGAAAGGCTTCCTCCTCGAAGCCGAGGAAGCGCTAGCCGTCGTCGCCTCGAACTTGTCCGCCTACGCCGCCAACGCAAGCGACCAGGAAGCTCTCCGTTCCGTTCGCCGGGCCGTCCACACCATCAAGGGCGCGGGCGCGATGGTCGGTCTTGACGTTCTCAGTTCGCTCGCGCATCGCATGGAAGATCTCCTCGACGCGCTCGCCGATTCCGAGATCGAATGCAGCGGCGATCTCTTGAAAATCCTCTTTGAAACCGCCGACCTCCTCTCGGACTTGGTCGCCGCCGGTGGCCGCCATCCCGGCATCGAACTCCGGATTCCGGGCTTGCTCTCGCGCTATCCCGGAGCGCAGCCTCAAACTGCTATCGCGCCTTCCGTCGCGGCCGAGATCGCGGTCGAGGCCGACGACGCGCTGTCCACGCAATACGTCCGCGCCCCACTGGAACGCGTCGACGACCTCCTCCGCCTCACCACCGAAGTCTACGTCCACCGTTCCTCGCTGGAGCGCACCGTCGCCAAGTTCAGCCACGAACTCCAGGAACTCTCGCTCTCCATCCGCCGCCTCCACCAACTCCACGGCGCTTTCGAACAAGAACACAAGCTCTACTACTCCGGCGCGGCGCAGAACCAGCCGGGCGCCGAGTTCGATCCGCTGGAACTCGACCGCTACACCCAGCTCTACACGCACTCACGCGACCTCGGCGAAGCCTCCGCCGACGTCGCCGCCGCGCAATCCCAACTCCGCGGCATCTCCTCGGAACTCGATCTTTTCCTCCAACGCGAAAAGCGCCTCGTCTCGGAGATGCAAGAGCGGCTGATGCGTTTCCGCATGGTGCCGCTCTCCACTTTAGAAGCCCGCCTCCAGCGCACCGTCCGCACCGCCTGTGCCCAGGCCAATAAGGAAGCCGGGCTCATTCTCGAAGGCGCTTCGACCGAAATCGACAAGTCCGTACTCGACGCTTTGACCGCGCCACTGGAACATCTCTTGCGCAACGCCGTCGCCCATGGCATCGAGTCCGCCGAATCTCGCGTGGCCGCAGGCAAGGCGCCCATCGGTTTATTGCGCATCGCCGCGTCGCAAGACGGATCTCAGATCACCATTCGCCTCTCCGACGATGGCGCCGGCCTCGACATCGATCGCATTCGCGCACGCGCCGTTCTTCGCGGCCTGGTGGACGAAGACGCCGCCGCTAACCTCTCGGATGCCGACGTCTCTCGCTATCTATTCATGCCGGGCTTCTCGACCTCGGAACGAATCGACGAACTCTCCGGCCGCGGCGTCGGCCTCGACGTTGTTAAGTCCGCCGTCGAGTCGCTCAAGGGCGTCCTGCAAGTGGAATCCACGCCCGGCCAAGGCGCGGCCTTCATCCTGCGCCTCCCGCTCACCATGGCTGTCGCCAAGGTGATGATGGTCGAGTCGCGCTCGCAACGCTTCGCGCTCCCCATCTCGGGCGTCGCCGAAGTCGCGCGTCTGCCTATCGCGAGCCTTACCCAGCGCCAAGCGAAATTCGGCCAACGCTCGGCCCATCTGCACTCGCTCGGCGAACTCCTCGGCCTTCCCGCGCCGCTTTCAAACGCCCCCGGCATCACCCACGTGCCAGTGGCGCTCTTGAAGGACACGGAACCGCCGGTCGCGCTCGAACTCGACCGCATCCTCGAAGCCCGTGAGATCGTCGTCAAGCCACTCAGCAATCTCCTCCAGGCCGCGCCGCATCTATCGGGCGCGACTCTACTCGGCGACGGTTCCATCGTCCCCGTCCTGAATCCAGTGGCGCTACTTGAACGCGCGCAACGGCCGTCTCTCCCCGTCCAATCCGCGCCACGCGCCGGCCGGCCCACCACTTCCTATCGCCCCGCGCACATCTGCGTCGTTGACGACTCGCTCAGCGTGCGCCGCGTGTTGTCGGCTCTCATGGAGCGCCAGGGTTGGACGGTCACGCAGGCCAAGGACGGCCTCGAAGCCCTGCAAATCCTCCGCAAGACCTCGAAGCTCCCGGACTTGCTCCTGCTCGACGTTGAGATGCCGCGCATGGACGGCTACGAGCTCACCACTACCCTACGCGCCGATCCGCTTTTCGCTGGCATCCCCATCGTCATGCTTACTTCACGCTCAGCCGAAAAGCATCGCGCCAAGGCCATGTCGGTGGGCGTGACCGAATATCTGTTGAAACCCTACCAGGACGACGTTCTGCTAGGCGCGATCCGCTCGCACATCGCGAAGAACTAGATGTAAGCGATTACGTCGATCTCGACCAGCGAGTTCCCTGGGACGCCACCCATCGCCGCGATCGTCGTCCGCACCGGCGGTTCCGCCCCAAAGCGGCCAAGGAACACCTCGTTCATCTGCTTGTAGTCGTTCAAATCGTGCAAGTAGACATTGCACTTGAGAACCTTCTCCATCGAGCTCCCCGCGTTCTTCAACTCAGCCTCGATTTCCTTCAACACATGATCCGTATGCGCCTTGATGTCCCCTTCGAAGTGCGCGCCCTTGCCCGCGATGAAGAGCAAGTTACCATAGCTCACCGCGCCGCTAAACAACGGCGTCTTCGTGGGCTTCGCGCCCTTGTAGTGCACCTTTTTGCCCGCCGCCTGCGCCATTAAACTAGCCGCCGCCGCGAAGAAGCCGGCGAGCCAACCCGCCGAAGACCGGAAAAAAGAGAATCGAGTCATTTGGATACATCGTAAGCGATGCCGCACTCGCGAGCCAGTGCCTCCAGGCGCGGGTCCGCCGTCCAGAATGGAATCCTAGCGACCATCGCCGATGCCACGAGATGAATGTCGATCCACCCTACGCCCCGCCCATGTAGCCTTCTAGACCGCACCAACTGCACTACTTCATCATGTGGCACGATCGGAAGGTATCCACGTCTAGCGTAAGAAGCCAAAACATCGGGCCGGCCTCCGATATCGCCCATTAGCAATTCGCCGTAGACCAATTCGTGCCCCGCAACCATGTCGCCGCCCAAGAGTTCTTTCATGCCGCCAAAGAAAGGCTCTTTGCCCGCGAACGAACGGATCCAGACGGACGTGTCAACAAGAACCTTCAAGCGGCTCTCCGCTTCCTTGTGACAGGCTCTTCACGGCGCCTTGGAACGTCCTTGATGTCCGGCATGGTCCCCAAAAGCGCGATCAAACGCAAATTGGCAGCCCGTCTCACCAGCATTTCCAATCCCTCGCGAATCGTCTCGGTGTCGGTCTTGGCGCCGCAAGCTTCCCGGGCTTCCTTCAAGAGCTTCGGATCGATGTTGAAGGTCTTCTTCATACGGACAATCTAGCACACGCAATAGCCATACACGTATGGGAGTTCAGTATGTACCAACGCTACCGCTTCGTCCGTACCACCCGGAACCCCACCTCGTCATTCTTCGTCCCCGGCGGCTCCGCGAACCTCCAAGTCGTCGCCAGCAACATCCCCTGCGCGGTAAAGCCTCCACCCCGGTAAACCCGCGCCTCGCCCGTCGCCGGGCCCTTCGGATCCACCTTCGGAGACTCCGCGTAGTACTCGTTGTTGTACCAATCGCTGGTCCATTCGCAAACGTTGCCCAGCATGTCGTGCAACCCAAACGCATTAGGCAAGAGTTCCCCCACCGGATGCTTCTGTTGCCCTGCATTGTCCGAGTACCAAGCCACATCCGCGGCATTCCTAGGCCGGTTCGTCGTCGCTCTCGCCATCGCCGCGTATTCCCACTCCGCCTCGGTTGGCAGCCGGTACAGGTACCCGTCGTTCTTCGCGTTCAACTTCGCCAGGAACGCCTGAACCTCATTAAAAGAGACCGCCGATTTCGGCAGCTCCGATCCCTGCGCCTTCCCGGTCATCACCTCGTTCCACTGCTTCTCCGTCGTTTCCGTCTTCGCCATCTCAAACGGCTTGCTAATCCGCACCTGATGGCGTGGCCGCTGATCCTGCGACTCCGTATCGTCGCCCATAAAGAACATGCCCGCCGGAATCGTTACGAACTCGAAGATCGACGGAGCCGCCACGGCTTCAGCCACAGGCGTAGTGGACGCCGCCGTTTCCGGCTTCTTTTCCTTCGCCACCGGAGTTGAGGCGGACGTTGGCGGCGCGGTTGTCATTGGCGCCGCTGGCGTCGCACCCGGGATTTCAGCCTTCTTTGGGGCGTCACTCGTCCAAAAAGCCGCCGCCGCCACGAGCAATACCATCGCCAGCGCCGCCGCCAAAATCGCCTTCTTCTTTCCGCGTCCCGGCGCGCTCACCGCCGCCGCGCCCGGCCGCAACGCCGCTACGAAGTCCGTGCAGTTCGCGAAGCGGTCCTCGGGCTTCTTCGCCATCGCCTTGTCAATTGCCGCCGCCATGTTCTTACTCACCGCCGGGTTGAACTCCGTCGGCGCCACGGGCGTATCGTGAATGATCTTGTACGAAAGCGCCACCCAAGTATCGGCCGAAAAAGGCACCTTACCCGTCAACAACTGATACGCCACCACGCCCAAAGAGAACTGATCCGCCCGTCCATCCACGGGCTCGCCGCGCACTTGCTCTGGCGCCATGTATCCCAACGTCCCCACCGTAGTGCCAAAGCCCTGGCTCATCGTCTGCGTCGCCCCGGCGCCCGTCACGCGTGCGATGCCAAAGTCGGTAATCTTCAGCCGCCCATGTTCATCGAGCAGCATGTTCCCCGGCTTGATGTCGCGATGCACAATGCCATTCGCGTGCGCGAAATCCAAAGCCCCCGCCGCCTGCGTCAGAATATCCACCACGCGCTGCACCGGCGCGCGCGTATCCGCCAACGCCATAACTTCCAGCATCGAGCCCTTTACGAACTCCATCACGATGTAGGCGCGGTCCTCTAGCCGGAAGAAGTCGTACACCGCGACGATATTCGGATGCTGCAGCTTCGCCGCCGCTTTCGCCTCCCGCGACAGCCGCTCCTCCAATTGACTGATCGCATTTTCGTCGACGCCATCCAGCCGCACGCTCTTGATGGCAACCTCGCGCTCCAAGCTTGGATCGAATGCGCGATACACCACGCCCATGCCGCCGCGGCCAAGCTCGCCGCGGACTTCGTACCTCCCCAGCATCTGCATGGGCTCAGAATATACTGAACGGCCTAGCCGCCGCTTTCGGCGCGCGCGAACACTTCAAGTAATATCTGATTCAGCTTCCCCGCCTGCCGCAGCGGTCCCAAGATCTCCTGCGCTTTCCGCCGCGCCGTTTCTCGCTCCGCTCCCGGCGGCAACGCGATCGCCATCTCCGCGTACACCTCGCCCTTCTCCGCCATCGCGCCCACATTGTCTGGATCGAGCGCCGCCAAATCGCTCCGCTCCCGCAAGGCCTCGCGCAACTTCTGCGTTCCCGGCGCCGTGCGTCCGGCGCCGATCTCCGCCAAGCCCAGCCGCAGCAAACTCGTCGCCGCCAGGCTGCGCATGCGCCAATCGTTTGGATCGCCGCTCAACCGTTTCGTTCGCAGTGCATACGCTTCCTCGAACAACGGCACGGCCTTCTCGAATTTCGTTTGCACGTGCGCGCTGATCCCCGCGAACATCAAAGCGTTCGACAAAATGTCCGCCGCTCCCGTTGATCCAGGGTTCTCCCGCGCCAAGCGCCGGGCCTCTGCCAACACTGCTTCGAATTCTGGGTCGGACTCCGCAAATCGCCGCTCCCGGCTCAGCACGCTTGCCAAGCGCGTCCGCGCGAATAGCTCGCGCAAACGGTCGTCCAGCGTCGACTTGGGGTCGCTCAGAATCTTCGCGTTCACCGCCATCGCTCTCTCGCGTACGCGAATTACTTTCGCCCAATCTCCCAGTTGCGAATACGTCCCGCCCAAATCGTGATAAGCGTCCGCCAATAACCTCATCCGCTCCAGGCTTTGCGCTCCACCGCCCTCTAACACTTTCACCGCGTCCAAGCCAATCCGCAAAGCCGTTTGCGGATCCCCCTGCGCCTTGCTGATCCCCGAAAGCCGCAAGCTCACCCCAACATTTTGATCCCGTACCAAATCGTTCTTTGGATATCGCCCCAGCAACTCGCGGCTCAATTCCAACGCCCGCGCGTAACTCTTCTGCGCTTCGGCAATGCGCCCCAGATTCGCGCCACCAATCCGCCCCAATACATCGCCCATCTTCAGGTACGCCGCCACCACGTCGCGTCCCAGTTCCTCATCGTTCAATCCCTGCGCCGCCAATTGATCCAGCGCCGCCCTGCCTTTCTCTACTAGCAGCCGCCGCGCCCCGATCGCGCCCTCCTTCTGGAGACGGTCGTCCATGTCGAACACAAAGGCGTGCGCCAACTGCCGCGAGTTCTCCAGCAACGCCCGCGCCGTATCGCGCTCCTTCACCGCTTGCCCGCGTTGCCACAACGCTACGCTCGTTCCCACCACCAACGCCAGTGCCGCCACGCCCACGCTCGCCGTCAACGCCCGGTTGCGCCGTACAAAGCTCGACAACTGGTAACGCACCGTCAAGGGCCGTGCCGTAATCGGTTCGCCTTGAAGATAACGCCGCAAGTCCGCCGCGAACTGCTCCGCCGACTCATAGCGTTCCCCGATGGCGTTCCGCATCGCCTTGCCGATGATCGTGTCCAAGTCGCTGCGGAACTCGCGCGCCTCCGGCCGCACCGCCTTGCTGATCGGTTCAGCGGTCCGCGTCTCGGGGCTAGTGATCGAAGCGCCGAAAGGAGCCTTGCCCACCACCAATTCATAGAGCGTCGCGCCCAGGCTAAATACGTCCGTCGCGGTAGTCAACGGCTCGCCCAGAAATTGCTCCGGGCTCGCGTAGCCTGGCGTGATCAACCGCTGCGATTTCGCCGTCATCAACGCTTCGCCCATTCCCGGGATGAACATCCGCCCCACGCCAAAGTCCAACAACTTCGGCTTACCCTCGCGCGTCACCAAAATGTTGTTCGGTTTTATGTCGCAATGAATGATGAGCCGCTGGTGCGCGTGATGCACCGCATCGGCCACCTCGATCATCAGCCGCAACTTCTCCTCCAGCGTTGCTCGCGTCCGCTCGCAATAGCGGATTAGGCTCTCGCCCTCGATATACTCCGTCACCAGAAAAGGACGGCCATCGTCCGTTGAGCCCCCATCAAGCAGCCGGACGATTGCCGGATGGTTCAAATACGCGAGCAATTGCCGCTCATAGCGGAAGCGGCTCACAAAGTAATCCGTATCCATCCCCCGGTTCAGAATCTTGATCGCGACCGAGTGCAGAAACGCTCCATCCACTCGGGTTGCGAGATAAACGGTTCCCATGCCGCCGCGGCCTAATTCCTCATCGATTTGATAAGGCCCAATGCGCTCCGGCGCCCGCTCATGCTGTTCGAGGGCGGGCTTCGACAAAAACTCGTCGTCGAAGCTTGCCGCGATCAGGCTCTCCAATTCGCGCCGCAATTCCTGCGCCTCCGCCTCCGGTCTCCCCGCGCACACACCCCGTACGAAGGCCTCACGCTCCTCGCGCGGCAGTTCCAATGCCTGCCCCAAAAGATCCCTGATCTCAGCCCAAAGCCGCGGCGTCATTGCCCATCTCTCGCGCCAAAAAGGCCCGCGCCGTCACCCAGTACCGCTTCACCGTCGCCGGAGAAATTCCCAATACCTCCGCCGTCTCCTCCACCGTCATGCCGGAGAAGAATCGCATCTCCACCACTTGGCACTGCACCGGATCGAGCTTCGCCAACTGCTCCAAGGCATCGTCCAGCGCCACTAAGTCCTCACGCACGTTCGAAGCCGCCGCGTGGAATTCCGCCCAATTCTTCTCATCCAAGGACACCGGCGCCACGCCCGACCCCCGCTTCGCCCGCCCCTTCGCACGCGCATGATCGCAAAGAATCCGCCGCATCAATTGCGCTGCCACGCCAAAGAAATGCGCTCGCGAATTCCACGAAGCCTTCTGATCCACGAGCCGCATGTAGGCCTCATGCACCAGCGCTGTCGACTGCAGCGTGTGGTTCGCCCGCTCTTTACGCAAATAGCTCGCCGCCAGTTGCCGCAACTCCTGATACACCGCTGGCAGTAGGGCCTCGCGCGCCGCCGCATCCCCCGCCTTCCAATTGGCGAGCAGGACGGTAACGTTGGATTCGGAAGGCGCTTCCCCAGGCATCGCCTACATTATATTTCGGCCCTTCCCGTCGGGCCCTCCGCAACATACAATTGGCCTAACCGCTTATGCCGCTGACTCGAAGCCTCGTCCTCGCCGCGCTCGTCGCGGCGGCTGCGTTCGCCGACGACGCCGCAATCTTCCGCGACCGCATCGAACCCATCCTCAAGGCGAACTGTGCTGGGTGCCATAACAGCCCGCAAGCTCAGGCCGCGCTATCCGTCGCGACGCTCGCCGATCTGTTGAGGGGCGGCAAGCGCGGCGCCGCGCTGGAACCAGGCAAATCCAGCCATTCGCTCGTCATTCAATTCATGCGCGGGGAGCGCAACCCCCGCATGCCCATCGGCGGCAAGCCTCTACCCGAGAACGTCATCACGGAACTCGCCGCCGCCATCGATTCGCTCGCGCCCACCGCGCCCGCCGCCACCACGACCGACAACCATGCCGCGTGGATTTTCCGCAAGCCCGCCGAGCCCAAGATACCCAACGTCAAGAACGCCGCCTGGGTCAAGAACCCCATCGACGCGTTCATCCTTTCGAAGCTCGAAGCAAACAACTTCTCCCCCGCGCCCCCAGCCTCGCCCCGCGCTGTTCTGCGCCGCGTCTACTTCGATCTTCTCGGCGTCCCGCCCACCGAAGCCGAAGCCAAGGACTTCCTCAACGACCCCTCGCCCGCCGCTTACGAGAAGTTGATCGACCGCCTCCTCGCCGACAAACGCTACGGCGAACGTTGGGCCCGCCATTGGCTCGACCTCGTCCGCTTTGCCGAAAGCGACGGCTTCGCCATCGACGGCGAGCGCCCCACCGCCTGGCGCTATCGCGACTACGTAATCCGCGCCTTCAACGAGGACAAGCCCTACGACCGCTTCATCCAAGAACAACTCGCTGGCGATGAACTTGAGCGTAAGGGGCAGGGCAACGGTAACGAAGGCCTCATCGCCCTCGGCTTCCTCCGCATGGGCCCCTGGGAACGCGACACCAACTTCGACGCCCAACTCCGCCTCGATTGGCTCAACGAGATGGCCGGCACCACGTCGCAAGTCTTCCTCGGCCTCACCACCGGCTGCGCCCGCTGCCATGACCATAAGTACGACCCGATCCCGCAGAAAGACTTCTACCGCCTCCAAGCCTTCTTCGCCGCCACGCGCATCGACGAACGCAACGTGCCGCATCTGGACTCGGAAGGCGGCCGCATTCCGATGCGCGCCAAAGTCCGCCGTCTCGAAGACGATCTCGACGCCGCCAATGAAGCCCTCAAGCGGCTAGAGCGAACTCTCAAGCCTAAACTCGCGCCCGCTGGCAAGAAAGACGACGAACTCCAGAAGGTCCTGAATGACAAAGAGAGCAAAGTCTTCACCGCCGAAGAACGCCAACAGCACAAGGCCGCCGCCGAGCGCTCCGCCAAGCTCACTCTCGAACTCGCCCGCTACCAGCCCATCGCCTACAGCGTAAACGAGGTCGCTCCGCCCGCCGTCATGGACGTGGAGCCCACCTACGTTCTCGCCGGCGGCGAACGCCTCGCCCGTGGCGAAGCCGTCGAACCCGGCTTCCTCAAGGCCGTCACCGGCAACTCCGATGCCGCCAAGATCGCCTTCCCCGGCCGCTATCGCTCAGGCCGCCGCAAGGCGCTCGCCGAATGGATTGCGAGCCCGGAGAATCCTCTCACCGCCCGCGTCATGGTGAATCGCGTTTGGCAGCACCACTTCGGCGAAGGCATCGTCCGAACGCCCTCGGACTTCGGTCTCAACGGCGACCGCCCCTCGCATCCCGAACTCCTCGATTGGCTCGCTCTGCACTTCATCGAGAAGAAGTGGAGCCTCAAGGCCATGCACAAGCTGATGCTCACTTCGAACGCCTACCTCCAATCCACGCGCCACCCGGAAGCCGCGAAGATCGGGGAAGCCGACCCCAACAATCGTCTCCTCTCGCGCATGAATTGGCTTCGTCTGGAATCCGAAGCCCTCCGCGATTCCATGCTCGCCATCAGCGGCGGTCTCAACGCCGAATCCGGTGGCCCCGGCATGTTCTTCAGCGTGAAGGACGAGATCGCCCAGGGCTTCCAGATGTTCAAGTGGTATCCGTCCGACGAAGCCGCGCAACGCCGCCGCTCCATCTACGCCTTCCAGCGCCGCTCGCTTTCGATGCCCATGATGGAAGTCTTCGACGCCGCCAACATGAGCGAAAGCTGCGCCCGCCGCGGCACGACCACCGTTTCGCCGCAAGCTCTCACGCTCCTCAATGGCGAACACACCGCCGTCGAGAGCCAGCGCTTCGCCAAGCGCATCCTCGAACTCGCGGGTCCAACGGACCGTGAGCGCCAAATCCGCAAAGCCTTCTCTCTCGCCCTCCAGCGCGATCCCTCCGCCGCCGAACTCAGCCAGTCTCTGCGCCTATACGAAGGACGCGAGCCCACCGCGGCGCTCACACGCCTCGCCACCGTCCTCTTCAACCTGAACGAGTTCCTCTATCTGGAGTAACGCATGATCAACGAATCCCATCGCCGCCACTTCCTCTACCGCAGCCTCACCGGTCTCGGCGGTATCGCGCTCATGGACGCCCTCAACGCCGCGACGAATAACCCGCTCGCCCCGCGCAAGCCCCACCACGCCGCCAAAGCCAAATCCTGCATCTTCCTCACCATGCTCGGCGGCGTTGCGCAGATGGACACCTTCGACCCCAAGCCCGCGCTTGAGAAGTTCGACAACACTACGCTCGATTGGTCCAACGAAAAACGCACGGACCAGCCCGAGCTTTACACGAAGCCCCGCCTAATTCTCAAGAGTCCTTGGAAATTCGCCAAACACGGCCAGTGCGGCATGGACGTCTCCGAACTCTTCCCGCACCTCGCCACTTGTGTCGACGACCTCGCCTTTGTCAAAACCGTCACCGGCGAAAATGGCAACCATCCCGCCGCCACGTTCCTGATGAACACCGGCCTCGTCCTCCCCGGCCGCCCTTCCGTTGGCTCATGGATCACCTACGGCCTTGGCACGGAAAATCAAAACCTCCCCGGCTTCGTCGTGCTGCCCGACTTCCGCGCCCTCCCCTTCAGCGGCTCCCAACAATGGGGTCCCGGCTTCTTGCCCGCCACCTACCAAGGCACGATGATGCAGTGGAAGGGCGAACCTATTCAGGACCTTAAGCCCCAGTCAAGCACGACCGAAAAAGACATGCGCGACCAAATGGAACTCCTGCGCGCCTTCAATCACGATTACCTTGACGACAACTTCACGAACCCCGATCTCCAAGGCCGCATCGACGCCTACGAACTTGCCTACCGCATGCAGACTGAGGTGCCTGAAGTTCTCAACCCCGCGAAGGAGAACGAGGCGACTCGGAAGATGTACGGCCTCGATCAAGAAGCCACCCGCTCCTTCGGCACGCGCTGCCTGATGGCCCGGCAGTTAGTAGAGAAGGGAACCCGCTTCGTGCAGCTCTATACACCCAGCCAATCTTGGGACAGCCACACGGAGCTTCTGAAGGGCCACGCGAAGAACGCCCTCGAAGTCGATCTCCCCATCGCCGGTCTCATCAAGGATTTGAAACAACGCGGCCTCCTCGACTCGACGCTTATCGTCTGGATGGGCGAGTTCGGCCGCACGCCGGACCATCCCGCCGACCTCCGCGACAAAGCCGGCCGCGACCACAACACCAAGGCTATGACCATGTTCTTCGCCGGCGGCGGCGTCAAACCCGGCGTCACCGTCGGCAAAACCGACGACCTCGGCTGGAAGGCCGTCGAAGACGTCTACCGCATGCGCGACGTCCACGCCACCATCCTCCACCTCATGGGTCTCAACGACCTGCGTCTAACTCACTACCACGCCGGCCGCAACATGCGCCTCACCGACACCGGTGGCGACGTCATCAAAGGCGTCGTCGCCTAAGCGAGCGTTTCGGCTAAAAGATACCAAGCATGGCAAAGCGCTTCGCTGGGGATACAATCCTCGCGCGTTGGACGATCGGCGAAGGCCTCTGGCGCGAATTCTTGGAGGCCAAGGCCCGTCTGGACCGCGAACCGAATGGACCGTACCGCACCTTCTTGGCGCCCCAGCCTTTTCCCGCCGCCGGTCTCGAAGTCGTGATTAGAGAAGATGCGATTTTTGTGGGCCGCGTCCGTCTCCGCGAGTTTCATTTTGGGGCCCTTCGTCACGTCTCGCTGCGGGATTCGTTTCTGCAGATCCAGGGAATCATTCTCCCGGAGGATGCTTGGGACGAGGACCGGCATTACCTCTACCTTCTTCCGGTTTGCTCGACCGCTCTGCCTCAAGCCCGACTGGCCGTGGAAAGATTGACCTCGCATGACAAAGCCCTATCGGACAGGATCGCGGCGGAAGACGAAACGTCGAAGTGGTCGCAGCCCCTGCTACGCTGGGTCGAACAACGCTTCGTCTGGATCCTGCTCGCTTTCTTCTTCGGCGTTATTCCGCTTGCGGTCTTTCTTCTGAGCTGGGGCTTCGGCTAGCCTGAAGGTCACGGATGAATAACGAAAGAGTCTTCCGCATGGCCTTCGCCAGCGTCTATCCGCATTACATCGCCAAGGCCGAAAAGAAAGGCCGCACTAAAGAAGAAGTTCACGCCATAATTCATTGGCTCACCGGCTACAGCGAAGCCGCGCTGCAAAAGCTGCTCCGCGAGAACGTTGACTTCGAAACCTTCTTCGCCCAAGCCCCCCGCCTCAATCCCAACGTCTCGAAGATCACTGGCGTCATCTGCGGCTACCGTGTCGAAGAGATTGAAGACAAGCTTATGCAAAAGATCCGCTACCTCGACAAACTCGTGGACGAACTGGCGAAAGGCAAGTCCATGGAAAAGATTCTGAGGCAATAGCCCGCACTTCTCTTCCAGCCCCTATTCCGTCATAATCATCCCCATGCTGAAAAAGATCGCCCTCGTCGTCCTTGGCCTTCTGGCCGCTTTTTCCGTTCTGGTAGCCATGCAGCCCGACACTTACAAAGTCACTCGTTCGCTCAGCGTCGCCGCTCCTCCCGAAGCGGTCTTCCCCTTGGTCAACAATTACAAGAAGTGGAACGATTGGTCCCCTTGGGCCAAGCTCGACCCCAACATGAAAGTCATCTATTCCGGTCCGGAGGAAGGCGCCGGCGCCTCTTACGCTTGGAAAGGCAACAGCAACGTCGGCGCCGGCAAGATGACCACTCTTGAAGCCACCCCAAACAAGGAACTGAAGATCCAACTCGACTTCACCGAGCCCTTCGCCGACACCAGCACCACTCTCTTCACCTTCACCCCGACGCCAGACGGAAAAGGCACTAAGGTTGTCTGGGACATGTCCGGCAACGCAAACTTCATCTCCAAAGCCATGTGCCTCTTCGTCAGCATGGACTCCATGCTCGGTCCCGACTTTGAAAAGGGCCTCGCGTCTATTAAGACCCTCGCCGAAACCTCTTCGCCGAAAATCTGATTTCCGCTTGACACCTCCGGCAGCCTCCCATAGAATCCAATCTAAACGTTTCGCTAAACGTTTCGAGATTTTTCAGGAGGATGACCCACGATGGCTCGTCTCGCATTCACCGCCGTCTTCGGCCTATTGCTGTTTTCCCCCGCCGCCGCCGCTCAAACCGCGAGCGGCTCCATCCTGGGCATCGTCCTCGACCCGCAGGATTCCCCCATACCCGGCGCCCGCGTCACCGTCACCAACGCTGGCACCAACATTTCCCGCAACTTCACCACGGACGGTCGCGGCAGCTACACCTTTCCATTCCTGCCACCGGGCCTGTATTCGGTGAGCGTCGAAGCCAACGGCTTCCGCCGCGCCAGCCGCACTTCGCTCCGCGTGAGCGTGGAAGACCAACTCAACGTCGATTTCAAACTCGAAGTCGGCCAGGTCACCGAACAGATCACCGTCGAAGCCACCGGCGTCGCCCTCGAAACCTCGACGAACACCCTCGGTCAAGTCATCGAATCCAAACGCATCGTCGACCTCCCGCTCAATGGCCGCGACCCGCTCTCTCTCGCCACCCTCGTCCCCGGCGTCGTACCCGTCCCGCGCGGCCCCGCGCCCATCCACCTCGGCGGGTCGATTCCTGGCATGAACGGGGCGGGGAACGGTACCAGCGATGTCCTCCTCGACGGCGCCACCGACACCGTCCCCCGCAATCGCAGCTTCCTCCTCATCCACACGCCCAACGCGGACGCCGTCGAAGAGTTCAAGGTCCAGACCAACTCCATGAGCGCGGAGTTCGGCCGCTCCAACGGCGGCATCATCAGCTTCATCACCAAGTCCGGCACCAACACCCCCCACGGCACCGCCTACTGGTTCCTGCGCAACTCCGAGTTCGACGCCAACGACTTCTTCCAGAACCGCAACGGCATTCCGCTCGGCAACCTCAAGCGTCACCAAGCCGGTTTCACCTTCGGCGGCCCCATCGTCATTCCTAAGCTCTACAACGGCCGCAACAAGACTTTCTTTTTTACCGACTACGAAGCCTTCCGCGAAGCCGCCCTCGCGCCTTCCGCCTTCACCGTCCCCACCGCCCTCGAACGCCGCGGCGACTTCTCCGCCACCGTCACCTCCGCCGGCGCCCGCGTCAACATCTACGATCCCTTGAGCGGCAACCCGCGAGTCGCTTTCCCCGGCAATGTCATCCCCGCAGCGCGTATCAGCCCCGTCGCCACCAAACTTCTCGAGTTCTATCCTCAGCCCAACAACAGCCGCGTCGCCGGCAACCTCGTTCTCGCCGCCTCGCGCCGCAACACCACCGACACCTTCGACACGCGCATCGACCACAACTTCACCGCCATGCACCGTATCATGGGCCGCGTCTCCATCCAAAACCCGCGCACCGGCGAACCCAACTACTTCGCCAACGCCGGAAATCCCACTAATCCGCCCCTCACGCAACGCCGGCGCTCGGGAACCGTGCAATCCACCCACACTCTTTCCTCGAGTCTGATCGCCAACTTCCACTACGGGCTCTCCCACATGTACGGCACGCGCGTCGCCTGGAGCGACGGCCTCGACGTCACCTCCCTCGGCTTCTCGCCTACCTTGCGCGATGGCCAACAAGTCCGCGCCGTCCCCGTCATCGGCGTTACGGGCTTCACTGGCCTAGGCAATGGCGCGCAGAACTACAGCACCCAAACCTCGCACTCGTTCTTGTCCTCGGCCACCAAGATCCGCGGGACCCAAACCATCAAGTTCGGTTTCGACTATCGCGCGGTTTACAACAACCAGCTACAGAATAGCCTCGCCTCCGGTAATCTCACCTTCGCGCCCAACTTCACCCAGGGCCCCAATCCCAATCAAGCTTCCGCCACGGCGGGCAACGGCATCGCCACGATGCTGCTCGGCCACCCCGCGGGCTCGCTCCGCGTCCAACCCGCCACCGCCTATCGCGGCAGCTACCAAGCTGTCTTCTTTCAAGATGATTGGCGCGTCACTAAGAACCTCACGCTGAACTTCGGCATGCGCTGGGAGGCGAATCGCCCACGCACCGAACGTTACGACCGCATCAGCATCTTCGACTCCACTCTGCCGTCACCCATCGCCAACCGCGTGCCGTCTATCCCGAACCTCAAGGGCCAGATGCTCTTTCGCGACCCCGAAAATCGCCGTGTCGATAGAACCGACAAGAACAACTACGGCCCTCGCTTCGGCTTCGCCTACCGCCTCGGTGAGAAGACCTCCGTGCGCGGCGGCTACGGCGTCTTCTACGGCCTTCCTCCCACGGACGCCAGCTTAAGTGGCACCTATCTCGATGGCTTCACCGCCAACACCACCATCATCTCCACCATCGACGGCATCACGCCCGTCTCCAATCTCACCAACCCCTTCCCCGCCGGTATCAATCAGCCCCTGCCGAAGTCCACCTTCGGCCCCGACCTCTTCCTCGGCCAGCCGGTCAACTCGCTCGTTCTCTCGTTTGACACGCCCTACACGCAACAATGGAACCTCTCCGTGCAACGTATGTTGCCCGGCCAATTCCTTCTCGACACCGCCTACGCCGGCAGCAAAGGCAACAAGCTCGGCCTGCCCACGCTCAACGTCAACTCGCTCACGGCCGATCAGTTCGCCCTTGGCGCCGTCAACCAACAACTCGTTCCTAATCCCTTCTTCGGCGTCATCACGGACCCCACCTCGGCGCTCTCATTACCCACCGTGCAGCGTGGCCAGTTAATTCGCCCCTTCCCGCACTACCAGGCTGTCATCGCGGACTTCCCCTCGCTAGGCAACTCGCAGTACCACTCCCTCCAGATGAAGCTCGAACGCCGCTTCTCAAAGGGCTACACCATCCTCGCAGCCTTCACCGCCGCCAAGTCCATCAACGATAGTTCGCAAGATATGTTCGGCCCCGTCAGCGGCATCCAAGATCCCACTAACCTCCGCGCGGAGCGTTCTCTCGATCCGCAAGACATCTCCAAGCGCCTCGTCATCAGCGGCGTTTGGGACTTGCCCATCGGCCGTGGCCGCGCCTTCGGTACGAACTGGGCCAAGCCCGTCGACGCCTTGATCGGCGGTTGGCAGTTCAACGCCATCGTCAGTCTCCAAAGCGGCATGCCGCTCGTGATGTCCTCCACGGGTGTCGCTCGCCCCAATCGCGTCGCCACCGGCACGCAACCCAGCGGCCCGGTGCAATCGCGCCTTGATCGCTATTTCGATACCAGCGCCTTCGCTGTCCCCGCTGCCTTCACCTATGGCAACAGCTCCCGCACCGCGCCCGATATCCGCAGCCACGGCATGGCGAACTACGACCTCTCCTTCTTCAAGAATTGGGTGCTCGTCGAAGGGCTCAAGGCGCAGTTCCGCATGGAAGCTTTCAACGCCTTCAATCGCGTTCAGTTCGCCGCTCCCGGCACGCAAGCGGGAACCGCCGCCTTCGGCGTCATCACGTCGCAGTTCAACATTCCGCGCCAATTGCAGTTCGCGCTGAAGCTCATCTTTTAAGGAGTTCGCAATGGAGATCACCAGACGGGCTGCCATGCTCACCGCCGCATCCGCTACGCGCGTCCTCGGCGCCAACGACCGCATCAATGTCGGCCTGATCGGCTGCGGCAATCTTGGCATGCGCCACCTGCGCATTTACCAGAAGCCCATGCTCGATGAGGGTATGATCCGCGTCGCCGCCATTAGCGACATCTACACCGGCGCCAAGCGACGTGGCCGTGAGCAGACCCAGATCGAAGAGAAGGATGTCCACCACGAATACAAGGATCTGATCGCCCGTAAGGACATCGACGCGGTCTTCGTCGTAACGCCAGAGCACTGGCACCACCGCATGACCCTCGACGCCCTCGCCGCTGGCAAGGACGTCTATCTCGAAAAGCCCATGTCCTTCACCATCGACGAGGCGAAGCAGATCGACGATGCCGTCCAGAAGTCCGGCCGCGTCCTCCAGATCGGCGCGCAATGGTGCTCGGACCCTCGTTATCACAAGGCTCGCGAGATCATCCAGCAAGGCCTGCTGGGCACGATTCTCTTCGCGCAGTCCACCTATTCCATGAACTCCGTCTATGGCCTTTGGGAGTACGATGTCGAACCCGAAGCCACGGCGCGGACCGTCGATTGGGCGCGCTTTCTCGGCCCCGCGCCCAAACGCCCTTTCAGTGGCGAACGCTATTTCCGCTGGCGCAAGTATTGGGATTACTCGAACGGCGTCGTCTCGGACTTCTTCTACCATCGCCTCGCGCCGCTCATGGTCACCCTAGGCGGCCGCTTTCCCACCATGGTCAGCGCCAATGGCGGCATCTATCAATTCAAGGATCGCGAAGTCCCCGAGACCCTCACGATGACCGCCGAGTACGGCGACTTCTTCATCAACATCGCCAGCAGCGCCGCCGGCTCCGGTCCGGAGCGCCATCACGCGCCCGCTATCTACGGCCATGAAGCCACCATCGCCTTCGGCGACGGCTGGATCACCGTGACGCCGGAGCGCCAGTTCCGCAAGAAGTTCGAAGCCGCCGCGGGCAAGCCCGAATTGCGCATTGAATGCATGCCGAAAGACCTCAACGTCATTCGCATCAACCACGCGCGTAACTTCTACGACTGCATGCGCACGCGCAAGAAGCCGATTCTCGATTCGCATCTCGGCTACCAGACCATGGCCGCCATCAAGCTCGCCGCCGACTCCTATCGCGAGCGCCGCATGTGCGCCTTCGATCCGAAGACGCAAAAGCAACTCGACAAAGCGCCGCCGCGCCCCGGCTACGAAGGCACGGGCGAGAACTACAAGGAACCCGCATAACCTAGTAGCGATGGCCACCATGCACGATGTCGCGAGGCGCGCGAAGGTATCGATCGCCACCGTCTCCGCCGTATTGAACCGTTCTTGCTATGTCAGCCCCGAGTTGACGGCGCGCGTCGAGAAGGCGGCGGATTTCCTCGATTACCGCATCAATACGCTAGCCCGCAGCCTCAAGAGCGGATCCACGCGCACCATTGGCATGTTGATCCCGAGCTTCGGCTCGCCCGACCCCTTCTTCTCCGATGTCGTGCAAGGCGCCGAAGTCGGCTTACGCGCCGCCTCATACTCGTTGCTGCTCGGCCAGACGCATAACAAGGTCGAGGAGCAGTCCGAACACATCGCCGCCTTCCGCGCTCGCCTTGTCGATGGCCTCTTGCTCTTCCAAGCCCCGGGCGAGGATGACGAATTGAACAAGCTAATGGGCGAGAAGAAACCCGTCGTCTTCGTCGGCCGCGTGCCCCACAACCAATTCGCCGACGTTGTCGCCACCGATATCGAGAATGGCACCTGGCTCGGTTGCCGCCACTTGCTCGAACGCGGCAAACGCCGCATTGGCCTTGTCTGCCAAAAGGACTCGATGTCCGTGCGCGACTTCCGCCTCGAAGGCTGGCGCCGCGCGCATCGCGAAGCCGGTGTCACGCCGCTCAGCGCCCTCCAAGTGGAAGGCGAGCTCTCCACCGACGGCGGCTACGAAGCTACGATGCGCCTTCTCGACCGGAAGCAACTGCCCGACGCCATCTTCGTCGACGACTTGGTCTTGACCATCGGCGTCGTCCGCGCTTTGCAGGAAAAGGGCCTCGTGGGCGCAATCGAAGTCTTGAGTTCGGACGACGCCGAGTGGCTCGATGTCTTTCACCTGCCCATCACCACCATCGTCCAACCCAGCCAAGCCGTGGGCCGCGAAGCGGCGCGCCTATTGCTTGCCAGACTGCAAGACCCCGAGCGGCCCGCCGAGCGGATTCTGCTCAAGCCCGAATTGAAGATTCGTTGAGGAATATTATGCATAAGAAACCCAAGGTCCTAATCGTGATCGGCGACGCCGCCGAAGCCCTGGATACGCTGTATCCGTTCTTTCGCATCCAGGAGGACGGTTACGAGGTCGTCGTCGCCGGCCCCGAGGCAAGGGTCTATCACTTGGTGATGCACGAGATCCCGCCCGGTTGGGACATCACGCGCGAAGGCCCCAGCTATCACTTGGCCGCCACTATAGCGTTCCGCGACGTCAAGCCCGAAGACTACGCCGGCCTATTCGTGACCGGCGGCCGCGCTCCGGAATACTTGCGCTACGATCAGCACCTGCTCGCGCTCACGCAACACTTCTTCAAGGAAAACAAGCCGGTCGCGAGCGTCTGCCATGGCGTTGAGATCATCGCCGCCGCCGACGTCATTCGCGGCAAGCGTGTCGCGACGGTCGCCAAGTGCGCTCTCGATGTGACCACCTTCGGCGGTACCTTCGTCAGCGAAGGATGCGTGCGCGACGGCAACCTCGTCTCCGGCCGCACCTGGCACGACAACCATCTCTTCATGGCCGAGTTTATGCGGATGCTGAACGAGGCCACGCGCGCCCAAAAGGTCGCTTGATGCTCCGTCGTTCGCTCCTGGCTGCGCCCTTCCTACGCGCGCCCAACGTGAAGCTAATGGTCGGCAACTACGGCATGCAGAGCCTGGAGGTGGATGCCGCCCTTGCCGCCATCCGCGACATTGGCTACGAAGGCGCCGAACTCTGCCTGATGCAAGGCTGGCCGTCGGAACCCGCAAGGCTAGACGCCGCCGCGTGCCGTCGCATCCGCGAGCAGCCCTTGCCGATTCCCACGATGATTGAGAACTTCACGCTGCTCGGTGACGAGGCCGCGCAACGCAACATCCTCGATCGCATCGCACGCGCCGCCGAACTCGGCCATGACGTAAGCCCCAAGAAGACGCCAATCCTGCAAACGGTCCTCGGAGGCAAGCCGGGCGAGTGGGAGCAAGTGAAGGCGCGTATGGCCTCGCGCCTCGCCGAATGGGGCGCGACGGCGGCCAAGTCCAAGATCCGCGTCGCGGTGAAGGCTCACGTCGGCAGCGCTTGCGATACGCCGGACAAGCTCATCTGGCTACTCGACAAGATCAAGCATCCCAATATCGGTGGCATCTACGACTTCGGCCACTTCGACCTCCTCGATCTCCCCCTCGAAGGCACGTTGCGCCAACTCCTGCCTCACAGCGACTTCATAACGGTAAAAGACGGGCGGATGCTAAACGGCAAGCCCAGCTTTATGCTCCCCGGCGAAGGCCGTATCGATTACAAGCGCTACTTCGCCCTGCTCAAGGAACTCAAGTACAAGGGCTGGATGCTGGTCGAGATCAGCCGGCAGTTGCAGACGCAACCTGGCTACGACGGCGTCGCCGCCGCGAAGCGCTCTTTCCACTTCCTCAATGCCCTGCGCTACTAATCACTTCCCAATAGCCGCCTAGCAAGATGGCCGCGACGAAGGCCCCTCCCCAAAGCAGCGCCTTTGTCACTCTTCTCTTCCGGACGCCCTCGGGTTCCCGATTCGCCCATTCGAAACCGATCTTGTGCAGCACGGCGCCTTGATTCAGCGCCGCGATGACTTGCTCGGCGATGAGCTTCGCGTCGTCGTACTTCGAATATGGATACGCGAGATCGATTTGGCCTTGGTCTGATTCAACTCCCACGATGTAAGTCGTCTCCTCCCCATGCTTCAGCTTCGTCCGCACCACGCGGATCGTACAACTTCGGATCGCATCGCGCCCAACATCATAGTTCTTACCCATCGGTATGGGCACATTACGCAATCGGACGCCTTGACTGGAAACGGTGATCGAGCGGGCATTAATCGCCGCCGGGAGCACTAGCGCTCCCAGCAGCACCCAAGGCGGAATCATGACGCGCACCATTTCGTTGCGCTGATCCAAGTCCCGGAAAAGCAAGACCGCGAAGATGATGTAGAGGATCACGATGGGCGCGGCGAGCCACCAAGGCATCCAAGGCTGATAGATCTTGAGGGGCTTCATGTCAAGGCAAGCGCTTGCGGACTACGTCCAGCAGATCGGCGGTGGATTGCTCGAAGGGCCGCAAGTAGTATTGGTCCCGCGGGAAGATGCGCGTGATGTTCTCGTTCCAATCGGTGGGGTCGACCCAGATGTAGTTCTTGGGGAGCAGTCCGGGAAAGTCGGTCTTTTCGAGAACGATTGGGATGACGGCTTCGTGTAGGCTCCTGTTAATCGGCGAGCGGAAGGCGAGCGCCAGGGACACTGGAGTGCGTTCGAGCCAGAGTCCGGCGAGGCCCGGTATGTGCTTAGCGGCGAGAATGGCGGGTATGCCACCGACGCCCCAGCCGTGCAGGATGACGCGGTCGTGCTTGGGGATCTCTTGCTTGACCACAACTGCTAGGTCGGCGGCCCGCAGAAGCGGCAGGTTCAGTCCCGCAAGCCACGCGCGGGTATGGATGATCCAATCGCCCGACAGTCGGCCTCCATTGAGTTGGATGGGATAGCCGGGAAGCTTCACGAGCATGACCTTGCGGCCGAGCGTGGCGAGGTCCTTGGCGCGGGCTTCGGCGGCGTTGTCAGCGGCAGGCATGACGATGAGTTCCTTCGCCTCGGGTGGCCCAACGATCTTGGTGCTGCTCATATTCAACGGCGAGGGGAGGAAAAGCGCTTCGCCGGCCGGGGCGGGGACTTGCTCGGCGAGGATCGACGTCAGGTCTTGGCCGGGGACCTGACAGCTTGGGAAGACGCAGAGGTCGGCTTCGAGCAGTTCGGCGAATGGTTGTTCCTTAGGGTCGCCTTGGCCATTCTTCAAGTGCCGGATCATCCATTCGTAGATGGCCTCGCGAACCACGAGCGGCGTGCCGTGCCCGCCGGGGCCGACGACCCACTTGACGTTTTGCGGTTTGCCGAAGACCTCGTAAAAGTTGCGGGCCTGATTGACGACGATCTCGGCGGCGGCGGGCGTGAAGAAGTCTTCCTGTGTGGAGGCGATGAGCCAGGGCTTCGGCGCGAAGAGGTAGACGTAGTCCGCTTGATCGAGGCCACTCGATAGGAAGCCGGGGAAGGACTGTTCGCTGTCGCCCGTGGGGCCGGTGATGAGGAACTCGAAGGAGTTCATGTAGCAGGCAGGCGCGGCGGCTTGGATGCGCGGGTCGAGGGCCGAAATGTAAGTTGTCTGTGTGCCTCCGCCCGAGCAACCGGAAGCGCCGATCCGCGTGGCATCGACCTCGGGCCGCGAGACGAGATAGTCGAGGGCGCGCTGGGAGTCGTTGATGAAGTAGCGCGCGACGGTCTGGCCAAGGAGGATCGACTGCGCGCCGAGCATGAAGTGCTGCTCGGTGGAGCCGCCGATGAGCGAACGGCCGGCGCGCGCGTCGAAGGCTTGTTGGCGTTCGCCTTGGCCGACCGGATCGTAGGCGAGGCAGACGAAGCCTTTCAAGGCAAGCTGCGTGCAGATCTTCTGGCCAGCGATCTTGCCGCCGTCCCAGTGTCCGGCGGAGTAGAGGATGGCCGGGTGCTTGCCGGGTGCCTTCGGGACGTAGAGGTTCGCGGAGACGATGTAGTTGGGCAGCGATTCGAAGTGAACGAGCTCAATGCGGAAAGGACCGCGATCGAGAGTCTTCGTGGTCTTCGCATTGAGCGGGCCTTTGTAGTTGGGCAAACCGCCGATGAGCTTCAGGATCTTCTCGCGTGACTCGCGCTGGCGGGTGGCAGCCTGCTCCGGCGTCTTGATGGCGGCGATCGCTTGCTTGCGCGTGGCAAGTTGAGCCTGCGCGGTTTTGGCGATGTAGTCGAGAAGCTTATCGTCTTGGGCGAGGAGGCCAATCAGCAGCAGAGCATGCATTAGGGGCCAGCATAACGAAGTTGAGAGGCTCCGTTAGGGTGTGGTCGTGCTTTGCCGTTGGGCGAGGAGGCGTTCGAGAATCGCCGGGATCTCGAAGACCGCTTGGTTATTGAGCCGGCGGGCGTTCGATTGGTACTCGGCGAGGACGCCGGGGGCGAGGAGGCGGCCGACGGCGTGGTCGATTTTGCCGAAGTGGGGTTCTACGAAGCCGACCTTGTTTTCGATGACCCAATCGGCGTTGTAGCGCTCTTGGGGCAGGGTGAGGATGTTCTTCGTCACGATCACCGGGAGGCCGAGATGCAGGGCTTCGGAGATGGACCCGGGGCCGGGCTTGCCGATGAAGAAGTCCGAGAGGCGCATGTAGTGCGGCACCTCGCGGGTGAAGCCTTCGACGAAGACTGGAAAGCGGAACTTTCGGGCTTCGAGGCGCTCTTTGAGTTTGGTGTTCTTGCCGCAGATGCAGATCAGTTGAAGGTCGAGGCCGCTCGAGTCGAGTTTGGCGGCGATGTTCTCCATAACGGGCGAGCCGTAGCCGCCGAACATGATGAGTCCGGTGGGTTTGGCGGGGTCGAGGCCGAGTTTTTTGCGCTCGGAGGCGCGATCAATTTCTGGCAACTCGTAGAAGCGCGGGTTCAGGATCATGCCGGAAGTACGGAAGACCGCGTCGCGGGAGTAGCCGGCTTCGAGGGCTTGGCGTTCGGCCTTTTCGCTGCCGCAGATAAAGCTTTGGCGCTGGTTGCGCTCGATCCAGAAGTGCGGTGGATAGTCGGCGATGTCGGTGAGGATGGTGACCATCGCGGGCGGACAATCTAGCCCCTGGAGCGCTTCGTGGATGGAGCGGTTGAAGTTGGGGATCAGCGAGACGACGAGGTCGGGCCGGGGTTCGGTCTGCCAATGTGCGCGGAGATAGTTTACTTGCAGGCCATGGTAGAGGCGGATCAAAAATTGCAGGCCGCGCAACATAATGCCGGAGCCGAGTGTCCAACCTTTGCGGAGGACCAAGTTGTACATGTCCTCGGTCTTGATTCCAAGAAGGCGGCGGAAGATATCGAAGTCGCTCAAGACTTCCTGAACGTGAACGAGACGCACATTCCATTCGGGGTGTTTCGAGGCGCAGACTTCGCGCAAGGCAGTGGCGGCGGCGCGGTGTCCCCCGCCCGCGTCGAAGAAGAGGAAGTCCAAGTTTGGCATCCGGAAACCTCATCGTAAGCAATTGGCAACTCGCGCGACAAGCGAAGTACTAAAAAACAAAGAACTTCATGAATGTTTTTTGCAATTGTCACGGGCTTGCAACATGACGGGTTCATACAAGAGATAGGAACAACGATCCTCCCCCATGAGCGTGATTCCCCAAGTTAAGAACTTCATCGAGGCGCGCGACCATCGCTTGATGCGGCGGGTGCACCGCTGGAGCGCGCCACAGTGGGTGCGGCTGTGGATGATTTGCGCGACGAGGGGCGGCGATGGCTGGTTGTGGCTTGCGCTCGCGGTATCGGCTGTTCTCTTCGGAGGGTTTGAGGGCCAAGTTGCCGCCGCGTCCGGAGGGGTCGCGGTGGCGCTTGGAATCGCCGTGTTCTTGTGGGCGAAGAAAGTGACGGGGCGGAAACGGCCCTGTCACATCGAGCCGCACTGCTGGAGTACGTTGTTGCCGCCGGATCAGTTTAGCTTTCCTTCGGGACATACGATTACGGCTTTCGCGGCGATCACGCCGCTGAGCTTGGCGTTTCCCGAGTTTCAGTTCGCGCTGGGCTTCTGTGCGTTTTCGGTGGCGGGGAGCCGGGTGGTGTTGGGGATGCACTTCCTGAGCGACGTAGTAGCGGGGGCGACACTGGGAACTTTGCTAGGGTTGCTTAGTTCGTATTTGCTCGGCTAGATTTGACCGACAATCGAAGCAGGAGTAGTTTCGCTTGCTTCGCGCCTTCTTTATTTTCCTGAGTCAACAGAGAACCTTGCGGCGCTGGATAGAGCATTCCAAGGCGGCGCGGCCGTTGACGCGGCGTTTTGTCGCCGGCAATACGCTTGAAGAGGCGCTGGACGTTTGCGCGAAGATGAACGCGCAGGGGATATTGACGACGCTTGATCCGCTGGGGGAAAGCGTCGCGTCGCGCGGGGAAGCGGAGGCGAGCCGGGATCACGCGCTGGAGGCGCTGCGGCGGATCGCGGAGCGGAAGTTGCAGTCGACGGTGTCGGTGAAGTTGACGCAGATGGGGCTTGATATCGACCGGGAGTTTTGTTACGCGAACGCGCGGGCGCTGGCGTCACTGGCGAGAGAGACCGGCACTCGGGTCGAGTTCGATATGGAGACCAGCGGACACACGGACAGGACGCTCGAGATTGTGCGGCGGCTGCACGACGAGTTTGGCTGCGTACGCGCGGTGATTCAGGCCTACCTTTTCCGGAGCGAGGCGGACATCGCGGCGTTGAACGCGGCGCGGATTCCAGTTCGTTTATGCAAGGGCGCGTATCAGGAGAGCGAGGAAGTCGCATTCGCCGAGAAGCGTGACGTGGACGAAAACTATTTGAAGCTGACGCGAATGCTCTTGGATAGGGGCACGTATCCGGCGATCGCTACGCATGACGACAGAATGGTGGATGGGGCGCGGGGGGCGGCGAAGGATAAGTTCGAGTTTCAGATGCTCTACGGCGTGCGGCGCGACTTGCAGCGGAAACTGCAGGCCGAAGGATACCGGGTTCGTTTGTACGTGCCGTATGGCGAAGCGTGGTATCCGTACTTCATGCGGCGATTGGCGGAGCGGCCGGCGAACGTGCTCTTCCTCGCGCGGAACTTCTTCAAGAACTGAGGCGTCTGAATTGATATGAAGTGGTGGCTCCTGGCGGCGGCGAAGGCGGTGCTGGTGGTGGCGCTCCACTTGGCGCTCATGGTGGGCGTGAACCGGATCTATCCAGATGGGTTCTTAGGTTCGCACTTGCAGTACACTTTCGCGGTGGTGGGCGTGGACCTGGCACTCTTCGTGATCGGCTACTTCTTGTGGCTGGATCAGCGCTACCGTTGCCGGACTTGTCTGCGGCGCTTGCGGATGCCCGTGGCGACGGGCAGCTTTGGGCGCGCGACGCTGTTTTCGCCGCCGCACATGGAGTGGATTTGCCCGTTTGGGCACGGCACGATGCGGGAGCCGGGGGCGCCGCTGGCGCAGGACCCGGACGCGAAGTGGGTGCGGCATGAGGAGGACTTTTGGAAGTCGTTCGACGCGGCCTGGAAGGATGACAGGGAACGGGATTGATCCGGAACTGCTTGCCGCTTTTGGTGGGCGGGCGTGGGCGATTTCGCTTTTTCACGGTGAGGGGAGATGGCGCCCGCATACGAGCCGCGTGTCAAATTTTCAAAGAGCTTGCTGCTTGCAGGCCGCTGGGGACGGTGCCCCTTTCGTTTTGCCGACCTTTGCTTCGCGAATTTTAGCGGGGCCGTAGGGCGGAGGGTTGCCTTCGCCCTACGATTGGTCGCACTCGCTGGGTCCGATACTGGGTGGCTTTGGCGGTGATTTGACTTTTGTGGTGGGCGGGGTACGAGCCAGCCGTGGGGATTTCAAAGAGCTTACCGCGGTTGGTTGAAGGTTAGGCGACTAGTGCGGCTTGGCGGAGGTCTTCTTCGGCGCACCAGTCGAATATGTAGGGGGCGACTTCCTTGCGACCGTGGTCGCCGGGCCAGCGTTGGAGGCCGTCGCGGAGGAAACCGGCGAAGGCGAAGACGTTCATTTTGAAGTGGCGGTAGCGGATGCGGTAGGCGGGCATGGCGGTGGAGATGTTGTGGCAGAAGCCTTGCTTTTCAAGGAGGCGGTTGACTTCGTTGGCGCCGAAGCGGTCGGCTTGGACTTGGCCGAGTTCTTTCTTTAGGCGAAGGGCATGGCGTTCGTGGCGTTGGCGGTAGAGTTGGATTTTTTCTAGGACCTTCAAGCTGTCGGCGGAGAAATCGCTTTCGATGGCTTCGGACTCCATGCGCGTGGCGCGTTCGGCGCAGTAGAGGGCCCAGGTGTATTGGAGGACGAGGTCGGCTTCGAGTTGGCCGTAGGGCTTGAAGGCGTATTTGTATTCGGCTAGGAGTTCGTCGAAACGGGCTTTGGCTTCGCCGGTGAGGGCGATGCGGGCGTTGACCGAGGCGGTGAGGCCGTGTTTGTAGGAGTTCTGAGCGCTGCGGGCTTTGCCTTCTTCGGTTTTGGGGCCAGTTGCGCTTGGGGTGGTGGCTTTGAAGTTCGTGGGAGGGGTAATGTTGTAGGCGTTTTCCATGGCCAGGATTGTAGAGGAGCGATGGGCGAATTCGGATCGCGAGGGGGTGAGAAATGATGGCTAAAGAATTGATTTAGAGGGGGATAAAAATATTTTCGCGAGCGGTGATGGCGCGCAGATTGAGATGTTGCACTTCGAGGGTCTGGTGGCGGAACGCGTCGTAGGCGGCGCGGGCGCCTTCTAGCTGCGAGGCGGTAAGGAAGTTTTCTTCGACTAGCTTGGAGCCGAGGCTCTCGGCAACTTCCGACCAGATGGCGGCGCGGGTAGCGAAGTCTGGGTGTTGGCGTTCGGAGATTTCGTCTTGGTTGTGGACTTCGATGTTGGTGAAGCCGTTGGCGGTGAGGAGGGAGGGGAGATGGTCGGCCATGAGGTTGTCCCATCCGTACGCGGTGCGCCAGTCGAGGAAGGCTTGGTAAAAGAGTAGGAATTCGGGTGGCGGGGCGGGTTGCCAGCGGTTGTGGGCGTGGTTGTAATCGAGGATGACTAGAAGGCCATTCGGTTTGAGGACGCGGTGGAGGTTGGCGAGGGCTCGTTCGGGTTGGCCGATCCATTGGAGGACGCGGGCGGCGGTGGCTACGTCGAAGGTTCGGTCCAGGTTTAGGTTGGTGAGGTCGGCTTCGGCGAAGTGGAGGTGGGGTGGATTGGTGGGGGAGCGGGCGTGGGCGAGTAGTGTCGCGTCGCGGTCGATGCCGAGGACGTAGCCGGTGGGGCCGACGGCATCGGCGATGCCGCGGGTGATGGAGCCCGCGCCGCATCCGGCGTCGAGGACGCTTTGGCCGGGTTGGAGAAGGGCGGCGAGGATGCGGTGGTCGGCTCGGAGGGTGCGGCGGTTGAGGACGCGCGGGTCGGACTGGTGTGTTTGCTGGCCTTGGGGGATCATGAGGTGTGCGTTCCTTACAGTATTCCGTGGCGATGAGTTTGGATGGGTATGTCGCGGGTCCGAAGGAGGAGATTGATTGGATCGTGATGGATCCGGAGATCGATTTCGCCGAGCTTTACTCGCGATTCGATACCGCGCTTATGGGGCGCAAAACTTACGATTGGATGCTGCGGCATGGGGAGAAGCCCGGGCCGTTGCGGACGATTTTGGTGTCGCGGTCGGCGACGGCGGAGCGATATCCGGGGGTGACGATTTGGGGCGACGATGCGGTGGAGCGGATCGGGGAGTTGAAGGCGGAGGAAGGGAAGGATATCTGGTTGTTTGGCGGGGGTGAGTTGTTCCGGAGTCTGGCCGGGGCGGGGCTGGTGGATGCGGTGGAGGTGGCGATCATGCCGGTGATGATTGGGGGAGGGATCGCGTTGTTGCCCGCGCCGGCGGCGCGGCTGGGGCTGCGATTGCGGGGACAGAAGGTTTATCCGAGCGGGATTGTGATCTTGAGTTATGAGGTGGAGAAATGAAAGTGGGTGTGCGCCTGCTCGCGGGAATCTTTGCGATCGTGCTTGGCGCTTGGGCGCGGCCGTTTCCGGTCGAGTATCTCGCGGATCTGGGCGCGATGCGGGAAGGGGAAGTCCGGCGCTTTGGCGAGGTTTCGGCGCGGGTGTTGCGGGAGTGGCGGCGTGTGCGCTTGGAGGGCGCGCAATGGAGTGTGAGCTTGCCGATCATGGGGGGCGCTTGGAGCACGAAGTTGTATCGGGGTGATTTCGATGGCAATGGGCGGAAGGATCTCTGGTTGCAGGTCCCGGCGCCTTCGATGCAGGGGGCTTGTCATCAAGCGGCGCGGTTGTATTGGATTCGCTTTGACGAGTCCGGGCTGCCGGTTTTGGAAACGGCGTTGTCTTATGCGCCGCATTGGATTCGCGATGTGGATGGCGATGGGCGGGCGGAGTTTCGGGTTAAAGATTGCCTGGGCAAAGTGGTGACGCAGTGGGAGGAGGATCCAGCGAAGGTTGCGCCGAAATTGAGTGGCAATTGGGAGGCATTGCGGGAATTGCGTGAGGGGCAGGAGATGCCGCGGATGGTGGTGCGCGATGGGTTGGGGCGGCGGGATATTTGGGAAGAGAAGACGTTGCCGGTGTTGAAGGCTGCGATGCGGGATGGGTTGGCGACGGCGTGGAAGGAGAGTGAGTGGCTGAAGACGGCGGCGCTTTGGATCGACGCGGAGCGCGGGATGTTGCCACCGGGAGAGGTGCGGGCGGAGATTGTGATTACGGCTAAGAAACGCACAGCTTTCGCGGGGTCGGCTTATGCGGATTCCTGGCGCGTTGAAGTTATGGCGGATGGACGCACGGTGCGACAGGGGTACACGGCGATGCAGCATACGAATACGAACGAGACGCGGTTTGAGGCGCCGCCGGGGGCGACTCAATTGCTCTACGCCCGGACCGGGATTGCACAATGGCGTACGGCGGAGGGGACGTTGCTGAGTTTGCACGATGAGGAGGGGAAGCTGCTTGAGTCGCGCATTGAGATCGATGTCGCGGGGCGTTTGGTGGGATATGAGAAAAGTGGGTTCGCGTTTTGGGATGGTAAGGATGCGGTGACGGTTGTGTCGGGAGAAGTGCGCTGGCGGCGCTAGCGGCTGGCGATGACTTCGATTTCGATGAGGGCGCCGGCCCAGAGTTGGGAGACGCCGACGCCGGTTTTGGCGGGCTTGTGGGCGGCGAAGAATTGGGCGTAGACGGCGTTGGCTTCGGCTAGGCGGTTGTAGTCGGTTAGATAGAGATTGCAGCGGGCGACCTTATCGAGGGCAGAGCCGCAATGGTCGAGGATGGCGGCGATGTTGACGAGGGCTTGGCGGGTTTGTTCGGCCACGGTGGGACCGGCGAGTTGGCCGGTCGAGGGGTCGATGCCGAGTTGGCCGGAGACGAAGATGAGATCGCCGAGGATGGTGGCTTGGGAGTAGGTGTCGTTGGCGGGGGGGAGGTTGGGGATGGATTGTGGCGTTGGTTTGGGCACGGTGTCATACTATCTCGGACTGGAGGGTCGCCTTGTATTGTTCGTTGTTGTTGGTGATGATGGCGCAGGCGGCGGCGCCACAAGTTGAGATTCCGCGGGACCCGCGGTTTTATCTTTATGACGCGAAGCGGGACGCGGCGGGGCAGAAGGTGGAGGCGGCGGCGGGGGCGATCGCGAATGGGGCGATCTTTGAGACGCAACTGGAGAATCTGAAGGTCGTCTCGCAACGCGAGATGGAGAGGATCTTCGCTAGCCAGAAACGCGCGGCGCTGGCGCGGATTGAGGGGGCGCGCAGTTGGTTGGGGGTGCAAGCGTTGCTCGCGCAGGCTAAGGAGCGGGCGTTGAGCGCGGCGGAGGCGACGGAGTGGGCCGCGCGGCGGCAGGAGTTAGAGAGGTCGTTGGCGGCGTTGCCGAAACCTCCGGTTGCCGGTGAGACTGTTGTGCCGGCGCCGGTTGAGTTCTTGACGGAGTTGGGGCGGTCTCAAGAGTTGCAGACGGTGGCGAAATTCCTGGCCGAGAAGCGGGTGGCGTCGACGAACGATTTGCGGGTAGTGAAGCGTTTGCAGGAGGGCATCGCGGCGATTGGGCAGAATTTGACGGAGCTAGCGAAGATGCCCGTGGCGGCTTCGTCGCGAAGTGCCGAGCAGCGGATGAAGATTTCGCTGGTGCAGGCGGAGATGGATTATTGGCGGGCGGTGGGGTTGATCGAGGCGCGGCGGCAGGCGGGGCAGGACGAGGTGGCGAAGTTGTTTACGCAGTTGGAGGAGACGCTGCGATGCGACCAGCTGACTTGCACGCTGAGGTTCACTAGCGACGATGGGGAGGAGACATCGGAGCCGCTGGCATTGCGCGAGGCGGTGGAGGCGACGCTCGCGAAGTATCAGGCGCAGCCGGAGAAGTTGAAGGCCGTCGTTTTCTTGTTGCAGAATTTCGCGGCGGTCGCGGGGCGGGCGGAGACGCCGGTGCGGATCGCGGAGTTGCGGCAGGCGATTGAGGAGAGGCGATTCGAGATCCGGAAGGATGCGATCTTCGCGAAGACTTACGAGGAGATTTTCTTGTTGGGCGCGCAGAGGCTGGCGCTTTATGGAAAGGGCGGGGTGAAACCGGAGGCGCTGGCGGCGTTTATACAGGCGGCGATGACGGCGGGGTTGATTCCGGCGGTGAGTTTGCGATGAAGAAGATGTGGCCCGTTGCGCTGCTTTTTTTGACTGGTTGCGAGAGCAAGCAGGTGAAGTTGTACGTGGAGCAACTGCAGGCGATGTTGCAGGAGTATCAAGGCGGCGTGAACGGTCGAATGGCCGCTGAGCGGAAGATGTACGCGGAGATGGCCGAGCGGCACGCGGTGGAGGCGGAGCGCGAGGTTTACGAGAGCTTGCGGATCGAACGCTCGCACCGGCAGCGCGTGGTGACGGGAGCGCTGGCGGAGAAGCGCATGACGCCCGCGCAGGCGTTTGAAGCGATGCGGGAGACGGCGGCGCTGGAGGTGGATAAGGTGCGGGAGTTTTTTGAGCGGGAGATGTCAATTGAGTCGACATATCAGGCCGGCCTCGCGCGCGTGGCTTTGGATGCGAAGAAGATACAGGCGCTCGATACTGCGCTGCTGGCGATGAAGGAGAGTAAGGGTTTGCCGGTAGAGTTCGCGCAGGCGTTTCAGAAGGAGTTTCAGGCGCAGGAGTGCAAGGCGGTGGCGCGGGAGATTGCGGTGATGGAAGAGAGCTTGGCGATTTTGAAGGCGGAGAAGCGGGCGGAGGAAGCGAAGACTTTGGCGGCGGAACTGGCGGTGTTGCAGACGAGGAAGTGTAAGTGAGGAGGAGCGGCGATGACGAAGACACGGCGGCTGGAGCTATTGGATACGGCGGAAGAGGGCGCGGGGCTGGCGCTGGCGCGTTTGGAGAAGTTGTCGCTCTCGGGGAATCCAGATACGGCGGCGCTGGCGACGGCTTTGTTGATCGTGGAGCGGAACGAGGCGGAGGATTTGAAGGCGATACGCAGCATTGTGGGGAATAAGCCGGCGTCGCAATTGAAGGCGATTGACCCGGAGCGGGTGAATTTGCTGGTGGCGCTGGAGACGGCTATCGACGCGAAGATTCAGGCGAACCGGTTGGTGAATTCGGGTCTCGCTTCGGTGACGGAGGTGTTGCGGAGCGCGGAGGCGATTGGGCAGATGTTGGAGGAAGTTGCTTAGAGATAGCTCACCCAGCTCGAGCGGTTGCGTTCCTTGTACGCGGCGAGGGCTTTGCAGAGCGGGTACATGAGAGCGACGACGACGGGCCATATGAGGTAGGTGACCCAGAGATCGTAGCCGAAGTCCTGGGGGTAGACTTCGTTGAAACCGGTGAGGGTGGGGAGGGGCGTCCAGAAGAAATCGAAGCGGCCGTAGCGGAAGCTGGCGATGGCGGCGCCTAGGAAGTGGATGAGGGTGAAATGGCCTAGGAAGTAGAACATCGGGGTGCGGCCTATGGGGATGAGGAAGCTTTGGGTGTTTTTGGCGTGTTTTTCGATTAGGCTCATCGCGATTAGGAAGGGGCCTAGGGTCATGAGGAGGTAGCAGAGGCTGGGCGGGTATTTGAGGCAGCGTAGGAAGGAGAGGATCGTGAAGGTGACGGTGGGTTGCGGGGACCATTTGAGGGGGTCGCCGTAGAGGTTGGTGAAGCGGAGGACGAGGAAGAGGGTGGTCACGGCGAGGCCGAGGCGGAGGAGGAAGCGTTGGCGGCGTTCGGGTTGCCAGGAGAATATTTCCGCGAGGCAGAAGCCCGCGGCCATAACGCCGATCCAGGCGAGGATCGGGTAGGCGACGATGACGCCGGAGCCGGGGATGGGTACGAAGCCGGCTTGGTGGATCAGGTTCCAGACCCAGCCCCAGGCGCCGAATTGTGATGCTTGGAGGGGGTCTAGGAAGTTGTGGCCGGCGATGATGATTAGGCTCAGCGTGAGGAGGAGGCGGCGGGGCAGATGGACGAGTGCGGCCATGGCGACCATGCTGGCGCCGAGGCTCCAGAAGACGAGGAGCGCGAAGGGGTGTTGCCAGGCGACGTTGAAGTTGAGGGCGAGGCGCATGGCGGTGAGTTCGAGGAAGATGAGCCAGAGGCCGCGGGTCAATAGATAACGGCTGAGGCTTTGGTCTGGGTGGCGGCGGGACCAGAGGCCGATGCCGAGGCCGGCGAGGAGGGCGAAGCCGGGCGCGCAGAAGTGAGTGATCCAGCGGGTGAAGAAGAGGAAAGGCGTGGTGGTGGCGAGGTTTTCGGGGCTGGCGCCGATCGATCCGTGGTGGAAGTAATCGCGGACATGATCGATGGTCATGATGACCATGATGATGCCGCGCAGGAGGTCGAGGGAGAGTTGGCGCGAGGGGCGCATTCCCTTGAGGGTACTTGAGGCTAGATTTGGAGGCTAGCGGAGGATGCGGTCGATGTAGGCGAGGGCGTCGGGGTTCTGGGAGCGGGCGAGCCAGAAGAAGGCTTTCTTTTGGCGCTTGGGGTTGGTTGAATCCTTGGCGAGGGCGATTAGTTTGGGGGTGGCGCTGGGGTGATCGATGAGGCTGAGGGCGAAGAGGTGGGAGTCGTCTTCGCGGGTGGCGAGATAGTTGACGACTTCTTCGGGTGTGACGTTGGGGATCGTTTCGATGCGTTGCGTGCCGGGATCGATCAAGCAGTCTTCGGTGGCCGAGGAGATTTTTTCGATCTTGCCGGAGTTGACGCGGAAGAGGAGGCGGAGTTTGCGGGGGCCGTCGAGGAGGATCTTGTCGCGGCGGGTGGAGATGGAGTTGTTGTTGTCGCCGTACCAGTGGCTGCAGACGGTGCCGTGGCCCGGGACGATCGGGACTTCGACGAGGGCCCAGACTGGCGTGTTGGGTTGGCCGGTGGGGGCGACGGCCTGGAGCTTGCGCTCCAGGCTGTTGGATTGGGCACAGGCGCTAAGCGCGAGCAGCGCACAGACGGCGATGGCTCTCACTTGAGGATCTCCATCATGAAGTCGGTGGCGTCTTTCGAGCCCATGAGGCTGAGGCGCTTGACGGCCTCGCGCTTCAGTTCGGGGTCCTTCTCGGCGCGGGCGACTTCGACGATTTGCTTCGCGCCGCCGCCGACGAAGAGGCCATGGAGGATATCCTTCTTCACTTTCGCGCTGGTCTCGGTGGAGTAGAGTTGGGCGAGTTGTTCCTTGCCTCCGGAGACGCCGAGCCAGTGAATGGCTTGGCCGCGGAGGCTTTCGTCCTTTTCGGTTTTCGCGAGATTGAAGAGTTGGTCGCGCGAACCGGAGACCATGAGGCCGTGGAGGATGTCCTTCTTCACTACGGCGCTGGATTCAGTCGAGTACAACTGAGCGAGTTCGTCGCGGCCACCGGAGACGCCGAGCCAGTGGATGGCGGAGCCGCGGAGTTTTTCGTCCTTTTCGGTTTTGGCGAGATTGAGGAGCTTCGCGCGATCACCCATGATCATGAAACTGTGGAGGACGTCTTTCTTGACGGTGGGGTCACTGGTGGACTTGTAGACATCTTCGAGGAGGGCGGCGTTTTTCTTGCCGCCGATGCCGAGGTTGCGGATGGCGCTCTTGCGTAGTTCGGGGTTGGCGTTGCCTTTGGCGATGTTCGCGGTGAGTTCCATGGCCTTGGGACTGCCGGTTTGGGTGAGAACGAACATGGCCTTCTCTTTCAACTTGACGCTCTTGGCGGGGTCGTTGATGAGTTTCTCCAGTAAGGGGATGCTGCGTTCGGGATCGGCGTTCATCAGGCCTTGGATGGCCATGAGCTTCAGGTCTTCGTCGGCCTGGGCGTCCGGCGAGACCTGCTGGCCGCTGGCTTGTTTGATTTCCAGTTGGAGGGCGCGGGCGTCGGTCATCCAGCGGCTCGCCGCGTATTGGGCGCGCAGGGCTTCAATGGAGGCGAGGGCGGCGGCGCGTTCGCCGAGTTTGTTTTGCGCGTAGGCGGTCCAATAGAGGGCGGCGTCGGCGCGGGCGGTCTTGGCTTCGACTTCGGCCTTCAACTTCGCGAGGGCCTCGCGGTATTCGCGGCTATCGATGTGCGAGAGCGCTTGCTGGTAGGACTTTTCGTCGGCGGCGCAGAGGGCGAGCGCCAGGATCAGGGCTAGTGAGAGTTTCATTCGGTTACCTCGGATTGGTTTTCTGTTTCCTTTTCGGTGATTCTTTTTTCCGTGATCGCGAGGCGGAACAGAACGCCTTGGTCGCGGATGCGCGCGCGGAGAGAGTTGGTGAGGACGGCGTCGGGGGCGTCCGGTGCGTTGGCGATCTCGATCAAGATGCGTTCGAGTTCGTCGAGCATTTCGGCGAGCCGCGCGTTGCCGCTGGACTGCGCGGTGCGGCGCAGGAGGCGGTTGGCGCTTAGTAATTCTTCGGCTCTGGCCCGGGGCAGCGTGGCCTCATGAGTGGCGCTGGCATCGGTATGGACGATTTCGAGGAGGACCAGTTTGCTGCGTTCGAGATGTTCCGCCGCTTGGGCACGCAAGATGGCTTGCTGGGGGAGATAGGCGATGGCGGTGACGCCGTCGGGGGCTTTGGTGAAGCGGCCGGCGAAGAAGGCGATGGCGAGGCAGGCGGTGGCGAGCGCGGGGAAGAGGAACCAACGCCAGTTGATACCGGTTGGCGTGGCAATGCTCTCCGTGGCGGCGATGTGGTTCCAGACTTTCGTTTCGATGTTGGCCGGCGGCGCGGGGGCTTCAAGAGTGTCTACTAAGTTGAGCGAAGATTGCAGCGCGCGGAACTGTTCGCGGCAGGCAGAGCACGAGTCGAGGTGCGCGGCGTGGTCGGCTTCGCCATAGTAGTGGAGTACGAGATCGTCTTCCGAGGGATGTGGCATTTACGCTCCTTCCATAACGGGTTCGAGGAAGCGCCGGAGTTTCTTGACGGCGCGAAAGATGCTGTGTTTGGCCGCGCTTTCGCCCATGTTGAGCGCGCGGCCGATTTCGTCGATGGAGTGGCCTTCGAAGTGGCGCAGCATGAAAGCGCAGCGTTCTTGTTCGCTTAGGGTTTCGATGCCTTGGGTGAGGCGGTCCTTGAGTTGGGCGCTGAGGGTGAGGCGGTCGGGGGTGGGGGCTTGGTCCGGGACTTGGGGCAGCATGTCGCCGGGATCGGCTTGGCGCTTGCGGGCGCGGACGAGATCGAGGGAATAGTTGGAGGCGATGCGGAGGACCCAAGTGAGGAAGCTGGCGCGTTGGTCGAAGTTGGCGAGGTTGCGATAGGCGCGGAGGAAGGCTTCTTGGACGACGTCTTCGGCGTCGGTAGGATTGCCGGTGATACGCCAGGCGAGACGGTAGACGGCGCGGGTGTGCCGCTCGACGAGGTGGCGGTAATGATTCTTGTCGCCGGCGAGGATGGCCGAGACGATCTCGGTGTCGCTCGCTGAGAGCGTGCTGGGCATCAAGCGGATAGACTGCCACCGGGCGTGGCGGTTAGCTACAATTCTTGTCTAATCTTCGCCGTGATGGGACCGATAACCTACTTGGGAGCTTTGTGGCCGAAGCCAGCGCAGCGGTAAAGCATAGATTTCATTGGATCTGGTGGCTCGCCTTGGCAGGTCTACCGGCGCTTCTGGCCGCCTGTTACTGGGGTTTGCCGCGCCCGAGCCAGCGGGAGTACCGCGTGGGGTATGGGGATTTCGCGCCTTATTTGATGGTGCAGCCGAACGGGGAGCCGGCGGGCTTGGCGAAGGATCTTTTCGATGAGGCGGCGCGGCGGCTGGAGGTGAAGCTGCGTTGGGTGGAGATGAAGAAGGGTCCGGACATTGAGATTCCGGCGGGGCTTTACGACCTGGAGCCGATACTGGCGGTAACGGAGGCGCGCCGGAAAAAGTTTTATTTGAGCGCGCCGTGGTGGGAAAACAATTTGGGCCTGGCGACAGATGCGGACCATCCGATCGCCGAGGCGGGGCAGACGGCGGGGAAGCGCGTGGGCGTGATTAACGGCAGCTTTGGCGTGGCGATGGCGAAGCGGAATTTTCCGGAGGCAACGATCGTTCCGTTCGCGTTATTGCGGGAGATGTTGGGCAGCGTTTGCGAGGGTGGGACGGACGCGGTGATGGTGGAATCGCGGATGTTTCAGAACTTGTGGGGCGATGGCGTGCCGACTTGCCGGGAGCGGCGGCTGACTTTCCGCTGGATCGATGGGTTGAACGTGGTGTACGCGGTGGGCGCACGTTTTGGGTTGGAGAAGGACGCGGATCTTTTTCACAAGCAACTGGTGGAGATGTCCTTCGATGGGACCTTGACGCGGATGGGGCAGCGCTATGGCGTGCAGGCGACGAATCAGATTAGCTTGCTGCGGGACATGGTGGTGGTGCAAGACCGGAATAGTTGGCTGATGGGATTGCTGGGGGGCGCGATGGTGTTTTTGTCGTTGGCGACGTGGCACTACTTCCAGGTGCGGCGCGCGAAGGCGGTGGCAGAGGAGGCGAGCCTGGCGAAGTCGCGGTTTCTGGCGATGATTAGCCATGAGATCCGGACGCCGCTGAATGGCGTGATGGGGATGGCGGAGTTGTTGCGGCGGACGAAGCTCGATGGGCGGCAGAGGGATTTGGTGGGGACGATCGGGAGTTCGGGGCAGGTGTTGTTGAACGTGCTGAACGACGTGCTGGATTACTCGAAGGCGGAAGCGAAGAAGCTGCATGTGGAGCGGATTCCGTTTGGGGTGGACGAGGTGCTGGAAGATACGTTGATGCTTTATGGCGGCCTGGCGGAGGAGAAGGGGATCTTCTTGAGCGCGTTGCGCAGGGCGGACGTGGCGCCGCGGGGGGTGGGAGACCCGACGCGATTGCGGCAGACTTTAGGCAATTTGGTGAACAATGCGTTGAAGTTCACGACGTCGGGTTCGGTGGAGATTGTGGTGGAGCGGGGCGCGGGAGACGCCGTGCGTTTCACGGTGACGGATACGGGGCCGGGCGTGGAGGAGAAAGCGCAGGCGCAATTGTTTCAACCGTTCCGGCAGGGCGACACTTCGACGACGCGGAGGTTTGGCGGGACGGGTTTGGGGCTGGCGATTTGCCAAGAGCTGGTGCAGTTGATGGGCGGGCGCATGGGCTTTCGTTCGGTGGCGGGCGAGGGGAGCAGCTTTTGGTTTGAGGTGAAGTTGGAGCGTGGCGAGGGTGTGGATTTCGACGTGCGGGAGAAACGGCTGGAGTGTGGGGCGCTGTCCGCGGAGGCGCGGCGTTGGTTGGATCGCTTGGCGGCGGAGTACGGCTTCATTTTGGTGGAGGGCGAATGCTGGCAAGAGAGCGGAGGTCCGCGTGCACTGGTGAGCGCGAAGGGGGAGGCGATTCGCTATCCGTACCGGCAAAGTCATGTGTTGCGTTGGCTCGCCGAGGGCCGCTTGCCCGAGTGGAGTGAGAATGCGGGGCCGGCTTCTCTGGGCGGGTTGCGGGTCCTGGTGGCGGAGGACAATGCGACGAACCGCAAGTTGGTGGCCGCGTATCTGGAGAGTTTGGGTTGTGAGATGAAGATGGTGAAGAACGGTCTGGAAGCGGTGGAGGCGATGAGCGCGGAACGCTTCGACGTGGTGTTGATGGATTACCAGATGCCGGAGATGGATGGATTGGAGGCGACGAAGGCGATTCGCGGATTGGAGGGCGCGCCGGCGAAGGTGCCGGTGATTGGGTTTACGGCGGCGGCTCTGGAAGAGGACCGGGCGCGGTGTATTGCGAGTGGGATGGATGAGGTGTTGACGAAGCCTTTGTCGCTGGTGAAATTAGAAAGCGCGTTGCGGAATTACGGCGTGCGGAGTCTGGAGCGGAGCTGAGCGGCGAGGCGCTCGAGATCGGGGCGGCCGGGATCGTAGCGGATCAGCGTTTCCAGTTCGCGTAGGGCGGCGGTGGGGTCGCTTTGGCGGATGAGGGCTTGGACAATGTTGAGGCGGGCGGGGATGTTGGCGGGGTCTTGTTTTAGGGCTTCGCGCCAGTGGTTGATGGCTTCGGGGAAGTTATTTGATTCGGCTTTGGCGTTGCCGAGGTTTATGTGGGCGGCGGGGAGGGGAAGGGCGCGTTCGTAATAGGGCGTGGCTTCGGCGGCGGGGAGGAGTTGGGCGAGTTGGAGGTTGAGTTGCGGGTCTTGGGGGAACTTGGCTAGGGCTTGGCGGAGCGATTGCTTGGCGTCAGTGGATTTGAGGATGGCTTGGGCTAGGGCGTGTTCGCGGGTGAGGTCGGATTGCGTGGGCCACCAGGGTTTCAGACCGGGGCTGGGATTGGGTTTGGATTGCGTGTTTGGGTTGCGGAGGATGGCGTGGTCGGTGGAGGCGGAATGGTCGATGCCTTGGGTGGGGGATTTGGGCATGTGGCAGGCGGTACAGTCATTCGACTTGGCTTGGCGCTGGGTGATGGGGAGCGAGCAGGTGTTGTTGGGGGTGTGGCAGGTTTCGCATTTGGCGCGGAAGTGGGCGATGCGTTGTTGGGGTGTGGGCTCGGAGTGCGGGTCGTGGCAGGTGGCGCACCAGAGTTTACCCGCACTGGATTGTTGGCAGCGGGAGAGGGCTAGGCGTTCGGTGTGGCCGGTGACGGTGAGAGGTTGTGACGTGGAGGTGTTGGTGAAGATGGCTACGAAATCTTGGAGGCGATGGCCGGGGAGATAGTCTTCGCGTTCGCCGCGGGCGGTGGCGACGCGGGCGGCGCCGGTGAGGTGGCATTGGGCGCAGACGCTGTCGCGTTCTTCGTGGGCGAGGCGGCTGGGGTTGACGATGTTGGCGCGCATGGGGTTCTTGATGTGGGCGTCTCCGCTGCCGTGGCAGCGTTCGCAGGAGACGCCGTTGAAATGGGCGGTGTTGGGCGTGGTGTGTGGGGTGGCGGCGGTGTGGCATTGGAGGCAGGAGGGTTCGACGGCGCGGCTGAAGTCGAGGCGTTGGGAATGGTCATAGCCGGGCGAGGCGGCGAAGCGGTTGGTGGCGGTGTAGCTGGAGAAGGGGAATTGGAAGAGGAGGCCGTCGAGGTCGCTGAGATAGCTGCGGCCGACGCGGCCGCTGCCGAGGAAATACTTGAGTTCGCGTTCGATGTTGTTGACTTTCGTGCGCCAACGGTTGTCGATGGAAAGCGGTGGCGTGGCGAGGGGGGGCTTGGCTAGGCGATAGACGGAGCCACTGGTTTGGGCCATCGCGGTGCGGCGGTAGCTGGCGACGATCTTCGCGTGGCAGCGGGCGCAGGCGCTGTCGGGGATTTGCGCCATGAGCGCGGACGCGCAAGCAAGGATCAAGAGCGCGAGCATCTCACCTCTATTGTGATACTTTCGGCAACGATGCAGATGAAGAGAAGAGATTTCGCGGCGGCGCCGCTGTTGGGAATGCAGGCGGCTCCAAGTGGGCGGCGGATTACGCACGGACCCTTTTTGGGGCATGTGGAGGCGGATGCGATTTCCGTTTGGGGGCGCACGAATCGCGCGGGGAAGCTGAACGTGTTGGTCGGCAAGCAGCGCGGGCAGATGCGGCTGGCGGCGAGCGTGGATACTTCGCTCGAGAAGGATTGCTCGGCTTGGGTGCGCTTGACGGGGCTGGAATCGAATACTCGCTACTACGTGACTTTCGAGGGTGGAGATGAGACGCAGGTGGGGACTTTCCGGACCTTGCCGCGGCCCGAGGATTTCGCCGACGCGGAGACGAACCCGAAGGGCTTGTTCAATTTTTCGTTTGCGTTCGGATCTTGCGCTCATCAGCGGCCGCCGAATGGATTGGGGGCGGAGCTATTTACGTATCAGAACTTGAATAAGAAGCACGCCGACAAGACGCTGTTTAGCATCATGAACGGCGATTGGCTTTATGAAGAGAAGCGCGAGTACCCGATCGACGAGTGGCGCAAGCAGGTGGGGATCGACGAGGCGGCGACGCCGGCGATCTTGAAGCTCGCGCCGAGTTTGACGGGCGTGTGGGAGAACTACAAGTTGTATCTGGAGCGCGGCGTGGCGCTGGCCGAGTGGCACCGGCGGGTGCCGGGTTACTTTACGCCGGACGATCACGAGATCTTGAACGATGTCTTTGGCACGGGTACGCCGGGGATTGCGACCAAGGAGGCCGTGTTCCGGGATATCGCGCTGAAGGCTTGGTACGACTACATCGCGGGCTCGAATCCTCTGGCGACCAAGCAGGGCATTCAGTTCGGCGAGGCGAAGGTGGAGGCGGGGAGCGACGTGCTTTACGATCCGCTGGCGGACTTCACGAAGCTGAAGCTGGAAGAGGCGGGAACCTTGCATCTACATTGGGGCGGGCAGTTGGCGGGCGTGGTGCCGCGGCGCAATGAGCCGGCGGGGCACCCGAACGCCGGTGTTTACGGCATCGTGAACGTGATCGATAAGAACCGATTGCGCATTACGCCTCGAGTGAAAGAGACGGCGACTTGCGCGTATTCGATCGGGCGGCATGGCTATGGCAAGTTTCGGGTGGGGAACGTCGAAGTCTATTTGCTGGACACGCGCGGGTTGCGCGATATGCATGATGTGGCGAATCCGGCGAAGAAGGGCATGTCGATGCTGAACCGGCGGCAGACGGATTGGTTGAAGAAGTCGATGGCGGCGAGCGACGCGCAGTTCTTCTTTATCGCGTCGACGGTGGACTTGATGATTCCGCACGTGGGCACGCCGGGGTCGAGCGATCCGGTGAAGGGCAAGGACGATGCGTGGACTGCGTTTCTGGATGAGCGCGAGGAGTTGATCGAGTTTTGGGATTCCTTGGGTAAGCCGGTGGGTGTGTTGACCGGGGATCTGCATAATTCGTGGTCGATCAAGGTGACCGAGCGCGTATGGGAATTCGCTTCGGGGCCGCACAATTCGCAGAATCATCCGGCGGTGAGCGAGGGGTCGCGGCCGGCCAATGGGATTTTCGATTCGCGAGGGCGGAAGTGCGAGATCCGCTGGTCGAGCTACATGCGTAACGACGTGCCGGGGAATCTGCGGCGGTGGCCGGTGTACGCGATCGCTAGCGTCAACAACGTTTACCCGAATCCGAGAGAGGCCGGAAAGATGCGTTGGGTGGCGTACCCGCGGCCGCACGTGGTGGTGCAGTACTACGACGGGATCAGCGGCGACTTGCTGTACGCGGAGCCGTTACACGCGCCGGCGCCTTAGACGGCCGCGCCGGCGGCGCGTCAGGCGCCAGTAGGCGATGAGAAAGACCACGCTGAGGCCGGCGAGGACGAGCAGGCGGAAATACAGATCGGAGCTGACCTTGTCGAGTTCGGCGGCGACGTATTGTTGCTCGAGTTGGTCCGTGCGCTCGATGGCGCCGCGGAAAACTTTCATCTGTTCGTTGAAAGCGTAATCGACGACGGTGGATTGGGATTCGCGGCGGACGGAGAAGCGGTCGGCGATGACCTTCTGGAGGCGGCGCCATTCGTCGCGCTCGATCTGGCTGCGCATCGAGCCGAAGGAATTCAAGGAGCGTTTCAGCGTGGCTTCGGCTTCGGCGACGTGCGCATCGGAATTCCACTGTGTGTTTTGGAAATCGGATTCCGCGGCGGCGAGCAACGTGTAGGCGGACCAAATGCGCTTGGAACGGGCTTCGAAGTCGGTATAAATCGCGTTGCGCGAGAACTGGCTCCACGCCACGACGGCGATGATGGCCGATGCGAGGACGGCAAAAAACACCTTCAGCCCGAAACCGCGGCTGGGAGGCTTGAGCCGGATGTGAACCTTCAATTTGGTGGCAACCCTCGGAATTTCTAGTGTAGAGGCTTTGGGGGTCTGTTGGGTTATGACCGCGCAATACTACTAAGAAAAGATGCCGAAAGCGGTGGCGAAGACGAATGCGGTGCGATTGCTGGAAGCTCAGGGGATCGCGTTTGAGCTGCGGGAATATGAGTGGGACGAGAGCGATTTGAGCGCAGCCACAGTGGCGGCGAAGGTGGGGATGCCGGTGGAGCAGGTGTTCAAGACATTGGTGGTGCGGGGGGATTCCGGCGAGGTGTACATGGCGGTAATTCCCGGGAACGCCGAGTTGGATTTGAAAGCGCTGGCGAAGGTGGTAGGGGAGCGCAAAGTCGAGCCCGTGGGGGTGAAGGAGTTGGAGGGATTGACGGGCTATATTCGGGGCGGCGTGACGGCGCTGGGGGCGAAGAGGGATTTTCCCGTGTTGCTGGACGAATTGGCGCAGTTGTTCGACATTATCAGTGTGTCGGGAGGGCGGCGGGGCTTGCAGGTGTTGTTGGCGCCGGAGGATTACCGGAGGGCGACTGGCGCGAGCCATGCGGGGCTGGCTCGATTTGCGTGAGAGGCGAGGCAGCTCAGCTTAGGCGAGCGCGGATTGGATGACGTGGCCGCTGACGTCGGTGAGGCGGAAGTCGCGGCCTTGGAAGCGGTAGGTGAGCTTGGTGTGGTCGAGGCCGAGTTGGTGGAGGACGGTGGCTTGCAAATCGTGGACGTGGAGCTTTTGCGGCCCCACGGGGGAGAAGCCGAATTCATCGGTTTCGCCGACGGAGATACCGGGTTTCAAGCCGCCGCCGGCCATCCAGACGGTGTAGGCGTCGATGTGGTGGTTGCGGCCGGCCTTACCGCTTTGGCGTACTTCGCCCATGGGTGTGCGGCCGAATTCGCCGCCGAAGATTACCAGGGTGCGCTCGAGGAGGCCGCGTTGCTTGAGGTCGGCGATTAGGGCGGAGGTGCCGCGATCGACTTCGCGCGCGACGTCTTCGAGAGGTTTGCCGAGGTCCTCGTGGTGGTCCCAATCGGTGTGATACAGCTGCACGAAGCGGACGCCGCGTTCCACGAGGCGGCGGGCGAGGAGGCAATTGGCGGCATAGCCGCCTTCGCCGGGTTTGACGCCGTAGTTTGCTAACGTCGCGGGAGTTTCCTTGGCGAAATCGATTAGCTCGGGGCCGGAGGATTGCATCTTCCAGGCGAGTTCGTAAGCGGCGATGCGGGTTTCGATTTCGGGATCGCCGGTGGCGGTTTTGCGCGTGGCGTTCAGGTCGCGGATGAGGTCGAGGGTTTTGCGCTGGTCTTCGCCGGGGACGGGCGCGCTGAGATTGAGGATGGGGTCGCCAGTGCTGCGGAAGGGCACGCCTTGGTATTGCGTGGGCAGGAAGCCGCTGGACCAGAGGGTGGCGCCGGAGCGCGGGCCGCGGGGACCGCTTTGCAAGACGACGAAGCCCGGGAGATCCTTCGCTTCGCTGCCGATGCCGTAGTTGACCCAAGAGCCGATCGAGGGGCGGCCGGAGCGGATGGAGCCGGTGTTGATGAAGATCTTCGCGGGGCCGTGGTTGAAGTTGTCGGTCGCGACGCCGCGGAAGAAGGTGAGATCGTCGGCGACCTTCGACATCTCAGGCAAGAGATCCGAGAAGGCGTGGCCGCTTTGGCCGTGGCGCTGGAATTGGCGGCGCGAGCCGAGGAGCTTTGGCGTTTCCTTCGAGAAGGTGTCCATGAAGGCGAAGCGTTTGCCTTCGAGGAATTCCTTGGGTGTGGGTTTATCGTGCCACTTGGTGAGCGAGGGCTTTTCGTCGAAGAGTTCGAACTGGCTGGGCGCGCCGGCCATGAAAAGGTAGATGACGTGATCGACCTTGGCGGGGAAGTGGGTCTTCTGGCCGAAGCCTTGTTCGGCGAGTAATTGCGCGAGGGCAATTTTGCCGACGCCGGCGCCGCAATCGCGGAAGAAGTGGCGGCGGGTTTTGAATAGGTCGTTATTCACGGGTCGTTATTCTCGGGTCATGAACTCGTCTAGGTTGAGGAGGGCGCGGGCGGCGCCGAGGTAGTCATTCTTGGCGGCGAGGAAGCTTTGGATTTTGTCCTTCTCGGCGGAGCTGGGCGGGCGCGAGAACGCGGCGAGATAGGCCGCGTCGACACCTTCATGCTCCAGGGTTTTGGCGAAGGCTTTGGCCATTTCGACGTGGGCTTGGTCGTTGAGCAGAGTTAGAGCTTGCAGCGGCGAGTTGGAGCGAATGCGGCGCGTGCAGGTGACGACGCCGTCGGGCGCGTCGAAAACGGCGAGGCTTGGGTGCAGCGCGGAACGTTGGCGGAAGGTGTACATGCCGCGGCGGTAGCGGTTGGGGCCGGTGTCCGTCTTCCAGCCGCGATCGACTTGGGTGACGCGCAGAGCGCCGTCGGGGATGGGCGGGAAGACGCTACGGCCGCCGACGTTGCGGGTGAGGAGACCGGAGGCGACGAGAGAGGCGTCGCGAATGGATTCAGCGTCCAGGCGGAGTCTGGCTTGGCGAGCGAGGAGGCGGTTCTCGGGATCGACGGCCGCGGCATCGGCGCGGAATTCGCTGGCTTGTTTGTATGTCGCGGAGGTGACGATGAGGCGGAGGAGTTTTTTCTGGCTCCAGCCGTTGCTCATGAAGTTGCCGGCGAGGTAATCGAGCAATTCGGGGTGCGAGGGCTTTTCGCCTTGGAGGCCGAAGTCGTTTTCCGTGTCAACGATTCCATGGCCGAAGAGGCGTTGCCATACGCGGTTCACGGTGACGCGGGCGGTTAGCGGATTCTTGGTGTCGACGAGCCATTGCGCTAGCTCTAGGCGCGTTAGTGGGGCTTGGGCCGCGAGCGCGGGGAGTACGGCGGGCGTGCCTTCGCTGACTGGGATGCCGGGGCGGGTGAATTCGCCGCCGATGTGGACGTGGGTCTGGCGGCGAGCGGCGCGGTCTTTCCAGACGAGCGTCGAGGTGAGCTTGGGGCGGCGCTTCTCGTGCGCGTTGATGTTGTTGTTGCGCTCGATCCATTCGTCGTTGTATTTGCGCAACTCGGGAACGGTGTTCTTTTCGAAGTCCGTCATCTCGGCGCGGAGGGCTTTCATCTGTCCTTCCCAAGCGCGGAGTTTGGTGGCCTCAAGTTCGGTGGGCATTTCGAGGAAGGGGCGGTTGAAATCCTTGCGGTCGGCTTCCTTGTCGATCTCGTCAGAGTGGTTGAAGAAGGCGAATAGTTGGAAGAATTCACGTTGGCTGACGGGGTCGAATTTGTGGTCGTGGCAGCGGGCGCAACCGAGGGTGAGGCCCATCCAGACGGCGCCGGTGGTGGCGACGCGGTCGGCTACGGCTTCGACGCGGTACTGTTCGAAGTCGATGCCGCCTTCGTAGTTCGAGGGCGTGTTGCGGTGGAAGCCGGTGGCGATCAATTGCGCATGCGAGGCTTTGGGCAAGAGGTCGCCCGCGATTTGTTCGATGGTGAATCGATCGAAGGGCATGTCCTTGTTGTAGGCGTCGATGACCCAGTCGCGGTACTTCCAGATGTCGCGTGGCGCGTCGATGGTGTAGCCGTCGGTGTCGGAGTAGCGGGCGAGGTCGAGCCAGTAGCGGCCTTGTTGTTCGCCGTAGTGGGGCGAGGCGAGGAGGCGGTCGACGACGCGCTCGTAGGCGCCGGGTTGGGTGTCGGCGAGGAAATCCTTGAGTTCTTGAGTGGTGGGGATGAGGCCAGTCAGATCTAGGGTGACGCGGCGGAGGAGCGTGGCCTTGGAGGCTTCGGGCGAGGGCTTCAGGTTGGCGGCGGCGAGTTTGTCGAGGATGAACTTGTCGATGTTGGCATCGGGATAGTTTCGAATAGCTTGGAAAGACCAGTGGTCGGCGCCCTTGCGTTTGGCCTTCGCCATTTCGGGCGGGTAGGTGGCTCCTGAGTTGAGCCAGGATTCGATGGCGGCGATTTGGTCATCCTTCAACTTGCGGCCGGGCGGCATCTTGAGATCGCCGCGCTGGTGGATGGCTTCGAGGACGAATTGTTTGGCGGGGCCGCGGTTGCCGCCGGTGTTGAAGGCTTCGGCGGAATCGAGGGCGAGACCGCTGAGGGAATTCGCGACGGAGTGGCAGGGGAAGCAGTTGGCGCGCATCACCTTTAGCGCATCTGGGGACTGCCCGAACGACAAGCCGGCCAATAGGAAGAAGCTCCGGAGCATCATGCTTGCTTCCGAGTATATTACTGAGGAACATGTTTCGCGGCGTTATCCCCATTCTGCAGACTCCCTTTAGCGACCAAGGCGTACTGGACCTGGATTCGATGCGACGGCAAGTCGATTTCGTGATTGCTTCGGGCGCGGATGCGATGGCTTATCCGGGCTTCGTGAGCGAGTGGTGGAAGCTGGATGGGCCAGAGATCCTGGCGGCGAGCCGGGCGATCTTGGAACAGAACGCGGGGCGGCTACCGGTGATCTTGAACGTCACGATGCAATCGACGTATCTCGCCTTGGAGCAGGCGACGGCTTTCGCGGAGATGGGCGCGAGCGGCTTGATGTGTTTGCCGCCTTTCGTGGTGCCGCGTGGGAGCGAGGCTCTGTTGGGGCATCTGCGGGCGATCCTTTCGAACGTGCCGTTGCCGCATGTTCTGCAATATTCGACATCGCTTACGGGATTGAATTTAGAGCCCGCGGCGATTCGCGGGTTGCGCGAGGAGTTTCCGCATTTCAGTTCGATCAAGGTGGACTTCATTCCGCCGGGGCCGATGATTTCGCGGCTGATTGCGAGCTTGGGCGAGGGGAACTTCACTTACCTGATTGGATTTGCGGGTTTGCAGCTCTTCGATTCGCTGGCGCGCGGCGCGCATGGATTGATGGGTGGGGCGGGGCATACGCCGGAGGACGTGGCTTGCTTTCGCGCGATGCAGCGGGATCTTGCCGGTGAGGGCGCGGCGGCGTTTCGGGGCCTGCTGCCGTTGTTGAACCTGGAGATGCAGACTATCGATCAGTCCATTGCGACGCATAAGTATTTGCTGCATGCGCGGGGCGTGATCGCTTCGCCACATGTTCGCGGTCCGGGGCCGAGTCTTGACCGCTTCCAGATCGCTGAATTGAGATCGTATATCCGGTTGTGAAATAATCCTCATCGATGTGGTATTGGCTATGCGTGATGTGGGCGGCGTCCTTGTGGGCGGCCGATCCTTCTTATACGAAAGACATCGTTCCGGTGCTGCAGAAAAATTGCGTGGGGTGTCACCAGGGGTCGATGAAGTCGGCGGGTTTGGACTTGACTTCTTATGAATCGTTTAAGAGGGGCGGCAAGCAGGGCGATGGATTCGCGCAGACGATTCGCTACATCACGGGCGAGGCGAAGCCGTCGATGCCGTTGGGGCAACCGCTGTTGAAGGCGGAGGTCGTCGATGTGTTTAAGGCTTGGGTGAAGTTGGGCGCGCCGGATGACAGCCCTAAGCTCGAAACGAAATTGACGCCGACGAAGTATTCGTTGTCGCCGGTGATTACCGCGTTGCGTTGGTCGCCGGATGGGAAGCATTTGGCGGTGAGCGGGAACGGCGAAGTGTTGGTGCACAAGATGGAGGGCTCGGAGTTTCGATTGGACAAACGGCTGTTGGGGAAGAGCGAGCGGATCTTGTCGATTGCGTGGTCGCAGGAAGGCAAGATGTTGGTGGCGGGTGGCGGGACGCCGGCGCGGTTTGGCGAAGTGCAGTGGTGGGATATGACATCGGGGCAGATGCTGCGTAGCGCGGAGTTGCCGAACGATACAGTGTTTGGCGCGAGCTTGTCGCCGGATGGCACGAAGGTGGCGGTGGGTTGCGCTGACAATACGGTGCATGCGTTTGAGACGGCGACGGGGAAGGAGTTGTACAAGATTGGGAGCCATGAGAATTGGGTGCTGGGGACGGTGTTCTCCGCGAATGGGAAACGCTTGGTGTCGGTGGGGCGGGATCGCGCGGCTAAGATCATGGACGCGAACTTGGGACAGTTTCTTGAGAATGCGAATACTTCGCAGAAGTCAGAATTGAACGCAGTGGCGCGGCATCCGGGGAAGGATTTGATTGTGATGGGCGGCGAGGACCGCTATCCGTATGTGTACTCGCTGGACCGTACGCGGAACATGCGCGTGGGCGACGATGCGATGTTCGTGCAGCGTTTGGACCGGCAGGAGGGCGTGATCTTGGCGCTGGATTGGTCGCCCGACGCGAAGTTGATCGCGGTGGCGGGGGCGGCGCCGAAGGTGAATCTGTATGAGGCCGAGTCGGGGAAGGCCGTCACGAGTTGCGTGGGGCATGAGGCAGGGATTTACGCGCTGGCGTTTTCGCCCAATAGCAAGATTCTGGCGGCGGGCGGCTTTGATGGCAAGGTGAGGATTTATAAGACGAGCGACTGTTCGCTCGTGACGAGTTTCGTTCCGGTTCCGCTGGAGCCGGGTTCGGGAGGTGGGCAATGAAGTGGATGCTATTTGTGCTTGGCGCCGCGGCTTGGGCGGCGGGTCCGCCGACGGTAAATGAACTGCAACCTCGTGGCGCGCAAAAGGGACGGCCGTTCACGCTGACGCTGGTGGGGCGCGAGTTGAGCGACGTGTTGCGGATTCATTCGACTATGCCAGCTACGTTTACGCCGATGTCGCCCGAGATGCCCGCGGGGATGATGGCCGCGCCGGGGCGCTATGCGAGCTTTCTGGTGGAGCCGAAGGCGGAGTTGGGCACGGGCGTATTTCCTATTCGCGTGGAGACGGCGGCGGGGATTTCGAACATTCAGCTCTTCTCGATTGGCGAGTTTCCGGAATTGCAAGAGGAGGAGACGAAGCCGAATTCGAACGATTCGATTGAAGCGGCGCAGAGTTTGCCGGCGAGCGCCGTGACGATGACGGGGTCGTTGCGTGGCGCGGAACGCGACTTCTATCGCATTCAAGGCAAGGCGGGCGAGCGGCGCGTGATTGAAGTGGAGGGGCGGCGCGTTGGTTCGGCGATCGATCCGGTGTTGCGCGTGTTCGACCAAGCGGGCAGGCAGTTGGCGAAGAGCGAGGACGCGGCGATGTTGGGCTTGGATGCGCGGGTCGATTTGAAATTGCCGAGGGATGGCTTCTATTACATCGAAGTGCATGATGCGCGGTTTTCGACGCAGGGGGCGAATTTTTATCGATTGAAGACGGGGGCTTACGAGTATCCGACGGATTTGTATCCGTTGGGCGGGCGGCGGGGGGAGACGGTGGAGGTTTCGTTGGGAGCAGCGATGCAGAAGGTTGATTTGACGAAGGTGGCGGCGGATAAGCGCTTGAGCTTTGTGAGCGTGGCGAACGCGGCGGCGTTGCCGTTGCCGTTCGATATCGGCGATTTTCCGGAGGTGCGAGAGCCAGTCGCTCAGACGTTGTCCTTGCCCGTGACGATCAATGGCCGGATCGCGAGGCCGAGTGAAGTGGATAAGTATGAGTTGAACGTGACGCCGGGTGAGAAGTTGATGTTGGAAGTTAAGGCGCGGGACTTGGGGACTTCGAAGTTGATGGCGATCGTAGACGTTAGCGATGAGAGCGGCAAGCGGATCGCGCGGTCTGGCGATGAGCCGTTACCGGAGAACTTGTATGCCGTGGGCGCGACGAAGACGGCGGGCGATCCGTATGTGTTTTTCGAAGTGCCTAAGGATGTCTGGAAGATTCGCGTTTCGATTGAAGACTTGGCGTTGCGTGGCGGGCAGAATTTCGCTTATCGATTGAGCGCGCGGCCGGCGACGGAGGAGTTTACGTTGAACGTGAACATGCCGTACGTCAATATTCCGGCCGGGGGCAGCGTTTTTGTGCCCGTGGATATTGACCGGAAAGGGTACATGGGTCCGGTGAAGGTGCGGGTGAAGAATGCGCCGGAGGGCTTGATTGTTGAGGGCGGACGGATTCCGGGGCAGCCGCCGAATACGATTCAGGGCGATCGCGGTGTGGTGCGGAGTGGCGTGTTGATTCTGTCGGCGAAGCCCGGTGTGAAGATCGAGACGTTGGAGTTGGAATTGGAGGCCGTGGGCGAGCTGGCCGATGGCAAGGAGATCGTCGCGCAAGGGCGGGGCTTGGGAATGAGCGTCGCGGTGAATGGCGCGACGATTCAGGGCGCGGTGGATAGGCAACGTCCGGTGAACGCTTCGTGGCTGGGTTTCGACTTGCCCGCGGCGGGGACCGATGCGCTGCCGGTGCAGTTGGAAGTGGTGTTGGAGAAGACGGTAAATAAGGACGTGGGCGACGAGTTTTATTTCCGGTGGCGTTGGAAAGGCGACGGCGTTGAGTTCCCCAGCGCGGTGGCGGCGGTGATGGTGAGCGCGCAGGATACGCGGGCCATCGAGATGACGCGCGACGCGAAGGATCCGAAGATGGGTACGTTTACGGTGACGACTACGCGGCTCACCGTGGCGGGCGACTACGACTTTTACATCGTGGGGCGCGTGAAGAACAATGGCCAGGATTTGGATGTGTATTCGCGGCCGATACTTGTGACTGTGAAGGAGGCTCCGGCCAATGCTGCTCCGGCTTCGGACGCTCGTTAGTATTTTCTGTGGGGCTTGGGTGCTGTGCGCCCAAGAGAAGCCTACGTTCCTGCGCGATATCGCGCCCGTGTTGAATAAGGCGGGTTGCACTTCGGGGCCTTGCCATGGTTCGGCGAAGGGGAAGAACGGGTTCAAGCTTTCGTTGCGTGGTTACGACGCGCAGTACGACTATGAGGCGCTGCTTTATGACTTGTCGGGGCGGCGTTTCAATCGCGCGGAGCCGGGCAAGAGTTTGATGTTGGCGAAGCCGACGATGGAAGTGGCGCACGGTGGCGGGCTGCGCTTTGAGAAGGATTCCGAATACTACAAGATCATCCATCGCTGGATCGCCGCGGGCGTGCCGTATGGCGACGCGAAGCTAGATGCGGTGACGGCGCTTGAGGTTGAGCCTAAAGAGATCAATATGCAGAAGCCGGGCGAGACGGCGCAGGTGAAAGTGACCGCGCGCTTCGCCGATGGGCAATCGCGCGATGTGACGCGTGACGCGACGGTGGAATCGAATACGCCGACGGTCGCGCCCGTGGACGCGAAGAGTCTGGTGACGGGCGAGCGCGTGGGCGAGGCGACTTTGTTGGTTCGCTATCAGGGGAAGTTCTCGACGATTCCGGTGACGGTGTTGAATCCGAAGAGCGGTTTCGTTTGGAAGGCCGAGGTGCAGAACAACTACATCGATCAGTTGATCGATGAGAAGCTGAAGCGCTTGAAGATTCAGCCGGCGGGGCTGGCGGATGATGCGACGTTCTTGCGGCGCGCTTCGTTGGATTTGACGGGACAAGTGCCGACGCCGGAGCAAGTGCGTGCGTTCCTTGGGGATGCTACGCCCACGAAGTTGAAGCGCGCGAAAGCTATCGATAAATTGATCGCGAGCCGCGCATACACGGACCACTGGACGGTGAAGTGGGGCGACCTCTTGCAGAACAGCCGCAAGTACATCGGCGATAAGGGGACCTTCGGATTCCAGGAATGGATTCGCGATTCGATCGCGGCGAACAAGCCTTACGACAAGCTGGTGCGGGAATTATTGACCTCGCGCGGTTCGAGCTATGACGAGCCCGCGGCGAATTACTACCGCATCACGCGCGACGCGAAGCCGACGATGGAGAAGACGACGCAGGTTTTCCTGGGCGTGCGCATGGTGTGCGCGCAATGCCACGACCATCCCTTCGAGCGCTGGACGCAGAATCAGTATTACCAGATGTCGGCGTTTTTCTCGGCGGTGGGACTGCGCGCCGGCTACGAAGTAGGCGAGGAGATTCTCTTCGATCAACGCGCCGATTATGAGATGAAGCATCCGAAGGACGGGCGCGTGGTGCAGCCGGAATTCTTGATCGCGAGCGCGAAGCCGGTGGCGATTCCCGCCGGGCCGCAGCGTCGCGATGCGCTGGCGGAATGGCTGGCGTCGAAAGAGAATCCGTTCTTCGCGAAGGCGATCGTGAATCGCGTTTGGAGTTATTTCTTGGGGAAGGGAATCATCGATCCCGTTGACGATATCCGGGCGTCGAATCCGCCGGTGAATGCGGCGTTGCTGGACGCGTTGACGAAGGACTTCACGGATCACAATTTCGACTTGCAGTATCTGATGCGTGTGATTGCGAACTCGCGGACGTATCAGGCCGCGATCACGACGAACGAGTGGAACAAGGACGATGCGATCAATTTTTCGCGCTTCATGCCGCGGCGGATGAGCGCCGAGCAGTTGATGGACGCGGTGAATGCGGCGTCCGGCGCGAAGGCGGTGTTTCCCGAGGTGCCCGCCGATTTGACGGCGAGCCAGTTCCCGGATCCGCATGTGGGCAAAGAGGGCTTCCTCGATGTGTTTGGGCGCCCGCTGCGTGAATCCGCTTGCGAGTGTGAACGGCGTACGGATTTTTCGCTGCCGCAGGCGTTGAACCTGGTGAATGGCCGGACGATTTCCGATGCCGTCGCGGATTCGAAGGGCCGCGTGGCGAAGTTGGTCTTGAGTGGCAAGGACGATGCGGCCGTTGTCGAGGAGTTGTATCTCGCGGCGCTTGGCCGCATGCCCGAGAAGGCGGAAGCCGACCGGGCTTTGAAGTATCTCGCGCCGGGTCCTCGCGCCACGCGCGCGCAGGACTTGCTCTGGGCCTTGCTGAATAGCAAGGGCTTTTTGTACATCTACTAGCGAAGAGGAAGCACGATGCTGAATTTCATGAGCCGTCACGCCGTCCGCAATTGCGATCACGACGACGATTCGCCCACGCGGCGAGAGCTGTTGCGCATTGGTTCGTTGGGTATCGGCGGTATCGCTCTGCCGCACTTTCTCGCGTGGAAGGCCAATGCGAATCCGGCGGCGAATAAGTACGCGGGATCCAAGAACTTCGGCGCGGCGAAGAATTGCCTGATGATCTTCCTGCAGGGCGGGCCTTCGCATATCGACATTTGGGATCCGAAGCCGGACGCGCCCGCGAACATTCGCGGCGAGTTTAAGCCGATTCCGACGAAGATCAAGGGCACGCATATCGGCGAGCACATGCCGATGATGGCGCAGGCCTTGGACAAGGCGACGTTGATCCGCTCCATGTCGTATACGCCGAGCGGGCTGTTTAACCACACGGCGGCGATTTATCAGATGTTGACGGGCTATCCACCGGATAAAGTGTCGCCTTCGGGGCAGCTTGAGCCGCCGAACTCGGCGGACTTCCCGACGGCGGGTTCGCATATTTCGAAGTTGAAGCCGATGAAGGAGCCGGTGTTGCCTTTCGTCGAATTGCCTCGGCCGCTGCAAGAGAGCGGCATTATCGGTAAGGGTGGCGCGGCGGGATTCTTGGGTAAGGCTTACGATCCGTACCGCATGTATCAGGACCCCGCGGAGACCGTGAAGCTGGAGGACTTGGCGTTGCGGAAGGAGATTCCGCCGGAGCGTTTGCGGGACCGTTTTGAGTTGCTGAAGGGCATCAACGGTTCGATGAAAGAACTCGAGAAGGCGCTGGATCAGCAGGCCGTGGATGAATATTACGGCAAGGCTTACGATTTGGTGTTGAGCGGCAAGGCGCGCGACGCGATGGATCTGACGAAGGAGCAGGACGCGATGCGCGACCGTTATGGACGGCATACGTTCGGGCAGAGCCTTTTGATGGGGCGGCGTTTGATTGAGGCGGGCACGAAGTTCGTGCAAGTGAATTGGCCGAGCGTGGCGAATGGCGATCCGGAGAAGACGGCTTGGGATACGCACGCGGCGAATTTTGGGCCGTTGAAGAATCTGCATTGCCCGAAGCTGGATCGCGGGTTGTCGGCGTTGCTGGAGGATATGGATCAGCGGGGGTTGCTTCGGGAGACGCTGGTGGTTTGTGTGGGTGAGTTTGGAAGGTCTCCGCGGATGGGCGTGTCGACCTCGGGCAATTCGAATTCGCCGGATGGGCGGGATCATTGGCCGTATTGTTATTCGGCGGTGGTGGCGGGCGCGGGCGTGGCGCGGGGGATGCAGTATGGCGAGTCCGACTCGACGGCATCGAGCCCGAAGGATAATCCGGTGCATCCGAATGATTTGCTCGCGACGATGTACTATGCACTGGGGGTGGATCCGGAGATGGAGATCCGGAATCATTTGAATCAGCCGCGGGAGTTGGTGAAGGGGAAGATCGTTTCGGAGTTGTTTGGGTAGGCTAAGGCGGTCGAGCCGTTGGCGCGGCAGATACACTGGAGTCAAAGCGAGAAGAGCATGAAGGTAACAATCGAACTCCCGGACGAAGTCGCCGCGCGATTGGAGGCAAAGGCCAATCGGGTTGGTCTGCACCTCGAAGATTTGCTCGTACGAGATGCGATGGCACGGGATACGCCTAGCGAGGCCGAGCGTTTAGAGCGTCTGCGGAGAATACGCGAGGAGATTGACCAGATACGGGAGCGAAACGTTCTAGTGGACGATCTTGATATCCGGTCGATGATTGAAGAAGGGCGACGCTTCTGAAGTCTTTCGTGATGGACGCTTCCGTCACGGCGGCATGGTTTCTCGGGAAACAGGGTACGAACTACAGTAATGCCGTGCTGACGGCCGTAGAGAGCGGCGCCAAGATCTTCGTGCCCGCTATTTGGCCACTCGAAATCCTGAACACTCTCCTCATAGCGGAACGGCGAAGACTAATCACCGAATCGGATGTGCGCAAGTCGATTGGAAAGCTGATTGAACTATCGATCCAGATCGACTACGGAGCCAAGACGCTACCTTTCGATGATGTGGAGTATGTTGCAAGGCGATTCGGACGATCCGCCTATGATGCGAGTTATTTAGAATTGGCGATGCGAAAGGGACTGCCCCTTGCCACCAAGGATGAGGCTCTGCGTGGCGCCGCCGTTGCGGCGGGTGTGACTTTGTTCGTGCCAGAAGCGGACGCAGTCGCGTAGCCCTGCTAGAAAGCCCCTCCGCCGCCGCCTGGTTCGCGCGATGATCGAGGTATGGCTCTCCCCACCGCGGCCGTGCCCGCGCAAGAACGCCCCAAACTTTCCACTCATCAAAAGGCGCTGTCGATTAACCTGGACCGCGCGCGCTATGGGACCTTCGCCGAGATCGGCGCGGGCCAGGAAGTCGCGCGATGGTTTTTCAAGGTCGGCGGCGCCGCCGGCACAATCTCGAAGTCGATCTCGGCTTACGACATGACGGTGAGCGACGCGATTTACGGCAAGGCGCAGCGTTATGTTTCGCGCGAACGCTTGGAGCGGATGCTCGATTACGAGCATAAGTTGAACGTTGAACGCTTGGGTCACTCGCGCGGCGATACGACCGCTTTCTTTACCTTCGCCGACACTGTCGCGGCAATGGGCTTCAAGGGCACCGCCGAGTGCCATGGCTGGCTGGGGGTGAAGTTTCAGGCTTATCCCGGCGACACCGATAACACGATCATTGTGCATGTGCGGATGCTCGATAAGGACAATCCGCTGCAGCAGGAGGCGCTGGGTATTGTCGGTGTGAACCTGCTTTACGGCGCGTTCTATCTGCACCATTCTCCGTTCCAACTGATCGAATCGTTGCTCGACAATTTGACGACGGACCGCTTGGAGATCGACATGATCGACTTCCAGGGCATCGAATTCCGGCGCGTCGATAAGCGCGTGATGAGTTTGAAGCTGGTGCAGCTAGGCTTGAGCGACGCGGCGATGTTTGGCCCCACCGGCGAAGTCTTGCAGCCTTCCGAGATTTTGCGCAAGAAACCGATTCTCGTCGAGCGCGGCAGCTTCCGGCCGGTGACGAAGGTGAACATCGACATGATCGAGAGCGCGCGGAAGCAGTTCTCGGTGGAAGCGGAATTGGAAGGCAAGCCGATCGTCGAGCTCATGGAGATCACGATGCGGAACTTGCTGGCTGGGGGCGACGACGTCGATTTGCGCGACTTCCTCGCGCGCGCGGATCTGCTGGCGGCGGCGGGAAAGACGGTGTTGATTTCGGACTACTTCGAGTACTACCGCTTGGCCGCGTATCTGTCCCGCTACACGCAAGAGCCGATCGCGGTGACGATGGGCGCGGCGAGCATCCTCGATCTCTTCAAGGAAGAGTATTATTCGGGGCTGGAGGGCGGTATCTTGGAGGCTTTTGGGCGCTTGTTCACGAAGAACATGCGGATCTATGTTTATCCGTTGCTCGATCCTTCCAACAACACGCTAGTGACGGTGGAGAACATGAACCTCGCGCCTGATCTCGAGAAGTTGTATCACCATCTCGTCGATCAAGGCCGGATTCGCCAGTTGACGACTTACGACGAGAAGGTGCTGCATATCTTCTCGCGCGACGTTTTGCGGCGCATCAAGGATCAGGATCCCGCATGGGAAGACATGGTGCCGGAAAAAATCGCCGAGGTGATTAAAGCACGGCGATTCTTTGGGTATCAGGAGCCCGGAAAATAGCTAGGGCCTGCGTTTCAGCTTCGCGAGATTCGCTTCATATTGCGCGATGTGCGCCTTCATGGGAATTCGCTTCAAGGCTTGGCCGACGACGTCGAGCGCCAAGTCGTCCAGTCTTTTAAAGCGGATGCAGGACTTGCCCATGTCGAGTTTTTTGCCGGTTTTCGCCCACTCGGCTCGCAGCCAAGCTTCGTCTTCGTTTTGGTCGCCGCGCACGTAGTCGCAGAACATGTAGAGCGACATGTAGTTCTTCTGCGAGGCCAAGGCGACGAAGGGCAGCGGCTGTTTCGGGTCGCAATGGTAGCCCTTCGGATAAATCGAATGGGGGATGTAGTAGCCGATCATGCCGTACTGCATCCCTTCCTCGATCTTCTTGTCGACGTTCTTGCGAATTACCTTGCGAACGGTTTCGAGCGCGGCGCGCCGGTCTTCCGGCAATTCCGCTAGATACGCTTCCACCGTCGAAGCTTTGCTCTGCATTTACCCAACCTCCTCGTTGGCCCGCTTGAGCAGCGAGCGCATGTAAGAGATTGTATAGGCGTGCCCGGCGCGGCGGAATGCGTCGTCGCCGTTGAGTACGGGGATGTGATCGGGAACCATTGTGCCGTCGAATTTGACTTGACGGAGGGCCTTCACTACGGCGTACATGTCCATGTAGCCGTCGTCGTGGAAGGTCTCGTGGAAACGCGGCAATGGAGCGCTGACGTTGCGCAGGTGGACGGTGAAGATCTTGCGGCGCGCGCCGAAGTCGCGGATCATGCCGTAGACGTCTTTGCCCATCTTGTCTCCGCCCTCCGACCAGGTGCCGACGCAGAAGGTGAGGCCGAAGTGTTTGCTGCCCTTGGCGAGAGCTTCGGCTTGCTTGATGCCTTCGTAGTGAACGAAAAGCTTCGCGACGCCGTTCATCATGGCGAGTGGCGGGTCGTCGGGATGGAGGGCGAGTTTGACGTTGGCGGCTTCGGCGACGGGAAGGACGGCGTCGATGAAGTACTTGTAGTTCGCCCAGATGTCATCGGCGGTGTAGACGCGGTCGAAGGCTTGCTTTTCGTTCTTGGCGCGGAACTCTTCGAGGTCGAACTCGCGGGCTTTGTAGCCCCGGGGCGTTTCGATTTCGCGGGTGGTGTAGGTGTTGCCGGGGTGGAAATCGATTTTGGCGACGGGGATTTGGCACTTGCCTAAATCCTTTAGGAAGGTCTGGAAACGGGCGATTTCTTCGTCGCGACCGGGTTGGCCGAGTTGGATTTTCAGAGAGCGGTAGGCGTCCATGACGCCGGTGTAGATGCCGAGTCCGTAGCGTTTGAGGCGTTCCTGCGTGGCGACGATGCGGGCGTGGTCCGCTGTGGCGCCGAATTCGGCATGGACCCAGCGGAGGCCGATTTGCTGGAGGAATTGCAGGTCGGCGTCGGTGGCGGTGCGGAGGTAGAGGCGCGTGGCGATTTTGATGTTGTTGGGGGCGTGTTCGGCTGTTGCGTTAGTTGGGGCGGCGGATGCGGCGAGCGCGGCGAGGCCACTGAGCGCGGCGCGGCGGGTGGGGTAGAGTGCCATCGGGCTTCAGTGTATGGAATCGCCGGGCGTCGCGCAACGCTTAGACTGAAATCAATGGCGGAGCTTGCACGGATTCGGTTGGTGTTGGCTTTCTTTCTAGTTGCGTTAGCGCTCTCCGGCGTTACCGCCTTCCCGTTGGTCTGGGAACTGAAGTTGCTTTGCTCCTGGATGGGCATTCCCGAGGGCGCGCGGCCGGAGGACTTTACGGGGCTACAGCATTGGCTCGCATTCGTGCGGCAGGGCTTGGTCGAAACGGATGCGAAGTATCCGTTTATCGCTTACGGTACGGACTGGCTGGCGTTTGGCCACTTGATGATCGCGGTCTTTGTGTTTGGCGCGTGGCTGGATCCGGTGCGGAATGTTTACATCATCAACGCGGCGATCGTCGCTTGCTTGATGGTTGTGCCGCTGGCGTTGATCTGTGGCCCGATTCGTGGGATTCCATTCTATTGGCGGATGGTGGACTGTTCGTTCGGCGTGTTTGGGATTGTGCCGTTGCTTTACGTTAAGCGTCTGTTGCGGCGGGTTTCTTCAGGCCCAGCATGACGTCGGTGACGAGTTCCTTGGAGCCGTTGAGGAGGGCCAAGATGGCTTGCAGGTCCATGGCGGGTTTGCCAGGTTGCCTTGCGCTTTGGCAGTAGACGCCGTGTTGGCCAACTAACGCTAGGGCGTCGGTGAGGAGATCTTGAGCGAGGGCTAAGCGGCCGCGTTCGATGCCATATTGAAATTCGAGGCGCTCGAGTTCCTCGGCGCGTTCCCGGTAAATGGAAGTCATTCGTTACTTCCAGTGAAGCAGAAAAGGGCGGGTTACTTCGTGGCGCGGAAGCCGGCGATTGCGGCGCCCAAGCCGTCTGGGACTGGATGGTTGCTTTCTTGCAACGACTGAATCTCGCGTTCCAATTTCGCTTGAATGGTTTCGCTTTCCCCTTTCAAGACTAGGTCCTTGCCGCCCGGAACGTGCCGCGCGAGGAACTAGACGGAGCGCCAAGACTCATCGCCCGCCGCATGCTCGAGCGCCGTCTCGCCGATGCGATTCCGTTGCGCCATACTGGCGCCGTGGCGCAGCAGTATCTCCAGCATCTTGACGTTGCGCTCCTCGCGTCCCAACGCGTACCACCAGACCGGTTGGCCGTAGCCATCGACGGCGTGGAGATCCGCGCCGGCGCGGATCAATGCTTCGGTGGCCGCCACGCTGCGGAAAATCGCCGCACTTAATGGCGCGCCCGCGGGCAGGTTTGGATTCGCGCCGGCCCGCAGCAAGGCGCGAATGACTTCGACGGACGATTCCGAATCGTCGAGGTTCTGGCAGGCGAAGGACAGCAGGCTCTCCGCGTCGCCGAGCGGTGTGTAGTAGGGGAGATTCTGGCGATGCGTCGCGTTCAAGTCCCCGGCTTCCGCCAGCGCGGCTTTCAGGCCCGCCGGATGGCGATCGGCGATGGCGGCGGCGAGCTTGCGCTGGCCGGGCTCGCGGAACATGTGCTTTCCGAGACGGGCGCTCTCTATCTGAAATGCTTCGTATTTCCCTTTTAGGAAGTGTACGGGCGCACTGAGCACGTGGCCAACGAATGGCCACAGGAGCAGCACAATGCAAAGCATCCGCAGCCATGGCGCCTTTGCTGCCGCGAACAGTGCGGCGACGAAGGCCAAGGCGCCGATGGGAATGATGATGATCCACGCGCCCACGAGGCCTCCATCTGGGCCGCTGCGTTTGGCAAAGCTAGCTAACGCCAGAGTCAAAATCACGCCCACGCCGAGCGCCTCTACCGTGAAGATCGTCCAGAAAATCTTGCTTAAAGGCGCAGGAGGCCAGCCGTTTCGATCACTACGATTTCAGCCAGCGGTCAAACCAGGAGAAGGCTTCTCTTTGCATTTCTAGGTCGAACTTGTGGGGGCCTTCGTAGAAAGAGGCGCGATAGCGGTCGGCGGCGTTGGCCTTGGCGTAGACGTCCTTCAAGATCGTGTCGGCACGCTGCATTTCGGGCAGCGTGAAGAGCGCGTCTTGGTTGTTGTTCAAGACGAGAACGGGGTTTGGGGCGGCTAAGCCGAGGACTTCGGGGTAGTCGATTTCGTTGGGCAGGCCGGGGACGTAGCACATCCAGGTGTGGGTGTGCGATTTGGAGAGGCAGTAGTCGCGCCAAGTGGTCATCATGCCGACGCAGACGGCGCAGCGGATGCGCTCGTCGGTGCCAGTTAGCATAACTGTGCGAAGGCCGCCGCCGGAGAGTCCGGCGCAGCCGAGGCGGGTCGAGTCGACGTCGGGCCGGCGCGATAGATAATCGAGGGCGCGCTGGTCATCGTAAACAAAAAGACCTGGCCAGGTGAGTCCGGCGGAGAAGAGGCTTTTCGCGACGATGCTTTCATGCTGGGCCGCCCATTGGTTATAGCGGGTGATTTCGTCGTTGGCTTCGGGGTCGGCTTCGCTTTGGTTGTTGCGGATGTTGGCGGGGACGTCGGCCCAGCGGATGCGGCGGCTGGCGAAGGTGAAGGTGTCGTGGACGAGGACCGCGTAGCCGCGTTTGGCGAGTTCGTTGGCCCAGGGGACGCCGCCGTAGTAGCGTTCCTGGTGGGAGATTTGCATCGGATGTGGATCTTTAGACATCCTGGTTATCTTTCTCAAACCAAAATACTTATTGCCGCCGTGGTCGTGGAGGCCGACGATGCCGGGGAGTTTGCCGCGCGCACCGGCCGGCTTGAGGAAGAGGGCCTCGGTCGGCGGGCCGTAGGGGAGTTGCCATTGGAGATGCTCGATGGAAAGGCCATCGTATTCGACGACGTGCTCGACGCGGGGAAGGGGAGTGGCGGCGACGGCGGGTTGGGCGAGGAGTTCGCGGTAGCGGGCGCGGGCGATGGGACGCCAGGCGTTGACGTCTTTGTACATGGATTGGCGGAAAGAGAGGCGGGGAGGATCGGGGAGTTGGCTCGCGGCCCAATCGCCGTAAGCGCCTAGCATGTTGGGGAGCATCCCGGCTATTTTGACAGATCGAGACGATTCGCGATAGACTAGTGGAGTTGGCTTTTCAACGGCTTATGCGTCGTGTGTCCGCACGGCGCGGTTCACAGGGGTGAGGCCGGGATGAAGCTTCAACGCAACCTATCCAGTCGGAGACCCGAACGTATGAAAACCTACGTACCCTCTGGAAAAGGCTTTGCTCGGAATTGGCACGTCCTCGATGCGGATGGAGCTACCCTTGGCCGCTTGGCTTCGGAAGCCGCTCGCATTCTGATGGGCAAACATAAACCGACCTACACGCCTTTTCTCGATACCGGCGATCACGTGATCGTCATCAATGCAGCCAAGATCCGCCTGACCGGCGCGAAGATCGACCAGAAGGTCTATCGCTACCACACCGGTTATCCGGGCGGCTTGAAGGAAACCGGGGCCGCTAAGATGCAGGCCACCAAGCCCGCTCGCATGATCGAGCTCGCCGTCAAGGGCATGTTGCCCAAGAGCGTTCTCGGCAAGCACATGGGCAAGAAGTTGAAAGTGTACGCGACCGACCGCCATCCGCATCAGGCCCAGAAGCCCGAAGCCAAGGCGCTCGCTAGCTAGTTGACCAAGAGAAAGATTTCAGAAAGGGAATTGTGGCTTTAACTCAATATTTAGGAACCGGCCGCCGGAAAACCTCCACAGCTCGTGTTTTCTTGCGTCCTGGTAAGGGCGACATCACCGTCAATCACCGCGCCCTCGAGCACTACTTCCACACGGAAACGGCCCGCGCCGTCGTGCGGCAGCCGCTGCTCGCCACCGAGACGGCCGACAAGTTTGACGTCCTCATCCTTGCCGACGGCGGTGGCTTTACGGGTCAAGCAGAAGCCGCCCGGCTGGGTGTTTCGCGTGCGTTGCTGGAGTTCAATGGCGAGCTCCGTCCGAAGCTCAAGGAACTGGGTTTCCTGACGCGCGATCCTCGCGCGCACGAACGCAAGAAGTACGGCCAAAAGGGCGCCCGCAAGCGCTTCCAGTTCTCGAAGCGCTAACGCGCGGGGACTTACTGGACTCACTGTACTTATCCAAGGACATATCAGAACAGGAAACTTGTCATGCCTTCTATTTCCATGAAAGAACTGCTCGAAGCGGGCGTCCACTTCGGGCACCAAACCAAGCGCTGGAATCCCAAGATGAAGGAATACATCTTCGGCGAGCGCAACGGCATTTATATCATCGATCTGCAGAAGACGCTGAAGCTCTTCAAGGACGCGATGCGTTACGTTGGCGAGATGGCCGCGCAGGGAAAGAACGTGCTCTTCGTGGGCACCAAGCGCCAAGCGCAGGAAGCCATCGCCGAAGAAGCGCAGCGCTGCCAAATGTTCTACGTCAACAACCGCTGGCTCGGCGGCTTGCTTACGAACTTCACCACCGTGAAGGGTTCGATCAAGCGCCTGCGTGAGCTGGAACAGATGTCGACGGAAGGCACCTGGGGTTCGCGCTCGAAGAAAGAAATTTCGCGTCTTGAGCGCGAGCGCAAGCACCTTGCCCAGAACCTTTCGGGCATCAAGGACATGCCCGGCATGCCGGACTTGATCTTCGTCGTCGATTCCTCGAAGGAATCGATCGCCGTCAAGGAAGCGCGCCGCCTGGGTATCCCGGTGGTCGCGGTCGTTGACACCAACTGCGATCCCGACGACGTGGACTACGTGATCCCCGGCAACGACGACGCTTTGCGCGCCATCAAGCTGTTTACTTCGAAGATCGCCGACGCGGTCGTCGAAGGACGGGCCCTGGCGACCGAGCACGACTTCACCGCGCACCAGATTGTGACCGAGGAAGAAACCTCGACCTCGATCGACATGACGGATTACTCGCAATACGTCGATCCGAAGTACAGCGAAGAGCTCATGAGCGAAACGCTGATCAACGATCTCGACCTGCCCTCGATGTCCTTGCCGAAGAAGGGCCCCGAGAGCGAGGAAGCCGCCACCACCACCGCCACGGAAGCTCCCGCCGCCAAGGCCGAATAGCTTTTCCGTCGTCTAACTCAGTTGTTACCAGAACTGGAAAGGTAGAAGTGTAATTATATGGCTGAAGTAACCGCACAATTAGTAAAGCAGCTCCGCGAGCGCACCGGGGCCGGCATGATGGAGTGCAAGAAGGCCCTGGACGAGGCCAACGCGAATCTTGAGGAAGCCGAAGTGGTGCTGCGCAAGCGCGGGCAAGCGGCCGCGGCTAAGAAGGCGACTCGCTCCGCCAAGCAGGGTCTGATCGTCATCGAAGGCGATGCGACGAACGCGACCGTGGTTGAAGTGAATTGCGAATCGGATTTCGTCGCCCGCACGGACGACTTCCAAGCGCTGGCCAAGGGCCTGGCGCAGCATGTTCACGCATCGAAGGCCAGCGACGTTGCTACGCTCCTCACGGAAGATTTCTCCGTGGAGCCCGGCACGCCCGTCGGCGAGTACATCAAGGGCAAGATCGCCAAGGTTGGCGAGAACATCGTTCTGCCCCGCTTTGACAAGATCAGCGTCCCCAGCGGCGTTGTCGCGACTTACATTCATCCCGGCTCGCAGTTGGCCGTGGCCGTTGGGCTTTCGAATTCCTCGAAGCCCGGCGACCCGGCGTTGGCGGAGCTGGGCAAGGATATCGCCATGCAGATCGCGGCGGCCGATCCGAAGTACATCGTCCGCACCGAGGTCGATAAGGCTCATATCGACAAGGAAGCCGAAATCGCCCGCGACCGCGCGCGAAACGAAGGCAAGCCCGAGAAGATCCTCGACAAGATCGTCGAAGGGCGTTTGACCAAATTCTACGAGGAAGTCTGCTTGCTGGAGCAGCCCTTCATCAAGGACAACGCGCTCACCATCGGTGAGATCGTGAAGCAGAAGTCGGCGGCGCTGGGCGGGCCCGTTGAAGTGGTGAAGTTCATCCGCTTCAAGGTTGGCGAAACTGCGCCGGCGGAAGAGGCTTCTGAATAGTTCGGGAACAAAGGGGAAGCCGTGACAACTTACCGTCGCATCGTCCTGAAGTTGAGCGGTGAAGTCATGGCCGGCCCCCAGGGCTTCGGCATCGACAACGCCCGCGTTAGCGAGTTCGCGCAAGAGATCGCCGAAGTTCACAAGAAGGGTATCGAGATCGGTCTGGTAGTCGGCGGCGGCAACATCTTCCGGGGTGTTTCCGCCGCCGCTAAGTCTATGGACCGGGTTTCGGCGGACCACATGGGCATGCTGGCCACGGTGATTAACGGCTTGGCGCTGCAGGATGCTTTGGAGAAGGAAGGCGTGCCGACGCGCCTGATGACGGCGATCCAGATGCAGGCCGTCGCCGAGCCTTACATTCGACGCCGCGCGATGCGGCACTTGGAGAAGGGCCGCGTGGTGCTGTTTGCGGCCGGCACGTCGAATCCGTTTTTCTCCACCGACTCGGGCGCCGCATTGCGGGCGCTCGAGATCAAAGCCCAAATTCTTTGCAAAGCGACCAAGGTGGATGGGGTTTACGACAAGGACCCGATGAAGCACACGGACGCCGTGCGGTTCGCCGAGATCGGCTACACGGAAGTGCTTTCGCGCGGCTTGCGCATCCTTGACGCGTCGGCCGTTGCGATGTGCCGCGACAATGGTCTGCCGATCGCCGTGTTCAACTCAAACATACGCGGCAATATAATGCGAATGGCGCTGGGAGAACCGATTGGGACTCTCATCCATGAAGTGAAAGTGGCATCAGCCTAATACATCTATGAGCGAAACATTCACAAGCACGAAACAGATTGAGGCGAGTGCGAAGACTCGCATGGAGAAGGTGATCGCCGACCTGCAACATGGCATGACGACGATCCGCACCGGCCGCGCGAACGCGGCGATGCTTGACGCCGTACGCGTCGATTATTTTGGAACGCCAACGCCCGTGAATCAGGTGGGCAACATTAACGTTCCCGAGCCCGGCATGATTACCGTGGCGCCGTGGGATTCTTCGATGATTGGGCCGATCGAGAAGGCCATCCGCGCGGCGGAACTGGGCCTGAATCCCGCCAACGACGGTAAGCTCATCCGCATTCCGATCCCGCCTCTCAATGAAGAGCGCCGCAAGGAGATGGCGAAGAAGGTGAGCGGTATGGCGGAAGACCATCGCGTGGCGCTCCGGAATATTCGCCGCGATTCGAACGATCATCTGAAGAAGCTGCTGAAGGATAAGGCCATTAGCGAGGACGAGGAAAAGCGCAGCCTCGAAGAAGTGCAGAAGCTTACCGACGCCTTCTCCAAGAAGCTCGACGAGACGGCCAAGGCCAAGGAAAAGGAAATCCTGGAGCTCAAGTAAGCCACATGCCAGCGCCGCGCGAAGTACCCGCCTCGAAGTTCGTTCTCGGTTGTCATCGCATCGGTTTTGGTCCGACGCCGGAAGGCGTCAACGTCGATGTCGATAAGCATGTCGTGCCGCTCGTCAAGATGGCGCTCGACAACGGCATTCGCTGCTTCGATTCGGCGACTCTTTACCGGGCGACATTGCAACTGGGGCAAGCGCTGGAGAAACTCGGCGTCGATCCAAATAGCGTGCAGTTCCAGACGAAGTGTCTGCGCTATCTCGGCCTCTTGGACGCGACTGCCAAGGAGCATCAGCCGGAAGCGCTGACGAAATCGATCCCTAAGCGTTATCACGGCCTGACCGACAAGTGGGATACCAGCGAAGAGGGCGTCGAGGAGCAAGTTTGCCGCGAGCGCATTGAGTTCGGTTGCGACAAGCTCTACGGCGTCGCGATGCATGACGCGCCGGACAAGGAAAAGCAAGTTGGCCTGGATTGGGATAAGGACGTGCGGCGGCCCGTCGCTTGGCTCAAGAAGGCCAAGGCGGCAGGGTTCATTGGGCGTATTGGGCTAGGCATTAAGGAGCCGGAATTCGTTCATCGCTTTGTGGCGAATGAACCGGGCACGCTCGATTACGCGGGGCTCACGTTTTGCCCGACGATTCTCGGGCCTTTGATGAAGATCATCGATTCGGCCCACAAGAACAACTTCGAAATCACTTTGATGGGTATCAACTACGGCCAGGCCTTCACGTTGAAGGAAGATCCCGCCACCGCGCCGGACTTCCTCTATAACTACGAAGTCGCCAACGCCGAACAGCGCGCGCTGATGTCTCAGTGGTTCAAGATTTGCGGCTCGACGCCGCTCTTGCATGTCGCCGCGGCGGTCGCGGGTTTGTTGGTGACGCACTTTCCGAAGGCTGTCACGCAGATCGTCACCTCCACCATGACGCCGAGCCGTCTCCCCGAGACGATGAAGCTGGTCCGTGAAGCGGAAGTTCCCGCGCCAGTCTGGGCGGAGTTGAAAGCGGCCGGGTTGATCCCTCGCGAATTCCCCACTAGTTAGCTCGCTCAGCTATTGACTTCGTCCTCGGGCTTTGATGTAATCCGGCCCCAGACGGACGAAATCATGAAACGCTTTTTTCTTTCGCTTGCGATGGGCCTTGTTGCCTGGGCGCAGACCGCTGGGACGGGCACTCTCGTCGGCAACGTAACGGATTCCACGGGCGCCGCTTTGGTGGGCGCGAAGGTCCAGGTAATCAACACCGAGACTTCCTTCGTCCACGATTCGGTGACGAATGCCGAGGGTGGCTACTACGTGCCGTATCTGGCCCCGGCGAGTTACCGCCTCACCGTTGAGATGCAGGGTTTCAAACGCCACGTGCAAGATGGCGTTGTCGTGCGCACCGGCGAAATTCCGCGCCTCGACGTGCGCATGGAATTGGGCAATGTCACCGAGAGCGTGCAAGTGACGGGCGCGCCGCCGCTGCTCGAAACCGAGACTTCGGCGTCGGGCTTGGTGCTCTCCGGCGACACGCTTGTCGCGATCCCCGTTTCGCAAAAGCGCCCAGTGCGCATGATGTACTACTATCCCGGCACCAACAGCGTGAACGGCTACCACGTGCTCGGCCAACGTTCGCGCGCGATCGGTTATCAGGTGGACGGCGTCAACGGCAAGGAGCCCGGTATCGGCAACATCGGCGGGCCGAACGAGCAGGTGTCGCCCACGCAAGACGCTTTCGAGGAAGTGAAGATTCACACCACCGGTATGCCCGCCGAGCACGGCCACTCCGCCGGCGGCTTGATGTCGATGGTTATGAAGAGCGGCACGAATCAATTCCACGGCGTCCTGGAGAACCGCTACATCAACCGCACGATGATCCATCGTACGTATCTGGAACAGAACGCGCGGACGAACCCTTTCAGCTACAACGAAAGCACCGGCTTGATCAGCGGACCGGTGAATCTACCGAAGCTCTACCGCGGTAAGGATCGCACCTTCTTCCTCTTCGGCATCGCGCGGCACGCCGAGGTTGCGGGAACATCGTCGGCGCGGCGCACCGTGCCCACGATGGCAATGCGCCAGGGCGATTTTTCGTTCCGCGAGTATCCCACGATCCGCGCGCTGCCCATCTACAATCCTCTGACCACACGGCAAGAAGGCGCCAACTGGGTGCGCGATCCGTTCCCCAACAACATCATCCCGCGCAACCTATTCGACCCCGTGGCCGTGAACTTCATGGGACGCAGCCCCTTCGCCGAACCGAACGATCCGGGCATTCCCGGCGCCACCGGCCCGACCGAAAACCTCATCGTTAATCAGCCGAAGGAAATCTACCGCACGCGTCTCGACGCGAAGATAGACCACCAATTCTCGGCAAGCCACAAAATCTTCGGACGTTGGTCCCGCTCCATCCATCGCGCGTGGAAGGGCGACTATCTCGCCGAGTTCGCAAACTGGCGCGAGATCGATCCAAACGCGCAGAACCAGCCAGTCGACCATACCAACATCGCTTTCTCCGACATGGCGATTTTGAGCCCGACCTTGAGCAACGAACTTCGCATCGGTTTCAACCGCCGCATACTGCGCGAGACCGCCTTTACCAAGGACGGCGATTGGGCCAAAACATTGGGCATCCCGAATGTTTCGGGCGCTACCTTCCCGTACTTCAATATCGGCTTCGGCATGGCGGCCTTGCCGAGCTTCCAAAACGTGGGCGAGGAGGTGATGATCCAGAACAACACCACGAAGGTGGCGGGCAAGCACACGCTGAAGTTCGGCTATGAGTTGATGCGCACGCGCTACAACGCGACGGTGAGCGATCTCCCCGGTGGCACCTACAATTTCGGCGCGACGAACGCGCCCTTCACGCCAAACACGGGCAATACCTTCGCGTCCTTCCTGATGGGCACGGTTACCTCGGCGACCTTTACGTCGGCGTTCGGCAGTTGGCTGCCGCGCTGGTGGTCCCATCAGGCTTACATCCAAGACGACTGGAAACCCTTCCGCAATCTCACTTTGAATCTGGGTCTGCGCTACTCCTATGAGTCGCCGTACAACACCAAGTACGGGCAGCAGTCGCAGTTCGATCCCACGGCGCGCGACCCGATTACCGGCCGCCCCGGCGCGATTCTGCATGGCCGCGATGCGCTGGCCAAGCGCGATCTCAATAACTTCGCGCCGCGCGTCGGCATGGCCTGGAATTTCCGGCCCTCCATGGTCTTCCGTGGATCTTTCGGTATCGTGCACCAGGATCTCTTCGCCGCCGAGCGCAACATCCTCTTTCAGGAATATCTAGCGACGGCGAACGTGCAAGCGCCCGTCGGCGATCCGCGACACGTCTTCCGTCTCTCGCAAGGCCCGGGGCAGATTCAGTACAACGTCCAGAGCGACGGCAGTGTGCCGTTTGTCGGCACGAACTTCTCCGGCCGGCAGGCTCATCGCTGGGACCCGAACATGCGCTTGCCTTACATCATGAGCTGGTCGGGTGGCGTGCAGTGGGGCTTCAAGCAGAATTGGCTGATGGAATTGCAGTACCAAGGCCAGTCGGGCGTTGGTTTGATCAACAGCTGGAACATGAACGTGCTGCCGCTAGATGTCTCGAGCGACCCGGCGGTCTTGAATCAGATCTTTACGGCGCAGCAGAATTTCTTGCCCTTCCCAAATTTCGGCGAGGTGCGCTTGTTTTCAAACTTCGGCCATAACTCGTATCACGGCGGCACGCTCCGAATTGAGCGGCGCTTGACGAGCGGTCTCGCGTTCAACAGCTTCTACACGATGTCGAAGACGATTACCGAGAACGAAGCTGAGACCGGGGATAACGGCATCACATACTACAACCGGCGTCTTGAGAAGGCGCGGGCGAACTACGACATCCGACATCGATTTGTCACGGTGCTCTCTTACGAGTTGCCTTTCGGCAAGGGACGCCGATGGATGAATGGCGGGGGTTTCGGCAATCAGGTCTTCGGCGGCTGGCAAATGACTTGGACGCAGACGCTCCAATCCGGCGCGCCGTTTAACGTTAGCTTCGCTGGCAGCCCGAACCGCTACTTGCCCGGCGAGAGCCGGCCGAACATTCTGACCACGCACGGCGATGCGCAAGTGGACAACTGGGGCCTCGGGGCGCAACGTTTCCCAACGCAGGCGCAGAATCCCTATTTGAACTTCAATTCCTTCGCGTATCCGGCGGCCTTCACGGCGGGCAATCTTGGACGTAATGTCTTTGAGGGGCCGGGCCTCAATTGGACGCAGATCTCGATCGCCAAGTGGTGGACTTTGAAGGAGCGCTGGAGATTCCAGATTCGTCTCGATGGGAACAACTTCCCGTTGAAGCAGCCGCAATTCGGCGATCCGAGCGGCAGCTTTAACGCGAACAGCCCCGGCGCCTTCGCGCGCGTCGGGAGCGCCACGCGCGGGTCTTTTTCGGATATTGGGACTTCGAATTCGAACTGGCTGTTAATCGGGCGCTTTCAGTTCTGACCAGCAGGCCCGCCGCTGTGTTGTGATGGCAGTCGGGCTCCGCGTGGATAGCAAAGCCGTCAACAAACTCATCCGCTCCGAAATCTGGCCGCTGCTGCGCGGCTGGGGGTTCACGGTCTTCGAAGCCAGGACAGCTTGGCGCTACATCGGCGAGGCGGTTGATGTGGTGGAGTTCTATTCGTTCACGTCGATGCAGGCCGAAGAGATAGGTTGTACGACATACTCTTTCGGGCTGCATCTCGGCGTCGATGTTCGCGAGGCGGGGGAGACGGGAGGGGAAGCCCGTCCCGATGTTTGGCATTGCATGTTTCTCAAGGGGATGCGGAAACGAAGCGCGGTGGATGGGTTTCGGCGGGACGATGTTTTCTACGTTGCCGCCGATGGGAGCTCGGTCGCGGCTGTCTTTCAGGAAGTGAAGGATGCGTTGGAGCGAACTGCGCGTCCGTGGTTCGATCGGATGCATAAGCTCGAGGATGTCGTTGCCGCAATGGAGAAGGGACTGTTCACCAAGGACGAGAGCGATGGCGCTCTTCCGGGGTCGTACCTCTGGCACAAGCATCTAAGTTCGTTGCTTCTTGCGTTACGACGACGCCGGCCGCCGGACGCCAGTGGTGAGCGTTGTCTTGAGCAATTGAATCGCACGATTGGCGTGCTACTGGACCTCCCGCATGTAACCGATACAGCAGCGTTTCGTGAGCGCGATGCTCGCCCAATTCGCGGCATGCTACGAGAACTGGAAGGCGAGGTGCCGCTGGATTGCGACTTGCTGAGTGCTCGCTGGTCCGCGCACCCGGCTGAATCGCCACCCGCGGAGACCGTATCGCCACCTCCGGCGAAGCAAAGTCTATGGCCGACGCTCCGCCGTCTTGGCTTCCACGAATTCACCGATCGCCTCGCCCATCGCGTCGTGGGCCGTGCCGTCGAGGTGATCGCCTTCGTGCCGCCGACCCCTGCCGAAAGGCGACAACACAAGCTGCCGCCTCATCTATTCCGGCTCGCCGCCGGCGTCTTCTGGCCGGAGTTCGCGAGAAACGATCTTGCGCGAATGAACGCGCGAGGCCAGTACCGGCCTACCATCGACGATTGCTTCTTGAACACATGGCTGATTTCACCGCGACGGTCCCCTTGGGGCGGACCCAGCTGCTTCACGCACGTGGAGGATGCGCTGGCGGCTCTCGAACACGACGCCGAGGATTGGTTCGTGATCTGGCGAAGCGAGGCACGCCGCGATGCTTTCTTGTCGCAAGACGACTGGCGCATCTTCAGCCACTACCCGCTTATGCGAGGGACAGGCGCGCGGGATTCCATGCCGCGAGTATTATTGGCAGGCGTCGACTCCCTTGAAGATCCGAATCGGTTCCGCGACATCGTTGCCCGAGCGGAGGAATCGTTGGCCGGCTTGCCGCAAGTAACGCGGCGCGACTACGAGCGTTGGCTGCGCCATTTAGAGGGCCGCGAGGCGAAGCATTAGTTCGCGGAGACCGATGGCTTGCACACCTTCCGCCCGCGAATAAGCGAGGCTGCCGGGATAGACTCCGAAGCACGTCTTGGGCCGCACTTCGGCGATCGCACTTCAGAATCCATGCTCGGGCCGGGGAGCGGACGAACGCTTCATCTCGATAGCCCAAATGCCAGGTTTCCCTGGCATCTCGAGCAGGAGGTCGATCTTGGCGCAGGCGGCGGAACTGTCGAAGCTGGCGAGCTCCTGTCCGGCGCGACGGCTACGAGATTCCAACCCGGCGAGGGCCGATCAAGTCGACGGCAGCTCGGCGATTGAGAGCTTGTTCCAACTGCGGTCGCGCCCGGCGGGCAATCATCCTTGTGTTTTAAAACTTCACTTTAATTTGTAAGGTTGAAGGCTTTAGGCCAGCCGACGTTTTGGCATCTCGGCTTTACCAGTAGAGCTTGAGGCCGACCTGCATTTGCCGGGGCGTATTCACTTGGTTGGTGACGATGCCGAGGGTGTTGGCTTGGATGTTCGTCGAGCCGGTGCCGAAGACCGTGCGGTTCAGGATGTTGAAGGCCTCGCCGCGCAGATCAAGGCGGATGCCTTCGGTGATGTTGAAGGTCTTGGCGACGCTGACGTTTTCGTCCTTGGTCCAGAAGCCGCGGAACTTGGGGCTATGGCGCGTGGCGTTGCCGAAGTTGACGGGTTGGGTGGGGAAGAAGCTCAGGGGTTGCGTGAAGCGGTCGACCGCCGGGTCGAACTTGTCGCCCGCGATGGGCGCGCGCCAGCCGTCGTAGCTGGCGATAGTCGGGCGAGTGATCGCGTTGTTGATGGGGAGCGGATTGTTGCGCGTCAGTTCGAGGGGCAGGCCACTGCCGTAGACCTGAATCGCCGCGACGCGCCAGCCGCCGATCACGTGGCTGAGAAAGCCGCTGGTTACCCACTTGCCGCCCTTGCCGAAAGGCAGGTTGTAGAGGGTCGAGAACTTGAGTTGGTGCGTTTGGTCGTATTGGCCGATGGATTTTTCGAGGCGGCGGTTGTAGTGGTCTTGCGCGCCGACTTCGGTGTTGGCGAAGTACGAGTCCGAATCGGTCAATAGTTTCGAGAAGACGTAGCTCCATTGCAGCGTCAGGTTCTTCGAGAAGCGGCGGTCGAATTTCATCACCATCGCGTGATATGACGAGTGGCCGCTCTTATCGCCGTTTTGGGAACCGGTGATGATGTTGTTGTACTGCGGGAAAGGACGCAAAGCCTGTTGGGCGCTGCGCGCGGCTTGCGTCGCAAAACTGGGATAGGGCGACGTGATACCGGCGGCAACCGCCGCGGGCGCGTTGAAGGCGCCATTCATGATCGAGACGGCCTGCGCGGCACCCACGCGGGAGACCAGATCGTTCCAACGCGAGGTGGGAACTTGGTTAAAGCGCAAGATGCCCGACTGTAGATGCGTGCCGACCGTCGCGTTGTAGCCGATTTCCAGAACGGTATTGGCTGTGACTTGACGCTGGACATTGAAGGTCCAGTAGAGCGATTCGGGGGCGCGCGTGGCGTCTTGGCCATTCCAGTAGTCGACGTCCAAGCCATTCTGGAAGCTTGGATTGATTTGCGGCGGCAAATTGTATGGCGGAAGCCCTTCGTCCAATCTAAAGGTAGGCGTCACGCCCTGCGAGGCGTTCGCGAAGGGATACTGACCGATGAAGCCCGCGAAGTGGCCGCTGCCTTGTACGGCTGTCACGCGGGAGAACGAGCGTCCGAACGCCGTACGTACCGTCGTTTTCTGGTCGGGAGAATACGCGATGCCCAAGCGAGGCCCGATACCGCCGAACCAGTTGGGCACTAGGCTGCGGCTGTTCTCGCGGCCTGGGCCGAAGCCAGCGAACCAAAGTGCGCCGGGGAAGCCATTGGCGACGGGGTTGGGCCGCGTGGGATTGAAGTCCGAGTATTCATCGTTCTTGTTTGTGGGCGCAAAGGTCACGTCGTAACGAAGGCCGAGATTGATGACCAGCTTTCGCGTTACCCGCCAGTCGTCCTGAACGTAGAAACCGTAATAGGGATACTTCTGATAGACCTGACGAATCGTTTCCGTGCGGCCCGTGAAGGCTTCGCCCAACAGGAAACTCGCGAAGGCGTTGCCGCTAGTGTTGGCCGTGGCGGCGGGTACGCTGGTGCCGAGGAAGCTGAAGCCCGCGCGTCCGGAAATGTCCTGCTGCCCGAAGCCGTCGGCGTTTTGGTTCTGGTGCTGGAAGCCGAACTTCCAAGAGTGCTTGCCGCGGGTGTAGCTGAGATCGTTCTTGATACCCCAGCCCGGTTGTTCGGTGCCGTTGCTGGCCGTCCCGCCCCAGGTGGTGTACTCGGTCATCTCGATGGCGAGCAGATTGTCGTTGCAATCGATGACGTTCTTCATGCAGACCTTGTCGCGCCAGTTGCCGCCGACGTTGGCCGAAAAGGAATCCTTGCGGAAATCGTTAAACGCAAAGGAGAGGCGATTAACCATATTGGCGGACACGGTCCAGTCGTGCGCGAAGCGGTGCGCGCTGGTGTCCCAGGCTTGAATCTGGCCGTTCCAGAGCGGCGTGGGCAGTCCGGGAGGGCCGCCGGCGCCGGGCTTGTTGTCGAAGATCGTGGTGTTCCAGAGATAGCTCACGCGATGCTTGGAGCCGATCATCTGGTCGCCCTTCATGGACCATTTGTCGGTGGGCGTGACGAGCGTGCCGCTGTTGACGATGTAGTTCTGCCGGACGTAGGCGCTAGTGCCGGGCGCGGCGCCGCGATTGGGCAGTGCGGTTCTGCCGAACTGATTCATGCTTCGCGCGATGCTTGAAAAGCTTGAGGCGGGGATCTGGTTGTTCGGGAAGGGGTCGCGAATGAAGCCCGTACCGTTTGGATTCGCGCGCGTGGTGGCGGGATTGTAAATCGGGATGCGGACGTTGGATTGGTTCACCCAATTCGAGAAGTCGCCGTTGTACATTTCAGCGGTGGGTACGGTGAGAATGGTGGCGTTCGCGCCCACGCGGTTGCGGAAGCCTTCGAAGCTGGCGAAGAAGAAACTTTTGTTGCGGCCGTCGTAGACCTTAGGGATGTAGACGGGTCCGCCGGCCGTTGCGCCGAAGTCGTTCTGGCGGTAGATGGAGCGGGTGGCGGCGAAGAAGCCGCGGGCGTCGAGCTTGTCGTTGCGCAGGAAGTTATAAGCGGAACCGTGGAATTGATTCGTGCCCGACTTTGAGGCGAAGGTCATCGCACCGCCGCCGGCCTGGCCGTACTCGGCCTTGAAGCCGTTAGAGTCCACCGTGAACTCCGTGAGGGCTTCAACGGAAGGAGAGTTCAGCGCGGCCTCTTCGGTGTCGCCCGAGCGATTCGTGCCGACGGAGTAGCCATCAAGCGTCGCATCCCATTGCGCCACTTGGCCGCCACCGATGGCGAGGCGCTGGCCGGAGCCACGCGCTTCCGCCGCGACCGCGACGAGGTTGAAGGGATTCCGCATCGCGCCGCCGACCACGAGCGGCAGTTCGTCAACGAGTTTGTTTTCGACCAGCGTCGAGACCTTGGCGTTCTCGGTTTGGATCGTGGAGACCGCCGCCGACACTTCTATTTGCTCGCTCACTTGGCCGAGCTGCAATTGAAAATCGAGGCGTATCGTCGCACCGGCGGAGACGTTGACGTTATTCTGCAGCACCCGTTTGAAGCCCGTGGAACCGGCTTCGATGCGGTAGACGCCGATCTGGAGATTCTGCAGATTGTATTCGCCGGCGGCCGAGGCCGTTCCCTTCGTCGTGGCGTTGGTGGCGAGATGCACGGCCGTAACTTCCGCGCCGGCGATGGCGGCGCCCGAGGGGTCCGAAACGATTCCCGTAATGTTGCCGCGTTCGTTCTGCGCGAAGGCAATCGGGAGGCAAAGGGGAAGGCAAGCGAGAAGAAAGGCCGAAGGAGCCAGCGAGCGTAGCTTTTGGTACATGAAAAATCCTGAACTCGTAAGTTGGATCGATACTATCGACGGAACGGGCGATTGTCAACGAAAATTGTCGCGGTGGGCGGGGTACGCGGCTGGCTGGAGCGCCTCTCAAGTTCGGCGCGCGGCCCGTCGATTGCATAGGGGTGAGCACACTAGAGGAGGAAGGTTGTTTGTAGTATGCGGTATTTGATGGCGCTTGCCATGGGATGGAGTTTGGGGGCCCAAGATACGCCCTGCACGGCGCCGGATGGATGTAAGTTCCTCCGGCACGGTATGAGCGTATTCATCGGATTTCCGGTCGGCGATGGTGTCACGGACTACAGGCGGGGGCAGCGCTTTTTCGTGGTGGAGCCGATTTGGGGGATGGAGGGCGCGGCATCCATCGTTAGCGTGCAACTCGAGCGCGGTCCAGGAGGATCCGATGAATTGCGAACGAAGCCCGGGGAAGAGACGATTGTGCCCAAGCAATTTCTGGTGGCCGCGGATCGTTATGGGAGTGGGGAGTATCGCCAGTCGGGATGTTTGCGAGCGATATACCCGATGGAGGATTTTCGCGCGGTCCAGTTGTTGAAGGAGCGGGCGCTTGGAGCGCGGGTGACGTTGAAGGGCAATGCCCACGTGAACTACCCATGGAAGCTGGTGTCCGGTGTGACGATCCGGCTCGAAAGTGAAGACGGAGCACAGACGGCAATCAGCGACTCGCAGGGAAATTTTTGGTTCCAAGGGCTGGCGCCGGGCAGGTATCGGGTTAGCCTTAACTCGACCGCTTACGAGATGGATTCGACCCGGCGGGAGATTGTGGTGTTGCCGGGCGGTTGCGGGGACTTGAGTTTGAATCTCGTGCCGAAGACATTGTTGCAAGGACGTCTGCTGTATAGCGACGGGAGTGTGGGCGCGAAGCTGCCGGTATCGATCTTGCAAGCGAATGCCAAGGGGGCGCCGTCGTCCCACTTGCAGTCCTACCATCAACTTACCGACTCGCGAGGACGTTTCGAGTTTCGCAATGTGATGCCGGGGAAGTATTTCTTGGGTACGAATCTAGCCGGAGGCGCGGTGCGGCAGATCTTCGCGGTACCGACCACTTATTATCCCGGCAGCTTTGAAGCGGAGACCGCGGAAGCGATTGAGCTTCGGCATGGGGAGACGCCGCCGCGAATTGAGTATCGATTGCCGGACTTGGGCCGGAGACGGAGGCTTACGGTGGAGGTGGTGACCGAGGACGGGAAACCGTTCGCCGGGGCCGAGATCGAATCGCGCTTGCATCCGAAGTTGGGCGGCACGCTGCTGGAGTCTCCGGGCCGCACTAACGAATCGGGGATTGCCGAGTTTGAGATCTGGCCCATGGCAATTTACTCTTTATGGGCCCACGATTGGCCGCGGAGCTTATTGAGCGTTCCGAAGGACGACGATAACGTCGTGCAGAAGGGCGAGGGGCCGGTGCGGCTGCGGCTGGTTCTCGTTCCGAGGGGGAAGCAATGATCGCGGTGACGGCTGGCGTGGCCGCGGTGCTTTGGGCGTCTTGCTATGAAGGCGAATGCACGCTTTGGCGGCACGGGAATTCGCTTGTACTCGCCACGCCGGTTGCGGAGAACGCGAATCTGGTTCGCTATCGCGTCGATAAGGTGCTTTGGGGACCAGAGGAGGAGATGCCGAAGCAGGTGGAGAGCGCCCGGGGCGGTTTGGTGTCTATCGGCGACTCAGTGTTTCGGGCAAAGACGGGTCCCCAGGTCTTATTGGCGATTCCCCTTCGCCGGCCCGGCAGTTATGGAGTTTCCAAAGGGAGCGGTGAGTGCGACTTCGATACTTTCTCGTTGAGCGATCCGGTGGTGAAGGGTTTCGTCGAAGACCGCCGGCGGAATTGGCAAGCCTCGCTTCGCATTCGGGCGTCGATTTATGGGGACCGGCGCGTCGTGGCGGGGATGAAGGTCGAGGTGGTCGGCCAAAACTCAAAGAGATTTCTTGAGACCGATGAGCGGGGGATCGCCATCGCGAATCACTTGGAGCCGGGGAGATACCGGGTGAAGGGGGAAAAGGGGATCTACAAGTTCGGGCCGGTGGACTTGGATATCACGCCGCTGGGATGCGGGACTTTGCAGATGACCATACCGTCGCCAACGACAGTGAGCGGGAGAGTGCTCGATGCTTCGGGCCGGCCCGTGCCGGACCAGACATTCGTGTTTCATCGTATGAGCGAGGTTAATCATGGGTGGGACGAGCGGGACTGGTGGACAGTGAAGACGGATTCCGAAGGCCGATTCGTGATGAAGGGCTTGCCGGAGGATGAATACTACTTTGGCGTCAATATGAAGTTGAGTAACCATGTTCCCGGTACGAGCATGCCGCCGGCGTTCTATCCGAATTCCAAAACGCGCCAACACGCTGAGATGATTCTGGTGAAGGATGGTTATCCCAGGGAAGGGATCGAGTTGCGGTTGCCGGATTTCGGCGGCAGGCGGCGGGTGACTATCGAGGTCGTGAACGCCGCTGGGGCGCCGATCAGCGGGGCAAGTGTAGGGGCGCACTTTGACCATGCGCGAGGCTTCCTATCGTTTGAGGCGCCTCGGTTGACAACGAATGAAAAGGGGATCGTGGAGACCGAGATTTGGGGCGAAGGGCGCTACTTGGTGAATGCTCATGAAGCGGGTGGGGGCTTGCGCGCGTATCTCGGCGCTGAATCCGAGCGTATTATCGAACCCGGCCAGGGCCCCGTGAAGATCCGTATCGTTAAGGGGCCGCCTGCTTCACCAGCAGGTAGTACAGGTCGATAAGCAAAATCGCCACCACCAGGAACTCGAGCACGAAGGCCCGCATATGGTGGAATTGGTCCAGCATGAAGCGGTAGACTTCCTGCGCCGTGTTCCACTTGGATTCCACGAGCCGCCGGTAATCGTCGACGCCGACGCGCGAGGCCGCTAGCCGGTACACGCGGGCCGCGTAGGTATCGCTCAAGAACTTCACCGCGTTATCCATGCGCTCGGTCGATTCCCTGATATGCAGCAAGATCCGGTAGAGCCCCTGCGCCTTGCCGCGCAGGCTCCAGCGGCGGAACGCGCGCAGATCCGAGTAAGCGTTGGCGAGCAGCGACGTCAGTTGCGCATCGTAACGGCGAAATTCTAGCAGTTGGACGTTGGCGTAGCGCAGGAGTTCGTAGGCGGGCTCGAGATTTCCTTCGACGTAAGCGCCCGCCCAGCCCGCCACCAAGCGGTCCCCCGCGTAGTACGTCACCGCGCCGCCGATGATCTCCTGGACTTCGGAAGCCGATAGCGCGCGTTCCTCGCCACGCACAAAGCGGGCGATCTCCTCCGGTGTCAGCTCCCCTTCCACCGCATGGACTAGGCAGTATTCTTCGCGAATCCATTCCGTATAGGGCGCCTCGAAATGCGAGGCGAAGTCTTTCACGACATCCTTCATCAGCGCTTCGGCTTCCACTTCCAAGCCAAGCCGCGCTTCGGGCACGCGGAACTCAATCGCGACGACGCCGCACTCGAAAGAAGTCACTCGCGGCGTGGATTCGCGCGAAAAGGGCCGCAGCCGCTCGGCGACATCGAAGAAATACCAGTAGTGATAAGTCATACGCGCAAGCCGAAGATGCTCAGCAGTGTAGCGCCGAGTAGGGCCGCAAAGCCAAACGCCGCCCAGCGCCGGTATTCGCCGCGCCCAATGATCAAGGCGATACCGCCCTTGAACGCCGTGTTCGCCGCGCAGCCCACGGCCAGGGCCAACGCCGCGGGCGCGGCGTCCTCGGTGGCGCTCCGCGCCATCGACATCGTGAGCGCGTCGACATCGGTCAATCCCAATACGGCCGCCGACGCCACCAAGCCGCTCTGGCCCCAAATGCCCCGCACATAGTCCAAGGCAAACAGCACTGCCTGAAACAACAACGCCATCTGCAACGCCGCGCCCACCTCCAGCGGATTTCGCGGAGCTTCCATCGAGCCGGGCTCCCGCACGTGTCGCCGCAAGCCGACTAGCAACAGCAATGCACCCACGATCAAAGGCGGCAGCAGGTAGCGAAGCGCGGCAATGGAAAGCGTGGCGTTTAGCGCCCCCGCCACCACCAAGACGCGCGCGAACATTACCGTCGAGGCCGCCACGGCGCCTAGAGCAAGGCTGGCGTGCGCAAGGCTGGCATGAGTGGAGCTGGCGTGCGCATTCTCGACGCTACGTGATTTTCGCGAGAACGCCAAGGCCGTATTCGTGGAGGAGACGACGCCCCCCAGTAGCCCCGCGACAATCGCGCCCCGGCCCACGCCCCAAACGCAATGGGCTGCGTAGCCGAGGAAGCTAATGCCGGAAAGTAACAGCACGACGACCCAAAGCTCGCGCGGCCGGAATCCAACGCCGGGTCCGTAAGGGCCCTCGGGCAACAGCGGCAATACCACCAGCGCCATCACCGCGAAACGAAATGACGCCCGAAATGCCTCGTCGGGGATTTTCTCGCTCCACGAATGCAGCTTCGATTTCTCCACCAGCAGTAGCGCGGTCAAGGCGATCGCTCCGCTCGCCAAGGCCCAAGATCCGAGTCCCGCGAGAAAGCCCGCCGCTACGACCACGAGCGTGGCCGCCTCCGTCGTCGCGTCGACGTCCACACGGCTTGCCGCGAAGTAGCCGATGGACAAGATCGCTACACATCCACTCAATAACGGTACGGCGGCGCCGTCGAATCCCAGCCGCCACAAATAGCCCGCGACGCCCGCCACGCCACCCAGTAAGGCCAGTGTGCGAATGCCGCCCAAGTGCGCCTCCGCATGCCCGGAGCGCTGCCGCTCCATTCCCACGGCCGCCCCGCCTAGGACCGCGATCAACAAGCCCCAAACCGGACCGGGCTCGCTCACACGCTCACTCAAACGCTCACGATCGGGCAGGGCGATTCGCGGATAATCGCATAGGCGTTCGTGCGCAGCCGCCCACGGCCATCGGCCGCGGAACCGCGCGCCACCACCATCAAATCCGCGCCTTCGGAGGCGGCCAACTCGCTGGCTTCTTTGCCGGGCTCGCCCGCGCGCACCTCGGCTCTGCCCTGAATTTCCAATCGCGTCAATGTTTGCTCCAGCCGCACGCGAGCCTCCAGCGTCATCGGTTCCCAGGCCACGGAATGGAAAGCGATCAATTCCGCACCGTGCTCCGCCGCGAAGCCTTTGGCCCAGAGCAAGGCCCGGTCGGTTTGCGGACCCAAGTCGACCGCGCAGACCACTTTGCGGAAGCGAATTTCCTCCAGGCGCGGCGCTTCTTCCATGTGCGCCGCCGTCCACACCGGACACGCGGCGTCGTGCAATACCTTCGCGGTTACCGACCCGAGAATGAAGCGGCGGAAAACGCCGTAGCCGTGGCTGGGCATCATGATCAAATCGACGTTGTTATCCGCCGCGTAGCGCACGATCGCTTCGGCTGGGTCGCCTTCCACCACGACACGCTGCACATCGAAGTGTTTGAAATCCCCGGCGAGGTAAGTCGCCATCGCGCGCTCAGCCTGCGCCCGGCGGTGTTCAAACTGTTCCATCAAGCTGGTGCCCGCGAACTCGGGCGCGAAGAAGACATCTTCGCGCCTCCCCACCACGCTGAGAAAGACAACGCTCGCCTGGAAGCGCCCTGCCATGTCTTCGACGTAGTGCGACGCGCCTTCGCAGCGCTTGGAGAAGTCCACGGGAAATAGAATTTTCTGGATGCGAAACATAAATCCTCCACTCGCTCGCGAGACACTAAACGCTGAGCACCGGGCAAGGCGCTTCACGGATCGTCTCGTAGAGTTGCGACCAAATTCGTCCGAGCCCCTCGCGCGCATGGCCGCGGCCAACGATCAGCAGGCTCGCTTCCTCTTCCGCGCAGACCTCATGCACGCCGCGCGGAATCATGTCGCAAACGACGCGCACTCCGGCCTCAAGGCCCAGTTCCGCGTCCAGCTTCAGTAAGCGCGCTTCGGCTTCGGCCATCAGCCTCTCACGGTAGGGCTCGAAGTCGAATTCCCAAGTCACCGGCGGCGGCTCGACGACGTTGACCAGCGTCAGCCTTCCCTGCGTTTCGCGCGAGATCTCCGCCGCCCGCCGCGCGATCGCCGCGTCGTCTTCGGGGCGGCCAGTCAATGCGCAGACGATCGAGCGGAAGGCGGTCCCCTCGTCGAAATCCTTGGCGTGGCCGGGCACCAGGGTCCAGACCGCGCAACTGAGGTCGTGGAGGATCTTAGCGGTAACCGAGCCCAATAGCAAGCGGCGGAAGACCCCCGATCCGTGCGTGGGGATCATCACCAGATCAATGCCGTGCTTGGCGACCTCTTCTTCCAAGGCCGGCGCGGCCTCGCCATCGGCCAGAACAAGGCGCGTATTGAGGCCGCCGAAGTGTTTTGCCGCGAAGAACGAAAGACGCTCCTGCTCGCCCGCGCGAATCTCCGGCGTCGCGGGGGCCATCGGCACCGCGCCCAGGAAGTCTCCCGTAGCCACCGGCAGCGACATCAGGGGCAGGGCATGGAAGAGTGTCAACTCGGCTTGGTTGCGTTGCGCCATGTCGCGCACGAAGGGAGCGGCCTTCGCCGAGGACTCCGAGTAATCGACAGGGAAAAGAATCTTTGCGAAGGATTTCATGGCGGGTTCTCCTGCAAGGCGCATGCCACCACAACTGGCTTTCCTTGCAACGTCCGCGCCGCGCCAACGGCGGCGGGAAGCCCCAATCCGCGCCTTTTCACCCACTCGCCTCGCCGCGCACGTGCCACACGCCATGACTTTGATAAGCTTTGGGGCGCATGACTCGACGTGGACTTTTATCCGCCGTGGCGGCGCCGATGCTCGCCGCCGCCCAAACCCCTAATCGCGATTACACAAACCAGCGCCCCACCCGCTACCCGGAACCGGACGTCGTGGTGCACGATCCCCGTTTCGCCAAAATCAAGATCGGCAACACCACGATCATGCGCCACGCCACGGGCTTCCTCTGGGCCGAGGGCATCGCCTGGAGCGGCGCCGGACGTTATCTGGTTTGGAGCGACATCCCCAATGACAAGCAGTACCGCTGGGTCGAGGACGATGGGCACGTCAGCGTGATCCATCAGCCCGCCGGTTACTCCAACGGCAATACTTTCGATTACCAGGCGCGGCAGATCTCCTGCGAGCACGGCAACCGCCGCGTGGTCCGCTATGAATCCGACGGCACGATCACGGTGCTCGCGGACAAATTCGAAGGTAAGCCGCTGAATGCCCCGAATGACGCGGTCGTTCACCCTGATGGCGGCATCTGGTTCACCGATCCGGGCTATGGAAGTCTTCTCAACTATGAAGGCTTTGTCGGCGAGTTGCAAATCAAGGAAGCCGTCTACCGCATCGATCCACAAACGAAGGCTATCGCTAAGGTGAGCGACGAGATCTTCAAACCGAATGGTCTCTGCTTCTCGCCCGATTACAAGAAGCTCTATGTCGCCGACACCGGGGCCACGCATTATCCGAACGCGCCGCGCAACATCAAGGTTTGGGACGTGGCCGATGCCAAGACTCTGCGCAACGGTAAGGAATTCGCCTCGATGAACATCCCGTCGTTAGGCGGTGGCGGTTTGGCGGACGGGATTCGCGCCGACATTTACGGGAACGTCTACGCGGCCTCCGGCTGGGTTGGCCCCGGTTACGACGGCGTCATCGTCTTCGCCGCGGACGGCACGCGGATCGGGCAGATTTTGTTGCCGGAAATCTGCGGCAATCTCTGCTTCGGCGGTTTCCGGCGCAACCGGCTATTTATGTGCGGCAGTCAATCGATCTATTCGGTGTATCTGGAAACCAAGGGAGCTCATATCTGCTAAGCCCTCTTCGCAGCGAGATCGAGTCCGCCGCCCTGTATCGACAAAACGCCAGAAGCGGTCACCGCGATCTTCACCCAGGGCGCGCCGGACGGATAGAACTCGCCGGCGCCTTTGTGGTGGAGCAGGACCCGCGCCCGAACGCCGGGACCGGCAATGCCCAAGCGCTCATTTTGCGTGTCGATTACGAAAGTCCCGTCGGCTGAGTTGTAACGGCCCAGGATAGCCGATCGTTCGTCGGCGGAAACCGGCCTCGACGGCAGCTTCTGGTTCGCGTCGCCGAGCGATTTCAAGTACTCTTTCATCTCATTCGAACGCGCATGCGCGAAGAGCGTAATGCCGTGCGGCCCATGGGTCTTTTGAATCCCCGGTTGCGCCGCGACGAAGTTCTTGACCACGTCAAGGTGCCCGAGCATCGCGGCCGAAAAGATCGTCGGGCGCGCGCCACGGCGCAACAAGACTTCCGCGACCTCGCGGTTGCCTACATGCGAGGCCGCGTCCAAGGCCGACTCCCAATCGCCAAAGCCCCAATCAATCGAGGCATTCACCAGACCCGGTTGCAAGTCCAGAAGCTGGCTCACTCGCTTGGCGTCCCGGTGCGAGACGCCCACCATTTCTTGAACGATATCGGAGGTTGTGCTGGCCTGTGCGGCTAGTAGGGTGGGGCAGGAGAGAAAGATGCGGCGTTGCATGGAGCGTTTATCGCGCACCGCGCCGCGCTTTGGCAAGCTAGTGCGGCTTCAGGCTATAAGCGCCTTGTTTGCTAAGAGTTCGCCGCTTCGCCTAGGACGTGAATCCGCACCGCACGCTCGAACTCGCCCAGTACTTCACGCTCCAACGCCGCCAATTCTCGCTTCGTGCCGCGCAAGCGGTTCGCCTTCAAGTGCACTTCGCCGGGTAAACGGATCAAGTGGGTCACGAAGCCGAGCCCATCCTCGACCCGCTTCAATTGGCCGAGCAGAATGTAGTCGACATTCAATTCCGCCGCGAGCGCTTTCAAGTTTCGAATGTTCCGGGGACGCCGAAGGGCCGCCGCGTTGCCGATGAGACCCAGACGCTCCGGGGCGAGGCGCGAAAGATGCACCAAGACCGTATCAGAAAGGCTTGCGGTCCATTGCTCCAAGGAGGGGTCTTCGGATTCGTTATCGAAGATCGAGACCGCGATTCGCGTTTGCCGGCGGCGGAGCGCTTGCCAGGAAGCCACCGCGCCGAGACCGGCGGCCGCCGCCGCCCAAGCGAAGCGCCGGCGGCTCTTCGGTTCTTCCGCTCCCGCCGACAGCGGCGCGATGAAGCGATAGCCCTTCCGCGGCAAGGTCTGAATGTAGCGGGGTGACGCGGCATTGTCCCCCAACGCCGCCCGTAATTCGGATAAGCAATAGGCGATGCCGCGATCGACGTCCACATGATGTTCCGGCCCCCAGATGGCCGAGCGCAGATCCTCTTTCGTCACAGTTTCGCCTGGGCGAGCCAACAATGCCGCTAGCACCTTGGCGGGCTGCGGTTCCAGACACACTGTGTGCCCTTCGCGTGTCAATAATTTCGAATCAGCGTGGAACTCGAAGAGTCCGAATCGGTATGGCATATGACGGCTAGACTAGGAGAATCAATGAAAGTTTTCAGGATTGTGGGATTGTTGTGCGCCGTGAGCGCTTGGGCCGATGTAATCGTGCTGAAAGACGGCGACCGGATCACAGGGAAGATTATCAAGAAAGACGGCGCCGACCTAGTTGTCGATAGCAAGAATTTCGGGAAGATCACCCTCAAGTGGGATTCCGTCTCCACCGTTGAAGGGCAGGAGAGCCTCAATGTCGTGCTCGAAGGCGACAAGACGGTCAAGGGCGTGCTCCAAGCCAAGGACGGCAAGGTGGAAGTCGTGGGAACGGGACAAAGCGTTGCCCCCAGCGCCGTCGTCGCCGTGCGCAACGATGCCGAGGAAGCGGCCTACCAGCGCATGTTGAAACCGCGTATTCTCGACCTTTGGGCCATCACCGGCGGTTTGAATCTCGCCGGCACCCAGGGCAACGCGGAAACCTCCACGATCACCACGCCCGTGAACTTCGTGCGCGCCTCGCGTACGAGCCGCACCACCGCCTACTTCAACTCGATCCGTTCCCGCGCCACGATCGACAACCGTAGCGAACTCACCGCCCAGGCCGTCCGCGGCGGCTGGGCCTATAGCCGCAATCTTCGCAAGCGTCTCTTCGCGAACTTTTTCAACGACAACGAATACGACCGCTTCCAGTCGCTGGACCTCCGCACGGTCCTCGGCGCGGGCCTCGGCTACGACGTTTGGCAGGGCGAACGCGGCCGCTTGGCTCTCGTCGGCGGCGCCGCTTGGAACCGCGAAAAGTTCTCGCCCGCCGATCGCGCCTCTTTCTCGCGCAACTCGACGGAAGCTTATTGGGGAAACGATCTAGCCTACAAGTTGAACGGCCGTACGAATCTGACGCAGGCCTTCCGCATGTTCAACAATCTTTCGAACGGCGGGGAATTCCGCATGAACTTCGACATCGGGGCCACGATGTCGCTCACGAAATGGCTGAATTGGAACGTGGCGCTGAGCGACCGCTATCTGAGCAACCCGGTCGCGGGCCGGAAGAACAACGACTTCCTCTATTCGACGGGCTTTGGCTTCACTTTCGCCCGTTAGGCGCCGTTAGACTAGCACCGCTCCGAGCAGATAGCGCCCTTGGGTCTCGCCTAGCGCCTTGCTGAGCGCGGCGAAGTTGTCTTTCTCGCGTTCGACGATGAACAGAGTCCCGTCCGCGCATTGGCTGAGCAGCATCGCATCGGCGGGGTTGTCGAAAGACGGCGAGTCCACGATGATCCAATCGAACTGCTGGCGCAGGCCATGCAGGAGCACGTGGAGGCCGCGTAGATCGATCGGGTCGAAGCCGAAGGTATCCGCCTGGCCCGTGGGCATCAGATATAACTGGCTGCCGCTGATGCGGCGCATGCAGTTGGGCAGTTCCTCGCGCTTCAATCGCGTCGCTTCACAGAGCCCTTGTGTCAAGGGCATACCGAGCGCTTCGCCCAAGCCGGGTTGTCCGGCGCGCGCGTCGATCACAAGCACGCGGTTCTCTTGTACCGTCGCGAGCGTGTAGGCGAGATTGGCGGCCAAGCCGTGCCGCGGCCGCTTAGCTTGCAAACTGCAGATCGAAACCACTTGAAGCGAATGTTCCTGGCGCCGCGCGACGTCGGCCTGCATTTGGCTCAAGCGGGCCCGCAGTTGCCGCACTTGTTGCTTCCACTCTTGCGGGAAGTCCGCGCCCAAGGCGGGAAAGGCGGGCCGCGCGTCTTCAAAGGAAATCTGCGGCACTTCGTGCAAATTGAGAAAACGCCGCTGCGGCGCTAGCTCCCCGGCTGCGAGATCTTCGACAGCCGCCGCCTCGCTCAACGCGGCGAGGCCCTCGGGCACGCCCAACGGGTCTTGTCCGCGCCAGGAGTCCACAGGCGGAATGTGTACTTCCGGCGCGATGCCGGGTTGCGTGGGGCTGCCTGTTCCGTTCACGCCGCTAATGCCGTTCATGCCGTGCGTCCCTTCGTCGAGCTCCGCTTGCGCGAAGCTTCCAATAGCTTCTGGATGCGGGGCTTGTTTTGCGAATCGACATAGCCCAGCATTTCCTCATAAATCGCCGCGGCGTTGCGGTGCATCGCCAGACGCGTGTATGCTTCGGCTAGCGTGCCGTCGATCTCCGGGGCGCGCTGCAAGAGGCGCTTGGCGTTTTGCGCCAATTCCAGGGCTTGCTCCAAGTCCTTGCCTTGCTGCAAGAGGCGCCAGGCGAGGTTGTTCAACGCCAGCGGGTTGGCCTTGTTGCGCTCCAGAGCCTGGCGGTACGCGGCGATCGCCTCGTTGCCCCGGCCCATCTCGTCGAGCAGGGCCGCAGGCTCCAACCAGACTCGCTGATTGTCGGGATACTGCTTCTGGAGGTTTGCGTAGATCTCCAGGGCTTTCGGTCCCGCGCCGCCCAAGGCGTGCGACGCGGCTAGTCCCAGTTGGTAGTTCACGTTCTTCGGTTGCGCTTGGCTGAGCTTCTCGAAGGTTTGCCGCGCGGAAGCGGCGTCGCGCAATGAAAGCTGAACATCGCCCAAGCGCTCTTCGAAAGTCTGCTGATTCGGAAAGAGCTTCGCGGCTTCTTCCAGCAGCTTGCGCGATTCCTGCGTCTTGCCCGCGCTCCATTGCGAAGCGGCCTCGGCCAAAATCCAACGTGGATTGGCGGGCTCCGCTTGGCGGCCTTGCGCGAAGAGCGCCGCCGCTTCGCCCGGCTTGCCTTGGGCGGCCAGGGTGTTCGCTTGCCAGAAGCGCGCTTCCATGTTGGCGGGATCCATACTCAAAACCGATTCGAGGCTCTTCCGTGCGTCGCTGAACTTCCCCCGCACCGCCTGCGACTTCGCCCGAAGCAGCAAGGCTGGAACGATGTTCTCGCCAGCTTGCATCGCGGAGTTGGCGCGCGCCTCGGCTAGAGCGGGGTTGCCCCGGGCTAGTTCGATTTCGGCTAGCGCCATCCATCCCGCTGCGTAGTTCGCATCGAGTTTGATCGAACGCTCGAATTGCTCGGCGGCGGACTCCAGCCGGTTCTCCATCAAGTAGGCGCGTCCGAGGTGGTAGCGCACGAAAGGCGAGTCGGGCATTTTGGCGAGGATCGATTCGAGGCGCCGCCGCTCTTCGATACGCCGGTCCGCGGGCGCTTCGCCCAAACGAACGGCCGCCACGTAGGCTTCTAGCAGCGTGCTCTCGGGATAGCGCTTGCTTTCCTTTTCGACCAGTTCCCTCGCTTGCTTGTTCTGGCCCTGGACCAAGTGCCATTCAGCCAGGCGGCCGATATATTCCGGCCGGTTTCCTTGGTGTTTCGCCATGCCGGTTTCGTATGCCGCCCGCGCCGCCGCCCACTCGCCACGATGTAGCCAGAAGTCGCCGATCTGTTGGAAGCCCAACGCCTCTTGCGCGGCTGCCTCCGCGAGTCCACTCAGAAACACCCGGACTTCGTTTCGCTTGCCCAGCGCGTCATCGTGCGCGGCCAATTGCAGCGCGGCATCCAATTGCTTCGTCGCGTTCCATTTGGCGTCGAGGACCCCACGAGCCGCCTCACCGCGCTGTTTCTGCATCAACTGCAAATACAACATGTCGTAAGCGTCGCGATAATGCGGCCTTTCCTCAATTAAGGTACGCAGCGTGCGTTCCGCGTCCTCCTCCGCCCCGAGACGGAACTGAATGGCCGCCAACTGCGCCCGCAAGCTTTCGTTGCGCGGCACCTTCGACATCGACGCGTTCAGAAGATCCACGGCCTCTTCCAACCGGTGCCGTTCCATCAATACCTGCGCCGCGATGCGATAGCCGTCCGGGCTTTGCGGCCAACGGGAACGCAATAACTCCGACTCGGCTTCCACTTCGCGAAGCAGCGTCATGGGCCTTCCGGGATCGGCGAAATAGATTTGATAACTTACGTCGGCCAGAAGTTTATGCAAACGCATATGGTTCGGGGAGAACTCCAGAGCCCGAGCCAGAAAATCTCGTGCGGGCGCCAATTCTCCAAGCCGCAGCGCCAACTCAGCCGCCGCTTCGTACGCCGGCGCATAGCGCGCATCCTTGCGGATGGCCTGGCGGTAGTAAATCATCGCGGCGCCGAGCTTTCCTTGTTTTTCCTCGGCGCGTCCCCTGGCGCAGAGCCCGGCGGCGCCCATGGCTGATTCACTACAGCCGCTCAGCACCATGGCTAGCAACGCGGTGAGTGCGGGGGCCCAGCGGCGCATGAGCCATTTCCGGCGCGGCGCGGCCGGGGCGGGGAAGGCCGCCAAAACGGGCAGTCCGGCCCAAGCTTCAAGATGTCCATTATGCAGGATGGGAGGAGACAGGAGCACCTGAATCAGGCTGATCAGAATGCCGATCGTGAGGCCAACGCCCACCGCCACCAAGTAGCGCTGCCACAGCCGCGGCGGCATCGCCTGCGTCGGCAAACTTGCCGGCTCCAAAAGTTCGACCGTCTCTCCTTGCCCACGCCGCTCCAAATCCGAAGCCGCTTTCGATTCTTCTTGTTTCTTCAGAATCTGGTTGTACAAAGCGATCGCGTTATCGTATTCGCGCTTGGCCGCTAGCAGCTCTACTTCCTGGCCCGCGGGGGCGTTCAGTTGCTCGCGCAAGCGCTGGGCTTCGGCGCGTAATTCGGCCTCCTCCTGCGCTTGCGACTCCGATTCGCGGTCCAGGGCTCGCAAGGTCAATTTCGCTTCGGCCAGCTTCGCGGCGTTCTCTTCCAAATCGCGTTGCTTCCACGCCCGGGCCTGATCCCGCAGCAAATTGGCGTGGATTCGTTCCTGTTCCTTGGCCTCTTCTTCCGCCGCCTCAAGTTCCGGATAGCCGGGCTGCCAGCGGTCCCGCAACGCCACCGCGCGCGCCCGGGACGCCATCATCCGCTCCCGCTGCCGGAAGCCGGCTTCCAGGGACTCGATTTGCGCGTGATAGAAATCCAAGGGCCTCGTCTCCAGGCGTTTGTGGAGGGTTTCACGGCGCTCCAATTCCCCGCGCACCACTTGGCGGCGTTCCTCCAACCCGCGATTGTCGTGGCGAATATCCCGCAGCCGCGAGTCGATCACGTAAGAACGCGACGTCGCTTGGCCCAGTTTGGTCGCCGAGGTCGTGGACCCAACCACATCCTGGATATCGCCCAGCCGCTGTTCGGCTTCCAGCATCGCCTCCTCGGCGGCGCTCAGCTGTTCCGTCAAAAATTCGGTGGTCCCTAGGGATTGGTCCCCACGGTACTTCCGGTTCTCTTCGTAGATCTGCTCCACCAACTTCTGCAACACCTTCTGCGCTTTCTCCGGCTCGGAGTATGCGAAGCTCAGCCGCATCGTGGGCACTTCTCCCTTGGCGTTCTCCGTGCCTCGAGTATGTGTAATCGTCAACGCGCCCTGAAAGGTGGGTGTCAAGTCCGCGACGGTTTGGAATCCTCGCAATTCCGGATAGAGCTTTTGCGACTCGATCATTTTCGTCGCGGTCAAGCGGCTGTTGAGAAGTTGGCTCAAGGCGAAGAGGCGTTGCTCTACCTCCATCGAAAAATTCGGATTGACGAAACGCCCGGCCACTTGGGGTGGCATGAAGCGCACGCGCGCTTCGGAGATGTAGACGGGCGGGTAGAAGTAGTTGTAAATCCCCGCCGCGGCCAACGTTAGCGTCATCGCCAGGACGATGCGGACCCCAAAGCGGCGCAGGAACCACGAGATGTCCCGGCGGTCCCCAATTTCGATCAGGCGGCCGAGCGAGGGTACGCTAGGCGGCCACTCGCTTATTTGTGGCGTCATGCACGCAACTCACCCCGCTGACCGGCGTCCTGCGCGCATTTGCGGTTCCGCCGCTTGCCGATCGCCGCAACCGCGACCAGGCCCAACCCAATCATCGATAGCGTGCCCGCTTCCGGTACATTCGAATTCGTGGCGTTGGCGATGGCGGTCATCACGACGCGCAAATCCTGGCCCGACGCGCTGCCGCCCTGGCTCTGTAGTCCAGTGAAGCGGATCGTTCCCGCAAGATACCAACTGCCGCCCGCGGAGGCCGCATCGATCACGATCGGAGATGGCGCATTATCCAGATCGCCCGTTCCGCCGCTTTGGCTCGACGCCAGAGTCACCGGAAGCGCCCCGCTGAGAACGCTTACGCCTGGGGAAACGCTGAAGTTCGAGAGCGTGATGCTAGTGCTGCCAGAGAGTGGGCTGGCGACCGTGAAGAACGAGGACGCCGGAATCGTCCATAGCGTGTTGGCGGGAATCGGCGGAGTGGGGCTCGTAAACATCGCGGTAGTCGCCACGCCTTGGGCGTTCAAAAGGCGGACGAACGCCGTATTCGTTGGCGCGAACCATCCCATCTGAAATTGATGATCCACCAGCGGGCCGCCCCAATGGTTGTTTCCGGGGCTGCCGTTGTAGTTGTAGCTTCGCGTCGAATCCGAGGCCGCGGGATCGTCGCCTACTCCCATCTCCCAATCGGCGCCCGCGAAGCGCCCCGCCTGCATCGTGTAGTAAAACGAGTAGCTTTGGGCGAAAGCTCCCATCGAGGCGAACGCGAATAAGGCAAGCACTTTTCGGTTGAGCACGAGTTCCTTCTCCTGGCTGATCTATGAGTACTACTGGTACATCGTCAGGACTAAGCAAGATCTTTAGTACTAAGCAATTTCTTTCCTGGGACTCCCTACGTCGAATACTTTTGAGAGCGCTCTGGCGATGGCCGACGCCACTTGGGTTAAACTGAGGGTTTATGGCTCAGAACGAAAAGCTCTACTCCGCTGAATACATTGGCTCCGGCACCTTCATCATTTCCAAGCCCGGCCGCAAGAAGCGCAAGCTTCGCCAGAGCCGGGTGAAGAGCCCGCAACGCGGCGCTCGTAAATAGTCATAAGCGCTTTTTTTTCAAATACATCCCGATGAAAATTAAGGAACTGCGTCTGCATCCGCAGGCCATCGCCGACGGTCCGCTCCGAAGTTCCTACGGACTCCACGCCCCGTACGCCCTCCGTACGATCGTCGAACTCATCACCACGGACGGCATCACCGGTATTAGCGAAACCTACGGCGGCGACAAGCCACTCGCGGCGCTGGAAGCCCTGCGGTCTCGCGTCGTTGGGATGTCGCCCTTTGACCTGACGCGGCTCTGGCAGGATCTGCATCGGGGCGTCGACGCCACGCCGGACCCCTCCGGCGCCCGCTCCCAAACGATGCTGGTGCCCGGCGAGAATCCTCTCGACGAAGCTTCGCGGTCTTTCGCGGCCGTGGAAGTCGCCTGTCTCGATGCCATTGGCCAAGCGGTGAACCAACCCATTTGCGATTTGGTGGGCGGCCGCGCGCGGGAATCCGCGCCCTTTTCGGCGTATCTCTTCTATAAGCACGCGGGCGGCGGCGGCATGGGCGATGACGCCCGCGACGACAAGTACGGCGAGTGCCTCAGCCCTGAAACGATCGTTAGGCAGTGTAAGAGCTTCGTCGCCGAATATGGCTTTGAAGAAATCAAACTGAAGGCCGGCGTGTTGGAGCCGGAAGCCGAAATCGAAACCATAAAAGCTTTGCGCCGGGAGTTCGGCCCAAAGTATCCGTTGCGTATCGATCCGAATTGCGCGTGGAGCGTGGATACGAGCGTGAAGGTTGGTTTGGCCCTTGCCGAAGAGCTCTCCGGTGGCGGCTATCTTGAGGATCCTTGCGCCGGTCTCGATGGCATGGCCAAAGTTCGCAAGCGCTTGCTCGCCGAAGGCGTGGGCACGCTCTTCGCTTCCAACGTCGCCACCACCTGTTTCGCCCACGTGCCGCAGGCTCGCGATCTAGACGCCGTCCAGATCATCTTGAGCGATCCGCATTACTGGGGCGGAATCCGTAAGCAGAAACAGCTCAGCGAACTTTGCGAAGTGCTTGGCCTCGGCCTATCGATGCACTCGAACAATCATCTCGGCGTCTCGATGATGACGATGGCGCATGCCGCTTGCGCCTCGCCGCATCTCTCGCACGCTTGCGACACGCACTATCCGTGGCAGACCGAGGTCGATGAAGTGGTGGAAGGCGGGCGCGTGCCGATAGTGAATGGCAAAGTTGCGATTCCGGAACGCGGCGGTCTGGGCGTCAAGCTCGATTACGATCAAGTCGCCCGTGGCGTGGAGCGTTACAACAAGCTTTCCTACAAGAAGCGCGATGACGAGGCCGAGATGCGTAAGCATGTCGACCCGAATTGGAAGCGCGTTCTGCCTCGCTGGTGAGCGTCTGGCCTAGGCCAGAATGTCCTTGATGACGTGGCCTTCGATCTCCGTCAATCGTTCCTTGCGGCCGAGGTGCATGTAGCTGAGGGCGTTTTGATTGAGGCCCATCAGGTGCAGTAGCGTCGTGTGGACGTCGCGGAAGTGCGCGGGTTTTTCGATAGCGCGCAGACCGATGGCGTCGGTGTTCCCGTAAGTGATGCCGCCCTTGACGCCGCCACCGGCCATCCACATGGTGAAGCCGAGGTTATGGTGGTCACGGCCTTTGGAGCCCTGGGTTTCCGGACTGCGGCCAAACTCGCCGCCCCAAATCACGAGCGTATCGTCGAGCATGCCGCGCTGTTTCAGATCCTGCAGCAACGCCGCTACGGGTTGATCGGTCTGCACGGCCATGCGGAGGTGGTTCTCTTCGATATCCTCATGCGCGTCCCATTGCAGGTTGCCGGGGCCGCCGCCCGAGACCACCGTCACCACACGCACGCCCTTTTCGATCAAGCGCCGCGCCAAGAGGCAGCGGCGGCCGTAGTCGTCGGTAGGTTCTTTACCCACGCCGTACATCTCAAGCGTCGCCTGCGATTCCTTGTTGATGTCGAAGATTTCGGGCGCTTCCATTTGCATCTTGAACGCCAGGTCATAAGCGGCGATGCGCGCTTCGAGCTCGGAGTCTTCGCCGCGAATCCCCGCGCGATTGAGCGCGTTGATGTAGCGGACGGTCTTGGTGCGTTCCTCGATCTTTACGCCTTCCGGCGGCGTCAAGTTGAGCACCGGTTTCTTGCCGGGGCGGAGCATCGTCGGTTGATAGACGGCGGGCAAGAACCCGTGCATGTACATCGGTTGACCGGCCTCCAGCGCGCCATCGGGATCCGGCAGCACGCAGTATGCGGGCAAGTTATCGCTCTCGGTGCCCAGGCCGTAGACGAGCCACGAGCCCATTGAGGGGAAGCCAGGGATGATACGGCCAGTCATCAACTGATACTGCGCCGCCGAGTGCACCACCATGTCGCCGTGGCAACTGCGCAGGATCGCCATGTCGTCGACATGTTGCGCGGTATGCGGGAACAAATCCGACACTTCAATGCCGCTCTTGCCGTAGCGCTTGAAGCTACGCTTGGTGCCCAGCAACTTCGCGTCCTTGGCGACGAATTGATACTTCGCTTCGCCGAATTCCGCAGGGCGTTTTTGCCCATGCAACTGGTTCAAGAGCGGCTTCGGGTCAAACGTCTCCATCTGGCTCGGGCCGCCGGCCATGAAGAGGAAGATCACCCGCTTAGCCTTGGCGGGGAAGTGTTGTGGCTTTGGGGCGAGTGGATTGAACTTGCTCGCGTCCGCGTTCAGGGCCGCGAAGCCCAGCGCCCCCGCGCCACAGAAGGCGTCGGTCAAAAACTCGCGGCGGTTCCGCGTCGGCTTGAAGTGTTCGTTCAGGGACATCGGCTTACTCCACTTACTCCACGTACAAAAATGCGTTCAAGTTCAATAGGGCAAGCGAGAATTCGCGCGTCGAGACGTTTTGCAACATCTCGAGCGCGACCTTGCGTTCGGCCAAGCTGGGGGCGCGGCCCGCCACCAGACGGTAGCCTTCGTTCACCATGCGTAGCTTGCTGCCCTTGGCGGCTTTCTCCAAGCGCTCCGCCAGCACACCCGCCTGCCGGTTGGCCATATCGCCATTCAAAAGCTCCAAGGCCTGCGGGGCGTGCGTCGAAGTTTCCCGGCGCGCGCAACTCACCAGGGCGTCCGGAGCGTCGAAGACTTCCATCATCGGCAGGTGCAAATTGCGCTTGGCGATCAGGTAGACGCTGCGGCGATTGTGTTCCGTCGGGTCTTTCGCCACTTGCCATTGGCTCGGCTTGTAGAGCGCGTTGACCAGTTCCTCCTGGATCGGCACCATGATCGACGGCCCGCCCGCCTTTAGATTGAGATTACCGGCCACGGCCAACATGGAGTCGCGCAGTTCCTCGGCTTCCAAGCGGCGGCGCGAGAACTTCCAGAGCAGTTTGTTCTCCGGATCTTCCGCTTCGGCTTTCGCGTTTACGGCGTTCGAAGCTTGCTGGAAGGTCTTCGAGTTGAGAATCAGACGGTGCACATGCTTCACGCTATAGCCGCTTTCGATGAACTCACTCGCCAGATAATCGAGCAATTCTGGATGCGAGGGCCGCGCGCCCATACGCCCAAAATCGTTCGGCGTCGAAACGATGCCCTTGCCGAAGTGATAGTGCCAAATGCGATTCACCATCACGCGCGCCGTGAGTGGGTTGTCCTTTGCCGTGATCCACTTGGCCAACTCAATGCGCGGCTTCTCGGTTGGGCCTAACTCCGGCGTTCCTTCCGGCAACAGCACGCCTAGTGGCCGCATGCCTACCTTGTCGCCTTTCAACGCATAGTCTCCGCGATTCAACATGTGAATCGGCGAGGCGTTGCCCATGTCGCTCTTGACGGTGAAGACAGTCGGCGGCGGCGTGGGCTTGGAATCCTCCAGCTTCTCAATCTCCATCCCAATCGGCCCGTTGTCGGCCTGTTGGAGACGCTTCATCTCCGCTTGGAGGCGCTTGATTTTCGCGTCGATGGGTTTGATTTTCGCTTCCCACTCGGCTAAGCTCCCTTGGTTGGCCAGTGGGAAATCATGGCTTAGCGTGCCCGCGAAGTAAGCCTGAATGCGGTAGTAGTCGGATTGCCGGATGGGATCGAACTTGTGGTCGTGGCAACGCGCGCAGCCAAGCGTCACGCCCAGGAACGCGGAGCCGACCGCGTTGGTCATTTCCGTCAGAACTTCGTTGCGGCTGGACGCCACTTCCTGATTTCCCGCATTCTTGCGCAGAGGCCCGAGACGGTTGAAGCCGCTCGCGATAAGCGTTTCCTGTTCGGCGGGAGAGATTTCATCGCCCGCGATTTGTTCGGTGATGAAGCGGTCGTAGGGCTTGTCGTTGTTGAACGCGCGAATCACGTAGTCGCGGTAACGGTAAGCGTCCAAGCGATGCGTGTCGTACTCGAAACCGTCGGTCTCGGCGAAGCGCACGACGTCGAGCCAATGTTGTCCCCAACGCTCGCCATACTGCGGCGAGGCGAGCAGCTTCTCGACGAGATTCTTCCAGGCGTTCGGACTCTTGTCGCGTACGAAGGCGTCGACTTCAGCGGGCGTAGGCGGCAAGCCGGTGAGATCGAAGTAGAGGCGGCGGATGAGGACATTCTTCGAGGCTTGGGGAGAGGCGGTGAGTCCGGCCTTTGCGAGCCGCGCGGCGACCAGGGTGTCGATGTTGCCTTGCGGCTTCGCGATGGGCTGGAAGGCCCAATGCCGCTTCTCGGCGGCGGTGTATTTGCCGAGGGGCGCGACGTTGGCCCCCGCTCCGTTCGTGACGAGGAGCGCATAAGTGGTTACGAATACAAGGACTTGTCTGTACACGGCTTTGCCCAAAATGGTATCTAAGATATTAAGGAAATTCAAGCCCCTAGCGGGACTACCAGGAGCCGCGAGATGCTGGCGCAAGTCCTTTCGATCATTACGCTTCTCCCTACCCAGGAGCCCAGTTGCGCGCCGGCCCCTGCGGGTACGCGTACAGTCGAACTGCGCTGGAAGTCCGATTTCGGCATCGGGCCCCTGCGCCGCCTCGCCTCCAGCCACGATTGGAAGCAGTTTTACGTGAATTGGCTGAAGGTGCGCTACGCATACAACATCGCAAAGCTGAATGCGGCCTATGGCCTGGAATCGACGTCGTTCACCGATCTGACGGAATCCGACTTCAAGACTCTCGATGCCACTCGCGAAGCCGTCAAGAAGGACGACAAGGATTTCTGGGCGGACTTTGAAGACTACCTCGCGGCTCAGGTGCGCGGGACCTGCCCCGCGTCGGTCGCAAGCGTCGCGTGGAAGCGCAGCCGGACGTAATCGGCGCTCCAATTGCCCGTCTTGTCGCAGAGGCTCGGGCGTAGCAACTCCACCGCTCGATCCAGCAACGCATCCTTCTCTTCCAGCGTTTTCTCCGCGATCGTGTAAAGGCGAAAGGTTTCGAGCCACGCCTTCATGCCGGTTGGCAGCGGCGTGGGCCGCGGGATCAATTGCGCCATGTCGCAGCGGAAACCGGCCGCCTCAAGACGCGCTTGGAATTCCGCCGGCGTTGGATAGTAGGGACGCGCGGTAGTTTGCGTGGCGGCGCGCCAAGCGGTCTCAATCGCCGCGACGTTGCCGAAGCCTCCGAACTCGCCCACGAAGCGGCCACCCTTTTCGAGGTGCTTCGCGACCGATCGCAATACCGCGTCGATGTCCTTGGTCCAATGCAGCACGGCATTCGTGAACACCGCGTCGAAGCGTTGGCCCAAATCGAAGGAATGCATATCGGCTTCGCGCGCATCGAGGCCCCGCGCCACCGCCGCCGCGATCATCGACGGCGATTGATCGATGGCTATGACGATTCCTCCGATCTTCGCCGTCAACGCGCCATCGCCGCATCCCAAGTCCAGAATTCGCTCGCCCGCCTGCGCCGCCAATAAATCCAGCACCGGAGCGCCCAAGTCCGACACGAATCTCGCGTTCTGATCGTAGCCGCCCGCATTCCATACATTCGTCGACATTCTTTTCAGTCTAGGCCGTGCCGTCCGGAAATGTGCCGAAGCGGATTGCCATTGTGCTCAGCAGGTGCATTTGTTATTCCAGTTCGCAGTAGTGTTAAAGAGAACGATGCGACAAGGTGGATGGAGCATCATGTGGCTCATTGTCTTCTTCTGGCTGGCCATGGCCGCAGTGAGTTCGTTCCAGACGTATTACTTCTACGCGATGATGCCGTCGAGCCCGCCGGCCGAGCGCGCCGTCTACCTTGCGTTTACCTACAGCGCACTGTGGGCCCTGGTTACGCCGCTCATCCTGATGCTGGCCAGGCTCTTTCCGATTGACCGGCAAACCCTGCTGCGCAATCTGCCGCTGCATCTTCTCTTCAGCATTCTCGTGGGCCTCGCCCACCGTCTCCTTTGGCTTTGGGCGCAGATGAGCATACCGGCCATTCGCCCCAAGTCAGACCTGACGGCCCAACGTCTGATGAGCGATCTCGTCACCAGCTTCGATTATCAGGCGATGGTCTATTGGGTCATGCTCGCCATGCACCAAGGCGCACTCTATTACCGCAAGTACCAGGCAGGGAAACTGCGTGCTTCGCAACTAGAGGCGCAACTCGCGCAGGCGCAGCTCTCCGGCTTGAAGATGCAGTTGCATCCGCACTTCCTCTTCAACACGCTCCATAACATCAACTCGATGATGTATGAGAGCGTCGACCGGGCGAGCGAGATGGTCGTGGGCTTGAGCGAATTCTTGCGCATTTCGCTCGAAAACGCGGGGCTCCATGAAGTGCCGCTCGAACGCGAGCTCGACTTCATCGAACGCTATCTCGAGATCGAACGCAACCGTTTCGACGACCGTCTCGAAGTCGATTTCCGCGTCGACGATGCCGCCTTGCCCATGATGGTGCCCAACCTGCTTTTGCAGCCTTTGGTCGAAAACGCCATCAAGCACGGCATCTCGCGCACCGCCCAAGGCGGAAAAATTTTAATCACCGCAAAAGAACGGAACGGAACTTTATCCGTCTGCGTAGCTAACACAGGACCGTCTCTCTCGTCTGACTCGCTTAGTGGCGCGCCATTTAGTCTTGGCATTGGATTAGCCAATACGAAGGCTCGTTTACGCGCTCTGTATAGCGAGGATGCCCACTTTGAGCTGCGAAACCGGCCAGAAGGGGGCGTGGAAGCTCTGATAACTTTGCCCGCGCGGCAAGAGGAGGCGATACCCCATGAGAGTGCTCATTGCTGACGATGAGAGACTAGCGCGCCAGCGGCTGACGATGCTGCTGGAAAAGGAGAACGACGTCCAGATTGTTGGCGAAGTCTCCGACGGCGTGGCCGCCGCTGAGTTGCTGAAGCAACAGCCGGTCGACGTCGCTTTTCTCGATATCGCCATGCCCGGCCAGACGGGCCTTGAAGCGTTGGAGGGCCTGGGCAAGAGCCCGATGCCGCTGGTGGTCTTCGTTACGGCTTTCGAACAGTACGCCGTCCGCGCGTTTGAGGCCAACGCCTTCGATTACCTGCTGAAGCCCTTTCGCGAAGAGCGCCTTCGCAATACACTCGCCCGGCTGCGCAGCCATTTGAACCTGATCCACAACAAGCCGCCGCAGAGTTCTTCGGCGCCTTCGAGCGGCGACGTGGAGCGCATCCCGATCCGTTCCAATGGCCGCATTCTGCTCCTCAAGACCGACGAGATCGACTGGGTCGAGGCCGAACACAACTACGTGCGCCTGCACACCAAGACGGCCACGCACTTGATCCGCGAGACCATGAACGCGCTTGAAGCGAAACTGAACAACCGCCGCTTCCGCCGCATCCATCGCTCCGCAATCGTGAACGTCGACCGCATTCAAGAAATCCAACCCTGGTTCCGGGGCGACGCCATCGTCGTGCTCGACAACGGGCAGAAGCTTACCGCGAGCCGGAACTTCCGCGACCGTTTGCGGGAGTGGCTGAACTAGCCGCCTTCACCGGCCCCAATTTCTCATCAAGCCAGGGCAGAACCACCGGCACGGCCACTTCCGCCGGGGCGACGTGCCCGCCGTTATACACCACCCACTTCTTCTCCCCGCGCAGCGTGTCGAACACGGGCCGGCCTATCGTATCGATGGGATTCAGCTCGTCATACTTGCCATGCAAAAGCAGCTTCGGCGCCTTTATCCACGGCGCGAACGCCGCGGGGTTCGCGTCCTCGGCCAGCCGCAGGGCGTTCTCCTCGAATCCCGCTCCGCAGATCACCACCGCGGCGAAACGCTTCTCAAGCGCGGCCGCCACCAAGCCCACGTCGGTCGTACTGTTGTTCCAAAACACCACTCGTTTCGGGTCGATGTCCTTACGGCTCGCTAGATAATCCATACCCCGCCGCAGATCCTGCGTCCAGTCCCGCAATAAGTCCCGGTACCGCTGCGTACCCATTGGCGTGCGCGAGATCTCTCCGACCGGCGCCCTGTCCTTGAATCCCTGTAGACCCACCAGGAACAGCGCCCTCCCCGCCGTAATGAACGGCTCCATCTTGGTCTGCCTGCCCTCGACGGATTCCGTCAAGCTCAAGCCCAAAAAGTATCCGGTCCCACCCAACAATTCGATGGCTTGATAAGGCGGTTGCGCGTTCTTAGGCAAGTACAAATAGCCGTAAGTCATCTCTCCGTTCGCCGCGCGAAAGCGCACTTCCTCGCGTCTCCAAGTGGGGCCTTCCTTCACCGCCACCACCTTGCCTTCGAGATCGCTCGCCGGATACTCGTACCGCGCCGCGATTTCCCGAAAGCGCCCCTCATCCGGTGCGCGCGGAATCGCGGGAGCTTCGGCGAACGCGATTCTCCCCGCCCCCGTCTTGTCCTCGCCCACCGCGCAACGGAAGCCCAAGTCGTCCGCCGTTCTGGTTTCCTCCGCCGAACCTTGCATCAAAAATTGATAGACGTCGTCCCGCCAGGATCCGCCTCCAATCGCGCGGCCCGGCGCCCATTCATTCAGCAGCCACTCGCGGACATTCCCTGCCATGTCGTACGCGCCGACATAGCTCATGCCGAAGGCTTCGCTCCCCACTGGCCAAGTGCCGCGTCCCTGCAAATTCGCCCGCCGCGCCACCTCCGAGGCTTGGAAAAGGCCCCACGGATAGATCGTGCCGAAAGGCGTGTAGTACGTCGGCCGCGCGGCGGCTTGCCATTGATACAGCGTCGGCAAATCCTTTCCGCGCCAACGGCAATAGGAGCGCGCCTCGCGCCAATCCACGCCCGTTACCGGATGCTTTAGGAGTTCTTCGTCAGGCTTCCCGCCGCTCCAATGGCGTGGACCCGGCAGCCCACTGCGATCCTTGCCTTCGGACTGCTTGCGGAACTCTCCCGAATTCACGAACTCCGCGAAGTCAGCGTTGCTCACCTCGTAGCGGTCGATGCGGAAGGGCGGAATTCTCGACGTATTCTCCGCTATGGCGCGCAATGCTCGCGTCGTGTCCCGCTTGGCCTCCCGGACCTGCACCATCTCCGCGGCGATCTCCCGTTCGGGAATCAGCCGCCAATCCACCACTAAATCCCAAGGCGTCGCCAGGATGGGCCGCGACCGCTCCACGGAGCTAGTCAGACTTCGTTCGAGTGGCGCATAGCCCGCGTTGCGTATCCGAAGAACATGATCGCCGCGCGGAATGCGCACCCGCTCGAGCGGCGTCAAGCCAAGCTTGCGTTCTTGCCCTTCGCCGAATACGTGCAGACTTACCTCCGCTCCCGCCGGCTCCGTCCGTACCGTCAAATCGTCCGAGAACTCGTTGATCAAGCGCTGCAATCGCGGCTCATCGGGCTTCGCGGAAAGCACGCGCTGCGCCAAATCGAAGGCCTTGGCATACTCACCGTTCGTGGAGAGCCGTTCTACTTCGGGTACGAGCGCAAGGCGCTGCCGCAAATCCCATTGCGTCCACCCGGCCCAGAGCGCTCCCGCCAGCCCGAGCGCTAAGCCCGTCCACGCCAGTGGCTGCCACTCCCACTTGCGCGGGGACCGCGTTTCGCTAGCGCCACCGGCCGCCACATCCTCCGCCACGGTTTCCGGTACCCTATCCGCTACCGTATCCGCTACCGTATCCGCCACCAGGAACACATAACCCCGCCCAGTCACTGTCTTGAGAAGCGTCTGCTTGGTATCCCCGAGCGCCCGGCGCACCTCCATCACGCAATGCGCGAGGGAGTCCTCGCTCACCGCCGTCATTCCCGGCCAGAGAGCCTCCAGCATCTCGGTCTTCGTAACCAGCCGGCCTTGGTTGGTCGCGAAAAGCTTCAGGGCGTCAAAGGCCTTTGGACGCAGCTTCACCTCTTCATCGCCCCGGAAGAGAAGCGACTGGCGCAAGTCCAGCCGGAACTCGCCGAAGCGTAGTTCTTCGCCGCCTGAAATGCCCGATTTCATGCCTTTTTCATGCCTTTAACATGGTGTTACTTCGCCCTCCCGCCTAGTCTGGGGCCATGAAGCGCATTCTTCTTCTAATCGGATTGAGTGTACTAGGTTTTGCGGCGGAGTCTCCGGCCGGGATTTTTGCGGCTCTTCGAAACGGCGACGAGTCGCGAGTGCGCGCTTTGGTCGTGGATGCAGAGACGGCCAATGGAAGGAACGCGCAGGGGGCGACGCTTTTGATGATGGCCGCTCAGCATGGCAGTCCGGCCTTGGTGGAGTATCTGCTCGAAAAAGGCGCCGACCCGAAAGCCGCGAATCCCCTCGGCGCGACCGCGCTCCATTGGATTGGGGGCGAAGCTGAGGCGTATGCGCGCAAGGTCGAACTGCTGCTCCGCCACGGTGCGGATGCGAACGCCGCCTCCAACTTGGGCCGCACGCCTTTGACCATTGCCGCCGCCCACGCGGGCAACGCCGCCGCGTTGAAGCTCCTCCTGGCCAAGGGCGCCGATCCCAAACGCGTCGATCTAAACGGCGATGGCCCGCTTGGCAACGCGGCCACCGTCGCCGACCTGGAAATGATGCGGCTGCTGATTGAGGAAGGTGCGAACATCAACGAACGCGGCATCCGCGGCCCGGCCATGCGCGGTCTTTCTCCGCTTATGCGCGCCTCGATGTCGGGATGCATCTCGTGCGTCCGGCTGCTCCTCGCCAAGGGCGCGAACGTCAACGCGGTGAGCGATCCGCCGCGCGTGGTCAAGGCCGGTTTGCAGGACGTCGGCGAGTTGACCGCGCTGCTGCTGGCGGTGCAATTCAACGAATTCGAAATCGCGAAGACGATCGTCGAGGCGGGTGCGAATTTGGAAGCCGCCGACGCGCGCGGCGTCACGCCTCTGCTGATGGCCACGCTGCATGAATCACAGGATTCGCGCATCGCGAAGTTCCTGCTCGCGCGCGGCGCGAAAACGGACGTCCATTCCAAACTGGGTGAGAGCGTCGCGGACTGGGCGGCGAAATGGAAAGCCAGCCCCAAGCGTACAGACATCGAAACGCCGGAGACCATTCCCACGCCTGCGCTGGCCGTTTCGCGTAGCCTCGCGTTGCTGCTGCCTAGCAATGACCGCTTCTTCGCGAAAAGCGGCTGCCCCGGTTGCCATCACCAGATCGCTTCTGGCTTGCTTGCCGGTCTCGCCAAGAGACGAGGCGTCCGTTTCGACGCCGAACTCGCGGCCAAGCAGTTGGCGACGGTCCTTACCGTGTCGCAACCTCTGCGCGAGTCGAGCATGCAACGCGTGCCCACCGGCGGCGCTCCCTATGGAAACTCCATCCTGCTCGAAAGCTGGGCGGCGCAAGGCGTCGAGGCGAGTCTTCTCACCGACGCACTCGTACATGACATCGCCGGGATGCAAATGGCCGATGGCTCCTGGCTGGGCATGACGCAACGCCCACCCGTTCAGTATTCGCGCGTGACCGAGACCGCCATGGCGATTCGATCCCTGCGCGATTACGGCTCGCCTGGCCGCAAATTAGAATTCGAGCGCCGCATCGCCCGCGCCCGGCGTTGGCTTGAAAGCGCTCCCACTCCTTACACGGAAGATGTGGTGATGCGAAGCCTCGGCGTGTACTGGGCTGGCGGGCCGGCCGATCACGCCGGCATTCTGCGCCTGCAACGCGAAGGCGGCGGCTTTGCACAACGTCCCGACTCTGCGCCCGACGCCTTTGCCACCGCTCGCGCTTTGAACGCGCTGGCGCAAAGTGGATTCGACACAGGCCACGAAGCCTTTCGCCGCGGCGTGCAGTACTTACTGCGTACGCAGGCGAGCGACGGGTCTTGGTATGTCCCGAGCCGTTCCTTGAAATTCCAGCCTTACTTCGAAAGCGGCTTTCCCTACGGCCACGACCAGTGGATCTCGGCCAATGCCACGGCATGGGCCGCCGCCGCGCTTACGTGGACATTGCCACAAGAATCTTCCCACGCGTCCGTCCCAACGCATTCCGCTCCAAAGCCTGCACCACTTCGCTGAGCGGGAAGACGGTGTCGATGTTCATGCGCAGCTTGCCGCTTTCGATCCACGGCCGGATCGTCTCCAGCCGCTCGCGGTTCGGCAGGATGCCGTACGTGGTGGCTTCAACTCCGAGCGACTCCGTTAACGAGGCGTCGGGTAGAGGATAGACCGGCGTGACGAATCGGCCCCCTCGCTTAAGCAGCGGCAGCGCTTGCCGTCCCGCTTCGCCGCCCACGCTATCGAAGACCAAATCGACGTCCGCGACAAGGTCTCGCAAGGGTTGACCGTAGTCGAGAGCCTTCGCGCCCAGGGCCGCCACCATATCGAGGTTACGCGCGGAGCTGGTCGCGAAGACCTCCGCCCCATGCAGTAATCCCATCTGTACCGCCGCCGAGCCCACGCCCCCCGCGCCGCCCAAAACCAATAGGCGTTCGCCCGCGCGCAAGCGGCCATGTTGGAACAATCCTTCATGTGCGGTGATCGCGGCCACCGGATAGGCGGCCGCTTCGTTCAAGGGAATGGCTCCGGGCGCGAGAGCGAACTCTCCGGCCTGCAAGATCGCGTACTCGCCGTACGCGCCGCCGCGCATCAAGCTGGGATATCCATAGACCTTATCGCCAATCGCGAAATCGTCTACTCCGCCGCCCAGCGCAATGATCTCGCCGGAGACGTCGCAACCGGGGGTGTAGGGCAGGGGAATGTCCACCGCGCCGCGCAGGTAGCCTTGGCTCAGTTTCCAATCGACGGGATTCACTCCCGCCGCCGCCACCCGAATCAACGCTTCTCCCGCGCCGGGGGCGGGAAGTTCCGCCTCCTCCAGCGCAATCCCCGTGAGCGGCCCGAAGTTCTGAAGCCGCGCTCTGCGAAATGTCATTCTTTACAAGCTACCAGGACAGGTTCAGCGCCAGCTTGATAAAGCGAGGCAGATTGCGCTGCACGGGATCCAGGCGGCCGAAGTTTGCGTTCGTCACGTCCGTCGCGCCGCCGGCCAGATTCGAGAACCAAGGCCGGTTCATCGCATTTACCATCTCGAAGCGGAACTGCATGCGCACGGTTTCGGTGATGGGGAAGAACTTCGCGAGCGAAGCGTCCCAGTTGCGATAGCCGGGAACGCGGACATCGTTGAAGCGCGTCGGGAAGTCGCGCAACTCGAAGTTCGTAATCGCGGGCACGCGCGCGCCGGTGGACGTATCCCACAACGACGTATCGAAGTAACGCGAGAACGTAGCTTGATCGCCCAAGTTCGCCGAACCTTCGCGCGCGGGCTTTGCGTTCGGATGATCCGCCGCCCAGCCGCTTTGGTAGGCGACGTTGAAGTTCATCTGCCAGCCGCCGAGGACGAAGTTCGCTGGGCCCTTCCAGTTGTTGCCGAACTTCATACCCTTGCCGAAGGGCAGGTCCCAAACGCCCGCGAACGCGAATTTGTGGGGAATATCGATCTGTTGGCCGGAGCGGTTTTCGAGCGGCGTCGAGAGTGGGTCGGCGTAGTTATAATCCTGCTGCCGCAGCAGCGAAACCCGCTCGCGCACCCGGATGAAGCTGTAGCTCGCGTTGAAGACCAGCCCTTGCGCGTAGCGCTTTGTTACTTTCGTCTGCAAGCCGTCATAGCGCTGGCTGCCGATCGAGAGGCTGTTGTAGTTGAAGGCGCCGTACTGCGGGTAGGGAAGCAAAAGTTCCTGGCGCGCGATGGTCGCGCCGTTCTTCGAAGCGTTATTCGGTATCAAACCGCGCATCGGGTTGGTCACTTGCGCCGTGTAGTAACCCGTGTCGACCGCGCCGTTCGGCAAGCGCCGGTTCATCTCCGCCGCCGGGATCACGTTGATGTTCGTGTTCACCGGCAAGCCGCCGGAGCGGTTGCCGACATAACCGACCTCGGCCAGCATGTTGCCGGGCAACTCGCGCTGCACGTCGAAGGAGAACTGCTGCGAGTACGGAAGAGTGCGGTCGAGGTAATTGATGTTGATGCCTTCGCCCAGGAAGCTCGCCGCGCCGAGCGAGTTGCCGATCGGATTCAGCAAGCGGCCGTTCGGGAGATTCGCGAAGGCGTTGGTGAGGTCGACGGCGGGCGTCAGGTTGCCATCGGTACTCACAATCGCGGACGTCGTGCGGCTAAAGCCTTGCGTCGCGCCCGATTCGTTTTGTCCCAAGTAAGAAAGGCCATAGCCGCCGCGCAGAACCCACTTCGGCGTCAACTGGTAGGCCACGCCGAGGCGAGGCTGGAAATTGTTGCGGTCCCGGTTGAAGCTGGTGCGCGGGTTGCCGCCATTGGCGGCGAAGAGAACGCCGCCCTTCAGGTTCAAGCCCGGCGCGCTGATCGGGGCGTTCGCGTTGAAGTCGAAGCCGCGCAGCATGCGGTTGTAACGCTCCACCAGCGGCGATTCGTAATCCCAGCGCAGGCCCAGATTGAAGGTTAGGCGTTGACTGATCTTCCAATCGTCTTGCACGAAGATGGCGTAGTAGCGATTGGTGAAGGCGGTGTCGATGTTCCGGTCCACGGTGGCGCTGGTCGGCGTGCCCAGGAGGAACGACGCGAACTCGTTGCCAGAGACCGCGTCCGCCGTATTGGCGCGCGCCTGCGTCCAGTTACGCCCGAACTGATAGAAGCCGCTCGCGTTGCCGGGGTTCGCGCGATTGTCGCGGAACTCGCGCAACTCCGCGCCGAACTTGAGGAAATGCTTGCCCTGCACGCGGCTTAGATTCGGCTGCAAAGTGTATGCGTCGTTTGTGCCCGGTGAAATCGGCCGGCCATTCCCGATCTGCGCGTAAGTTCCAAGGCCGAAGCCCGGGAATTGCAGTACGGAGAACTGGTTTACGATCGCGTCGGAAAAGCCCAACTGCCGCGGATCGAAACCGGTGCCGTAACCGTTGCCGCCCGCTTCTTCCCAACGCGCCAGGCCCGCGCGTAGATTGAAGGTCGTCAGCGGATTGATCGTCGATGTCCAATCCGCGATCCAGTTGCGGCCATTGCGATTAAGCGGCGTGTTGCCCGAGGATTCGGCGACGCTGCGCTCCGGCCACACCAAGCCACGAAATTCCTGGAAGGGATTCTGGCCGTAGCGGAAGTAGAGGTTGTTTCGGGAATTCACCACGTAATCCATGCGCCCCGACCACTGGTCCATGTTCGCGACCCAGCGCGACGGATAGATGTAATTATTCAAGCGCGCCGGGCCATCGCCGGTTGAGGTCGGCTGGATGTAATAGGGCAGGATCTTCGCGGAGACGGGATGAATGCGGTTGGTGGGAATGCGGTTGCCCGCGAAGGGCGTGCGGGTCCCGGCCGCGACGGTGGTGAGTGGATCGTAGAGCACGACGCTTGCGCCTTGCGCGTTCTGCAGCGTCGAGAAGTCGCCTCCTCGCCATTCGTTCAGCGGCACCGTCAGCGCGCCGGGATCCGCCGAGCGCTGCCGCATGCCTTCGTAGCTCACCATCCAGAAAAGCTTGTTGCGGCCGTCGAAGATTTTCGGAATCCACACGGGGCCGCTCGCTTGAATGCCGAAGGTGTTGATGTTCATCGGCGGCTTCTTGACGCCGCGGCTATTCAGTTCGGCTTGGTTCGCGTTCAACTCTTCGGCCTGAAAGTACTCGAAGGCGTTGCCGTGGAACTGATTGCCGCCGCCTTTGGTGACGATCGAAACAATGCCGCCGCCCGTGCGCCCGTATTGCGCGTCGTAGGTGTTCGTCAACACCTTGAACTCTTGCACTGTCTCCATCGTCGGCACGTGAATCACCGTGCGGTCGCCCCGCACGTTCGAGATGCCGTCGAGCAGCACTTCGTTCTCGCGGTTCTTGCCGCCATTAATCGAGATGCCCGTTGTGCCGCCGATATCGAAGCTACGCAGATAGCGCCAGTCGCCCGTCTTGATCACGCCGGCCGCCGACCAAGCGATCTGAAACGGATTGCGGCCTTGCGTCGGCACGTTCTGTATCAGTTGATTTGCGATCACCTGCGAGCGCGACGCCGATTCGGTTTCAAGCAACGAAACGTCGCCCGTAACCGTGACGCTTTGCGACAACTCGCCGATTTCAAGACTGATATCGACACGTGCGCGGTCCTGCGCTTGCAGGACGATGTTCTCGCGGACGAAGCGTTTGAAGCCCTTCTGCTCGACGGTTAGCGTGTACTGGCCCGGCGGCAGGAATGGCAGCACATAGTTGCCCGTCGAACTCGATTCGGCTTGCGAAGTTGCATTGGTCGCGATGTTCTTGACGCTCACGACGGCGCCGGGAACGGCGGCGCCGGTCTTATCGGAAACCAAACCAGAAAGGCTGGCTCGAACCTCTTGCGAGAACGCGGCGCAGCCCGCCGCAAACAACAGGGTCAGCAGGCGAATCATGAAAGAACTCCTATGCGGACAAGACTTGGTTCTGGAAGTCTATCCGGGACCGGGCCCGAGCGCAACACGCCCCGCGGCGCCTCACCGTTGGGTGTGAGCGATCGGAGTTCCCATCATGCCCGCCGCCTAGCGCGTTTGCCAGCGTTCGTCGAACAAGCCCGCGAGCAAGATATCCGGGAATTCCGAGTCCTCCGCGATCTTGAGCAACGCATAATCGCCCAAGCGCGGCAGTTGATACTCGCCGCGAATCTCCCGCTCTTCCGCCGTGATGCCGCTGTTCACGACGACATATTTCTTCGGGTTCAACGGATTCGGATAGATAAGCGCCGGCAAGGCCTCGGATGCCGAAACCGTCTCCGCGCCGAATCCCACCCTGTCCTTCGACCACTGCATCGGCAGCTTCCCCACCAGCCGCGCGAGCAAGCGATTGCTCCCCGGGTCCCCGAACACCACAACGTGATAGCGCTGCAAATCCTGCGTCGTCACGTCCTTGTCGTCCTTCACGCGCGGATGCGCCCGCAAGTGCTTCGCATACAACTTGTCAAAACGCGCCATCACGCGCAGGCTCTGCTCGTGCGCCGCCTTGTTCCAGGGCACGCCCGTCGGCCGCACCAGCAGAAACGGATCCATAAACGCATCTTCAATCGGCCCTTGCAGCGCATGCACTTTTCGCAACCCCGCCGGCTCGCTGGCAGCCACCTCCCACCCTTGCGCATTCCGGGCGAAACGCAACTCCGGCGCGCCTTTCACGGCGACCTTTTGCCCATCGATGAAAACTTCCGAAGCCTTCTCCATTTCACGCAAAGTCAAGCGGGCGATGTTCTTCGTGCGCACTTCGTACTTCGATCGCCCCTCCGTACGAATCGCTTCAACTTCGGCGCGATCGTAAAGCGTAAACATCTCGTCCACGGTCGCCCAATGCGACTTGTTAAACCGCGTTGTATAAGTCAAGAAGCGCAAATGATCCGGTGACACGCGCCCACGCTCGACGTACTTCTTCAAGAACGCATCCAGCTTCCCGCGCACCTCGGGGCTCGTGGAATGCCCCGTGTCCTTCGAAATAAAGAAGTACGCATCGGTGCCCTGCGCCCGCATCTCATATGAATCGCCGACGCTCTCGAAGCCTTCTACCTCCAACTGCTGCCGAACGCGAATCGAACTCTCCAGTTGACCGCGCGTCGGCGTGCCTGGCGGCGGCCCCGGAATCGAACTCGTGCCGGTCTCTTTCTCGCCGCCATGTCCGGCCAGCGGCAAATTGAAGAAGTTCAAGCTCCAGTCGAGGATGTTCTCCCAGATGCGCAAAGGCCTCGCCTGATATTCCGGAAAGCCATCCATCATCGCGCGCCGCGGCCAGGTACCCGCGCCAATCTCCGCCGCCGCCCACAGGCTTGGATAGTGCATCGCGATATGCCACGCGCCGCAACCGCCCATGGAGAATCCGCGCAACGCAACGCGGTCTTCGTCGATCTTGTAACGCCGCTTCACATCCGCCAGCGCTTCCATCACGTCCGCCTCGCCCACGATGTGATACGCCATGCCATTCCAACGCCCGTAAACGTCAAGCTGCAACTGCCCCAACTCTTCGGGGTTCGAAGCGTTCTTCGCGGGCCGCTCAAAGCGATGGATGAAGTTCAGCTCCGAGTTCTTCTGATCCCTCCCATGCAGCCAAACGTAAAGCCGCGCCGGCTTCGAAGGATCGTAGTTCTCCGGCACGCGCAACCCATACAACTGCACCGACCCATCGAGCGCCGAATAAAACCCATGCACCCGCCGCCCGCTCTCTTTGGTCCAAGGCGCGTCGCCCTTCTCCAGCGCCGCCGCCCGCGCCAAACCCTTATCCAGCACCGCGACAAAACCCGGCACGTCCTGCGCCGTGAACGTTTCCTCGGGAAACTCTTCGAGCCACTGCCCGGCCTTGTGATAGATCTCGACGTCCGCCAGCAGATCCGCATTCACCTTGCGAGCCTTCAGCGCCGCCACGCGTTTGCCGAGCTCCGCCGTTTTCACTTTGACCTCGGGCGGTAACGGAGGAGGAGGCGCGGCGGTCTGAGCTTGGAAAAAGAAAGAGAGCAGGGAACTAAAGAGGAGAGCTGATTTCATAGTGCGCGATTAAACTGTGTGCTTGCTACTGCGTAGGCTTAGCTTCGTACAATACCGTTTCGTCGTCCTGCGTCATCGCCAGGAAGTAAACGGTACCGTCGTCTCGCAAGTCTATCGCGTTCACACGCACCAGATAATCGCCTTCCGCCGTCGGCCGGAACAGATTGATCACCTGCCGGAACAACTTCGGATCCTTCGTGCCCCCCGGCCGCACCAGCAGGAAATTGTTCCCGCCATTGGATTGCTGGAACAACACGTCGCCATTGCGATTGGCCTCGGCCAAACTCACATTCGACGTCACCTGCCCATTCGGCATCACCGTCGAATTGTTGATCACGATCTCCGGCGTCGAACCCTGAATCTCCACCAAAATATTGCCACCCGCCTGAATCGTCAGCAGCGCCAACAGCTTGTCGCCCACCGCCCTCGGCGGGTTTACCAAACCCGTGATGCGATGCTCCCCGATCACCGTCAAGTTCGGCTCGGCCACGCGCGTCCAAGTATTGTTCGCGTAAACATATTGCACCGGCACTCCCAAGCCGCGAAAACGCAGATTCGCCAACACGCGCCCATCGTCCGCGAGCGAAAACGAGTCGACGCTCGAAGCGATCCGCCCATCGATCGTATTGGCCGTCGCCGCGGTTGCCGAATACGCGAGCAACGCCCGGATCTCTCCACCCGACCGCAAAAAGATCTTGCTATCGCCTTGCGAGGTGCTCGCCGCAAATAGCAAATCCCCCTGCGAGTTCACTTCGAAGTTCCCCGGGTTGTTGATCGTGTACCCGTTGAAACTCATCCCGAAGTTGACGATTCGCTCCGGCGCGCCCTGCCCGGTGATGCGCGCGATCCCCGCGCCGTTAATGAAGTACACATCCCCATTCGGCGCCTTGCGTATATTCGCCGTGCCGCCGTGAAAGCCGCCAAACCACATCGTCGTCCCGTAGAGCCGTTCCCCGATCGCCAGCGTCGGGCGGAAGTCCACGCCGTCGAACTCCGCGATCGATCCCGTCGTCCCGCCCGTCAACACATGCGGCGGTCCCACGCGCGCGCCGTTAATCAACGTCACCAAATTCAACGGCGCTTCGACGTTCACTTCCATGTCATGCCAGAAGAACCACTGCGGCTCCGCGCCCCACTTGCCCACGGCCATGTTCGTGTTGTCCGTGCGCGCCATCACGAAAACTTCACCCGCCGCGTTCACCGCGGCCGATTCAAAATCCTGCACCGTCACATTGCCTACGCGCGGCGCCGAGTACAAGAATAAACTCTCCGGATCGCTCCCCGGCCTCCACCGGTACATTCCATTCCCGCGGCTTCCAAACGGGTTCGCGTGCAGCAACGCACCGTAGCTCGGGTGATACCAAAGAATCCCCGTCACCCCCCCCATCCGCAGCGTCTCCATCTTGCCATCCGGCGCGAAGTGCAGATAGTGGGTGTTGTTGTCGTTCAGCGTCGCGGCCACCACCATCGCGCCATTTTCGTCTGCCCAAAAATTCGGATGATTGCCGCGTCCGCCGGGGAAACTCCGTACCGTCGTCGTTCCCACCGGATCGTTGACGCCAATCAATTTCGCGCGCGAGCCCGAAGGCGGATGCTTATAGTAAATCCGGTTCGTGCCGAGGCTCAAGCTGTAATACGCCGTCCCGTTATTGGCGATTCCAAAGTCGCCGTCGATCGTGAAGGTCCCCGTCCCCAACTCCGGCAGTGCCTCATTCGTCGCTACCAGCAGCTCCGTCACGCGGTAGTTGTACGCACGAAACAATCCCGTGTACGTCATGGGATCGTTCTCAAAGCGGAAGGTCGCGCGCACGATCATCTGCCCATCGCTCGTCAAGGAATTCCGCGTCACCGCGATATTCGCCGTCGCGATCGTATCCGTCAGCGGCGTATTGTTCGTGAAGAAGGGAACCACGCCGTCCTTCGTGCCCAGTGACAACTGCCGCCCATTGATATTCGTGTCCTCGTAAACAAGCACGCGCCCGCCCTTGCGCCCCATGCCGTGCGTGAAAAACTCATTGGCGAAACTGCCATTGGCGAAACGCGGCATCCCCGCCGCGCTCACCACCTTGACCTCCCCGTCCTTATAACGCACCAGCGCCTGCGCCATGCCGCTCAACGAAGCGTTGAAAAACATCTCGCCGTCGTCGTTCACCCAGAGCATCGATTGCCGCGCCCGCAACGAATGCTTCGTGCGCATCGAATTCAGGTTGTGATACAGCCGCCGCACTTTGTAGGGCGTCGGCGTCGTGGTCTCCACGCGCGCGCTCGCCACCCACTGCCGCTGCAGGCCGGTCTGCACGTCGCCATAAGTAAACGTCGCGAACACGAAGTTCGCCCCCTCCGCCCGCGCCGTCATGATTCCGGCCGTCGTAATCGAAGCCGTCTGCGAAGTCCCCTGCCGCAAGTTCGTGACGGACCATGTCCACGTCACACCAGGTATCGGCTGCCCATCCGCGTCAAACGCCGTCGCCGCAAACTGTTGCGTCCCACCCACCGCCACTTCCAACCGCTCGGGACTCAACTCCACCCGCGAAGGAATCCCCTGTAACGCCGTCTCCGCCGTAAACGCCCCGCTCCTCGCCGTCACCCGAACCACCGCCATGCGGTTCGCCTTGAACTCAATATTCGTCCCGCTCCCAATAATAGACCCGTTCGTCGCGTTGTTCACGCTCCAAGTCACCGTGGGGTTCGCGATCAAGTTCCCCCCGCTATCGCGCACCACCGCGCGCAACGGAAGGGTCCTCCCCACCAACACTTGGCTATCGTCCGAAAGAATCTGAATGCTAGCCGGCGTCTGCGCATACACGCCAAGGGCGCAGAGCGCGGACAGAAACAACCGCATCAACCGAATACCTCATTCACCGGCTGAAAACGCCCCTCCACCGTTCCCGGCACATACTCATAGCGTCTGCCCGACGGCGTATCGTCGATACCCTTCGTCCAATCGATCCCCAGCGCGGAATAAATCGTCGCCACGATGTCCTCGGGATAAATCGCCCGCTGCCCGCTCCAGCCAAACTCCGTGATGCGCGCGCCCGTCGCGTCGCTCGCGCCGATCACGCGCCCGCCCTTCACTCCCCCGCCCAACAACGCTACGCTCATCACGTCGCGATAGTGGTCGCGTCCCGCGCGCGAGTTCAGCACGCCCGGCGTCCGGCCGAACTCGCCCATCAGAACGATTAACGTCGAATCGAAATCGCCGCTCGCCTTCAGATCTTCAACGAGGCTGCCCACCGCGCGATCCAGATCGTTCGTCAGCGTGTAAATGTTTGTCCCTTGCGCCGCGTCGAACTGCCCAACGTGCGTGTCCCAGCCGCTCTGCGTCACATTCACGAACACCGCGCCATTCTTCGCGCGCACTGCGTTCCGCGCCACGATCAAGCTGCGCCCCACGGCCGTATTGCCGTAGCGCCCCTGATCGTTCGCATCGAACTTAAACACCGCGTCCACCGCCGCGTTGTACATCATCGCTTTCGCGCGCCCGTAATAAGCGCCATAAGCCGCCATCACTTCATTCGCCGGATTCGTCCGCAAACCGGCGTCGATCTCTTCCAGCAACGCGAAGCGCCGCTCGAAACGTTCCTGGCTCGCGGTCCCAAAATGATTGTGCGTTAGCGTCCCCACGCCCGCCTGCTGCGCCGGCGGCATCATTGGCGCGAACAAGCCGCCCAAGAATGTCGCCCCCTGCAAGTTCGATTGATTGAACGCGAGAAACGGCGGGATCAATCCCTGCGCGCCCTTCTCGCGCGCCACCACCGCGCCGATATGCGGAATCTCCGCCGCCAGCGCCGGGTTCTGCTGATGCGCCGTCTGCATGTAAAACTGCCCGCGCTCATGCGCCGCTTCCCAACTCGCCGCGCTGCGAATCACCAGAAGGTCATCCGTCATTGTCGAGAGCTTCGGAAAATAGCGCCGCCCCAATCGAATGCCGCCTGAGTAATCGCGAATATCGGCGTCGCGAGGATTCCAAGCGCCATCCTTCGGGTCGAAGGTATCCATGTGCGAAGCCGCGCCGTTCAAGTTAACGAAGATGCAAGTCCGCGCCGAGTTGCGCGTCGCGGCATTTGCACTAGTCACCGCCGCGTCCGCGTGCGCGCCCAACACCCCGACATTCGCCGCCGCCGCCGCGCCAAATAAAAAGTGCCGCCGCGTATAAGGAAGATGCCCTTGGCAATTAGTTCGATGTCCGTTTCGATCGCTCATGCGTCCCCCTTAGCGGTTAAAGATAAAGTCCAGCTTGTTCACGAGCGCCCATTGCAGGTCGCTCAACCACTGCGCCCTCGCCCCCACGCGATACTTTCGCGTCACCGCCAACTCATCGTCGGTCGGGTAGCGCGATAGCGTCGCAAGGAACATCCGCCGCACCGCTTCATCGTCGTTCGCCGCGCTCGCATCGATGTCGAACACCCGGTTCCGGCTCGACACCGCCGCGCTCGCCGTACCCATCGTGCGGTAAACATTCTGCGCGTCGTTCATCGAATACAGCAGGCCCAATATCGTCGGCTCGCTCGAACGGTCGATCGTCAACCAATTCCCGCGCCCCAAGTTATTCATGAAATCCACCACGCGAAAATCCGTCGAAGGCTCCGTCGGGTCCGGCAGCTGATTCGCGTAGCGCAGCACGCGCGGAATGCCAAACACCACCATCGGTTGCTCGGTCCGCGTCGCCGTGGTCAACGAATCGAAAATCTCTTCCGCGGTCAAGCGCCGCGCTTCGTGCCGCGCGAAGTACTTCACAAACGCCGGCTTCCACTGCCCCTGATACGAAGAACTCAACTGATAAGCCTCGGTCGAAACCAACAAGCGAATCAGCGGCTTCAATCGATACCCGTTCTGAATAAACGCGTCCGCCAAATCTTCTAGCAACTCCGGATGCGAATTTTGCAAAGGCCAATCCCCCGGCGGCGGCCGCTTCGGGTCCGTCCGCTCAAAGTCCCAAGCCTCCGGCGGGTCCACAATGCCATGCCCAAAAAAGTAAGCCCAAAGATGATTCACCGTCGCGCGCGCGAACTGCCGGTCCGCCGTCAATATACGTCCATAATCCTGCCGCCAGTTCCCACTCTGCGGCGTCTCGCCCGTCAATAAATACGTCGGCTCTGTCACCGCGCCCACACGCGCCGGGCGGTTCCCCGGATTCGTTGCGGGCACTGCGCCCGTATAAGTGCCGTACCTGCGGTCGTTAATCGCCACGCGCGGCCGGAACCCGATGTTGTCGTCCGACCAGCGCACGAAGTACATCCGGCTCAACCATGCCGATTGCGCCCAAAATTGATTCCGCGTGCGCCGCGTCAGATAGAGATTGATCTTCTCCAAATGCGCCCGCCCGTGATGGCAAGAGATGCACTCGGTCTTGAATCCCAAAAACGTCGTCGTGATCTTGTCGGTAATGTCGTCCCAGGAATCCTGAATCGGTCCCGCGACATCCATCCAGCGCGCGAAGAACTGCGTTCCCGGAACGTCGTCGACCTCTCCCGCCGCGCCGATCAACTCACGAACGAAATCGTCATAGGGCCGGTCGTCCGCGATGGATTTCCGCAGCCACTCGTAAAACGTATTCCGCCCCAGGTTGCCGATCGATTCATGCGAACGTGTCACTTTGAACTTGTTCGCGAAGTACGTAGTGAACTGATCCGTATAAGCAGGAGAATCCAGCAACGAAGCAATCAACTTTGCCCGCTTCTCCGTATCCGTCGAACTCAAGAACTCCTCGGCCGCCTCCGGCGTTGGGATCCTCCCCGTCAAATCCACGTAAACCCGCCGCAAGAACTCGCTGTCGCTACTCAGCGCCGCCGGAACGACCCCATCGGACTCCATCTTCGAGAACAAGCGTTGATCGACGAAGTTACTCTTCTCCACTGCCCGGGCGCCCGCGGCAAACTTCCCCCGCGCCTCCGCCCGGTAAGCCTGAAATTCCTTATCGAACTCAAGCGCCCGCGCGTACTCGCTCCGCATCGCGCTCGGATAGCGCGGACACCCAGGATCGGCCCCCAAGGCAGCTCCCGCGAACAACACCGCCATGCATGCACGCCACTCGATTCGCATAGAGAACAATCTGTCCAAGAATACTAAATGGCGCTGTCAAACGCACCGTTAGAGAATCTTTAGAAATCAAGAGGATGGCGGCGCGGAAGAGATCAACGGCGGCATGGAAAGCTCACAGTCTAGAGTGGCGGCCCGATCGTCTGACAGTCATCGATCTCGCGGAAAAGCGCCTTACCTTCCGGTCGAAACGCGTCCCATTCATGTGGACTCGTTTGTGTAGGGCCGCGCGGTGATGGTCGAATTCTTGTGCGAGCCGAATAGTGACGAGGCTGAAGAAATGGGTGAAGAAATGGCCGGCTTCGGTTTTCGCGAAGCTATGCTGTACGTTACAGCACGCCTCAAACACGGTGGTGCGAAACGGCTCGGAAATCGCTAAGTTCATCGAGCGCCGCTCAGGCGATACCTTAGAAGCAATCCCTCTTACACCGCCTACACCGGCGGCAAGATGGAAGCCCGGCGCCGGATGCAAGAAGCTGGATTAGATGGCCGTCACTACCCTCCGCGACTTGCAACGCGCCTAAGTCATTGCCACTGGACTAGGTCGCTACCTAGCCGCGCCGCCACCGCTGGAGACGATAAGATCGTTGCAGCTATGCGCAATTTCATAAGCTCTATCTGTCTCTTCCTGCTCCTTGCCGCCTCGTCCCCGGCGCAACTCTCCACCTTCCAACGCGAACTCGACTTTCAATCCCTCGCTTCGCTCTACGCGAAACGCTACGGCCCCGCCAACTGGAAAATCCAGGCCCTCAACGTCAACGTCTTCGACCTGCGCCCGTGGATGGAGCGCGTCCGCGCCGCCCGCACCGACATCGAATACTACGAAGTCGCCGCTCAATACGTCGCCAGCTTCCAGGACGGCCACAGTTCCTATCGCGTCCCGTCTACCTTCGCCGCGGACTCCGGCCTTTGGCTCGATATCTACGACGGCAAAGTCCTGCTAGAACAATGGAACCCTCTCACTTACCCCCGCGCTGACTTCGACTGGCAAGTCGGCTACGAACTCATCAGTCTCGACTCTAAGCCCACCGCCGAACTGCTCGACGAATTCGTAAAGTACCGCGGCTTCGGCAACCCCCGCGCCGCCCGCCGCCTCGCGGCCGACCTCATTGCCTTCCGCCCGCAATCCGTATACCCCCGCGCGGTCGAGACGCCGGACACCTCCACCGCCGTCTTCGCCACGCCCGACGGCGAACGCAAGACCTACACCATCAAATGGACGAAGACGGGCCGCCCAATCTCGACTGTCGGCCCCGTGCCGTCGCCGTTTTTCGAAGCGGGAACCGGCCCTCGCGCTTCCGCCGCGGACTATCTCCTCAAGCCGCTCAACGACCTGCACAATTGGTCGGTTCCCGAAATCGAAGTCGCCCTCGGGCGCCGCACGATTCCCGCAGCCGCCGAGCCATCGGAGGAATCGCATGACGTGCCTCTCGAGCGCTCCTGGGTTCTGGGCTATGGCGTTCGTAACCCCTATTACGCGCTACCGTCAAACTTCCAGCTTCGCCTGGGCCGCCTGACGAGCGATGTCTTCTACTCCGGCACGTATTTATTCGAAGGCAAACGCATCGGTTATCTTCGCATTCCAAATTTCGCGCCCACCTCCAGCCCGCTCGCTCTGTCGCAATTCAGTGCCGAGATCGCTTTCTTCAAAGCCAACACCGACGGCCTCGTGGTCGACGTCTCCCGCAACACGGGTGGCGGATGCATCGGTCTCGACTATGCGCGCCGCTTGCTTCCGGAGCGCTTTACCTTTTTCGGCGAACAACTCAGGCCCACGCAATCTCTTCTGAATTCTTACGCTAGCTCGCTTCAGATCGCGCAACTTCTAAACGCCGAGCCGTGGGTCATCGCTTGGTATCAAATGCTGGTCGAGCAATTGGAGACCGCTCTCCGCGCGAATCGCGCGATGACGGGATCTTGGCCCGCCTGCACTCCCTTCGAATCGCCTTCCTTCCCCGCGCCGCAGGATTTCTATGAACCTCTCCGCGACCCGGCCGGCAACCTCGTCGCCTACGACAAGGCGATTGTATTTCTCGCCGATGAGTTCAGCGTCTCCTTCGGCGATATTTTCCCCGCCGTCATGCAGGACAACCGCCGCGGCCCGATAGTTGGCATGCGTACCGGCGGCCTGGGCGGCTCCATCAGCGGATTCCTGGCCGGTTTCTATTCCGAAGCTACCGCCACAAACACGAACTCGTTGGTCGTCCGCCGCGATAACGTCGTCACACCGGAATTCCCCACGGCGCCGTACATCGAGAACATCGGCGTCCGCCCCGACCGCGAACTCGACTACATGACCCGCGACAACTTGATCCAGCGCGGGGCGCCATTCGTCGATGCCTTCTCGAGGATTCTCCTCGAAGAGATCGCCAAGCGCCCGTAGAGCGGGGCGCCGTCGGCCGACCCTATTTCAGCCCTTCGCGCCCAATTCCCATTGCGGCGCCGCATCCCACGCCAAAGTCCAGGGCGGCGGAAGCAAGCCCCAGGGCGCCAATGCGTTCACCACTACGATGAATCGAGAAACGCGATCCGCGGCGCGTGCCGGAAGATGTTCTCGATGTCTGGTATAGCTTCGTCGCTTCGCACTCCCACCTGGTCCACTACTTTGCCAGAAAAAGCGATGGCCAGCCAGACGCCGCCTATCTCGGCGCCGTGCGCAAGCGCTTCGGCCAATGGATCTTCGACAGCGCCTCGGCCAATTACGATCAACCTTGGCTCGATCACCAAGCGGAAATCGGCCGCCGTCGTCATCGCACCGCGAAGAACAAGACGGACGGCGCCGCGTCGGCCGATAACATCGCGTACCGCTATCTTCCCGCTTTCATCTACCCCATCACCGCCACGCTCAAACCCTTCCTTGCGAAAAAGGGCCACGGGGCCGGGGACGTTGAGAATATGCATCAGGCTTGAATCAAGTCCGTAATCCTGCAAGTCGTCCTTTGGAGCCATCCCTATGTGAAAGACGGAGACCTCTAGCGCCGGACGCCCTCCGCGCCTATCGCGCTTGGGCGTTCCCACGAAATTGCGTGCTCGATTTGCCCTGATTGCAATGGTTTAGCGAAGCGCAACCCCGAAACGCTTGCAACGTCGTAGTATTCTCACTCCGTCAAGCCCGCGCGCGAAGTCTTTCGCCGCGGGCTTTCCCTTTGGCCGTCGCGCCGCGGGCATTACCAGTCACGAAAGAAGGAAGCACCACATGGCATCCGCAGCCCAAGCAATGGCTAACGCCGCCAACGCGCAAAACTCCACCGGCCCTCGCACCGAAGAGGGCAAGGCCAATTCCGCCAAGAACTCCATAACCCATGGCCTCAACTCCGAGCCCGGCACGCTTTTCGCGCACGCGCCACAACTCGCCGCGCAATTTGAAGAGTTCTGCGCCCAGTTCAGTTCGGAGGCCCCCCAATGCCCGCACGAACAACTTTATTTCGACCGTTGGACCTACGCCGCCTTCCAGGCCGTGCGCGCCCGTGCTCTCGAGGCGATGGCCGAATCCGATCTTCGCGCTCACTTTGACGAGATCGAGTATGAGCGGCGCTGGCGCCGCTTCGTCCAAACCCGCCAACGCCTCGAACGCGAAGGCGAGACCGCGCTCGACAAACTGATCGAACTACAGAACATTCGCTTTGAGCGCGAACAAGCGAAAGCCGAGGCCGCGAGAAAACAGAAGCTACGCCAAGACAAAATCGACTTCGACCGCGCCGTCGATCCAGAGCCGCCCCCAGTCAGATTCGGCGATTACGTATCCATGCTGAAGTCGGACAACCCTGAGTACCAAGCCTCCTTCGATCGCTTGGCGAAACGTTATCCCCTCGGCGCCGAAGCCAAGCCCGGCGATTCTTGGGAAGTGAAGAAGGAACGCGCGGAAGAATGGATCTGCAAGTACCACGGGTATGAGTCGCGCCTGAAAGCCGCGCACATGTAGCAAAATCACAACGAACCCAATTTGAACGCTCCGAACGCGTGATGCCCACGCGCCGGACCCGCCGGAGCTCTAGTGCAGGTCGGAGGCTTTAGCGAAAGTGAGGCAGCGTTAGCGTAGGAGGGCGCTCAGCAGTTTAAGCGCCACGGCTATTTGAAAATTGAATACTCAGGATTCGCTTCCAGAATTCTCACACCCGTAGTGTGTCTTACGGACGGGACTACTCAAGCAACCGCGTCCGGGAACGTGAGAAGTCAAAGAAGCGAATCCGCGGCGCGGCGCCTGCGATACTGCCTTGCGCGGAGCGAAGCCAATTGCCTCGCATGCATTTCGCTTAGGACTCTATGCGGGGCGGCCCGATCACGAACACAGTGTTGCCAGCCGGATCCTCCAAGCTAAGGCTCCTGGCGCCCCACTCTTCATCCTTGGGCTCGGGTAATTCCGCGATCCGTGTCTTCCATTCCCGGTGATACCGGTCCACATCCTCAACGTGCAGCGACACACACGCCGCCCGTCCGTGGCCTTCCATTGGACAGTCGATCGTGATCTCCATCGTCCCGCGCTTCAGACCCAACAACCCCGACTTCCCGTCTTCGCTCCATTCCCAATTCACCGCGAAGCCCAGCGCATCGACATAGAAGGCCTTCATTGCGGCCAAATCATCCCCGGGCAAAATCGCGACTGCCAGTTCCATCGCAGGCTACCGCATCACCTTCACCAAGAATCCCTCGAGCCACGCATTCACCTCCGCCACTTGCTCCGGCACGTTGTTGTGCCCCGTCTCGATCGCGAGCATCAAACGCTTCTCGCCGGGAATCACGTTGTAAGCCGCATACATCGACGTCGGCGGGCAAACCTCGTCGTTGAAGCCCCACGTATACAAGCCCGGCACGCGCACCCGCCGCGCGAAGTTCACCACGTCGTAGTATTGCGTCGTCTCGATTTTCTCGGGCGTCCGGTGCATCGCCGGGCCCTCCGTTGCGCGGAACATATGCGGCCACCCGCCCGCGCGATTCGCCAGGTACCCCGTGACATCCGCCAGCGCCGGATAGTACGCCGCCAGACCCTTCACTCGCGGGTCGAGCCCCGCTGTTACGATCGACAAGGCCCCGCCTTGGCTCCCGCCCGTCACCGCCAGATTCTTCCCATCGAACTTGGGGTGCTTCACCAGAAAATCGTTCGCGCGCACGCAACCCAAGTACACGCGCTTGTAGTAGTAGCGGTCCTTGCTGTCTAGGCCGAAAGTGTTGTAGCCCAGCAATGCCCCCGCGCCCAGCGAATCGTAGACATGCTGCTCCATCGTTACGGGAATCCCGTGGATGCCGACCTGAAACGTAATGATGCCGCGCGCCGCCATCTCCGCCAACCCGCGATAAGGCCGCACTCCCGCGCCCGGCACGCTCAACAACGCCGGATACTTCCCCGGCGCCTTCGGTTCGCACATCACGCCATAGAAGCGCGACGGCGCCGCCGCCATGCCAACGTTTTGCAGGTTGACGTGATAACAATCCACCGTCGCGTTGCCATAATCCGGCAACAGCGCAGTCTTCGCATCCATCGGAATCTTCGCGAGCGCCGCTTTGCCCGCCTCCCAGAACGCATCGAAGTCCGCCGGTTCTTTCTGGGTCGGTTGAATGGACTCCGGCGCGAATGCCGCTGTCGCGAGTCCCCGATACGTCCGCCCCCGATGTTCCACCGTCGCGACACAACGCAGGAAGCCCGCTTCGTTCATCGTTCCCGCGTCCACCGCGACCCCCTCGCTCCCGAGCGCCACGCTCTTCTCTACGCGTGGCGGCATCATCTCCGGCCCCACCCGGTATGTTAGTTGCGCCCCGCTCACCGGGTGCCCATCTTGGATTGCCACAATGCGGCACTGCACCGCCTCGCCAATCTTGTACCGCCAATCCGCGTGATCCAGCGTCACGCGCACCTGCACCGTCCCCACGCGCTCCTGCGCGAAAGCAGACAGCAAAAACAGCGACATCCATGCAAGGCGAACCATGACTAAACACGATATCGCGATTGTTACCTACGGCGAAACAACGGTCACTGGGCGATGAACCCGAGAGACGGGGTCGCGCCGATAGCGAAGGCAAAGGCGCTGGGGCTAATCATTGCTAAACGGTTCTCCGCCCAACGCCGTCTTAATGACGTGTCAGCTCCTCGGCGAAACGAACGAGCACGTGGGCAAAACTTTCCAAGGGTGCGCCTTCGCTGGAAAAGTACACCCGTCGAAACGTGCGAAGCTCCTGGTCCGTAACGGACTCAATGAACTCTGGATCAAACACAACACGTAACGCTCTAGCCCTGTCGTCGGCAAGCGCTGAAGCGTTTAGGTTCAGACGAGCAATCATCTCCACTGCTCCATCGTCCGTCTCCCGCTGTGGTCCGGCCTTGCCGTTCAGGTCGTATCGGAATCGGCCTTCACAAGTCGGATCTAAGGGACTAATTGCGAGGTTCTCGTCGAACCAGTTGCCTTTGGCATGCCCGCAGTGCCTCTCGGTAGCGCGGCCATTGCAGGACGCGTGCAGATTGCCATACTCAAGTCTTAAGTGCTCAAATCCCGAATCGCGATTTTGTGGTCGAAAGTGCTCAATATGGCTTTGGCTTTCGGTGATCGGCCGCCCGCAATAGCAACAAGCTTCATGTTGCTCCGCAATTAGGGCCCCGTGAAGATCGGACTTCTCGGGATCTCGAAGTTCGTCATAGCTGGGCGTCCAATTGTCGTTCCCCGCAGTTTTCCAAGCCCGGAATCTCGCTGGTTCGTTCCCTTTGCGGAAATGCCTCACCGGCCAAGATGCTCCTTGCGCCGAATCAGCGCGGACGCGGCGTCCAGTTCCGGCAGATTGCCAACCTTGGCCTTCGTCTCGGCGATCCGCTCCTTGGCGCTAACTATCTCTCCCTGACCAAGCAATCGGAATACTTCGTCGATCTCATCTTTGGCTTCTTGCGGCCTCTCGGGTACATCGAAGAGCTCCAAGAGAATTCGGTTGGAGTCCAGCCCCAAGCTCCATTCTGGATGCTGGGCCCGTATCCTCCCGTCCTCGCCTCGATCAAGGAGCCACACGCGCTCCGCTTCCACGTGGCTAAGAACTTGAGGAGAATGTGTCGTTACCACAAATTGGCAATTGGGAAAGGTGCTTTGTAGCTTCGCAAGGATTTCGCGCTGCCAACGTGGATGAAGATGCAGTTCCACCTCGTCGATCAGAACCACACCTATGCCGCTCAACACGTCTTCGGCTTTTGGGCCAGGATTCAAAAGTGAAAGCCGCCTCGCGATGTCGCCTACCATGGCGAGCATCGTCTTCTCTCCATCTGAAAGCTGGTTGACGCTTAACTCCATCCCAAGCTTCTCGAGGGTCATCCGCATAGGAGTCTGGCGTCGGATTCGCAGTTTCTCGAAGCCAGTGAATCGCCGGACTGCCTCACGAACCGCCTCCATCGAAGCATCGCGATGATTCGAGTCCTCGATTCGGCGTTCGTTCTCTACGTCCTCCTGCCCCCGAAACCAGACGAAGAACTGGCGGAAGTCCGATGCGCCATCTTCCTGCTGGGCGTAGCCCTGATGAAATCTACTTGTGCGTTGATCCGCCGCCCGGACTCGCTCCGGGATTCGTATTACGGCCCTGTATGACGAGTACAGAATGAGCATTGGGGCGGTGCTGTCCATCGGAGGGGAACCGCCTAAGGCAGCCGGGGCGAATGGCAGACTGGTCTCCCACTTGATCGCCTTCGGTCTTCGGCCGGGGTGTTTCCTGCTCGCGTTGAGGCTCCAAGTCTTATCTATTGAGCCGGCCCGCAGCGAAATCTCCAACGAGCAGGTCTCCGCGTCGTTCTTGATGTCTTCAGCCGAGAGATTTCGAATCTTGGCCTTCGAGTCGAAGGCCAGTACCAGCCCACCCATCATGATCGACATCGCATCGAGAATTGCGGACTTTCCAATTCCGTTGATCCCAGCCAGGACATTGCAGCCAGGAAGGAATTCGACGCTGAGATCGTCGATGCCGCGAAAGTTTTGAAGCCGCAGTCTTGAGAAGTGCATTTACGCAATCGCGTTCAGATCTTTATTTTGTCATTTAACCGCTCGTATGGAAAAGCGGGATTAACGCAAGACCGCGAGGGCGGAAAAATGGCGCACGCGCTCGGTATCCGGCGGCGGCGTCTCCTGGTCGTCCTCTTCGCCTACCGGTAGAACGGCGCCCACGTCACCCAACGTGGTCCGTAGTGCGGCGCCGGTTTGCCGTGCTCGAGCGCGCCCAAGTCCGGTCCCGCGCCGCTGAAGCTGTCGTTCACGGTCGCGAGCTTCACGCCCTTATCGATCGCCTTGCCGCCCGCCCGCAGTTTGAAGTCTAAATCCATCGCGTGATACACCCGATGCCGCTCCGCAGGATTCGAAGGCTTCAAGTTCTCGAAGATGTCGTAGTCCAACTCTATGCCGTGCGACTCTTGCCCAGTTGCCCCCGCGAGTTCGGCGAGCGTGGCGAACTTCAATTCCTTGCCCTCGGCAATCCACGTGTACTGATCGCTCACGCCCTGATTTGCGCGGAACCCGTTGTAGTCGCTACTGTAGCTCGACGTCGCGTTTGCCCACACCATGATCCCCTTCCGCGGCGCATCCTTGCCGAGGAACAAATTGTTCCGGAAGTGCGCATTCGAATACGGCTCCCGCGCGCCTTGCTCGCTCAGAAACGTGTTGTGATAAACCACAATGCCAGCCGGCGCCGCGTTGAACTTCAGCGCATTGCCCAACGGCACGTTGTAAAGCAGATTGTGCATGAAGTACACCGGCCCGCCAAACATCGGCTGCGCGCTATAGCCGTTGTGCGCGGCGTTCACGCCCCGATTCTGAAAGACGCGGATGTTGTGCGACCCGCCGTCGGACTCGATGAAATCGTCGTTCGAAAGATGGATGTCGTTGTTATAGATATCGACCGACGACGTCTGCCGCTCTAAATCGGCTTCCGGCGGCCCGTAGGTCGAAATGCAAATGCCGTCGTGGAAGTAAGCGATCGCGTTGTGCCGGATCACGTGCCCCGGCCCGTACACCTTCACCGCGAAAAAGCTCCGCAATTGGTGCGATGGATAGATACCCGCCGAGCGCTGCCCCGCCTGATTCCAGCCGATCATCCGCATCTGATCCTCGCGGCCTAGAAACAAGTTGTCGGAGATCAAGAAGTCCTGCGACCCCGCGTACTCCGTCCACACCCCGACGCCGATGTCCTCGAAGCGGCAATTCCGCACCGTCAAATTCGTCGCGCCTAGTACCTCCTTCTCGCCGGCGAAGATCGCGATTTCGGTATTTCGGAAAGTCAGCCCGTCGAAGATGTGATGCGTGCTTGCGATCACGTCGAAGATCTTGTGATTGCCCGCGCCGTCCAGGATCACCTCGCCATCCCCCGCGCTCTTGATCGTGATCGGCTTCTCGGCTGTGCCCTTCAACGACAGCGACATGTAGCCGTGAAAGGGCGCGCTCAGGGGATCGACATAGTTCAGGCGGTCTGGCCGGTACAAGCCCGCGTGCATCACGATCGTATCTCCCGGTTGCGCCTTCTTCATCCGTACCGCCGTCCAATCGCCGCGGCCCTCACCGTAATAAGCGGCCTTCAGGCCGATGAAGCTGGGCTCGATCTTCGGCCCTTCGTGATCGTTCGGATAAACGTGCAACACGCGCCCGCCTTCGTAAGCTTTGGGCTCCGTTCGCGTCCGCACTGTCACCCGCTCGATGGCCTTGCCGTCCACGCCGTCGGCGTCTTGCAGCGTGAACTCGCACTCATAGGCGGTGCCCGGCTCCAAGTGAAAGATGCTGCCCGCGAAGCCATGCGGCACGGTGTACGTCATGCTCTCGCGCTCGCGAAATACGCGCTCGCCGCCGATGCGCAAGAGCGGCAGCCCGAGCCGCCATTCTTGGGCGCCCTCTTTCCGGAAGCGCACCGTGACAGCGGCATTCCGGTTCGCGTCGCCCTCGATCGCCCACTCGAAGCCCAGGTTGATCAAGGTCGGATGCTCCACAAAGAAGCGCCCCGGCTTCACTGCATTCTGCGCCCAGAGCGCGGAAGCCGCCAGCAAACAAATCGCGATTCGCATGTGTGCATTAAATCAAGGAAATGAGTCTTACGCGCCCGTCTGCGAAACTAAAAGGGAATGCTTGAAACCCTCCGCCCCGGCGCCCACGCCAACGCCGCCCGGGTCGTTCTTTTCGATTTCGACGGTACTCTCTCTCTCATCCGCACCGGTTGGGTCAACATCATGATCCCGATGATGGTGGATATCCTCGCGGACCTTAAGACTGGTGAATCCCGCGAATCGCTCACGGTCATCGTCGAAGACTTCGTCGGCCGGCTGACGGGCAAGGAAACCATTTATCAAATGATGGAACTCGCCAGTCAGGTGCAGAAGCGTGGCGGTACCCCCGAAGACCCTAAGGTCTACAAGAAGATGTATCTCGACGGCCTCCACGCGATGATCGCGGACCGTCTTGACGGGCTCCGCAACGGCGCCATCGATCCCGACGCCTCCATGGTCCCCGGCTCTCGCGCGCTTCTCGATGACCTTCGCGCCCGCGGCCTCAAGCTCTATCTCGCCAGTGGGACCGACCACGAGAATGTCGTCGAGGAAGCGAAGCTCCTCAAGATAGATCACTTCTTCGATGGCGGCATCTATGGCGCTCTCGAAGACCTCAGCAAGTTCTCGAAGGCGCTGCTCGTGAAGCGAATCGTTGAGTCGAGCCAGTACACCGGCGAAGAGTTTCTTGGCTTCGGCGACGGCTACGTCGAAATCGAAGTAGTCAAGCAAGCTGGTGGCACCGCCGTCGGCGTCGCCTCCGACGAGCCCGCGTGCGAGAAGATCGACGACTGGAAGAAGCAGCGCCTCGCCGGCGTCGGCGCGGACTTTATCGTGGCGAACTACAAGAACCTGCCCACGCTCATGGGCTCGCTCTTTCCGAATTAGATGCCCTCACGCTTTCCCGTTTTCGACCGCTCGCGCCTGAGGATCTTGCCGCTAGCGGATCGCATCCACGATCTCGAAATCTCCAACTGGCTTGGGCTGGAGGACGAAGCGCCCGCCTTCTCGCACGCCGATTTGCCAGTGCTCGCGCAGCGCATCCAGTCGGCTCGCGCCAATGGCCGTGCCGTTATCATGCTCATGGGCGCGCACGTTCTACGCGCAGGCGTCAACCGCCACCTGATCGATCTTCTCCAGCGGGGCGTCTTGACCCATCTCGCCTTTAACGGCGCCGGCGGCATCCACGATTACGAACTCGCCCGCGTCGGCGCTACCACCGAGAGCGTCGCCCGCTACATCCGCAGCGGACAGTTCGGGCTCTGGCAAGAAACCGGCGAGCTCAACGATGTGATCGCACAAGCCGCCCGCGACGGGCAGGGCCTTGGTGAAGCCATCGGCGCGCATATCGAAGCTTCGTCGTTCGCGCACAAAGAACTCAGCGTCTTCGCCGCCGCCTACCGCCACGGCATCCCGGCCACGGTTCACGCGGGAGTCGGCTACGACATTCTCCACGAGCATCCCAACTTCGACGGCGCCGCCCTTGGCGCTTCGAGCTACCGGGACTTCCTCATCTTCGCCAAGTCCGTGGAGAATCTTGAAGGCGGCGTGCTCCTCAACTTCGGCTCCGCGATTATGGGCCCCGAGGTTTACCTGAAGGCCCTGGCCATGGCTCGCAACGTTGCGCACCAAGAAGGCCGTGAGATTCGCAACTTTACAACCGCCGTCTTCGATTTGGTCCCCATCCAAGGCGACTTCCGCCAAGAGCTTCCGAAGAGCGACCCCGGCTACTACTTCCGCCCGCAGAAAACGATCCTCGTGCGTACCGTCGCCGAAGGCGGTGAAAGTTACTACTTCCGCGGCAATCATCGCGCCACGCTTCCCGCGCTTTGGAGACTTCTCTCATGACCGCGCACGAGATTCTGGCCAAGCTCCCCGACCGCAATATCCTTGTCGTCGGCGACATCTGCCTCGACCGTTGGACCTACTACGACCCTTCCGCCGCGGAACCCTCGCGGGAAACCGGCTTGCCGCGCATCGGTGTCGTTAAGGTGGATTCCACCGCCGGAGCCGCTGGCACGATCGCTAACAATCTCTCCGACCTCGGCGTCGGCCGCGTCGCCCTGTTGGGCGTCGTCGGCGAGGACGCCCACGGCGACGAACTCTTCCGTTGCCTTGCCAAGCGCGACATCGGCGTCGATCTTGTCATTCACAGCGGCGGTGTCCAAACTTTTACCTACGTCAAACACATCAATCTCGACACGGGCATCGAGGATTTGCCCCGCGTCGATTACATCAACACGCGCCCGCTTCCCGCTTTCCTCGACGCTCAGATGGTCCAGAACGTCGACTCCTTCGCGCATCTCTTCGACGCCGTCATCGTTTGCGACCAAGCCGAGACGAACTCGGGTGGCGTCATCACCGCGAACGTCCGCGCCGCTTTGGCGCGCTTCGCCAGCGCCCATCCAAACAAGGTTCTCTGGGTGGACTCCCGCAGCCGCGCGGAACACTTTCGCAATGTCTACTTGAAGCCCAACGAGCAAGAGGCCCGCGAGGCGTCGCTGCGTCTTCTGGGCAAGGACGATCCCGCCGCGTTCGCGCGCACGCTGGAACTCCGCGCGCTGGTCGTCACGCAGGGCGAGCGCGGCGTGCAGTGCTACGAGCCTCATGCCTCGACGCGCCACATCTCCGCGCCTCCCGTGGACAACATCGTTGACATCTGCGGCGCCGGCGACAGCTTCTCGGCGGGCGCCGTCGGCGCTCTTGCGAGCGGCGCACGGCTTGATGACGCTTTGGCCTTCGGCGGGCTCGTCGCCAGCATTACGATCACGAAGAAAGGCACCGGCACCGCGCACCCCGAAGAGGTCCGCGCCGCCGCCCGGCGTCACGGCGTGCTTGCCTAGCCGATGAATACCTTAGCCATTGACGTTGGCGGCACCAAGTTCACGCTTGCCTTGTTTGAAGGCGACCGGATGATCTTGCGCGAATCGCGCGCGACCGATCGCGACGGCGGCCCCGGCGCGATGCTGGCCTCCATCGAAACCATCGTTTCCGGTTGGCGCGAGCAACATAAGATCGACCGCTGCGGCATCGGCTTCGGCGGTCCCGTGGACTTCGCCCGCCAAGCTGTCTTTCTTTCCACGCATGTCGCCGGCTGGGACGCTCACCCGCTGGTCGAAAGCATCGAACGCATCTCGGGCGCACCCGCCATCATGGATAACGACGCCAATGTGGGCGCGTTGGGCGAAGGTATGCATGGCGCGGGCCGCGGCGAGCGTCCCCTCTTCTATATGACGCTATCGACGGGCATCGGCGGCGGCATTCTGACTGAGCATGGCGTCTTCCGCGGTGCCGATTCCTATGCCGGCGAACTCGGACACCTCACCATCCGTCCCGATGGCCCTGATTGCCTTTGCGGCTCGAACGGTTGCTTTGAACGCCTCTGTTGCGGCCTGTGGCTCGAGCGCGACCACGGCGCGCCCGCGCATGTCTTGCTTGAGGACCCCGCGTTCGTGGAACATTATGTAGCCGATCTTGCGCTTGGACTGAAAGCCGCTATCATGCTGCTAAATCCCGCCCGCATCGTTATTGGCGGCGGCATTTCGAAGGCCGGCCCCAAACTATTCGATCCCCTGCGCCGCGAACTCCGCCGCCGCATCACGGATTGGTCCCGCGCCCGCATCGACGTTGTCCCCGCCGCGCTCGGCGACGATAGCGTCCTCTACGGCGCGCTTGAACTCGCGAAAGAGAAATTACCATGACATTCACCGAAAGCTACCGCGATAAACTCATCGCCACCTTGAACGCGCTCGACCTCAAGAAGGTCGACGAGGCCTACTCTTGGATGCGCGACGCCCGCGCCCAAGGCCGCACGATTTTTCTGACCGGCAACGGCGGCAGCGCCGCCAGCGCCTCGCACTTCGTTTGCGACATGTTGAAAGGCGCGAGTTTTCAGAGGAAGGAGCGCTTCCGCATCATGTCGCTCCACGACAACATGCCGACGCTCACCGCCTATTCGAACGACGTCGACTACCACGACGCCGCGCTGGAACAACTGAAGAACTTCGCCCAACCCGGCGACATCTTGATCGCGATCTCCGGCTCCGGCAATTCCCCGAACGTGCTCCGCGCGATGGAATACGCCAATGCGAATGGACTCAAGACGATCGCGTTGAGTGGCCGCGGCGGAGGAAAACTTTCGCCTCTCGCCCAACTGGACATCCATACGAGCGAGGAGCACATGGGCCGCATCGAAGACGCCCACATGATCGCGCTTCACATGATCTGCTACCGCTTCATGGAAGAGGGTTAAGCGATTCGCCTCACGATCCTCCACGCCTCTCGAGCCGCCGTGGACCCGGTGGCCGAGTACTATGCTGCCCAGCGTCCTGATTGGCGGGTCACGAATATCCTCGACGATGGGATCATGCGGCTTCTGCGGGACCGCGCTTGGGATGATGCCGTGGCGCGGCTGGAGCGTTGGGCCGCGGAATGCGCCGGCGCTTATGGGCAGGACGCCGTGATGGTTACATGTTCCGCTTTGCCTGTCGCATCCTTGCTGGAACTGAAGGCCCGTGTGGGTGTGCCGCTCATCAAGATCGATGAGCCGATGGCTCAGGAGGCCGTGCGGCGGGCGGATCGCATTGGCGTTTTGTCCACTTTTCCGGCGACGCGGGAGACGACCAACGAGCTTCTGCGCTGGGCGGCGGGGGATCGGAAGATCGAGATCGTGGAGGAACTCGAGGCGGAGGCGCTGACGGCGCTGCTCGCGGGCAACGTGGCCAAGCATGATGAAATAGTGCTCGCCGCCGTCGAACGTTTTCGTGGGTGTGTGGAGGTGCTGGTGCTAGCTCAAGTGTCGATGGCGAGATTGGCTAAGGACATTGAGGGGCGTCTCGGCATTCCGGTGCTGGAGAGTCTCTCGACGAGTTTGGCGCATCTAGGAGCGAACGAATGACGCGACGCGAGGTCTTGGCCACAGTGGCCGCGGCGATTGAAGGTGGGCGCTGGGAGCGCGCGGAGGCACTGCTACGCAAAGCGGCGGAGGAGAAGATGCCGCGCGCGATGTCCTTTTACTATGCCGAGGGCACGAGCGTGCTGAGCCGTAGTTTCGGCGAGGCGAAGACGGATTCGAAGTTCTTGATCGCTTCGATTAGCAAGCCCATGACGGTGGCGGGCTTGATGTGGCTGGTGGACCGCAAGAAGGTTGGCCTCGACGATCCGGTGTCGAAGTACTTGCCGGAATTCAATGGCGGGGAGCGCGGCAACGTGTTGGTACGGCATTTGCTGTCGCACACTTGCGGGTTGCCGGATATGCTGCCCGATAACACGGCGTTGCGGCAAAGGAACGCGCCGCTGAGCGAGTATGTGGCGCTGGCGATGAAGACGCCTCTCCTGTTCGCGCCGGGGACGAAGTGGAGCTATTCGAGCACGGGGATCTTGCTCGCTTCCGAGATCGCGCGTCGTGCCGATGGGCGGCCCATCGCGAAGCTGCTCGAAGAGGAGATCTACATGCCCTTGGGTATGCGGAATACGGCGATGGGCTTGGGGCGATTCCGGTTGGACGAAGTCGTGCGCTCGCAGACGGCGCACGCGCCCGCGGATCTTGGCGGCTCGGGCGACACGAAGACGTGGGATTGGAATAGCGCCTACTGGCGCGGGTTGGGCGCGCCGTGGGGCGGCGCGCATTCGACGGCCGAGGATGTCGCGAAGTTCTTGCGGGCTTTCTTGGAGCCTAAGGAGAAGCCGCTCTCGCGGGAGTCGGCGGCCGCGATGGTGCGGAATCAGAATCCGGCGGGAGTGGCGGCTTACGGGTTTGGCTTCTCCGTGGGGTCACGCTTGAGCCAAGGCTTGCCGCCGGAGGCCTTCGGCCATGGCGGATCGACGGGCACGCTGTGCTGGGCGAGTCCCGCGAAACGCTCCATGTTCGTGCTGCTCACCTCGCTCCCGGACGTGGTGGCGCGGAAGCGGATTATTCAGCCGGTCTCGCAGATCTTCTCGGCCTAGATTCCGAAGGCTCTTGCCAAGCGGTATGTTCTAAAGTATGATTCAAACATACGTATGAATGAAGCGACCGTTCGCGACACTAAAGACCGCATTCTCGACGCCGCGGAAGTTTTGGTGGCGGGGCAGGGGGTCTACGGCACTTCGCTGCGGCAGATCACGGCGAACGCCCAAGTGAACTTGGCGGCGGTGAACTATCACTTCCAGTCGAAGGACGATTTGATGCTGGCGATCTACCGCCGGCGCATTCAGCCGGTGAACGAGGAGCGCCTGGCGCTGCTCGACGAGTTGGAGGCCACGTACGGGAGTTCAGCGGCGCCGCTCGACGAAGTGTTGCGCGCCTTCGTCGAGCCGGTGCTCAATCTTTCGATCAAAATGTCCAAGGCCGGAATCCCCATCGGCGGGATGCTCGGCCGCCTTTACACGGAGCCGTTTTCGGAGTCCATGCAAGGGCTGATGGGCGAGATGGCGACGGTGGCGCAGCGGTTTTCGAAGGCATTCCGGAAGGCGGCGCCGCAGCTATCCGAACAGGAAGTCCATTGGCGCCTTTGGTTCACGATCGGGATCATCGCGCATACGGTGGGCGCGGCGGACAAATTGAAGTGGATGAGCCGGGGCGCTTGCGACCCGGACAACCGCGCGCAGGTGCTGAGACAAATCGTGGCCTTCGCTAAGGCCGGTTGGGAGGCTCCGAAAGCGAAATGAAATGGATACTGTTCTCGCTCGCCACCGCGAGCCTGTGGGGGCAAGCGATGCCCTTGAGTTTGGAAAAGGCCGTTGAAATTGCGGTGGCCCCGAATGGGAATCTGAAGTTGGCGATCGTGCGCGAGACGATTGCAATCGCGGAAGAGCGAGAGAAGCAGGCTCGCGCGGCGCTGCTGCCGCAGGTGGATGGGGCGATCAGCGCGGCAAGCCAAACCAGGAACCTAGCCGCTTTTGGATTCCAAGTGCGCGTGCCCGGCGTCAGCATCCCCTCGTTTGTGGGGCCCTTTACGGTAGTCGACTATCGCGCGACGGCTTCGCAAAGCATTTTGGACCTGGCTTCGATCCGAAGGCTCTCGGCGGCGAAGATGCAGAAGCAGGCGGCGGAGGCCGAAGCCAGAGCCGCGCGCGAGGCGATAATTGCGCAGGTGGCGCGGCTGTACACTTTGGCGTTGCGCGCGGAGGCCGCCGTATCGGCCGCGGAGGCGAATCTGAAGTTGGCCGAACGCCTTCTGGCTTTAGCAAGGGGGCAAAAAGAAGCGGGAACGGGGACGGGCCTCGAGGTAACGCGGGCACAAGCGGAGCAGGAGAATAGCCGCCAACGCCTTCTCGACGCGAACAACCGCATGCGCCGGGCGCACTACGAATTGCAGCGCGGCATCGGGATGGACTTGTCGCAACGCGTCGAACTGAGCTCACGTGTTAACGATGGGAGCGAAGCGGCGCCCGATGAGGCCGAGACTTTGCGTGTGGCCTTGGAACGGCGTCCCGACCTTTTGGCTCAAGCGCGGCGGAGGAACGCGAGTGAGATGCAGGTGCGCAGCGTCGCGGCGGAGCGCTTTCCTAGTCTCGCCGCGTCCGGAGATTATGGATCAATTGGAGATGGCGTGTCGCAATTGCCGACGCGCTCGATTGGCGTCGGCATGCGCATTCCGGTCTTCGACGGCGGCCGGCGCGAAGCGCGGAAAGCCGAGGCCGGGATCGCCGCGCGGCAGGAACGTTTGCGCGAACAGGATCTGCGGGGGCAGGTGGAGCTTGAAGTGAGGACGTCGCTCGATAACTGGCGCAGTTCGAAGGAGCAGATCGATGTGGCGCGCCTGGGATTGCAACTGGCTGAGGAAGAGTTGCAACACGCGGAACGGCGCTTTGCCGCGGGCGTGGCGATCAACGTGGAACTGAACGACGCGCAGTCGCGCTTGGAGCGGGCGCGGGACAACCATTTGAACGCTCTTTATCAATTCAATCTGGCGCGCATCGACGTGGCGGCCGCGGCCGGTGGCATCGAAGAAGCCGTGAAAGGACTGGCGAAATGAAGAGACGCATCCTGATCGCGGTGGGTTTGTTGGCGGCGGGCGGCGCATACTACGCCTGGACTCGCACGCGCGCCGAAGATCCGAATCTGATCCGGCTCAGCGGGAACATCGAGTTTCTCAAGGTCGATATAGCCTTCAAAACGGCGGGGCGGCTGGTGGAGTTGAAGGTGGATGAAGGTTCGAATGTGAGCAAGGGTTTGTTGCTGGCGCGGCTCGACACGGATCAACTGCAGCAGATGCGAGGAAGGGATCAGGCGGGCGTAACGGTGGCGCAATCGAACTTAGAGCAGATGCGGACGGCGATTCGTTTTCAGAAAGAGGCGGTGGCGTCGGAGACGGCTTTGCGGGAGAGCGAGATCCGGCAGGCTAAGGCGAAGCTGCAGGAACTGCTCGATGGCGCCCGGCCGCAGGAGTTGCAGCAGGCACAGGCCGGGGTCGCCGACCTCGAAGCGCAGCGGAAGTTGGCCCAGGCGGATTTCGAACGCGGGCAGAAGCTAATCGCGAAGGAGGACATAAGCCAGGCGCAGTTTGACCAGCTTCGCGTGCGCGTCGACTCGGTGTCTGCGCAGCTACGTATCGCGCAGGAGCGGCTGGCGCTTTTGCGTGAAGGCCCACGCAAGACCGATATCGAAGCCGCGCAGGCCGCGGTGGGACGCGCGGAGGCGGCGCTGCGGATGACCGAGGCGCAACGGCTGGATATCTTGCGCAAAGAACAGAATCTAACCGCGCGAGGCGCCGATATCGAGAGGGCGAAGGCGGGGCTCGGCATTGTGGAAACGCAGCTCTCCGATTCGCAGGTGCAGTCGCCGATCGACGGCGTGGTGATGGTGAAGAGCGCGGATCCGGGTGAGATCCTCGCGGCCGGGACTTCGATTCTGACGCTGGGTGATATCGATCATCCCTGGCTGCGCGCTTACATTCCGCAGCAACGGCTGGGGCAGATCAAGTTGGGCGTGCCGGTGAAGATCTTCTCGGACTCGTATCCGGGCAAAGCGTACAACGGCAAGATCTCGTTCATTGCGAGTGAAGCGGAGTTTACGCCGAAGCAGATTCAGACCGACGAGGAACGCGTCAAGTTGGTCTATCGCATCAAGGTGGAGGTGGAGAATCCGAATCGCGAGTTGAAGTTGAATATGCCCGTGACGGCGGAGATTCGCTTGTGAGCGGCTTCGCGCGGCAGGCCGTGGGTGGCGAGGTCTTTGGCGCGGCGGAGATTCGTTTATGAGTGAGGCGCCGGCGTTGCGCGTGAGCGGTCTCGCGCGGCGCTTCGGCGATGTGGAGGCCGTGCGCGGCGTTAGCTTCGAAGTGGCGCGCGGTGAAGTGTTTGGCCTGGTCGGGCCGGATGGCGCGGGGAAGACGACGACGTTGCGGATGTTGTGCGGGTTGGTGGATCCAGACGCGGGTGGGAGGGAAGTTTGCGGCCTATCGGTGGTGGAGAAGCCCGATGAGGTGCGCGATCGCATCGGCTACATGGCGCAGAAGTTCGGTCTTTACGCCGATCTGAGCGTGGACGAGAACATGGATTTCTACGCCGATCTCTTCGGCGTTCCGGAGGCGGAGCTTGCGCCCTTGAAGGGGCGGCTGCTGGAGATGACGCGCATGACGCCGTTTCGCGCGCGCGCCGCGGGCAAGCTGTCTGGCGGGATGAAGCAGAAGTTGTCGCTGATGTGCACGCTGCTGCATAAACCGGAGTTGCTCATTCTGGATGAGCCTACGAATGGCGTCGATCCTTTGAGCCGCCGGGATTTTTGGTTGATCTTGGAGGAGCTGGTGCGCGAGGGGATGAGCGTGCTGGTGGCGACGGCATATCTGGACGAAGCGGAGCGCTGCCATCGCGTGGGGATGATGTTTCAGGGGCAATTGATCTTGGCCGATACTCCGGGGGCGCTGCGGGACAGTCTACCGGAGGCCTGCTATGCGGTTCGCGGGGAAGCTCTGCGAGAGGCGCAAGAGAAGTTGCGCGAGGCTCCCGAGGTTGCGGACGCGCAGTTGAGCGGCGCGGAGTTGCACGTGCTGTTGCGTCCGGGTGCTACTACGCGGGCCTTGGAGGTTCTAGGCAGACCGTTCGAACGCATCCGCCCGCGGCTCGAGGATGTCTTGATCGCCGAGATTCGAAGACAGAGCGCGAGGGCCGCATGAGTGAAGCGGCGGTCTCGATTTCCAAGCTGACGAAGCGCTTCGGCGCTTTCGTTGCGGTGGACGATCTGAACTTGGACGTGCAGCCCGGGGAGATCTTCGGATTCCTCGGACCCAATGGGGCGGGGAAGAGCACGACCATTCGCATCCTCTGCGGACTGCTCGCGCCGACCGAGGGCGCGGCTCGTGTAGCGGGCTTTGATGTCGGGACGCAACCCGAGCTGGTGCGCGCGAATATCGGGTACATGTCGCAGAAGTTCTCTCTCTACGACGATTTGCGCGTCGATGAGAATCTCGATTTCTTCGCGGGCATTTATGGCGTGCCGGTGGAAGCGCGGGAAGGTCGCAAGCGGCGGGCGCTGGAGATCGCGCAACTGGCGGGCAGGGAGTCCGCGATGACGCGCGATCTGCCGGGGGGACTCAAGCAGCGGTTGGCATTGGGTTGCGCGATATTGCACGAGCCGCCGATTTTGTTCTTGGACGAGCCGACGAGCGGTGTGGACCCGATCGCGCGGCGCTCCTTTTGGGACTTGATCTACCAGTTGAGCGAAGCGGGACAGACGGTCTTCGTGACGACGCACTACATGGACGAGGCGGAGTACTGCCATCGCGTCTGCTTACTATACGGCGGCCGGAACATCGCGTTGGGATCGCCCTCTGAGTTGAAGGCCAGTTACGGATTGCCGAGTATGGAGCAAGTCTTCATATCGAGCATCGAGCGCGAAGCGGAGGCGGCGAAGAGCTAACATGAACGGGCTCAGTTGGCGGCGTACGCGGGCGATGGCTTATAAGGAAGTGCTGCACATCGTGCGCGACCCGCGCAGCTTGTATATGGCGTTGGCTTTGCCCGTGCTGTTGCTCTTGCTCTTCGGCTACGCGTTGAGCCTGGACGTGGATCAGGTGCCGGCGATCATGTACGATCTCGACCGCAGCGCCGAATCGCGTGACCTGGTGGAACGGTTTCGGGGCAGCCGTTACTTCCAGGTAGTCGAGGTGGCCGCGGCGCCTTCCGATGTCGATTTCGCCCTCAATCGCGGCAAGGCGCTTATCGGCGTGGTGCTGCTCGCGGGCTTCGGGGGCGATATCCGCGGCGGGCGTGAAGCGAAGGTGCAACTGCTTCTCGACGGCAGCGACTCGAATACGGCCAACATCGCTTTGGGCTACGCGCAGAGCTTGGTGCTGCTCTTCGGCGCGGAGAAACGACGCGAGGCGGCCGAGCGGCTCGGCGCTCCCAAGATGCCCGGCATCGATCCGCGCATTCGGGTGGTCTTCAATAGCGATATGAAGAGCCGCAATTACATTGTGCCCGGCCTAATCGCGGTGATTCTAATGATTGTCGCTTCCGTGTTGACTAGCTTGTGCGTCGCGCGCGAGTGGGAGAGCGGCACGATGGAGCAACTGCTTTCGACGCCGCTGCGGCCAGCGGAGTTCTTGGTCGGCAAGCTTGCGGCGTACTTCGCGGTTGGCATGATCGACATGGTGATCGCGATCGTGACGGCGCTGGCGCTCTTCGAGGTGCCGCTGCGCGGAAGCCCGCTTTTTCTCGTCGTCAGTTCCGCGCTCTTCTGCTTCGGGGCGCTTTGCTGGGGCATTATGTTGTCCACGGTAACGCGCAATCAGTTGGTGGCCTATCAGCTGAGCATGCTGTCGAGCTTCTTGCCGGCCTTCCTGCTGAGTGGATTCATCTATTCGCTGGAGAACATGCCGCGCGGGATTCAGCTCGTCTCGCAGATCGTGCCGGCGCGCTACTTCGTGACGATTCTGAAGGGGATTTTCCTGAAGGGCATTGGGATTCAGTTGTTGTGGCTGGAAGCGTTGGCGTTGCTTGCGTACGGCGTGCTGGTGTTCTTGCTGGCCCGCGCGAAGATGCGGCAGAAAGTGGCGTGAAGGATGTGGCCGCGTATTCTGGAAATCGTACGTAAAGAACTCAAGCAGACCCTGCGGGAGCCACGAATGCGCGCAACGCTGATCGTGCCGCCCATCGTGCAAATGCTGGTCTTCGGCTTTGCGGTGAATCTCGACGTTGAGCACGTGAAGATGGTTTGGAGCGATCTCGATGGCGGACCGGCGGCTCGGGAGTTGCTAGCGGCGTTCGAAGGCTCGGGGCGCTTTAGCGTGGCTCTGGCGACGCAGGACGAGGGCTTGGCGCAGCGTGCTTTGGATCGGAGCGAAGTGGACACGGTAGTGAGGGTGCTGCCGGGATTCTCCGCCGATATCGACCGTGGCCGCGAGACGGCGGTGCAGATTCTGGTGGACGGCAGTAACTCAAATACGGCGAACCTGGTGTCGGCGCAGTGCAGCCAGATCGTGGCGCGCTTTTCGCAAGAGCAGACGGCGGCGTTGCAGAAACGAAAGATGGTGGGTCGCGCGACCGACGCGCCCGTCTCGTTGCGCTTGCCCGCCGTGGTTCCCGAGGCGCGCGCGTGGTTCAACCCGGATCTACGCAGCCGCCGTTATTTCGTGCCGGGCATTCTGGTGAACATCATCATGCTGGTGACGCTTACGCTCACATCGATGGCGATCGTGCGGGAGAAAGAACTCGGCACGATGGAGCAGTTGATGGTGACGCCGATCCGCCCGGCGGAGTTGATCGTGGGCAAGACGCTGCCCTTCGCGCTGATCGGCATCGCTCAATTGCTGCTGATCACGACGATTGCGATTCTGGTTTTCGACATTCCCTTGCGGGGCAGCGCGGCCGTTCTGTTTCTGACGAGCCTGCTCTTCATCGTTTGCACGTTAGGGCTTGGCCTGTTGATCTCGACGATCTCCGCGACGCAGCAACAGGCGATGATGACGACGTTGTTCGTGTTTCAGCCCTTCTTCATGCTGAGCGGCTTTAGCTTTCCGATCCGCAACATGCCGGAACTCGCGCAGTGGATTACCTATGTGAATCCGATGCGCTACTTCATGGAGATCGTGCGCGGGATCTTTCTGAAGGGCGTCGGGTTGGAGGTACTTTGGCCGCAGACGTTGGCGTTGGCCGTGCTGGGCACGGCGATATTGGGATTCAGCGTGATGCGTTTCCGGAAGCGATTAGACTAGGGCTAGATTCGCTAGATTCATGTTGGAGGACAAATGACGATGTCTCAAGATGCGGCGACTTGGACGCTTTCCTTGGCCATGGTCGCGGGCGGTTTGTGGGCCTTCCAGAAGCCGGCCGCGAGTGAACCGTTCCGGCCCTTGACCGGAGTGCGATTTATGGCGGAGATTGAAATCGAGAGGAACGGCGCCAGCGGCGCGAAGTCTTTCGAACGCGCGCGTTTCGCCTACCGTGAAGACGGGTCTTGGGTTCGCGAAACCGTTTCCGTAGACGGCGTTCCCGTCAACGCCCGAGTGATCTACAACGCGGCAACGAACGCCCGCCAGTCCGTGTCGGATAGCACAAAGTCCAAGACAACGTATCCGGGTATGGGAGGCGTCCTGAGGCCGTGCACCGAGGCGGCCAACGCACAGTTCATGGGGCTTCCGGTTTACGAGCGCACCGTCAAGAGCGGGCGGAAGGAGGCGATTCAGACGGTGGCGCCGTCATTGAATTGCCTGGTGCTGCAAGAGAAGGTCTTCGACGTGAACGGCGGCGAACGCCGGCTCTTCCAGGAATCGCGGGTTGTTTCGATCAATCGCGATGATGTGCCCGAGGCGCTTTTTGAGGCGCCGACGGACTATGTCGAAAGATCGCCTTCCGAAGCTATCGCGCTTGAGGATGCGGTTCACGGCCGGACTTGCGCCGAGTGTGAGATCAGAACGAACAAAAAGCTCGACGAAGTGTACTCGAAGAGCCATCGCCGCTAGGTTGTCGCTTAACGGTCGCTGGCTTGGCGCTTGTAGGGTTCGCGGACGTACTTGGCGGCCTCTTCGAGCGCACCCTGCGTGTTGTCCTTAGTGCGGATGGCTTGGTTGTATTCGCTGACGGCGCGTTCGCGTTGGCCGGTGACGTCGAAGATCTTGCCCAGGTTGATGTGGGACCAGACTTCGGTCCACTTCGGTTCGAGGTCGCCGTTCAGGACTTCGCGGAATTCGTTGGCGGCGGATTGGTAGCTGTTCTGCAGGAATAACAATTCCGCTACGCGGTAGTGCGCTAGCGAGCTGTTGCGGTTTACTTCGAGAGCTTTCTGGTATTCCTTCAGCGCCTCAGTGAATTCGCTCACCTCGGCGAACTGCTCGCCCTTACGGATGGCGACGGCGACGCGGACTTGGTCGTCATAGCGCAGCACGTTCATATCGGGATCGAGCGTGACGCTCTTCGGCTTGCCGAAGGTATCGACGCTGAACTCGCTGGCGGTGCCGACGACTTCGACGGTCTTTTCTTCGGGGTTGCCTTCGGTTTCGATCTTGAGCTTGACGGGCATGCGGAAGGTGTCGAGGTCTTGCGTCACTTTGCCGACGAGACGGAAGCCCTTGGACGTACGGAATACCGTGTAGGTGAGCTTGAACTCGGGCGCGCCGGAGGATTCGATCCACTGGATGAAGAAGTAGCTAAGGTCGCCGCCGTGGACCTGCTCCATGACGCGGCGGAAATCGCCGGTGGAGACTTGCTTGCCCGCGTAGGTCTGAGCGAACTGCTTGAGGCCAGCGGCGAATTTATCGCGGCCGACGATGGTGCGGAGCATGTTCAGCACGGCCGAGCCTTTGCCGGCGGTCGCGGCCCAGAACTCGGGGGAATAGTCTTCGTAGCGGGAAGCTTGGATGAGCGGCGGATCGGGTTGCGTCAAGGCTTCGACATAGACGTCGCGCATTTCGAGTTCGAGGCCACTCGGGCCGCTGGCCGACTCGACATAGAGCGCTTCGGAATAGCGCGCGAGGCCGTTGATGAGCCAGATGTGATTGCGGGTGAGAGGCGAGACCAAGCCGCCCCACCATTGCCGCGAGACTTGGTTGACGATCAAGCGCTGGTTGGGCTCGGCGCTCAGCGAAGACGGGCTGAAGTAGATCACGCCGGGCGCGGAGTAGCCGTTGGGGAAGCCCTTGAAGGTTTCGACGAGGGTGAGGTTCACGCTGGGCGGCTTGCCGTTTAGATCCGAGAGAAAATTCATCGCCTTCGAGATCATTTCGGCGGTGGGTTTGGCGACGTTGGGGGTGCGGAAAAAGGTGCGCGAGGTAACGCCTTCGACGCTGACGCTTTCGGGCGCGGCGGCGGCGCGGACGACGGCGAAGCTGCCGTGGATCGCGGGTTGGGCGTTGGTGAATTTGTAGACGGCCTTGGCCGCTTCGTCGCTCTTCAAGTCAACGCCACCGCTGACGACGCGATAGTCGGCCGGGACGCTGACGTTGAGGTTCATCGTGTACCGGTCCGAGGTGTATTCGTTGACGGGGAACCAGCGCGCGGGATAGAGGAAGACGGCGCCGTCGTTTTCGATACCGGCGAAACGGATGCCGTAGATGGGGCTTTCTTCGCGGCCATCGAAGCGGCCATCGTATTCGAAGGTGACGGTGGCGGTCTCGCCCTTGGCGAGGGGGCTTGAGAGGTTCAGCCGATATTTAAAATCGCCGACCTTGGCGAAGGAGAGGGCGTTGCCTTTGTCGTCGTTGACCGACGAAATGCGCAGGGCGTCGTTGAAATCGAAGTCGGCGGTGGTGATGCGGTCGTCGACGGCGGTGAAGCGGACTTTGGCCTTGGCGGAGATGGCTTGATTGGCGGGCAAGAGCTGCGCGTCGATGTCGTAGTGAACGACGTCGACGCGGTTGCGCGCGGTTTGGGTGAAGGCGGCAGTGGCGCAGAGCAGAATGGCCGCGGCGCGGCTAAGCATTGGTTGGCGGTTCATCGAGGATCTCATCTACGATACGGGCGGCGACTTGGAATGGATCGGCGTCGCTCTTGAGCTTGGCCGCCACTTCCGCAAGTCCCTTCTTCATTTCTATTGTCTCGGTTTCTTGAGTGAGAAGTCTGAGCGCGGCGGCGGCGATGTTTTCGCCGGTCATTCGCTCCTGGATGAGTTCGGGAATCACGGCGCGGCCGGCGACGAGATTCACCATGGTGTAGAAGGGCACATCGACCAGGAATTTGCCGATCAACCAACTCAATCCAGTGACCCGGTAGAAGCTCACGGTGGGCGTCCCGAGCAGGGCGGCTTCCATCGTTACAGTGCCGCTGGCCGCTAGAGCTAAATCACAGTGTGCCAATATGTCCCAGGTCTCTCCTTCAATCACATGGATGGCTCGCGGAGCGAAATGGTTATCAAAAAATGCGCGGCCGATGCTAGGAGGAGTGCCCAGAACGAATTGTAAATTCAGGCTTTGGCGCAGGCGGGCAATGGCGTCGCGCAGGGCAGGGAGGTGGCGGAGGATCTCGCCGCGGCGGCTGCCGGGTAACACGGCGACGCCGGGAATCGTGGGGTCGAGCCCGTGGGCGGCGAAGAATTCGGCTTTGGTATGTTTGGCGCGGATGTGCCTGGCCATCGCGTGGCCGATGTAAGTTGTCGGCACACCGCGATCCGAGAACCATTTTTCTTCGAAGGGGAAGATGCAGAGGAGGCGGCGCAGATCGCGGCGCATTTGTTTGGTGCGGCCTTGGCGCCAGGCCCAGGCTTGGGGCGCGACGAGATAAACGACGGGCACGCCCATGCGCTTCAGGTGTTTGGCGACGCGGAGGTGGAAATCCGGCGCGTCGGTGAGGATCGCGAGATCGGGCTTTTCCTCGCGGGCGGTGACGAGGAGTTTCTTGTATTCGCGATAGATACCGGGCAGGTGGCTGACGACTTCGACGAGGCCGACGACGCCTAGCTTGCCAGCGTCCATGACGGGCCGTACGCCCGCCGCGAGCATTTTCGGCTGCGCGCAGCCGAAGAATTCGAGGTCTGGGCGCCTTGCCTTGAGCGCGTCCACCAGGCCCGCGGCGTAGAAGTCGCCTGAAGCCTCGGCGGCGGAAATCAGTATCTTCCGTATTCTTTTCGCTGGCAAGACCTTCAGGTTAACCCGCCCGGGCGCGAGAATCGCCCGCGCTATCCTAGAGGCAGTCGATGACCCTGGTTTTGCCGCAGAAGTTGCCCGTTCGCGCGTTCGCCGAACGATTCCAAAAGGAAATGAAGCCGCTCAGCGAGAAGTTCTCTTTCTTCTCCGCCGGGCTTAAGTTCAACGAGGAAGACGAGAAGGAGTTCATCTACGACCCCGTCGAGAGCTTGCCGCCGATGGTGCGCGAGCTGTTGCCGGATATCTCGATTGTGCTGGTGCCGCAGTTAGAGGCGACAGGCGAGGCGACGAACGCGGACGTGGATGTGGTGCTGGAATCCACAGTTGCCGAGGAAGACGAGAAGGCCGCGAAGCAGCGGATTTGGCAGAACGAAACGCAACTGGGCGACAGCATCGTGCTCACCTTCGCGGTGAGCGGTTGCGATAGCGGCGAGTATCACTACCGGCTATTTCACGCGATCGCGACGAAGGTGGCCGAGCGGGCGAAGCCGGACTTTTGGAAGGGCTATCAGGAATTGTTGCGCGATGAGTTGCGGCGCAAGGTGCATGGGGAAGTGGACGAGGATAGCTGGAAGGCGAAGGACTCGTTGCTGGCGGCGACGCTCGCGCCTTGGCGGCAATCGCGGAGTTTCGATCACTATGCGCGGGTTTCGTTGATCGATTCGCTGACGCTCTACTTACACGGGTTGTGCTGCGATATCGACGTGGAGCCGGGCCCGCGGCAGATCCAGAGCAGGGAATTGCGCAAACGTCTCGAATGGCTTTACGCGAATGTGGGTGCGCCGGAGAATTACGCGATTCTGCCGGAGCAGAAGCGCAAGAAAAATTAGTCGCCTGCGTCTTCAGTCACCAGTGGCGATTAGGATGTCCACCCAAAAGCCGCGCTGTTCGTAGCCGACCAGATGGCGGAAGCCGTGGAGTCTATCGATTTGCCCTTGGCGGAGATCGCGGGGCATTTCGAAGAAGCGGTCGATGAGCCAGCGGGCGGGGGGCCAGGAGAGCAGGCTGAGCGAAGGTTGCCAACTGCGCGAGTAGACGATGAGGATTTCGCCGTGGCGCCAATCGAGCGATTCTAGGGACTCGATACTGCTTTCGTGGATCTCGCGCACGAACTCGTGCCGGCGCTGGACGTAGCCGAGGTAGGGCTTCTCAAGTGCGTCGCTGAGTGGCCACGTGGTGGTGATGCGGCGGTCGCTCAGTTTCGCTTCCACTAATCCGGCGGCGTTGCGTTGCATCTCGACGAGGTCGACCATGGCGAGATTATTTTCGAGTGCGTAGGGCCAAGGCATGTTGATGAAGAGGCAGGCGAGCATTCCCGCGACCGTTACGCCGAGCACGGCGTAGCGGAGCTTCGTGTGCATCACGGAGAGACCCGCCGCGAAGGCCGCCGCGACTACGGGCATCACGGGGAGCAGATAGCGTTCGAGAACCGCGCCGCCCGTTACAGAAACGCCAAGCGTGTACAGACCGGAGGCCCAGAGGATGGGGCGCCAAAGCGGATCAAAACGCAGGCGGGAAGCGCCCCAGAGCAGGCAGATGGTGGGGAGCAGGTGGAAGTTTTCCACGAACAGGAAAGAGATTCGGCGCAGGAGCGCGTAGGCGAGGCGCACGGGATGTAGAGGATAGACGAGGTTGTAGCGCGAGTACTCTCCGTCGCCGAAGGCGAAGCCGGTCTTGAGTTGGAGGAAGAGGAACCAGTTGGCGAGGAGTAGTAACGGCAGCCCCGCGAGTAGCGCGGCGAAGCGGCGGTGGCCTTTGCGCCAGGAGAAGAAGGCAAGGACGATTGGCACGGTGAGCGCGGTTTCCTTGAAGGCCACCGCGCCCAAGGCGCAGAGTACGGCGCTGCGTTCCATACCTCGCGTGTAGGCGACGAAGAGAGCGGTGAGGAAGAGGGCGCTCGGAAGATCTAGCTGCGCCATCATGCTTTGGGTGTAAATCAAGGGATGGGCGGCCAAGAGAATCGCGGCGGAAAAAGCGGGCGCTCCGGGGGAGCCGCGCAGGAGTTCGACGGCGAGAAGGAACGCGGCGCAGAGGTACGCGGCGCCGATTAAGAGCATGAGGCCACGGGTCATTTCAATGCTGTAGCCGAAGACTTTCCAGGTGAGCGCGAGGATGATGGGCAGACCGGGCGTGTGCGAGTTGGGCAGCGCGGATTCGGGGATGATGAGGCCGCGGGTGTAGAGGTCCCAAGATTGCGAGATGAACTGCCCGGCTTCGTCCCAGAAGAAGGGGAGATCGAGGAGACGATAGTGGGTCGCGAAGAGGTAAGCGGCGAAGAGCGCGTAGCAGACTAGAATCGAGTACGCGCGCCGGTGCGACACTGGCGAAGTTTAGTTTACGGGGCCTTGGGGCGCGCCGGGTTCCAAGCGAATCTCGCCGAAGGTGGCTTCGTACTGCGCGAGGTTTTGGTTGAGCAAGTTCACGAGGGCCTTGGCCTGTTGGGGGCTCAAGTAGATGCCTTGGAAGTTTTGGATGTTCACGACGTCCGGCGAGGTCTGCGAGATGGTGCCGAACATCAGGAAGAAGTCCCACAGGCTCATGCGGACTTGCACGGAGTTTGCGTACTTTTCCTCATAGCCTTCCGTCTGACTGATATTCAGTTTCGGGGCATTGGAGGGGAACATATTGGGGGCTCGATTTTTGGGAGGGAGTGGCGGGGACGACGGGGCTCGAACCCGCGACCTTCGACGTGACAGGCCGACGCTCTAACCAACTGAGCTACGTCCCCGCAATCTGCCGGAGCTTTTAGAATAGCATCATTTTGGCGTGAAGGCACCGTCGGCGTGCAAGATGTATCGTTTTCCGCGCCACTGGATTTCGTTGCCGAAGAAGCCGGCGAGCCAGAAGGCGAAGCTGAGGAGGTCTTGGAACGGGAGTTGCCACAAATGTTTGGGCTTCCACTCCGCGCCGAGCACGCCTTGGGCGGTCGCGAAGGCGAGCGTGTAGCGCAGCATCAAGGCGATGGCGAGGAAAGCGGGGGCGAAGTTGGTGGCGGGCCAGGCGAGCAGAAAGATTGGAAGAGGGTTCGTGAAGAGTTGGCCAGTGTAACCGGCGGGGCGTGAGCGGCGCGTCGATCGGTTCCAGCGGAGGCGGTGTTCGAAGTTCTTCGCCATGGGTTCGGAGCCGATGCGGTGCTCGACTACACATTGGGAGAGGATCGAGTGCCAGGCCTTCGCGGTGACGCGCTTGCCGAGGACGAAGTCTTCGGCCAGATAGTTCTGGAAGGTTGGCCAGCCGCCTACGTCCGTGATTGCTTGCTTGCGCGCGGCGACGGTGGGACCGAGCGTGAAGCGCATGCCTTCGAGCATTCTCGCGACGAGGACGCCGGCGAGGAACTCCGTGTTCATACCGAGGGCTTCGAGTTCGCTCCAGAGGCTCGGGCCGCCGATGGCGCGATAGGGGCAGGTGGCGAGACCGAGCTTGGGGTCGGCGTGGAATTCGGCGGCGAGTTTTTGGAGGGTGTCGGGGGCGAGGCGGATGTCGGAGTCGGCCATGAGGAGCAGATCGTGCTGGGCAGCTTCGACGAGATGGTGGAGGCTCCAGACTTTCGCGTTGTGCCATGGGGGCGGGCCGACGATGAGAATTCGCGATGGGGTTTGCGGGAAGCGCGCGCGGAGGGATTCGACGATGGGGACCGCGGGGTCTTGGGGGTCAGCGACGGCGAAGATGATTTCGAAGGGGCCTGAGTATTGTTGCTCGAAGAAGCTGGCGAGGTTTTCTTCGAGGCCGAGGTCTGCGCCTTTGAGGGGCTTTAGAATGCTAAACGGCGGCGCTTCAGCGGGTGTCTGGAGCGGCGGAACGGATTGGTAGCGATACGTGGCTAGCAGTGCTAGGAAACAATAAACTACTGTTCCCGCAACCAGCAGCCACGCGAGCCAGATCATCTACTCCTCGCAAGTGCGCGAGTCGTTTTGTTCCTTGAGAAGCGCGATCACCTCGTCAACGCTCTTCGTGCCGAGGTCGGCCTTGCGCCGGTGCCGCAGCGCGACGGTGCCGGACTCGACTTCCTTGTCGCCCAACACCAGCATGTACGGAATCTTCTGTAATTGCGCTTCGCGAATCTTCATGCCGATCTTCTCGTTGCGCCCGTCGACTTCAAAGCGCAGCCCGGCGGCGCGGAATTTTTTGGCTAGCTCTTGCGCGTACTCTTCGGCGCGGCCCGTAACGGTGAGCGCGATCGCTTGCACCGGCGCAAGCCAGACGGGGAAGGCGCCGGCGTAGTGCTCAATCAAAATTCCAAAGAAGCGCTCGACGCTGCCGAACAAGGCGCGGTGGACCATGTAGGGCGTGTGCTTCTGGCCGTCCTCGGCGATGTAGCTCAACTGGAAGCGGCGCGGCAGGTTGAAGTCGAATTGCACGGTGGATAACTGCCACTTGCGGCCGATGGCGTCGACGAGTTTGACGTCGATCTTCGGGCCGTAGAAGGCGGCTTCGTCGGGCATCACTTTGACTTCGAGGCCGAGCTTTTCGACGGCGGACTTAAGCGCCTTCTCCGCGCTCTCCCACTCTTCGGGCGTGCCGACGTATTTATCGCTTTTGCCGCCATCCCAGGTGGACAGCTCCGCTTCGTACTTCTCGAAGCCAAAGGTCTTGAGCGTGTGGAAGGCGAATTCAAGACAGCCCATCACTTCACTCTCGAGCTGATCGGGCGTACAGAAGATATGGGCGTCGTCCTGGCAGAAACCGCGCACGCGCAGCAAGCCGTGCAAGGTGCCGGAACGTTCATAGCGGTAGACGGTGCCGAGTTCGCCCAAGCGCACGGGGAGATCGCGGTAACTGTACTGCTTGTTCGCGTAGATCAGGATGTGGCAGGGGCAGTTCATCGGCTTCAACTGGTAGCTCGCGTCGTCGAGCTCCATCGGGACGAACATGTTGTCGCCGTAGAAACCGGCGTGGCCGGAGACTTCCCAGAGTTGCCGGCGCGCGACGTGCGGCGTCACCACGAGCTGGTATCCGCGTTCCAGATACGCTTCGCGCATCCAGTCTTCCATGATCTTGCGGACGAGCGCGCCCTTGGGGTGGAAGAAGATCAGGCCGGGGCCGGCGAGTTCCTGGATGGAGATGAGGTCGAGTTCGCGGCCGACCTTGCGATGGTCGCGCTTCTTGGCCTCTTCGAGTTGCTTCAAGAACTCGTCTTGTTCCTTGGGCGTGTACCAGGCGGTGCCGTAAATGCGTTGGAGTTGCTGGCGCTTTTCGTCGCCCCGCCAGTAGGCGCCGGCGACGCTGAGGAGTTTGAAGGCCTTGATTTTTCTGGTGGAGGGCAGATGCGGGCCGCGGCAGAAGTCAATGAAGTTTGGCCCCAGGGTGTACTCGGTGAAGATGTCGCTGGCGCGTTCGGTGATGAGCTCCACTTTCATGGGCTCATTCATGGCGGTGTACTTGGCGATACCTTCGTCCTTGGGCATGAGCTTGCGTTCGAAGGTAAGGTCGCGGTCGCGAATCTCGGCCATTTTCGCTTCGAGCTTTTCGAGGTCTTCGCTGCTGAAGGGTTCCTTGCGGTCGAAGTCGTAGTAGAAGCCGTTTTCGATGGGCGGGCCGATGGCGAGCTTGGTGTCGGGGAAGAGTTCGAGGACGGCGGCGGCCAATAAGTGCGCCGTGGAATGCCTATATACCTCCAGGGAGGCAGGGTCCTTGGTGGTCAAGATTTGCAAGCTCGCGTCGCCTTCGAGGGGGCGCGTCAGGTCCCAAAGCTCGCCGTTCACCTTGGCGACGATGGCGTCTTCGGCGAGGCGTTTCGAAATGGAGGCGGCGATATCGAGGGGGCGCGTTCCGGCGGGGAAAGCCTTCTGGCTTCCGTCGGGAAGCGAAACAAGAACTTCACTCATGATGTCTGGAGGGTCGATTTTCAGCGTAACACGCGGAGAAATCGTGACTTTTCAGCCCCAAGGGGCCATAGGCTATAGTGAGTGAATACATGACTTCGACGGAGCCTCGGCGAGAACCACTCAGCGACGAGGAATTGGTCGAAAGCGCCAAGCAAGGCGATCCCGACGCATTCCCGCAACTTGTAAAAAAATATAGCCGGCGCATCCTGCGCGTCGGGCGCAACATCACAAATAATGACGAGGACGCCGAAGATGTGCTCCAAGAAACCTTCCTTAAGGCTTATACACATCTCGACGGCTTCCAAGGCAACAGCAAGTTTTACACCTGGCTGGTGCGTATCGCGATGAACGAAGCATTGATGAAATTGCGCAAACGGAAGGGCGACAAGGTAGTTTCGCTCGACGAGCAACTCGACACGGGGGAAGATACCGTGACGCGAGAGGTCGCCGTTTGGGAAGGCAATCCGGAGGACCGTTACTCGCAGGACGAGATCCGCGGCATTTTGGACAAGTCCATCGCGAGCCTGCCCGAAGCGTTCCGAACAGTGTTCACTTTGCGCGACGTGGAGGAGCTTTCCACGGAGGAAACCGCCGAAGTTTTGAAGTTGAGCATTCCCGCCGTCAAGAGCCGCTTGCTGCGCGCCCGCCTGCAGCTTCGCGAAAAGTTGACGCGTCAATTCAAACGCAAGGGGGAAGACGCTTTTGCCTACCTGTAAGGATTTCCTGCGCGAGCTGAGCGATTACCTCGACGATTCGCTCGACCTCGCCACGAAGCAGGAACTTGACAAGCACGTACGCGATTGCCCGAACTGCTGGGTTGTGCTGGACACGACGCAGAAGACGGTCAAGATTTATAAGGGTTGTGAGCCCCAGTCGGTGCCGGTGGATGTGGAGGACCGGTTGATGGCGGCGCTGAAGAAGAAGATGGCCGAGCGCAGCGCTAGCGTTTAGGCGCTAGTGTTTCGCGCGGCGTAGTTGGAATTGCCACGTGGTGGCGATCAGGTGCATGTACGAACCGTTGGGATTCATGCGGTATTCGTAGCCGAAAATGGCAAAAAAGTTGCGGCCTTCCGGGCGCCATTGGGTTCCGGCGGTCCAACGTCCGATCCAGTGGCCCTGGGCCGTGAGGCCTTCGGCTTGGAGATAGGGACGCCAGGTCTTGCGCCCGATTACGGCAAGGAGGCGTTGGCGTACGCGGAGGTAATCTCCGCTGGGTGCGTTTTCAAAGCGTTCGAGTAGGGTGCGGGTTTCGAGGCTCAAGCGCCGGTTCTGAATGGGCGTCGTGAGGAAGCCGCCCCAATAGCGGTGGAAGGTGCGATCGGAATTCTGACCATTCTCCTCGTTGAGAGCGTAGTAGCCGGCGATCAGGGTTAGCTTCGGCTGGACGGCGTAGGTGAGGATGGGCCCGCCGCGGCTTTGGAAGAGGTGGGAGAAATGCTGGTTGGTCCGGGCGCGGGTGTGGAGTTGAAGCGTCCAGCGTTTGTCCAGGGGGATGTCGGCATTGAAGAGGTGCAAGCCACCCCAATCTTGGGCTTGGAGTGGAATTAGGACCAAGCCGAGGAGCCAGCACCGCATTTCCAAAGTGTTACAGATCAATTACATTCGGGTCAACGGCGTTTCGGGTATAGCCCTTAGGGACCACGGGGAGGCATCCCGTTTGTCCTAAGAAAAATTAGATCCAGTACCCTCGCCGCGCATTCCTTACAAGCACATACGGACAGTGCATCGCCGTATTGGCCCAAGTTTTACCTTCTGGGCACTAGCAACACCCTTGTAGTGGTGTTAAAATGTCGTTAACCAACGGATTCGCAGGGGTACGCTCACGACCATTCGAGCTATGTCTGCGGAACGCAACTTCAGGTATAGAAGAGGTTCCCCCTACATGCTTAGGCAACTCCCCGCGCGACTATTTCTCGCGCTTCTCTCTGTTCTGGTCCCGGCGTACTCGCAAATTACCGGTGACCTGCTTGTTAAAGTCTCCGATCCGGCCGATGCCGTAATTTCCGGCGCGAAGGTGCGCATTACGAATACGGCGAATAATGTGAGCCGTGAGGGCGTTACGGATGCGACCGGCTTGGTGCGGTTTGGCTTGCTGGATGCGGGCGCCTATTCGGTGACCGTTGAGAACGCCGGGTTCGCCACGACGAAGACCACCGCCCAGGTGTTGGTGAGCTACGTGCGCGAGATTGCGGTCCGCCTTGAGGTGTCGGCGACCAAGCAAGAGATCGTCGTTGAAGAATCGACGCTGCAGGTGAACACCACCAATGCGCAGCTCATGACCGGTATCGAAGCGAAGAAGGTCACCGAATTGGCATTGCCGAACGGTGTTCTATCGTTGGCGGGCACTACGCCCGGAGTCGTGCCCGTTTCGGCGCGCAATCCTTTCCTCGGTCAAGGCAGCTACAACTCCAACGGCGGCCGTGGCCGCGGTAACAACATCACGATCGACAACGCACAGGCTACCGACGTTTCGACGACGGGCGGCGCCGGGATCGGCACTGTGCCCCTGGACGCGATTCGCGAAGTTTCGATCATCTCGAACCAGTTCAGCGCCGAGTATGGCCGCAACTCTTCGAGCCAGTTTCAAATCGTCACCAAGAGTGGCACCAACGAACTGCATGGCCGCCTGGTTCACTTCTTCAAGAACGACAAGCTGAACGCGCGAGATTACTTCGACCGCACGGGCAAGGCCTCGATTCTGCGCGACAACAACTGGGTCGTGGCCATCGGCGGCCCGATTGTGAAGAACCGCTTGTTCTACTTCGGAACGTACGACCAACAGAAAATCCGGGGCGCGGGCGGCACCCGTACCGCGCTGGTGCTGACGCCTGAACAGCTCCAGCAAGCTAGCCCCGTTTCGCGCCAATTGTTTGAAGCCGCCAAGGGCGTAACCTCGCCGACGGGCCAAGTAAACAACGCCGCGCCGCTTGGTTCAAACTTGATTTCGTATTCGGGCAAGATCGACTGGGTGATCAGCGAGAAGGACAATCTGAGCGGCCGCTATGCTTATCAGGACTCCGAGACGCGCAGCCCCTCTCTCACATTCATCGCTTCCTTTCTGCCTACCGGCGGCGCCTCCAGCACCGCGCGGCCGCAAAGCGTCGCACTCAATTACACGCGTACGATCAACACCACTATGGTGTTGAATCAAATGGCCACGTTCTTGCGTTCCAATCCCAACTTCATACCCCTGGAAAACATCACCGTGCCGACAGTGCAGTTTCAAAGCGGCCAGGCCGAATTGGGAACTTGGTCCGGTCTGCCCCAGGGCCGCACGCAGAACGTTTACAACTCTTTGACCACCCTCTCGAAACTCTCTGGCGCGCACTATTTCAAGGGCGGCTATAACCTGGAGCGTATCCAGGCAAACAGCATTTTCGATTCTAACGTTCGCGGCACGGTCGTATTTCAAAATCCGGCCGCCTTTATCGCCGGTACGCCCGCTATCTACTCCCAGCGTTTCGGCGGCTCGATCCGCGGCAACCGCGTGTTGAATCAAGGAGCGTTCTTTCAGGACGATTGGCGTGTCAACCGTAAGCTAACGTTGAATCTCGGCATCCGTCTGGAAATTGCCGGTGGCGTCACGGAAGTGAACAACCTCATCTCCAACTTGAACCTCGACAAGCAGGAAGCCCTCGGTGGCGCCGGAACCGGTGCGCTGGGCACGATCAACGTGGGTGGCAAAGTCTTCAACACCAATTACAACTGGGCGCCGCGCTTCGGCTTTGCCTACAGCCCAGATTCTAAGTGGGCGATTCGCGGTGGATATGGTTGGGCCTACGATTTCATCTTCTTGAACCCGATCACAAATTTACGCTTTGCGCCGCCGTTCATGTACAACTTTTCGACCACCGATTTCAGCGGTGGCAACTCGCTTGCTGCTATCGTCGCCGGCACCTCGCCGTTCCAGGTATCGGGCCGTCAAACTGTCGGCAACTTCGGAACCACTATCCGCAATTTCGGCGGTTTTAATCCCGTTGACTATGCGATGGATAATCCTCGTGTGCAACAGTTCACCTTCACCGTCGAGCGGCAGTTGGCCAATGGCTTCCTTGCTCGCCTGGGATATAGCGGTAGCAAAGGTGACTTCCTGCAACGCGCCCGGCCCTTGAATACGGTACAACCGGGTCTGGTGACGCCGGCTACCTCGGCGGCTGATGAAGAAGCCCGCCGTGCCCAATACACTGCGATTAACGCGGGTTTGAATGCGGCGCCGACGTCCCCCACGAACCGGATCGATCCGCGCTTTACCGCGGTCAATATCAACGAATCCTCGGCGAACTCAAATTACCATTCGCTGCAAGCGTTTCTAGCCCGTTCGTTCCGTAGCGGCATCAGCTTTACCGCTGCTTACACTTGGTCGAAATCGATCGACGACGTTTCCGACGTGTTGAATGTGGTTTCGGGCGACTCGCCCGCCCAACAGAATCCGTTCAACAACCGCGACAACCGCGCCGTTTCCGGCTTCGATGTTCCCCATCGCTTCGTGTTCACGCACAACTACGACTTCCCGAAGCTCGCTAGCTCCAACGCTTTCGTCAAGCAGGTGCTGGGCGGCTGGAATCTCAGCGGTATCTTCCAAAAGCAGTCGGGTTCCCCGATCAACATTTTTAGCGGCGCACGCGTGGGCTTCGCTTACCCCGATCCGCTCTTGTTGGGCGGCGCGGGCGGTGTGCGCCCGAATCTGGTTGGACCGCTGAACCTCACGTTCGAACCCGCTCGTGGCGGCGCCGCCGCTGGCGCGGATCAGAAGATCGCCAGTTCCGGTTTGGCGCAGCCCTTCATCGGCAACTTCGGCACCCTCGGACGCAACGTGATCCGTATGAACGGCCTGACGCTGTATGACATGACGCTCCAAAAGAACTTCCAAATTCGCGAGCGCATGACCTTCCAACTGCAAAGCCAAGTGGCGAACTTGCTGAACAACACGCAATTCCAGAGCCCAGGCGCGAGCCTCGCGGCACCTGGTCAATTTGGCTACTACCAAGACACTGCCACCAACTCGCGTACCATCACGCTGGTTGCCCGCTTTATCTTCTAGTTCGCCGCGATTCACTATGCACGAAGGCCCCCGTCCGCAAGGCGGGGGCTTCTTGCCGTTCGGGGATAATGATCTAAAGCCATGAGCCAGCCCACCTTCTCTCTCGGCATCGAAGAGGAATACCAAACCATCGACCCGGAAACGCGGGATCTGCGCTCGCATATTTCGGCGGAGATCATCTCGCAGGGCCGTAAGGTGCTGGCCGAGCGCGTGAAGCCGGAGATGCACCAGTCGGTCGTCGAGGTGGGTACCGGCGTCTGCGCCAATATCAAGGAAGCTAAGGCGGATCTTCTTGAGCTGCGCCGCGAGATGATCACGCTCGCCAAGCGCAATGGCCTTCGTATCGCTTCCGCCGCGACGCACCCTTTCGCGGATTGGCGTAAGCAGGAGATCTACCCCGACGAACGCTACGCGACCATCGTCGAGGACATGCAGTCCGTCGCGCGCTCGAATTTGATTTTTGGCTTGCACGTGCACGTCGGCATCGACGACCGCGAAGCGCAGATTCAGATCATGAACGCGGCCCGCTATTTCGTGCCGCATATTTTGGGGCTGTCGTCGAATTCACCTTTCTGGCTGGGTCTGGAGACGGGGCTCAAAAGCTATCGATGCAAGGTCTTCGATAAGTTCCCGCGCACCAACATTCCGGACTACTTCCCGAGCCATGGCGAGTTTCAGAACTTCGTCAATCTGTTGATCAAGACGAACTGCATCGACAACGCGAAGAAGATCTGGTGGGACATCCGCCCGCACCCCAGCTTTCCGACGCTCGAATTTCGCGTGATGGACGTTCCGATGCGCTACGAGGAAACCATCGCGATCGCGGCGTTGATCCAAGCAACGGTCGCGAAGCTGTATAAGTTGCACTCCAATAACCAGGGCTTCCGCCTCTACCGCCGCGCCTTGATCATGGAGAACAAGTGGCGCGCGGCGCGCTACGGGCTCGATGGCAAATTGATCGACTTCGGCAAGCAAATCGAAGTCCCCTTGCGCGATCTCATCTTCGAATACCTGCACTTTATCGACGACGTCGTCGACGAACTCGGCAGCCGCGAAGAGATCGCTTACATCTACAAAATGCTCCGCAACGGTACGGGCGCCGACCGCCAGTTGAAAGTCTGGCGCGAGACTGGCGACCTGAAAGCCGTGGTGGACTACATCATTTCCGAAACGGAGGCCGGCGTTTTTGGTGCTGCCTAGTTCTTTCGATCCCGCTCTCACTCCCGGGGCGCGCAATGCCGTGCGTACTTGCCTGCGCATCGAACCCAGCGAGAAGGTGACGTTGATCACCGACCATGCGTGTCTTGAAATCGCCGCGAGTCTCGGCGCGGAACTCGACGCGCTCGGCTGCGCTTGGACGCCCTTCGTGCTGGAAGAGATCGCGCCGCGCCCGCTCGATGGCATGCCAGTCGCGGTGCTGGACGACATGGAGACGAGCCACGTTTCGATCTTCGCCGTCGTCGTGCAACAGAATGAGCTGAAGAGCCGCATGCAGATGACGGATGTCGTCAACCGCCGCAAGATGCGCCACGCGCACATGGTCAACATCGAAAAGCGCATCATGCTGGAAGGCATGCGCGCGGATTTCTTGCGCGTCGATGCGCTGAGCGTCGCGGTGCGCGAGATCGCCGCGAACACGAGGCTCTTCCGCTGCACTACGGATGCGGGAACGGACTTCACGGCGGCCATGAACCCGAACTACAACTGGCTCAAGACCAGCGGTATCATCAGCTCGAACAAGTGGGGGAACCTTCCCGGCGGAGAGTGCTTCACGACGCCTGGCGAGGTGAACGGGACATTCGTGATCGATGGCGTGGTGGGCGATTATCTTTGCGCGAAGTACGGCGACCTTCGTGAAACGCCGCTGACGATCCGCGTTGAGGGCAATCGCCTCAAGTCGGCCGAATCGAAGAACCAAGCGCTGCGCGACGAATTTTGGGAATACTGCCATCGCGACGAAAATTCCGATCGCGTCGGCGAATTCGCCATCGGGACCAACCTCGCGCTCAACGACGTCATTGGCAACATCCTGCAGGACGAGAAAATTCCCGGCATCCATATCGCCTTCGGCAACCCCTACGGCGCGCACACCGGCGCCGATTGGTATTCGCAAACGCACATCGATGTGGTGGGCCGCCGCTTCAACATCTTCGCCGACGACCGCCAGATCATGCGCGATGGACAGTTCTTGATCGAATACTAAAGCTATGCCAAAGTCATGATTGAGCCGCTCCGCGAAGACTTCAACCGCCGCTGGACTCCGGAGAAGTACGCCGCCTTTCTCGCGAACCTCGACGCCGCCATGGGCCGGCATGTCGAGTTTCGCCACTCCGAGACGCCTTGCTTCTTCCCGAAGGAGCTGTTGCAGGACATGTCGCGCGCCGGCCGCGATCTTGTTCTTCAGCTTAAGAACAACCCGAAGTACCAAGCCGCGAGCGACGCCGAGATCCCCGCGCAGTATCGCGTCCCGAACGAGGCCGCGCAGCCGTTGTTTATCCAGGCCGATTTCGGCATCGTGCGCGAAGGCGGCGTCTACAAGCCGAAGCTTGTCGAGATCCAAGGCTTCCCGAGTCTTTACGCCTATCAAACCGAGATGGCGCGGCAATACATGCGCGCCTACGATCTCGGTCCCGGACTACGCCATCTCTTGAGCGATCTCTCGCTCGCTGAATACCACCAACTGCTCGGCGAAGCGATCCTGAACGGCCACGCGCCGGAGAATGTGATCTTGATGGAGATCGACCCGGAGAAGCAGAAGACCGTTTGCGATTTCATCTGCACGGAACGGATCTACAAGGTTCCCACCGTTTGCATCACGCAGGTGAAGAAGCGTGGCAACAAGCTCTACTACTCTAGGGACGGCCGCGAGATCCGCATCCACCGCATCTACAATCGCGCGATCTTCGACGAGCTTGAGCGCAAGCAAGTGGAAATTCCTTTCGCGTGGACCGATGAACTTGACGTGGAGTGGGCCGGGCATCCGAATTGGTTCTTCCGCCTCAGCAAGTTTTCGATTCCTTGGTTTGAGCACCCCACCGTTCCCGAATCGCATTTCCTGAGCGACGTTCGCGATCTTCAAGGCGACCCACAGAACTACGTCTTGAAGCCGCTCTACTCTTTCGCGGGCCTTGGCGTTGTTGTCGGCCCCACGCGCGAAGAGATCGAAGCCGTGCCCGCGGCGCAACGCAAGAACTATATCCTGCAGCAGCGCGTCAATTTCGAACCCGTGATTCAGACGCCCGCCGGCGCGACGATGGCCGAGATTCGCATTATGTACATCTGGCTCCCGCGCCATGATGTCCCGATCGCCGCCAACATGATCGTCCGCATGGGGAGGGGTAAGCAAATGGGCGTGGATCACAACAAAAATCTGACGTGGGTCGGAGCGTCGGCTGGCTTCTATTTGTAGGGCAAGGACGCCGGCGATTGGTAAAATGAAAATAGCTTAACCAATCGAAAGGAACGTCTTCCATGAAGATCCAAGTCAACAGCGATAGCAGCATTCAAGTGGACCGGAGAGTCATCGAATTTGTCGAGACTCATGTGAGTTCGGCCCTACAGCGATTTGAGGAGCGTCTGACGCGCGCCGAAGTGCATTTAAGCGACCGCAACACGGCCAAGGGCGGCGCGGACGATAAGCGCTGCCTGCTCGAAGTTCGTCCGGCGGGGCAAGATCCGATCGCCGTTGAGGTGATGGCCGCCTCGACGGATTTGGCCGTGCGTGGCGCAACGCAGAAAATGCAGCGCCTGCTCGATTCCCATTTCGTGCGCCTGGCCGCGCACGCCTGAGCGATCGATACCCGGAACACGGCGGAGTTTCGCTCGTGATATCTTCGTGGCCACGAATGCGAAACTCCGCCGTCTTCTTGCTCGCCGCCACGCTCTCCATCGCGCAGACCCCCGCTCCCAAGGGCCCGCCGCGTTCCCCTATGGCCGACTCCCCGAATGGCGATCTCTTCTATAACTTCTCGCCCGACTCGCTGCCGATGGAAGGCGTGCCCAAGGGCGAGATTCGCGGGCCCTTCATCATTCCGAGCCAGGCTTATCCCGGCACGCAGCACACCTACTGGGTCTACGTACCCGCGCAATACGATCCCCAAGTACCCGCGAGCTTGATGGTCTTTCAAGATGGCCAGGCCTTCAAAGATATGGACGGCGACGTCCACGCGCACGTCGTGATGGATAACTTGATTTTCCGCCGCGAGATTCCGGTGATGATCGGCGTTTTCATCAATCCCGGCCGCACGCCGGAACAGCCCGAACCGCATCTGCGCGAATGGGGTGACCGCACGACGAACCGGCCCACCGAGTACAACACGCTCGACGACAAGTACGCGCGCGTCGTTGTTGACGAACTGCTGCCCGCGCTCTATAAGGACTACAACATCTCGAAGGATCCCGAACGCCATGGCATCGGCGGTTCGAGCTCGGGCGCGATCGCGGCCTTCACCGTCGCCTGGGAACGCCCGAATCATTTCCGCAAGGTGCTGAGCAATGTCGGCAGCTTCACGAATATTCGCGGCGGGCATCAGTATCCGGACATCATTCGCAAGGCAGAGAAGAAACCCATCCGCATCGTCATGGTGGATGGCCGCAACGACAATCGGGCCTTGCGCGCCGATGGGGCTTACGACGAAACGCGCGACTGGTTTCTACAGAACGTCCGTATGCGGGATGCGCTGACCGATAAGGGCTACGAACTCAACTACACCTGGGGCATGGCCCGCCACGGGCAGAAGATGCTACGCACGATGTTCCCGGAGATGATGCGCTGGCTTTGGCGCGACCACGGCGTTTCCACCGACGTGCGCGACATGGTGGAGAGAAACTACGCGCAGCCGAAAGCGTCTAAGCAATAGATGCTGATACCGCGGCGCAATCTCGCACTCGTGTTTGCGCCGCTTGCGCCGCAAATTGACAAGATCGTAGACCTACTTACCCGTCCGCGACCCACGAGCCTTGACCAGACGATCCCGGCGTTGCGCGAAGCGTTGCGGCTAGGGACGGACCGTGCCGTCGATCTTGGCGGCGCGCTGAACGGCTTCTTCTTGAATCAGGCGATCAAGATCCTCTTGCCGCCGTCCATCCAGAGGTTCGAGAAGGGCCTGCGTCTGGTGGGCCTGGGGAAGAAGCTCGACGAGTTCGTTCGCAGCATGAACCAGGCGGCCGAACGCGCCACGCCCGCCGCGCGGACGATCTTCAAGGACGCGATACTCTCGATCAACTTCGACGACGCCCGCAAGATTCTGACCGGTGGAGACACTGCCGCGACGGATTACTTCAAGGGCAAGACTTCGGAGAGGCTCGCAGCCGCCTTCCAGCCGGAGATCGAAGCGGCGATGGCGGAGAAGGAAGTCGTCAAGAAGTACAAGCAGTTCGAAAAGAACCTCAACGCGCTTAGCTTTGGGCGCGGCCAGCAGGTCGATCTTGTCGCTTACGTTTTGGGGAAGACGATGGATGGGATCTTCTACCTTGTTGGCCAAGAAGAACGAAAGATTCGCACCGATCCCGCGGCGCGCACCACCGAACTCTTGCGCGCTGTGTTTGGCGGATTGAAAAGTCAGCCTTAATTCGGCTTCAGGGCGTATTCTTCGAGCTCGGCCATCGAGACATACTGCAAGGCGCCATGGTGGCAGCTATCGAGAATCACCGGCGCGGCGAAGCCCGCGTCGTAGGCTTGTTTCCAGCGCGGCGCGCAGACGCACCAACGGTCGCCGGGCTTCAGGCCGACGAAGCCGAACTCGGGACGCGGCGTCGACAGATCGTTGCCCGCGCGCTTGGAGAACCACAGGAACTCTTCGGTCACTTGTACGCAGACGGTGTGTGAGCCTTGGTCCTGCTCGGCGGTCTCGCAACAGCCCGTGCGGAAGAAACCCGTCATGGGCTCATAAGAGCAGGGAATCAAGGGCTTGCCGTAAATGTTGCGTTGCGTCGAGGGCTTCTTCTCTACCATCTCTTCCATGCGTTACTCCTAAATCAATTCCAATCGTAGTAGGTTCAAGCCGGCTTGCGTGGCGAACTGGCGCACGCGATCGCGGTCGCCCGCCGGAAAGCGGAAGCGTTGCGCGCGGGCGAGGCCTGCCTTGCTCGCGAGGCCGATGAATACGGTGCCGACGGGGTTCGCTTCGGTCCCGCCATCGGGCCCGGCGTAGCCGGTCAGGCTGATGCCCCAATCCGCTCGCGTGGCCTGCATCGCGCCCCGGGCCATGTCGATCGCCACCGGCTCGCTCACTTCGGTGTGCGCGGCGATTAAATCCGCGTCGACTCCAAGCAAGCGCTCTTTCTGCTCGTTGGTGTAGACCACCAGGCCACCCACGAAGGATTTCGACGCTCCGGGAATGGCGCCGAACCTCGCGCCCAACATGCCAGCCGTCAAGCTTTCGGCCAAGGCGACCGTTTCGCCGCGCGCTTCGAGAAGGCGCAGCACGGCTTGTTCTAGCGGCGCGCCATCGTCGGAATAGATCTTGTTCCCGAGCAATGGCCGCACTTGATCGCCGAGTTCTTGCACGAGCCGCTCGGCCTCGGCCAGCTCCGGGCATTGCGCACGGAAGTGGAGCGTGATGTCGCCGGCCTTGGCGAGAATCGTTGTCACCGGGTTTTCGTAGCGTTTGTAAACCGGCGCCACTAGCGCATCGACGTCGCTCTCGCCCATGCCCGCGATGCGCAACGTCAACGTGGCGATCGCTTGTTGCGGCAGCATCTTCGCGAGGCGCGGCAGCACTTCCTGGTTGAAGAGCGGTTTCATCTCGCCCGGCGGCCCAGGCACGAGGATGACGGTCCGGTTGTTTTCGAGCGTGAGCCACTGCCCCGGCGCGGTGCCATTAGGGTTGTGCAAGGCCGTCGCGCCTTCCACTAGATAGGCTTGCCGCTTGTTGATCTCCGCCATCTTGCGGCCGAACGACGCGAAGCGCGCTTCTAGCCAGGTGATGATAGTTTCGTCGAGCGTGAGCTTGCGGCCGGTCGCGGCCGCGACGCATTCGCGGGTGAGGTCGTCTTCGGTGGGCCCGAGGCCGCCGCTGATGATCAGGATCTCCGTGTCGTTGAGGCAATACGCTATCGCGGCTTCGAGCCGTCCACGATGATCGCCCACCACCATCTTTTGCGTCACCTCCACGCCCAGCGCGTTCAGCTTCTCGGTCATGAAAAGCGAGTTCGTGTCGACGCGCGTCGGGGTGAGCATCTCGCTGCCCACGGCGATAATGGCTGCGTTCATCTACAATCCAGCGATGTCGACGTCCACCCGGTAGATGGAGTTATTCGTCGCGACGGCCATGCTGCGGCTCGGCAGGAAGGCGAGGCCCACGATACCGTGGCCCGACAAGAAGTGCGATGCTTGGCCCGCCTTATTGATGCGCACGACGCCGCGCTTGCCGCGCCATGATGCGCAGACGTAGAGGTTGCCGTCGCGGTCGAAGGCGAGGCCTTGCGGCCGGCCGAGGCCGCGGTAGAAGGTTTCCACCGTTCCCGTGGGCGCGATGCGGTGGACGCAATCGTGGCTTGATGTGGTCGGCCCGGTGACGTAGATGTAGCCGTCGGGGCCGTAGGCAAGATGATATGCGGAGATCGAAGGTTCGAGCGTGGCGAAGACGAAGACGCCGCCTTCGGGGTCCACCTTGAACACGGTGCCCGAGCGGTCGCCGACGTAGAGATTGCCGTCGCTATCGAAGCACAAGCCGGTAGCGACGCCCATGCCTTCGACGAAGAGCTTCGCCGCGCCGGAGGACGAAACCTGAAACACCGCGCCGTCGTTGCGCGAGGAAACGTGGAGCAGGCCATTGCGATCAAAGGCAAGGCCAGTGGCGTTCATGATGTCGCTGTTGAAGGCGTTGCTCTGATAATTCGTATCGATTTGAAAAACCGAGACGCTCGTCTTCTGCCCGCGGCTGCCGGAGAAGGTCGTGTATATGTTGCCCTCGGCGTCGACGGCGGGGCTCGCGACCGGATGCAGCGAATCGGCTATTTGGATGCCGATAGCGCAAGGGTAGGGCGCGGTCTCGCCTCCGCCATGCTTCAAGGTCAATTCCGGCGTCGACGCGTTATCGGGCACGCGCGCGATCACCATCGATTCCGAGCCGATGACGATACTTCCCTTCGCTTCTCCGAACGAAACTTCGGGCCGTTGTTGGGTTTCCATCAGCCCGCTGCCGCGGATCGTAAACTCTCCACCGGGCAGCGCGGCCTCAGGCTGGATTCCGTCGATGCGAATCGGTTCCATTTGTCTTCCTTCCATGCTAGCGAGCCTAAACCGGCAAGCCGCCGAACTCGCGCAACGCCCAGACGCCGAGCGCCGCGTAAAGGCCCGCCATCACGTCGTCCATCATCACGCCCCAGCCTCCGGGCAGGCGCTCAAACGCATTTACGGGAAATACCTTCGTCATGTCGAAAAGCCGGAAGAGCGCGAAGGCGGCGACGTAAGTGCCAGGCGTAATGGCGCCCCAGCCCGCGCTTGTGAAGGCGAGCAACTGGCCGATTGTTTCGTCCATGACGATGATCTGCGGATCCTTGGCCCCGCTTTCGGCGATCAAGACATTGGCCGCCCAGATAGAGGGCAACAGCAGCGCGAGCGCCAAGCCGCCCAAGTGCCAGCCCGAGAAATACGCAAAATGGGACAGCAGATACGCAAGCGCCAAGCCGACGATGGCGCCGGCGGTGCCTGGCGCTTTGGGCGTGAAGCCCGCGTAGAAGGACGTGGCCCAGGCTTCAGCCAGCGTGCTTTTCATGATTGCTCTTCATCTTCCTCTTCTTCGCTGCGTCCCTGCGCTCGCGCGCCCGGAATCTTGTACTCCTCGCTTGACCAAGCGCCAAGGTCGAGAATCTGGCAACGCTCCGAGCAGAACGGAAAAAACTCCTCGCCCTTGCGCGTGACGCGCTTGCAAATTGGACACTTCGCTTCGAGCGATGTCATCGCCGTAATCCTGCCCGTCTCAAATATGCGTGTGCTGCGCGCGCGGCGTGACGTTCAGAATCGGGAACGGATTCGCGGAGGGCCGCGGCAAGTTCGTTTCGGGCGCGCCGAAGACTTCGCCGACCAGATCGTAATCGTGCGCTTCGGTGATGCGGATCTTGCGCAACTGGCCCTTGGCGAGCGGGCCGTCGCTGACGTCGTTGATCAAGCAAACGCCATCGATCTCCGGCGCTTGTCCGGGCAGGCGGCCTTGCCAGAGCAGGTCCGTCTCTTCGCTCAGGCCCTCTACCAGAACCGGAAATTCCTTGCCGACCAGCGCCTGGTTCGCCTTGCGCGAGATCTTCCGTTGCAGCGCCATCAGCTTGCGCTGCCGGTTGTGAATCGTGCGGCCGTCCACCTTGGCGTCGAGCGCGAAGGAGCCGGAGGTTTCCTCGTCTGAGTATTTGAAGACGCCGAGACGGTCGAACTTCGCGGCCTCGACGAACTGGCAGAGCTCTTCGAAATCCTCGGCCGTCTCGCCGGGGAAGCCCACGATCATCGAGGTGCGGATGGTGACGCCGGGGATGGTCTTGCGCATTTGCTCGAGGAGCTTCAGGAAGAAATCGCCGTTGCTACCGCGCTTCATGCGCTTCAATACATTGCGCGACGCATGCTGGAGCGGCATGTCGATGTACTTCACCAGCGCCGCATGCTCCTCGATGGTTTCGAGCAGCTTCGGCGTGACGCGGTTCGGGTAGCAATAGAGGAAGCGCACCCACTTCTCGAAGGGAGTCTCGATTGTCGCGAGGCGCGCGAGCAGGGTGGCGAGGCCATCCTTGATGCCCAGATCTTCGCCATAGCTCGTCGTGTCCTGGCCGATCAAATTGATCTCGCGCACGCCGCTCTCAAACATGCGTTTGGCTTCGGCGGTGATGGATTCGAAGCGGCGGCTGCGGAACGCGCCGCGGAATTGCGGGATCACGCAGAAAGTGCAAGGATGATCGCAGCCTTCGGCGATCTTGATGTATGCCGAGTAGCGGCCCGTCGTCAGCACTCGCGGCGACATGTCGTGGTAGAGGTACGGTGTCGCGGTGGCTTCGAACTTTTCGCCTTCGCATGCGGCGACGATTTTCTCAATCTCATTGGTACCCACCAGCGCGTCGACCTCGGGCAGTTGCCCTTCGATTTCGCCGCGAAAGCGTTCCACCAAACAACCGGCGACGACCAAGCGCTTCGCCTTGCCCTCTTGCTTATAGCGCCCCATCTCGATGATGGTGTCGACGCTTTCCTGCTTGGCGGGATCGATGAAGCTGCACGTGTTCACGACGATCACTTCGGCTTCATCTGGATTCGCCGTCAGTTCATGCCCGTGCGCGGCGAGCGAGCCCATCATCACCTCGGAGTCCACCAAATTCTTGGGGCACCCCAGACTTACAAAACCAATTTTCAAACGGAAATTCCCTACCTACTAGGGTAGCAATCCGGGCGGCGGGGCATCAGCGTATGAAGGCCTACTTGCGGATGCTGTTCTTTCGAGTCCAGGCGGCCAACTCGCCTACTTCGATCTCGCCCGTCGCGAGCGCCAAGATGGTGCGGATCGAGTCCGCTTGATCCGCCACGAACGCGTACCCATTGCTGGAGAGAAAGATACCGATCGCTAAGAATGCGGCTCGCTTGTTGCCGTCCACGAATGCGTGTTTTTTAGCAAGCCCGAAAGTGTTTGCCGCCGCGAGATCCGCGAGTGTGCACTCCGGGTTGTATGCGTACGTGTTGAGTGGCCTCGCCAAGGCGGAATCGAGGAGCCCTTCATCTCTCAGGCCAGTCGCGCCGCCGAATCCCGCCAATCGCAGATTGCGCGTCTCCAGCCTGGGTGGCGATTCAATCCGCCAGAGCCTTGAGCGTGTCGCGGTACGCCTCCATGAATTCGTGTCCAGATTCAAGCTGGTGAGGGAGCGACTGGCCGCAACGAGTGATCAAGTAGCCCTCGCTCGTCTCGATCGCGCACATTAGGTCGCCCTCACCGACTTCGAGATTTCGCAACATTTCTTCCGGAAGCACGACGCCGGTTGCGGACCCGATATCGATGAGCTTGAGCTTGATCATGCGCCGTCTCTACTCATTGTAGGCGCCTCATCCCCACATCAACTGCTACATTGAAAAAACCATGTCTGAACGTTTCACCACCTTCAAAGGCAGCCCCCTCAAGCTCGCCGGCCCCGAACTCAAAGCCGGCGACGCGGCCCCCGATTTCGCCCTCACCGCCAAGGACCTCTCCACGGTGAACCTCGGCCCCGGCGGTTCGGTGCGCATTTTCAGCGTCGTGCCCTCGCTCGACACCCCCGTTTGCGACGCGCAGACCAAACGCTTCAACGACGAAATCGCCAAGCTCGACGGCGTCGAAGTGCTCACCGTTTCCATGGACCTTCCCTTCGCGCAAAGCCGCTGGTGCGGCGCGATGGGCGTCGACAAGGTGAAGATGTTGAGCGACCACAAGACCGCCAGCTTCGGCACGAACTACGGCACACTCATTGAAGACTGGCGCATCGATTCGCGCGCGATCTTCGTCGTGGGTAAGGACAACGTCGTGAAGCACGTCGAGTACGTCAAGGAAGTCGCCGACCATCCCAACTACGACGCCGCCCTCAGCGCCGCCAAAGCGGCGTTATAGACTCAATTCGTGCAGCGCATTATCGTTTTCTTTCTTCTCGCTCTGGGCTTAAGCGCTCAGAGCGAGAAGCGCGTTTGGCGGCAACTTTTCAACGGGAAGAACCTCGACGGCTGGACACCCAAGATCCGCGGCCAGTCCTATGGTGACAATTACGCCAACACCTTTCGTGTCGTCGACGGATACCTGACCGTCTCCTATGACGGCTACGAACAGTTCTCCGAGAAGTTCGGCCATCTGCATTACAAGTCGCCCTTCAGCCACTACATCATCGCCGTCGAATACCGCTTCATTGGCGACCAAGCCAAAGGCGGCCCCGGCTGGGCCACGCGCAACTCGGGCGTGATGCTCCACGGCCAGGACCCCAAGACGATGGGCAAGGATCAGGACTTTCCGATCTCGATCGAAGCGCAACTCCTTGGCGGATTGGGCAAAGGCCCCCGCACTACCGCTAACCTTTGCACGCCCGGCACGAACGTCGAACGCGACGGCAAACTCTTCACGCCGCATTGCGTCAACTCAAGCTCCGATACTTTCGACGGCGACCAATGGGTGCGCGTCGAGCTTGAGGTCCACGGCGGCGAGTACATTGAACATCGCGTCAACGGCAAGACGGTTCTTCGCTATGAGAAGCCGCAAATTGGCGGCGGCAACGTCTCCGGCCACGACCCCGCGGTGAAGAGCGACGGCAAGATTCTCGAAGGCGGTTGGATCTCGCTCCAGAGCGAAAGCCATCCCGTGCAGTTCCGCAAGGTCGAAATCATGGAGCTCAAGAAATAGTGCGCATCGCGAAGCTGCGTGAGCAACTCGACGCGGTGGGCGCGGACGCCGCCGTCGTCTCCACCCTGATCAACATCCGCTATCTCACCGGCTTCACCGGCTCGAACGCGCTGCTCTGGGTGGACCGGCGATCCGCGCGCCTCTTCACCGATGGCCGCTACACGTTGCAAGCCAAGCAGCAAACGGCGGGGAAGGGAATCGCCGTCCGGATCGTTAAGGGCGCGGCCTTTAAGGCGCTGGAGAAGTTCAAGGACAAATACCAGGGCAAGCGCGTCGCGATTGAGAATCAACGCATCGGCTTTACCCTCGCGACTGAACTCAAGAAGCTTTTCAGGATCGCGAAGCTCGACAACGCCATTGAGCGCCAACGCATGATCAAGGACGCCGGGGAAATTGCCGCGATCCGCGCGAGTGTCGACCTGAACGCTCGCGCGCTTGTTAAGGCGCTGAAGACCTATAAACCCGGCATGAGCGAGACCGCGCTCGCCGCGCGCATCGACTACGAGCAACGCCTGCTGGGCGCTTCCGGTACGGCCTTCGACACGATCGTTGCTTCTGGGCCCCACTCGGCCCTCCCGCATGCGAGTCCCCGCAACGCCGCAATCAATAGGAATGGTTATTTACTAATTGACATGGGCTCCACTCAAGCGGACTACAAGAGTGACCTAACTCGCACCTTCGGCGTTGGTCAGCCGCCGCGCCGCGCGAAGGAGATCTACGCCGCCGTGCTGGAGGCGCAGCTCGCCGCCATCGATGCGATCAAGCCTGGCGTGGAAGCGCAAAAGCTCCACGAAATCACTTCAAAAACGCTTCGCAAGTATAAGTTGCATAAGCTCTTCACTCATTCCACGGGGCACGGCCTAGGCCTCGAGATCCACGAAGCGCCCCGTTTGGGAACGGGCGACGCCACGGTACTTGAAGCGGGCATGGCGATCACGATTGAGCCTGGAGTTTATGTGGAGGGTTTCGGTGGCGTCCGCATCGAGGATACGGTTTTGGTCACGCCAACGGGCGCCGAAGTGCTCACACCGCTGACAATCGCTCCAAAACATTGGACAATAGTGGGTTAGCCGATGAACATCGAAGAAATCAAGGAACTGATCTCGCTCCTCAAGGAAAGCGATATCAATGAGATCGAAGTGGAGCGCGGCGACATCCGGGTTCGCGTGCAGCGCTTTGCTTCGCCGCCGCCTGGGCCGGTCTATGCCGCCGCACCTTACCCGGTCGCGGCGCCCTTGTCGGTTGCCGCCCCGGTAGCCGCTTCGGCCCACGTCCCCGCGGCGCCCGCCGCGCCTCCCGCCGCCGACGCCAACCTGCACACCATCAAGAGCCCAATCGTCGGCACCTTCTATTCCGCGGCTTCCCCGGACACGCCGCCCTTCGTCAAGCCCGGCGACGCCGTCACCTCCAAGTCCACCGTCTGCATCATTGAATCCATGAAGCTGATGAACGAAATCGAAGCCGAAGTCTCGGGCACCATCGTGGCGTGCCTGGTCGAGAACGGCAAACCGGTCGAGTACGGCGAAGCTCTCTTCACCGTCCGTCCGAATTAAGCGCACTCCGTCCATGTTCGACAAAATCCTTATCGCCAACCGCGGCGAAATCGCCCTCCGCGTCATCTGCGCCGCCAAGGACCTTGGCATTAAGACCGTCGCCGTTTATTCCGAAGCCGACCGGCACAGCCTGCACGTACGCTTCGCGGACGAAGCCATCTGTATCGGGCCGGCCAAAAGCGCCCGCAGCTATCTGGATATTCCGAGCGTCATCAGCGCCGCCGAAATCACGAACGCGCAAGCGATTCATCCCGGCTATGGTTTCTTGAGCGAGAACGCGGACTTCGCCGAAGTTTGTACCGTTTCCGGCATCAAGTTCATTGGGCCCACGCCGGAAGTGACGCGCATGATGGGCTTGAAGCAGAAGGCGCGGCAGGTGATGAAGGAAGCCGGCGTGCCCGTGTTGCCGGGCTCGCAGGAAGCGCTGGCCGATGCCGATGAGGCCCTGGCGCTCGCGGAAAAGATCGGCTATCCCGTGATCTTGAAGGCGGCTGCTGGCGGTGGCGGTCGTGGCATGCGCGTTTGTAATTCCGCCGAGGAATTGCCTGGCCTCTTGGCGCAAGCGCAAGCCGAGGCTGGCGCGGCGTTTAGCGTTCCGGATATTTACCTCGAGAAGTACATTGGCGCGCCCCGGCACATCGAGTTTCAGGTGATCGCCGATCAACACGGAAATGTCGAAGTGCTGGGCGAGCGCGAGTGCAGCATCCAGCGCCGTCATCAGAAGTTGATTGAGGAAGCGCCGTCGCCCGCGGTGACGCCGAAGCTGCGCGAAGAGACGATCGCCGCGTTGAAGACCGCGCTCAAGAACATCGGCTATCAGAACGCCGGTACCGTCGAGTTCCTAATGGACGAGAAGGGCAATCTCTACTTCATCGAAGTGAACGCCCGCATTCAGGTGGAGCACTGCGTGACGGAGATGATCACCGGCGTCGACTTGGTGAAGGCGCAGATCCGCATCGCCGCGGGCGAGCCGCTCTCGGAGATCATCAAGGCGCCCATCAAGTTGAACGGCCACGCCATCGAGTGCCGCATCAACGCCGAACATCCTGAGACCTTCGCGCCTTGCCCCGGCAAGATCACGGGCTTGAATCTGCCCGGCGGCATCGGCGTGCGCGTCGATACGGCCGCTTACGCCGAGGGCGTCATCCCGCCTTACTACGATTCGCTCGTCGCCAAGCTCATCACGCACGGCAACACGCGTCTCGAAGCCATCGAGCGCATGCGCCGCGCACTCGAAATGTTCGTGATCGAAGGCATCCACACCTCGATCCCCTTGCAGAAGAAAATCATGCTCGACGACGACTTCGTCGCGGCGAAACTCGACACCAATTACATCGCACGGAAACTTCCCGTCTGGCAAAAGAAATAGGAGCCTCTCTCAATGAGCATCAGCTTTGACCCGCGCAATTTGATGGACCGGATGGTGGGCGAAGCCCACGGTTTGAGCGAAGCGGATGTCGCGGGCGCGAAGTCCGCGGCCTTGAACGCCGTCGCGAGCTTTCGCAAGAGCTACGAAGCGGGCAAGTACGGCTTCCCAGATCTGCCCAACGACAAAGGCCTTGTTAACGAGATCAACGCCGTCGTGAAAAAGCTCTCCGGTTCCTACGACACGGTTTGCGTCGTGGGAATCGGTGGGAGCGCGCTTGGCTGCTGGGCTCTCGATTGCGGCCTGCGCGGCCCGCATCCCGTGCAGGCTGAGTTTTCGGCGAAGAATCCGCGGCTGGTGATTCTCGACAACGTCGATCCTGACTTCCTCGAGAACGCCCTGGCCTCGATGAAGCCGAAGAAGACGGTGGTCGTGGTGATCGCAAAAAGCGGTTCCACCGCCGAGACGATGTCCACCTTCTTGATCGTGCGCGAGTGGATGATGGAGTCGCTGGGCAAAAAGGCTGCCGAGCGCATCATCGCCGTCACTAGCGAAGGGCGCGGCGATTTGAAGGTCCTCGCGACGCGCGAGAAGTACGTCACCTTCCACATTCCGGAGAACGTCGGCGGCCGTTTCAGCGTCTTCTCGGCGGTGGGCCTCGTGCCCGCCGCGCTTACCGGCGTGAACATCAAGAAGCTCTTGCGTGGCGCGGCGGAGATGACGGAGTCTTCGTGGAAGGCCGACCTCGATCAGAACATCGCGCTCTCCGTTGCCTTGCATCATTGGTTGGTTTGGACGAAGAAGGGCAAGTCGATTCAAGTCGCTTTCCCGTATTCGAACTTCCTCTGGGGCACGGCCTTCTGGTTCCGCCAGCTTTGGGCCGAGAGCCTGGGCAAGAAAAAGAACAAGGCCGGCATCGTCGTCAACGTCGGTCAGACCCCGGTCGCCGCGCTGGGTACTACGGACCAGCACAGCCAGGTGCAGCTTTACATGGAAGGCCCGAACGACAAGGTTTATAGCTTCTGGGTGGTGGGAAAGACGAAGAAGCAGGCGAAGATTCCGAAGGCCAAACTCGGTCTCGACGGCTTCGATTACCTGGGCGGCAAGACCCTCGCGCAGCTTCTCGACGCCGAGCGCCGCGCCACCGAAGCGGCGCTTACGAGCGAAGGCCGTCCCAACTGCACCTTCACGCTGGAGCGTGTCGATGAAGAACATTTGGGCGCATTCCTGCAATTGATGGAGTTCGAAACCGCCTTCATGGGCGAGCTGCTTGGCATCGATGCGTTCGACCAGGAAGGCGTGGAACTGGGCAAGAAGTTTACCTACGCGCTGATGGGCCGCAAGGGCTGGGACGAGTTCAGCGAGCGCTTCGCGGCTTACGAGTCCAAGCGCGGCTGATCGGCGCTCCCGCTGCTAGAGCGAAGGGAGGGAGGTAGTCTTGTGAATCGCCAAGAAGCGCATGCCCTGATTGACAGCCTGGACGCCACGGAGTATTCGCGCGTCGCGCAATATCTGAAGTCTCTGGAGTACGCGAAGATGACTCACGAAGAATACCTTGCCAGTCTCCCTACTGACGACGAAGAACTCACCGCAGAGGAAATTGAAGCGTACTTTGAGGGAAGGGCTCAGTTGGATCGTGGTGAAGGCATCCCGCACGAGGAAATCTTGCGCGAGTTCGGCCTCTTGAAGTGAGCGAGACTTCACCCAAGAAGCTTTTGGGTGTTCAATAGTCTCCGCGAGCCCGCTCGGAATTGCGTGCAATTGATCGCGCATCGGCTTTGCGAATTCTGTATTGCCTGGATCATCACCTCAGAACGCAAAGAGGAGATGCGAAGCCGCTGCAAGCGCCACTCTCCGGCTTTCGGCTTCGCGGTTTCGACTACCGGCTCAATTTTCGTTTCCTCGACCGAATGACGATTGAGATCATAAGCGTGGCCCATCGCCGGGAAGCCTACCGTTAGTCATCCTCTCGGCCGTTCCTGTCAAGGGCCGCACCTGGCGCGGCCAAGGCCGGGGATTCCTGTTAAATTGAAGGTGGTCATGGCCTCCGCAACCACAATCGACCTCCAAGAGGCGCATCAGCTCCTGGACCGGCTGAGCCCAGAGCAGTTCTCCGAAGTGGCTAAGTTGATGGTGCAGCTTACTTCACCGCCGCGGTCGTGGGCTGAGTTCTTCGCGAATGTTCCCCAAGAGGATGAAGAGCTGCGTCCCGAGTTCATTGAGTCTCTCAGACTCGCCCAAGAACAAGCTAGGCAAGGCAAGGTGACTCCTCACGATGAGGTCCTTCGCGAGTTTGGGCTCTTGAAGTGAGCGGCGGGGAGCCCGCGAAGCGAATTGGCATCGAATCGACGGATCCGGCTAAGGACGATGTGCGCCGTATCGATCGGATCACGGCGATGCAGATTCTTTATTGCTTGGACCGCTTCGTGTCCACGGGAGCCGGCGACGTAAAGGCTTTGCAGGCGCCATTGGAAGGGATGCGCTTACGCTGCGGCGACTATCGAGTCTTCTTTACGTATCTAAGTTCCGGCCGAATTCAAGTGACAAAAGTTCCGCACCGAAGTGAAGCTTATCGTTAAGCATGCTCTCCGCCGTCCAATTCAAGGGCCACCCATCGCTACCCAAAGCCCTCTACCTCCATGGCCTAACTCGCGGCGCGCTGAGCGTCGAACCGCTTCTCCCCGCATTCGGCGACACCTGGGCGCTGGACCACATTGGCCACGGTGGCAGCGATCGCGCTCCCCGCTATCGCGTCATCGACTACGCGCCGCCCATCATCGAATGGATCTCGCAATACATCCAAACCCCGGTCGTGCTCTACGGCCACTCGCTGGGCTCCATGGTCGCGCCGCTGGTCGCCACGGCGCTCCCGAAGCTTGTGTCGCATATTGTGATGGAAGATCCGCCCTTCACTACCATGTCCACGCGCCTGCGCGAATCCGATTGGTTCCCCTACTTCCAGAGCGTCGCGCCCTTGGCCGGCCATTGGACCGTGCCGGAGACGCTAGGCGAGACCAGCTACCAATCGCTCGATGGCCGCACGCTCCGCTACAAGGACACGCGCAGCCCGGAGATGCTCGCGCGTATGGCGCAGTTCCTGGCCATGCTGGACCCGAAGATTTTCGATGATGTTTTGACGGGCCATTGGCTCGACGGCTACGAATTACCGAATCTACAGCACCCCACCCTCATCCTTCAAGCCGATCCCACCATGGGCGGCATGCTGCGCGACGAGGACATCCCGCCCGGCGCAACTGTCGAGCGCCTTACAGGCATCGGCCACCTCGCCCACTGGCAAGCGCCCGAACGCATCCACCATATCCTGAAGTCTTGGCTATGATCGCGAAGATCGAAACCCAGACTCTCTGGCCGGGCAAGAGCGAAGGCACGGCGTGGTTCCACCCCAAGGCCACGCGCACCAAGAACTCGATTTTCCTCACCGCGCAGCGCATCAGCGGCTCCGATGTTTACCATCACGTTCACTTCACCGAAAGCCGCGACGGCGGCCAGACGTGGACTCCACGCCAGCCCATCCCCGGCCTCGAACGCAAAGTCCTCGGTGGCGGCTTCGAAGATCTTGTCTGCGACGTCGTTCCCGAGTACCACGCGCCCTCTAACTCGATCCTCTGCTTGGGCAGCGACGTACATTACTTGAACGAAAAACTCACCAAGCCTTTCACGGACCGCTGGATCCGCTACTTGGTCCGACGTCCTGACAACACTTGGACCGCGCCGCGCAAACTCGAGTTCGATCACCCGGCCGCCACGCAAACCATGAGCGCCGGATGCGGCCAGCGCTTCACTCTTGCCAACGGCGACATTCTCGTCCCCGTCTACATGGGTTCGGAGCAGACACCCCGCGCCGTCACCACTCTTCTCTGCGGCTTCGATGGCGAATCGCTTTCCGTCAAGCGCCACGGCCGCATCCTGCACTATGCGGTCAAACGCGGCTTGCTCGAACCCTCGCTCGCCCGCGCCGCTGGCCGCTTCTGGATGACGATCCGCGCCGAAGACAATCGAGGCTACTTCAGCGCTTCGCCCGACGGACTCGCTTGGCAAGACATTCGCCCATACCTTTTCGACGACGGCTCGCCGCTGATCACCTCCACCACGCAGCAACATTGGATCACGCACAAAGACTCGCTCTGGTTAAGCTACACACGCCAGGACGCTTCGAACAGTCACATCTTCCGCTGGCGCACGCCCACATGGCTCGCGCAGTTCGACACCGCAACCCAGCGACTCATCAAATCCACGGAGCGCATCGCGATCCCGATGGACGGCAACGCCTATCATGGCAATTTCCATCCGGTGAATATCGGCCCGAAAGAAACCTGGATCACGAACTGCGACTTGCTCCTGGAACCCCGATTCCGCGGCGACACTACGATCACGCGCATCCACTGGAATTCCTAAGCGATGCGCGCCCGTCTCCTCGAACTCGGCATCCTCAGCGCCGGCATCGTCGCCGCCTCCACGGAGATTCTGAGCTTCTTCACGGCCCTGACTTTCTGGCCCATCCTCGTCACCTGGCTTGGCATTGCCGCCCTGTGGATCTATCGGCTCCGTGACGTAGCATGGCGCCCAAGTATCGAAGGCATGCGCGACTGGTTCGTGCAGCTGTGCCTGGCGGGCCTGGCCGGCCTTTGGGTGATCGAAGGCATCACGGCCTTCGCGAGCGCGCCGAACTCCGCGGACGCCATGGCCTACCACATGGCCCGCATCGTCTACTGGATGCAGCAGAGGTCCGTCGCCAACTTCGCCACCGAGTATTTGAATCAAATCATGCTGCAGCCGCTCGCCGAGTACGTCGTGCTGCACTTTCAGATCTTGACGAAGGGGGACTACTTCGCAAACTCCGTCGCATGGCTTTCGACGGGCGGCTACATCCTCGCCGCCAGCCTCGTGGCCGCGAAACTCGGCGCGAGCCTGCGCGGCCAAGCGCTGACCGCCGTTATCGTCGCCACCATCCCCAACGGCGTGCTCCAAGCCAGCGGCATCAAGAACGAAGCGCTGCTGGCCTTCTTTCTGCTCGCCGCACTCTACTACTCGCTCACGAAATCTTACTGGCAACTCTCGCTCGCCGTCGGTCTCGCCTGCCTCACTAAAGGCACCGCGTACCTCTTCGCCGGGCCAATCGTCTTGCTCTTCGCGCCGCGCGCGATTCCTTGGGTCGTCCTCGGCGTGCTCATTACGAACGGGCCTTTCTTCTCGCGTAACCTCGATCTCTCCGGTTCTCCTCTGGGCTTCGATTCCGCCAGCGCCGACGGCAAGTATGTTTGGAAGAATCAACCCATCTCCGCCAAAGGCGCATTCTCCAATCTCGTTCGCCACACCACCGAGCAACTCGGCACGCCGAACCCCAACTGGAACCGCTGGATCTACTGGAAGTCCATCGGCCTGCAGAAGCGCCTGGGCATCGATTACAACGACAAGGCCACCACGTGGCCCTACGCCACCTACGAGCCGCCGAACAATACCAACCACGAAGCCGACCGCAACAACCGCCGCCATCTCGGCTTCCTTTGCGTCGCGGCCATTTACTTGTTGTGGCGCCGCGAGACGCCCTCGCTCAAGATCCTATTCGCCGTCGCCCTGGGCGTCGTCGCGCTTTGTGCGTATCTCAAATGGCAGCCCTTCATGGGCCGCATGTGGCTGCCGCTTTTCGCGATCGCGTGCACCGCCGCCGCCGTCTGGGTGAGCCGATGGCCGGTGATCGTTCAGGTCGCCTGCGTGCTGCTCGCCTTCGATCACATTCGTCTCGGCGCGCTTGAAAACGCCACGCGGCCGATTCGCGGCTACCGCAGCGTCTTCCTCCAAAGCCGCGCCGCAACGTACTTTAACGACATGACGCCGTGGAAGGTGGAGAAGAACTACTTCGAAGTTCTCGCCGAACTCGAGAAATCACCCTGCCGCACCGTAGCCATCGACATCACTTGGTTCCAACTGGAATACCCGCTCCAGGCCTTGCTGCTCGAACGCGATCCGAACTACAAGTTCGTCCACGCCGGCACCAAGAACCCTAGCCGCAAGTACGAAGCGCGATGGAAAGACCTCGATCCTTGCATCCTGGTCTGCTTGGCCTGCGACAAATGGGTGCAGAAGTTCTAGAGCTTGGCCGCTAGACGTGCTGATCGAAGAGTATTGGATTCCCGTCTGGATCTTCTAGGACGAAACTCGCCGGGCCCGTCGTCGACTCCTTGGCTTCCTGCACAAACTTCACACCCTTCGCCTTCAATTGCTTCTGCAGTTCCCGGACATCCGTAAACGCACCCAGCTTCTGTGCATTCTGGTCCCAGCCTGGATTGAAGGTCAAGATGTTCTTTTGGAACATTCCCTGGAAGAGCCCGATCACGTGCTCACCATTTTTCAGGATCAGCCAATTCTGCGCCTCGTCGCCCCCGAATTTCGTGAAGCCCAGCTTCTCATAAAACGCCTTTGAGGCCGCCAGGTCCTTCACGGCCAAGCTCATCGAAAATGCTCCAACGTTCATGCGAATCCCCTCTTTCTTCTTCTCTTGCGCCCCGAGCGTGGCAGCCCCGGTCGCCGCGGCCAATAATTGCCTTCTTTTCATCTGTTTGCGCCTCAGATGGCCTCGATCATAACACCCTCAAATAATTTCCCCAAGCCCATCGACTATGGGGTATCCTCGATAAATTGATCGTACGCGTCCTAGTACTTACCGCCTTCGTGTGCGCATTTTTCGCGCCCTTGATGGCGGCGCCCCGGAAGACGCCCGCAAGGCACGCGGCCAAGCGGACCGGAAAGCGCGCCGCGAAGAGAGTGGCCGCTAAGGGCAAGAATGTCCGAAAGTTCGTGCCGGGCCGGAAATTCGTCACGGTCCGTAAGGCATCCCGGAAGGCTTCCCAGCGCTTTCGCGGGTCCAAAATTCTCGCGACGCCTACAATCACCGCTCCCGCGCCTTGCGTTACCTGTTCGCAGAGTGTGCTCGAAGTCGCGGCGTCGTTCACTGGGTTGCGCTACCGGCGCGGCGGTTCCACGCCGGAAACCGGTTTCGATTGCAGCGGCTTCGTCAAATATGTCTTCGAAAGCGCCCAAGCGCTATTGCTTCCCCGGAGCGCGAGCCAACAATTTACTCAGGGCGTCGAAGTCGCGCGTGATGAGTTGGCGCAAGGCGACCTGGTCTTCTTCCGCCGTGGCCGTTCCCACTGGCACGTCGGAATCTACAACGGCGACAACCAATTCATACACTCGCCGAATTCCCGCGAATCGATCAAGCTCACTTCGCTCGACACTCCTTACTACCGCCGCTACTACGTCGGCGCACGCCGCTTAAACGTGGCTCCCTTGATTGACGTTCCCGCCCTACCTATGCCGTTGTCGCCCTCTCTTCCCGCGTACTTCGCCGACGAGAGCGATTCGGTGGGTGCTCCGCGCGGTCAATAGCAAGCTCAGTCTCAACTTGAAGATTATTTTTTAACTCCTTCCTAAAAAGAGAGTTAACCGGCAATGCCTGTCGGCTGAGGCACGATTTTCGCACGCTGTCGTGTACTGTAAGGCAGCGATGGTTTCTGCGCCGCTCGGAGCGCTCCCATCGTGAACACTTTACCGGAACACATATGGAAAACACCGAAAACCGCAACAAGCGGCCCCGTCGGCGCCTGGGGCTGCTGCCCGCTCAGGTAACGCTCCTGGAAAATCAGGATGCCTACGAAAAGCTCCTCCTGCGCTTCGCCGAGGAGTGCCCAGCCAAAAACATACAAGAGGAATCGGATCTCTTGGCGCTTGGCCAATTGCGCTGGCGTTTTCAGCGGTTGGAGGGCGTTCAAAACGAGGCTACCAACTGGCGCATTGGGCGCGGCCGGCTACCCGTCGAGCGCCCCGAAGCTCTCACCAATCCCGAGCGGCTCTCGCTGACCGTCATGGAATGCTGCGGCGATGACTCGTATATCGAGGTACAGAAGCAATATCTGGCGTCGATCAAAACGATGCACACTGTCGCGGCGCGCGTGGAACGGAGGAAGTAATGCCACGCAAGCGAAATCAGGACAACCTGCACGTACGTTCCTATACGCTAACCACGAAGCCCGTTTCCTTCGGCGGAAGCGCCATGGAGAATTCCGGCGACGCCATCCTTTGGTCCCAACTCCGCGAGCGCATCGCCGCCGCGCTCGAAGCTTTCCCCGAAGCGCGCGAGGCCCTTGTCGAGCGTCTCAGCCAAGATCTCGGCTTGGACGACGAAACGAGGATCGAAGTCTAATGAGCCTCTTCACCGTCACCCGGGACCTCGCCGCCGCGCTCAAGCCCTCCATCTTCGCTCGCACGCATCTCGGCATCCGTCCCGACGAAAAGCAAACCCTCGTCCTCGATTCGCGCGAAAAGCAAGTGATCCTCAATTGCTCCCGCCAGTGGGGGAAGTCCACGGTTTCCAGTATCCTCGCGCTGCATCAGGCTTACTATGTGCCGAAAAGTCTCGTCCTCGTGGTTAGCCCGACCTTGCGCCAATCCGGAGAACTCGTCCGCAAGATTCAGATGTACCTGCCGCTGCTCGGCATTCGCAAGAAAACCGATGGCGTCAACACACTCTCGCTCGAATTGCCGAACAAATCCCGAATCATCGGCCTGCCGGGCCAGGACGCGACGGTGCGCGGATTCTCGGGTACGAACCTGTTGATCGTGGACGAAGCGAGCCAAGTCTCGGATTCGCTCTACCGCTCGTGCCGGCCCTTCCTCGCGGCCTCGAAGAACGGACGCCTCGTCATGGTATCGACCCCCTTCGGTACCCAAGGCTTCTTCTGGGACGAATGGGAGCGAGGCGAAGATTGGCTGCGGATCTCCACGCCCGCCACCGAATGTCCCCGCATCTCAAAGGAATTTCTCGAACGCGAACGGAAGTCGATGGGCGACTCTTGGTACCGGCAAGAATACCTCTGCGAGTTTCTCGAAAACGAAAACACCTATCTGCCGCGCGCCTGGGTGGAGGCCGCTTTCACGCGCGAAGTAGGGGCCTACTCCCTATGAGCTTCGCCAATCAACTCGTCCGCAAGGAATACTTTATGGGTCTCGATCTCGGCCGCAAGCGCGACCATTCGGCGCTCGTAATCCTGGAGCGCACGCTGGAGGCGATCAACACGCGCTACGTCGATATCACAACGCGCTGGCGGCAATCGCTCATCGTGCGCTACGCGCGGCAGTTCCCCTTGGGCAAATCCTACGGCGACCTCACGCAGGAAGTCGCGCGCGTGTATCGCAGCACGGAGAAGCTCGGCATCACGACTCTAGTCTTCGATCAGACCGGCGTCGGCGACGCGGTGGATGAACTGATCCGCGAAAACCTGCGCGGTTCGCGAACCGAAGGCATTGTGATCACGCAAGAGATCAAACGCGACATTTATGCCGCTATCGAGACGCTGCTTGAGAAGGGCGATCTGCGGATCCCGACGAACTGCCACAATTCGAAGGAACTCAAGCACGAGCTTCTCAACGTCGAGATCCGCCGCATGGGCCAAGGCTATAAGTACGGCGCCTTCCGGAAGGATGCGCATGACGATATGGTGATGGCGCTGGGGCTCGCGTGCTGGCGCGAGCGCTTCCAACGGCCGAAATCGAAATTGCAGGAACGCGTAAGCTAGTTCAACACCAAAAGCGGATGGTACAAGTTCGGCAAAACGAACTCCCCGATCGCCAGAAGCTGTCCTTCGCGCGTCAACGCCTTCACGTACTTCGAATCCCGCGTGACGCGGAAGGGGCTGGTCCGGAAATCGCGGCCCTGACGAATCTGCGCCTCGGTAATCGAGTCCACGACTTCGTTCGGAAAATGCGGCAACAAATTCGGCCCGGCGATCAGCGCTTTCTCGAAGTTGCCTTCGGCGGCCAGCGCCGCGAGAGCTTCGAGCGTATGCGCCTCCGGCAACGTGAAGTCGCCGGAACGCGTGCGGCGCAGTTCCTGCACATACGCGCCGCAACCGAGCGCCTGCCCGAGGTCGTGGGCGATCGAGCGGACATAAGTACCCGCAGAGCAGTCGATCGAGATCTTGAGATCGGGCCCTTGGATGTCGAGTACATCTAGCGCGAAGACTTCAATATCGACGGGTTGCAATTCGACGGGCTTCGCCTGCCGCGCTAGCTTATAGGCGGGCACTCCGTCGATCTTCTTCGCCGAGACCGGCGGCGGCATTTGCGAAAACTTGCCGCGAAAGCGCTCCAGCAGCGGCGCAATCTCGTTCGGGTCGAGCGTGATGTCGCGAAGCTCAGAAGTAGCCTCGCCTTCGCGGTCGTAGGTGAAGGTCGAATGGCCGAAGCGGATGGTGGCTTCGTAAGACTTACGGTCTTTCGTAAAAAACTGCGCCAGACGTGTGGCCTTACCGATCACCAGCGGCAGCACGCCGGTCGCGAGTGGATCGAGCGTTCCGAGGTGGCCAATCTTCTTGGTGCCGGCGATGCGGCGCAGTTTATTGACGGCGTCGTGAGACGTCCAGTCCGTCGGCTTGTCCAACACCAGGACGCCGCACAAATTGTCGCCGCGGCGAGTATCGCCAGTGGGGTTATGGCTAGTTATCATCGAGTGAGAATGGCGGATCGCCTATTTTTGTCCCTTTGGTTGAACGGATTTTCGCCGCTCAACATGCATCAATCTTTTGCCGCGTGTCTGCGGCGCTTTCCCTTCAGCAGTCAGGCCCCGGCCGCTTACTTGCGCGTGGGCGCCGTGGATAGTTCCGAACCGGCGCTCCAGGAGGAGGCTTTTGACTTGAGCCAGCCCAGTCAGGGGCTGGACTCGTTGCTTGAGGCCATGGGGCGTTGGAACGCGACCGATGCAAGCTTTGAAGTCGAGGGCGCCTGGGATCTGTGGCAGGAAAGACCGGAAGGCTGGCGCTTACATCCAACACGCGTCAACCTGTTCTTCCATGGTCCCAATTTTCCGGCGGAATGGGGAGAGCAGGTGCGGATTGAATTCGGCATCGAGAATCTCTTCCTGCCGGAGTTCGGCATGGAGGGCGTCGAACTGGGGCGCATGCAATCGAATGTGCGGAGCTTGCTGCGGCTTACCAAGGATCTCGAAAGTGCCGTCAAGGTGAAAGAGATGAAGTTGTGGAGCGAGAGCGGGGAGAACTTCGCGGAGAAGCTGCGGCAGGCGATGGAAACGCCCACCCGGCAGTAATCGTGACCGGGAGGTGAATTCGATGTGGTTGAGACTCTGTCTTTCCTTACTCTGCTGTTTGGCGGTGTTCGCGCAAGATGCTTCGATTAGCGGCACCGCCGCCTATCGCGAACGCATGGCCATCCCGCCCGGCGCAAAGTTGATCGTGGAGTTGCTAGACGTCTCGAAGGCCGATGCGAAGTCGGTCTTGATCGCGAAGACGGAGATGGAAGGGATCGGCCAAATTCCCGTGCCCTTCACGATCTCCTATGACGCGGCGAAGATTGACGCGAGGATGCGCTACCAGGTAGCGGCACGCATTGAAGTCGCTGGACGCACGATGTTTCGCACTACGCAGGCCTATCCCGTTTTGAACGGCGAGAAGGCGCAGGGTCTGTCGCTGCTGATGCAGCGTACCGGCGGGCGCAATCCCCTGGCGGGCACGGCTTGGCGGCTGGAGAGCATTGGCGGAAAGCCAAGCGCCGCCGGTGTGACTACTACGCTTACGATCGCGGCCAATGGAAGGGCGAATGGGAAAGGCGGTTGCAATAACTACTTCGCGCAGGCCGAATTCGATGGAGATAAGTTGACGCTCGGAAAAGCGGGCTCCACGATGATGGCCTGTCCCGGCGCCAAGATGGAGCAGGAAAGCGCTTACATGAAGGCCCTTAGCCAAGTGAAGTCCTGGCGGCGCGATGGTGCGAGATTGGTGCTCGAAACGGAGTCCGTGGGCGATCTGGTGTTTGCGCCTCTGAAGAAATAACATGCAAGGATGCAACGTTGCGTCCTACTGCTTCTGCTCGCTGGCGGGCTCTGGGGAATCACCCGCGAGGAATTCATCTTCCGCGAGACCCCGCAAGGCAAGCTCACGATGACCGTGTTCTACCCCGAAGGCTGGAAGGCGAGCGACCGCCGTCCCGGCATCGTCTTCTTCTTTGGCGGCGGTTTCGTCAATGGCGACAAGAAGCAGTTCTACTCGAAGGCCGGCTATCTGGCCAGCCGCGGCATGGTGGCCGCCAGCGCCGAATACCGCGTCAAGAACAAGCACAACACCACCCGCGAAGAGGCTCGCGAAGACTGCGTCGCCGCCTACCAATGGCTCGCCGCGCATGCCGCGGAGCAGGGCATTGACGCGGCGAAACTCTCGGCCGGCGGCGGTTCGGCGGGCGCGTCCTGCGCTCTCTCGCTGCACCAGAAGGGCATCGCTCCTGCGAGCTTCGTCTTGTTCAATCCCGCGTACTTGCCCACCACGCCGCCCGACGAGAAACTCGCTCCCTCCGTCCATTTTTTCGGCACGGGCGACTCAATGTACGCCGAAGCGCAGTCCTATCGCAAAGCCGCGCCCACGGGCCGCGTCCAACTCTGGGTCGCCAAGGGGCAGCCGCATGGATTCTTCAATGACCGCGGCGACGGCGCTTGGCACGCTTCGACCACCTACATGATGGACGTCTTCCTCGCGGGCTTGGGGCACGTCCATGGCAAGCCCACCATCGCGATGCCGGAAGGCTCGCGTGCGGCTCTCTTCGAAGAGGGAACGATGTTGCCCTCGCCGCCCGGAAAGCCCATCGCCGCGCCCGAAGGCGTCACCGCGCATCGCGATATCGAATACAAGAAAGGCCTCTTGCTCGATGTCTTCGTTCCGCCCGGCGCGCCGAAGCCGTTGCTCGTTTGGATTCACGGCGGCGCCTGGGCGGGCGGGAACAAAGAGGGAGCGCCGGTCGCGCGTGTCGTGCCGCAAGGTTTCGCCATGGCCAGCATTCGCTATCGCTTGAGCCAGGAAGCGCCGATGCCGGCGCAGATCGAAGACTGTCTCGACGCGATTCGCTTCCTGCGCGCGAACGCGTCGCGCTTCGGATATGACGCCACGAGAATCGGCGCATGGGGCTCTTCGGCCGGTGGACATTTGGCCGCCTTGGTGGGAACGATGGGCACGGGTGAAGCAAAGGTGCAAGCCGTCGTCGATTGGTACGGTCCGACGCACCTGCGGCGCATGAGCATGTGGCCGTCGCGCATGGACCACGATTCGCCGTCCTCGCCCGAGAGCCGCTTGGTCGGAGGACCCGTGCAAGCCAACGCGAAGTTGACCGACGCGGCGAGCCCGCTCAGTTACGTCACCAGCGACGACCCGCCCTTTCTGATTCAACACGGCGATGCCGACCCGCTCGTCCCCATGGAGCAGAGCGAGTTACTGCTGGCGGCGCTCAAGGCCGCCAAGGTCGAAGCCACGATGGATGTCTTCCATCGTGAAGGGCACGGTGGACCGCAATTCCAGACACCTGAGAACTTCGCGAAGATCGTAGACTTCTTCCGCAAACATCTCGGCGGAAAGTGACTGGCGATGTTGTTCGCCATGGCGGCGGATTTCCCACAGGCGGACACTCACCGGCCTAATCAAAAACCGTAAATATTCTCGTCAAATATTTGACTAGTATGGGTTTATGTCGAATGCTGGGCGTTTGGCAGAAGCCGTGCATTTGAGAGGTGAGCATCATGGACATCAAACGCGAAGGGGTAGGACGCAAAAAGCTAATCCGGCGGATCGCTCTGGGGATTTTTGCCGTCGCGGCGCTGGGGGCGACGACATACGGCCTGAGCCGCTTGAAGCCGGCCGCGCCGTCGGTCGAGTGGGCGACGTTGTGGCCAGACACGGTCAAGCGCGGCAGTATGGTCCGGCAAGTGCGCGGTTTGGGGACACTGGTGCCGGAAGAAATTCTATTCGTGCCAGCCACCAGCGAAGGCCGCGTCGAAAAGCGCCTCATGCTGCCGGGAACCAACGTAACCGCCAACACCGTGATCTTGGAGATGGTGAATCCGGAACTGATGACGGCCCTCGACGACGCCCAATGGGCGGTGAAAGCCGCCGAGGCCGACATGCTCGACCTGAAGGTGCGCTTGGAACGTGAGAAGTTGCAACAAAAGGCCACCACCGCGCAAGTGCAGGCCGAGCAGGTACAGGCGCAGTTGACCTATGACCGCGACGACAAACTCTTCAAGCAAGGGCTGACGCCCGACCTGACCTTGCAGCTCTCCAAAGCCAAGGCCGAAGAGTTGAAGCATCGCCTAGAAGTCGAACGCGAACGCCTTCGCATTGCCGACGACATGATTACGGCGCAGATCGAGTCCAAGCGCGTCGGGATCGAAAAGCTGAAAGCCGCCTACGAATTGAAGAAGCGGCAAGTGGGTGAACTGCGGGTGCGGGCCGGCGTCGATGGCGTGCTGCAGGACCTGCCCGTGCAAGTCGGCCAACGCGTGACCTTGGGCACGGTACTCGCCAAAGTCAGTCAGCCCTGGAAATTGAAAGCCGAATTAAAAATTCCGGAAACGCAGGTCAACGAGATCCGTATGGGTATGAAAGCGGATGTCGACACGCGGAATGGCGTCATTCCCGGCGTGGTCGCGCGTATCGATCCCGCCGCGGTGAACGGAACCGTTACGGTCGACGTTCGTCTACAAGGAGAACTGCCGCAAGGAGCGAGACCGGATCTGAGCGTGGACGGCACCATCGAGATCGAAAAGCTGAACGACGTCCTCTACGTCGGGCGGCCCGTGATCGGCCAGCAGAACGCGACCATCGGGCTGTTTCGCGTAACGCCTGACGGCAAGGAAGCCGAGCGCGTGCAAGTGCGCCTGGGCCGTACGTCGGTGAACACCGTCGAAATCGCGGGCGGTTTGAAATTGGGGGATCAAGTGATCCTCTCGGACATGAGCCAGTGGGATAGCCACAACCGGATCCGCTTTAGCGGCAAGTAAGCCGGAGCAAACAGGAGATCAACTCGAATGAGCGAATACACCCAAGACCTACTCACCATGGATGCGGTAACCAAGGTGTTCTATACCGACGAAGTGGAGACGCACGCCTTGAGCGGCATCCACTTGAACATCAAGAAGGGCGAGTATGTTTCGATCTCCGGCCCTTCTGGTTGCGGCAAGTCGACCTTGCTCGCTATCCTCGGGCTGCTCGATTCGCCGAGCTCCGGAAGCTACGTATTGAATGGCCGTCCGGTGCAAAGCCTGAAGATGAGCGAACGCGCCCGCATTCGCAATCGCGAGATCGGCTTCATCTTCCAGGCCTTCAACTTGATCGGCGACTTGAACGTTTACGAGAACGTCGAACTCCCGCTCACCTACCGCGGCATGTCCGGCGCGGAGCGCAAGAAGCGCGTGCATGAGGCGCTGGAGCGCGTCGGCATGGGCCATCGCGTGAAGCACTATCCTTCGCAACTCTCGGGCGGTCAACAGCAGCGCGTCGCGGTAGCTCGAGCGCTGGCCGGCGACCCGGCGATCCTGCTCGCCGACGAACCCACCGGGAACTTGGACTCGGCGAACGGCGAGGCCGTCATGGACCTGCTGCGCGAATTGCACCGCGGCGGCGCCACCATCTGCATCGTGACCCACGATCCGCGCTACGCCCGCTACGCGGACCGCACCATCAAGCTCTTCGACGGCCGCATCGTCGAAGAAACCAATGAGCTGGCGACGGCCAGCACCTGAGGCCTTATGCAAAGCCATTTCGACCGGTACTTCGAACTCTTGCCCGCGTTGGTGATTGTGCTGCTGCTGGTTCTGGCCGACGGAGCGCGGGAGCTTGTCCGCAATCATGCTCGCGGCTCCATCCACATTTCGGCGCCGGAGCAATTGAGCGATGCGCCACGGCTAATCTTCCGCTAACGCCTCGTCCAAGGAATCTCTCGCATGATTCGACAATCGTTTCGGCGCCTTATCCAGGCGCCGCTTCCACTTTTGGCCGCACTAGCCGCCTTCGCTCTTGGTATTGGCGTCAATACCGCGATGTACTCGATCTGCGACGCCCTAATCTTTCATCCGGTCGAACTGCGGCAACTCGACCGTCTGCTCCTGCTCGAAGCCTTCTCGCGCGGCAACCAGGAAGGCATCTTCGACACCTCGCCCGCGGATTTCGACGACTTCCGCCGGGGTCTGGCGGGCAAAGCCGAACTGGGCTTCTCCGAATGGTGGGACGTTACGATTACGCGCGACGGGGAGCCGGAGCAGGTAGACGCCGCGCGCGTCAGCGCGAATTGGCTTGAGTTGACCGGCATGCACTTGCGCTCGGGACGGGGTTTCCTGCCGGGCGAGGATGCTCCGGGGAAGAATCGCGTGGCGGTGCTGACGGAGGGCTTGGCGGAGCGGCGCTTCGGCGGCACGGCCGTGTTAGGCCGCGCGATTCGCTTGAATAACGAGGACTACACGATCGTCGGGCTTCTCAAGCAAACAAGCCGCTATCCCACCATGGCCCAAGTCTTCGTGCCGCACGCCTCGACGCCGGAGTTCTGGCGTGATCGCGCGGAATTTCGATTGATGGTGGCCGCGTTGCCCGCGGCGGGCGTCGGCGCGGCGCAGCTTCGCGGAGAGATTACGAGTATTCAAGCGCGCATCGTCGAGGCGAATCCAAAGACGCACGCCGGGCGGACGGTGGTCGCCGTGCCTTTGAACGAACGCGTTACCGGCACGAACGATTTGGCGGGCAGCTACGCGCGGATGCTCTTGGTGGCGACGGGCTTCGTACTCTTGCTCGCTTGCGCGAACGTAGCGAACTTGCAATTGGCGCGCGTTACCGGTAGAGCGCGTGAGTTTGCGATCCAATCGGCGCTGGGCGCCTCGCGCGGCCGTATCGCGATGCAGGTTGTCGTCGAGTGCGCTTTGCTCTCGCTGGGTGGCGCCTTCCTCGGTTGTTTCCTCGCGATCTGGAGCGTGGACTACATCAAGAACCTGCTGCCGAGCGAGCTCTGGATCTACGCGCCGATGTGGCGGCACGTGGGCTTGAATTGGTTCGCGCTAACGGCGACGATGTTGCTCAGCGTGGCGGCCGGCGTGGTGACCGGAGTTTGGCCCGCCTGGAGTTCCAGCCGCGCGGACGCGCAGGAATCGTTGCGCGAGGGCGGCCGGGCGATGAGCGCCGGCGCGGGGCGGCAGTGGTTTCGCGGCGCTATGGTCGCGTTTCAAATGGCACTTGCTCTGATACTCCTGATCGGCGCGGGCTTGATGGTGCGCGGCACGCAGGTGATCTTCGAACGCTTCACCGCCCAAGAGCCGGAGCGAGTCGCGACGGGGGAAATGATTTTGCCGCAGTCGAAGTATCCCGAGGCAAAGTTGCGCGGCGAGTTTATCCGTAAGCTGGAGTCCGAGCTGGAACGCTTGCCCGGGCGGCGGGAATTCGGCCTCGTGAACTACGTGCCGCTTTCCGATGGCATGGCGATGCGGCCCGTCGTGATCGAAGGCAAGCCGGAGCCGCCGCCCGCCGAGCGCGCGCGGGTGTCGAACCTCATCGTGTCGCCCGGCTACTTCGCGGCGCAGCGGGTGGCCTTGCGCGAGGGAAGACTGTTCACCGCCACTGACACGGCCGAAAACGACGCGGTCTGCGTGGTGGACGAAAAGTTCGCGCAGGGATTGCTGCCGAGCGAGAACGCCTTGGGCCATCGCGTCTCGGTAGCGTTCGAAGACGAACGCAGTTGGTGCCGCGTGATCGGCGTTGTGGCGCCGAACTTTCAAAGTCCGCTCGACCGCGAACCACGCCGCACTTTGTACCTCGCGATGGCGCAGGCGCGTCCGCGGACGATCTCGGTGGTGTTGCGGACGCAAGCGCCGATGGAGACGATGTTGCCCGCCGTGAAGCGCGCGATCCTCGCCGCCGATCCCGAGCAGCCCGTGCGGCGTCTATTTAGTCAAGAGAAGCTGTTGGAGCTCAGCGTGCACGGATTAAAGCTTGTAGCCATCATGATGGCGGGTATTGGCATGATCGCGCTGGTGCTCTCGACGGTCGGCGTCTTCAGTGTGGTGAACTACGTGGTGAGCGAGCGGACTTCGGAGATCGGCATGCGCATGGCGATGGGCGCGACATCGCGTGACATCTTCGCGCTCGTGAGCCGCCAGACCTTGTGGATGTGCGGCGTGGGCATCGCCGTAGGCCTCGCCGCCGGCTACGCGCTCGCTCGCTTGTTCAGCGGCTTGATTTGGGGAGTATCGGCGAACGATTTTTGGAGCCTGGCCTCGGTCTCGCTGTTGCTTGCTATGGTGGGAGCTATCGCTATGTATCTACCTGCAAGGCGCGCGATGCGTCTGGACCCCATGGAAGCGCTTCGGCATGATTGAGCTGCGGAACGTTGAGAAGTTTTATCAACACGGGCCGTCGAAGTCGTTTGTGCTGCGGCGCGTGAACGTCGACATCAAAGCCGGCGAGTTCGTTTCCATAATGGGGCCGTCCGGGGCGGGGAAGTCGACGCTGCTCTACGTGATCGGGATGCACGATTCCGATTGGACCGGCGAGTATTACTTGATGGGGCAGCCGATCCACAAGATGAACCGGAAGGACCGCAATGAAGTGTATAAGGCGAATTTCGGTTTCGTGTTTCAGAGCTATCACTTGCTCGATAATCTGACCGTCGCCGAGAACATCGAGATGCCGCTCACCTACCGCAACATTCGCAAGGGCGAGCGGGAGGCGATTGTAGCCGACATTCTCGACCGCTTTCAGATTGTGGGCAAGAAGGATTTGTTCCCGAATCAACTCAGCGGCGGCCAACAGCAACTCGTCGGCATCGCCCGCGCCATGGTGGCGAGCCCCAAGATCATCCTCGCGGACGAACCGACGGGGAATCTCCATTCTTCACAAGGCAAGGAAATCATGGAGATGTTCAAGAAGTTGAATGATCAGGGAACCACGATTATTCAGGTTACGCACTCGGAAGTGAACGCCGGCTACGGGAACCGGGTGATCGAAATTCGCGATGGCTGGATCGAGGGCGCGGCGGCTTAATTACCGCCTGCTCATTTTCTCGTCGAGGAGCACGCGGCGCAGGCGCGACCACAACTCGGGGAACTCTGCGCGGAGGATATTGTCTTGGCGGTCGACTCGCTCGTAGCGTTTCACCGTCATGTAGCGGTCAGCGAGAGCATAACGGTCCATGCCGCCGTCAAGATGTTTCTTGATCCAATAGACGGAGACGACAAAGCGGTGCGCACCATGGTGGGAGTCGTTCAGGTCCCAAACGAAATCCGCCGTCACGAAGATTGGCGCCGGAGAGATTTCTGGTCGCAAGAAGAAACCGTGCTGGCTTTGATCCGCGACCTTCATCCGCGAGGGAAACAGGTTCTGCAGTTTTCCGTCGGCGGCTTGAGTCAGCAGGGCGTAGTGGATGGAATAGCCGCTAACGCCACCGCTAGCGGCGCTGAAAAGGATCGCGGGCGTCTCCTTATCGATCTGGATCACCTCTGCCTTCGGATAACGGCCAAAATCTTGCGGCGCCGTGTAGCAGGACTGGGCCGGCGCCACGCCGGCACAAATCGTCGCCGGACCGGAGGGGAAAAAACCGGACTCAGGATCCTGCGGCGGCGGCTCGGTGATGGTGACGGGAAGACCGCGAAGGTTTAGCGGCGCTTGTGCGAGAACCAGTAGCAGTAAGAACACTGCGCTAAGTCTAACGCTGGGAGCGGACCCGACGCTTTCCGCTAGAAGCGGCGCATCGCCGTGAGATTCATCAACGGCTGGCGACCCAGCGATGCCGTGCGCGGATCGTCTAGCAGCTTGCCGAAGGTTTGCGGGCTGCGGTAGTCGACCGTCGCCGTGGGCCCGCGGAAGTTGTAGGTCTTGTAAGCGTTCAGCATGCTCCCAACGGATCTGGGCTTTTATGCGCTCCTTGATGACGACGTCCTTCTGGAGCGAGAAAGGCGCCCAGACCATGTTGGGGCTGGTGGGGATATTGCGGCCGGCGGCGCCAAGCCGCCCTTTGTTGGCGAGGCCTGCAGTAAAGATACGAGAGCCGCGAGTGATAGATGTAGTGCCTAGCATGATTACGCGGCGACAGATTTCCGGTACGGCCCTAGGGGCGCTTGTGTCTAGAGGAGCCGTCAAGAAGGCGCCGAAGATTCTCTTGCGCTCTTCTTGGCAGAGCGTCAATATCGGAGACATTGGCCATACTCCGGGCGCTTTGCGGATTCTCTGGAACTACATTCCGGAGGCGGAGATTACTTTGTGGCCGGGGAAGCTGGGCCATGGCTCGCGCGACTTGCTGACGAAGGGATTTCCAAAGTTAAGGATCGTCGAGGGATCGGTGGACGCGGCGGGAAAACCGGATACGGCGGCATTGGCGAAGGCCTGGCAAGAGGCGGACTTGTACTTGAGCGGGTCGGGGTCGGGCTTTCCCGCCAGTGCGCACGCCGTCGCATTCCGCAAGGCCACCAATAAGCCGGTGGGCGTTTTCGCGGTGAGTACCGATCCGGTCTCGGGCTTCGGGAACGGGCGCGATCCCGAGGGCGGGAAGCTCGATGAGCTTCGCGCGAAGGCCTTGGCTTTACCGCCGGATCATCTGGCGGGCGACTTGCGTTTCATCATCGATCAAGCCGCTTTCTTCTTCTGTCGCGACACGATCTCGCGGGATTACTTGCGGGCGCAGAAGGTCAAGACGCCGCTGGTCGAGTTCGGGCCGGATGCGCAGTTGGGGATGACGTTGCGGGACGATACGAAGGGCTTTGCGTGGTTGCGGGCGCACGGGCTGGAAGCGGGGAAATTTATCAGCGTGATTCCGCGGTTGCGCTACACGCCTTATTACCGGGTCGATGGACGCCCGCGGACGGCGGATGACGCGGTGAAGGATGCGATCAACGAGCGCACGACGGAGCGGGATCATGCGAAGCTGCGCGACGCGATGATCCGCTACGTGAAGGCGACGGGCAACAAGGTGATGGCTTGCGCGGAGATGACGTATCAGGTGGAGATGGCCAAGCAGGTGCTAGTGGATCCGCTGCCCGAGGATGTCAAGAAGAATGTCGTGTGGCGCGATACCTATTGGTTGCCGGATGAGGCGGCATCGATCTATTCGAAGGCGCAGGCGGTGGTGAGTGTCGAATGTCATTCGCCGTTGATCGCGCTGCATAACGGTACGCCCGCGCTCCATCTGCGCCAGCCGACGGATACCTGCAAGGGACAGATGTACCGCGACTTCGGTTCCGGGGATTGGTTGCTTGAAGTGGATGAGGCGACGGGCGAGGGAATCTGGCAACGCCTGGAGGCGATCCATCGAGATCCGCGGCAGGCCAAACGCCGGGTCGAGGCCATCATGCGAACGGTGCAGGGCGGGCAGAAGCGGATGGCCGAAGCGGTGTGGAAAGCGTGCGGACTGTAGCTATCTCATCGCCTCGCCAACCTCACTTCCAACGGACTGAGCCTAGCCGCGCGCGCACGTCGGCCACGGTGACGTTTGGCCGCCGCTTGCCAGCTCCCCAGCGCGCCACGGTCTCTACGAGCAGAGATTTGTGGACACGCCGCCGCCGCGTCGTCTAAGTCTAGACACTTGAATCGGTTCTGGTCGCGAGTTGAGGGTCCGGATGAAGACCGGAGTCGACTCTTCTGGCTCGATCACCATTTCATCGCCAGCCAGTGGCGACATCACCAATCGGTTGAGCGTTCCCTTCGCAAAACTAGCTGTAATCAGAGGATCGGCTCTCCCGCCACGCTTACCGCAACGCCCACACCGGACGGGTCATTACACTGGCGCCCAACTTGGTTATCCACAAGCCTTGGCCATTTTCCACAAGCGGTCCATTACGAATCCATGAAGTTCATTGTAATCAATGCTTTACGCTGTGGAGAAGCTTGTGCAAATCTCGCCTTGCCCGAGGCGGACGAAACACACATCCGTAACCCGTTGTCCTATAGGCAGTTATTTTTCTTGATCCCCCCCAATTCCTTGTGTCATGATCGCAGGGCAAAACAAGTTCAGCAGTGCGCGCCCGCCATGCCGCGCATCCAATATAGGCATTCCAAAAACGTATCGAGGTTTCGTTCCCATGGGCCAAATCGCCGTAGCGGTCGGATCGAAGATCCCCTCCGCGAAAATCTCTCTCCCCGTCGCGCAGCGCGGCGGCGTTTCTTTCCCTCGCTTCTTCACCGCCAAGCTGGCGCCGCACAAGACTCCTTACGACGAGGTGGTCTGGGAGAAGCGTACCGCCACGATTGGCAATGCCTCCGGCGCGGTGGTCTTCGAACAGCGCGATGTCGAAGTTCCCGCGGATTGGTCGCAGACCGCCACCAACATCGTCGCGAGCAAGTACTTCTACGGCAAAATGGGTTCGCCGGAGCGCGAATCGAGCGTCGGCCAACTGGTCCACCGCGTCGTTGACACCATAACCGAGTGGGGAAAGAAGGACGGCTACTTCAAGACCCACGACGATGCCGAGAACTTCCGCCACGAACTCGCGCACTTGATGCTGCACCAGAAGGCCTGTTTCAATTCGCCCGTTTGGTTCAACGTCGGCGTCCAAGAGCAGCGCGGCTACGGTTGGGTATGGGACGAATCGAAGCAGCAGATCCGCAAGCTGCAGGCCGGCGAGCACCGGCCGCAGTGCTCGGCGTGCTTCATCAACTCCGCGGGCGATTCACTGGAATCGATTCTCGAACTGGCGAAGACCGAGGGCATGCTCTTCAAATGGGGCTCCGGCACGGGCTCCAACCTTTCGAACTTGCGCGAGGAGAACGCGATTCTCTCAGGCGGCGGCAAGGCGAGCGGCCCGCTGAGTTTCATGAAGGGCTTCGACGCGTTCGCGGGCGTGATCAAGTCCGGCGGCAAGACCCGCCGCGCCGCGAAGATGGTGATCCTCAATTCAGACCATCCCGACATCAAGGACTTCGTCTGGTGCAAGGCCAAGGAAGAGAAGAAGGCGCATACGTTGATCGATGCGGGCTACGATTCCTCCATCGACGGCGAAGCCTACGGCAGCGTCTTCTTCCAGAACGCGAACAACAGTGTTCGCGCGGACGACGCATTCATGCAGGCGGTCGAGAAGGACGGCGAGTACTGGACGAAGTCGCGCGTCAACGGCCAGCCGAAAGACCGCTACCAAGCCCGCGACCTGTTCCGCCAAATCGCCGAAGCCACCTGGCAATGCGGCGACCCGGGCATGCAGTTCGACACCACGATTAACGCGTGGCACACCTCCAAGAACACCGCGCGCATCAACGCTTCGAATCCTTGCAGCGAGTACATGTTCCTCGACGATTCGGCGTGCAATCTTTCGAGTCTGAATCTGATGAAGTTCCTGGGTCCGGATGGGCGCTTCGACGTCGTCGCCTTCCGCCATGCCGTGGACACGATGATCCTGGCGCAAGAAATTCTCGTCGACAACGCGAGCTACCCGACGGAGCGCATCGGCCAAAATAGCCACGAGTATCGCCCTCTGGGCCTCGGCTACGCGAATCTCGGCAGCTTGCTGATGGCGATGGGACATCCTTACGACTCGGATTCTGGGCGCGATCTCGCCGGCGCCGTTACGGCCGTAATGTGCGGTCAGGCGTATCTAACGAGCGCTCGCATCGCGGAAGCCGTCGGGCCCTGTCCGGGCTACGCCACGAACGAAGAGCCGTTCTTGGGCGTCATTCGCATGCATCGCGATAGCGTCGCGAAGATCAATTCCGGCAACGTGCAAGCGGATCTGCTCGCCGCCGCGCACGATGCCTGGACCAACGCTTACGAGGCTGGCCGCGGCGCGGGCTACCGCAACGCGCAAGTCACGGTCATCGCGCCCACCGGCACCATCGGCTTCATGATGGATTGCGACACCACCGGCATTGAGCCCGAGCTGAGCCTGGTGAAGTACAAAAAGCTCGTCGGCGGCGGCGTGATCAAGATCGTCAACAACACCGTGCCGCAGGCCCTGATCAAGCTGGGCTATTCGGCCGAGCAAGTGGAGAAGATCGTCACGCACATCGATTCCACGGGCACCATCGAGGGCGCGCCGGGGCTCAAGAACGAGCACCTTGCCGTTTTCGATTGCAGCTTTCGGCCGCAGAACGGGAAGCGCTTCATTCATCACATGGGCCACATCAAGATGATGGCGGCGGCGCAGCCTTTCATTTCGGGCGCGATTTCGAAGACGGTGAACATGCCCGAGGAATCGAGCGTCGACGACATCATGGACGCGTACATGCAGAGCTGGAAGCTGGGCGTGAAGGCCGTGGCGATTTACCGCGACGGTTCGAAGAAGGCGCAGCCGCTTTCGAGCGGCACCGGCAAGGGAGAGAACAAGGGCGAGAAGAAGACGGTGGCCGCCGCGGCGCCGGCGGAAGTGAAGGTTGTAGAGAAGATCGTCTATCAGCCCAAGCGCCGCAAGCTGCCCGAAGAACGCCAAGCGCTGACGCACAAGTTCTCGATCGCGGGCCACGAGGGCTACATCACCGTTGGTCTCTTCGACGACGGCACTCCCGGCGAGATCTTTATTTCGATGGCGAAGGAAGGCTCGACGATCTCGGGCTTGATGGATAACTTCGCGACGGCGATCAGCTATGGCTTGCAGTATGGCGTGCCGCTGAAGTTCTACGTCGACAAGTTCTCGCACGTTCGTTTCGAGCCGAGCGGCTGGACGGGCAATCCGCAGATTCCTTATGCGAAGTCGATCATGGACTACATCTTCCGCTGGCTCGGCTCGAAGTTCCTGGGGCCGGAGTATGCGCTGGGCGAGGCGGGCGAGACGATGAAGTTGAAGCCGACCGAGGAGAGCCCGCAGCAGGAGCTCTTCGCGCCGACGGCCGCCGACGCGCCCGCTTGCAGCGAGTGCGGGGGGATGATGACGCGGAACGGGTCTTGCTATAAGTGCGAAAACTGCGGGAGTACTTCGGGCTGTAGCTAGAGGCTGCTCCCGCGCGCTATCGTAACGGCTAGACGCCGGAAATGTTCGAGAGCGCGCGGGATCTGCAACAGTCTTGGTGGGAGCGGTTGGCCGAGGAGCCGGCCTTACTCTTCCTGTTGCGTATTTGGATCTCTAACTCGCTGCTTCAGACTTCCGGGGCGTACTTGTCCCTATGGCGCTTCGAAGTGCGGCCAGAGATCTACTTCGAATCATCGGCCAGCGATCTTGCACGATGGACGCTTTGGCTGATTCAAGCCCCGGGAATTCAGATCGGCCTGGGCGTTGCTGGAATCGTCGCCGCGATTCTATTCATCGCGTCGCTTAACTTTCGTTCGCAACTGGCCGCCTGGGCGATTGCCATTACGTTGTGGCTAGCCGGTCTTCTCGTCGATTACCTAAGGTGGTCCAAGGCCTTCCAAGCTGCTGTCGTGATCCCGTTCATTGCGTTTGGCTTCGTGTTTTGGTGGCGCGCGACGAGAGAGCAACGCTTAGGGCCGTTCCACGGACCATTCCCCCGATTCGCTTCGAAGCTGAGCAAACCGGCCGGTTTCGCGATACTGGTACTCGGTTTCGGATGCGTGGCCGTTGCGCTGGATTACTGGGGAAAAGATTCGGAAGACTACCCGCCCGAAAACGCACCCTTCATCGGCCAGCGCATGATCAACCGACGCGGCGCTTGGCTTGTTGAGGAATTCTCAAATGGCCAAACGAAGCTCCCTTATCCGGCCGCTCACGTCTTCTTTCACCGCCGGGGAAGCTGCGCGAGCGACTCGCCGGAGAAGAGCTTCGGCGATTACAAGCCTCGCGGCGAACGCCTTAAGATTGACTGCCTCCCGCTCGGGCCCAAAGAAGTCCGCTACCGCTTCGAGAACGGCCGCTTGCACCTGGAAGCCCCCAACTTCTCCCTCACCCTACGCCCCGACAACTGGGGCCCCGGCTACTACGACGATCTCTTACCCTGACTTCGCGCCTTCCAAGCCTCGATCACCACCGGCAACACGCTCACCAAAATAATCGCCAGGATCACCTTGTCGAAGTACTTCTTGACGAAGGGCAGATCACCCACCAAGTACCCCAGCCCCGTCAGCCCGAAAACCCAGCCGATCCCGCCAAAAACGTTAAACGACAAAAACTTCGTGTAGCTCATCTGCCCAATGCCCGCGACAAACGGCGCAAACGTGCGAATGATCGGTACGAAGCGCGCGTAGATAATCGTCTTCCCGCCGTACTTCTCGTAGAAAGCCTGTGTCCGCTCCAAGTACTCGCGCTTGAAGAAGCGGCTATTAGGACGCCGGAAAGCCGCGCGTCCCGCCGAACGCCCCAGCATATAGCCCACCCCATCGCCCGCGATGGCGGCGATCATCAACAGCGCGTTCACGAGCAGGAAGTTCATCTTACCCGCGCCGCAAAGCACGCCCACCACGAAGAGCAAGCTATCGCCAGGCAGGAAGAAACCCGCCAGTAACCCCGTCTCCGCGAAGATGATTACGAAGAGAAGTACGTAACCGGGCCAGCCGGTAAAGGTGCTTTCGAGGAGAGCCTTCAGCTTCTCCGCGCTCGCCAGGGTTTTGATGAGCTCGAAGAGCTCCGTAAGCTGACTCATCGGGCCGTCTTTAGACGCCCGAGTTCGTCGCGAGACGCTTCTTCACCGTCTCGTTCACTTTGATCTTGCCAGCTTCCATCATCGACTTCATCAGCGTGTCTTCGAAGATGTCCGAGCGTTCGGCGGCCTTACGGTTCTTAACGACGTTGATCATCTCGACGCGCCGGGCGGGCAACAAGCTCATGTCGGCGGCCTTCTTTTCCACCACCTTCGCGACGAACCACTTGCCGTCCACCGTGAAAGGCCCCCAGGCCTCGCCCACGGGCTTCGTGAAGCCGTCGATCACCGCCGACGCGGGGCCGATGCCATCGGCAAAGCCGGAGCGCGCGAACATCTGCGTCGTCTTCACCGGCGTCCCCAAATCCTTGGCGAGTTTAGCGATATCGCCGCCCGAACTAGACACTCCCGCCACCGCCTTCTGCCGCAATTCTTCTACCTTCTTCTGGCCGGCCGAAGCCTGCAACTGGCTCATGACAGCCGAACGAGCTTCCTCGAAAGTGCTCGGCGCCTTGGGCACCACGGTGTCTACTTGGAAGAGCACGGTCTTGTCGTCGATCGTCTGCGGATCGGAGACCTGACCCTTACGCAGCCGCTGCACGATATTGAAGATCTCCGGCTTCGGGCCGAAAATCGGCAGCGGCGTACCGGAGCCCTTGTACTCAACGCCGACGATGCCAGCGCCGACCTTCGAAGCGAGCGCCAACAATTGCGATGGACTCTTCTCGATGTCGCGGCGCAATTGATCGGCGACGCGCCCCTGGCTATCCGCCGCCATCTGGCGCTTCAGATCCTCGGTTACCCGCGCCTTGGCTTCGTCGAAGGAAATCACTTGGGCGTTCTGCCGCTCGATAACTTCGATCAAGTGATAGCCAAACTCCGTTTTCACCGGGCCCACCAACTGGCCCACCGGCGCGGTGAAGCTAGTCTCTTCGAAGTTCTTCACCGTCTGCCCACGCGTAATGAAGCCGATATCGCCGCCGTTGTCCTTGGAGCCGGGATCTTCGCTGTACTTCTTCGCCAAGTCCTCGAACTTCGCTCCGCCCTTGATCTGCTTGAAGGTCGATTCAGCCAGCGCCTTCATCTTCGCGTCTTCGGATTCCGCCTTGCCTTGCGTCTTGAAAAGAATGTGCTTTACGTGCGAGCGCTCCGCCGTGCGGAATGAATCGAGATTCTCGGTGTAGTAACGGCGGGCCTGATCCTCGGTCACTTGGATGGTGCTTTGGAAACGCGCCGGATCGAACACGATCATGTTCACCTTGCGGTATTCCTCGCTCATATAGTTTTGTTTGTTCTTCTCGAAGAAGTCGCGCGCCTCGGCGTCGCTGGGCGCGAGACCCTTGCCCACTTCCACGGGATCGATCACCGTGTATTCGATCTTGACGCCCTCTTCGGCGTCGCGGAAGGCCTTTTCGACTTCTTGCGGCGTAGCCACCGAGCTCATTAGCATCACCGCGCGCAGGCGCGTGGTTTCGATTTCCTTCTTGACGCTATCCTCGAATTCCTTGACGGTGATGCCGGAGGACTTCAGCATCATTTCGTACATCTGCGCGCCGACGAACTTCCCATTCTGCCAAAGCGCTGGAACGTCCTTTTGAATTTTCTGCGCGACGGCCTGGTCGCTCGCCAGCATGCCGCGATCTTCGGCGAAGCAAGCCACGGCTTTGACGTTCACGAGCTGATCGATAAATTGCGGAATGAAAATCGCCGCGCTATCCGGCGGCAATTGCGTCCGGTTCAACATCTGCTGCAGCTTAATGCGCACTTCGCGAGACGTGACCGGCTCGCCGCAAACCTTTGCTACGTTTTCTTCGCCACCCGGCAAGCCGAAGCCCGCCGAACCAAAGCCAGGGATCAGTGTGATCACCATCGAGAAGGCCACCAGGCCCAACAACACACCCAACAAAACGCGCAAGTTCGTATCCTTGCGGCGGAACAAATCAAACATGAACACTCCTGAGTTTGGCGCTCCCCGAGCGCCAATGCGGCTCGCGGGAGCGAAGGCTTGGCGCACTCTGCCCGAACTAGGCGGCGCGCTTTTCGCTTCCTAAATTATACCGGAACGCCGGCGGTCGCATCCATGACGTTATGTGGTTCGTGGGCGTGGACTTAGCGTGGCAAAACGCACCCAGCGGCGTCGCGCTTTTGGAGTACTCCGGCCGCCGGCTCTACCTCCGCGATCTCGACCGCCGGGACACTCACGCCGGAGTCCTCGAATGGATTCACGAACGCGTGGGGAACTCCCCCTGCTACGCCGCCCTCGACGCGCCCGTCCTGGTCGGCAATCGCGAGGGTATGCGCGAGGCCGACCGCCTGACCCATCGCCTTTATAGCCGCCAGAACGCCGGCGCCTACCCCATCCATCTCGGCCTGCCTTTCGTTCCGAAACTTCTCGAATTCGCTAAATCCATGGAGAGTGGCGGCTTCCAGACATCCCTGCCAGCCATCCCGCAGGAACGTTCGCGGCGCGTTTTCGAGGTCTTCCCCCACGCTTCCTCCGTGCGGCTCTTCGAATTGCCGAAAATTCTGCCGTACAAGAAGGGCCCGCTCGCGGCGCGGCGCGCGGCTCTGGCGGAATTTCGCCAACTGCTCGCCACCCAACTCAATGCCAGAGAACCGCGGCTTCGGCCCAAGCCGCTTCCGGAAATCCCAACGAACGCACAAGACTTGAAGGCCGTCGAAGACCAGCTCGACGCCCTCCTCTGCGCCTACACCGCCGCGCACTTCTGGTACTGGGGTCTCGCGAAAAACAACATCCTCGGCGGCGCGCTAGTGGTTCCGAGTTTCTAAAATGGAGATTATTCCTCGCATGCCAACTCTAAATTTCGCCGAGCTGCGCGAGAACTATACCCAAGGCGGGCTTTTGGAGGCCGAAGCTCTCCCCAGCCCCATCGCCATGTTCGAAAAGTGGTTCGCCGAAGCGCTCGCGATGAACGTCTTGGAAGCCAACGCGATGTCGCTCGCCACCGTGGACGAGCGTGGCCGCCCTTCGCTGCGCATGGTGCTGCTCAAGGATTTGACGCCGGCGGGCTTTTCGTTCTTCACCAACTACGAAAGCCGTAAGGGCAGGGAACTCGCCGCGAATCCGAACGCCGCTCTTTGCTTTCATTGGAAAGAACTCGAACGGCAGGTTCGCGCCGCCGGTCTCGTGGAGCGCCTCCCCGTGGAACAGAGCGAAGCGTACTTCCGCCAGCGCCCGCGCGCGAGCCAGATCGGCGCTTGGGTGAGCGAGCAGTCGAGCGTCGTCCCCTCGCGTGAAACTCTTGAGGCCAAGCGCCGTCAATTAGAGCGGGACTACGATGGCCGCGACATCCCAATGCCGCCGCAATGGGGCGGTTACGTTTTGCAGCCCGTCGAGATCGAGTTTTGGCAGGGCCGCCCAGGCCGCCTGCACGACCGTTTGCTGTACACGAAAGAAGGCAACGACACATGGCGCATTTGCCGCTTATCGCCGTAATCGCATTCGCGCAAAGCGCGGACTTGAACCAGGTCTTGAAGTCGATTGAAGCCCGCTACAACTCCGTCAAGACCCTGCAAAGCAACTTCGAGCAGAGCGTCACGATGCAAGGCAAAAGTAGCATAGAGCGAGGCGTTCTCTATTTGCGCAAGCCCGGCCAGATGCGCTGGGAATACGCGCAGCCCGCCGGCAAGCTCTTCCTCTCGGACGCGAAGAAGATCTACTACGTCAGCCCCGCGTCGCGCCGCGTGGAAGTGAGCGCCGTAAAGGAAACCGAGGACCTCCGTGCGCCGCTCGCGTTCTTGCTGGGCCGCCTCGATTTCGCCCGCGATTTCGGCCGCTACGAAAGCTCGCAACGCGAAAGAAGCCTGCTGGTGCGCGCGTTTCCGAAGAACGCCAAGAGCTTCTTCGAGTACGTCGAGTTCTGGCCGGCGGCGGACGGAACTCTACGCACCGTCACCGTACAAGGCAAAGATGGATCGCGCATGGAATACCGCTTCACGAATGAAACGAAGAACCCGCCGCTTCCCGAAAAGCTCTTCCGCTTCGAAGCGCCTCAGGGCTTTGAAATCGTCGAATTGAAGAACGCGCCGTAGCGGCGCGCTAGGGCTGCTTCTCCAGGCTAATCGTGGTCTCTTCGATTACTTCCTCGTCGAGCGCGGTGTTATCCCACTCCCGCTTGCCGCGAATGAAACGGAAGCTGACGAAGTTAGTCCGGCAAGGCCGGCAACGTACCTTCTTCGCGCCCAAGCCGATTGCGATTTTCCACGCCAACGGCACGTGGTAGTAGGTTTCTTCCCAACGCACCAAATCAAGCCGCATGCAGCGCGGACAGCGCGCGTAGAAGAACTCCGTGAAACGCCAAAGGCTTTCCGTCCAGCGTTCTTCGCATTCGGAACAACGCATTTTCGGAAAGCCCAGAACGTCCAATATCGTTTCGCCAAAGTGCTTCGGCTGCGAATGCCGTACCCGCGTGCTGCCGCATTCGGGGCACTCGAGTTGCATCGGATTCTTCTTAGCCATGGCGAAGCAGCTTCATAGCGGGGAGGTCCCACTATGTTAGCGAATCCTTAACCTTCCTGTTCCAGCATTTGCAGTACCGCGCGAATGTAACCGTAGCCGAAGGCGAAGGCCTGCCGCCCACCCTGATCGCCGTCGATTCTAGGCACATGGTCGGGCATCAACATGCCGCTGTAGCCGACCTCTTTGTAAGTGCGCGCGGCCTGGATCATGTTCACGTCGCCTTCGTCCGGCATCACTTCCTGGAAGTTCAGGAAGCCGCCCTTGATGTTGCGGAAGTGCACGTTGAAGATCTTGCCGCGCGTGCCAAAGTAGCGAATCACGTCGTGAATCTCTTTGCCCGGATTCTTCAGCATCTCCGTCACCGTACCCTGGCAGAAGTTCAACCCGTGATACGGGCTCTCCTTGATCGAGACGAATTTCTTCAATCCATCCACGCTCCCCAGCACCGTTTCGACGCCGCGCCAGCCCTTGCCGATAGGCATGCCCGGATCGTGCGGGTGGCAAGCGATGCGGACCTTCGCTTCCGTCGCCACCGGCACCACTCTTTCCAGGAAGTGCGTGATGCGCTCCCAGTAAACGTCGGCGGGCACGGGGCCGGCTTCGGTGAGCGGCGGGTCCTGTTTGCCTGCGGCGTAGTTAAACGTCGAGAGCTTCGCGCCGCCGCGGCCGATGCTCGCCTCCGTGCGCACCACGCCCAAAATGCTCATGTTGTACTTCACGGCCGGAATGCCGGCCTTCGCGCAATTCTGGATCATCTTGCAGATGTCGTCGATATTGCGGTCGCGCTCCGGGCTCTTGCCGTTCATGATGTCCGGGTACTCGTGCCGCGTGATGTAAGCGGAACTCAAAGGCAACGGCACCATTTCCAAGCGAATGCCGTGGCCCTCGACGCGCTCGCGCAACTTCGTCAAGCCTTCCACGCTCCAGCCCGGGTCGGTGATCTTGTCGCCGGGCTTGCCGCTGCAAATGTTGTTCACACCCAAGCCGCTCAACACACGCAATGTAGCGTCGTCGCTGATGTGTTGCGTGCCGAGCTTCGGCCGGCCTTTTTTCTTCGGGCCGACAGGGTTTTCAAATGGCGGAGGGTTGGGCGTCCAGTTCGGCGCGACGCCATCCCCAGCCATCAAGGGAGCGGCGGCCATCCCAGCCGCCAAGAAGCTTCTGCGTTCCATGCGAAGAGTCTATACCCGCCCGCACCCCGCGCGAAAGGCTAGCTTAAGATTTTTTCTAAATCGCTGCCGAAGGCCCGCAACGCCGCGATCTCTTCGGCATCGGCCACCCGCTCCCAGCCCTTGGCGACAAAAACCGCCCGTTCCCCACGCCACACCAATTGCGCCATGCCTTTCTCCATCAGGAGCCCCGGCGCGCCCGCCTTGCCAAAGCCATCGCCGCGCCGCTCCACCAGCGCAATGAAGCCATCCCGCTCAAAAACGAAATGGGTTGCGATCTCCGCCAGCGGCAAAATTTGAATGCCCGCCGCGACGAGCTTCTCAAAAATTTCCGTCACATCTTGTACCGGCCGAAATCCTCTTCGTTGAGGTTCTCGAGCCAACGGCGGAGTTCTTCGTTCTGGCTAGTTTTGTCTTGCGAACCCGACAACTTCGACGTAGCCAGCACCGCCTCGTCGACGAAAATCGGGCAATCCGTCCGCAACGCTAATGCCAAAGCGTCCGACGGCCGCGCGTCCACGCTCATCATCTTGCCGTCCTTCTCCACCCAGATCACGGCGAAGAACGTATCGTCTTTCAACTCGCTCACCACCACGCGATCCACCCGCGCGTCCATGCCCTGCAACATGGTCTTGATCAAGTCATGCGTCAGAGGTCTCGGCGTCTGGATCTTCTCGATTTCCAGAGCGATCGCGTTCGCCTCATAGACGCCCACCCAAATCGGCAGAATCGATTCGCCCGCCAAATCGCGCAACACGACGATAGGCATCTGCGTTACCGGATCCATCATCAAGGTGCGGATCTTCATTTCGACTTCCATAGGCGGCTAACCTCATTACAACAGAGTTTGCCGCGCGGGCCACCTCTCAGATCGGCTAGGAAGCAAGCACGGCTTCACCGGCCAGCGAATTCGGCCCCGCGCGCAACACGCGCACCGGCAGGTAGCTGCCTTCGAGGTTGTCCGCCCCTTCGCCCGGCTCGGCCAGTCGCGGGTGGGTGAAGTTCAACTGTTTATGCTGCGACGTCTTCCCCGTCCACTGCTGCGTCGCCCGGTTGAATCCGTCCACGAGAACGTCTTCCACGCGGCCCACGTAGCCGGCATTGCGCCGGATCTGAATCTGCCGTTGCCGCTCCTGCACGGCCGTCAAGCGCCGGCCTTTCTCTTCCTCGCTCATGTGGTCCTCGTACTGCAAGGCCGGCGTGTTCGGCCGCATCGAGTACTTGAAGCTGAAGATCGCGTCGTACTGCACCTCGTCGAGTAGGCGCAGCGTCGCCTCGAATTCCTCCTCGGTCTCGCCGGGGAAGCCGACGATAATGTCGGAGGTGATCGCGATGTCGCGCTTGGCGTTCTTCATCCACTCGATGCGCCGCATGTACTCGTCGCGCGTGTAGAGGCGCTGCATGCGTTCCAGCACGCTCGTCGAGCCGCTCTGCACCGGCAAGTGGACATGATTGCAGAGCACGGGGTTGTCGTCGATCGCGTCGATGATCTCCTTCACGAAATCGCGCGGGTGCGAAGTTGTAAAGCGTACGCGCTTCATGCCCGGAACCTCGCCCACGGCCCGCAAGAGCCTCGCGAAGTCGTAACCCTTCTCGCTGGGATCGCGATAGCTGTTGACGTTTTGTCCGAGCAACGTGATCTCGCTGTAACCCGCCGCCGCCAGTTCGCGCGCTTCCGCGATAACACTATCGCTCGTGCGGCTCCGCTCCGGCCCGCGCGTCATCGGCACCACGCAATAGGCGCAGCTCTTGTCGCAGCCTTCGATGATGGTCAAGAACGCCTTGTGCGGATTGTCGCGCCGCGTGTATGGAACCTCGAAGGTATCGTCGGTGTCGAGACTCAGCCCCGTCACCCGCTTCGCCTTGCCGGTCTCGATCTGCACCAACAGTTCCGGCAGCTTGTTGTAGCTCGCCGAACCCACCACCAAACTCACATGCGGCGCGCGCTCGAAAATTTTCTCGCCCTCTTGTTGCGCCACGCAACCGAGCACGCCGACGATCTTGTCCTTCGACCGTTTCTTGTATTCGATAAGCCGGTTGTAGACCTTCTGTTCGGCCTTATCGCGAATGCTGCACGTGTTGTAGAGTACGAGGTCGGCCTCTTCCACCGTTTCCACTTGGCTATAGCCGCGCGTCGCCAGCGTCGCCATGACTTTCTCGGAGTCGTGGGCGTTCATTTGGCAGCCAAAGGTTTCGATGTAGAACTTCTTCATGGGGGATTCGTCTTTCATTATAGAAAGCCGCGCATTCCGCCGATATCCGATTGAAGGTGCCCATATGCGTTTCGTGATTTCTTCGCTCTTGCCGCTTCTCGCTCTTGCGCAATCCAGTCAGAACTACGTCTACGATTCCGACGGCCGGCGCGTCGCGCTGCCGTCCTTTTCCGAACAACGGCAGACCAAGATCGTCTCGGACGGGCCGGATGGCAGGGTCGTTGAGGAAGTCGTGCTGCGAATGGACGCGCAAGGCAACGCGATGCCGCCGCAACGCATTCGCGTCGTCGAGCGCGCCGGGGCGAATGGCGAGCGCATCGAGGAGCGGCTTACCTACGAGGCCGACATCAATGGCCGCATGAGCCTCCAAGAGAAGACCACGGTGACCACGAGCGCGAGCGGCGGCCGCACGCTCACCAACACCACCGTGGAGAAGCCCAGCGTGAACGGCGGCATGCAACTCTTCGAGAAGGTCGCCGCGCAGAAGTACAACGAGAATGGCAAGGAAGTCGTGAACCGCGCGATCTACCGCGCCGGCGCCTCGGGTGAGCTTTCCGAGAACGCGCGCGAATTGATCGAACGCGTGACGGAGAACGGCGTGCCTAAGGAAACCGTCAGCGTCTACGAAAGCGTGTCCACCGGGCAGCCGATCCTGAGTCAGCAGAAGACGACGGTTGCCTTGACGAACCCAGACGGTTCCACCACTAGCATGGTGACGATCTATGGAGTGGACGCGCCGGGACGTCCGGCGGGCGGGCCGCTCAAGGTCAAAGAGCAGCAGATCCTCACCAAGCGCAGTGGCGAAGGCAACACGATCGTGGAGTCGCTTTCCATTCGCCGTCCAGATCTGGCGGACGGGCGCTTAGGCAAGGAAATCAAGGTCGGTGAGCGGGTCGTAAAGCCTGCGCAGCCCTAATCGGGCGGCTGACGGCCTCAGCCGTGGCCAAGATACATCAGCCAGCCAATCCCAAAAACCGCGAGCACAAACGACCCAAAGCAGTAAAGGGCGTACTGGAATTGTTCCGTCTTCGTTCTCTTGCCCGTGATGGCCAGCGCGACGGAGGCCAGCACGGCGAAGATCAACGACATCTCGAAATGGCTGAGCGAAAGCTTGGGCATTCTGACTATTCCTTCTTCCCCGTCGCGATTTCGAAAACGTCCACCATCGCCAAGACGTTAACCAATCCCGCACCCACGATCATCTTCGTGCCGTAATCGACGACATGCCCGGCGACGTCCGGGGCGCTGTAACCAAGCGCCTTCGCCAGGAAGTACAGGCCTCCGCTCGCCAAATGGCAAAGGTATCCGCCGGTGTAGATCACCGTCGTGAGCAGGTCCTCGTTGCGGGGTTCAAAGAAGGTCCCTCGCATCATGATTCCCAAAAGGAACATGACGACGCTGGTACCCATCATCAACCCGCCACGCCCGGTCTTGCCCAGCAGGAAATACCCCGCGCCCGGTATCGCCCAGGTAGCCAGAACGGCCGCCACCCAATTCTTCTTCTCGCCCGCCGGCACCGCGGGGTTCTGTGTGCTTGCTGCTTCCGCCATGAAAATCCTTCAGAACTAGTGTACCCTCGCGCACCACCTCCTAATCTTCCGCTAACATTTGACCGATAAGACCGTAGATGCAGCCGACATCCAAGCCAATCTCCGAAGGAAAAGCCGCCCACGAGGATCGACTCGCCAAGGCAATCGCTCAGGTCTTCGCCGATTATGGGAACCTCGCAAACTTCCAAAAAGCCGTCTCTAAAGCGGCGCACCAGCGGCTGAATGAAGAGCCGACCGCGCCCCGTCAGCATTCTCGTGCCAAAGCCGCTTCCCAGTCCTGATTACAGGGCCAATCCCAAGCGGGCGATATATCTTTCCGGCTTGATCGATTTTTCGACCGTCGAGCGCCTCACTCCGCGCATTTTGGAGTTTTTCTCCGAATCCAGAGAACCAATCACGATTTATGTCGATAGCGTCGGTGGTATCGTCTATTATGCCGAAGCCCTCCGCAGCCTTCTAAAGTCAAGCGACCAAGACGTCAGCCCTTCCTGCCGAATCATAACCTGTGCAACAACTTTTGCCGCCAGCGCTGCCGCGGACTTTCTCACCCTTGGCGATTACGCCATGGCTTACCCCAATGCCACCATTCACTTTCACGGTCAACGAAGCGCGTCAGAGGATCACATCACGGAAGAAGCGGCCTCCGGTCTCGTAAAGTCTCTCCGGTCCGGCAATAATCGCTACGCCTTGATCACCGCGGATGTTTCTTTCCATCGCTTCCTGCAAAGGTATGTCCAAGTCCGCGCCGACTCTCTTACGGACCTCCTCGCGGATCTTCGTCCAAAGATTTCTGAGACCGCCCAGGATGTCTTGCACGCCGCCGAACTGCAATACCAGCGTTACAGCCAGTTGGCTTCAACGCTCCTTCGCGGTGCCGAATTGAAAGCCTCGCTACGTAACCGGCAGAATCACGAAGAGTCAATTCTGAAGGCGCTTCTTCGCGCTCGAACGAGGAAGTCCAAGCCGGCGTCCCGTGGCAGGCTGTCCGAGGGTGGCCTTAATCTTCTCGTCGAGAACTTTCATTTATTTACAGAATATTTCGAGCACAGCCAGGGCAGTCGTTTCCAGTCCGTCTGCGACATGTGGGGGGAACACGTCCTCCCCGACGATGACAAGCTCGCTTTGCGGTCGATGGACGACGAGCGCAGGCGACAATTGATCCTCGATAGGGCACGCCCCATTCTCTCGCCCCTCTGGCTGTTCTTTATCTCGCTCTGCCAATCTCTCCAAAAAGGGGAAAACTCTCTCACCGCCCATGATGCCTACTGGCTCGGACTCATTGACGAAGTCGTTGGCGACCGGAATCTTCTCTTCGAACGGCACGTTGTGGAACGCCCGGATCTAGCTGTCTAGTTGACCCACGAATCCAAACCGCCATATCCCGCGTCAAATAACTAGGGAGCCAGTTGTATCGGCTCCCCCGCGCGTAGGCCATGGCGTCTCCCCTCCGGCGCCATGGCCTCGCGCTAGAGTCCTGCGAAAGCGTTTGGATTCTTCTACACTAGAGGCAGCCGTTAGTTTCGCAAAGGAGAGCACCGCCGCCACATGACAAGAGTTCACATCAGCGCAACCACCCCGGTTGTCGAAGCCGGACTTCGTGCGTTGCTCGAAAAGGAGTTCGGTCTTTCGATGACCAAGTCGGGCGAACGCGCCGACGTTCTCCTCTCGGATCGCAACTGGAGCGACATCCCGCAGGACCCGCCGTCGGTTCCCGTCGTCATGCTTTCCGATCAGCCCGCAAGCCATCTCATCGAGCAGGGCGCCCGTGGCGTCCTCCGTCCCAGTTCCACGCCGATTGAAATCCGCGCCGCTCTCGAGGCCGCCGCGGCGGGTCTCGTGGTGCTTCCCGTCACGCCGAAGCAGAACGGTCACGAAGCGATTTTGACCCCTCGCGAGAAAGAAGTCCTGCAACTTCTCGCCCAAGGCGTGGGCAACAAGGAAATTGCCTGGCGCCTTCACATCACCGAGCACACGGTGAAATTCCACGTTAGCTCTCTGATGTCGAAGCTCTCCGCCGGCTCCCGCACCGAAGCCGTCACCCAAGGCATCCGCCGCGGCTACGTCTCGCTCTAAGCCACGAAACGATATCGAAAAAGCCGCCTCCCACGAGGCGGCTTTTTTGACGCTTGCATATATAACCTATTAGCTATATAATAGATCAGTAATCGATGCAAGCCTCGTCCCAGCTCGACTCCACCTTCGCCGCCCTCGCCGACCCCACCCGCCGCGCCATCCTCGCCCGCCTCTCCCGCGGCGAAGCCTCCGTCAACGAACTCGCCCAACCCTTCGCGTTGAGTCAACCCGCCATCTCCAAGCACTTGGCCGTTCTGGAGAAAGCCGGCCTCATCTCTCGAGGACAAGACGCCCAACGCCGCCCCCGCAAACTCGAAGCCCAACCCATGGCGGAAGCCGTTCAATGGCTCGAATCGTTCCGCGAGTATTGGGAAGGAAACTACCGCCGCCTGGACACGCTCCTCGCCCAGATGCAATCCAAGAAATCCACCCCAAGGAAGAAAACATGATCGAACCCGGAACCCTCAACGTCGCCGCCCGAGGCGAACGCGAGATTCATTACACCCGCGCCTTCGCCGCGCCCCGCCAACTCGTCTTCGACGCGCACACCAAGCCCGAACTCGTCCGCCAATGGCTCGGCGTTCGCGCCGGATGGATCCTCGCCGTCTGCGAAATCGATCTCCGAGTTGGCGGCCGTTACCGTTACGTCTGGCGCCATGACGCCCGCAACATCGACATGGGCATGGGCGGCGAGTATCTCGAGGTGCAATCGCCCGCCAGACTCCAGTGCACCGAGCTCTTCGACCAAGCCTGGTATCCCGGCGGCTGCATCGTCACCACGGACTTCACGGAAGAAAACGGACACACGCTAATATCTGTAACTTTGCTTTACGACAGCACGGCCGCCCGCGACGGCGTTCTCGCCTCGCCGGCCTTCAGCGGCGTCCAAGAGAGCTACGACGCACTTGCGAAGCTCCTCGTTCCATGAGATCGCAAGCCTCGCAACTCGTCGAGGAGCCTAGCGCCAGCGGGTAGCCGAAGGGCTTCGCGAACCTCGCACTTCGGCATCGCCGCCCCGAATCTCTTGAGAGACTCGATGGCGCGCAGCCAAGCCATCGCCACGAAATTCGGCCCCGCCTACATCGCCGGCCCCGCACTTGTCACCGCCGCGCAAAGTCCCGCAACGGGTCAAGCGCAACCGTGAGTTCGAACGCGGCGCTGCCGCAAAGCGGCTAGCAACCGGAAATTCCTCGACTACCTTCTATTGATCGAAACGTCTTCGAGCCGCCAGCGCAACGCCCAACTCCGCGACGCTGGCGCCGCCCTGCTTGGGTACGGACGCTCAGCGCGAATTCGCCAAAGCTTGGAATCAGCGCGCGGGATCCAGAGGCACGCAACTATTCCCTAGCGCCGGGGTTTAGCCATACATGAAACAACAAATTCTTCGTATGAGCTTAGGGCTGGCGCTAGCGGCGGCTCTGGCTTTCGGCCAAGGCGGCCGCCGCGGCGAGCGCTTTCTTGACGATCTGAATCTGACTGAAGAGCAGAAGCCGAAAGTACAAGCCATCATGAAAGAGCAACGAGAGGCGTTGAAGGCCGCGCGGGATAAAAACGCCACGCGTGAGGACATGAAGGCGATTCAAGAGCAGACGCACGAGAAGCTGAAGGGCGTTCTGAACGAAGAGCAGATGAAGAAGTTCGATGAAGCGCGTGGCAAGATGCGCAAAGCGGCGAAGCGTCGCGGCGCCTAACCTAGGCCTTGCGCGCGAGGATGGCGTCGAGCGGCGAATCGGGTAACGAGTAGCCTTGAACGTTGCCGAAGCCGGCGCCTTCTAGCAAGTCCCGGTACTCGCTCAGTTTGCGCTCACGGCCTTCCGTCGCGACCAGCATATTGATGTCTTGGAGCAGCGCCCAAGCCGGCCCGCTATTGTCCTCTTCCACCAGCTTCTCGAGAACCAGGATCCCGCCGCCCGGAGGGAGGGCGGCGTGGATCCTCTCGAGGAGCTTTTTTATCTTCTCCTCGGTCCAATCGTGCAAAATGCGGCCAAGTGCATAGAGATCCGCCGACGGGAGATCACCGCCAAAAAAGTCGCCGCCAAGCGTCTCGACGCGCGAGCCCGCGAGCATCTCTTCGGCGAGCGGAATGCATTGGGGCAAGTCGAAGAGCGTGCAGCGGAGACGCGGAAAGCGCCGGGACGCCTCAAGCGCGAAGTGGCCGGTGGCCCCGCCAAGATCGACGAGATGAGTGAAAGCGCCGAGGTCGACGGCCTCCACGATTTGCGGCGAGCTGATGAGTCCGAAAGCGTGCATGCCCATCAGGAATTGGCGCTTCTCGGCTTCGGTCTTGTAGTAGTGCGAGAAGAGTTCGCCTTGGCCGCCAAAAGCCTGGTTCCAGCGATGCGTGCCTTCGCGCACCGCGTCGGGCAGCTTGGCCCAAAGTTGCCACAGCGCGCGGCGCGAGTACTCGACATAACCGGTAATGGCCTGAGGACTGCGGCGGACGAGATAAACGTTCGTCATTTCCGTATTCGCGAACTTGCCATTGATCGCCGTCACCAGTCCGAGATTCGCGCATAGGTAGAGAAGGCGCGACAGGGCCTCGGGATGCGTGCCGCTGCGCGCGGCCAAGTCCTGCGCGGTCGCGGGCCCATCGGCCAGCAGATCGAAGATGCCCAGTTCGGTAGCCGTGAACATCGCCTGCGAGCGGCGGAAGTTCTCAATGAGGCCAATGATCGGGGCGGGCGAAGGGGACGGCATTCCGCCAGGATATCGAGAGGGAGTTTAGGCGCCGCGAGGGTCGATACGGCGGATGAGTTCGAGTCGAACAGCCTCGCGAGCGGCATCGGTGGCGCCTTGGTAGAGCCAAGGCCGGGCGAGGTCGGACCAGAGAATTAGGCCGAGAGCCCCGGCCAGGCGTCGTATCTGGTCTGGATCCCGGTGCGGTAATGCTTCGACGATTAATCCCGGATCGGAACGGTACTCGTTGATCAGACCCGTATACAGACGCCGGGACTGCGCGTCGCGAACCAGCATCCAGAATCGCGCTTGCCGGCCCGCTGCCTGGCCAAGCAAACAATCGATATTGCGAATAATCTGATTGCGAGCCGGGTCGTGTTTAGTGCGTTCGCTCACGTCGCTGAAGAGTTTGGCTTCGAGGAATGCTAGCGCTTTGGACGAGTCCAAAACCATTTCTATTTCTGTCGCTCCTTCCCTATCGCGGGGTGACGCGACACGTGTCCAGAAGCTCGGAACACAACTCGAAAAATCGCAATCCGCGCTACCCGGAGCGTGGGCCAATACGTGTTCGATCCAATCATGCGGTTTCGCGGCGCGCAAAAGTTGGAAAAAGTTCCACGTGACCCAATCCTCGCTGCGTGGCGACTCGTAGATGCGGCGCATATCCTCGCGCTTGCGGCCCTTCGGCAGGGCGAGCAACTCCGGGAGGTTCAGAACCGGGAATCGCGGCATTCTCGGTGGCGCTTCGCTCTGCAAGTACTGGCGGTTCTTCTCGACGGTCTCGCGGTGCCAAAAATTCAAATCCGTCGCGGAGACTACCGGAGCCGGGAACGCAAACTGAGCTTTCGCGAGGGCTTCGTGGCTAAGCCAGCCGTACTGTGCGCCGTAGTGAACGGCAACGGCGCCTCGGGCGGAATAGTCCCGCACGCTCCAAGACGTCGACGCCTCCTTCTTTTCGAAGTACAGAAGAAAACTGTCCGGGGCGATGTCCGGGATGTAGACGAACTGACGCCGCTCGTGGCCCATATCTGCTGTATCGGACAGCCGGGACACTACTTTATAGCGGCGACGGCGCGTTTCTTCGCTTCGAGCGTGGCTTGCAAGGACTCCACCGCGAAACCCTCAATGATCGGTTTCGCCACCGCGCCGATACCAAACGGGATCGAGCGCGCCAGCGTCATCGCTTCGCATTCGACATAAACGCCGCCGTCGGCCTCCTCCAGTCGCCACAGCGAATTCATCGCGTAGAGGAAACCGCTGCCTTCGCCGGGAGGGAGAATCTTCTCATCCGCCGCGCCGGCGTCTTCCACTTCGCGCACCTCGGTAGTGCGCGACGCGATGCCCAGGCGAGTAGGCGAGATGGGCGTGTAGACCACCTCGTGTTTGGTGTCGAAAACCGCCGTGAGGATTTTCTTCTTCTTCAAGCGGTAGTAAATGTGAAAGCGCTCCCCGTCGCGCGAGAGCAGCTTCGACTTCAAAATATCCGGCGCGTAATAAACGCTGTAGCGGTCGTAGTCCTGATCAATCTGTTTGATCTTGGCGATCGTGGCCCCGGGGTAGAAAGCCGCGCCGAGCCAATGCGAGGCGTAGGCGCTAGGGACGTTCGGGTTCGCGATGCGCTCGGTGAAAATCTCGCCTTGCCGCAGTTGGGCGCGCAGATCCGTCTTGCGATCGATGTAGAGAAAGTCCTTCGCTGCCCGAAGCTGCGAGGACGCCCGCGACTCCTGCGCATGAACGTATTGCGAGTACGAATGAAGCGAACTGCGGCTCAGGGCGGCGGCCAGGACCAGAAGTATAGGCAATGCGTACGTCAATTGCGCGAGTAGGCCTCTAGAAGCCAGTAAACCACAGGCATCGAAAACAAGCTCGAATCCAGCCTGTCTAGCCATCCGCCGTGGCCCGCGAGCATCGTCCCCGAATCCTTCATCTGCGCTCCGCGCTTGAGCGCACTCTCACTCAAGTCCCCTAGTTGCCCCGCTACATTGCCGGCCGCCGAAAGCGCCAAAACCAGCGGCAGCGGCGCCGAAGGAATGAAGTGCCCCAGGTAGAAGTAGCCGAAAAGCAGACTCGCCACGATCGAAGCCGCCGACCCTTCTCGGCTCTTGCCAGGACTGATTAAGGGGGCGAGTTTGTGCTTGCCGGCCGCGCGGCCCACGTAGAAAGCCGCGACGTCGCCGGCCCAGTTGAGCGCGATCGCGAAGAACATCCAATGCACGCTCTTCTCATGTAAGGCCACGCCCGCGCGCCAAGAGCCGAAGATGTACAAGATCCCCAGCGTGAACACGCCAGCCGATGCGAAGGCGTTCTTGAATCCATCCGGTCCATCTACTGTCCGCAGCGATAGTCCCAGGCCAAGCAAGGGCAAGAATAGAAAGTCCGCCCAAGTGATTTGAGGAACCGCAAGCAGCAAGAGCCCCAGCACCGCGCCGGGTATCGCGAAGTTATGGAGCGACTGATGGTGAACCATGCGCTCGTACTCGCGATAGCAAAGCAGCGCCAGCAGACAAACCACACCCAGGAAAAGCCAGTGCGGCGCGAAGAATATGCAATAGGTGCTGGCTGGAATCAGCCAAGCGGCGGTAAGAATGCGCTTCATCGCAAGGGCCTAGCGCGCGGCTACCGGAACTGCGTCGGCCTCGGCTTTCTCAATCTGCGCGCCCACCCCGCCGAAGCGCCGTTCGCGGGACTGGAAGTCGAGGATCGCCTCCAAGAGATGCTTCAAGCGGAAGTCCGGCCAAAGTACGGGTGAGACATGCAGCTCCGTGTAAGCGATTTGCCAAAGAAGGAAGTTCGAGATGCGCATTTCGCCGGAGGTCCGCACCATTAAGTCCGGTTCGGGCAAGCTCGCGGTGTAGAGATGCGATTGAATCGTGTCCTCGTCGATGAGATCGGGAGACAGCCCGGTGGCGGCGATCGCTTTCACGGCATCCACCAGTTCGGCGCGGCCCGAATAATTAAGCGCGAGCGTGAGACGGAGACCGGTGTTGTGAGCCGTCAGATCTTTAACGCGCTCCAGCTCCTCGCGGGCGCTAGCGGGAAGATCTTCGATGCGTCCAATGGTTTCGAGGCGGACGTTGTTCCGCTGCAGCGTCGGCAATTCCGATCGCAGATAAATGCGCAAGAGCCGCCAAAGCGTCTGCACTTCGAGAGCGGGTCGCTTCCAGTTCTCCGTTGAAAACGCATAAAGCGTAAGCGCTTCAATGCCCAGCCGCGCGCTCGACTCGACGATTTCGCGAACCGACGCCACGCCCGCCTTATGCCCAGCGACACGTGGCAGATAGCGCTGGCGCGCCCAACGGCCGTTGCCGTCCATAATGACGGCGATATGTCGGGGGAGCCGCGCGGGATCTATCGAAGAGGCGAGAATCCACTCGGCGCTATCGCGCTCGATGGCTTCGAAGAGAGACCGCATGCAAATCCCTACCATGGTACAACGATGCCCGAACTCAATTCCGGCCAGACGAAAGGCGGAATCAGCGCCGCCGCGCCCAGGAAAGAGCCGAACGGCAACTCGTAGGTGGCGGCGTCTTTCTTAGTGAACACGACGAAGCCCAAGCCGAGCAGGGAACCCGCGACACTGCCAATCATCAGAGTCAATAGCGCCGCTTGCAGATTGTAAAAAGCGCCTACCATCGCGATCATCTTGACGTCGCCAAAGCCCAGCCCTTCGCGCCCGCGCACGCGATAGTAGATCTCGCCGATAACGTAAAGCGAGACCGCGGGCAGCAGCCCACCGAGCAGACTCTCGGCCAGGCTCCGGTAAGACTCACGCCACTCCACCGGCAACACCAGCGCCGCCAAGAATTTCGGCATCGGCAAGAACATACTGAGCGCGAAGCCGAGAATCATGCCGCCCACCGTGAACTCATCCGCTAAGATTCGCTCTTCGAAATCCATGAACACCAAGCCGGTGATCAACGCGCAGAAGACGCAAAGCTTCAACGCGTCCGGCGAATTTCCCATGCGCCAGAAAGAAGCCGCGAAGAGTATGCCTGTGACGATTTCAACGAGCGGATAACGGAAAGAAATCGGCGCTTGACAATGGCGGCATTTGCCGCCCAGCACCAGCCAGCTCACGAGCGGCAAATTGTCGTACCAAGCGATGGTTTTCTCGCAATAAGGGCAATGCGAGCGCGGATGGACGATGCTGATATCGCGCGGCAGCCGGTAGATGCAGGCGTTGAGGAAACTGCCAATCAAAAGGCCAAAGCAGCCCGCGAGAACGATCAACCAAGAAAGCGGCAGCTCAAGCATGCGGCAGCAATTCCTTGTAAGCGGCCAGCGTATTGCGCACCATGTGTTCCACCGTGAAGTTCTGTAAATAGCGGCGGCGGGCGTTTTCGCTCCAACTGAGTTGTAGGTTGCGGTCGGAAGTGATGGTCATGATGGCGCGGGCGATGGAAGGGGCGTCGTTGGGAACCAGGATACCGGAGAAGCCTTCGTCGATGGTCTCCGGCAGCCCACCGATGCGGCTCGCGACAATCGGCAGGCCAGCCGCCATCGCGAACAAAGTCGCCGAGCCCAAACCCTCCATCTTTGACAAGTACAGAAACAGCAGGCCGGATCTCACCGCTTCCAGCAAGCTCTCCGGCATCCGCAGTTCCGCGCCCGCGAGCTGCGCCGCTTGGCGCATCAGTTCGTTTAGCTTGCCAGGGTCTTCGGAAGCGAGGCCGCTAATGTGCGGAGCGTAAGCGGCGGGCGTGATGTCGGGAACGCCATCGTAAACGACGCGCGTTTTCTCCGCCGGCACGCCAGCGCGTTTCAGTTCTTTTGCGACGTACTGACTCACCGCCAGATACCCGGCGGCGCGCGCGTACTTCTTGCGGCTGAACCAAGTCTCCTTCACCGGGAAGGCGACGCGGCGCGAGACGAGGAAGGGCTTGCGCGAGCCGATGGCGGCCATGGAATGCGAACTCGCGTCTTGGATATGAATCACGTCGTAGCGCGCGCTCAAGACGAAAAACGTGGCGATACCGGTCTGGCGCGTTTCAATACCGGCCTTTTGCGCGAGGTCCCACAGGTGCGATCCGTGAGAGGCAAGCAACGTAACTTGGTGGCCGTGTTCCCGCAGTCCTTCGGCGAGGTAAAGGGTTTGCCATTGGCCGCCGCGCATTTTCCAGCCGGAATCGGCGAGGAGGATCTTCATGGTGTGTCGTCAGCGGGCGCTGCTCATGTTCCTTGCTTTGGCGTATTTCAAGAATGTATAGATGCCGGCCATGTAAGCGATGGCGAGACCTTCCGCGCCATCGAGGAAGCCACGCTGGAGAACATAGGTTTTGAAAAAGGTCCAGGCGGGATCGAAGGCGAGCTTGCGCCAGCTAACCGGGCGCTTGGAGGCTACGATTTGCTCGGCGGCAAGCGTCGTATAACGGTCCATCGTTTTCAAATGCTCACTCAGGGAGTTGCATGTGTAGTGGAGAAGGTTGGTTTCCAGGTGCCCGACGCTGCCGTTCACCTTGACGCTCTCGTGCACGTAGTCGCCGACCCATTCGGCCTTCGCGCGGTGAAAAAGACGAACCTTTCGGTCGGGATACCAGCCTGAGTGCAAGATCCACCGGCCGAGATATTGCGCCAGGCGCGGCATCGTGTAGCCGTCGAACTTCGGGCCGTTCTTCTTCAGTTGCCAAATCTCGGCTTCGAGCGATTCGCTCAACGCTTCGTCGGCGTCGATGGAAAGCACCCAATCGTGACTGCAAGCCTGGGAAGCGAAGTTCTTCTGTGCGGCGTAGCCGCGCCAATGGGTTTCGACGACGCGCGCCCCGTGGTTCTGCGCCAATTCCGCCGTTCGGTCCGTCGACCCGGAATCGACGACGACGATTTCGTCGCAGCAGCGCAGGCTTTCGATGGCCCGGGCGATGTTGCGCTCTTCGTTATACGCGATGATGGCGGCGGAGATCTTCATCGGGCGCGCTCACCTATTCATAGCGCAGCGGCGCCGTCATAAAGCAGATCGCGAAAACCACGGCGGCAAGAACGCCAAAAGCCACGCGGCCCGCGTTGAGCGGCGTCGGATCTTCGATCCGCGGATGCCGGCGGCCAAAGAAGAAAAGCACCGCCGCCCAGCCCAACCAAGGCGGATAGTAAAGTAGCCCCAGCGGAATCAGCGCGGCGATGGCGAGCAACGTAGCGGGTTTGGCAATGCGCGGCGCCAGCGCGTAAACCAGATGGCCGCCGTCGAGTTGTCCGATCGGTAAAAGATTCAACGCCGTCGCGAAAACGCCCACCCAAGCGCCCCGCGCCATGGGATGCAGGTAGATATGCTCGGCGGGCACGTTCGGGAAAAAGAAGTTCGAGAACCACTGCATGAGCAACGGCTGCGAGAAGAGCAGGTCGCCTTGAATCGCCAGCGCCGGATCGACGCGGCTCATCCACATCCCAAAGAAAAGAAAAGGCAACAGCACTACCAGCCCCGCCAACGGCCCGGCCAGCGCGACGTCGAACAAGATGCGGCGGTTGTAAATGATGTCGCGGATGCGGATAAACGCGCCGAAAGTGCCAATGAAACTCGGCACTGGCAGAAAGTAGGGCAGTGTCGAGTTCAAGCCATAGTAGAGGCACGCGCAGTAATGGCCAAACTCGTGCGCCAGCAGAATCACCAGCAACGGCAGCGCAAAGGAAAGCCCGTCGCGAAGCGCGCTGGGCGAGAGAAGGCTATTGAAGAGAGGAAATAGATCTTCCTCCAACCGCACCGCCGGCAAGCGGCTATGGAAGTTATGAAAAAAACGGGACCCGGCGGCGGCCGTGGTCCAAAGAGTCAAAAGGAAAAGCGAAACTGCCAGAAAGTAACGGGGCCGCGTTTTCGATTCGATGAGCACCGATTGTGGCTGGCGATCGCGGAACTAGAGCGTTTGCAGTTCTTTACCGGGCTTGAAGCGGACGGCCTTGCCGGGAGGAATGGCCACTTCGTCGCCCGTGCGAGGATTGCGGCCGATGCCAGTCTTGCGCGGGCGGACGTTGAAGATCCCGAAGCCGCGAAGTTCGATACGTTCGCCTTGGCCCAGCGCGCGTTTCATGGACTCGAACACCGTCTCCACGGCCATCTCCGCCTTGGTCTTGGTGATGCCCGTGCGGGCTACGACTTCGTTGATGATATCGAGCTTGATCATGCGCAGTTCCTCCAGGCGCGGGACGTGGCTAAGTTATTCAAAATATGAGTTTTAATATACGGGTTAGGCGGGGTGGCTGTCAAGTTGACCCGCGGCTCCAGGATGCGCTACGGCGCCAGCCGATGGATTTCCGCGCTCGGCGCGTCGATGCGGAAGCGCTGGTGTCCGGTGCCCGCCAGATGCAGCGAATCCATATCCGCCACGCGGCACAGCAGAACCGCAAAGCGCGAGAAGCCGAGCTCGGCTTCCTGAGGCGTCGGCCGCTGGCGAAGCAAATGGTCCGCGAAAGTCGAAGTATCGTCCCAGTCGAGCACCGTCCCCGGCGCGGCGTCGCTCAAATAAGTCCGCTGGCACATCGGATGGCTCCGTTCCCACGCCTCGCGGGCAATGGAATCGTTGGCGTGAAGTTGCGCAACGCCGCGCACGCGGATCTGCCACTTCGCGGCTTTGTCGTAAAAGACCGCCGAGACGATCGGCCTCGCCCGCCAGTGTTGAAACTTAGGGCTGCGCTGATCGATATGAAAGCGCAACCAGTGCGAGTCGGGGTCCGCGGCGCGGAGCGTCAGGACGCGGCCGCTAGGGTAGCCTTGCTCGTCGATGCTCAGCACCACTGGCGTGCGGAAAGGATGATCGCGATGACGTAGGGCGGCGGCGAAAGCGGCCCAACAAAGTTCGTGTTCCGGGTGGGGCTGCATAGGGGACCGCCTTAAGAAATATCACGGAGGCTGCTATGATCGTGGCCAAAAGGAACCAAATGAACCGCCGCGAACTTTTGCAATCCAGCGCCGCGCTGCTACCGGTAGTGGCCGCCGCGCAAAACGCCACGCCAAGCGCAGCCGAATGGCGCAACAAGCAATCGACGATGAGTTACCGGCGCTTGGGGCGCACGGGGATGATGGTGAGCGAAGTAGTAAGCGGCGGCGACCCCATCACGCTCGAGAATTGGAAGCACCTCGAATTGGCGCTGGAGATGGGCATGAACTATCTCGACATGGCGCCCGCCTACAACCGCGGCGACACCGAGAAAGCCTACGGGCTCCTGCTCGGTGGCAGCTCCGCCAAGCGCGGCAAGGTCTTCCTAACGACGAAGATCAGCGGCTACCAAGCCATCCGCAACCGCATGTACAAGGAAATCTTCGACGGGCTGCCGGGCGAGAAGAAAACCGCGATCGAAAAGCGCGCCCAAGAGATGTTGGCCGAACGCGGCACCATGAAGCCCGGCTACTTCATCGACTACTACCCGGGAATCCGCAACCAACCGGGCCCGGCCTTTCTGTCGAACGCCATGATGAAGGATTACGGCCACAAGGTCGAAGGCTCCAAGGAATTTAGCGCCTTCATGACGAAGTCCATCGAAGGCAGCTTGCAACGCGTCGGCACCGATCACTTCGACATTGTCATGGCCCCACACGGCGCCTGTTGCGCCGAGGAACTCGGCAGCGGCGAACTCTACGAAACCTTCCTCAGCATGAAGAAAGCCGGCAAAGTACGCTTCCTGGGCGTAACTTCGCACACCGATCCCGCGGGCGTCCTGCGCAAGATCACCGAGCTCGGCTACTACGACTGCATCATGCACGCCTACAACATCGTGAACGGCGGCTACTTGGAGCATGCCATCCAGCAGGCGGCCTCGAAGGGCGTCGGCGTCATCGCTATGAAGGTGGCGATGGCCGTCGCCACGCACCACAAGCCGCTGCAACCGGTGCCCCAGTGGCGCATCGACAAGGTGCATCGCATCGTGCCCGGCGACATCAAGGCCCCGCTCAAAGCCTACATCTGGGCCTTGCAGAACCCGAACTTGACCGCCGTCATTTCGAACCTCTGGGACGAGACCTATGTCCGCGAGAACCTCGGCGTCGCTGGCAAGAAAGTAGACCTCCAACCCGCTTAACGGCCCAGGGCGCTAAACGCCGATTCCAGCGCGGCATTTGCCGACCGGATCGCCGCTCGCCGCTCGTCAAGCCAGGCACGCAACGCCACCAAGCGTTGCTCGTGGAGCCCAAGCTGCCGTTGCATTTCGGACGCTTGCGGTCCGCCAATCCCCTGCCGCGCCTCGATCATCGCGCGCGGATCCATTGCGCGTTTGAATTGCGCTTCGCTGATGGGCGGGTCTTGCTTCAGAGCTTTACGGTAGACGTTCCGAAAATCTTCATAGGTCAAGTCCAAGGGCCGCTTGTTATTCGCGCGGCCGAATTCCGCGAGCGCCGCGGCCGCCTGGTGGCCCATCCGAAAGGGCACGTTCCCGTCGCGCAGCAGCGTATCGGCGAGTTCCGTCATCACCGAGTAGTCTTGTGTCACGAGTTCCAGCGTGCGCTCTGGATTGACGCGCAAAGTCTCAACGAACGTAGCGAGCTTCGTCAGCATCAGCTTCGATTGCTTCGAGACCCGCTCGGCCCGTTCCAGCAACTCAAAGCGGATGTCCTTATGTTCGCCGCCCGGCGTGTTGTGAGCCATCAGCGACACGGCGTACGCATCGCCGACGATGGAACTGCAAAGTACGCGGATGCGTTCCCCGTCGCTGGGATTTCGCTTCTGCGGCATGATGCTGGAGTGGCCGACCGAGCCGTCGGCGATCGTAATTCCCGGACGCGAGTCGCTGTATTGGATAAGAAACTGTTGGATGAAACGGCCGATGTTCAGCGCCGCCAGCGAGAGCGCCGAAGCGAACTCCGCCTTGGTGTCGACGGTCGAGACCATGACCGCGTCGTAGCCGTTCTCCACCAAGCCATTCAGACCCATGAGCTCCTGGAGGCGTGGCCGGTTCAGCTTGAAACTGGAAGTTGTGAAGGCCGCGACGCCCAGCGGGCTGCGGTCGATCCGCGCATAGGCCTCGCGCAGGCGTTGCTCGTCGCGTTCCAAGGCCGAAAGAAACGCGGCGTATTGATGAGCGAGTGTGGTCGGTTGCGCTTGCACCATGTGAGTGAAGCCGGGGATGACGGTGTTGACATTCTCCCTAGCCAATTTGAGAATCGCCGCGCGAGCCTGCGCCAGCGCGGAGAGTATATCGAGCGTGTCGTCGCGCAGGAAGAGCCGTTCCGACGTCGCGCCCATGTCGTTGTTGCTGCGGCCCAAATGGAGTTTCGAGGCGTCGGGCCCTACTCGGGCGACAAGCTTGCGTTCAAAAGCGGCATAGTCCTCACGTAGTGGTCCCGCTTGGGCGCGCGTCTCGCGGTCCACGATAACGATGGCGCGCGCAAGCCGTTGCGCGAGCTCCGGCGAGATGAGTTTCTCCTCGCGCAGCATGACGGTTTGCGCCTTGTGCTGCTGCACTTGGTATCCGTAGAGCCGCGCCTCGTCGGCTTTATCTTGCGCGAAGACCGCGAGAAGCAAAAGAGCGTGCACGTTGTTACTGTATCCTCCTCAACTCTGCTTGCGGGCGATCCCGCAAATGTGGGGCGAAGCCAGCCAAAGCGGCAACTCGAATCGTTCTTCCTCCTCAATCGCGAAACCAGCCGCCTTTATGGCTTGCGAGGTATCGCGCGTAGGATGGCAGCCATCCGCCAGACAACGCCACAGCGGCTGCCATCGATGTTGAGCCCGGTAGAGTTTGGTCTCCGGCGCCGCCACGACATGTTCCAAATACAGCAGCGCGCCGCCCGGCTTCAGCGCCCGATGTAACGCTTGCAGCACCGCGTGCGGGTTGCCCACCGAACACAAAACGAGAGTCGATACGGCGAAGTCGTAGAAGTTTCGGTCCGCCTCCACAAATGGCTCTGCGATCACGTTGCCATGCTCGATTTGGCGAGCCAGGTAAGGATTCGGCTCGTAACCAGTCCACTCGATCCCCGCCGGATAGTAAGCGAAGTTCAGTCCAGACCCAGGCCCAATCTCCAGCACCCGCCCCGAAAGCCGTCCAAAGAGCCGCCGCTTGTAGGGCGCAACCAGCGGTTCATGATGCCGCGAAGCGCGGGCCATCAGCCGGGCAAAAAGGAACTGCCGCCAGCTCACTTCAACTCAATAGTCAAAGTCCGGTAAGGCGCGGTTCCCAAATTCGTCAGCACTGGCGCATCCTCGCCCTTGTCATGCCAAATCACCTCGCCAGCCTTCCGCTCCCGGGTCGTTACCTCACCGCTCGCCGAATCCTTCCGTGAGTATTTGCAATTGTCGAGAAAGACAATCACCTGATCCGAAGCCCGCGTGTAGCGGTCGCGGGCCACACCAGGCAGATATGTCGTTTCCACGACATTCACGCGTTTGTTGGACAGAACGGTCTTCACCGGAAGGGCCGCCCCAGCGATCCCGCCGAGCATAAGCCCGATTAATAGAGAGGTGGGCGAAAGCTGCATAACAGTTTCGTTTATGCTACCCTAACCTTTGTAGAAAAAGCTGATTAAGGAACGAAGAGGAGTACCCCCTTTCAAATGGCATTGGCAGTAGAAGCGAAGAAGGAAATTGTCGGCACGCACCGCCGGCATAAGAGCGACACCGGGTCGACGGAAGTGCAAGTGGCGCTCATGAGCGCCCGCATTGAACAACTGACGGAACACTTCAAGACGCATAAGAAGGACCACAGCTCCCGCCGTGGCCTCCTGGCGCTGGTGGCGCAACGCCGCCGCTTGCTGGATTACCTGAAGGGCGAAAGCCCACAGAAGTATCAGGCGTTAATCGCTAAGCTCGGCATCCGCAAATAGCTGCAAAATTCACGACAGCCGGAAATCGCTTCTCCGGCTGTTCTTAATTTTGGGGCTCCATTTGAAGTCGGGGTACAACCGCCAGCCTTGCTTGGTAGCCAGGCTTAAGTGCATCTCAATATCGTCTCCTGGATCGCTTGTGAGACGGCAACGCGCGAATTCGGCGAAGCCGCTCCCAACCAGATCACCGCGTCCGCTACAAGACGCGTCGTAAGGAGGAACCAAGAGTGGTTCACACAGTAGAAATCGATCTCCAAGGCAAGAAGATCACCATGGAGACCGGCAAGATTGCCAAACAAGCAGACGGTGCCGTAATGATCCGTTGCGGCGACAACATGGTGTTGTGCACGGCCGTCTCCAACAAGAAGCCCCGCGAAGGCGCGAACTTCTTCCCCCTCACCGCCGACTACCGCGAGTACACCTACGCGGCCGGGCGTTTCCCCGGCGGCTACATCAAGCGCGAAGGCCGCATGAGCGAAAAGGAAACGCTCAACGCCCGCTTGATCGACCGGCCTCACCGTCCGCTTTTCCCCGAAGGCTATCAGCACGACACGCACATCGTCGGCCTCGTCGTTAGCGCCGATCCCGCGACCGATCCCGGCGTCCTCGCCATCAGCGGCGTCGCCGCGGCGCTCGCGATCAGCGACATTCCCTTCCACCATTTGCTCGCCGGCGTGCGCGTCGCGCTGCTCAAGGGCGAATTGATCGCGCTGCCGACTTACGAGCAAGTGAAGGAAGCGGAGTTCCATATCGTCGTCGCGGGCACCGAAGGCGGCATCGTCATGGTGGAAGCCGGCGGCAAGGGCGCGCCCGAAGCCGACGTCGTCCGCTGTATCGATTTCGGCCACGAGTGCTGCAAGACGATCATCGCCGGCACCAAGGAATTGGTGAAGAAGGCCGGCAAGCCCAAGCGCGCGTTTGAAGCGCCCGCCATCCAGCAGGATGTTTACAACGCCATCGAGAAGGCCGTTCGCGAAGAACTCACCGACGCGATGAACACCGGCAAGTACTCGAAGCTTGAAAGCTACGCCAAGGTCGACGAAGCGAAGGCCAAAGCCAAGGCCCTCTTCGCTGGCGACACCGCCGAAGCGCTCGAAAAGCAGAAGCTGGCCGGCTCCTACTTCGACATGTTGAAGGAAAAGATCTTCCGCGACGAAATGCTCCTGAAGCGCCGCCGTCCGGATGGCCGCAACTTCGACCAAATTCGCCAGCTCGACATGGAAGTGGGATTGTTGCCCCGCACCCACGGTTCGGCGCTCTTTACGCGCGGCGAAACGCAGGCGCTCGTCACCGCGACCTTAGGCACCGCCGACGACGAACAGAAGATTGAATTGCTCGACGCCGCCGAAACCTCGAAGCGCTGGATGCTGCATTACAACTTCCCGCCCTTCTCGGTCGGCGAAGCCGGCTTCATGCGCGGCGCGGGCCGCCGCGAAATCGGCCACGGTTTACTCGCTGAGCGCGCCCTGGCCGCCGTGATTCCTCCAGACAAGGAATTCGGCTACACCATGCGCGTCGTCAGCGACATCACGGAATCCAATGGCAGCTCCTCGATGGCGAGCGTTTGCGGCGGCGCCTTGGCGCTGATGGACGCGGGCGTGCCGATCAAGGCCCCTGTGGCCGGCATCGCGATGGGCTTGGTGAAGGAAGAAGAGAAGTACGCGATCCTCACCGACATCGCGGGCGCCGAAGACCACTACGGCGACATGGACTTCAAAGTCGCCGGAACCCGCACGGGCGTCACGGCGCTGCAGATGGACTTGAAGGTTCCGAACGTTTCGAGCGCCTTGCTCACCGAAGCTCTCGAACAAGCCCGCCGGGCGCGCATGGAATTGCTCGACGCGATGGAGAAATGCCTCGCCGAACCGCGCAAGGAAATGTCGCCGCACGCACCGCGCTTGTACCAGTTGCAGATTCCCACCGACAAGATCCGCGAACTCATCGGGCCGGGTGGCAAGGTCATCCGCGGCATCGTGGAACAGACGGGCGCGAAGATCGACGTCGAGGACGATGGCAGCGTGAAGGTCTTCGCCGCCGACGCCAAGGCCGCCGAGCGCGCGATCACGATGATCACCAACATCTGCGCCGTCGCCGAAGTGGGCAAGACCTACCTGGGCACCGTCACCCGCATCGCCGAATTCGGCGCTTTCGTCGAAATCATCCCCGGCACCGATGGCCTGCTGCACGTTTCGGAAATCTCCGAATCGCGCGTCCGCAACGTCCGCGATGAGCTGAATGAAGGCGACCAGATCATGGTAAAGGTGCTCGCGGTCGAAGGCAACAAGATCAAGCTTTCGCGCAAGGCGCTCTTGAAAGAACAACGCGAGAAGTTGAAGGGCACGGCGAAGAAGGAAGAGTAGTTCCTTCGCCTTGGCGAGCGATCGTCCTGGCGCCTTTGTGGAGGGGACTGGCGGATTCGTTTTCGAGGAAACAGATTCGCCCGTCCCCTTTCGTATTTGCGGGATCGCGACGGCGTTCCCACAATTCTAGTGACTACGGTGATTCGAGTTTGGTATGGGGCGGGATACGAGTCAGCTGTAATGATTTCAAAGGACATTAGAGCAGCGGTTGAAGGTCAACGGTTGCGGGTGATGACTACATGCAAGATACGCGCGTGAGGGCACCGGCGGGTGCATTTGCCGTTGCGGCGACGTCAGAGCGCCTAAGAATGCCTTATGACTTCCGCGTTGAACCGCCATGGGCCAGAACAATACCGGGAGTTCTGGCTCGGCTTGTTCATAGGCCAGGGACGCGTTGTGTTGAGGGCGATGATACGACGCCTGCCGAAATCCACGCGATCGCCCACGCGAGCCGAGTGTGCTCTGACCGGTCGAATGGAACGGCGGACCGGACCTGTCGATAATTCCATGCTCTAGCGGTTGCGTGCGGATGCGCGGCTACTACTCGCTAGCTTGCCTGGAGTAAGGCGAGTGTTGAGCGCGACGCTCGTAACGGTGGCAGTTGAACTGGCGCGCTTTCCGGCGGCGGGTCATCCATATCGCTTCGCGGGATTGGCGCCGCACGTGTTCGCCAGCAGCGGCACGTCACGGTGCGGCTCCACGACCTTGGACTGCAATTACTGCCTGAAACAGGCTTATGTGGACGCAGCGAACTGCATCGTCTGCAAGCGCCGCGACGGGAATCCACATGTCCATCCGGTTTGGCGACAAGATCAGGCGACGCGGGAATCAGAATAAGACCGCCGTTCCGCCGCGGCATCTTCGTCCTCCAACGGATCGGCGCGAAGTTCGCCGTTTGGCCATGCACCGTGTGGCCCTCAAGGGTGAATGCCGCTTCCCTGGGCAACGATGCTTAAGTTTCTTGGAGAGCTTAGCGATGACTCGGGACGAAGATCAGAACCCCGAGGAGCGGTAAAGGACAAGGACAAAGACCGTGCCGATGCGCGACAAGCTATTTCCGGCTTCTCCCAATAGTTGGGCTTCAGCCACGGTGGCGGAAGTCTAACTTTTTACCGCCGAGGGCTTTCGAGCAGCCTTTCTACTCTGGCGCTCCCGGCAACTGGCTTGGCGCTCAGGCCGCTCCCTGGATGTCTATCCTCTAGCCAGCCTACTGTGGTGCATGTCAGGTAGTCGCTTCCCGAGATCTTGGCTGATTGGGGCTAGCGCCTGGAAGCAGGGGTGTTTGCGGCTCAAACTTTGGGAGTTTTGAAGATGGGCTGCCCCAGCGTCACGGTAGACGGCCCCTGCCGGGCGACCCCTCCGGCATCATTGAGGCGGACCCAAATCCTCCTCCGCCAAACTAAGCCAGTCTACCCGGTAACCTGGCAACCCACTCCCGCCATGCCCCACATGAAAGGTCTGGCTCAAGCCGACCCGTTCGAGCTGGCCGAGATTCTCCAACGCAATCGCCTTCCCCACCCGCTCAAAGCGATCCCCATCTGGGCTCGCCTCCCCCCATACCTCGCGCCCATCGCTACGCACCCGCAAATACACCGGCGGCGTTCCCGGATAATCCGGCGAGCTCTCAAACCGCACACCGTACCAAATCCACGCCAACACCGGCTGCTTATTGAAGTAACGGCTCAAGCTCACGCCGCCCTTGTCGCCCCACACGCCAATCCCCAAGTGCGAACCGAACTCCGAGGTCTTCTCAAAATGCGTCTCCAGAGTCCAAGCGCCCGCCACTGCCGGATGCGTCAAGCTCTGTATGCACTCCTGTTTCGGATCGATGCGCGCCGCCGCGAAGAAGAGCGGCACAGGCTCCTCCGCGCAATTCGAGTTCGGCGTCCAAGCGTCGCTCTCCACCACCGCTCCCGCTAGCATCACTCCCCGCCGCATCGCGCTGAAATCCGCTGGCACGGACGCCGAATCTCGCCGCCCATTCAATCCATAGATCCCCACCCGTGCACTGTGAAACGTTTCCGGCCAAGGAATCGCCTCGCCGAATGCCTGAAACGCAACCCCATCGCGCGACAGATATCCGCGCAACATTCCGCCTTTCCTCTCCAAGGCCAAGTGAAGCGGCCTGCCCGTTTGCCCGTCGGCATCATAGATCGAATTCACCCGCAGCACGCCGGAAGCGCCCTTCACCTCGCGCGCCATCTCAATCATCGTGCGCGAGCCAAAGAATCGCCCAAAGCGCACATAATCGTCGGGACCTTGATAGAGAAGCAGTCCTGCCTGCTGCCGTTCGTCGCGCGGCGTGAATCGCATCGTCACGAAGACCGTCTCCCCAGCCTCTAGCGCGCCCGCCAAGAGAATGCCTCCAGGCGCCACGTTCGCGCCCGGTCCCATCAGGTCGCCCTTTTGCGTCGAGATGCGGATAACGTCCCCGGCAGGAGCCACCACAGGATCGCGCCGCAACCACAACCCGAAACCCAGAAGCGCCAGGACACCAAAACCCGCCGCAAGTCCCTTCCAGATGCCTGGCCGGGGCGAAGTCCGTACAGTTATAGCCTCGACGAAGCGCTCGCGCAGGACCGGCAAATACGAACGGCTCGGCAATTGAACCTCCCACACCGACGCCTTACCCGTTCCCGCGTAGCATTTCTCCAACCTCTGCCGAAGCTGCGTTGCTAGCCGCCGCACGGCCGCGTCCGTCGCGGGGTCGAAGTTCTCGTCGCGATTCAGCACCGCGAACGCAATATCGTGCTAGTCCAAGCTCTCCCGGCCCTTGGCCGCCTCCCGGGCAATAAACAGAAAGAAGTCCCGCAACTGGCGCGCACTGGCGAATTCGACGCTGGCCAAAATCGCCTCGACCTCGTTCAGCAACGAGCCAGGGCGCGAGGGCAAGGCGGAAATCGCCAATGCAAAAGCCTTGTTTTTCAGGCTATCAACGTTCGCGAACGTTCGACAGCATGATTTTTCCACGTGAACCCGATATATTGTCATGACAATGATGCGCTTTGGAATCTCCGTTGTTCTCCTGGCCGCGACGCTCACCACCCACGTTTGGGCCCAAGCCAGCCTCGGCACCATCACGGGTACGGTAGCCGACCCCCAGCAAGCCCCGGCCCCCAACGTCGTAGTCTCCGCCCGCAACCTCGGCACCAACCTCGTTTACAAGGCCACCACGAACGAAACCGGCACCTACGTAATCCTTAACCTGCCAGTGGGCGAGTACGAAGTAACCGCCGCGGGCGCGGGCTTCAAGCAATCCCGCCGCACGGGCGTCACCGTCGAAGTCGCCCAACGCCTCCGCCTCGATTTCACATTGGAAATCGGCGCCGTCTCCGACCGCGTCGACGTCGTCGCCGAAATCCCCCGCATCCAAACCGAAGATTCCAGCCTCGGCACCGTCATCGAACGCAAGCGCATCGAAGAGTTGCCGCTCAACGGCCGCCACGTCTTCAACCTCATGAAGATCGTCCCCGGCGTCGTCCCCCGCTTCAACAACACCGACGGCTTCGCCGAAGTCAGCAACCAAAACTTCAGCCAGATGCGCATCAACGGCGGCCCCGCCTACGGCAATCAGTTCATGCTCGATGGCGTCTCGAACTCCGCCGCCGTTCACAACGAAATCTCCGTCGTGCCGCAATCGGACTCCGTCGAAGAGTTCCGCGTCGAAACCTCCGCCCTCAAGGCCGAGTGGGGCCAAACCTCCGGCGGTGTCGTCAATACCGTCACTAAATCCGGCACCAACCAATTCCACGGCAGCCTCTACGAATTCTTCCGCAACGACGCTCTTGACGCCCGGAACGCCTTCTCCACCCAACCCGACCCCCGCACCGGCCGCCTAAAGCAAGTCCTCCGCTACAACCAATACGGCGGCACCGTCGGCGGCCCCGTCTGGATTCCCAAACTCTACAACGGCAAAAACAAAACCTTCTTCTTCGCCGGCTACGAACAATGGCGCTCCCGCTCCACCGGCGCGCCCCGCCTCGCCACCGTCGCCACTCCCCTGCAGCGCACGGGCAACTTCTCGGAAACCCGTGGCGCCAACGGTGCGCTGCTTCCCATCTACGACCCCGCCACCACCACCGCCGTCGCGGGGGGCGGCTTCTCCCGTCAACTCTTCCCCGGCAACCTCATTCCTCGCACCCGCATGGACGCGCTCAGCCTTCGCGTTCTCGAGTACATGCCCTTGCCCAATGCCACCCCCACGAATCAATTCACGCAACAAAATAACTTCGTCAGCCTCGTCGGCAGCCCCTCGGATCAAGGCGTCTTCACCTCCCGCGTTGACCACCGCTTCAGCGAACGCGACAGCGTCTTCTTCCGTTATTCTTCCAATCGCAACACGCTAGAGAATCGCGGCTTCGGCCTCGGCGCCGCCGATTCGGCTGCCCGCAACGACCAACGCGACAACCACAACGCCGTCTTCAACTACACCCGCACCCTCACCTCCTCCATCGTCAACGACTTCCGCGTCGGCATCACCCGCCAATACCTGCCCTTCCTCCACCCCAGCTTTGACGAAGGCTGGCCCGCCAAACTTGGCTTCCCCTCCAGCATCCCCCAAGACCAATTCCCGCCGGTCCAAATCGACGGCCTCATGGCCATTTCCAATCCCGGCTTCTCCGGTGGCCTTCGCGCGCAAAACACTTTGCAAATCGTCGATAGCGTCAACTGGATCTCCGGCAAACACAACTTCAAAGCCGGCTTCGATCTCCGCTGGTGGCGCTTGAGCTTCATCAATCGCCTCAACCCCTCCGGCCGCTTCGATTTCGGCGCCGCCCTCACCAACAATCCCCTCGCTCCAGCCGGCACCGGCTTCGGTCTCGCCACGTACCTCTTGGGCGAAGTCTCCGGCGGCCAACTCGGCATCCGCCCCTTCTTCCAATTCCGCGCTAAACCCTTTGGCACCTACATCCAAGACGATTGGAAAATCACCTCGCGCCTCACGCTCAACCTTGGCCTGCGTTACGACATCTCCTTCGGCCCGCGCGAGCTTCACAACCGCTATTCCAACTTCGATCCTTTCGCCGCCAACTCCACCACGGGCACGCTCGGCGCCCTCAACTACGCCGGCGTCGGCAACACCCCCGACACCTTCATCAATCTCGACAAAAACAACTTCGGCCCCCGCGTCGGCTTCGCCTGGGATCCGCGCGGCAACGGACGCACCGCCATCCGCGCTGGCTACGGTCTCGTCTACCTCATGAACGAGTCCGGCTCCGCCGTCCCCGATAATGCCAACAGCTTCGGCTTTTCCACCGAGACGCCCTTCGTCGCTCCCGGCGGCGGCCCCTTCAAGGCCTTTCAGTTCTCCCAAGGCCCGCCCGTCATCATCCAACCCCTCGGCCCCTCCGGCGGGCCCAATGCCTTCCGCGGCCTTGACGTGCGCGCACAAGACCGTAACCAACCCACCGGCTACACGCAGCAATGGAACTTCACCATCCAACAAGCGCTTAAGGGCGGCTGGACCGTGAGCGCCGCTTACGCCGGTTCCAAGGGCACCAAGCTCTTCGGCGGCAACTACAACCTAAACCAACTCGACCCCGCTAACTTCTCCCAAGGCCTCGCGTTGCAACAACTCGTGCCCAATCCCTACTTCGGCCAGATCCGCACCGGTATTCTCTCCGGCGCCACCGTCCAACGCAGCCAACTCCTCCGCCCCTTCCCCGACTACAACAACGTCGTCACCTGGGCGAACGCCAATTTGAGCTCCAGCTACCACTCCCTCCAGCTCAGCCTAGAGAAGCGCTTCTCCAACGGCCTCTCGCTCCTCGCCAACTACGTCAAGAGCAAACTCATCACCGAGTGCTTCGCCTTCGGCGGTGGTAATTCCGGCGACGGTTGCGCGGGCGAATATCGCTTGGGCCGCTTCAATCGCCGCCTCGATCGCTCCCTCGACCAAGACGACATCGCCCAGCGCTTCGTCATCAGCAGCAACTACGAACTCCCCGTCGGCAAAGGCAAAGCCCTCCTCTCAAACGCCAACGCCGTCGTCAACGGCATCCTCGGCGGCTGGCAAATCAACGGCATCGGCACCTTCCAATCCGGCGTGCCCCTAGCGGTCCGCGGTTCCAACAACTTCACCGGCATCCCGTTCCCAGACGTCCTCCGCGATCCCACTCTACCCGTCGGCGACCGCACCCCCGAACGCTGGTTCGACACCGCCGCCTTCGCCAACCCCGCCAACTTCACCATCGGCAACGCCCCGCGCACCTTGCCCCGCACGCGCGCCCCCGGCCTGAACGACATCAGCTTTTCTATCTTTAAGACCTTTCGCTTCGCCGAGCGCTTCCGCCTCGAAAGCCGCGTCGAAATGTTCAACGCGATTAACACCGTCAACTACAACGCGCCGAACGTGACGTATCAGCCCAACGCTCAAGGCGTGAACCAAAACGGCAACTTCGGCCGCATCCTCGGCGCACTAGAGCCGCGCCGGATGCAACTCGGCCTCCGGCTCACTTTCTAGCGCTACGCCTAAGGCACGCCAATCACATCGAGATCCTGCCCCGCGTGAATCGCGCCGGAAAATCCGGCGCGGATCTCGCCCAGCAGTTCTTCCATAGTGGAAGTCCAAAGCAGAATGTGCGTCAGAACTAGTTTCTTCGGCCTTGCCCGTTGTGCCAGCCTTCCCAAATCCGGACCCGAGGTATGAGCGGCCTTATGGTAACGCTGCCACTGCGGCTCGCGCTTCCGCCAGCCCGCTTCGGCGTACACCTCATGCACCAAAACATCGCAACCATTGCAAGCGCGCACAATGTTCTCGCTAGCCACAGTGTCGCCGGATACGACAATGCGCTTGCCATCCCGCGTCGCAAACAGGAACCCGTAAGACTCATTCCAATCCCCATGCTGCACGGGGATAGCGGTCACGATGACGTTCGCGTCTTCATAAATCTTGCCCGCCCGGAACTCCCGCGCGTCAATCCGGTATGAAGCCCGGTCGCCGTGTTCCAGCCCCGCCACACGATTCTCCACGTCGGCCTTGTACGCCTGCTCAATATGCCGCGCCATCCGCTTGGTGCCCTTGGGCCCAAAGAGCAGTAGTGGGCCGTGCCGGTCCAACACCGCCGGTGTCAAGTAAAAATCGCTCAGTCCCGCCGTGTGGTCCGAGTGCAGGTGCGTCAAGAACGCAATCCTCAATTTGCCCGGTGCCAACGCCGCGATCTTCGCCGCCGCCGCCCGCCGCACCACGCCCGGACCCAGGTCGACGACATACGAAGAACCGTTGACAACAATCGCCGTGCTCGGCCCCGACCGCGCCGGATCGGCATTCGGCGTGCCCGTGCCTAGCAGAACCACCTGTGTCTCCGCCACGGCCATCGCAGCCAAGGAAACGAGTAAAGCGGTGAATCGGGGCATTGACGCAATTCTCCCCCGAATTCCGCCTTTCTAAATGGCGGCATGCCGAAAGATCGTCTGCAAATTCAAATCTTCCACGAGCCGGGTGTATTGCGTATCGAGCACTGCACAACTCAAGACCGGGCCACCGCGTTCGGGTGCGCCTCGGCGCTAATTCTGCCCGCCCTGTTCATCGGTCTGGCGCGCCAAGCCGTGAGTGGCTGGAACACGGCTGCAACTCTCGCTGCCGTGGGACTTTCGTTCGTCCTTATTGTCGCGGCCGGACTCTTGTTCGCAATGTCCTCCTACGGCACTCTGCGAATCCGCGCCGAAGACATTGAGACCCGCGGCTACGGAGCCGCAAGCTCAAATGGCGACCGCATCCTATGCAGCGAAATCGAGTACTTGGAACTGTCCGATGACCTTCACCGCATCCCCGGCGACGACGATTTCTACGTCCGTGGCCTCCACGCCGTAAGCGGCCGGCGCCGCTTATGTCTCTTGCCGGACGCCTCGCCGGAAAACGCCAACCTCGTACTCGAGGAAATCCTCCAAGCCGCGCCGCAATTGCGCTCGCGCATCCGTTGGGAAACGCTCCGGCGCAAACTTTGACAGCCAAGCGCCCCGTCTGTTACACCTGACAGAAATGACCATTGCGGGTGCGGAGAGGTTGGAAGAAAAACTAGAAGGCGTGTGGGCGGCGGTATTGTCCTGCGGCGACGCGACCGCGGATGTCGCCAAGCGATTGCACGGCGCCGGCATGCGCGGCGTAGTGATGAACGGCGCCACCGGTGAGTACGCCGCCGCCACGCTCGACGAAGTACGCGATTCGCTCTCCGCCATATCCGGCATCCCCACCATCCTGGGAATCGGCGGCGCAAACCTCGACCGCAGCCTAGCTCTAGCCAAGCTCGGCGAAGAACGGGACGTCACCGCGCTGCTCGCGCCTGTTCCCTTCTTCTTCCCCTACGCGCCCGGCGACGCCGTCGAATTCATCACCCACATCGCCGCTCGCACGTCATTGCCCATCCTCCTTTACAACCTTCCGCAATTCACCACGGGCTACACGCCGCAAGCGGTCGCCGCGATTCGCAAGGCCTGCCCCAACGTGGTTGGCATCAAGGATTCCAGTGGCAGCCTGGACCTCCTGCGCGAACTCAAACGAGGACCCGGCGAATTCCGCCGCATCTTGGGCAACGACTCCGCCCTCGCCAATGCCCGCCGCGAAGACCTCCTCCACGGCCTCATCTCCGGCGTCGCGAGCGTAGCCCCGGAAATCATCCTCGCCGCCTGGGAACAACGCGAAGGCGCCGCCGAACTCTTGCAAGAACTGATCGAACGCCTAAGCGGTCTCCCCACGCCCTGGGGCCTGAAATGGATCGCCGAAACCCGCGGCTGGTTCCCCTCCCATCATGCCCTTCCTCTCAGCGAGGCCCGGCAGCGCGAGAAGGCGGCGTTCCAGACTTGGTGCGCGGGGTGGCTGCGGCGGACGGGCGCCCCGGCACTCCCGCTTGGCTAGTGGATTCCAAGATCAAGACCCAATCGTTATCCGGGCCCGCCTGCCCAGGTGGTACGAATTCGCGTTCGCCTTCCGGCGCCAATTGCGCGAAAGGCTTATAGGACGCCACTTCATTTTGCGTGCAGGTGAGCCCGGTGCGCGGGTTGAACCACCACGCCTGCAGACGCGGCGCCGCCACCTTGCCGAGATGCACGCGAAAAGCGGATCCGTTCGTGCTGTAGACAATCCACACGTCCCCGGCCCCATTCCGCGCCGCCTGCTTGTAATCGTCCCCGTCGCCTTGACCCGAAGCCAGGATTGAAGTGTCGGGAATGCGCTCCGCCGCCAGGCGCGTCGCGAAGAGATTCACCAGATGCTTCATCTGTTGCGCGCCCGGCAAGTCCAGCGCATCGTACCAGTAGAGGTTGTGATGCGTATCTTTCTGAATGCGGCCCGGAGCGTCCATCTGCCAGACGCCGTTAGCGCCATACGTGAACCCGAATGCTCCCGCCAGCAATGACCAGTATGCGCGCCGCCGCAACTCCGTCGCTTTGAATTCTCCATTCGCGAACGAATGCAGAATCGGATGCGCTTCGTAAGCGGGTTCCGAATCGAGTGTAGGCTTGGCGGGCCTTCGCGCGTAGTCCTCGGCGATGCGCAGGTAATTGCGATTCCCCACGCGGTGGCCCGATTGAATCAGATTGAAGTCGAGCCAATCCTTATCGTGGTACCACTCGCTGGTGGAAGTCGCCGGGGGCCGATGCGTACCGCCGGGCGGATGGTAGCAAATCAAGATTCCCTCGGCGCCTTTGCCTGTCCCCTTCGTGAGGCCCGTCGCGAGCGCATCGTAAATCTCGTGTCGCGTAGGCTTCACGTCGCCGCCCAGCATCCAAATAATGTGCGAGTGATGCCGGTAGCGCCTGCCCAGCCATGCGCCGTAGCGTTCGGCCTGCGCGGCTTCGCGCAGCCTTGGCGTCTTCCCCTCGATATAGCGCCGCGCCCACGCCGGGAGCAGCGCGAGGTAAAGCCCCTGCCGCGCGGCGTCGTCCACAATACGGTCCACGCGCCGCCAGTAGACGGGGTTCGGGTGGTCAAAGTCATCGCCCAGAAAGGCCTGCGACGGCGCGCCACCCGGATTATCAAAGTCGCCGTCCAACAGATGAGCTTGAATGACGGTGAAGCCCTGCCGCTTGCGATGCTCGAAATATCGCGAAGCCTCTTCCTCGCTCAGGCGCGCGAAAAGATTCCACGCCGTGTCGCCGAGCCAAAAGAACGGCTGTCCTTGCGTATCCACGAGCATGTGCCGGTCGGCGCTGAGCCTTAAAGCGGGCGGCGTTGCCGCTCCCATGAGCGCACAGCAAAAGAGAATTGGGAAGAATCGCAAGGCCTACAAATAACACATCAACTAAACCACGAAGCGTCCAGCCGGTAGCTCCGCAACACAGGATGCGCCTTCGGCGGGTGCGATGACGTATAGTCCACCACCACAATCTCGCCGTTTGGCGACTGCGCCCACGCGCTGTATCCACTATTCCCGACGCTAAAGCTCCCGTTCGGCTCCAGCATCAGAACTCGATCGCGCCGGAACTGATCCGGATAACCTCGCTTGGGGCTCCAGGACCAATCGATGGAATGATCCCGCCGGTTCTGCACCTGTACGCGAATGTTCCGCCAATGCGAGACGCCCGCATTGTCCCGGTACATCGGCGCCACCAGCGGACGTTTCGTGTCGTTCCGCTGCCCTTCCGCGTTCCCAGCCCGCCGCGCCGCGACGCGATTGCCAAAACGGACGAAACGCGTGTGGATGTCCTTCGTGGATATGTCCAGCTTCTTCTCGCCGCCGGCGAAGACTTCCACGCGCGGGCCATGATTCACGATTCGAAGCTTTTGGAACTTCGTAAGATCGACGTCGAAGCCATCGCCCGGCCGCTCAGCGGCTTCCATCCGATTCGGCAGCAGCCGGAAGTACGCGCCGGCCGCGATCATGCAAGCCTCGGGACCCGCGCGTTCGACCTGCACCTCCGCCTCAAAAACAACGCGGCTGTCGTCGTCCTCCACCGGGTATAGCGAGAACTCGCAACAGCCGAAGTTCCCCTCCGTCGTGGCGAGCGTCATCTTGCCGCTATCCAGCCGGCAAACCTGCTCGTCCCAGATATAGCTGTTCGGTTCGTAAGAAAACTTCTCTTCGGCGCCGAACGCGAACACGCAAGTGCCGGGCGTACCCCAAGCGTTGCGATAGCTCATGAACATCTTGCCATTGGCGAGTTTCCCCACGATCGGGCGATGCGCGTAAACCGGAAAGAGTTCGGGCTTGGACCATGTGCGTCCGCCGTCTTTCGAAATGCTTCGCCGGCTAGGCTGGCCATAACGGCTCCCCGCATCGCCAATGCGCGAAATAGCCACGATGTGATTCGGTGCGAACTCCGCGATCCCAACTTCGCAATCGCCGACGAGCGGATCGTCAAACACCGGATGCGTCTCATCCCAAGTCTTGCCACCGTCGCGCGAGAACACCGCCGTCGAACGGTAGTAGTTGGGTCCCCAAGGCATCGAGGGATGCTTCTTGGCGTCCGTGGGCTTCGAATCCGTGCGCGTGTAAAGAAGCGTTCCGTCCGCGAGCTCGATTATGTAGCTCGGCTCGCCGCCCCAAGAATCAATCTGCCGCGGTCCTGCCCATGATTTCCCTTTGTCGTCTGAAGTCCATAAATGATTCGACATTCCACGCGGCGGCAATTGCCACTGGCTCAGCATCGGCCAATCGAACTTCGATGTCTTCTGCCCCTTGTCGCTCAGCAACAACAATCGCCCCTTGCGCGTCTTGCCCAATTGCGGCGCTACCCAGCAAGCCTTGTCTTTTTCGAAAGACGAAGCGCTGACCAATTGATGGTCCGTCCACGTGCGAGCGCCGTCTTTCGAACGGCAGCACCAAATATCGGAGATCGACGCAATGTGTTCGTCGGTGCGCCGGTACGTACAAACCAATTCGCCGTCGATCGCGGCCAGCCCCGCCGAGTGCATGTACCAGTCGGCTTCCTCGCGCATCGTGACAATGCGGGAGGCGTCGAGTTTTGTGGGCAACTTGCCCCGTTTCGCTTGGACGGCGGAGGCCGCGGCTACGCTGGCGATAGCGGAACGTCGAGTAATCATTAATGCTTGCTTCCTTCCTTTTGTGCGGCGGCAATGCCGGCCGGCGTGGGTGCCGCGTTTTTGCTGAGGTAGTCGAGGACCGGCTGTGTCCGGGCCTTCATTCTGGCCAGTCCCTCCGGGATGCGGCGCAGCAATTCAACCGGAAACGCGATAGCGCCGTCGGCGTCGAAGGCCACGATGTGGCCCGTCTCGATAGTCGTGCCCCGAATCCGAATCGCTTGCCCATAGTCGACTACATGAGGCACGCCATGACGCAACATCGCCCCTCGGGCGAGTACGGGGAAACCGATCTCGGCGAGCATGCCCGTGTCCCGCACGTAGCCCTCGGCGACGGCTCCCTGCACGCCGAGCCGCGCCAAAATCCTAGCCGACATCTGCCCAAACAGGATGCCTTCCTCGGTGCCCTCTTCCGCCGGCGCCAGGCAGAGAATCTTCGGTCCGGACATATGGGAGACAAACGTGTACCAGTCGAAACTGTCCACTGGCTTCGTGTTCTTGGAGCTGCCCATGTGTGCCGTCACGGCGTATCCAATCGTCGTCGGAGCCTTAGGGTTGCGCGTCAGTTGCATAAGACCCGGCGCCAAGACATCTTGGTTGCGCGGCCTCGCCTCCAGCAGACCCACCGCGGACTCGATGTGGCTCGCCGGAACCTGCCGGAGTTGGTCTAGAAGCATGGCGTCAGTGAGCATGTTTGTGAGCGTCCCCTTCGGAGAGATTCAATTCCCGGGGCCAAGCGAGTTCAAAGCCCTCGGCGTGCAACAGACCTTGGAACTCTTCCACCTGCGCCGTTGCCGCCTGCGCCGCTTGGCCTTTCGCCAAACAATGGTGCGCCAGCAACCCCGCCGCTTCGCCAATGTTCCACTCCACGGGATGCAACCGGTAACAGCCATTCGTGACGTGGGTCGTGCCAATGTTCTTGCAAGCGGGCAGAAGGTTTCGCAGCCGGATTGGGATCAAACTCTGCATCGGAATCTGGAAGGGCAGGGCGGGGACGTCGACGTAGTTATCGCCCCCGGCCGACGGATGAAGATCAATGCGGTAGTAGCCAATACCCACGGAATCCGGATACGCTTGCGCGTGCGTTTGCCCCGGCCTGTGATCCGCCGAAATCTCTTCTTCCGTAATCGTCTTCAGCGCCTGTATGCGCCGCGATTCGCGGATGTAAGGCGCCAGCGCGAAACCATCCGGAGTGCCCAGCACATGCGGTGCGAGCTTCAAGCCGGGATGCTGCTGCTGCATCCAATAGAAGACGCAGAGGCTCATCTCCCGCGCTTCCTTGAGGTACCGCGCGCGCTGCTCCGCCGTTGCCGTGATCAGGTCGCCATCCAAATAGTCGATCAAGGGCCAATTCACCAGACAGACATCGGATGCGAAGAATCCGGGCGCGTACATCGAGCGGTCACGAAGACGCCGGTAACTCCAAAGCCCGCTGAACGCCTTCGGCGCTTCGCGATGCGGCGCGAAGTTGTAGTGCAGCGGCTCCATCGTGCGCGGATGCGGCACCGTCCAACTGAGCAGCGGTCCGGGCCATTGGGGATTGAGCTTGGGGATGTAGTCGCGCCAATAGTCGTAACGCGCGGGCTTGCCGATACGATGATCCTGGCCCTCATGATGCTCCATCGCAAAGCACCAACTGAAGGCTTGATTGTTCGAGGGCCTGCCCGGCGACCCCGACCCGTGTTCGCACTTCGCCAGCGGCAGCAGGTCGCCGAGTTCGGTCGCATCCAGGAAAAACTCCGCCTCGACGCTCTTCAACTCGCCTTCATGCCGCATGCTCGCCGCGCGAACCCGGTCCTGATCCACATCCAGCGACTCCACCGAAGCGCGGCGCCAGATTTCCAACCGCCCGCTCGCGACATAAGGCGCAAGCATCGCCTCCATCACCGCGAGACTTACGCGCGGTTCATGACAGAGCGGCGAGACCCAACCGTTACCGGGATTCAACCGTGCCTGCGCCTTGTACTCGGCGCGCAGAGGATAGTAACGCCGGTAGAAATCGCGAATGCCCTCGCGCAGCGCCCGGTAAGACCGCGTGCAACCAAACTCTTCAATCCATCCATGCTCATCGGGAGGCACTCCTTGGCTGGTGAACTGGCCCCCAATCCACTCCGTCTCCTCGAGCAAAATGACCTTCCGTCCATTACGCGCGGCCGCCAGGGCCGCCGCCACGCCGCCCGTGCCGCCCCCTGCGACTAGTATGTCTGCGCGGGCGCCCATTTGGTGCTGACTCTCAAGTGCTTCTGAACCATCTCAACCATGCCCTCGCGCGTGGCCTTGCCGCTCTGGCAGTATTCAATCACGGGCCGCTCGCGCCGTTCGATTTCATCGATGGCTTCCTGCAAGTGCGGCAGGATTTCTGCCGGCACGATAAGCACGCCGTGCTGATCGAGTTGGAGCAACGCGCCTGGCGCGATCGTCTCACCGTCGATCAAGACAGGCTTGCCGAAGTCGGTAATGTGAACGTACCCGTGCGAAACGCAGGTATCGCGATAAGCCGCCTGGAATCCAATCGACTTCATCTCATCGAGATCGCGCACCGCGCCGTCGGTCACCGTCGCCACGCAGCCCAGCGCCATGTGCACGCTCGCGTTCACCTCGCCCCAAAAGCATGCGCTGCCGGGTTGTGCATCGATGTCCTTCACCACCGCGATGCGCGGTCCGGCGATCGACTCGATGTGCGCCCAATAATCGAAACTCTCGCGCTTGCCGTAGCTGTCGGGAGCTTCGCCCGATATCGTGCAAGTAGATGCGTAACCCGCGACGGGCGCCATGCCCGGTTGCAGCACCTGCCATCCGGGCTTCAAGAAGCCGCGATTGCGCGGCCGCACGTCGAAGAGCTCGATCGCGTTCGCGATAGTGGGCGTGTTGTACTTGCGCAGAGGGCCAAGCAAGTCAGGCGTTGGAGACAAGAGAAGAGTTCCTTTCGTTCGGAGAAGTAAAAAAGCTTATGGCGTAGCCGCCCACATAAGCGACCAGCGCGGCGAAAAGCCCGTGCCACAGCCAAGAGATGTTGGAAATCTGGGCCAGCCCAATCACGCTGGCCGTGCCGAGAATCATGCCCCAAAACGCGCCCGCCCCGGTTGCCCGCGTGCTGGTCATGCCCAGTAGAAAAGCGCCCGCGAGACTGCCGCCGAAGAAATTCTGCAGCTTCGTCGAAAGCACGAGTATGTTTCCGAAACGGTCGACGCCCAGCGCGAGCAACGTCGCCGCGATTCCGATCGACGCCGTCAACACGCGAGCGCGAGACACATTCATCTCCCGGACCCCAAGCCGCCCGAGAAAGTCCGACGAAGCCACGGTAGACAGTGAGTTCAAAACGCTTGAAGCGGCGGACATCGCCGCCGAAGCCACCGCCGCCAGTAGCAAGCCCCGGAAACCCACCGGCAGTTCTTCCAAAATGAACTTGGCAAAGATACGATCCGTCGGCACGCCCGCCAGAGACTTCTCCGCGTGCGTGTTGTAGAAGACCCAAAGTCCAGCACCCGTAAGAAAGTACACCGCGCCGACCGCCGTCGCAATCAGCATCGTGCAAATCAAAGCCAGCCGCGCCCGCCCCACCGTCGCCGTCGTCATCATCTTCTGCAACTCCGCTTGATTGACGCCGTACTGGCTCAACAGCACAAACGCGCCCCCGATAATGCCGTTCAGAATTGTGTACTCGCTCTCCCAATCGAAGCTCGTGTCCCACAGGCGCAACTTGCCCGCGCTCTCGGCAACGGCGAGTACGTTCCCCAATCCACCGCTAGACTCCGCGATCAGATACCCCGTAGCGCCCAGCCCCGCGAGCAGCACAAACAGTTGCAATGTATCCGTCCAAATCACGGCCTTGATCCCGCCCAGCGTCGTATAAAGCGTGATGAAGCAGCCGGTGCCAATCACGATTGTCCAAAGCGGCAGGCCGGTCATCTCGACGAAGAGCAGGCTCGGCGCGTAAAGCCCGATCGACAGATAGAAAAACTTGAGCAGGAAGAATTGCCCGCCGCCCCAAAGACGCGTGCGCAGGTCAAAGCGATGCTCCAGGTACTCATAGATGCTGAAAACCTGTAGCCGGTAGAAGTAAGGCAGCATCACCCAACCGATCAGAAAGATCGCGATCGGCGTACCGAGCCGGTATTGCAAAAAGCGTAAGTCGCTTTTGAAAGCCTGCCCCGGCGCGCCGAGAAACGAGATCGCCCCAAGTATCGTCGCGATGCCGCTAAACGCCGCCGCCCACCAAGGCATCTGCTGCTGCCCGAGGAAGTAATCCGCCAGCGAGCGCTGGCCCCGGAAGAAGAAGCTCCCGAGCGCGAAGACACCCGCGAGGTAAACCGCGACGATGGCGGTATCGAGAAGCTGCATTCTAGAAAATGTACTTGAGCGCCAGTTGAATGTTGCGGGCCTGAGCGTTGCCGCGAATCGTGCCGAAGGCCGGGCTTCCGAAAGTCTGATTCGGCAGCCCCAGGTTCGTGTGGTTTGGGAAGTTATACATCTCGGCCCGGAACTGCAACGTGTGGCCTTCGATGATGCGGAACGCCTTCATCGCCGTAAGATCGATATTCACCAGACCCGGCGCCGTGACGAGGTTCCGGGCGGAATTGCCGAAGGCAAAACTCGCCGGCGCCGCGAAGGCGCTCCGCAGGAACCATTGCTCAATGCCGCGATTGTCGCCGCTCAATTCCCAGGGCCCATTCACGTTCGCGCGCACGATCCGCGTCCCCGCGTTGGCCAAATCCCCTTGCGTATTGATCGAGAACGGAAAGCCGCTCTGGATCGCGATGATCGAAGAAGTCTGCCAGCCGCCCATGACACCGTGCACGAACTTATTGCGAAACCTCCAAGGAAGTTCATAGAGAATCGTACTCGTGAAGCGATGAGCCACGTTGAATCCGGATAGCCCCTTCTCCAGGAAGAGCCGCGAAGGATCCTGGCCGAACGCGCTTTCCTGCCCCGTCAAGCCCGTCCAACTCGAGGTGTCGTCCAGGCTCTTCGACCACGTGTAGTTCGCCGTAAGTTGCAGCCCGCGTTGGAAGCGGCGCTCGAACGAAAACTGAAGTGCGTGATACGTCGAGTTGGAGTTGCTGGTTTGATCGACGATGCCCGCGATCAATGGATAACGCCGCCGCGCTTGTATGGCCCCCGCGGCGGGAGGCAGCGCCGGATTGCCTTCCTGCCGCCGTTCAAGATGGGTGCCTTTCGATCCGACGTAGCTCAACCGCGCGACCATGTTCGTGGCGACCGCGCGCTCGATGCCGAAGTTCCATTGCTGTGTGTAGCCGTTGACGTAGTTATCCGGCGACATTGTTGCCACCGCCGGAATCGCGGGAACCAGGCTCGATGGATTCACGGAAGGAAATACGCCGAAGCGAAGTTCGGGGCTCGTAGTCCCACTGACAAGATCCGTCCGCAACAAAAACGGCGGATTCAATGTCTGTTGCAGTTGCACGTTCGCGAGTGGCTGCGCCCAGAAGACCCCGTACGCCGTGCGCACCACCGTGCGATTCCCACCAAAGGGCCGCCACGCTAGACCGAGTCGCGGCGCAAGATTGTTGTTGATCGCCCGCCGCAACGTATTGTCGCGCCACCGCGAAATCGGATAGCGCAGATCCACCGCCAGCGGCGCGTCTTTCGCGTACGCAACCGTGCCATTTGAATAATCGAACACCGACCACCGGTTGTTGGCGTCCGTCCAAGCGCCGTCCCGCTCCCAGCGTACTCCCAGGTTCAGCGTAAGGCGCGAACTGAAGTTCCAATCGTCCTGCAGATAGAGACTCAACTTCTGATTGCGCAGCCGTCCTGCGTCGAAGCCGACCGGATTCAGAATATTCTGCGCTTGCGGAAAGCCCAGCAGAAGATCCGGCAAACCGTTTGCGTATTGCCGCCCCCGCTCGCCCGTGAAAGAACCGTTGAACGTGTATTGCCCCGCCGAATTCTGCGGTTGGAAGTTGCGATTGCCGTACTTCCGCCAGTCGCCGCCGATCTTAATCGCGTGCTTGCCGCGAATCCATGTGAACTGGTCGATCACCTGATAGACGTCCTCATCGCGAAGCAGGGGAATCGACGCGTTGCCGCCAAACGCCGCGAAGTTCGTCACGCTCACCGAGGGGAATCGTCTGAGATCGTCTGACGTAGCCAGGCTCGGAAGGCCGAGTTCGCTAGGGAAGTCTCGCCCCAATCCGTCGGGGATCAAGCCAAATCGATAGCGAGTGAACCCGAAGCGAATCTCGTTCAGCGTCATCGGTGTCAGCACCTTGGTGTACGCGATAACCCCGCCCTTATGCTTGTTGGTCGTCAGTTGCCCGTTGTAAAGAATGGCATTGGCCAGATCTTCGCGATCCGTCCACGAGTAGCGGCCCATCAACGAATCGCGCGAAGTGATCTGCCAATCGCCGCGGCCGTGAATTTGATCGCGGTCGCTCGGGCTTGAAACAGTCTGCTGGTAGTTGCGTGAGATTTCGCCCGTCACATTCGGCTGCGGATACAACGCGACGAGCTTCTGCGCGGGCCCCAAGATGCGCGAAGCCGGGATGCGATTGCCGGGGAAGGGAACGCGCGCATTCTGTGCGTTGATCTCAAGAGGATCGTAGATCGTGGGAAACCCCGAAAAATCTCCCGACCGCTGGGCTGCCGTGGGAACCAGTGCGCCCGCGATGTTCTGATCCCGCCGCCGCAGCGTCTCCCAGTTAGCGAACCAGAACAGCTTGTTCTTAATGGCCGGCCCGCCCACCGAGGCGCCGAAGACGTTTTGCCGCAGCGGCAAGCGGCGGTTGCCAAAGAAGTTTGGGAAGAAGCCATTGGCGTCAAGCTTGTCGTTGCGCAAAAACTCAAACAGCGCTCCATGAATTTGATTCGTGCCGTTCTTCAGCGCCACATTCACCACCGCTCCCGCCGCGCGGCCGTACTCCGCCGAATAGCTCGACGTTTGCACCTTGAACTCCTGCACCGCGTCCAGCGAAGGAACCACCACCGCATTGCCGAATAGCGTCGCGTTGTTGTCCACGCCGTCGAGCATGAAGTTGTTATGCTCCACTCTCTGTCCATTCACCGAGAGCGAGACGTTTTCCTGCCGTCCCCGATTCACGTCGTTCCCTGGCGCGCCGCCCGTCGCCCCCGGCACCAGCGTGGCGAGCGCCATGAAGTTGCGATTGCCAATCGGCATCTGAATGATTGTCTTGTTGTCGACAATCTGTCCGAGCGCCGAAGTTTCCGTATTCACCAGCGTCTGGCCCCCCTCGACGGTAATCGATTCCTTGGTGTCGCCGGTTTGCAGCGCGACATCCACGCGCACCGTCTGATCCACCTCCAGCAGCACATTCCGCTGCTCGAAGCGCTTGAAGCCCGTCGCCTCCACCGCCACCGAATAATTGCCCACGACCAGATTCGTGACCAGATAAACGCCATCGCCACCCGACTCGACCGGGCGCGCGATACCCGTCGCCAGATTCGTCACGGTGATGCGCGCGTTAGGAATTACGGCCCCGCTTGCGTCGGAGACGATGCCGGTAATACGCGCGGTGGTCGTTTGTGCGAACGACGCCGCCGTCATGCAGGCAAGCGTAAGAACGAGTCTAAGAACGTGTTTCATGATTTCACCTCGTGGTGCTTTTCGGCGTTGAGAAAATCCGGCGTGTACGTGCCGCCAATCTTGAGTTGCGCCATCGCCTCGTTGAGGCCCCGAAAACCGCCATGGCGCACGAAGCTCGGGTACAGCGCATTGATTTCGTTTTGTATGTCGCGGGCGCGCGGCCAGTCCAGCGACCGCGCGGCCCTCATAAGCGCGACGGCCAGATGCGGCACTACATTATGAAAGCCGCCCGTGACGCCGTCGAATCCCGCCTCTAGTCCTTGCGCCATCTTCAATTCCGCGCCGCAAATCAGAGAGAATCGATGCCGCGGCAGTTTCTTCCCCAACAGCTCCGCCCAGAAGCCCTCATCGTCCCCCGAGTGCTTGATGCCATGAACGTTCGGATGCTGCGCGAGAGCCGCGATCGAATCCGCGCTCAACACGTTCGCCACCTGCTTGGGATTGTCGTAAAGAATCAATGGGAACGGCGAACGCTCGGCGATCAGCTCGAAATACGCCTCCAGATCCGCTGCCTGATAACGAAGGAAGTACGGCGGCAACGCCACCACCGCCCGCAAAGGCAATTCGCGCAGCCGCTCGATCTTCTCCAGCACCCGCGCCGTGCTCGTATCCGAGACGCCCGCGTAAACCGGTACGCGACCCGCCACCAACCCCACTACGGCCTCGATCAACGCCGCTTGCCGGGCATCCGTATGAAACGCGAATCCTCCCATCGAGCCATTCGCGAAGATCCCGTCCACCCCGGCGGCCAGCTCAAATTCGATCAATCGCTCCAGAGTTTCCAAATCGATCGCGCCATCTTCCCGCAAAGGCGTAGCCAGCGGAAGTATTACGCCACTAGGCTTTATCAAAGCTTTTCCGCCTCCTCGCGCGCAATGAACTCCGCGACGCGCCGCCGTATCGCCGTCCAGTTCTCCGTAAGATGCAACTCTAGTTCCTTCGCCGCATCCGCGGGCGCGCCATGGCAAATCGCGTCGATCAGCCTCTTATGCGTGCCGCGAGGCAAGGCCGCCAATTGCTTACCCTCCCGCGATTCCGCGCTCCGCATCAATAAGCTCATCGCAAAGAGGGGAGATGTCAGTTGCACCAACAATTTCTCAATAGTTGCGTGGCCGGCGATCTGCCAAATCCTCTGATGCAGCCGCAAATCGAACTGCCCCGCCCGCAGCGGATCCTTCTCCTTCTGCAACTGCTTCTCGAATGCCAGCAACTCCTCGCGCTGCGCCGTCTGAATGCGTTCGGTCGCCAGGCGCACCGCGCGCCCCTCCAAAAGAATGCGCGCCTCGACGATCTCGTCGATTTGTTCTGGCCGCAGTTCAATCACGCGCGCCCCGCGATAAGCGTTGGACTCCAACAACCCCTCATGCACCAGTTGCTGCATCGCCTCGCGCAAGATCGCCCGCGACACCCCGAGCTCTTCCGCCAGCGGAATCTCCTTCACGCGTTCCCCGCAATGGAGCCGCCCTGAAAGAATGGCGTCCCGTAAAGCGGCATACACTTTCTCGCGCGTCGATTCCTTGGTGACACGCTGGAGCCGGGCGGGAACCGTGGGCATGGCGACGATGCGGGCACTCTGTTTCATAAAAATGTCAGATTGTCGACAATCTATCGAAGGCCAGTCATACTGTCAAGAAAATATTTCAAAAACCTACTGGACCGATGCGGTCCCATATGATATTTTGAAATTTCAGATGCAAGCAGTTTGCAAAGTTGAGGACCAACTCTAATGGCCACCCTCGTCATGACCCGAACGATTTGTTGCGAGAGCTACAAATGCGGCTCGCGTTGCGACATCTGCCCAAACCGCCCGGAAAACCGCCAAGCCGCGAAAAGCTGCGAAGAAGCGATGACCCAAGGCAGCTTCGGCCGCCGCTTCCGCCTCCCCGCTCCCGCCGGCCCGCAAGTGCCCATCTCGCGCTTAGTGCAACTCGACGCCTAACTGGCGTCCAACCCGCTTAGCTCTGCGCCTTGCTATTCCGAACCGTCCGCGCCCCTGGCGCGCTTTGGAACACGTTCTTATAGTCCGCCCAATTGCGGCTCATCAGCGTAAACGCCATCAACAACGTACTCACGCAAAACAACGCCACAAACGCTATCGCCAAATAGTGCACCCAAGCACCCTCGCCGTTCGGGCTAAAAAACGTCTTCGCAAACCCATTTCCAAAATTCATCCCAAAGAAGCCCGTGATCACCGCGCCCGCGCCCAGCACCGTCGAAATCACCGCCAAACGGTTAACCGCCTGCGTGCTGCGGTTCTGATAGTACTCGTTCAACGCCTTGTTCAGTTTGTCGACTTCCTGATCCACTTCTTCCTTCATCGTGTGGATGTGGTAAGCCGCGCTCAACATATCGAAATGCTCGCTCTCCTCATCCTTGTTCGCAAGTTCGTCAAAGTGCCAATAGTTCGAGAACACGATGAACTCGTAACGCAAACGGTTCGCCCGCGCGATGTTTTCTTCGCTTAAACGGTCGTCCTGAAAGTCGACGTAAAGCCGGCGGCTCACCAGCGCCATGCGCTCGGCGAAGTCCAGCAGCGTCGCGCGGTAGAAAAGCGCGATGATCTGCATCAAGTAATACCGCGAGTCGAACATCCGATGGATCAAAAATCCCTCGCTCAACTGATGGTCGTCGCAATCGAAGGTCCCGAAGCACATCGTCAGGTTCGAGTACGAAGTGAAGCCGTAGAGCGTGCCCTGGTGCGCCCAACGCCTGTAAACCTGCTGCTCCATCAGACGCTTCGTGAAGCCCCGCGCATAGCGGTAATCCTTGCCCGCATGGTCCACATAGAGCGCGCGCGAGAACAAAATGTCGTACTCCTCGGAGCGATGAAAATTCTCCGGCAACCCGTCCGGTTTAATCGCGAGGTAACTGTAAACCAACGTACGCTCGTCCAGCACCGGCTCGTACTCGCCACGAGGATAATCCGCGAAGTAAAGAAGGGAAGTCACGATCCGCGAAACCGGCGGCAGGAATCCCTTCAGCGCCGAATCCTCAAACGTTTCTTCCAACACCTCGATCCGCCCCATGGGCGACTCCATGCTCAACGCCACCCGCGAAGGGCAACGCCCCTCCCGCCGCTGCCGCGCGCTCGACGGGTAAATCTTTCGCACCATTTCGTTGATCCACAGCGCCTTCTCCACCGGCAGATCGAAGGCCTCCACGCCGATCGAAAGAATCCCAATGCCATTCGCGAAGAGAAACAGCCGCAGGTCGCTCACTTCCATCTCGGCCTCGCGCCCGCGCGCGTCCTCGGCCAGGAAGAAAAGTTTATTCTGCTTCGACAGCGGAATGTGATAGCAGCGCACCAGCGCTTCGATTTCGTTGTCCGCTAGCCCCACGCCCGCCGTGTCGAAGAAAATCCGCCTCACGAACGGATGGAAAAAAACCATGTCCTGGTAAGCTTCGCTCTCCATGTCGAATTGCGAATACGCCGCGCGCTGCCAGCGCCCCAGGTTGCTAATGATGGGCGAATCGGTGATATGGTGAGCGTTAATCCAGTCGTCTAGCCCGTCGATCCAGTAGCGCCCATGCCACACCGCCCCGTGATGCAGCAGCACCTCGCTCCGGTCCACCGCGAAGGGGAAGAGAAAGTAGGTGTGCAGATGCTGGATGCGTTGTTCCATCGCCAAACGTACTTTGTTTGCTAGATTCGGAAAGCATGGACGGGACGCTCACACGCCGCCAACTAGTTAGTGTACTGGCTGGCGGCTCCACGACACTAGCGATGGCACAAGAAAAATCGCCGCAACGGTTGCAGAACTGGATGCAACCAAAGTCCTGGACCGTCGAACAAGGCCCAGAGACCGCCTTTGTATTTTCGGACAACGAGATCCGCATCCACCCCGGCTCGGGCTTTCCCACCTGGCTGCGCAGCCGCGAGCGCTTCGACAACTTCGACTGGTCCGGCGAAGTCTTCATCGCCGGCTGGGCCAACGGCGGCCTTTATTTCTGCGCCCCCGAAGCCGGACCGCCCACCGAATGCGGCTACAAGCTGAACATCTTCCAGAAGCGGGACGAAACACCGCTCCGCGAATCCTGCGGCTCGATCTTCCCCGTCGTCGCCCCCAAAAAAGTAAACGTCAAACCCAACAAGGAATGGAACGCCTTCCGGATTCGCTTCGCTTGGCCCACCCTGCAAGTGTGGTGGAACGGCGAGACGGTCCAAGACCTCGACGTCACGCGCATCCCAGAACTCGAAGACCGCCTCCGCCAAGGCTACCTCGGCATCGAAAGCCTCTCCTACCCGCTACGCTTCCGCAACTTCCAAATCCAACGCCTGCCCGGAACTCAAAATTGGCAAACGCTCTACGCGAAGCCCGCCGACATGTCACTCTGGAAGCCAACGGAAAAAGCCACCTGGGAAGCCCTAGGCCCCGTTCTCCGCGCCGACGGCCTTGGCTACCTAGTCAGCAACGCGAAGTTCCGCGACTTCCGCCTCCAGTGCTACGTCCGCGCCTCCAAGCACTCCAACGGCGGCATCCTCTTCCGGGGCGGGGAAGACAACCAAAGCTTCCGCTACGAAATCCAACTCCACGACGTCGAAGGCGCCGTCTACCCCACGGGCTCCCTCTACCACTACGCCCGCTGCAACCCTTATCCACGCATCGCCGCCGAAGAGTGGTTCCTCTTCCAGCTATATGTGAAGGACTCGACCTGCCGCGTCCGCATCAACGGCGAGACGGTCGTAAACTACAACCGGCTTGAGCATCTCGAAGCGGGACACATCCTGCTCCAAGCGCATCAAGCCGGCAAATGGATCGAATACCGCGATCTAAAAATCGACCCGCTAAGCTAGACCTTCAACTGCGGCCGGCTCGGCTCCGGCCAATCCAAATGGAAGAACTGCCCGCGCGGCATATCCGTCCGCTCGTACGTATGCGCGCCGAAGTAGTCCCGCTGCGCCTGCAACAAATTCGCCGGCAGCGTCGCGCTCCGGTAACCGTCGAAGTAGCTCAGCGCGGAATAAAACGTAGGCGCGGGCACGCCATGCGTCGCCGCCAGCGCTACCACCTTCCGCCAATTCGCTTGCCGGCTCGCTGTCTCGCCCGCGAAGAACGGATCGAGGAGCAAATTCACCAGCTTCGCGTTCCGCTGATACGCCTCGGTAATCTTCTGCAAGAAGCGCGCCCGGATAATACAACCGCCGCGGAAGATGCGCGCAATATCGCCGAACGGCAAGCTCCACTTGTACTCGGCCTGCGCCGCGCTCATCAATTGAAAGCCTTGCGCGTAGGCGCAGATCTTCGAGCAATACAGCGCATCGTGAATCGCCTCGATCATCGCCGCCTTATCGCCCTCGAATTTCGAACCGGGCCCCGCCAGCACCTTGCTCGCATTCACGCGCTCATCCTTCACCGCGCTCAAGTAACGCGCGAACACGGCCTCGGCCACCGTCGGCGCGGGCGTGCCCATGTCGAGCGCATTCGTCGAAGTCCACTTGCCCGTTCCCTTTTGGCCGGCCGTATCGAGCACGATATCCACGAACGCCCCGCCCGTCACCGGATCCTTCTGCTTCAAAATGTCCGCCGTGATCTCGATCAAGAAACTATCGAGCACGCCCTGGTTCCACTTCGCGAAAACCTCGCCGCACTCCGCCGGCGTCATCCCCAGCAGATCCTTCATCAGCGCGTAGGCTTCGCAGATCATCTGCATATCGCCGTACTCAATACCGTTGTGCACCATCTTCACGTAGTGCCCCGCGCCGTTCGGTCCGATGTACGTCGTGCAAGGAACACCGCCCACGATCGGCTTGCCCGGCGCCGCGCCGCTCAAGGGCTTTCCGGTAGCGTCATCGACCTTCGCGGCGATCGCTTCCCAGATGGGCCGCAAGTGTTCGTAGGCTTCCAAATCCCCACCAGGCATCAACGAAGGGCCGAACCGCGCGCCCTCCTCGCCGCCGGAAACGCCGGAACCGATAAATCGGAATCCCTTCGCCTTCAACGCCGCTTCGCGCCGGATTGTATCCGTCCAAAGCGCATTGCCGCCGTCGATCACAATGTCGCCCTGCTCCAGCAACGGCAGCAATGAATCGATGACCGCGTCGGTGCCCGCGCCCGCCTTGACAAGAATGATGATCTTGCGAGGCCGCTTCAACGAGGCCACAAAAGCCTCAAGCGTCGGATAGCCGTAAAGGCCGCCCGGAGTGTTCGGATTCTCGGCGACGAATTTGTCCATCGTCGCGGTCGTGCGGTTATAAACGCTAATCGGAAAGCCGTGGTCGGCGACATTCAAGGCGAGGTTCTGGCCCATCACGGCCAGACCGATAAGGCCGATATCGGATTGGGGGTTCGACATAGAAGGAATTGAATTTTAGGCTAGCAGTTTTCCCTTGACAAAATAATTTGTCGGTGGCAATATCGAATCCATGGCGGCGCTTGCCTTACAACTTCTAAGAGACCCTGAGGCCGCCGCCATCGTCCTCGAACCCAAGCGCCGCGCCATCCTCGAACGCCTCCAGGAGGAACCCAACTCCGCCACCGGCCTCTCAAAAATCCTGGAGATGCCGCGGCAGAAAGTGAACTACCATCTCCGCGAACTCGAGCGCGTCGGCCTAGTCGAAGAAATCGCCACGCGCCGCAAAGGCAACGTCGAGGAGCGTATCGTTCGCGCCAAGGCTTCGCAGTACTTGATCAGCCCCGAGGTGCTTGGCCAACTAGGCGACTCGCCCGAAGAGCGCCGCGATCGCTTCTCAGTCGCGTATCTCATCTCCGCCGCCGGCCGCGCCATCCGCGACCTCGGCGTCCTCGTCCATCGCGCCACGAAAGCCGGCAAGCGCCTCAGCACCATGACCGTCGAGGTTGACATTCGCTTTCGCAATGCCGAATCCCGTGCGCAATTCGCCGACGAGCTTGTGAATTTCCTGGCCGAACGCGCCGCGAAGTATCACGACGAAAAGGCCCCTGGCGGCCGCGAGTTTCGATTTGTCCTAGGGGCCTACCCCAAGATCACCAAGCAAGAAGAAGACGGCCCCGAAGCCGCCGAAATAGAGGAATGAAATGCCAAGAACGCAAACCCATGAAATTGTTGTGGACGCCACACCCGACGAAGTGTGGCGTCTGCTTAGCGAAGCCGACGGCATCACGCGCTGGTTCGCGCCGGAAGCGCGCGTGAACGACGGCAAGCTCTGGCTCTCCTACGGTCCGGGCATGGAAGGCGAAGGCACGATCCACTTGAGCGAACCCGGCAAAGCCTTCGGCTGGACGGAACGCGGCGCCATGCCGAAGGTCGTCGAGTTCTATCTCGAAGGCGAAGGCGGCAAAACACGGCTACGCCTGGTGCAAAGTGGCTTCGGCGAAGGCGCTGAGTTTGATAGCGAATATGACGCCGTCAACGGCGGTTGGCGCACCTATCTCGCCACGATGGCCTTCGGCCTCGCGAATCACCGCCACGATGGCTGCACCCAAATCGCCAAGATGTCGATGCTCCCTGGCAAGCGCGATGACTTCGTCGCGAAGCTCAGCACCCTCCTCGGCTTCGCCAGCCCTCTGGCTCCCTTGCCCTTGGGCGGCGCGTTCACGGCGAATCTCGGCGCACTCGGCGCCGTCCACGGCACGCGCCTCGATCCGGATAAGCCCGGCTATTTTTTGCTCACCATCGAGAATTGGGACAAAAGTTTGATGGGATTGTTCGTTGAGGGATTTGGCGATCAGCTAGCCGTCACCCAACAGTGGTACTTGTTTGGCGCGGGACAAGAGAAGGCTGAAGCGCTTCGGGGGATCTTGCCGCAATGGATGGAGAGCTTGAAATGAAGAACAAGTGGCTGCGTTGGACCGCTTACTTGGCCGGTGCCTTACTCCTCCTCGTCACCGCCGTCTTCCTCATTGGCATGAGCCGCCCCGAACTCGTCGTCGCCAATTGCGAAATCGAAATCCGCAAGCCCGTCCCTTATGTGTTCGAGTTGGTCGCCAATCCACTCCGCACCAAGGATTGGTACACCGAAGTTGGGTCGGTTGAGATCCTCTCCAAGGAGCCCCTCCGCTATCGCATGAACGCCGGAGGCGCCTACGGAGAAATGGAAACCACGCTACTTGAACCCAACCAACGCGTCGTTACCAAAACCCTCACGCACTCCATGGGCGTCAGCGGCGAATGGGATACGCGCTTCTCGCCCACGCCCACAGGCACCAAGATCGTCCACGCCGCGCGCATGAATTTTTCGAATCCCTTTCTACGCTTCATGACCGTCTTCATGGACGCAAGTAAGGAAGAGCTCAAAACGCTGGAAGCCCTCAAAAACTACGCCGAAAGCCACTAGCCGCACGCGCCTGGGATACGATGACCGAAGCAGGGAAGATGCTTCGCGTTTTATTGATCGTTGTGGCCACAAGCGCCTTCGCAACTCAAGAGGAGTCGTCGGCCCGCCGCGTGCTAGCCGCCAAATGCTGGACCTGCCACGCCGCCACCGCCGCCGGTGGCCTTCGCCTCGATTCCAAAGCCGCGATGCTCCGCGGCGTGAAGAACCGCCCCGTCCTGGACCCAACCACCTGGGAATCGAGCCGCCTCTGGAAAGCCATCCAACACGAACCCGGCCTCAAGCCCATGCCGCCCGGCCCCCCATTGAGCGCCGAAGACAAGAACGCCATACGCGATTGGCTCCGCGCCGGCGCACCTTGGACGGAAGACGCCGGCCACTGGTCCTTCGCGCCGCTCGCCAAAATTTCCAACGCCGCCACCATCGATTCGATCCTCGAACGAAGCCAGAAACGCGAAGGCCTCGCCCCCAACCCGCGCGCCGATGCCCGCACTCTCCTGCGCCGCCTTAGCTTTGACCTCACCGGCCTCCCGCCGGACAATTCCAGCGAGACGTACGAACGTTCCATCGAACGCCTCCTCGCCTCGCCCCACTTCGGCGAAAAATGGGGCCGCCACTGGCTCGACGTCGCCCGCTACGGCGAAGACGATTTCAGCGGCACCGCCGTGCAGCCCTACCCCAACGCCTGGCGCTACCGTGACTGGGTAGTCGACGCCCTCAATCGCGACATGTCCTACGATCGCTTCCTAAAAGCTCAGATCGCGGGCGATCTAATGAACGATCCCAAACTCCTCCCCGCAACCGGCCTCTTCGGCCTCGGCCCCTGGTACTACGGCATCGCGCAACCGCCGCAATCCCGCGCCGACGAACGCAACGACCGCGTCGACGTGGTCTCGCGCGGCATGCTCGGCGTCACTCTCGCCTGCGCCCGCTGCCACGATCACAAGTACGATCCCTTCAGCATCAAAGACTATTACGCGCTCGCCGGCGTCTTCGCCAGCACGGCCTACAAGGAGTACCCGCTAGTCGATGCGAACGTAGTCGATGACTGGAATCGCCGCAAGAAGGCCAAGGACGAAGCCGAGAAGAAGCGCAACGACTACATTGACGAACAACAGAAGCTCCTCGCCGAAAAATTCGCCCATTCCATCGCACGCTACATGCTCGCTACGCAAGATCGCGAAGCCGCCAAAGGCCTCGAACCCAAAGTAGTCGAGCGCTGGAAGAAGTACCTCGAGAAGCCGGAAGAATTCCACCCCTTCCTCCAGAAGTGGTTCGCTGGCCAGAAAACACGAGCCGTCGCCGAAGAATTCCAAGCCCTGATCCTTTCCATCCTCGCCGAAAAGAAAACCGTCGACGCCGAAAACAAACTCGTCATCGACGCCGGCAAGAAAGCCGAATCGAAACCCAAACGCACCGTGGTTCTGCCCGGCGGCTACCGCTCCGAAGAAGACTTCAACCCCGGCGCCTACATCCCCATCAAGTCCATCGACCGCGATCGCTACGTCGCCTGGAATCGCACCCTTAACGAAAAAAGCGCCCCACTCAAGTTCGACAAAGACCTCGTCGCCACACTCCTCGAAGTCGACGCGAAGGCCAAACTCCGCGCCCTCGAAGCGGATTTCGAAGCCAAGAAAAAAGCTCTTCCCGAGCAGTATCCCTTCCTAGCGGGCTCCGCCGACTTCGAGCCCTATGACCTCCAACTCCACCTCCGCGGCAATCCCGAAACCCTAGGCGACCTCATACCCCGCCGCTTCCCTCTAGCTCTCAGCCAAAACAAAGAACTGCCACTAAACCAAGGCAGCGGTCGCCTCCAACTCGCCGAAGCGGTCGCTCACCATCCACTAGCCGCCCGCGTAGCCGTCAACCGCATCTGGATGGCCCTCTTTGGCGAAGGCCTCGTACGCACACCCTCAAACTTCGGCAAAGTCGGCGACCGCCCCGCCGTCCCCGAACTCTTGGACTACCTCGCCACCCGCTTCGTTGAGAAAGATTACTCCGTCAAAGCCCTCATCCGCGAAATCGTCCAAAGCCAAGCCTACCAACGCAGCTCCGCAACCCAGGCCATGAACGCCGCCAAAGATCCCAGCAACCGCTTCCTCTGGCGCCAGTCCCGCCGCCGTCTCGAAGCCGAACCGCTCCGCGACTCGATGCTCGCCGCCTCGGGCGAACTGGATCGCAAACTCGGCGGCCCCTCCCAACCCTTGGACGCAAAGTTCCTCCGCCGCACTCTTTACGCCAAGACCGGCCGCTTCCAACAAGACGAAACCCTAAGCCTCTTCGATCTCCCCGCCGCCGCCGTCACCTGCGAACAACGGGTAGTCACCAACGTCCCGCTCCAAAAGCTCTACTTCCTCAACTCCGATCAAGTGGCCCTCCGCGCCGCCGCCCTCGCGAAGCGCATCCAAAAGCGCAACAAGAAGGAAGGCGTCGCCCAAGCCTACCGCCTCCTCTTCCAGCGCGAGCCCAGCGCCGCCGAATCCCAAGCTGCTCTAGACTTCTTATCGAAAGGAACCTGGCCGCAATACGCCCAAGTCTTACTCTCCTCCAACGAATTCGCCTATGTCGATTAACACCGGCTTCGTCAATCCCCGCTATTCGCGCCGCCAAGCCCTCGCCCGCATGGCCTCCGGCTTCGGCGCGCTAGCTTCCAATCAACTCTTAGCCGGACCCGCAACGCATCACTCTCCCAAAGCGAAGCGCATCGTCTACCTCGTCCTCAACGGCGGCATGAGCCACGTCGACACCTTCGATCCCAAGCCCATGCTGACGAAGTACAACGGCCAACCCGTCCCCGGCGGCGCGCCGAAAACCGAACGCAGCACCGGCAACCTCTTCGCTTCGCCCTTCAAATTTTCAAAGCACGGCCAAAGCGGCATCGAAGTCTCCGAACTCTTCCCCAACGTCGGCGCGCAAATCGACAAGTTCAGCGTCATCCGCTCCATGTGGACCGAAGTCCCCAACCACGAGCCCTCGCTCTTCATGTTCAACACCGGCGCCATCCAGCCCGGCCGCCCCAGCCTCGGCAGTTGGCTCATGTACGGCCTCGGCACGATGAACCAAAACCTCCCCGGCTTCGTCGTCCTCTGCCCTGGCATGCCCGTCGTCGGCTCGCCGCTCTGGTCCTCCGCCTTCCTCCCGCCCGTCTTCCAAGGCACGTTTCTGAAGAACACGGAGACCGACCCCACCAAGCTCATCCGCAACATTCAAGCCGCGACGCCACGCGAAACCCAACGCCGCCAACTCGACCTCCTCGCCAAACTCAATCGCGAACACGCCGAGCAACGCGACGCCGACCCTCAACTCGAAGCCTCCATCGAATCGATGGAAGTCGCCTTCCGCATGCAGACCGAAGCCCCCGAAGCCTTCGACATCCGCAAGGAGAAGCCCGAAACGCTCGCGCGCTACGGCGATTCCGACATGGGCCGCAGTTGTCTCCTCGCCCGCCGCCTGCTCGAACGCGGCGTCCGCATGGTGCAGGTCTACTACGGCAACTCGCAACCCTGGGACAACCACGAAGACATCCTCGCCATGAAGCGCCTCTGCAAAAACACCGACCCCGCCGTAGCGAGCCTTGTCCAAGACCTCTCCGAACGCGGCATGCTCGAAGACACTCTCGTTGTCCTGGGCACCGAATTCGGCCGCACCCCCGCCGTCGAAAACGGTTCCACCACCAAGCTCCACTACGGCCGCGACCACAACTCTTACGGCTACTCCATCGCCATCGCCGGCGGCGGCATCAAAGGCGGCACGATCCACGGCGCAACGGACGACTTCGGCTACAAAGCCGCCGTCAATCCCGTCCACCCGCACGACGTCAACGCCACGCTCCTCCACCTCCTCGGCCTCGACCACACCAAGCTCACCTACCGCTACAGCGGCCGCGACTTCCGCCTCACCGACGTCCACGGCGAAGTCATTCGCCCGATCCTTGCATAGAATAGCGGTCACATGCAGCGACGCAACTTCTTGGCCGCCACAGGCCTCTCCGTCTTCGCCCAATCAAGGAAACGCCCCAACCTCCTCTTCATCACCTCCGACGATCTCGGCCCCTACCTAAGCTGCTACGGCGAGAAACGCTTCTCCACGCCCAACATCGACAAGCTCGCCGCCTCCGGCGTCCGCTTCACCACCGCCTACGTCGCCCAAGCCAGTTGCAGCCCCTCGCGCAGCGCCATGCTCACCGGTCTCTACCCGCACAGCACCGGCCAGTACGGCCTCGCCAACGCCGGCTTCTCGCTCCACGAGCCCCTCCGCGCGAACACCATGCCCAACGTCCTCCGCCGCGCCGGCTACAAGACCGGCATCATCGGCAAGCTCCACGTCGAACCCGAATCAAGCTTCCAGTGGGACTATCGCGGCACCCGCGACGCGCAGACCCGCAAAGTAAAAACGATCACCCCCGAAGCCGAAAAATTCATCCGCTCTGCCGGCGCCGATCCCTTCTTCTTGATGCTGAACTACAGCGATCCCCACGCCTTCCGAAATGCAGACGCTGTCGGCGGCTGGGACTTCCCACCGCAAATCGACGGCATTCCCAAAGACCCCTACCCGCCGAACCCGAACGCGCTTTTCGATTTCCAGCAAATCGACACGCCCGCCCAACGCATCCGCACCGCCGGTTACTTCAACGCCATCGAGCGCCTCGACGTCGGCATCGGCGATCTCTTCGCGATGCTAGAAGCCAATGGAAAAACCGGCGATACCGTCGTAGTTTTCTGCGGCGATCACGGCCCGCCCTTCTCTCGCGGCAAGACCAGCGTCTACGAAGCCGCGCTCCGCGTGCCCTTCCTGCTGCGCTGGCCCGGCGTCACCAAGCCCAACACCGTCAGCGAAAAGATGGCCGCGACCGTCGACATCATGCCGACCCTGCTCGATGCCGCGGGCGTCGAAGCCCCACACTCATTCCACGGCAAGTCCCTCCGCCAAGCCGTCAGCGGCGGCCCCTGGCGGCAATACTTGGGCGGCGAATTCCACTGGCACGGCAACCGCCCCTTCTTCCCACGCCGCACCGTCCGCGACGGCCAATACCAAATCATCCACAACCTGCTCGCCGGCCGCGCCAAACCCGGCACCGGCATTGACGGCGATCCGGCCTACCAAGTCTCGCGCGAGCCACGCTACGATGGCACGCCCATCCGCAAGGCTTTCGACACCTTCGCGAATCCACCCGAGTTCGAACTCTACGACATCAAGCGCGACCGCATCGCCTTTAACAATCTCGCAGGCGATCCCAAGCACGCCAAAGTCGAAGCGCGCATGAAAACCGCGCTCCTCAATTGGCGCAAGGAAACCCAGGACCCCTTCCTCGATCCCGCCTTCCTAGCGAAGTGGGAAAAGGACGGCGCGCCCGCTCTAGCGAATCAAAAGCAATAACTACCAAGCCGCAACGCTGCCATCGGCGTGGAATACCCGCGCCATCGGGAAAGTCCCTTCGAACTTGTACTTGGTCACTTGCTTTTCGTCCAATTCAAATCCGAGCCCGGGCTTGGTCGGCAACGGGAACTTCCCATTCACCATCCGCATGGCCGGGAAGCCAAACCACTCTTCCCAAATCTTCTCCTTCACGCCCGGCTCCACGCCGCTGCAGATTTCCTGCACCACGAAGTTCGGCATCGCCGCGTCCACATGCACCGTCGCGAGCCCGCCAATCGGCCCCTCGCAAGCGTGCGGCGCCATCTTCACGCCGGATAGATCCGCGAGCGCCCCCACCTTCCATAGGGCCGTAATGCCGCCGACGTGATTGATATCCGTCTGAATAATATCGACGATACCCAGCTCCACCAATTCGCGGCAGTTATAACTCGCCACCAGCCGTTCGCCCGTCGCGATCGGCACTTTCGTCCGGCTCGCGATCCGTTGCATGGCCTTCACGTTCTCCGGTGGACAAGGCTCCTCAATGAACAACAGCTTGAAAGGCTCCAGTTCACGGCACAGTATAGTCGCCACACTCGGCGACGTCTTCGCATGGAAGTCGATGCCGATATCGATGTCGTCGCCAATATTCGTCCGCAGCGTTTCAATCTGCTTCACGGCGCGCTTGATCGTCGCGTTCGTCTCAATCCACTCGTAGTAGCCCGGCAAGCCGCTCTTCATCGCGGTAACGCCCAACTCCTTCGCCTTGGCTCGCACTTCCCGCATCTGCTCCGGCGTCCCGGCGCGCACGTGATAGTAGCCGCGCACGCCCGCCGGATCGTAAGGCCCGCCCAGCAGCTTGTAAACCGGTTGCCCCAGGATCTTGCCGCGAATATCCCACAGCGCCTGATCGATCGCCGCCATCGCCGAACCCATCACGGGACCCGCGCGATAAAAACTATGCACGTACATCGATTGCCAATGGTGTTCCACCGGCATCGGATCCGCGCCAATCAAGAACTCCTTGAAGTCCTCGATGCAAGCGATCGTCGCCGCCGCTTTCCCTTCCAGCGTCCCCTCGCCCCAACCATAGATGCCCTCGTTCGTTTCGAACTTCACGAACACATAGGGCCGGTCACGCTGCTCCGGCGTTGGCAGCGTAACGCCGAAGGTCTTGATATTCGTGATGCGCACCTTTGACCCGTGCGGAAACAAAGCCTCCGCGCCAAGTGGCGCCTTCGCTTTGCCATTGCCTTCCTGCGCACTCTGCGGCGCCATCGCACAGGCGCAAGCTCCCAACGCCGAAGCGGAGAAGAAGTCGCGCCGATGGTATCCCGGCTTAGGTAAAAACGATTTCATTGGCTCATCCTCCGCAACAAATTCTCATTCACCTCAATACCCAAGCCCGGCTTATTCGACAAGCTCATATAGCCGTCGCGCACAGTCTCGATCGCCGCGCCCACCAACTCCCCGCGCCGTCGGCGGTCGTCGCCGCTCAACCCCGGAATCTCTTGAATAAAGAAATTCGGCAAACTCGCCGCCAGATGCAACGACGCCGCGCTGGCGATCGGCCCACCGCTTGAATGCGCCGGCGCCACCGCCACATAGTAGGTCTCCGCCAACGCCGCTGCCCGCCGTATCGGCGTAATGCCGAGCTTGCCCAAAGACAATCGGATCACGTCCACAACACCCTCACGCAACAAATCCTGCGTCCCACTCGCGTCCACCATGCCGCTCCCTAATCCCAACGGCGTCGAGGATTCCGAAGAGATACGCTTCAATACATCGCCATTCGATTCCCGGCAAGGCTCGTTGAACCACAGCGGCCGCAACTCTTCCAGCGCCACCGCCAAATCGCTCGCCTCCGCCGAAGGCAGACGATTCCCGCCATCGGGTACAAAATCGAATCCATCGCCGAAGCGCTTCCGCAACTCCGCGAATGACGCCGCGATCCCGGCGTTCATCTTCGGCCGTGAAGTAATCGCCTTGGGCAACTCAACCGGCAACAAAAATGCCCGGTGCCCATCCTTCATCAACGCCTCGATGTCATTGGCGCTCTGCGCCCGCGCCAAAGCCCGCACCTTGTTACGGGTCGGTCCGCCGAGCAGTTGAAACACCGGCACCTTCGCGGCCTTCCCCGCCAGATCCAGTAGCGCCATGTTCGCCGCCGCCTGCACGGCATCGCCCGCGAGCTTCCGCGTCAGCACATCGTAAGCGCTCGGGTCTTGCCCTCGCAACGTAGACTCGGCCCGTGCGAAAGCTTCGGGCGAAATGGCATCCGCCTCGCCCCAACCCACGGCCCCCTCATCGGTGGCAATCTTCAAAACGGCATGGCCTCGCGGCCGGAAAACTTCTAGCTTCGAAATCTTCATCGCGGTCCTCAATTCATATCGCAAATTGAAGCGCAATGAAAGCGCAAAGAAAGCGCAAAGAAAGCTACGGCCACCGGTAAAGAGTCGCGTCCTCGCCGTCGGAGTAGTATCGCGTCCGCCGCCCACACAAAGCGAAGCCAAGCCGCTCATAAAGCGATCTCGCCCCTACATTCGATTCGCGCACTTCCAAGAACCACTCCGCCGCCAACGGCCTCACTGCACCCAACAACGCCGCCGCCACGCCCTGTCGCCGCGCCGCCGCCTCCACCGCCAAATTCAAGATCTCTCCCTCATCCAATACAACGCGATAAGCCACGAAGCCCACCACGCGCCCATCGCGCAAAGCGACCAAGCTATCCGCCATCCCAAACCACTGCGCCGCCTCCGGCGCCCCCTGGAGAATCCGCCGCACTTCGGCTTCATCTCCACTGCCGCTCACGCGAATCTCTATCTCGCCGCTCGTTTCCATGGCCTCAGTAACTCCGCCGCGATTTGGCGGCTGGGCTAACTTCCCTCCACGGCGCCAGCTCAGTCGAGCCTCCCGCCGCCCCCAAGCGTATCCTTATTTCGCGAGCCGCTTCCATAACTTCACCTGCTCCGCCGCAATCCCTTGCCATGAATACCGCGCCTCGGCGATCTCCCGCGCCTTAGCCGCCTGCCTCGCCCGCACCTCCGGCGCGCACAACAATCCATCGCAAGCCTCCACAAACCCATTCACGCCCTCGGCTACCAACACCGACTCGCCATCCACCAATCCCAAGCCATGCACCCCGCTCGGCGTGCTCACCATCGCCCGCCCGGCCGCCATCGCCTCAAGCGCCTTTATGTTCGTGCCCGCCGAAACAGGCGTCGCAATCAACACCAAATTCGCGTTCGCGTAGCTGTCTTCCACTCGTTCCACAAAGCCCCGCAACAAAACGCCATCGGGGCGGGGAAGCGCCCCAAACGGATAGTAGCTCTCCGCCCGCGGCCCCGAAACCACTTCCATCTCCGCGTCTGGCCAACGCTTCCGGAACTCGGGCCAGAACTCCTCCGCCAAAAACCGGTACGCCAGCGCATTCGGGAAATGCCGGAAACTCCCCACGAACAACAGTCGCGGCGCGCCCCCGTCCCGCTCAGGCCCGCAAGCGAATCGCTCAAGATCGACGCCATTGGGCAACACGTAAATCGAAGCATGATCGATCTGCAAGCGGTCTCTCTCACTCATGGCAACTACGGACGAAAACCTCTTCCATGCCCGCGTCTCAAAGCGCCGCCAGCGCCAGTGATTCCAGGCCGCCTCAAGCGTCCCGCTCCGCCGTGCCTCTTGCGCCGCCAAATCCATCGTCACGTCATGCTCCACCAGCACATCGCCGGGATACGAAGCCAACTGCGTAAACTCCACCTGCCGCACATCCACTTCCGCTTCCGCCCAAGCGGAGCGCATTGCGGGAGTCTCGTACTCCATCACCTCAACCGGCGCGACGCTACACCACCTCCAACGCCGCACCCGCGGCTTCCGCACCAAAATCAACTCACTACAAACGCCGAGCAACGGGCCCAACTCCGCGCCCTCATCCGTCTCCTCCGCGAAAGCGTAAAGCGACACATTACACTCCGCGCTAGCTTCCTGCAGCAGCGAGTAGATCCTCACCGCCCCGCCATGCGACAACGGCCAGGGCACATAGGGCGACAACACTCCCACGCGCAACTTCCCCGGCCGCTCCGCCCTCCCCTCCATTCGCCGCGCCTCGGAGTAATGAACCGTGTCGTCCCGCCAAGGCCGCCAATAAATCCGATCCACGGCCACGCCATTCCAAAACAACAAGCTAGCCAGCGGCGCCCGCCAGCTCAGATGAAATCGATCCCCGCGCGAGTCGTAAGCGAGCATCCGCCCCGGCGCGAGCCCCAACGCCCGCCAGCGCATCGTCGCGTCCGTATCCGGTCCCAACAACGCCGCGGTATGAGCGACGCTAAGCGGCGGAAATCGCTCCATCAACTCCATCCAAGATTCATCGCGCGCCAAATGATGTTCAAAGTCCGGCAACTCCCGCCGCAGATCCGCGCGCATCGCCTCCACCCGGTCCACCGGCCCATTCGCGAACGCAACAACATGGCGCCGTCTGCTCATGCTACTCGCGCGTCAATTCGAGAATGCCGTACCCAATCATCGGACAAACCGAAACCACCATGCACACCGTCGAGAAACCCACCGCGTCCACCTGCTGGCCAATCCAAGGATTGATGAAGATTTGCAAGAACCCAAAGCCCGCCGTCAACAACGACACCGAGAACGCTGCGCGATTCGACCCATAAGCGTCGAGCGGCATCGTATACAAATTAACGCCCCACAGATTTGAAGCGAACGTCGAAAGCGCGATCATGCCCACCGCCTGCCAAGGCGTCGCCGCCATCGGCACCAAGGCCGTCACCAACATTCCCACCGCCGCGATCAAGCAAATCCGCCGCCGCGCCACCAGCGGTTGCCACCCGCGGCGAATCAACCACATCGACAAAAAGCCCCCCAAGATAGATCCCAAGTACGCAAGGAACATCGGTATCGGCGCCAGCTTGTTCGCTTCCACCGAGTTCATCCCAAACACCCGTTGAAAGTAAATCACCGTCCAGAAAGTCCACAGCGCAAAGATCGCCATGCCAAGCACGTTCGCGAAGATAAAGCCCCAAGTTTGCGCCTTCCGCAAAATCTCTTTCACATCGATATGCGCCTTCTCCGCTGGCGCGTCCTGCAATGGCGCCCGCTTCGAAGCCCACCACCACAGAGGAATCCAAAGAAACCCGACCCACCCCGCCACCCAAAACGCGCTCCGCCAGCCCCACCGCGGAATCATATAAGCGGCCAACATGCTCGCCGCCATGCCACCCAGCGTCAAACCGAACTGCGACATCGAGCTCCCCAAGGCCCGCTCTTCCTGCTTCAAATACATCTGCGCCGCCTTGCCCGTCGAAGGAATCCCCGCCGATTCGCCCACCGCCACCAGCGAGTGCGCCGTAATCAACCCACCCAGCCCTTGCGTAAACCCGCGCGCCATCCCAGCGATACTCCAAAACCCCACCGCCAGCGAAGTTCCAAGGTTAAGGCCCAACTTGTCCAGCATCCAACCGGACAACGGCGAGCAGATCATGTAGACCACGGCGAAGACCGAAAGGATCTGCCCGTACTGCTCATTGCTCAAATGAAACTCGGCCTTGATCTCAATCGAGAGCGCCGCAAGCAACTGCCGGTCTAGATAATTGAGTGCCGAGGAAAGATAGAAGATCGAAATGACCCACCAACGGGGCGCGATACGCATTCTGGGGTGAATCCCCAGTTTACGCGACCTATCCCAACCAAGTCCCCATCTCGGGGACAGACTTCAGTCTGTCCCCGAGCCGAAAGTGAACCCAGCATCCCCACGAGCACCGTCAGCGTCACGATCGGGTCCAGACTTCAGTCTGTACCCGCGCCGGAGGCCAGCCCGAGAGCCCACCCTGCGCCAGCAACGGTCGCGGCCAAGCGCTCCCACGCCGCCCCCCCCACCTCTACGGCGCCACCGGAATCACGACTCCCGTCGGCGACGCCACTCCGCCCACGGTAATCTGCAACTCGTAATCGTTCGGGGCCAAGTCGCTCGGCACCTGGAACCCCACAATGTACACCCCCGCGAAACTCGAAAGCCCCGCATAGCTAATTGGAATCGTCCTCGATCCCAACCGCAACGTCGCCGCGCCAGCGAGCGGATGCCCACCCTCCCGCACCGGCGGAATCTGCCCCGCCGCCACCGCTGGATTCGTCGCACCCATGCCCATCCCATAAGCGATCACGAACTCGCCCGGCCGCGCTGGTCTCACCCGCAACCCATTCAATGTCGTCACGCCAAAAAGATCCGCCGGAGCGATGTAAGCGTCGTTCGCCGCGCTCAGTGCCGCGATGAAGCGCCGGTTGCGCTGGTCGTAAGTGAAGAAGCTCGGGTTCAACGCCCGCGCCCCCACGCTCACCGCCGCGCTCGTCACGCCATTGTTCTCCACGCGTACATTCACCGTGCCGCCCGCCGTGAAATCCGGCGCCAGCGCATTCACCTGGCCCGGACTCGTAAACACAATCGACGCCTCGCGATCGTTTACAAACACCCGAGTGCCATTCAAGCGCGTCGGCGCTTGTCCCCCCGTAAACGCCGCCGACCAATCCCCCGTCGCGCCGCTCAAGCTGGACCCGAAGATCGTAAAGAATGCCCCAGGCGCCACCGGCGTTGCCTCTCCAAAAGTCGCTCCATTACGCACCCCAGACGCCGTGAACGAAGGCGGCCCAATGCCTACCGTCGCCGCGAACGGATCGCGCGCCAGCGTCGCCGCTTCATTCGCCGTAAGCGCGTTCGTGTACACCCGCAGCAGCGCGATCTTCCCCGAAGCATAGTCCGTACGCGAGGTGTCGGCCGTATTGTCCAAGAAGAACTGCAACACCCTCCGCGGGTTATCGATGTTGTAAGCGTTCGTTCCGAGGTTAATGTCCAAGGTCCCGTTCGCGTAGAGCATCGCCCGGTTTGCGCTTACCGTCAACACCAAATGAACGTACTGGCCTGTCGGATAAACATACGTACCCCGGCTCAGCCGTGAAAACTCAAACTGATTCGCCGCATTGAAGTACAACCCGCGATCGCTCGTCCGGTCGAGGTTGTCGAATATGCGCCGCAACTGCCCCGCGCCCTCCGTGAAAGCAAAGAGCATCTCGATCGAGTAGCTCTGCGGATTCAACAAGTTCCCTGCCTCTAGCGTCAAACCCGCCTGCTCGCTAGCGCTACCCTCAAAGCGGTACACCGTCCTGGTCTGGCCATTGACGGTATCGCTCATGAACCCGCTCCGTCCGCCAGGGTCCGTAGCCAACAGCGCCGGCGCGCCCCCGAAGCCGCTATTCAGCGTGTTCTGAAACGTGTAAGCCCCTACCAGCGAAGCGTTTTGCGCCGGCAAACTCGGCACCAATCCGAAGCCAACGGCCAAGCACACGCAGAATCTTTGGAACACTCGAATTCCCCTCATGCCGTTTCATGCGGAATCCGTCGCGATTCTGGAAAAATAAATACGACTCAGTTCTACACTAGGCCTTGATGGCCCACAACGTCCTAATCGTCACCGGTGACGCCGGCGAGTCCTACGAAACCCTCTACGCCGTTCATCGCTTCGCCGAAGCCCAGATCCCTTACCGCCTCGCCGCCCCCAACGTCCGCCGCCTCCATCTCGTCATGCACGATTTTGAACCCGGCTGGGACACTTACATCGAGCGGACCGGTTACGGCTTTTCCAGCGACCTAGCCATCGCCGACGCGAACCCCAACGATTACTCCGCCATCCTCCTCCTCGGCGGCCGCGCGCCCGAATACCTGCGCCACAACGCCGCCCTCATAAAGCTTGTCCAAACCATGCACGCCCAAGGCAAGCTAGTCCTTTCGCTCTGCCACGGCATCCAGATCCTCATCGCCGCCGGTCTTGCCAAAGGCAAGCAAGTCACCTGTTACGAACACGTAAAGAACGAAGCCGAACTCGCCGGCGCCACCTGGTGCCAGCCCGAGGCCGTCCGTGACGGCAACATCATCAGCGGCCAAACCTGGAACTCACACCCGGACTTCTACCGCCTAGTCTTTCAAGCACTCTCCGAAACTTCCTCCTGAGCCGCTTTCTTCCCGCCGCCCGTCAAGCCGGCGAAGAGTTTGCCCAACTGCAGCGCGTCCGTGAACTTCCCCTTGGCCGTCTCGGTCGCGGCCTTTTTCAACCCAGGCAGCAGCTTCCCCGCCAACTCCTCGAAGCCCTGCCCCAAGGGGCTGTCCACGGCCACGTGCGTTCCCTTGAACTGCGCTTCCTCAATGCGTGCGTAATCGTTCGGTAGAAACACCGCCACCGGCACGCCCACGCACTGCTCACAAGCCTCCTTGGTGACCGCATCGCGAGGCTTCGCCCGGTTCACCACGAAAACTACTTTCTCGGCCAAACCGTACTCCCGCAGCAGCGTCATCCGCGCCTTCGCCAAATGCAGCGGCGCGATCTCCGGCGTCGACACCAACACAATCTCATCGCTCGCCATCAACAGATCGATCGAATACCGCTCAAACACCCCCGAATGGTCGATACAAATCGCCTGATAGTTCCGCCGCCAGAACTGCAACAACTGCTTCGCCGCAGCCGCCTCTAACCGCTGCCCGGGCGTCGCATAGCCCGAACCCAGCAAGTCTAGATTTCCGCGCTTGGCCACAAGATTCTGCCAGATCTCTTCGTCCATATGATGCGCATGCTCGCCGGCCTCGGTCGCCGAGTGCACGCTATTCATCTTGAATAGAAACCCTTGCAGCCCCAAATTCAAATCGAAGTCCGCCAACAGCACCCGCTCCTCAACTCGCCGCGCCATCGCCAACGAAACGTTCATCGCAATCGACGATGCCCCCACGCCCGGCTTCGAAGGCAAAAACGAAATCACCTTTCCCTTATGCGCGAAGTCGCCGCCGCCCTTCTCCAAGTTCTGCTCGGCCAACCGCAACACTTCCCCCACCTGCGTCAGCTCAAACGGTACGGCCAAGCACTCAAGCATCCCCGCCCGCAACGCGCAGCGCAAGGTCTCGGCGTCTCCCAACTTCGACACCCCCGCCACCTGCGTCCCCGGCGAAAACTGCTTCAACCAACGCGATATGTACTCGGCCTTCTTCGGCTCGGCCATCGACACGAACAGCAGACGCGGGAAAGTCGCCCGCATGAACCGCTCCAGCTTTTCGCCGTCGGGATATCCAGGCAAATGCCGGATCGAATCCACCCCCAAGGTCTCTTTCAAATAGGGCAGCAGTTGGCCTTCCAGCTCTACTTCGTCGCCGATCACCGCCACTCGCAACATAAAGAGAAAACGCTCCTAGTTTCCTTTTCGGAAACTAGGAGCGAAACTTGAGCCGAAACTGAGGAGGGTCTATCGCGCCCCGACCTCTTCCTTCTCAAACAGACTATCCAATGCGAAAAGCTTCATGAAGCGGTTCTTCCGCTTCTCGACGTCCTCGTGCCGCGACCCGCCCTGCAGCAGCGTATGCCCCAAAGCCTCGTAGCGCTTGCCCAGCGGGCTCTCCACATCCACCTGCGAGCCTTTGCGCAATGCCGCCTCGACGCGCGCGTAGTCATTCGGGATCTGCATCGCCACGGGAATGCCCACCGTCGTCTCGATGTCTTCCTTGGTCATCGTGTCCCGCCGCGACACCCGGTTCACCACCAGGCTCACCTTCTCGCTCAACCCGTACTCGCGCAGCAAATTCATCTTCGTCCGCGCCAAGTGCAGCGGCGCGATTTCGGCCGTCGTCACCAGCAGAATCTCCTCGCTATCCATCAGCAACTCGATCGAGTAGCGCTCCATGTTGCCGGAATGATCCGCGCAAACCACCTGATAGTTGCGCCGCCAAAAGCTCAACAAATCCCGCGCCGATCCCGTCTCCATGCGCTGCCCAGGCGCGGAATAGCCCGATCCCAAAACGTCCAAGTTCCCTTTGGCCACCACCAACGCTTCCCAGATATCCGCGTCCAAATGGTGCGCGTGCTCGCCCGCCTCTTGCGCGGAATGCACGCGGTCCAGCTTCAGCATGAAGCCCTGCAGACCCAAGTTCAAATCGAAATCCGCCAGCAGCACACGCCCCTCGCTGCGGCGCGCCATCGCGAGCGACGTGTTCAGCGCTACCGTCGAGGCCCCCACGCCGGGCTTCGCGGGCAAAAACGAAATCACCTTACCGCGATTCGGCAGATCCTCGGGCGAATCCTTTAGGTTCTTCTCCGCCAAAATCAACGCTTCGTTAAGTTGCGTCAGGTCTAGCGGCATGCTCAAGCATTCGATCATCCCGCTGCGCAGAGCGCAGCGCAGCGCTTCGTGGCCGCAATCTTGCGCGACGCCGATCAATTGCGTTCCCGGCGCGAACTGCCGCACCCAACGCGCGATGTACTCCGCCTTCTTCGGCTCTGTCATCGAGACGAAGATCAAGCGTGGAAACGATGCCCGGACAAATCGTTCCAGCTCCTTATCCGTGGGATAGCCCGGCAGCAACTTGATCGCATCCTGTCCGCGTGAATTCTTCAAATACGGAGCCAAGTCGGAGCTAAATTCGTGTTCGGGGCCGATCAGCGCAATTCGCATCATTAGGGAGTTTCTACCTAGATGCCAATTCGGATCATTCCCGCCGAAACTTTAGTCCTAAAGCGCTTGGGACCGTGCGGCCGCCCGTGCACGGGTGACCGTTACGGCGGCCAAGGGCGATCCGGCTCGAGGACGGAAACGCCGCGAATCAGCCGCCTATATTCGCCACGCCTCCAAGCTTAGCGGCGTCTGGTTGCGTCCGCACTGCGCGCCGCCACAAGCATTGCCCCGTTTCAGATGTACCCGTCATCGGGTCCTAGAGCCAGCGCCCCGCGCGCGTTCGCGGGCGCATGCGATCCATGAGCGGCGACAGAACCGCTAAAACTCGCATCGGAATTCGTATTGCTCCAGCGCTCAACCGCGCCTCAGCCGAAAAGGTCGCGAATCTCCCCGAAGTTAACTACCCCCGTGCCCGCCGCCGGATCGATGTAAACGAAGTCGCGCCCCGACGGCGTATTCCGAATCCGCTTGGTCCAATCGATGCCCAGCACCGAATAGATCGTCGCGCAAACATCCTCGGGATAAATCGGCCGCTTCGCGCCCCAGCCGTAATCCACCACGTTCGCCGCCTCGCCATCGGTCGCGCCCATAACGCGATTACCCTTTACACCCGCGCCCGCGAACGCAGCCACCATCGCCTTGGCGTAATGCTCGCGGCCAAGATTCGGAGTAAGGTCGCCGGGAGCGCGTCCGAATTCACCCAACGCCGCGACAAAGGTCCGCTCCAGTAAGCCCTGCGCCGCAAGATCCTGGAGCAACGCGCTCATCGCGTTATCGAGATCCTTAGCGAGCTTGTAAACCCCGCCCACGCCGTTCTTCCCGTAAATGTTGCCATGCAGATCCCAACCGGGCTGCGTCACCATGATGAACTTCGCCCCCGCCTTGGCGGCGGCCATATTGCGCGCGATGATGCACGCGTCGCCGAATGGCGTCGAGCCATACGCTTTCTTCTCTTCTTCTTTCAAATCGAAGATCGGCCCGATCGCCGGGTTGGTCATCATCCTGTGCGACGCCCGCGCGAAGCTATCAAACTGCCTCACGGCCTGCGGCGAATCCGCCGTCAGCGACGCGCGGCTCGTGTCCATCTTGTTCAAGAGCGCCCAGCGCTTCGCGAAACGTTCTTTCTCGGCATCGGGCACGACGAACGGCAAGCTACCGGTCGCAAGATCCAGCGTCAACGGCGAGCAATCGCTAGGCAGACAGCCTTCGCGAATCAGCGGCCCGTACATCGTCGACGCCTCGTAGTTCAACGAGAGAAAAGGCGGCAGGAAATCCGTATCCTTGCGTTTCGATTCGTAAGCGATGATGGAGCCCATCGAGGGCGACTCCTTCATGCGCGCGGGGCTCACCGCATGGCCGGTCTGCAAATAATACTGCCCGCGGCTATGCACAGTTTCCCAGGCTTCCATTCCGCGCACGATGTGCAACTTGTCCAGATGATTGACGAGCTTCGGCATCAGCCCAACGGGCCAAGCGAGACCTTGCGTAAGAGTCTTGACGCCGCGATTCTCCGGTCCCCACTTGCCCTCCTTCACGTCCCAGGTATCCATCTGCGGCGGGCCGCCCTGCAGGTTCAGAAAGATAACGCAGTCCGCCGAAGCGCGCGGAGAAACCCGCCCATTTGCATAGGCGTTCAAAGGAGCAAGGCCGGAGGCGGCCAAAAGTTCGCGGCGTGTCATATCAGTAGAAAAGAAAATCCAATCGGTTGAAAATGGCCCAGAGCAAATCTTCAGGGTCGGCATCGGAGCCGGCGTCGAGGGCGGCGGCTTTTTCGCTAGCCGACGGCGGACGCGACAGCGCGGCCCAGTAAAGTTCGTCGATCAACGCCTCGGGGTTCTTGGCCGCGATCAGTTTTTCGAGGCGGCTGCCTTTCAAGGCCTTCGTGCGGTCGAGCAGAACCTTCTCGTTCATCCAAAGTGCGCTCTGCACCATGCCCGGCCTACGGTCCGCCTCCGCCGCATAGCGGTCGCACTGGCCGAACTGCGCGAGCAGCCGCTGCACGGGCTTCGCGCTCTTCTCCAAGTCCTGCGGACTCCGCGCCTGCATCGCGTACGTGAACTTCTTGTCCGAGAACGTCACCTTCATTTCCGGCTGTATGCCGCTCACCTGTCCCACCGCGTCCCAAAGCTGCTCGGCGCTCAGACGCCGCGTCGTGCGTTGCACGTTGCCGGCGTAAGCTTGCGAACTCACGATCGTTTCGATGAGCCGGCGAAGGTCGTGTCCACTGGCGCGGAAGTCCGCCGCCAGCGTGTCCAATAACTCCGGATGGCTAGGCTGCAAGATCCAAGGCGCCGGTGGCGGATTCTTCGGGTCCTGCCGCGCAAGATCGAAATCAAGCGGAGGGTCCACAATGCCCGTTCCCATCAACTCAGCCCAAACAAGATTGACGATAGTGCGCGCAAACTGCGGGTGTCCGGTGAGCAGCCTCGCATAAGCTTCGCGTTCCGTCTCGTTCGGCTGTGCCTCGCCCCCGAAGAGAAACGCCGCGCGAATCGGCTCCTTCGACTTGCGCGGAGGCCGCAAGCTCGAAGTCGTCGTCAGGTCGTAGCCCTTGGCCTTGTCCTTCACCATGAACTGGGGCGTGCGGCCAAACACCGGCGCGATATACGTCTTCCCAAAGAAGCTCGCTTGGCGCCAAAGATCGGCCCGCTTCTTTTGGCTGAGAAAAATATTGACCTTCTCAAGATGCCCCTTGCCGTCGTGGCAACTCACGCATTCGAGGTTGACGCCCAGGAAGATGCGCGTGGTGTTGATGGCGATCTCGTCCGCCGTGTCTTCGTGGTTGATCTGATATCCATCGCCCTCGAAGACATGGCTGCGCGCGATCAAGTTCGATGGGCCATCGGTCCACGTGCTAACGGTCGAAGCCGTGATCATGTCGCGGACGAATTCGTCGTAGGGGACGTTCAGCAGAAGGCTCTTGTAGATGAAGTCATAAAAAGTATTAATCCCCTCCTCCAGCAATTGCCCGTTGCGAAAGAGGTCGTTGAAGAAATACGCCCAGCGGTCCAGGAATGGGTCTTCCTTAATCGAGCGCATCCCCGTGACGGGCAGGGGAGGGAAGAGGCCCTTGATCAGCTTCTGGCGCTTCGCCAGGTCGGTATCGGCGTTGAAGGACTTGGCTGCCTCAACGCTAGGAAGCCGGCCGGTCAGGTCGAGGTACACACGCCGAACGAAGGTCGCGTCGTCAACGGGTCTAGCTCTGGCGGGAAGATGCCGGTCAACTATGTTGGCCCAACCGCACAGCGCGAGTGCCAGGAACGAAAGCAGGCGAAGCATTCGCCGCAATTATTTCGCGGAATCGCTCCCTTGGCTAGTCAAAGGGTGTTTGTAACCGCGTGTAACGTAGTGTTTTCTTGAACTTCTATCGCCGGACCAGCACGGGCCTGACGTTCAAGATCTTGTCGCCATTACGCTCGTAAGCGAGCACGGCTTCAAAACTCCCGGCTGGAATCGCGCTGGGATCGTTGATCAAAAAGGTGGCCAAGGCGATGTTGTAGCGGGAGGCCAGCATCAACAGACGCGTACCGGACGCCTTGCCCGGATAGACGGCGAGAACGCCATGTCCGTTGACGCGGTTCGGAGCGAGAGTGACGTCGCGCCACTCGCTAGGCTCGTCGGCCTGGGGCTGCCGGTTGATCAGGCGCCCCGTGCCTTGCTCCAGCACGAAGCCGGGCTCCGGCAGGTACGCTTTTGCCTGATCCGTCGTGCCCGGCCCGGCGAGGAGGATCGCGTCCTGGTTACTCAGCGAGTCGAGCGAGAGCGAAGGAGTATCGAAAACTTTCACCGCAACACCGTGCTCCTCTAGATGCCGCGAAAGCATCGCGGCGGCGATCGTGTCCGAGGCCACCGTGTATAGCTGGCTGAACACGGGCGGCCCAAGTTTCTCCGTGAGATAGCTGAGACGAGGGCTGCTCGACAGCTTCGTGGGATCGTTGACGCTGAAGTCGCGGGCGACGAATCCTTCGTTCTCCCAGCGAAAAAAGACGGGCGCCGGAACCACGATCTGCACCGGCTTCGATTCCCGCAGGAAGCCTTTCCAAAAAGCGTTCAGCGCGGGCCGGGTTTCGTCTTTTGGCGCAAAGGCGAACCAGGTAAGAACCAGACAGAGCGCGCCGAGAGCGATGCTCAGCCAAGGAAGCGGCTTCGCCGGTGGTGGTGGTGCCGGTGGCGCCTCTCGCTCCCGTACCCTCAGGCGATAAACGCCCAGTGGAATCTCGAGTTCGAGCGTCGCGTCGGCATCCGGCTGGCTTGCGTAATCCTTCAGGCGCTGGCGCAAACGCCCGATTTGCACGCGAACCGTGGAGTCGGTCTTTGGGTCGAACTCCTGCGGGCGGCCCAACACTTCGGTGGCGAGTTCATACTCGCTGATCTCGCGGTCCTGATGAGTCCACAGATAGACCAGAAGATCGCGCAGCACGGGCGCCTTGCGGAAGTACGGATGATCGGCGACGCGGTCTAGCCGGGAGTCCGTCACTGGAGCGTCATCCCACTAGCGCATCATTTCCGTCGCGAAGTAGAGCGCCATCGCCCCGCCCCGCGCATCGATGCCCGTGATGGCGCGGCGCGTCAAATAGGCCTCAAGCGACTTCTGCTTTCCGGTACTCTCACAAACGCCTTCCACCGACCCATCGTCGCGCGTGCGCTTGTCGATCGCTACATACGCGTCCTCCACGCAGGTCTCGTAAGGATCGCCCTTCAGCCACTTGCGCTTGAGGCCACGCTTTATGGCGGCGCCAATCATCGCGGTACAGCTGAATTCCTCATAGCTCGATTCGTTATCGACCACTTGACGCCAAAGCCCGTTGGAAGTCTGAAACTTCGCGAGAGTCTGGCAGAGCCGTTGATAAGCCGCCAGCATTTCTCCATACCCGCGATGCTTCTTCGATAGATGCTCAAGCGTGAGCGCCATGCCCAGGGCGGGGAAAGCATTACCTCGCCCCCAAGCCGTCTCGTGCAATGGCGAATGGCGGTAGATACCGTCCTTGCGCAGGCAGAACGTCTCAATGGCCTTCCAATGCGCTACCGCATCGTCGTGAATTCCCAACCGCGCCAGCAGCGGCGGACCCATGAACATCCCGTCGCTCATTTCCGAATACATCCCCACCGTGGCCTCCAGCGCGAGCTTCTCCGCCGCGGTCGCCAGCCCGATCTCCGGATAAATCAGCGCGCCGCTCAAGTGGCTCGGTGTCAGTTTCGCGGGCGTTTGCCGCGCGAAAGATTCCATCAACTCGCGAATTTCGGCCTCTGGATGCCCCAGACGCAAACGCCCCAGCAAAGCGAAGGTCTGCGTGTAGACGGGCTCAGTAACCTGCTGGCCGTAAATGCCCCCGAGAATCGTCGCGAGCTTGCGAGGTTCCCGCGCCGTGGCGTTCATGGCCGCGGCGCCAAGAACAAGCGTTCGCCGGGTCAATTTCGCTCCTCGGGATCTCCGTCGGTCGTCGCTGCTTCGCCGCGCCGCCCCACAGGCTCTTTCTCCAGAAACGGCCGGCCCTTTTCCATCCACGCTGGTTTCGGCGCCCCCATCAAGAAGTGGTCGAAGAACTCTTTCATGCGCGCCGAGTAGTGCAACTGGTTCGCCCGGATGCGAAGATTGTGCGGCTCGCCGTTGTAATTAAACATGTACACTTCCTTGCCGAGCCGCCGCATCGCAAGGAACATTTCCAGCCCTTGCGTATAGGGCACGGCGTCGTCGCCGTCGTTGTGCATCATCACCAGCGGCGTCGTAATCGAGTCCGCGCGGAAGATCGGCGAGTTCTCGATGAAGCGCAACGGATACTGCCAAGGCGTACCGCCGATCCGGCTTTGCGTCTTCTCATACTGGAACTGCCGCGGAATGCCCGGTCCATAGCGAATGCCGTCGTAGGCGCTGATCATGTTCGCGACCACCGCGCCCGGCCCCGCCGCCTTGAAGATTTTCGTCCGCGTCACCATGTAAGCGATCTGGTAGCCGCCCCAGCTATGGCCTTGGATGCCGATGCGATCGGGATCGATGAAGCCCTGCTCTACCAGCTTCTGAATGGCGGGCAGCACGCATGCCATCGCGCTCTCGCCCGGATAGCCGAGCTTGTAGGCGATGTCCGGGGTCATCACGACATAACCGTTCGACACGTAGATCGGAACGTTGATCGAGTTCGAAGGGCGGGGCTCGGCGAAGTTATTCACGTTCTGGCTCAACCGTTCGTAGATGTAAACCATGAGCGGATACTTCTTCGCGGGATTGAAGTTGTCGGGCTTATAGACTGCCGCTTGCAGAGCTTGGCCTTCGTTGGAACGGAAGCTCATGAGCTCGGCCGTGCCCCAACTGAACTCGGCGAATTGCGGATTGGCGTCGGAGATCTTTTCCATCTGCTTCAACTCGGCGTTCGAAACGAAAAGATCGGGAGGCTGCCGGAAGCTGGAAGCCGTAAGCAGATAAACGTCGGCGTTCTTCGCCTTCACGGGCGCGGCGAAGTTCTTCGCGTCTTCGATGAGCAAACGCGGTTCGCTCGTGCCGTCGATGAAGTCCGAATAGTAGCCGCTGTTGCGCGTGGCGATGGATTCACCGCGCAGCAGCACGGGCTTCGCCGGATCTAGACCTTCGTTGCGTTCGTCGGCGTCCGGGCGTTGCGCGCGAAATTGAATCTGCTTGCGGCGGCCCACGCCGTCGGTCAAGTTCTTCGCCATGCGTCCGTCGGGCGAGATTTGCCAAACGTCGAAGCGGTCCGGAATCAGCAACCACTTGTGATCGCGCGTCCACGTGGCGCCCCCGTAATTGCCGGGCCGGCCCGGCGAATCGTAGTCCTCGTTGTGGAAGGGAACGCCAAGGCCGTTGGTCAAGTTCGTCTCGACGCCGGTGGCAGCGTTTAAGCAATGCCAATCCTTGCCGTCGAAGCGCGTCGCGTAGCGTCCGTCCGGCGACCAGGTGTAGCTACCGCTCCGGTGCTTCCCCAGCAGTTTGCGTTCGCCTGTCGCCGTGTTCAAAAGATATTGATCGCTATACCGGGTGTCGTATTCGGCCTCGGCCCGGTAAGCGCGATCGTCGGAGCCAATGCCGTAGAGTCCCGTTTCACTCAAGGAGATCTCGGCGAGCGATTCGTTGCTCACCTCGCTCACTTTGCCGTCCGCCAGCGTGACCATGCGCCGGTAGCTGCGGTTGCGCTCTTGCGCGGCACGGGACTTCTGCATCGTTTGGACGTTGTCGTCCTTCCAGTGCCAGAGGTCGTAAGTGGCTTCTTCCTTAGCGGGGCGCGGAGCGCCGTCGCGCGCCGGGACCGAAAAGAACAGCCGCGCGCCGTCCTTCGAGAAGTTCATCGCGCCGCGTTCGCTCGGCTTGCTTCCCTCCGCGAGCGCCTTGGCCGCCCCGCCCCGCCGCTCCCAAAGGTAAAGCGCCTTGTCGCTGACGAAGGCCAGCTGCTGTTGCTTCTCGTCCCATGTAAGCTTTGCGAACTTGGCCTTGTCTTCGACGATCGCAGCGGCCGTTGCCTCCGGAGCGCTCGTCGAAAGGCTATAAACGCCCGCCGCCGTGGCGTAGACCAGCGTCGCGCCGTCTTTAGTCAGCGAGTAATCCACGACACCGTCGATCTTGCGCTCCGCGCTGCCGCCCAGACTCTTCAGCACCAGTTGCTTTGCGGCATTATCGTGCAAGAACGCAATCCACCCGGCGCCTTCGGAAGGAAGTTGATAGCTCTTGACGTCCTTGAAACGTTGCTTCGCGCCACTCGGAAGCGACACAATCACCAAGTCGCCCTTGGCCCGTTCAACCTCCTTCTTCTTCGAGTTCTCTTTAGCTTCCTCTTTGGTTGGGAATGTCGTGAACGCCGCATACTTCGAATCGCTAGAGAAATTCAGGATCGTCGTGCGCTGTATCGGCGGACCCTCGCGTTCGGGGTCCGGTGGTGGCGGCGCGGGCCGCGCGCCGGCCGGCTCCGTGATGTCGCTTTTGGAAGTGAGATCGCGAATCACCACCTGGCCATCGCCGTCCTGCGGAAAGAGTCCATAGCCCACGAACTTCCCGTCGCTCGAGATCTTCTGCCCGCTGATGGAGCGCCACTGGTTTGTGTCTTGGTACGTCATGGGGCGCTTGTTTTGCGCGGCCAGCGCGACACAGAAAAGACCGCAGTAGGTGGCGAGAGACAGGTACCGCATATTGCTTCGATTGTAAAATAGGGAAAAATGGAAACTCCTCCACCAGCCAGCTTCGAGATGCTTGTGGCGTCGCTGGTTATGCAGGCGCAAGTGGCTTTGGGCATGTTGGCCATACCCGGGCAGGAAACCGAAAAGCCGGAAATCAACCTGCCCTGGGCGAAGCACGCCGTCGACCTCCTAGGCATCCTGGAAGAAAAAACCAAGGGGAATTTGTCGCTCGAAGAGCAACGATTGCTGGGGAATAGCCTGACGGAGTTGCGCTTCCGTTATCTGAGCGTGAGCCAACAGTCCCCCACGCAAATCGGCTAAGCATGCACCCATTCCGCATCACCGTTCTGGGCAGCGGGACCAGTGTGGGCGTGCCGATGATCGGCTGCGCCTGCAAGGTGTGTACCTCAAGCGATCCGCGCGACGTGCGTTCGCGCCCGAGCATCGCCATCCACTACGACGGTCGCGTCGTCCTTATCGATGCCGGACCCGATTTCCGCATGCAGGCCATGCGCGCCAAGCTCCCGCGCATCGACGCGATTCTCTTAACTCACGCGCACGCCGATCACGTCCTGGGCCTCGACGACGTCCGCCCCTTCAATTTCCGCCAACGCGAATCGATTCCCATCTTCGCCACCGCCGACGTGCTGCAGGCCGTCGAACGCATCTTCGCTTATGCCTTCGAGGACAAGCCCACGCAATCGACGAAGCCGAAATTCCACTTACACGAAATTGACCGCGACCCCTTCACCGTTCACGGCCTCGAATTCTTGCCGCTGCCCCTCGCGCACGGGCGCGGCCGTTCCACCGGCTTCCGCTTTCGTTCCGCCGCCTATCTGACGGATCACAGCGAGATTCCCGAAGAGAGCCAAGAGCGTCTGCGCAATCTCGATGTGCTCTTTCTCGACGGCCTGCGTTACAAACCTCACCCCACGCACACGCACGTCGCGATGAGCTTGAAGCATGTAGATCGCCTGCGGCCGCAGCGTGCCTTCCTCACGCACATCTGCCACGATCTGGGCCACGCTCGCGCCGAGAGTTTGCTGCCGCCGCACGTTCGCCTCGCCTATGACGGTCTTGAAATCACGCTCGGCGGCGCGCCGCCGCGCCGCGCGCGAGAGGTTGCGAGAGAATTCCGCGTGCACCGTTCGCTGGATGATCTTCCGCCGAACATCGGCCCTTGCGCCGTCGCGATCGGTAATTTCGACGGCGTGCATTTGGGCCATCGCGAGATCCTGCGCCGCGCCGAGCAAGTTGCCGCCGACGAAGGACTCGCTCCCGCCGTGCTCACCTTCGATCCGCACCCGCGCAAGCTGCTGCGCCCCGACGTTCCCACCCGCAGCCTAGATTCGATGGACGGCCGCCTAGAGCGCATGCGCCTCGAAGGCATGCGCGAGATTTTCGTCGTCCCCTTCACGCGCGAACTAGCCGCGCTCTCGCCCCGCGAATTCGCCGAGCGGGTCTTGGTCGCTAAACTCCACGCCAAAGCCGTCCTCGTCGGCGACAACTTCCGCTTCGGCTCGAAGCAAGCCGGTGACACCTCCATGCTCAGCACTTTGGGCGAAGAGCTCGGCTTCCGCACCGAAGTCATCGAAGCCGTCACCACGCGTGGCGTCACGGTCTCAAGTTCCGCGATCCGCCACCTCCTGCGCGACGGGGACGTCCGCCGCGCCCAGCGCCTTTTGGGCTACCCTTATTCTTTATCCGGTGAAATCATCCCTGGGCAGGGCATTGGCCGCAAAGCCACCGTCCCCACCCTCAATTTGAATCCGGCGCCCTTTGAAGAAGCGGACCGCTTGATTCCCGCGCAAGGCGTGTACATCACCGAGACAACGGATTTGAGTGTCGACGGCGGCCGCACTTGGCCCTCGATCACCAATATCGGAACCCGGCCGACCTTCGACGGCGCCGGAGTTTCCATTGAGACTTATTTGCTTGAGCCGCTCGACGGCCCGAGTCCTACAAGGATTCGCCTCGAGTTCCGGGCTCGCCTGCGCGCCGAAGAAAAGTTTCCCAACCCGGAAACGCTGAAAGCGCAAATATTGGCCGACGTCCAGCGCGCGCAAGCCTATTGGCGCAGAGCGAAGCGCTGGGTCAAGCCCGACCTCGATGCATAACGTTAACTAGAAAGACACACAGATTTAGAAATGCCTCTCAGCCCAGGAAAGAAAGCACACTTAGATAAACTCGCCGACGCCAAGGGCGTTATCGCGGCGGCCGCCATGGATCAGCGCGGCAGCTTGCAAAAGTCGCTCGCCGCCGCCAAGGGAGTCGACGCGAAGGAAATCGGCTTCGACATGATGTCGGAGTTCAAGACCGCCGTCGTCAGCATCTTGACGCCCCACGCCAGCGCCATCCTGCTCGACACGGAATTCGGCCTGCCCGCCGCCGCGGCGCGCGCGAAGAATGCTGGGCTCTTGCTTGCCTATGAAAAGAGCGGCTACGACAACACCCAGCCCGGCCGCCTGCCGGACTTGTTGCCGGAGCTAAGCGTGTTGCGCATCAAGGAACTCGGCGCGGACGCCGTGAAGATCCTCATCTACTACACCCCCTTCGACGACAAGAAGGTCAACGACATCAAGCACGCCTTTATCGAACGCATCGGCGCCGAGTGCGAGGACGTGCAGATTCCCTTCTTCCTCGAATTCGTCGGCTACGATCCGAAGGGCGGAGACGAAAAGGGCCTAGAGTTCGCGAAGCAAAAGCCCCAGATCGTCCTCGAAAGCATGAAGGAATTCTCGAAGCCCCGCTACAAGGTTGACGTGTTGAAGGTGGAAGTCCCCGTCAACGCCGAGTACGTCGAAGGCTCGAGCGTCTACAAGGGTCAAGCCGCCTACACGCGCGCCGAAGCGTTGGAACACTATCGCAAGGCCGCCGACGTGACGAGCCTGCCCTTTATCTACTTGAGCGCCGGCGTCGGCAACGCACAGTTCACCGAGAGCCTCGCGATGGCCACCGAAGCGGGCACGCCCTACAGCGGCGTCCTCTGCGGCCGCGCCACGTGGAAGGAAGGCATTCCCGTCTACGCCAAGCAAGGTTTGAAGGCCCTCGAAGATTGGCTGTCCACTGAAGGCGTAAAGAACATCAACGCCGTCAACGCCGCCATCTCCGCCGCGAAGCCCTGGTCTTCGCGCCTAAGCTAATTCTCAGCGACGCATCGCATTGGCAAAGGCTCCCGCTCCGGCGGGAGCCTTTGCGTTTTCGGATATCGTGTAGGGATGACCGGAAATCGCATCTTCGCGGGATTACTCCTCGCCCTCATCGGCTTAGCGCAAGAAGGCGCCGATCCGTGGAGCCCGAAAGAACTCATCCAGCCCGCCACGTTAGCGGCGGAGCTAAGCGGGCCCAAGAAACCGGCCAAAATCATCGCCGTCCCCTTCCCGTTCCTCTACCGCCAACGCCACATCGCGGGAGCCGTCTTCGCCGGCCCGGGTAACAAAGCCGAAGGCATCGAAGCGCTAAAGAAGGAGGTTGCCGGCCTAAGCAAGGACGCCGACATCGTCCTCTACTGCGGCTGCTGCCCCATGGACAAGTGCCCCAACATCCGCCCCGCCGTCAAGACGCTCAAGGACCTAGGCTACACGCGCGTCCGCGTCCTCAACATCCCCGAGAACATGCACAACGATTGGTACACCAAGAAGTACCCATCCGAGCCGCCAATAGGAAACTAACGCAGCGGCTTTCGAATTCTGAGCGTGGCGCCCATCAAGACCGGGAAGCAGCCCGGCATCTCCGATCCGAAGCGGTCGAATGACAAGACGACGTTGTGCGCGGTTTCACTTCCCGGCGCTCCCATTGCCCGTATCAAAAGCACGCCGCAGTGGGCCTCGCGATCGCGGTGTATCAACTCCCCGAAATCCTTGTCTGCGGTGACCAGTAGTGCATTCTCCCGTCGCGAATAATCCAACACGGCGCTATCGTCGATTCCCGGACTGACTTCGGCGATGAAGTGGACGTCATAACCCGCGGCCCGTAGTGCCGCGACGGTTTGACCTTCGACGCTTTCGTCGGCAACGACCTTCAAGACGCAACAGGTTCCAAAGGATACATCGCGGATGCCTGCAACGCTTCGGCGGCGAAGGCTAGTGCCGCGCGGATGCCTTCCCTGGTGATGTGGGGATGGGCTGCCAAGATGTCGTCTTCGCTATATCCAGCGGCTAGCTTCTCGAGGATTAATTCCACCGTGATCCGTGTGCCGCGGATCACGGGTTTACCGAGCATTATCTTTGGATCGGATACGATCAAGCCGGATACGAGCATGTAGCATGAGCTCCTCATTTGATCCTAGCGCCATCGCGCTTGCATCGCGTGAGGACGATATCCTAGTGATCCATGATCTTCGACGACGGCACGCGGCAGTTTGAGGCGGCCATTGAGAAATTGAGCGCCGCGCGCGAAGCGCAAGGCATGGAAGAGTTCCAACTCTTCACCATCGATCAATTCTTGGAACACGCCAAAGGTCAGGCCATCACTCTCGAAGAGCGCCTCGACATCCTCGACCAAGCCACCTTCCTCATCGAGAACCTCTACTGCCACTTACCCTTCAAGCGCGCCCGCTACGCCATCGACCCCGTCCAACAGTTGCGCCTCCTGCAACGCCAGCTCGACGAAAAGATGGACGTCACGGAGTTCCACAGCCGTCTCCTGCGCATCTTCGCCAGCCTGCGCGATGTCCACACCAACTACTTCCTGCCCGAGCCCTACGCCACCGCCGCCGCGTTCCTTCCTTTCCAAGTCCGTTACTTCCACGACGCTCAAGGCGCCCGCCGCTACGAAGTCGCCGAGGTCATGACCGGCTTCGACCATCCGCACTTCGTCGAGAATTCCGAACTCGTCGCCTGGAGCGGCCTCACGATGGACGAAGCCATCGAGGTCACCTCCGACATCGCCGCCGGCGCGAACGAGAGCGCCCGCTTTCTGCGCGGCCTCCGGCGCTTGACTCTACGGCCCTTGAACTCCGCCTTGCCGCCCCGCGAAAACTACGTCATCGTCGAATACCGCAATCCGCAAGACCCGCCCGAAGGCGAGACGCGCGCGATCCTATTGCCTTGGCGCGTCGTCTCCAGCTTCGGCGAACTGAAGGAACAGACCGGATCCTTCGGCAGCGTCGCCCTCGGTCCCGAACTCGGCCGCCAAGCCCTGCAACGCCTCTTTTATTACGACAAGCCCGGCGCTTACTACTGCGCCTTCGACCCCACGGGCAAGACCAAGAACTCGCTCTACTCGAGCGGCGGCCCCAACGAAGACGACATGCGCCCGCGGCTGCCGGAGCAGTTGACCTTTCAATTCACCAATGGCGGCGATCGCAGCTTCGCCGTGCCCTCTGGCCACCTGCGCCTGGACGACAAGCCCTCCGCCAACTACGCCTATCTGCGCATCGCCGACTTCGCCGTGCCCTCCAACGAGACTCGCCGCTCAGGAACCGACGCCTTCCGCCAAGAGTTCCGCCGCATCTTGAGCCTTGCCAACGAATGGGCGCCCGATGGCCTCATCCTCGATATCCGCGGCAATCCCGGAGGCGACATCACGCTGGCCGAGAGCCTCCTCCAATTCCTCACGCCCCGCGACATCGAGCCCGCGCGTTTCGCCCTTCTGCAAACTCCTTTCGTGCAGAGTCTTGCCACCAAGCGCCTGAACCGCCAGATCCAATTGGGCCGGGACCGCGAATGGCGGCCCTGGGCGCACGACCTCACGCTCGCGCCCTTCACCGGCAACCCACTCACGCGCGGCTTTCCGCTCTCGCGTTTTGAGGACATCAATAACACCGGCCAGATATACCAAGGTCCCTCAATCCTCCTCATCGACGGCTTGACGTACTCGGCGGCCGACTTTTTCGCCGCCGGCTTTCAAGACAACGAAGTCGGCTCGATCCTCGGCGTGCAAGGCAGTACGGGCGGAGGCGGCGCGAACCGCTGGAGCCATACCGACTTGGCGCAGAACTTGAAGCGCCTCCCTGGGCTCCCACTGCACGAACTGCCCAAGAAGGCCCGCATGGGCGTGTCACTTCGGCGCAGCCTTCGGGTCGGCCCCCAAAATGGCGGCCAGCCTCTGGAAGACGCCGGGGTGACGGCGGACACCGTGCACGACATAACCCTCGAAGACGTCCGCAACTTCAATCGCGACCTGCTCCAACACGCCTGCCGGATCTTGAGCGTGAAGCCAGCCTTCCATTTGACTGTCGTCGAACACTCGAGATCCACCGAGGATTCGCGGCGACTGCACTTCACCGTGCGGACCAAAGGCCTAATGCGCATCGAAGCAAACCTCAGCGGCATTGGCAAGACATTCCCACAGCGAGCCTACGCCGTGCCCGAAGACGGCGAGCACCGCTTCACTCTCGAGATGGACGCGCTGCCGCCCATCGTCACCAACATGCAACTGCGCGGTTACGCCCGCAATGAATTTGACTCGCTGGAGCTTTCCGCCGAGACTAAAGTATCGCTACAGGAACTCACCGTTAGCGCGAACACATGATCGGGCAGATGATCCATCACTACCGCATCGTCTCGGAGTTAGGCCGGGGCGGCATGGGTGTGGTGTACGCCGCCGACGACACGAAGCTGCACCGCAAGGTGGCGCTGAAGATCCTGCATCCGGGCGAAAACGATGGCGATGGCCAACGCCGCCTGATGCGCGAAGCCCGCGCCGCCGCGCAGCTACAGAACCCCTATATTTGCCCGGTCTTCGGCTTCGAAGACTATGAGGGGCGCGCCTATCTGGTACTCGCCTACATCGAAGGCAAGCCGCTCAGCAAGCTCATCGCCGCCAATGAACTTAGTCTCGACCAGATCCTGAAGCTGACCTCGCAGCTAGCCTCGGCCTTGGACGCGGCGCATGGCGCGGGCATCATTCACCGGGACATCAAGCCCGGCAACATTCTTGTGACCCCGGACCTGCATCCCTACATCCTCGACTTTGGCCTCGCGAGCCAAGACTCGCAATCGACCTCGTCCCTCGATGGCAAGTTCGCAGGCACGCCAGCTTACGTCGCGCCCGAACAAGCGCAAGGCAAGGAGGCCGTCGCCGCGTCGGACCAGTATTCACTGGCCGTCACCGCCTACGAGATGCTGACGGGCCGCTTGCCGTATAGCGGCGGCCGCGCCGCCGAGCTACTCTATCGCGTCGTCTACCAGGAGCCCGCGCCACTGCAGCCGGCCCGCTTCCCGCTTACGGCCCCGCAGGAAGCCGCCGTGCTCCGCGCTTTGCGGAAGGATCCCTGCGAGCGCTTCGCGACGGCCGGCGAATTCGCCAAAGCCCTTCGTGACGAGACGATTAGCGGCGAGACACTCACTAAGCCTATGACGCTGGTGGCGCCAGCGCCGCGGCCTCTACGCCGTAGGCTCCTCGCGGGCCTCGCCGCCGTTGCCCTCGCCGCTGTCGCCCTCGTCTTTTGGCGCTGGCCCGCCGAAAGCTCGCCGCCGAAGCGGATCGCGGTCTTGCCCCTCAAAGTCGTGGGTGGCGACGCGCAGATCGAAACGCTTGCGCAGGGCTTCGCCGAGACGTTTACGGCGCAACTTAGTGAAATCGAGGAACTCCCCGCCAAGCTCAGCGTCGTCCCGGCTAGCGAGGTGCGCTCCCGTAACGTCACGAGCGCCGAAGAGGCCCGGCGATACTACAACGTCAACTTCGCCTTTACCGGCAATGCCCAACGCCAGGACGGCCAGGTCTCCTTCACGCTCTCGCTCGTCGACGCCGAAAAGCTTAGCGTCGCCGCCACGCGCACGCTACGCTTTGACGCCGCGCAGGCCGTCGCGCTCCAGGACGCCGCCATTCCGGCGGCGCTGCAGATGTTGAAGATCAACCTGCCGAAGACCGAAAGCGAAAGCCTGCAAGCGGGCGGCACGCGCAACTCCGAAGCCTATGCCGCTTACCTCGAAGGCTCGGGCTACCTGGCGCGCCATGACGTCAAAGGCAACCTTGCGCAAGCCAGAATTTCGCTGGAGCGCGCCATTGCGCTGGACCCGAACTACGCGCTGGCGCACACGGCGCTCGGCGAAGTCTACTGGCGGCTAGCCAATAGCGGCCTTGACCCAGCCCTCAAGGATCGAGCCATCGCCACCGCGAAGCGCGCCGTCGAACTCGCGGGCAAATCGGCCACCGCCCATGCACGCTACGCGGCGTGTCTCGAACAGTTTGATCGCGCGCCCGAGGCCATCCAACAATTGCGAACCGCCCTCGAGATCGCGCCCGCCCACGGCGAGGCCAGCCTGGCCTTGGCCCGGCTCTACGGCAAGCTGGGCCGCGACGCCGAAGCGCAGACCGCCTTTGAGGAGGCTCAGCGCAAGCGGCCCATGGATTGGATGGTGCGCGCCGACTACGGCACATTCCTGCTGGCGCGCAACCGATACGGCGACGCCGAGCGGGCCTTCCTGGCCGCCCGCGAGATCACGCCCGACAACACCGTCGTGCTGCGGCTCTTGGGCAATAGTTATATGGCCGGCGCCCGTTTTCAGGAAGCCGCCGACGCCTTGCGCGCCTCGTTGCGCTATCAGCAAAGCGCGCGCACGTGGAACGCTTTGGGCGTAGCTCTCTACTACCGCCATCAATACTCCGAAGCCGAAGCGGCGCTTGAGAAGTCCGTGGCGCTTGATGGCAAGCGCTACCGCGCCTTTGGCAATCTGGGCACGGTGCAACGCAAGTTGCCGGGCAAGCAAGAACAGGCGCGGACGAACTTGTCACGCGCCGTTGCACTGGTAAGGCAGGAGCTTGTGCTCAATCCCAACGAGCACAACGACATCGCCAACCTCGGGGAGTACCTCGCCAAGCTGGGCGACCCCGCCGGCTCGGCAGCGGCGATCGCCAGGATTCCGGAAGACCTGCGCCGGCTCTACGCGGACCGCATCGGCCTCGCCTATGAGCTAAATGGCAAACGCGCGGACGCCATCGCGATGCTGGTGCAGGCGAAGGTCAACCGCGCCCTGCTGGAAGCGGACCCGGACTTAACGGCCCTGTGCCGCGATCCGGCCTGGAAGAAAGCGGCGGGGAACTAGTCGCCGCTGCCCGACTTGCGGCTATCCACAGGCTCGTTGTCGGGATCAGGCCCCAGCGTATTGCTCAATACCAGTGCATCGACGAGGTCTTTGACGACGTCGAGCACGATCTTCGCCGCGCCGGCGGTGCTGGTTTCCGAAAGGGCATGAGCTTGTTGGAGTTTTGTCAGGGCAGACTGAATATCGGAGGTCATGGCTCCGCAGTATATCCAATCTCGTTCTAGCCGCGCGCTTTTGGCAGCGCCATGCTTAAGTTGCCCGCCGGCTGGGGCGCGTTCTTGGGGTTGAAGGCTTCATACCAAGTGCCCAGGCTGCAATAGTGCGTGAGGAACATGATCAGGAAGCTCAGAATGATAATGCCGTACTGATCGTTCGTTCTGATAAAGCTGAGGACGCCGTCGCCGATTACCTGGCCCGTCATCTGCAAGCCAATTCCCGTACTCAAGAGCATGATGCGGCGGCTCACCTTTTTGGAGCCAAGCAGCAGCGTCCACCAATACAGGTTTAGCAGCACCATGAAAAAGCTCATCACCTGCCGGACTCGATTGAAACGGGCGCCGGAGATAAGGTCGGAGACCCAATACACCGTAACCGCGAAAGTGATCGCCGCTAGCCCCGCTAAGAACCACGTGCGCCCCGGCGGGATGGATCTCTCCCGATGAGTGTCGTTTATCAGTTGCAGCATTAGTATGAGCAATACGATATGCATCAATACTTCCATGCCGGACAGAACGTTGGTATAGGCTGCAACCGGTAGTAGGGACGTTAGCCAAGACGCTCCGTTTTGCCAGAGGATCACAACCGCCGTAAGGCAGAAAAGCAGAACTGAATAGAGAATGGCGAGGGGGTAGTTCCGGTTCCGCCCGTCGAGAAAGCGGGAAAGGAGAAAGGCCTGCAGAATGACTGCAAGCACCGGACCGTACGCCGTAAGGAGGTCTAAAAATGTTTTAGCCACCGAGATCCCTATCTTAAGCCTTATCGGCAGAAAGAGATACGGTGGCTAGAGTTTTTTGTTCTGAAATCAGAACAGAGCTACAGGCAGCTTAAAATTTCTTTAAGAATTAGAAGCTGTCATCGATGGGCAGTGGGGGCGCCACCGGGATGATGCGAGAATCATCGATCGGGAGCGGCGGAGCAACTGGAATGATCCGCGAGTCATCGATTGGGAGAGGGGGTGCAACTGGAATAATGAACATGTAAAGCCAAGCCTCCTAAGGACTTTAGCCATCTAGTACCAACAACCTGGTACTCGTGGCCTAGGGCAGACACCTTAAGTATGTACGAGGATGTACCTAAGGTCAAGAGAAAACAGGGGATTTCATAAGGGGAAAGCCCTAGGACCGGACTAGGGGGTACGCGGGTGGGGCCGTTTCGGCGAAGTTTCGCCGATTATGGACTTCAGTGTACGGGTAGTTCTAGAGAGGTAGACCCAGTTTCTGGGGGCGAAGGGTCGTTCTTGACGGTTGCGCGGGACGAGGGTACCCGTCAAATCGCCAATTGGAACGGCGAGGCAGTCGAAGAGAGCCTCGAGAGTTCGGGAGCTACGCCCAGATCTAGCGGGTGCCGGGGCGTTCTTGGCCGCTTCGGCGCAAGTACGGGCCTGCCGCACCGTTGGGAAGAACCGTGCGGTTATCGGTGAGAGCCAGGCAAAGCTGGTCTGGATGGATTTCGCGGGCGTTGCAAAGGTTCGTGCCCCGGAAGTCGGCGCCGCGCAGTTTCGCCTCGCCGAATCGGGCGTTCTCGAGGTAAGCCCCAGAGAAGTCGGCCGATTGCAGATTCGCCCCGCGGAACTGTGCGCTTGCCATTTGGCAGCCCGAGAAGATCGAATGCGCGAGATCCGAGGAGTTCAGCCGCGCCTCGCGCAGTTCGGAACGGGAGAAGTCCGAGTGCGTAATCTTCGCCGAAGAGAAATTCACACGATCGGCGGTGATGCCGTAGAAGCGGCAAAACGAAATCGCCGCGCGGGTGAAATTCGCTGCCTTGGCTACCGCGCCGGAGAAGTTGCATTCGTTCCACTGCGATTGTTGCGCGCTGGCCTCCGAGAGGTCGGCGTTGGAAAAGACCGAACGGTGACCCTTGGCGGCCTGCAGAATCGCGCCGCGCAGTTGCGCGTAAGCGAAATCGACTTCGCGCAGATTTGTATCGGCGAACACGGCGTGATTCAGAAAGGCGTTCATCAAGACGCTGTTGTCCAGCCTGGCGCCCATGAAGTCCGAGCCCGTTAGTACGGCGCGGCGGAAATCGCAGAGCGAGAGATCGGCGAGGTTGAACTGCGCGCCCGCCAGATCCGCCTCCAGCAAACTGGAGCGGCTCAGCAGCGCGGCGCGCAAGTCCGGCTTGTCCAAGCGAAGCTCGTTCCAGGAACTGCCTTCGGCTTGGAAACGCTTTCCGTCGTGACGCTGTTCGAGCCACCACTTATGGCGTTCCAATTGGTGCTGCAGGGCCGCCGAAGCGGCAAAGGCGGTACTCACGGCTTTGCTATCTCTTATGGCCCTTATCGGATGCTAAGTGGAAAGTCTGAGCGCCGGCGCGCCGCGGCGCCGGCGGATTACGTGGCAACCGCGAACTAGGCTTCGTCTTGCGGTTCCGGCCCGGCGCCGCCGTCGGCTATCGTGAACAGAAGATAGCCGAGACGGCGGCCGTGTTCAACGTATGCCTTCTCGCAGTTGGCGGCGTCCTTGTGAGCGGCGATGCGTTGGGTTTGGTAAAACTTCCAGCGCTGGCCGAGGCCGGGGTCCGAAGGATTGGCTTCGAGGCCTTGCGCGGCGAGCATTTCAAACTCTTGCGCGCGGCGGGCCATGAAGTTCGCGAAGGCCCAGCGGTGGAAGGCCGGGATTAATTCTCGCGGAACCATGTTCGGGTCTTGCAGGGCGGCGGTGAAGCGGCGGTACTCGATTAAAGTTTTCGGGTTGATGTTTTTCTCGTCAATGTTTTCCATATGCGTGTCGGGTGTCTCCTTTCGACGCGCACAGATTGACATTCCTCCGAGCCGCGAATAACGGCTCGAATCGCTGAGCGATTGAAAAGGCGGCGGATAAAAACGTTGGAGTTTGGTGATCGGCGATTCGGCCGCCGATTAGGTCGCCTTGGACAATCCCGGGGGACGGTCGAATTGCGTGGCGGGTTTGCGTTTGCCAGGCCAATCGAGGCGCATGTCTTTCGCGACTTCGTCGAGCATCGCCACGGTCGCTTCCTTGGTCTCTTGCGCGAAGCAGCTCAAGAGCAAGTTGTCGCAGATGGCGTTGATCAAGCGCGGGATGCCTTGGCTGCGCAGATGGATCTCGGCGATCAAAGCTTCGGGGAAGACCGTCTGATCGGGCATGCCGGCGTGGGTGAGACGCGACTGAATGTATTCGGTCGTCTCGCTCAGAGTCAGCGGTTGCAGGCTAGTGCGCAGGACGATGCGTTGCTTCAACTGCCGCAAGTTCGGGGCGTCGAGCTTGCGGTCGAGTTCCGGTTGGCCGGAGAGAATGATCTGGAGGAGCTTGCCGGTGCGCGGGTTTTCGAGGTTGCCCAACAGGCGGACTTCTTCGAGTACGTCCCACTCGAGGTTGTGCGCTTCGTCGACGATGAGAACCGCGGTGCGGCCTTCATTAGCGAGTTGAACCAGCATCTGATTCAACGCGAAAAGCACCTCCGTCTTAGAGACACGCTGGCAGCGGAGGTCGAAGTCGTAGGCGATCATTTCGAAGAACTGATCGCTGTTGATGCGGGAGTTGAAGACGAAGGCGAACTCGCAACCGGATTGCTCGAGGTAGTCGCGCAAGCATTCGAGCATAGTCGTCTTGCCCGTGCCCACTTCGCCGGTGATGACGATGAAACCCTTGCGGCTTTGCACGCCGTAGATTAGATTGGCGAGGGCTTCCTCATGCTGGGTGCTGCGGTAGAGGAAGGAAGGATCCGGGCTGATGTTGAACGGGTTCTCCGTGAAGCCAAAGAAGCCGTTATACATGCGTGTCAGTCATCCGATTGTTCGAGGTTAGCATTAGACCCATTCCAGATGGACCCAGCCGGGCAGGGCTGCGGGGGTGTTTTCGAGAAATACGATGCGCCGCGTTTTGGGGAAAGGAAGACCGGTGGCGAGAGCGTTCGCGTAGAAGGGCATCCGGCGCAGAACGTCGTTGTAGGCTTGCGGCGTGGTGTCGCCAAGAGCGGCTTTGGAGGCAAAGCCGCCGCCCCAACCGATCTGGAGCAGGCAACCGCGTTGGCCGTGCCGGATGACTTCAAGGCGCTTAGCGAGTTCGCCCAAGAGTTGGTTCAACACGGGCAGACCGCTTTGCTTGGCATAGTGCAACTGGAGACGGAGTTGCGCGTCGGCCCAGGTGTTGGCGGCTTGCGAGAGGGTCTCGTGGTTGGCGGCGGATTTCGTACGGAGTGCTTGCAGGATCTCGGGCTGCGAGAAAAAGGCGCGGTCTTGCCAAGGGCCTTCGAACTGCGTCCCGGGGACGGCCATCTCGCAGAAGAGCGGAACGCTATCATTGACGCGCTTCGCTTCAACGTTGCCGCGAGGGGCGGTCTTCCAAGCGACTTGGTAGCCGTTGCCTTGCTTGACGAGCGTCGAGGTGCGCGTGAGGTAGACGCGGAAGCTTTCCTTGGGGATGGGCTTCGAATCGGCGACGGCGACGGCGCGCAGCTTGTCTTGGCTGCGTTGGCCGACGGCGGCGTTCTCTTCGGCTTGGGCGGCGTAGCGGTAGCCGCGTTCGTGTTCGAACTGCTTCTTCCAGCGTTCGTAGAGCTTGTCGCCTTGGCGGGCCCAATCTTCGTGGACCAATGCGGTGCGTAGCGCTCCGCGGAGCGCGGTGCCACTCAAGTAGTGGCCTTGCGGGCCGCTCAAGAAGGTGGGGATGAAGAGGTGTTCGGCGCGGGCGCGATCCCAGATGGGCGAGTATTGGGCGCTCTCGAAGGGAATACGGCGCGAGGCGGCGGATTGAGCGAGGCCGCCCCAGTTTTGGAAGTCGAACTTCTCGGCTTTGCGGAGTTGCTGGAGGTAGCCTTCGAAGACGGGGCGCTTGGCCATCATCGAGAAGATCTTAGATTGGTCGAGAACGTTGACGTGGTCCTTCCAGACCATGTAGTCGATGGGGGAAAGGGCTTGGCCGTCGCCGACGAGGGTGGGCGTGAGGACAGTGACACGGTACTTCATTAGTCGTTGTCCTCCACGTAGCGGGGTTGCTCCACGATGTTGGCCTCTTCGACGATGTTGGCTTCCTCGACGATGACGGGGTCTTGGAGGTAGATGTCGGCTAATGGGGCCGCGGGTTCGGACGCGGACTTGCGGACGGGTTCGGGGCGTGTGGGTGGTAAGGGCAGTTGGAAGCTGGGGGCTTTCCACGGCACGGGGCAGGATACGGCGAAGCCGGAGCGGTAGACGGGATGCGCGAAGCCTTCCGGTGCGACGTTGACGGCGCGGCCGACGGGGGCGACGCTCGAGACCACGACGCCGCCTTCGGCGATCATGCGGACGGCCTTCTTTTCGGCGCCCCATCTCTGGTTGCTCTCGACGCGGCCGCGGCGTTCGCGGAGTTCGTAGAAGCCGCTCTCGAGGTCGACTTGGTCTTCGGAGGCGGGGATGTAGTTCGATAGGAGCCAGTGGCCGCCGTCGTCGTCGTCCGTGGCGCGGGCGTTGTTGAGCACGAGTTTGGGCCACTCGCCGCTTTGGAATTCGGGCGGCAGCGCGCGGCCCCAGCCGCGGCTGCGTTCGCCGCCGAAGCCGGAATCAGCCAATAGTCTTAGTGCGGATTTGACGGGTGCCTCCCAGCGGGCTTGCGCGGATTCGTCCGCGAAGACGATGGCCATCCAAAGGCCGACGCCTTGGTTGAACTCGAGGCAGCCGGATTCGTAGGCGTCGCTGCTGGAGTTGGTCATGCGGTCGACGGGCGCGGTGTAGCGGAGGCGTTCGCGGAAGGGCGACTGCGAACCGGCGGGCAAGAGGCAACCGGAGTTGCCGTCGACTTCCCAGCGGTCTTCGCGTAGCGCTTCACCGGCGAGCAACTCGTCGACCACGCTCAAGGGCACGAGCTTGGCGGCTTGCCAGTTCATCTTGGCGGAGGCGCGTTCCGGAGGCCAGACGGTGATGGGCGGGGGCGCGTAGAGTTGGCGGCCGTAGAAGGGGAAGAGGGACGAGAAGCGCAGGGCTGGGCTGCTAGCTTCGGCGTTGGCGGCGAGGAAGGCTTCGAGCTCGCCGAGTTGCGCGAGGGATTGCGCGACCGCGCTGAAGACGCGGTCCGACGGGAAGACCACCGAGAGGTCGTCCTTGCGGCCGGAATCGCCCGCGATGCGCCAAGGCCCGGTGGGGCGGAGGCGCACAAGCAGGGCGGGAGTGCCCTGCCTGTTAGTCATTGTTCAATTTGGACGCAAGATCCGCGGCGCTGGAGCGCAGCGCGGAGAGGTCAGGGGCCGTGGCGACTTCGGCTTCGGCGCCGCCTTTGTAGTAAGAGCCATTGCGCCAGGTGAGCTTCAAGTTCGCGAAGGAGACGCGACCGGAGCCGCGGCTGCCGCCGCCGCCGAGCGTGTCGTCTTCAAGCAGGCTCAGGCCTTGGATCAAGACCGGGATGAGTTCCTTGTCTTCTTCACAGAGGACGTCGAGCACGAGGCGCGCTTGGAACTTGGCGCCGGCGGGGACGCGCTCAAGGGTGCGGGCCTGACTTTGGGCTGTGATGCGGTCGATGGCGGACTCGCTCTTGACTTCGGTGAGTTCGTCGTCGAGGGACTCGCGCATCTGCGCGGTGATCGAGTCGAGGTCGAGAGCGGCGTCGTAGACGGTGAGGCGCGCGGGCGAGATGGCGGCTTGGCCGAGGGCTTCGCCCGAGAGCTTTTCGACGCGGCCGGGAGCGCGGCCGAAGAGGAGGCAGACTTCATCGCCTGGGGCGTCGCTAGCGTGGATGCGGACTTCCTGGCCCTTGCGCTTGTTGACGTAGACGAGTTCGGCGGGGACGGCGAGGCCGAGGGCTTGTTCGAGCAGGCTGCGGAGGCGGCCGCGGAGGCTGGAGCCGGGGACATAGGGACGGCCGAAGGCGTCCTTCACGACGGGATTGTCGGCGCCGCCGATTTCAAGGGTGCCCTTGCCAGCGCCGATGTGGAGGCCGGTGTGGCAGAGGAGGTCGGCTTCAAGGACGAGCTTGCCGAGGAACTTCAGTTCGGTTTGGGTGCTGTGGGAGCTCATGTTACAGGTGGGTCCTATTCGTTGTAAGCGACCAAAGCTTCGAAGAGATCGCGGAAGCGTTCGTAGCCCTTCTGGTCGTTCTTGCGGGTGACTTGGAGGAGCAGGCGCTCCAGGACGTCGAGGCTGCGGAGGCCGTGGCGCGCGATGGTGTAAGCCAGGCGCGCGCGGAGCATGACGAATTCGTGTTGGCGCTCGCCTTCGGGGGCGCGGCAGGCGCGGCGGACGGCGTTGTAGAAGCGGCGGAGCTGGCTTTTGGTGCCGGAGTCCATGTCGCGGAGACGGGCGACGACGGCGTGGGCCTGGTTATCGAGGTAGAGGCTGTCGTTGATGAGCTTGTCGATGTCGATGTCGGCCATTTGGTCGGGGCGGAAGCCGCCTCGGTCGCCACCGTAGCCACCGCCCGGGCCACTGCCCGAGCGAGGTCCGCGATCGCGGTCACCGCCGCCACGTGGGCCGCGGTCATTGCCACGATCACCACCACGGTCACCGCCGCCTTGACGGGGGCCACGATCGCCGCGGTCGTTGCCGCCTTGACGGCCTTCATTGCGGGGAGGCCGTTGTTCGCGGCGCTCTTGCTGCTGAGCAGGCTTTTCGGCCGGCTTGTCGGCTGGCTTGTCTGCCGGGGTTTCCGTGGTCGCGGGTGTTTCGATCAATTCTTCAGACATGGTGGCGATCCTTTGCGGTTAGGCGTCCAGAGTGACGCGCGCTAGTTCGAGGCCGACGCGGCCGGCGGGCCGGAGGCGTGCTTGGCCGGCGTTCTTGCCGATGAACTCGGCAAGGAGGCGGCGTTTGGTCTTTTCAGAGTCTTTGGTTTGGCGCTCGGTTTCGAGCGCGATGCTCATGCGGCGGTAGAGGCGCCAAGGCTTCTCGAAGCGGCCTGTCTTGCGGCGGAGGCTTTGGTAAGGGCTTTCGCGGAAGAAGGCGCTCAAGTCGGCGACGAACTGGGAGTTCGCGCCGTGTTGGGAAACCATGCGCAGGCAGAGGTTGCGGATCTCAAGGGCGTCGGGAACGAGCTCCCAATCGAGCACGCGGCCGAAGGCGAAGAAGGCGTCGCGGCTGGTGGCTTGGGCAAGTCGAAGCGCCTCGCTGACTTCGGCGACGGCTTCGACTTCGCGGCCCGGTACGAGGGCGCAAGAGAGGCTCTTGCCTTCGACGCCGGCGTCGTCGCGCAGGACGACTTCGGCCATGGTTTCGAAGACCCGGTGCATTTCGAGGGCGACCTTCAAGAGGAGCTCGAAATCACCGTAGACGGTGAAGCCTTCCATGCCGCTATCGACGATGGCGATCTTGCCGGCGGCGTCGGGGAGGCGCAGTAACAGCGTTTGGAGTTCGCCGGCGAAGAAGTTCTTGTAAAGGTGAACGAGGCGGAGGTGGTCTTCGACAGAGGCGGCGCGGCGCAGGCGGATGTCGAGGGAATCGACGGCGAGCTTGAGGGCGGCGGCGCGGCGGCGTTTGAGGTTGCTAAGGTCGAGGTGCGCGATCCAGGGGACGGCGTCGCCTTGGTAGCCGAGGGTGTACGTCTTATCGCCTTCTCCGAAAGTGAAGCGTACCGGATTGGCGGCGTCGATGGCGATGGTGGTGGCGCCGGGGGCGGCTTTGGCGAGGTCGCTGAAGTAGGCGGCATCGGCGCGGCTATTGTCGTTGAAGGGCTCGAAGCTGGTTGCCGTCGCGCGGGTGCCACGGTTGCGTTGCATCTCTTCGAAGAGGCGTTTGCGGACGACGGACCAGTCTCCGAGGTTCTCGGTGATGGACCAGGAGAGGTCGATTTCGTTGGCGCTGAGTTCGGCGAGGCTAGCGGCGGTTTGGGCGAGGAATTCGTGGGCGGCGGCTTTGTTTTCCTCGGCGAGGAGCAGGAGGAAGCCGGAGCCGGTGGAGGCGCCGAGGAGCATGTGGGAGAGGCCGAGGCGGTCGAGGAGGGCGCGCGGGATGATCTCCCCTAAGAGACTTAGGTAGATGTGGCGGCCGAGGGATTCTTCGGGGGCGGTGGCCCGCAGGAAGTCCTGGCGGGGCGTAAATTTCGCTTCAACGAAGATCTGGATCGACATGGGGATTCCGGGGATGATGGCAAGCGGCAACCCAGGGCGAACCGCCAGACAAGAACTTTCAGCGTAACATGACAGCGTATGCGTGGAACGTTGATAGCGATAGGGTTCTTGTGCTCTTCCGGGTGGGCGCAGGAGGATGTCTTCTTGCTAATTGGCCAATCGAACATGGCTGGCCGGGGCGTGTTGGAGGAGGAAGATAAGCGCCCCATCGCGGGAGTTTTCGTCTTCAACAAGGAAGGGCAATGGGCCCCCGCCGTCGATCCCTTGCATTGGGACCGGCCAGACCGCACCGGCGCCGGCCTAGGCAGGACTTTCGCGTCTACTTTGATCCGCATGCGCGCCGCTACCTCCGTCGGTCTGGTGCCGGCGGCGTTCGGCGGCTCTTCGCTGGACGAATGGAAACCCGGCTCGCCGCACTATAAAAACGCCGTCGAAAGAACCAAGGCGGCGCTCGCGAGCGTCGCCAAGACCGGCGGCAAGTTACGAGGTATCTTGTGGCACCAAGGTGAGGCTGATTCGGCGAAAGCCGAACTCGCCTCGACCTACCGCGAACGCTTCCGGATGTTTATCGCCGCCTTGCGGAAGGATCTCGGCGCGGAACAAGTCCCGGTCATCGCGGGCCAATTGGGTGAGTTCCTGATTGGGCGCGAAGGAAATCCGCAGCCCTTCGCCATGCACGTGAACGAGGCTCTGTCCTCCTTGCCGCTCCACGTGCCCTTCTGCCGCTTTGTGTCCTCCGAAGGGCTCGGCCACAAAGGCGACGTTCTGCATTTCGACTCGAAAGCCTTGCGCGAGTTCGGTCGGCGCTACGCGCTAGCATGGATGGCGCTATGAAGATCTTCCTCATGAATCGAGTCATCGCGACCGTTTCGTGCCTTCTGCTTTCCCTTTGTCTGGTGCCCGCCCAAACCGATGAATTCCTCCACAAGCTAACGGACGCCCGTCACGACACCCCAGCTCAACGCCGCTTCCGCGAAATAGCGCCCATGCCCTTCGGCGTCGTCTTCCTCGCCTGGGACGGCATGACCGAAGCCGATCTTCGCGAACAATTCCGCACCATGAAGCGCCTCGGCTTCCACAACCTCAAGGAAATCGGCCCCACTCCCGCCTGGTCCAAGGAACGCATCGCCGCAATCGCGCTTGACGAAGACGTCATCCCCTTCTGGTACGCGGACGCCGGATGGGAACCTGTCGGTCCCGCCTTGCTCTCGAAGCTAGGCCTGCCCCCCAACATGGCCAGAACCGAATGGCGCCGTCACCCCAAAATGCTGGCGCACCAAAAGGAAATCCTGCGCCGCCAAATCGCCGTACAAAGCAAGAACTTCCTCGGCCTTGAAGGCAGCTACGAACACACCCCCGACGAACTCCTCCGCGCAAGCGACGTCCCGCGCTTCCAAGCCTGGCTCCGCAAAACCTACAAGACTGTCGAAGAAATCAACCGCGCCTGGAATCTCCGCGAAATGGATCACGTCCCCGCGCCCTTTGAAACTTGGGCCGGCGTCGACCGTGGCGTCGATTTCGTCTTCCGCCAACCCACCGAAACCAAAAGCTGGGGCCGCGAATTCGGCCGCATCCGCGACATCTACCGCTACAAAGCCCAGAGCCGCGTCGAAGTCATCGAAGAATCGATGAAAGACACTGTCGCGCAGAACCCCCTCGTGCCCACGCGCACCGGCGGCGAGATGGGCCTCTTCCTCCCCTTCGCCGCGCGCGCGACGCACATGGGCTGGATCGCCGATCGCGTCGCCACTTACGGCAGCTTCTATCCCTCCATCCACTTCGTCTGGCATTTCGGTGAAGTGCACTACGAAGTCACCCGCCCGCTCTACATGCAAGTCTCCTTCGCCGCCGATCACTTCAAGGGCGGCTGGTCCGGCGCGTGGGAGTCCTCCGGCGGCCCCCAGCAAATCACGGGCGGCAAAGGCTGGGAAGAGCCCGAGAAGTCCACGATCCCCGGCTTCACGGTCGACGCCGGGACGATCACCCAGCAGTTCCTCAGTTACCTCGCCGGTGGCTTCAAAGGCGCGGGCGTCTGGTGCTGGAATTACCGCCGCGCGGGCGTCGAAGCCGGTGAGTACGCGCTCCTCGAACGCACCATGAAGCCCGGCGCCCGCGCCATTCGCGCGGGACAAATCGCACAAGCCGCCCAACGCCTGCGCGATGAACTCTGGGAAGCGCGCAAGGAGCCCTACGTTGGCGTCCTCTACAACTGGGATTCCGACGCCATCTGGGCCGCCACCGCCGTCCGCAGCCGCAATCTCTTCAAGCATTACCCGATGCAAGCCCGCGTCGGAGTCTCCCGCGCCTTAATCAACGGCAACATCCCCTGGGAACACGTGACGCCCGACGACCTTCGCGCCGGCCTCGCCGGGCGCTACAAGACCATCTACTTGCCCGCGCAATTCGCGCTCACCGAAGAACTCGTCGGATTGCTCACACGCTACGCCGAAGCTGGCGGCCGCGTCGTCATGGACGCCCCCGGCGGCTGGTACGACGAAACCGGCAAGGTCTTCCGCGTAGCCGAGGGCTCCGCTTTCGAAAAACTCTTCGGCGTGGAAATCGCGGAGTTCTACTACTCAAACAACGTGCCGCGAAAACTAAACGGCGATTCGATGAAAGGCTTCGTTTATCAATTGCGTCCCACCACGGCGAAGGTCCTGGAGCGTTTCCACACGGGAGAGCCCGCCGTCACTGAGCATCGCTTCGGCAAAGGCAGCGCAGTCATTCTGGCCTACGACGCTTCCTTCGCCAGCTTCCTGCCAGGCAACACGCAAATGGAGGAACGTATTCGCCAAGCCGTTCGCGACAATTGGCAAGCGCCCTTCGCCGCCGACGGAGCGATCGTCTACCGCCTAGCCGCGCCCGCCGCCGATCATTACTTCGTGCTCAACGATGGCGAAGCCCGTAACGTAATGCTTGCCTTCCGCCGTTGGAACTACCGTTCGCTCAGCGACGCCGTCACCGGCGAAAGCCTGCCGCTAGGCCAATCCTTCCCAGTCGAAGCTCACAGCGGACGCTGGTTGCGCGCCGAAAAGTAAGGCGGGCCCTGATCGTCCTCGCAACCCGCCAACGTGGCAATCTCGCTCGCTACCAGCGTCAAACGCCCCACGGCCTGATGTGCCGAGTGGTTCGCCTCCACGGTCTTCGAAGACTCCTCCACCGTGTTCCGCGCGACCGCGGCGACAGACTCCAAGCGCCGGTTGATGTCGTGGAAAGCGCGGCCTTGATCTTCAACCGTCCCATTCGCTTGGTCCACTTCTTGCCGCACCGTAACCGCGCGGCGCGAGATGCTCTTGGCCAGAGCCTCCAACTCCTCCAGGCGCGTCAGACCTTGCTTGCTCAGTTCGCCCGCTTTCTCCAGATGCGCGTGGGTCTGATGCGAGGCCTCTGCCGAGCGGTTCGCTAGCCTGCCCACCTCGTTGGCCACCACGGCGAAGCCCTGTCCCGCTTGCCCCGCCCGCGCGGCCTCCACCGACGCATTCAACGCCAGCAGGCGCGTCTGAAAGGCGATCTCCTCCACCACGTGCGTGATCTGCCCGACGTTTCGATTGCTCTCGATTCCCGCGCGCAGTATTTCGCCCAGACGGCTCACCTCCGCTTCCATCGTGGCTACCTTACCCAGTACCTCCTGCATGCGTTGGGAGACCGCCTGCGAGTTCGCAAGACCCGATGCCGCCGACTTTGTAATCTGCCCGCTCGCCGACAAACAGTCCTCAATCTCATGGAGCTGCGCTCGCGCCCCGTCGGCTATGGACTGCGCCGCCGATTGAACCAAAAGGCCCGTGCTAGCCGCATCTCGCGCGCCGCCGGAGATCTCGCGAGCATGCGTCCGCAGGCTGTTCACGGCGCGCAAGATCAAACGGATCGCCACGGCCATCAAAACGCCAAGCCCCAGCGCCGTGCCGCCCAAGGCCCGGTACTGCTCACTGCGGAGCGAGTCTCCACGGATCTCCAAAAGCCGGTCCAACGCGGCGCCGCTCTTGTCCCAAAGCGCATAACTAGCCTGCCGCGCCAGCGCGACGTCTCCCCGCAAGCCGCCGCTCGGCCCCTCGCTCGCCGAGGCGCTTTCCAGTTTCCCCGCCAGCCGTAGAACGGCGGCCTCATAATCCCGCAAAGCCTGCGGTAACTCGTTTTGCAAAAGCGGCGAGGCGCCGTAAAAGCGGGCGTCCTCGCGCAAGGCGTTATTCAAATCCTGACGGATGCGAACAAGGTCGATGTCGCGAAGCAAACGCGAAAGCACCAGCAACTCGCGCTTCTGCGTTTCCGCCGGCGCCAACACGGCACGCTCGATATCGTTGAAACGGTCAAGTTGCGCTGGCATCGCCAACACGGTCACGTCCATCAGGTAGTAACTGTCAAGGTCGGGATCGAGAATTAGGTAGGAAGTGTCTCCGATGCGGCTCAAGTGGCCCAGGACCCGCTGGCGCGCTTCTTCGCACTTCTTCGCCGCCACGCTGCTCCAGATCGCATCGATTCCGCCATCAACGACGCCCTCTTCGCGCAACGAATTGGGATCGATGCGTAGCCGTTTACCCAGTGACGCGTCGAGGCGCTCCATTCTACTCTGGGTCTCGGCCGCCGGCGCCGCGCAGCGGCTAGCGGCGTGTGTCAACGCCGGGCCCGCCGCGCGAATGTAGCTCGCGCCCAGTTGCTCCTGTCCGGCGAACTGGATATCCTGCCAAAACCCCTTCACCACGAAGTAACCCAGCGCGAGGGCGAAGCTAATGCTAAAGAGCCCAAAGAGGGTAAAGAGTTGGAAGCGAAGAGATCTTCGCCGCAACCGGTCGGAGATCTTCGCTGGGACGCTGCTCACACTCCGGCTTATCGGGGTCGCGAGGAGAAATCAGGTTAAGCTTCGTTTGGAATCCCAAGATTTAACATACTTTGCAAAGTTCTTGCGTGACCCAAGAAATCGTTCAGTACCGCTGTAAGAGTGGAGGATATTCTGAGAGAAGCATGAGGATCACCTCCGGTCAATTAGCGCGCCTGATCATCTACGTCCACGACCGCTACTCCGGCGGACCCTACGACCTCTCCAGCCCCCGCGTCGTCTGCGACCTCATCCATCAGGACTTCCCCGAAATCGACGATGTCGCCCCGCCCCCCAGCCCCGAGGAACTCCGCCGCCGCTACATCGAAAACTTCTGGCGCAGCTACGAAGCCCCCAGCTTCGAGCCCGAGCCCGCCGCCACCATCGGCCCCGAATCCCGCGCCAACCGCGAATACAACGACCGTCTCCGCGCCATGTACCACGGCGGCCCCGTCCCCAGCCCCGCCGAACGCATGATGAGCGAACTCGACCTTCTCCGTAGCAACCCCATGGGCGCCCTTACCTACGTCACCATGCGCGCCTGCCACTACAACAACTCGGAAGCCATGCGCTACGCGCGCATCTCCGGCGCGGTCTGGGACGTAGTCGCCGCCGGCACCCCCGCTCCCGTAAGCGATGTCACGGGCCGCGCGGAGCCCTCCACCTCGCGAATACCGGACGAGTACACCCCAGACTTCATCGCCCGCGGGCTCTCCACGCTCTAGCCCTCATGCACTGGCAAGAAATCGCGACAGCCGTTTCTCGAGCCGCGCCAAATCCCCCACCTCGCATTCCCAAATCACCAGCACGCTCCAACCCAGCCGACGTAGCGCTCGCAGATTCGCCCGGTCCCGCAATGCGTTCTTAGTCAACTTCGCCTCCCAATACGCGCGATTCGAAGCGGGGATGTGGGAGTCGATGCAGCCTTGATGTTGATGCCAGAAACATCCCCGCACCTCGATGATCTTGCCCAATCGCGGAAACACCAAATCCGGCTTACCCGGCAAATCCGCGCGGTGCAAACGAAAGCGGTAACCCAACGCGTGAACGGCCGAACGCACCCGCATCTCGGGCTTCGTATGCGCCGACCGGATACGGCGCATATTCTCGCTGCGGCGCTCAGGGCTTAGCTTGTCGGCCACTGGAATGAGAAGTAGGGGAAAAATGCGAAGGGAACTTCATCACCAACCATTCCAGCACGGCCACCTGATCCGCCGCCGTCGCGCGCCGCACCTGAATCAGCAGCTTCTGCAACGACGGACGGTCGAGCGTCAAATTCCGCGCGCCCTCGTTGCAGACGGAACAAATCGCCCGCAGATTCCCCACATCGTCCCCGCCGCCAATCGATTTATCGATGATATGGCCAATGTGCAAACGCGTTTTCCTGCCGGGGTCGTACGGATGCGGCTCGCCAGCGACGGCCCCGCACATCTGACACGTGAAGCCGTTGCGGTCCAAAACGTAAGCGCGCGTCTCCTTGGAAATCCCGCGCGCGAAGGCCGGCGCCGGTTTCGGGTCGAGCAGCAAGTATTCGCCCGGCTTCAAATCGGCCCGGTCATTGTGCGTAAGAATTTGATAGCCCTCTTCAGTCCTCAATTCACGCACCCGCCGCGCCCATTCACTCGTGTTGCCCGCCGCCGGTCGCAACTCTTCCCCATCGAGTACGCGATTCAAGTTCGCCAAGAAAAACGCACGAAGCTTCGCGCGCGCTCCTTCGCCCCGTTTCGGTCTCATCCCGCCTTGGCCACCAGCCTGCGTACCGACAAACACTCAATCAACTTCTCCGCCACCGCGCGCGCAAAAGGCGGCGGAAATGCGTTGCCGACTTGCCGGTAAGACTGCGTCTTCTTCCCGGCGAACTGCCAATCGTCCGGGAAGCCCTGTATGCGTGCCGCCATCCGCACCGTAATGCGCGGCATCCCTTCGAAATCCTTAGCGGGCGGCGCATCCGCCAATCCCAAACCATCCACGCCCAAAGCAGCCCACGCTTTTCTCGCTCGCGTCGGTCCCAAGTCTGGGCCGCCGTGTTTATGGGACCCGCCCACCAGTGTCGGCGCGATTTCCGATGCCTGCCTTGCCCACGCCCTCGCTCCACGCCAGCCGTTAGCGGCCATTAAGTCATGAAGCGTTTCGCCCACCGATTTTGGAGCTTCGCGGCCTTCCTCCGGCCACGCGAAATTGGCCGCGAGACTCTTCTTAATCGCGACAAACACAACGCGCGGCCGCAACTGCGGAACGCCGAACCAACTCGCATTCATGAGCTTCCAGCCCGGCTCGAATCCCAGCTTGCGAAACTCTTTTTCGAGATAGCCGCGATAATCCTCAAACACCGGATCCAGCAGTCCCCGAACGTTCTCAATCATCACCGCGCGCGGCTTCGTCTCGTCCGCCAAACGAATCGCCTCGGGGAAAAGATTCCGCTCGTCGTTCTTCCCCAGTTGCTTCCCCGCCACCGAAAAAGGCGGGCAAGGCAACCCGCCGCTCAGTACATCGATGCCCGCGTAGGGCCGCCCGTCGAACGTAGCGATATCTTTTTCGTAAACTTCCCACTCCGGACGATTCAACCGTAGCGTCTGGCAAGCGAAACTGTTTAGCTCCACTAACGCCGCATGATCGAAGCCCGCCTGTTCGTAGCCCAGAGCCTGGCCGCCCGCCCCGGCGCAAAGCTCTAAAGTGGTGAGTTTGCTCATCCCGCTAATCTTTCTAGTGTATTCCTGACGGAATAGAGGAAGCTGTATTTGCGTGCCCACTTACGGGCCTTATCGGACGCCCCAGCCGTTTTACAGCACCGGCCCAATCCGCCAAGGCACAAACTCGTTATGCCCCAGCTTCTCGGCGCAAGTCTGTTCCCCGGAAGCCACGCGCAGCGCCAAATCGAAGATCTCTTTCCCAATCTCCTGCACCGTCGCCTCGCCGTCGATAATCCGTCCCGCGTTCACGTCCATGTTGTCGCGCATCCGTTTAAAGGTGCTCGAATTCGTCGCTACCTTGATCACCGGCACCGTTGGAAATCCGATCGCGCTGCCACGCCCCGTCGTGAAGCAAATCAGATTCGAACCCCCCGCCGCCAGACCCGACAGCGACACCGGATCGTAGCCCGGCGTGTTCATGAAGTTGAAGCCCGGCGACGTAATCGTCTCGGCGTAATCCAGCGCGTCCATCATCGGCGAAGTCCCCGCCTTCGCCGCCGCGCCCAGGCTCTTTTCCAGAATGTTCGAGAGCCCACCTTCTTTATTGCCCGGGCTCGGGTTGTCGTTGAAGCTGCCGCCAAACTGATTTAGATACTTCTTATACCCATTTATAAAGCCCAAGAACTTCTCCGCCACCTCCCGGCTTCGCGCCCGCTTCACCAACAGATGCTCCGCGCCAAAGCACTCGGTAGTCTCCGCGAGAATCGCGCTCGCGCCGATCGCCGCCAGCATATCCGAACAAACGCCCAGCGCCGGATTCGCCGAAATCCCCGAAAAGCTATCGCTACCCCCGCAGTTCAGTCCCAACCTTATATGGCTCGCCGGAACGCTCGTGCGCCCCTGCGCGCTCATCTCCTCCATGAACTCCTGAATGCGCGTCCGCGCCGCGTCCACCGTCCCGCGCGTGCCGCCGGAATTCTGCAACGTCATCCCATGCAAGCGATTCGTGCGCGGCGCGTTCGGTCCCAGGTAATGATCGATCTGATTCACCTCGCAACCCAACCCAATAATCAAAGCCGCGCCCACGTTCGGATGATTCAAGATACCCGCGAGCGTCCGCCGCAGTTGCTCCGTATCCGGACCAATCGTATGTCCACATCCTTCGCCGTGCGGAAACGCCACCACGCCATCGACGTTCTTCGGCAAGCCCGCTTTGTCAAAGCTCTCGGCGATCCAATTCACCGTGTAAGCCGCGCAGTTCGAAGCCGCCACCACCGCGACGTAATTCCGCGTGCCCGCGCGGCCATCCTCCCGCAGGTAGCCCTCGAAAGTGGGCATCACGGCCGGCGCGGCGGGGTAGGGAACCACGCCTTCCGGAAACTCAAAACCGACCTCGTGATCCTCGAACGCCAAGTTCTGCGTGTGGATATGCCGCCCCACCGCGATGTCGGCCTTCGCCACGCCAATCGCCTGGCCATAGCGCTGCACATGTTCCCCGGAACGGATCGCGGCCAGACAAACCTTATGCCCTGCGGGCACCGCGTCCAACACGTCCACTTCTTGCCCGCCGACGACTATCTTCGCGCCGGGCGAAAGCGGCACGCGCGCGATGGCGACATTGTCGGTGGGATGCAAACGAATAGCGGAGTTTTCTTTGGTCGGCAGCTTGGCGATATCGAGAAGGCTCATGGAAACCTCGATTCTATCAACGCCTCACTCTCGAAGTTCCTATAATCGAGCCGTATAATTTAGTGGTGCGGAACGGCGACGCGCGACTGCGCTGGGCTTGCCTGGCCCTGCTAGCGCTGCCTTATCTCTACTACCTTTCAGCCAGCGGCATCCTAGGTCCCGACGAAGCCCGCTATGCCGCCATCGGACTCGAAATGGCGCGTAGCGGCGATTGGGTGACGCCCGTTCTCTGGGGCTCTCCGTGGTTTGAAAAGCCGCCGTTACTCTACTGGCTGATTGCGACTTTCTCTTCGCTCGGCTTCGCCGACGAATGGGCCGTGCGCTTGCCCGTCGCTTTAGCCGGCCTCGGCCTCGCCGCCGCGATGCCCACCCTCGAAGTCACCCTCGTGCTCGCCACCAGCCTCGGCTGGCTCGCCCTCAGCCAAGTCGCCGTGACGGACATCCCCCTGAGCGTCTGTTTCCACGCCTTCCTACTGCTCACTCTGCGCCGCCGCTTCGCCGCCGCCGGCATCGCCCTCGGCCTCGCGGTCCTCGCCAAAGGCATGGTGCCTCTCGTTCTAGCGCTGCCAATCATCTGGTTACACCGCCGCGAAGCAAAGCGTTTGGCCATCACGCTAGGCACGGCCCTCGCCGTCGCCGGTCCCTGGTACGCCCTCTGCTACACCCGCAACGGGCAAGTCTTCTTCGACGAATTCATCTGGAAGCACCACATCGGCCGTTTCTTCTCAACGGAGCTGCAACACGTCCAGCCCTTCTGGTTCTACCTCCCCGTGCTCTGTCTGCTCGCCCTCCCCTGGACCCCGGCGCTTCTCACCCGTAATTGCAACGACGGCGAAAAGCCGTATCTCTACACCATCCTCTGGGGCCTCGTATTCTTCAGCGTCTCGAAAAACAAACTCCCCGCCTACGTCCTCCCGCTGCTCCCATCGCTGGCCACTCTCGCCGCCGCGCGCCTCCGCCGGGCACATTACGTTTTCGCCGCCGCGCTCTTTGCCTTTCTGCCCGCCTGGTCGGCCTGGATCGCCCCCGCCATCGATCAAGGCGCCTCGAAAGCCATGGACAAACCCGTAGCCTGGTCCTTCGCGCTAGCCGCCGCCGTCGCGGGCGCATTAGCCTGGCGCTGGCCTCGCGCCGCCGCCCTCGCCTCTTTCGTCTTCGCCGTCGCTATCCTCAAAACCCAGGTCTACCCCAGCCTCGCCGGTACCGTCACCGCCAAAGGCCGCGTAAAAGTCTGCGTCCCCGAAGGCGTCTCCCGAGGCTATCGCTACAGCCTCTACTTCTACGCCAACCGCGAAGTCCCCGATTGCCCCCCGCAAGACGCCACGCAGGCCCCGCAGCCGTCCACGCAACCGTAGTACTCCGCCGCCCGAAACAGTACTTTTCGGGCCCTTTTTCCTATTCCCATCTACAAAAAAATCTTCCAAAGTAAGGGCGTGACGAAGGTTTTCGCTTTTGGACTCGCGCTGTTCAGCGGCGCATTTCTCCTTGCCATGGTGCTGTCGATCTGCCTGATCTTCTCGGGGCCTAGCGGCTTCTCCGCCGCGCAGCCGCTAGAATTCCTCGCGATGGCCGTGCTTCTGGTAGCGCCGCTGTACGGCCTGAATGCCGCGTTCAAGGCCCTAGCCTCTACGAAGTCGCTGATGGCGGAAAATTCGAACGCCTGCCGCGCCGGCCACATCCTCATGGGCCTCGGACTGCTAGGCCTCTACACGCGCATCACCGCTACCGGCGCGGAAAGCACCATGGGCACGGTGCAGCTTGTATCGGTGTGTCTCCTACTCGCTGGCTCTGTCCTCCTGTGGCGTTTCCGCCACCACGCCTAAAGCCTCAGGAAGATCTGCCGCTTCTCCAGAAAGCGGATCATCAGCCACGTCACCAAGAAGTACACGCCCGTAACGAAAACCACCCAATACAGCGGCGCATCCTTCGGCGCGAACTTCGAAACCGTATCGCCCACCATCGAATGGATTAAATAACCCGCCAGCGCATTGGTTCCTAGTGTCGTGAAGAACGCCAGCCGGAAGCTCGGCTGCCGGATGTCGCAAAGCCACAAAAAGACGCCGTAAACCAGCAGCGAGAATCCAGCGCTAAACGTCTGGTAGCTCAAGCTTCCCGCCCTCTGCGTCATCGTCCACAAATCCACTGGATTCCAAGGTGGCCAAAACGGCGGCGCCTCGAGCCCATGCACGCACGAAATCCCATAGCCAAGCACGCTCAGCGCCACGCCCCAAACCCAAATCGGCCGCAACGCCCCCGTCGGGCCAAACTTCTTGACAGCATCATAGGCCAGCGCCCCCGCCAGCGTAGGCAGCGCCCAACTCAGAAAACCCAACGGACCCCCATCGATCACGCGAACCCGCATCAGAAAGTCGAACCAGAACCATTGGCTCAACGCGAGGTGCAACAGACCGCTCGCCGCGCCGAAAACGATCAGGTCGCGGTTGCGCCGGTGCATCACCGGCAGTATCCAAATCGTAGTGACGCCAATGTGCGTGAGCGCCTGGAAGACGTTCCGCAAGAAGCTCGATTCCACAAACCCGCGCCATCCCAACTCCGTCAGTTGCTTCCAACTCTTGTAGTTCCCATCGAGCTGGTAAAAAAAGATGCCGAGTAAGATCAGCCCCAGCCCACGCCAAAGCATCGCCTTCCGCGTCGCCCCCAAACCATTCCGCTCCACCCCCTTTAGCATCCCCAGCCGCATCGCGAAGCCTACCGCGAAGAAGAAATGCGGCATGATCGTATCCGCGTAACTGTTGTAAGTATTGTGGTGCTTCAGCACGTCATGCACCACCGCGAAACCGCCAATGAAATTGACCAGAAACATCCCCGCGACGGTGTAGCCGCGAAACTGGTCTAGCGAAGCGATGCGGGCGGAAGGATCGAGGGCGGCCGTCTTCATGAGGACAGATTTTCAGGCTACCGCACAGCCAACCAACCGCATAGTTTGCATCGGTGCTAACATCAACGCGAAATGACGATCGCCGCCTGCTTGCTGCTCCTGAGCTTGGCGCGCCAAGCCTCGCCTGAGTTAGGCGCGGCCTGGATCTTTGGCATCTTGGAATCCGGCCACGTCGCCGGCGCCAATCTCCGGCGCGGCTTGCTGGCGGAAGCGCTGCAATTGGCGCGGCAAGCTCCGGAACCCTTCGCCCTTTCCTACCGCATGGGCCCGGCGGATACAATCGGTATCCAGCATTCCCGCGCCTTCCGCCACGGCATCGATCGCATGAGCCTCCTCGCCCGCTATTCGATCCTCGCCCGGCGTGAAGGCATCACTGATTGGGCCGTGCCGCTCGCCGAAGCGCGAGCCTTGGTTCCAGACGAAAGCCCGCCGTCGTGCTTCGACCCCATGATCGTCGACTACTCCTGGCTGAACCGCGCCCTCGCGCCCGAAGAGGCCATCAACGCGAAGTTTCCCTTCGAACTGCGTCTCGGCCTGCGTTTCTGCCGCCCGCATGAGATGTATTGGATGGACGAAATCGGCGAAGGCCTCTATCGCCAATCGAACGGACCTCGCCTGCGCGAAGCACTGCGGCGCTGGAACGTCAGCGACGAGAATGAGTTGTCGCTGTGGTTTCACGAAAAAGCGGCGCTGCTCTTGCGCCTCAGTCACTCGGGCGGGGACGCCGAGGCCTTCACTGACCTCTTGGCCCACTTCACGTCCACCGGCGGAATGAGGCTAAAAGCGCGCCGTCGCCTCGATTGGCTCTCCCTCGTCATTCATGCCGTCGAAAGCGCCGTGCGATTCCGGCGTTCGGCTGAACTCGACCTCCTCAAATCGCACCCCGACCCCGACATCGCGCTCGCCGCGGCCATGTGGGGGAATCCGCGCACCGGACTGGTGTCCCCCAAGTTACGATAGAAAGTTGAAGTTCTCTTCGCAAACCCAGCGCTGATGCCCAGCACCTCAATCACCCCGGAAATCGAACAGGAAAATATTCTCGACAAGGAGCCGCTGTTTAACGTCGTGCTCCTCGACGACGACGAGCACACTTACGACTACGTCATCGAGATGCTCCAAAAACTCTTCTTTTTCTCCTTCCAACAGGCCCTCGACCACGCCACCGAAGTCGACGAAAAAAAGCGCACCGTCATCATGACCGTCGAGAAGCCCATGGCCGAGTTCGCCGTCGAGCAAATCCACGCCTTCGGCGCCGATCACCGCATGAAAAATTCAAAGGGCTCGATGAGTGCCATCATCGAGCCCGCTTCTTAATCCCCGTAGTTTTTTCCAGCCAAACTACATCTTCATTTTGTAGCTGCCGTCTGCCAGCTTTTCACGGTACTTGTCGTGACAGCCCTTGCAGGTTTGCCCTACGCCCATCAGCGCGCCCGTGCCGTCGGCGAGAGCCTTCGAAGCCGCTAGCGACTTCTCGTTCCACTCCACGGCGTCGCCCATGCCATGGTCCTTGTGCTTCGCGAAGAACTTCGCCGAGATGGCGAACTGTTCCGCCAGCACCTTGCCACCGGCCTTCAACGCCGCCTCGTCCTTGGCTTCATTCGCCTTGCGAAGTTCGCCCATCGTCTTGCCAATCGTCTTCATTGCTTTGTCGAGATCTTCTTCGCTTTGCGAAAAGCTAGCCGGAGCCATCAGAAGACCCGTGAGTAGTACTGCATACAAACTGCGGGATTTCAGCATAGTGTCAAGTGTATGGGGGCCAGGTGCGGCGGCGCAAGCGAAAATTTCAATCGTGGATATTCCACGATTCAATCGTGTAATATCCAAGTATGTGGATTTCCAGAGACTTAGGGGCGGAATTGGCGATGCTTGCGGGCCAGTATCCGGCCCTTTGTCTGACCGGAGCGCGGCAGACGGGCAAAACGAGCCTAATGCGGAAGACCTTTCCACATGCCTCCTACGTCAGCCTGGATTCTCCTTCCCTTGCGGCGAGCGCGGTGGAAAGGCCCGCGGAGTTCTTGGATTCCTTGGAACTACCCGTCGTCCTCGACGAGGTCCAGTTCGCGCCGGAGCTTTTCCGCCATCTCAAAACGCGAATCGATCGGGAACGTCAGACGCATGGGCGATACCTGCTAACCGGAAGTCAACAGTACTCGCTGATGCGTGGGCTGTCGGAAAGTCTAGCGGGTCGCGTCGCCGTTTTGGAATTGGACTCGCTGTCGTCCTTGGAGTGGAAACGGCGCGCTGTGCGCAACGCGGCGAACGATCTCGACTTTATCTGGCGTGGCGGATTTCCCGGCCTCTGGGCCGACGAGACTCTGGACGCAGTGGCGTACTACGGAAACTATCTGACGACCTACCTCGAGCGCGACTTGCGCCAGATTGTCGATGTTGGAAATCTGCGTGACTTCGACCGCTTCGTCCGGGCTCTTGCCATTCGTAACGCCCAACTTTTGAACTACGCGGATCTCGCCCGCGACATCGGCATCGCTCAAGACACCGCGCGCCGTTGGGTATCCGCGCTCGAGGCTTCCCAGTTGGTTTATTTGCTGGAGCCCTTTGCGTCGAACCGGTCGAAGCGCTTGGTCAAGACGCCGAAATTGTATTGGCGGGACACTGGGCTGCTCTGTTTCCTGTTGGGCTTGCGGTCCGTCGCCGCCATGGCGGATTCCGCCTTCGTGGGCGCCATCTGGGAAACGGCGGTTCTGAATCAAATCCTTCGAGCGCGCGCCCGCTTGGGACGTTGGCGCGGGCTCTTTTTTTATCGGGATGCCCACGGCGTTGAAGTTGACTTCGTGTTGGAGCAGGAAGGCGGCTTGCGGCTAGTGGAAGCCAAGTGGTCCGAGGCTCCCGGCCCTTCCGCCTGGGCGCCGCTCGACAAAGTTGCGCGCGAGCTCGGAGGCGCCGTTGTCGCGGAGCATTGGCTCGCGTGCCGCGCGCCGGAACCCTACTGGGCGGCGAAACATGTGCGAGCGTTCAACGCCCTCGAGTGGGAAAGCTGGGGGCCGGGCGCCTAGGCTTTGCGCTACAAGTGTATTGGGATGCTTGTCCGCGTACTTGTATTTGGCCAATTGAAAGAAATCGCCTCGCTGGGAGAGCGTGGCGAACTGATCCTCGAACAGCCGGAAGGCGCGACCGTAGCTTCGCTCTTCGCCGAACTCGTCGGCCGTTACCCAATCTTGGAGGGTCTCGCCTCCTCCATCGCCATCGCGCGGAATCAAGCCTTCGCGCAGCCGGATGACCTGTTGGCCGACGGCGACGAGATCGCTCTCCTCCCGCCCGTGAGCGGCGGCAAGGACTGGATCCACTGCGACGAAACCGCCGAGGGCCATTTCTTCGGCATCACCCGCGCCGTGCTCGACACTCCCGCTTTGAACAAGCGTCTCCTCCAGGATTGCGATGGCGCGCTCTGCACCTTCGAAGGCGTCGTCCGCAACAACACCAAGGGCCGCGCGACGAAGTTTCTCGATTACGAAGGCTACGAGGCGATGGCCGTGAAGGTCATGGCGGACCTAGGCAAGGAACTAGCCGCCAAGCACAAGGTGTCACGTATCGGCATGATCCACCGCCTGGGCCGTCTCGCAATCGGCGAAGCGAGCGTCGTGGTAAGCGTCGCAAGCCCCCACCGCGAAGCCGCCATCGCCGCGGCGCACGAAGGCATCAACCGCTTGAAGAAGACGGTGCCCATTTGGAAGAAGGAATACTTCGAGGACGGCGAAGTCTGGGTCGAAGGCGCGTGGGACGACAGTGTTCCCAGGGCTCAGAACGAAATGCCCACCAAGAGCTCAAGCGAGTGAGGGTAGGTGCGGAAGAACCCGCCACTGTCGTTCCGCCACCTTGTGTATCGTAGCGAGGGCGAGATGCGCGCGGGTCCTAAGCTTCGACTGACGCCGGCCCCGATCGTGCCTCCGAACTTCGATGGTTCGTAGCCATTTAAGTTTCCCGAAAGGCGGAACGACGGCCCTCCGGCCACGAACGGCTTCCACTCTCCCACATCCCAATACTTCTTCACCAGCACGGGTATCTGCCAAGTCAACACGGAGTACGCGATGCGCCGGTCGGGATTATCGCCCTTCGCGCGAATGGGGTTATAGATGCCATTCACTTCAATCGCGAAGGACTTTGGAAGATCGGCCTCGATCTGTATTCCTGCCGCATAGCGCAAGCGCTCCTGCGGCCGTTCGAAGAACGGAAAGCTATCGAAACCGCGTAGCAAGGGAAATCCGAATAACGCTCCGAAGTGAATCTTCGATCCGCCGATACGATGAAAACTCGGCGAGGTAAGAAAGCCGATCGACGTTAAGAACTCCAACTGATCCGGTTTGGTCGCGTAGCGCGGAAACACATCCTCCCGCCGCCAGCGCGTATAACGCAGCGTTGGCGACAGCGTAAGCCGCTTCCACGTGTACGTCGCTCCCGCACCCGCCGAGAATCCGGCTTGCGAAGGCTGAGCTCCAGCGACATCCTCCTGCGTGCGAAAGCTTGGACCAGCGCTCAAGAAGGGTCTCCACGCGCCGCGCGCTGGCAGGTGGTACTTCAGCAGCAGCGGAAATACCCAGGTCCGGGCTGCGCTCCGATTCGTGATGCGCTCTCTCTCGGGCTGCCCTACGGGGAACTCGCGAAAGGTGATCTCCGACTGGAGTTCGCGGTGCAGCACGCTTGCTTCGAACGAGAAAATTGAGTTCAGGCGGGCTTCGAACGAAGCGCCCAAGATCGGGCTGCGCTCCCCGCTCCGGAAGCGAAAATAGTTGGCGGGATTGCCAAATCTATCGGCCGGATTCGTAAATTCAGTCGTAGGAAAATCGTTCGTCAAGCGCGTTCCACCGGTGAACGACACGTTCCACTGTTGCGCGTTGGCTACACCCGTGAGGGCAATGCACACTATCGCCGTACGGCGGCAAAACAACATACCTCGTGCGAGATGCCGCGCGCCGTTGGGCGGTTTCGCTTAAGGCAGATTCTTGTCGAGAAACTCCAACATCGCCGCTTGCTTCGTCCTGTTGCCGAGCGCCGCCTCAATGTTCACATAGCGCACGCCACGCGTCGCCGCAAGCACCGAGAAACTGCCGTCCTCATTTCGGACGGTCTTCTGCAGCACGACATTGAACGGCGACTTCGCAATGATCTGAAAGTCCGCTTCGTTGGTCGCGAGCATGAAGTCGCGCGGATTGTCCTTGTCGTTCAACGCGACTTGATCGCTAATCGCAAGTTCATCGTTAACGCTGTAGCCCTCGCTGTTGTTGTGCATCGCGATCAGCACCCCGCCCTTGGGAGGCAGCAACTTTTTCACGAACTTCTCCCGGTCGCGATCGAGCGCCCCGAGGCAGTTATTGATTCGAAGTTCCGGCGCATCGCGATTGAAGCGCTTCATGCTCTTCTCAGCGCCCACGCGCGAGAACATGCGGTTCGGGTCCACCATGCAACCACCCTGAACTTCGACATTGCGCTTCTCGCTCACGACGAAGTAAGCGATCCCCCTGTAGCGGCTCATGTGCTCGCGCAACACTTCCCGCGCCGTCGTTTCGTTGCCGTGCACATGCAAGTAGCGGCGCTTCGACTTGCCGTTCTTGAGCTCGGTGAAGCGAATCCCGCCGATGCGATATTCCTTGTCGGCGGCCATCAGAAGGGCCGGTGCGAAGAGGAAGGCTCTACGCGGAAGGCCCGCAAGGTCTACTGTCATACTTGTAACTGAGAATCGCACAATGTCCGGTGTTAGCTCCGCGGTACACGACGAACTGAACCCCTTGAAGGCGGCCGAAGCCCGCTTCGACATCGCAGCCGAACGGCTCTCGATCGACGAAGGAATGCAGAAGGTGCTGCGTTTCCCGGCCCGCGAGGTGACGGTGAACATCCCCGTGCAACTCGACGATGGCCGCATTGAAGTCTTCACGGGATACCGCGTGCAGCACTCGATCGCGCGCGGCCCGGCGAAAGGCGGCATCCGCTACGCGCCGGACGTTCACATCGACGAAGTACGCGCGCTCGCCTCTTGGATGACTTGGAAGTGCGCCGTGGTGAACATTCCCTACGGCGGCGGCAAGGGCGGCATCATCTGCGACCCGTCGATCTTGAGTGAACGCGAACTCGAACGCATCACGCGCCGCTACACCGCCGAGCTCGTGGAGATCCTGGGGCCGGAACTGGACGTTCCCGCGCCGGATCTCGGAACCAATCAGCAAACGATGGCGTGGATGATGGACACCTACTCCATGCACAAGCGCCACACGGTCACCGCCGTCGTGACGGGCAAGCCGATCGAACTAGGCGGATCAAAGGGTAGAACCGAAGCGACCGGCCGCGGCTGCCTCTTCGTGACGCTTGAAGCCCTCAAGCGCTTCAAGATCTATCCCTACAACGCAAGAGTCGCCGTGCAAGGCTTCGGCAACGTCGGCGGTCAGTCGGCGCGCCTCATGGCGAAGGCGAAGATGAAGGTCGTCTCGATCATCGAATGGGATGGCGCCGTCTACAACGAAGAAGGGCTCGACATCGAAGCCCTGATGCTGCACAAGAAAGAGACTGGGTCCATCGTCGACTTCCCCGGCGGCGAGAACATCGACAAGAACGAAGCCTTGTATCTCGATGTCGACGTGCTGGTCCCCGCGGCGAAGGAGAACGTCATCACGCAGGCCAACGCGCACAAGATCCAGGCGAAGATCATCTGCGAAGGCGCTAACGGCCCAACCACGGCTCTGGCCGATCCCATCCTGCGCGAGAAAGGTGTCTTCGTGATCCCCGACATCCTCGCCAACGCGGGCGGCGTTACGGTGTCGTATTTCGAATGGGTGCAGGACCGCCAAGGCTACTTCTGGAACGAGAAGCTCGTCAACGAACGGCTCGAAGAGATCATGACGCAAAGCTTCCGCGACGTGGTCAGCTTCGCCGAAAAGCACAACGTCGATAACCGGACGGCGGCCTATATGCTCGCGCTCGATCGCGTACTCTTCACGATCAAGCTCCGCGGCCTCTATGCTTGAGCCCGCTTCGACGCCCCTAATGCGGCAGTATCAGGCCGCGAAACAACAAGTTCCGCACGCGCTCCTGCTCTTCCGGCTCGGTGACTTCTATGAGCTCTTCTTCGACGACGCCGTGACGGCGGCGCGCGAGCTCGAGATCACGCTCACGGCGCGCAACAAGGAGAAGGGGCAACCGATTCCGATGTGCGGCGTGCCCTATCACTCAAGCGAAGGCTACATCGCGCGCCTGATCCAGAAGGGCTATCGCGTCGCGATCTGCGAGCAGATGGAAGCACCCGGGCCGGGCAAGAAGCTCGTCAACCGCGAGCTGACCAAGATCATCACGCCGGGCACGGCCACCAACGCGAACGTCCTCAACGCGAAGCAGAACAACTTCCTGGGCGCGGTCTGCGCCGATGCGCTGGCCTACGTTGACGTATCGACGGGAACATTCCGGGCCACCGTCGTGACGCCGGAAGAGCTGGTGGCGCAGTTGGAGTCGCTCGGCGTTAAGGAAGTTCTCCTTGCTGCCAAGAACGCTGCCTTGCCCGCATTGAACACCGTACTTGACTCGTGGGTCTTCGACTTCGACTACGCCGCGCGGCTGCTGCGCGAGTTCTTCGGCTTCCAATCCTTCGATGGCCTGTTCCCGCGCGAGCACCAAACGGCTGTTGTCGGCGCATGCGGCGCGTTGCTGCACTACCTGCGGGACACGCAGAAGGCTTCGCTCGACCACTTGGAGCCACCGGCCTTTCACGCGAAGAGCGATGCGATGGTGATCGACGCCGTCACTGTTCGCAATCTTGAATTGCTCGAACCGATCTTCTCCGCCGACTTAGGAGGCACCAAGTTCTCGACCTTGATCAGTGTCCTCGACGAAACGTCAACCAACATGGGCGCGCGGCTACTACGAACGAAACTGACGCGCCCCTATTCCGAACGCCATGACATAGAGACCAACCTCGATGGGGTCGAGGCGCTAGCGTCGGCGACCATCCCACGCGCCCAGATGCGAGAGAAGTTGTCCTCACTGGGCGACATGGAGCGCCTGCTCGCGAAGGTCACCATGAACACCGCCGGGCCGCGCGAACTGCTAGCGCTCGGCCGTTGCCTGGATGTCGTGCCCTCGCTGCAAGAAGCGCTTGCGCCGTTTAACGCCACCGTGCTGACGGAGATCCGGTCCCAACTGGAACCCGAGGATGAGTTGCGGTCCAAGATCGCCGCGACGATCTCCGAAGCGCCGCCCGTGAGTCTGGCCGATGGCGGCACGATCCGCGACGGCGTGCACGCCGAACTCGATCAACTCCGCGACATCCAGCGCAACTCGAAGCAGTACCTCGCCCAGATCGAGATCCGCGAGCGCGACCGGACGGGTATCTCCTCGCTCAAGGTCCGCTTCAACAACGTCTTCGGCTACTACATCGAGATCTCGAAGGCGAATCTCGACCGCGTGCCCAGCGACTACGACCGTAAGCAGACGCTCGTGAACGCCGAGCGTTTCATCACGCCGGAGCTAAAGGAGCTAGAAGTAAAGATCCTCGAAGCCGAGGATAAGATCCTGACCATTGAGAAGGATCTCTTCGAAGCGCTCCGCATCGAAACCGCTGCGAACGCCAAGTCCATTCGTGGAACCGCGAACGCGCTCGCGAAGTTGGACGTGCTCCTCTGCCTCGCCGAAGTGGCGGTACGCCGCAAGTACGTACGGCCGAAGTTCTCGGATAGCGGCGAGTTGAAGATCGTCAACGGCCGGCACCCCGTCGTCGAGCGGCTCGTCGAGGAAGAGGCCCAGCGCTTCGTGCCAAACGACCTCTATCTCGACGGCGACAAGTTCCTCGCGGTGATCACCGGGCCGAACATGGGCGGCAAGTCGACGTATCTGCGGCAGGCGGCGTTGTTCTCGATCCTCGCCCAGATGGGCAGCTTCGTCCCCGCTGAAGAAGCCGTGCTCCCCGTCGTTGACCGCGTCTTCACGCGCATCGGCGCGGCCGATCATGTGGCGCGTGGACGCTCGACCTTCATGGTCGAGATGACCGAGACCGCGCTCATCCTCAACACCGCCACGGAGCGCTCGCTCGTGATCCTCGACGAGATCGGCCGCGGCACCTCAACCTACGACGGGCTTGCACTCGCCTGGGCCGTGATCGAATATATTCACCAGCGCATCCGCGCGAAGACCTTGTTCGCGACGCACTATCACGAGTTGACGAGTCTGGAGGATTCCTTGGTAGGAGTCCGCAACTTGCATGTCGCCGTGAAAGAGTCCGGCGACCAGATCGTCTTCCTGCGTAAGGTCTCGCCCGGCGCGGCCGAGCGCAGCTTCGGCATCGAGGTCGCGCGGCTGGCGGCTCTGCCACCCGCCGTGATCGACCGCGCGAAACAAATCTTGAAGCTGCATGAGCGCAGCGAGGAGCGCGTGGTCCACCAATCGGCGCCCTTGCAGATATCCTTGTTCGAACCGGTGCCCGGCAACTTGGCGGAACGCATTCGAGGCTTGAAGCTCGATGAGTTGCGCCCGATTGAAGCTTTACAGATTCTGGCCGATCTACAGAAGGAACTGAAATAACCATGGCGAAGAAACTGCGCGTAGCCGGCATCATGTCCGGCACCTCTCTCGATGGAATCGATGTCGCGATCGTGGAGCTGGAATGGGCCAAGGGCAAGCGGCCGGCGCTCGAAACGATCGCGTGTTCGACGACGACCTATCCCAAGAAGTTCCGCGAGCGGATCCTCGCCGTCTCGAATGCGAACTGCCATACGAGCGAGATCGCCCGGCTGCATTATGAGCTACCCGAGCACTACGCGGGCGCGGTGTTGTCTACCTGTGAACAGGCCGGGATCGATCCCGCGAGTATTGACCTCGTGGGCTGCCATGGGCAGACGGTCTATCACGAAGGCCCGCGCTGCACGCTGCAGTTGGGCGAAGCGGCGGTGCTAGCGGAACGTTTGGGTGTCGAAACCATCTCGAACTTCCGCGCCGCCGATATCGCCGCCGGCGGCCATGGCGCGCCTCTCGTGCCCTTCTTTGATTGGCTGATGCTGACGCACCCCAAGGCGAATCGCGTGGCGCTCAATCTCGGCGGCATCGCGAACCTCCACGGCCTCCCCGCGAAGGTCAAGGCCGAAGACGTCGTCGCATTCGATTCCGGTCCGGGCAACATGGTAATCGACCAGTTGGCCGCCATCGCTTCGAAGGGCAAGCTGAGCTACGACAGGGACGCGCGTCTCGCTTCGAAGGGTACCCCGAACGAAAAGCTCCTGAACCAGCTATTAAAGGACCGCTGGTTCCTCGCGCCGCCGCCGAAGTCCGCCGGGCGCGAGCAGTATGGCGAAGCTTTCGTTAAGAAGATGTTGGCCTCGAAGCTGAAGATCGAAGACCTGCTCGCGACGGCGACGATGTTCACGGCGGCGACCATCGTCATTGGCATCTCGCACCACATGACGCCGCGTTTCCCCGTGCACGAAGTCATCGCGGCCGGCGGCGGGGTGCACAATCCTCTGCTGATGCGCTATTTGAAAGAGCTGCTCGGGCCGGTGAAGCTGCTGACGACCGACGACTTAGGCATCCCCGCGGACGGCAAGGAAGCGATCGCCTTCGCGGTCCTGGCGGCGGCCTACAAGCTCGGTCACACCTCGAACCTGCCAAGCGCCACGGGAGCGGCGCGCCCCGTCCGCTTGGGGCAGCTCTCGAGCTTTACTCCGAGAATGTAGGGAACACCTGCCCAGCGGGCTCGTATCCTCTATGTGAGATTCTTCACCTGCATCGCGCTGGCCTCGCTTCTTTGCGGCCAAGAGATCCGCCGTCTGGATGGGTTGACCATCGCGACCGCTGAAGCGGAGGCCATCGCGCGTAATGCTCTCGACACGCATGGCGTTACTGGCGCGCAGATCGCGGTCGTCAATCAAGGCCGTTTGGTGTGGAGCTACGCGCATGGCTTGCAGCGCAAAGGTCCCGATACGCCAATGACGGCGAAGTCAACGCTCTGGGCGGCCTCAATCACCAAGGGCGTCTTCGGTACTTACGTCGCGCAGCTTGTGGAGAGGGGCGACTTCGCCTTGGACGTGCCGGTGGCCGCGCAGTTAGGCGCGCCGCTGGATAGCGTTGAGCCCTACAAGGAGACGGGAACGGAGATCGTCAAGGATCCGCGTTGGCCAAAGCTGACGCCACGCCACTTGCTCTCGCACACGGGTGGGCTGTTGAACTTCCCGTTCCTAGAGCCGGACAAAAAGCTGCACTTGCACTTCACGCCGGGCGAGCGCTATCAGTATTCCGGCGAAGGCATCAACCTGGTGCAGTTCCTGATCGAGCGTAAAAAGGGCAAGCCGTTGCAGGACTTGATGGACGAGGCGTTCTTTCGGCCGTTGGAGATGACGGCGACGGGGCTAATCTTCAAGAAGGAGTGGGAGGAGATCGCCGCCGACCGCTTCGATAAGGACGGCAAGTTTCGGGCGAAGACCCGGCGCTTTCCGGCGCGCGCCGCGGGGTCGATGACAACGAGCGCTGAGGATCTAGCGCGCTTCGCGGCTGCGCTGCTCGATGGCAAGCTCGTCAAGAACACTAAGGAGCTGTTTCGCGTCAACGTCAAGATGCGAAGCCTGCATCAGTTCGCTCTCGCCGCAAATGAGCCGGATGGAGAAGAGCCGAAGCGCGTTGGCCTCGCCTACGGCTTGGGCTGGGGCCTGCTAACGAAAACGAAGTTCGGCCAAGCGTTCTTCAAGGAAGGCCATGGCGACGGCGCGCAGAACTACATGATCTGCTTTGAGCGCTCGAAGAGCTGCATGATCATCCTGACCAACAGCGAGAATGGCGAGTTGGCCTTCCGCGAACTGAACGAGAAGATCTTGGGGAACACCGTGACGCCTTGGGAGTGGGAGGGCTATACGCCCGGCTACATCGAGGCGTCACGGAAACTCGGGAATTGACGCGCGCTACTTCTTCACGGCGAAGCAGTAGAAGAGGCCCGCTCCGCCGGTCGAAATCAGGTTGTCCTGGCTGCAACCGCGCGAGGAGTGCACGGAGTTCCAAGAGATGCCGCCACCGTTACGGTCGTGGTGGCCGACTTGGGCGGAGCCTTCGCCGCTGCTGGTCCAGTTCTTGCAAGTGTGATCCGCCGCGTCCGTGTAGGCGCGGCCGTCGGGAAGGGAGCCGGTGAGGATGTCGTGGACGTTCGGCGTCATGCCGGCGCCGTTCAAGACTTCACCCTTTTCCGTAATGGCATTGTTTCGCGTGACCAGGTTGCCAAGCCGCGCAAGCTCCAAAGTATCGCCGTGCAGATGCGCTTGATCGCGAGCGATAAGCGTGCCCTTCGCGTTGTGCCAGGGACCTTCGCCGATACGGTCACGGGCGTTGACGGCGGGCTTGCCGTTGCTCGCCTGCGTGCTCAGGTAGGCGCGCCAAGTGCGGTCGCCCGCGTTGACGCCGGCGGCGAGTTTCTGGCAATGCGCGTCCGCGCCTTCGAGGCCGCCGAGGTCCGCGCCTTTGCCGAGGCCTACGCTGGTGACAAAGAAGGTCATGGGCGCGGGAGCGGGTTTAGCGGCGGCTGGCGGTTGCTGCGCGAATACCGCGCTCGTGGCGATCAATAGGAGGATGCTGGCTCTCATAGCACCTCATTGCATCACAGAATCGCCGTGATGTTAAGCGCGACTGGTGTTTAGGGCCACTGGTGTTTCGGGTAGCGGCGGCTAAGCTGAGTCCGCAACTCCGGGTAGAGCTTCGCCCAGAAGCTTCCCAGGTCTTGGGTCATCTGCACGGGCCGTTTGTTGGGCGCTAGCAGATGAACCAGCACGGGCACCGCGCCGCGGGCGACCTTGGGCGTTTCGGTCATGCCCCAGAAGTCCTGGAGGCGGCTTTCGATGTAGGGCGTTTGGTTGGCAATGTAGTTGACGCGCACGCTACGGCCGCCGGGGAGCTTCAAGCGCTCCGGGGCGATGGCTTCGAGGCTTGGGAAGTCGATCGCTTGGCTGAGGCGGTATTGCCATTCGCCGCTCGCGACAGCTTCGCGGATCTGATCGAAGCCGCTGCGGCCTTCGCACATGGAGGCCAAGAGGTCGAGGAGCTTCGCTTCGTCGAGTGTGCCGGGCCAGCCATGTTGGCTTGCAAATCCGGCGCGGGCCAGGAGAAGGTCCGTCTCTTCGACGTCGAGGAAGCGGCGCCAGCCGGCTTCGCGGACGCGCTGGGCGAGGAAGGCGGCGGCGCCCGCGGTCTTCGGTCTGGGGTCGACGCTCGACTCCAGAGTGAGACCGTGGAAGACCAAAGCGCTTTCCTCTTCGACGCGTTCGCTCTGCCGGTTCCACGAGTAGCGTTCGATGCTTTCGACCGAATCGGGGAAGAGCTCCAAAAGCCAATCCGCCTCAATCGGCGCGGCGGCGCGAATCGTGGCGAGGCCCTTGTCGCTGCGCTCTTCGACTTCGACGGCGACGAGCCACTCCGCCTCCTTCGGCAATGGCAAAGCGAGCTTCGCGGCAATGCCTCCGGCGATCTCGTACTCGTCGCCCCGCCGGCGCTTGGCCACGCGATCCGGGTATCCGGCAAGCAAGCACTCGGCGAGCGCCTTCTCCCAATCGGGCCTGTCGCGCTTCGAATGCACTTGCCGTTCCAATTGACGGGCCGTTCGTTCGGCGGGTCCGGCTAAACCACCATCGGCCGCGTGAATGAGATCGACTTGCCTCGACTTCTTACCACTCGATAGCAGCGCGGCGATGCGTGTGGCGGCCTGAGCTACTTGCCGCGATTCGCTTTCGATCAGGACACGAGCTAGGCGTGGATGCAGCGGCATCGCCGCCATGCGCTGCGCGGTCTGGCCCTTCGCGCCGAGTTCGTCTAGCAGTTGCCTCGCGCGCGAGAGATCCTCCGCGCGCGGCGGCGTCATCCAGGGAAGGCCGGCGGCGTCGTTGATGCCCATGGCGCGGAGTTGAAGTAGTAGGCCGCTAAGCTCGCGCTGCGTGATCTCGGGCGCGAGACTGGCGGGGCGGCTTAGGAAGTCCTGCTCCGTGTAGAGGCGGATGGCCAGGCCGGGTTGCATGCGGGCGGCACGGCCCGCTCGTTGTTTCGCGCTCGATTGCGGGATCTTGCCGAGGGTCAACTGGGGCAGGCCGGTGGAACGCGAGTCGCTCGCGATGCGGGCAAGGCCGGAATCGATGACGATGGCGACACCGGGAATCGTAACGGAACTCTCGGCGATGTTCGTCGAGAAGATCGCCTTGCGGCGCGCATTGGGCGCAAGCGCCCGGTCTTGCTCCTCGGGGCTGAGGTCGCCGGAGAGCGCGAAGCAGGCGAGGTTGTGGCGTTGGGCAACGGCCGCGCTCGCGTCGATGGCGCGGCGGATCTCGGCGGCTCCGGGAAGGAAGACCAGCAGGTCGCCGTTCTCGCGTTCGCGGCAAGCGCAATCGATGGCCGAGGCGACGCGCTCTTCAAGAGACTGGCTTGATTCGGGCGTGTAGCGAAGATCCAAAGGGAATAGGCGGCCTTCGCTGCTCAAGACGGGGCAATCGCCGAGATGCTTCGCGATGGGCGCGGCGTCGAGGGTCGCGGACATGACGATCAGGCGGAGGTCTGGACGCTTGGTGCGTTGCAGTTCCAGTAAGAGCGCTAGAGCGAGATCGCCTTCGAGATGGCGCTCGTGGAACTCGTCGAGGATGACGGTCTGAACGTTGCGCAAGGTGGCGTCGCCGGCCAGGCGTCGATTGAGGACGCCTTCGGTGACGAAGCGGAGGCGAGTGTTGGGACCGGTGAAGTCCTCGAAGCGGACCTGGTAGCCGACGGTCTGGCCAGGGCGCTCGCCTCGTTGTTCGGCGACGTGACGGGCGGCCAAGCGGGCGGCCAGACGCCTCGGCTCCAATACAACAATTTGGCCTTCCGATGTTTCAAGAAGCTTGGCCGGGACCCGGGTGGTTTTGCCCGCGCCGGGAGCGGCTTCAATTACTACGTTGCCGCCGGCGGGTAAGCGCGGCAAAAGAGCGTCGATGGGAAATTCCACTTAAACTAACTATTATGCTTTCCAAGCTGAATCCACCGAAGCGTCTGCTCTACGGACCCGGGCCCTCCATGGTCGAGCCCCGTGTGTACGACGCGATGTCGAAGCCCATCGTCGGGCATCTCGACCCATTCTTTTTTGAGATCACGCAGGCCGTCAAGCAGGGACTGAACGCGGCATTCGGCACGGCCAACGAGTTCACGGTTGCCATGAGCGCAACGGGCTCCGGTGGAATGGAAACGGCAGTGGCAAACTTTGTCGAGCCGGGCAGTAAGTTTCTGGTCTTCGCGGCAGGCTTCTTCGCGGACCGCTTGAGCGAGATGGGCCGCCGGCACGGCGCAACGGTTGTTCGCATCGAAAAACCTTGGGGCGAAACTTGGACCGCGGCCGAAGCGCGCGAGGCGATCCTTCGGGAAAAGCCGAACACCGTCGCTTACGTCGCCGCCGAAACTTCAACCGGCGTTTGGACCGATGGAAAAGCGATCTGCGACGCCGCGCACGAAGCCGGCGCGCTCGTGATCGCCGATTGCGTGACGGCGCTAGGCTCGATGCCGATCGATCTGGACAAGACTGGCATTGACATCGCCTACAGCTGCACGCAAAAGGGCATGGGCTGCCCGCCGGGACTCTCGCCCTTCACGGTGAGCCCGCGCGCGCTCGAATGGGTGACCAAGGAGCGTAAGTCGCAGACGCCGACCTGGTATCTCGACGTGAAACTGCTCGCCGAGTACTTCGGCGGCGCCAAGCGCTACCACCACACCGCGCCGATCACGATGTTCTACGCGCTGCACGAAGGCTTGCGGATCATCGCCGACGAAGGCCTAGAGAAGCGCTTCGCCCGGCATCGCGCCAATCGCAACGCCTTCGTCGCGGCGATGGAAGCGATGGGCGTGGAGATGCACGTAGCGGACGGCCACCGCTTGTGGAACTTGATGACACCTCGCGTCCCCGCTGGCGTGAGCGACACGGCGGTGCGCACGCATTTGATGGAGAAGTACGGCATCGAAATCCTAGGCGGCTTCGGCCCACTAGCGGGGCAAGTCTTCCGCATCGGCATCATGGGCGTGCTGGCCACCGAGAAGGACACGCTCTACTTGATCGAGAGGTTCCAAGAGGCGCTCGAAGCCAGCGGCTTTAAGGCCAAGGGCAATGGCAAAGGGGCCGCCGAAGCTTCATACCAAGGCGCCCTCGCGGCGGTCTAGGAAACCGGCGATGTCGTCTCGAATCGCGCTCGCCACTTTCGCAGTGGCGAGCGCTTCGCTATTTGGGCAGTTAGCGAAGCCAGCGAAACCTTGCCCCGCCGGAACAAGCGTTCCCAACGTGAAAGGAGCGCCCGGATTTCAGCCGCCAAAACAGCGGGCTGGGGGCTCGCCGGAATTTCCACGACGCCAGCAAGACTCGCTGGAGCATCTCGCCTATTTCACAATTCCGGCGGGAGGCGAGCCTTGCGATATTTACGTCGTCGGAGAGTTCGCCAAGGATAACGTGGACGCGATTCTTACGGCGTTGGACAAGTGGCGGTTCACGCCGGCTCAGGTGAATGGGCAGGCGGTGGCGACGCGGGCTAGCGTTTCGTTTCGGCCGCGAATCTTGGCGCAGGAGGCGCCGTCACCCGAATACGATCAAGCGGTTCGCCTGATCAATAGCGGTGACGCGGCCCGGCAGAGCGAAGGCATTCAGAAGTTGGAGGCGCTGAGCGAAAAGGCATTGCCTCAGGCGGACTCGTATCTTGGATTGATGTTGCTGACGGCGACGAAAGTGCCACAGGACATTCCGCGCGGATTGAAGCTGCTGCAGCGTTCGCTCGCGAAGGGCGACCGCTTTGCGTTCTATGTGCAAGGCATGTTGCTGGAGCAGGGCAAGGCGGTGCCGAAAGACGAGAAGAAGGCCGCCGAGGCCTACGAGCAGGCCGCCGTGCGCGGGATGATTCTGGCGCAGGAGAAACTAGGGGACTTCTACGCGGCGGGCGTTGGCGTTCCAAGGAACCTCGATCGCGCGTCCGCGCTGTATCGCCTCTGCGCCGCTGCCGGCAGCAATTCGTGCGCAGTCTCCTTGGCTACGCTGCTCCAACGGGAAGGGAAGTTTCTGGACGAAGCTTTGGCATGGGCGCTCTTGGCGCGGAATCGCGGCGCGCAGGCGGCGTTCGCGCTGGCGCAAGACTTGGACGCGGCCCTGGAGCCGGACGCGAAGTTACGGGCGCAAGCGTTCGCGGGCGTCCTGCATAGCACACGTCCGCCCCGGTAGGCCGCTCCGCGGCGGCGCCGGAAAAGCGTACGTCCACGATGACGTCTGTCCCACTAATCCGCTACGCTAGCAACGATACGCCAGCATCAGCCCGCAAGCAACAAATTCTCGTCATTCCCACGATGTCCACCACGCCATCCCTCGCCGCAAAGACTGCCGGCTCGCTAATCCGCCACCGCCGCGCGGCGCAGTCGCTCGCCGGCGGCGTGTCCAGCGGTCTGCGGCGCTCCGCGAAACCCCATCCGCTTTACTTCCGCCGGGGCGAGGGGCCCCGTCTCGAAGACGTCGATGGCAACGTCTATCTCGATTACACGCTCGCCTGGGGACCGCTCATTCTCGGTCACGCCCACCCCGCCATCGCCGCCGCCCTTCGGGCCCAAGCCGAAAAGGGCACCACCTTTGGCGCCCAGTGTGATCTCGAATTCGAAGTCGCCGAGCGCCTCTGCCGCCTGATGCCCTGCGCGGATCTCGTCGCCTATTCCAACTCGGGCACCGAAGCCGTCCAAGTCGCTCTCCGCCTAGCCCGCGCCGTCACGGGCCGGAACAAATACCTCAAGTTCGAAGGCCACTACCACGGCTGGGCCGACCAAGCTCTCGTCAGCTACCACCCTGCCGCCGGATCCCCCCTCGCGCCCGTTCCCGTGGGCCAAGGCCAACTCCCGCATGACTACGTCGTCATCGCCGAATGGAATTCCCGCGAACAAGTTCTGCAAGCCCTCGACAGCCAGCCCGAAATCGGCGCGATCCTTTGCGAACCTCTCCTCGCCAACAGCGGCTGCATCCCCCCCGCTCCCGGCTTCCTCGAATTCCTCCGCGCCGAATCCCACCGCCGCGGCGTCCTCCTCGTCTTCGACGAAGTGATCACCGGCTTCCGCCTCGCGCTCGGAGGAGCGCAGGACTTTTACAACATTACCCCCGACCTCGCCGTTTTCGCCAAGGCCATCGGCGCCGGCCTCCCTTTAAGCGCCCTCGCTGGCCGCCGTGAATTCATGGACTACATCTCCCGCGGTGACGTCGTCCACGCCGGCACCCTCAATGGCAACCCGCTTACGCTAGCGGCCGCCGATGCCGCTCTCTCTCATCTTGAAAACAACGCCGTCGAAATCTATCCCCGTCTCCACCGCCTCGGCCAAAGTCTAATGCAAGGTCTTGAGCAGGCCCTGTCTCCCCTCACGCCGCTGAAGATCCTCGGCGAAGGCCCCTGCTTTTGCGTCCACTTGCTCGACGAATCGCCCACCAACTACCGCACCCTCGATCCCGCCGACAAAGCTCTCTACGACGCTTTCCTCATCGCGCTCCTGGATCAAGGAGTCATGGCCCTTCCGGATGGCCGCTGGTACGTCTCCGCCGTTCACACCGAAGCTGACATCGACGCCACGCTCTCAGCGGTCCGCGCCGCCGCGGCATCTCTCGCAATCTAATTATTAATGTCTTTCAACCATTCGCTAGAATGAAGGAAAGAAGGCCCATGCGCTCGTCATTTCTCATTCTTTGCGCGCAAGCTACGCTCCTTGCTTTCCAAGCGAAAACGCCCATTGTTTCTCCCTTGGAGCGGGCGGCGGAGGAGTTCCAATCCGCCACGCGAGAACTCGGTTTCCGCGCCGATTCACCGCGCGTTAAAGCCAACGATAAACCCTTCTGGGCCGCCTGGCACGGACGTCTTTATCACAATTTCCGTAACGACATCCTCGACGCCACGCCCCACGAAGTCGTGCAACGCGGCGGCGACCGCAACATCCTGCGCCGCAATCAGTTCGGCTTTAACGTCGGCGGTCCCCTTGTCATCCCTCGCGTATACAACGGCGCGTCGAAAACCTTTCTCAACGTCTCCTACGAAGGCGTCCGCGAGCGCATTGGCCGCTCCTTTCTGCGCACCGTCGCCATCGAGCCCGAACGCACCGGCGACTTCTCCCAGACCGTCGACCCCGCCGGCAACCCTCTACCCATCTATGACCCGCTAACAACCGCGCCCAACCCCAATTTCAACCCCAGCGCGCCGGTCACCACAAGCAACCTGCAATACCTCCGCGCGCCCTTCGCCGGCAATCGCATCCCGGCCTCACGCCTCGATCCCGTCGCGCAAAAATCTGTCGCTCTCTACCCCTTGCCCAACGCTAGCGCCGGCCCCTTCTTTCGCAACAACTACTTCGTCTTCTCGCCGGAAACCAACCAAGCCGACGGCATGATCTTCAAGCTCGATCACACGCCGCGCGAAAAACACCGCCTCACCTTCAACGGCTCTTTTACCAATGGCCTCGCCGTGGCGCCCCGCTTCTTCAACACCATCGCCGATTCCGGCGGCAACGACCGCCGCTTCCAAGCCCGCCGCGCCACGCTCGATTGGACCGCCACGCGCAGCGCCACCACCGTCAACACCTTTACCATCGATCTCATCACCGACAAAAGCTTCACCGGACGCCCCAACCAGGAAGGCGGCCGCTCGGCGATCGGTCTCGAAGGTCCTCTGCGCGATCTCTTCCCCGATTTCCGCTTCGGCAACTATTTGGGCATGGGCCGCCCGAATCCAGACGGCGTCTCCGGCCACAACTACTTCTATTTCACCGAGGGCTTCAGCACGCTGCTCAAGGGCCATCGCCTGCGCGCCACCGCGCAGTTCCGCCGCTATCAAGTAAACGCCTACCTGCCGAATTACCCCGCCGGCTTCTTCCAATTCGGCCCCTCGTACACCTCGCTTCCGGGCATCGTGAACACCGGCTTGAGCTTCGCCAGCTTCCTCTTGGGCGCGGTCGAAAGCGGCGCCGCGAACATCGTGGAACATCCCTCGTACTGGCGCGGCAATTACCTTCGCTTCGCCCTTAACGATACCTACGAATACTCGAAGAACCTAACCTTTACCGCCGCCGTCTCGCTCGCCACCGCCACGCCCCGCGTCGAAAAATACGACCGCTTCTCCACCGTGGATCTCTTCACCCGCGGCCTCGTTTTTGCGAACCGCGGCGGCCGCGGCCGCGCGCTACAGCCCACCGTCTGGCGCCCAGACCTCAGCGTCGGCCTAGCGTGGAATCCCAACGGCAACGCGAAGTCCGTTGTGCGCGCTAGCTACGGTCTCAGCTTCGGCAACATGCCGATCTACACCACGCAATGGGCGGCGCAAGGCTTTACGGCGCAGCCCGCCTACATCGCCGCTAACATTCAGCTCTCCCCCGCGCTCGTCTTGCGCGACGGCGTGCCGGACTTGGCGAACCCACTGCCAGATCTGCGGCCTGACGCCGCGCGCTTCACCAACGCCGACTTGGTGGATCAATCCGGCCGCCTGCCCATCTACCAATCCGCCAGCCTCTCCTTCGAACGCGAACTGCCCCGCCAAGTGCTGCTGAGCCTGAATCTGGGCCACGCCCGCGGACAACGCCTTTGGGTCGGGGGCAGCACGGTCAACCCCAACGCCATCCCGCTCAGCTATCTCGAAGAACGCGACCGCTTGAACTCCGAGGCCTACCGCCGCACCATTCGTCCCTACCCGGAATTCCAACGTTTCAACCTCTTCAGCAGTTGGCCCGGCGGCAATTACAAACGCCACGCGGCGGTGTTGCGCTTGGAAAAACGTAGCTCGACGGGACTCACCGTCAACACCACCTACGAGTTGTCCAAACAATTGGACGATTATTCCGGCCCCTACGGCGTGCAGGATTTCTACAACATGCAAAACGAGTGGAGCCTTACGTCCAGCAACAATCCCCAACGCCTCTCCTTGAGCTTCAGTTATGATCTGCCCTTCGGCGCGAAGAAGAATCTCCTCGCCTATCAGGACTGGCGCCGTTTCCTGGTCGACGGCTGGTCGATCTCGGGCATCACCAGCGTGCAGTCCGGTGAGCCTCTCGCCTTGCGTCCGCAATTCAACAACACCGGCGGTATTGTCGACGCCCTGCGCGTAAATCTCGTTCCCGGCGCCGATCCATCCGTCGCGGAACCCACGCTCGACCGCTGGTTCAACCCCGAAGCCTTCGCGCAGCCCGCCGACTTCACCCTCGGCAACGGACCGCGCACCCACCCGCAACTCCTCGGCCCTACTTCGCAGAACCACGATCTCAGCGTGTCGAAACGCTTCGCGGTTACCACGGAGCGCGTCGTGGAGTTGCTCGCGACGGGCTTCAACTGGACCAACACCGGCAACCCCGGTGACCCCGATACTGTCATCGGTCCACTGACCGCGCCCAACGCCAACGCCGGCCGCATCAACGAAACCCGCGGCGGTCGCGTGATTCAAGTAGGCCTGCGGGTGAGTTTTTAATGCCTCTCCCGCGGTGGCTCTTGCCATTGCTTGGCGTTCTAATGTTGCATGCTGGCGACGAAGTCAAGACGGCGCCGCAGCGCGCTGCCAAGCAAGTCTTGCGCGTCGCCGTGGCTGAAGCGGGAGAATTCGCGGACCGCTCCATTTTTCGCGCGACTGTCGACGGTCAGCCCGGCAAGGTCCTCCGCGCGCTCGGCCCGGAGGACGATCTCGTCCTGCTCCTCGTCCTCGATTGGAGCGGCGAGCCCACTCTGCTCGACGCCGCGCGTGAAGCCCTAACCGCGCGAATAGCGAAGCTGCCGCCCAATCATTGGGTCGGCCTCTTAAAAGCCCAAGACTTCTTGCAGACCCTGAGCGACCCCACCAACGACCGCGACAAAACCGCCGCCGCGATCCAAGCCTATCCCGCCGTCGGCAAAGCCGGCTTCCTCGATAGCGTCGAGCAAGTCTCGGCCATCGCCCAGCGCATGATGCATAGGAGCGGCGTCCGCGTGGCCGTGCTCTACGTCTCCGATAGCAACATCTACAATTACCGCGAAGACTACACCAACCCAGTCATCAACTCCAGCGACTCGCGCGATCTCTCCCGCCGCTTCCCCGACCAACTCGTCCGCGAGAAACTGCAAAAAGTCTCTGACCGTCTAGCCCGCCTCGAGGCTCCTTTATATTTTGTCCACCTGAATTACTTCTCCGATCCGATTAACGAAGCCTACCAGCGAGGCATTCTGCAGTTGGTGAATGAAAGCGGTGGCGCTGCCGCCTTCTGCCGCAGCCGCGGCGAGATCGCGACGTCGATCGAGAATGTCTTGGACCAGGCGTCGCGGCACTGGAGCGTCCTAGTGGAGTTCCCGGCCCGGCGCGCCCGATCTGTTATTGTGGATCTCTTCCACGGGGAGCGCGACATTGCCAACCGCGCGCGCTTCGCCCTTGGCAAGTAAGGCATCAATGCAACGATATCTGGTCTTCGCGCTTCTGGTTCTCGCCGCGTTCCTCGGCTACTTCGCCTATAGCGTCGAGATCGCGCGCCGCGCCGCTGTCGCCCGCATCGCCGCGCTGGAATCGCGCCCGCCCGTGGCGCCGGGAGCGTCGGCCACCGCGCCTGAACTTCGTCCCCCCATGCCGGACGGGAAGGCGTCCCCACCAGCGCAGTCGAGCGTCGATCTAAGTCCATATCTCCAGAAAATCGACGAATTACGGGCGCAACTGGAGGACGCGCGGAAAGAACTGCGCGAGGCTAGAGCCGCCACCGAAGCCAATCTCGCCAAGCTAGATGCGCAATCCGAATCGATTAAGAGTCTCGAAGCTTCGCTAGGCCAAGTACAGGAAACCGCCGCGAAGGACGCGCGCATCGTCGAGGCGCTGCAAGCCGAGCTCAATGTGAAGTCGCAACGCATGATCCAAGCTGAGCAAGCTGAGAAAGTTCTGCAGGATCGCTTGCTCAAGGCCGAACAAAGTGGACGCCGCCTCACTGCCTCCACGAAGGAACTCGAAGACATCCAACGCCGCCGCGAGAACGCCTACGCCTCGCTGGAACGCCGGGTGCGCGACGTGACGGAAATCATTCGCGGCTTCACTCTCACGGCCCAAACGCGCGACGCCGGCCAAGCTGGCCTTCCTGCCGGAGACCTCTCGCGCTTGCAAACCGCGCTGCAGCAGGCCGAAGAGGACATGCGGCAAATCCGGGGCTTGAACGCCCGCGCCGCGGACTTGGCGAAAGCGAAGTAGCCATAAGCGCCGGTCGCGCCCCCCGGAGCGTAATGCGGATCAGCGCAACTTCTAGCCGGAACTCACCAAGCGCGCACGTTCAATCTTCCCGCGCCCAGGCCGGACTCGACCAGCCGCTTAGCCCGCCGTTTCAACTCGTTTTCCACTTGCGCCGCCGTCCAGGTGGGATTGCGCTGCAGGATCATCGTCACCGCGCCGGAAACCAAAGGCGTGCTAAATGAAGTGCCCCACGAACTGGCATAGTTGTTGCCTGGATAGGCGACGATAACGCCTTCGCCAGGCGCGGCGAGCGTCACCAGTTGCGGTCCGTAATTGGTGAAGCCGCTCCGTTCGTCGAAGTTGTTCGTCGAAGCGATGCCCATCGCTTTGTCGAAGGCGGCTGGGTAAACCAGAATCTCGTTGCCGTCATTGCCGGCGGAGGCGACCAGCACGGCGTTCTTCCCCGCCGCGTAATCGATCGCTCGAGCCAACTCCGCCGATGGGTCTTTCATGTTGAAGCTCATGTTGATCACGCGCGCGCCGTTGTCCGCCGCATAATAGATCGCGCGCAACAGATCAAAGGTATTCGAACTGCCGTCGGCGAGGAAAGCCTTCAAGGGAAGAATCTTCGCCTGCGGCGCGCAGAGCCGGATCACGGAGGCGACCATCGTCCCGTGCCCGAAGCCAGTAGGCAATTTGCCTGTATCGATGAAGGCTGTCGTAGATTGCGTCAAGGCGGCCCAAGAGTACTGATTGAGCGGGACGGGCCGCGCGGAGTTGTCGATGAAGGCTGTTGTCGATTGGCGCAAGTAACCGGCCAGCGTGGCGTCGATGTCTTGTAAGTCGCTAGGGATGCCGGCTTGTTCGCGCGTGAAGTCGTAGCCGGGCAACAGCGCGCCAGCCAACGCCGGATGTTCGGCGTCGACGCCGGTGTCGATCACCGCCACGGTGGCCGCGCCCAAGGTCCCGCGCGCTTGGGCCTGCGGCAAGCCGATTAGCGATACCAGCGGCTGCTTTGCGTAACCTTCCCAGACACTGGCCCCGAAGTAGTTCATCATGCGCCGCGTCAGCAGCGCTTGTTCGAGCGGCTTCTCGTCTGGGCTGGTGGAGCCGGACTTAATCTCAGGCGCGAAGAGTTCTTCGTTCATCTCCAGCGCGAGAACGTCCGGGTCGCCCACGACGTGGTCTTCCAGATTGTCGTCGTCGTAGGGTTTGACCAGATAAATGTTCTGCGCCGGGAAGGACTTCTTGAGCTCCAGCCCGTAGCGCGCCAGAACGCGGCTCAGCGCCCCGGGGGCGGGGCGCAGTATGAATTCATCGTCGTCGTCGGCACGCGCCGCGATCAACGAACCAAAGAGTAGAACGCCTGCAACTAGGAAACGCATGGATAACTCCTTATAGATCGGCCTCGCTGGGAGGCCGTTTCACGCCTTTAGGCCCGCCCAGTACTAGGTCTAAATCGATGCGGCGCGCGGGATCCTCCAGCAGCACCACTAGCTTCAACGGATACTTGCCCCGGAACTCCATTTGGAACTCGCCATTCCTGCCGCTAAGCGTGCGCGCGACTAGTTGCTCGCGTTGGAACACGAGGACGGGACGATTTGCCACCGGGTCCGCCGGCGAGCCCTCGCGCGCATCTTGCTGAAGTTGGCCCACCACCGCCATGAAGTAGGTGCCGGGCTCTTGTTCCACCCGCAAGCTCACCTGAATTCCCGCCGCGGCGTGTACCGTTTCGCGGTGGGTGGCGCTCAGGCCTCGCAGGCCAGCCGGTTGCGGGGTAAGGGCGCTATCGAAAAGCAGCTCAGCCACGATGCGAGGTAACGAAAATATGGCTTCTTTTTCCAGTGGCTGGAAAAGCGCCTTCGCCCGGCGGAACACCGTGTCCGGCACCTCGATTGCTTCGAACTCCGCCAACGAGCTTCGAACCGACTCCGCCAGGCCGTGCGCGCGGACGGCGTCCGCGTCTCCACGATCGAGGAGAGCTTGCATCTCCCGGCGTGTGTCCGGATCGATCGCGGAGCGAAGAAACGAGGCCCAATCGCTAATGGTGTAGTTCTTCATGGCGCTGCTTTAATTGCCGTCCCGTTACAGAAGGGCCGGCGGCTCGCGTAAAAAATATACTCGCTATGCATTTTTTTCCAACTTTTTTTCGCGAGGCGCCGCGCCGCCGTAAAGGCAGAAGGGCGCCCAGTAGAACGGGTGCTCAAATTCTCCTCGCACTTCGGCTTGCGCCCCCTGCAGCGCGAGCGCCGCTTCGGCGCCTCCGCCGAGGCGCGCGTAAAATTCGCGCATGAAACGTAAGGTGCTCACGTCGCTAACGTCCCAAAGAGAAAGCATTGAGGCCCGTGCGCCCGCCTGAAAGAGGCCCCGGACCAACCCCACCAGTTCATCGCCGCCGAGAATCGCGCTAACGCCGGTGCTGCACCCGCTGAGCGTCACCAAATCCACCGGCAGCCGCAGCCGGTACAGATCGTAGAGGCTCAAGGGGCCGTCCGCCAAGCGAATCGAGGAGAACCACGGGTTGTCCCGCCGGAACTTGCCATGCGTCGCCAGATGCAGAATGCCCGCTTCGCCGCCGGCGGCCTCTAAGCGGCGCAAAGTCGCCTCTTCCCCGAGAAAGAGCGAGGCGCCGTCCATCAACTCCGCCACGGCGATGGCCTCCGCGCGGATTTGAGGCGCGGCCGCGTCTGGCACGCCGAAGACCGCCGCGCCGCGCCGCGGAATCGGTCGCACCGCCTCACCCTGCCGTAGAAACACCGCCGCGCTTGGATAGATCGAGACCGCCGCGTTCTCGCCGAGGTATCGCCGGCCGTCAAAGAGCGCGTGAAACGGCAATCCATGCAGGATGCCATGCGGCACGAAGACGCAATGCCGCGCATCCGGTATCCCGGCGATAGGCGCCACGAGCATCTCGTGCAGGGCATTGAGATGCTGGCATGTCTCCGTGGCTTTGACGCTTAGGCGTTGCCCAAGCGCGATCGCTTGCCGGACCCGCGCCAGTTGAAATTGCAAGTAACGCACCTGCCGAAGCACGTCCGCTTCGCGCGCCAGAGAATACGCCTTCGTGGCGCCATCTTGAAAAGCGAACGCGTGAAACTGTCCTCCCGCCAAAAAGTACTCCACGAGCGCCGTTCCGGCGGGCAGGCTCCTATGAACGCTCTCGACGGTGGGAAGCGGGCTAGGCCGGACTTCGGCTTGTCTGTTCTCCAGCGCCAAGCGCAATTCCGCTTCGACGCTCTCGATGCGGGCTTGCAAACCCGTTTGCTTCTTCGCCGCTTCGGGACGCAGTTCTTGTTCTTCCAATTGCCGGTACAACGCGTTCAAGGTTTCCCGCAGCCCGTTCAGACCGCCGCCATCTTCCGCCGCGTCGCGCACCCTCGGCCGCAAGGCCGCCGCTAATGCCCGAGACTTGGCGCGCTCGGCCGTTTGAAAAGCTCCCGCCAAGTCGCCCTCGCGTAGCTGCAAGCGGAAGTGGGCGCCATAAGCGCCGCTCTTGTCCTGGAAAAACGAAAGCCGCAACTCTTCGGCGTGCAAACGGTCCCGCAACGATTCGAACTGCTCTTGCGCGCGCCGGTAGAATTGCTCGGCCGCTCCGGCCTCCCGCGAAGCTTCGGCGATGCCGCCCGCGACCCACCAAGTGTGGCCCGCCAAAACCGGCGATTGCGCGAAGGGCAGCAGCCTTTCCGCGGCGGATACATGGATGCGCGCCGGCAAGATGCGGCCTTGCTCTAAGTCGGTCCGCGCGAGTAGCAGGCGGCATTGGATCGCGCGGGCGGGCAGTACGGTTGGAGAGAAAAATCCAAGCGCCCGCCGGGCCCTGCCGCGCGCCTTCGCGCTGAATCCCGCGTGCTCCAGCAGCAAGGCCGCTTGCAGATCGATCAACGCGGGCCACACGGCGTTCGCTTCCGCCTCGAAGTGTTTGCGGGCGCGTTGCAGCAACGAGAGCGCGCGCTCCAATTCGCCCTGCCGTCCCGCGCATAAGGCCAGGAACACTTGAGCCTTCGCGCGTTCATAGCCCATGCCTAGTTTCTGGAAAGCGCGGGAGGCCCGGCGCGCCATTCCCGCGGCGTCCGAGATCAAGTTCAACTCGATCCACATCTCGGCTTGATCGAGATCGCACAGCGCGGCGTGATAAGTATCGCCCGCCCGCTTGGCTTCGCGCCGGGCGTCCTCGTAGAGATCGCGGGCGGCCAAGTAGTCGCCGCGCAAGAAGTAGAGATACGCGATGTTGTAATCGGCTTCGGCGATCAGCTTCGGCATGCCGTGCGCGGCGCTGTATTCGCGTGAGGCGCGGTGAGTCTCAAGCGCGTCGTGGAAACGGCTGAGGCTCAATTGGCAGACGGCCTTGTTGCGGAGCACCGCCGCGACGTCGCGCGGCTCGCCGTACTGGCGGAAGCGGCTTTCGACTTCCTCGTACAACGAAATCGCTTCTTCGAAGCGGTCCTGGCGGTACAGCAGATTCGCTACGTTTCCATCCAGGCGGGCCAGCCGCAGGTGCTCTCCCGCCTCCAGAAAAACGTCCCGTGCGTCGGCCGCCCACTGCAGCGCTTCCTCGTAGCGCGAAAGATAGATCAGCGTTTGGATCGCATTGCTGCGCGTGCGCGCGGCTTCGATGCGCTCGCCGTTTTGCTCGAAGAGCTGCAAGGATTCTTCAAATTTCGAAAGCGCCGCGTCGTAATCGTTCGCGGCCCAGCGCAGAATCGCCGCCGAACGCAACGTGAGTGCGCGGTCCTTCCGCGAGCCACTGCGCGTGGCGGCCGTCTCGGCTTCGCGCAATGAGCGCTCCGCTTGCGCCAGATCGCTTCGTACTTCAAGCGCAATCCGCTCGCATATTCTCTCCACCTCACTCACAGACTCATTCACAGCCCCATCGCCTCCAGGGCCTTGCGCAGTTTGTCCAAGCAGCGTCCGCGGTTGAAGCCGATCGAACCGGTGGCGAGTCCCAGTTCGCGGGCGAGCTCGTCGTAAGGTTTGGGTGGATCTTCGAGGAAAAGTCTGCGAATCAGTGTTGCGCAACGTTCGCTGAGTTTCCCCAGCGCGTCTGCCACCATCTGCGCGCGCTCCAGCGAGGCGAGCCGCTCCAGATGCTCGCCCGAGGCCGGGTCCGCTTCCATGCTGAGGTCGGCGTCGTCGTCTCCCCGCCCCAGGCGCTTCTTCTTCCACTTCAACGAGTGCCGCGCCGTTACCGTCATCAGCCAAGACCGCAACGAGTCGATCTTGCGGAGCCGCGGCAGCTCATGGTACAGATCCACACACACCAACTGGAAGATGTCCGCGGCGTCGTCCGCCTGCGCTCCGTAGCGGAAGGGAATCGCATAGATGAGGCGCTTGTACTTTTGCAGTAGCGATTCCCATGCGTCGCCATCTCCGGCCACGCACGCGCGCACCAACTTCTCGTCGTCCCACTGCGGTGTCGGTTTCTCCCCGCCCGCCAATACTTTCAACGCCTCCGGGATCACCGCGAGGCCTCCCAGCGCAGATCTTCCAATCCGAACCAAGCGTAGGGCGGCAGGATCGCCTTCCGCATTGGGCGCCAACCGGGCTTTGCGGCGCTGAGCAGATGCGGACTCGCGAAGCAGATGACTGGCAGGTTTTCCGCCGCCAGTTGCTGCATGCGCCGGAACAACGCGAACCTTTCTTTAGGACGGGGCTCGCTCATTTGGGCTCGCATCACGCGGTCGATCTCCTCCTCCCAGGCTTCGAGGCGCGTGGGGTTTAAGTTCCAAAAATGCGATCTGCCTTGCGATAGCCAAACCGGCATCTCGGGTCCGGGATCGGCGTCGCCGGCGGCGAGCGCCATGATCGCCGCGTCGTAATCCTTCTTCTCGAGAATGCGCGTTACGAGGCTGCGAAATTCCAAGGGCACTGTCTGCACGCGAATGCCCAGGGCGCGCAGGTCTTCGGCCATCAAGGTCGCCGCCCGGGCGTGTTGGGCGTTCGCGGCATTGAGCGCGAGGGTGAAGGCTACCGCCGCGCCAGCGCCGTCCTCCAACTGTCCTTGCGCGTTCCAGTGGAAACCTGCCGTGCGCAGTAAGGCCTTGGCGCGTTCGGTGGAGCGGGCGGGCCGGGCGATGTCGCTGGCGAACCAAGGCCGGTTGCCTGGGCTCACGGGTTGCCAGATGGCCGCCGCTCTACCCCCGTAGGCGAGCTTGCGAATTGCTTCGCGGTCAATCGCGAGCGACACGGCTTCACGAAACTCGCGCTTCCGGAACCACGCTTGCTTGGCCGCGACAGCCGGAGGAACAGCCGCCGGGCCGTTCAGGTTAAAGAAGAGGAAGTGGTACTCCAGGCTCGGCCCGGCGTCCACGAACTGGTAGGCCTTCGCTTGCAACTCAGCCGACAACGCCTCAAACGTATTCGCCGGTAATCGCGAGATCAGATCCAGCGCCCCTGCGCGAAACTGCAAGGCCTCCGCATTGGCGTCCGCGAAGAATCGCACGATGATCCGTTCCACGCTTCCCGCCGCGCGTTTTGCGCCATGAGCATTGCGGCTCAGCACCACCCGCTCCCCCGGCGCGTACTCCTGCGCGGCGAAAGGCCCCATCCCCGCGATCTCTTGTAGCGGACTTTTGAGGCTCCACGCCTCCGTCAGCTTTCCGGCGCGATAGGCGGCCTCCAGCTTGTGCTTGGGTACGATGAACAGAGAATCGAAGAGACGTTCGGCTGGAGCGTACGCTTCCGCGAATTCGAATCGCAACCCGCGCGGGCCGGTCTTCGCTACGGTCAATGGCTTGCCGCCGATCAATAGCAAGTCACGTTGCGGAGAATTCAGTTTCGGGTCGAGATAAAGCTGGAAGCTGAACAGGACGTCGTCCACGGTGCACGGCGCGCCGTCGGAGAAGCGCAGGCCTTCGCGAAGTGTGACGTCGATCTTTTTCCCATCGCGGGATACCGCCCACTTTTCGGCCAGCACGGCTTCCGTCCGGAGCGTCTCGCGATTGATGCGCACTAAGTCCGCGTGTACCAGCCGCAGCAAATCTCGTGTCGGCGTATCCACCGCCAAAACTGGATTCCACGTGCGCGGCTCGGTGCGCATGGATAGACGAAGCTCCCTTCCCGCGGATTCTTGCGCCCAGGCCGCGGCGCTCAAGATCCAAAGCCATGCCGCTAGCGTCGACCTCATGCTTCGTTCCCTTTCGCGTATCGCGACAGACTAAACACCACCAAGGCAAGCGTCAGCACCGGCGCGAACATCCACCATTGCGTCGTCAACACCGCGTATTCGCGCAAAGGCGCGAGCACGCTGCCCCAACTCACGATCGCCTCGCCCGGCCCCAAGCCGAGATAACTCAATGCAACTTCCGCCAAGACGAACTGCGGGAAAAGCGTCAACGCCATGCTTTGCAACGGCGCCATTGCCGCGGGCAACAAATGATCGCGCAGCACATGCCAGCGCCCCGCCCCCAGGCCCCAAGCCGCGCGCACGGGCTCGCTCTCTAGGCACTGCCGCACTTTCTGCCGGGTCACGCGAAACGGCGCGCCCGCTCCGGCGATTCCGATCGCCGCCATCGTGATCGCCAACACTTCGCCCGGCGCGGCGGAAAGCGGCAGTGCCGCGCGCACGATCAAGAGCAAGTAGAACCACGGCATCGAAAGCACGATGTCCACCGGCCGCGACAGCATCTCGTCCCAGATGCCGGGCGCAAGCCCCGCCGCCGCGCCCAGCAATGCGCCGTAGAGCAGCGCGAGCAACGTCGCGCCCGCGCCCGCGAGCAGGGAAGTACGCCCGCCATGCAAGGTCCGGGAGAAGACGTCGCGTCCGAACGCATCGCTCCCCATCAAGAAGCACGGATGGCCGCAACCGGGCTTCAGGTTCGCCGATTCACGATACTGCGTGTCTGGATCGTGCGGGCTGATCCATGGCGCCGCTAAGAACGGCAGCATCGCCAAGACCGGCCAGAACGATTTGCCGCTCATGCCAATGGCCTCCGGGTTCTTGGATCCGCGGCGAATTGCATCAAGTCGGCCGCTAAACTACCCGCGAGCCACACGCCCAACATTGCCATCGTCGCTCCCACCACCACCGGCAGATCCCGTGCGAGGATCGCGTTCCAGGCCAAGGGGCCAATGCCCGCGTAGCCCAACGTGCATTCCACCAATAAAGACGCGCTGAAGCCCCAGCCCAAGCTCAAACCCGCCAGGGCCGCGAGCTCGGGCGCGGCCGCGGGAAGGAGGTAACGGCTCGTCACGATCCACTCGGAAATCTCTTTCGTGCGCGCCGCCGCGACGAAGCTCTCGTGGGACGCGCGCAAGAGCGCCGCGCGCATTTGCCAGTACAAGCCCGGCGCCACACAGAGCGACAGCGCCGCCATCGCCCCCCAAGCGTTGGAGAGATCCCGTTGCGCATGGGCCAAAGCCCACGCGGCCAGAAGCACCAGCACCAGATCCGGCAGCGAGAGCAATCCAAATGTCAAACGTTGCGCGAAGCGGTCCGCCCAAGCGTCAGGCCGGCGCAGGGCCAGGCTCGCGAGTAGCCCCGCGATCGTCCACGCAAGGAGTAGCGCTCCGCACACCAACCAGAGGCTCTGAGCCAAGCGCGCCCATAGCAAGTCCCCCACCGGCATGCCGTTCGCGTAAGAGTTGCCCCAATTGCCCCGGCGCACTTCATTCATCCAAGCCCCGTAGCGTGTCACCCAAGTTCCCTCAATACCCAGGCGTTTCTCTTCGGCTTCGATGACGGACTGGGAACTCCGCGGATCGCTCCGCAAGTCACTGAGAAAGTCCCCCGGAGCTTGCACGGCGATAGAAAATAGGAGCGCCGAAGCGCCCGCCATCGTGAGCGCCGATGAAGCCAAGCGTCCCGCCGCGAATCGCATCCAGCCTTTCATGCCCAGCCTTTCATACCCAGCGCTCCGCTTCGATCATCGCTCGGGTCGCATTATGTTGCGGGTTCGCGAAAATCGCCGCCGTTCGCCCCTGCTCAACGATACGCCCCTCTTCTATGACGAGCATCCGCGTAGCCGCGCGTTCGATTAGTCGCGGCTCATGGCTGATCAGCGCCACGGCCAAGTTCCGCTCCCGGCGCCATGTGTCCAACAACGTCAGAAGCTCGTCTTGCAGGCCGAAGTCCAGCCCCGAAAACGATTCGTCCAACACCAAGAGATCGGGCCGCGCGCTGAACGCTCGCGCGAGTGCGATCCGCCGGCGTTGCCCTCCACTTAGTTCTCCAGCCCGGCGCTCTAGAAATTCGCGAGGCATCCGTACGGTTTCAAGCAACGCTGCGGCATCTAAGCCTTCCCGTACCGCTCCCGCCCGGGCCGCTTCTTCCAATATCCGCCTCACTGTCCATTGACGCGCCAACGACGCCCCCGGATCTTGAAATACAAGCTGCAGACGCCGGCGCTCGTTGCGCCCATATTTGCGCGAAACATCCCGTCCATCGAGTAGCCTCTCGCCGAAGCCAGGATCGGCATGCAAAGTCAACAAACGCGCCAGCGTCGATTTGCCCGATCCCGATACGCCGCAAATGCCAATAAATTCGCCACGTTCGATAGCGAGATCGATGTCCCGCAAGATCTCCCGCGCGCCATGCCGGAACCTCACGCGCCGCAGCTCGATGAGCGCGCCACTCATTGCGTCTGCCCGTCCATGTCCAAAACACGGTCCGCGATCGCCGCAAGCATTGGCCGGTTATGGCTCACCCACACCAATGCCAAGCCCCGCTCGCGGCAGATCTCTAACGCGAGCGTCACGATCTCTCTCTGCAATACCGGGTCCATGGCGGTAGTCGGTTCGTCGGCGAGTATGGCGTCCGGCCGTGCCGCCAGGGCTTGCGCAAAGGCCACGCGCTGCAATTCCCCACCGCTCATTTCATGTGGATACGCTCGCATGGCGCGCTTCGGGTCGGCCAATCGCACCTGCGCGAGCAGTTCTTCAAGTTTGTCGCGGTGCCTGTCCTTGGCGCAATGCGCGAGTTGTTCCCCCAAGCGCAGGTAGGGACTAAACGCCAACGAGGCTTCCTGCTCGATGTATGCCGTCTTACCCCAGCGTTCCACGCTTCCCGCGCTGATTCGCGCACCCGGAGGCAAATGGCCATGCAAGGCCCGCAGCAGCGTCGACTTGCCGCTGCCCGAGACTCCGGCGATGCCGAGTACTTCACCCGGCCCTACCACGCAAGATGCTTCTTTCACCGCGATCGATTCCCCGTAATGGATCGTCACGCGCCGCGCTTCGGCTACCAACATTGACCCTAGCTTCTCACGAGTGCGGCGAAAAGCCGGGCCACGCGCGTACGCGGCCCGGCTCTTCTAGGCGCGTGCTAAAGCGCCGAGCACTGATCCTCCTTCTTCCCGGCGCGGTTGCCGCCGCCCGCGGGCGCCGGATAGTTCTCCTTGCACTGCATGTTCTGCCGGATGGTGTTGTTCACGATGTTGGCGCCGCCAAAGTTCTTGAACATTTGGAAGTCGCCGCGAATGAACGCGCCCGATGCGAACAGAAACGCGGTGTTCTCTTCGTATTGAAAGTTGCCGTAGATGTTGGTCCCCGGCTGGATACCGCTCGCTTCGCTGGCCTTCTTGATCTGGACGTCGCCATTCACCGTGACGCCGCCGCCATTCAAGCGCACGAAGCGGCTGCCCTCGCTTTGCACGTTGCCGCCGATATACGTAGGCCCTTCGACGGTGAGCGACGAGCCGGTTTCGACTTTCACGTTGCCGTCGATACGGGCGTTCGAGATGGTGCAATTCGCTCCATCGGGGACGATCACGTTTTCGTGACGGCCGCTGAGCGAGCCGGTACAAATCGTGTCGTCCGCCCGCAAAGCCGGTAGCGCCATCGAAAACAACGCCGCCATCAAACAGACTGAGAGTTTCATATACATACTCCTGGGTGGGATTTTGGAGGCAGTTGTCTATGAGGGATCTTGGCGAGCCGGAAAAATATAGCTTGCGGCAAAAACAAACGCGCCCCGCACGGGGCGGGGCGCGTACTTCAGCGATGGGTGAGAACCGGGTGTCTTAGCGGCAGAGCTGAAGCACCGGCGCGGTGGCCGTATTGTTCTCGGCCACGCAGGAACCGCTCGGCGGAGCAAAGACGCGGATCAGACTCGGTGAAGTGAGGCCGTTGTTCAGGGCCGTCGTCACGCCGCCGTTGCCGCTCTCGATGCGAATATCGCCACCGGCTTGAATCCGGGAGACTTCGACCACCGCTTCGCCTTCAGTGGAGTTGCGGGAAGCCAGGATCACGACCGAACCGCCAGAAGCGATAGTCGTATCCGCGAATTTCGCGGAACCCTTCACCGCCGCGCCCGCGCCGGCCGTGACTGAAACCGATCCGGTGCCGGCGTCGAGGCTAACCTGCGAGGAGGTGATCTTGCCTTCATTGCCGCGGGCGGCTAGCGTGATGCCATTGGCCGCCGTCAACGTTGCGGAGGAGAGATCGAAGTTCGCCTGCGCGCCGGGGGCGATCAGCGATAGCGGACCGGCCGCCGCGCCGAGCGTGCTGTTCTGCAACTGGAAGGTGGCTTCGACGCCGGTGAAGCTGACGCTGAACGAGGTGCCCGCCAGAGCGCTAGCATTCACCAGCGAGAACGTGGAGCGCGCGCCGCCCGAGATGCTCACGCCGCCTGCGGCTTCAATGGCGTTCTGTTGGCCGGAGTAGGTCATCGAGGCGCTCACTTCGCCCGAGGCGCCTAAAGCGATCGTGACGTTGCCCGAGGTGGCGTCGACCGTGGATTCACTGAGGATCAGCTTTGACGCCGAACCTTCGGTGATCTGCACGCTGGGCGCGGAGAAGAAGCTCTTCACGAGCGTCACTTCCGCGGTGGGTCCGGCCTGGAACACCAGCGGCCCGGCGAATGTGAAGGCTGCCTGATCGGCCTCGAGCTTCGAGCCGGTCTGGAAGTTAACGCGGCAGCCCGTGTTGATCGCCGTGACGGCGGGCGCGGTACCGAGGATCTTCACCGGCGCGCGGAGGACGACGGTATTCATCGGGCTTGTTTCGCACAATTGCTTGAATTGCAAAGGCGTAATGTCTTGAGCGAATCCAGCGGCGGCCGCGGCCAGCGAGAGGGCGCCGTTGGTAATGAGTTGACGTAGCATCTTTCGATTTCCTTGTTTGAATGTCAGTCGTTCTGACTGTCATCGTCTAAGGGGCGGACGAGGAGCGGGAAAATAGAGGGGGCTTTGAAAAATTCGAAGGTCGCCCCTCAATTCCGTTCTGCTCTAGCTCAAGCGACGGAGAGCGCATTGTGCCGCGTAACGGACGATACCGCTTGGATCCTGCACGACGAAGTCCCATGTAGGTGGCAAGGCGTCGAGGATGCTGGCGTGGATGGTCTCTCGCATTCGATGCCATCCGCAAGCGGGAACGCTCGCGAATTCGAGTTACCTTTGTGAAGCGAGGCTATGTTGTGGACGCGCAACGCATCGAAACGCACTTAATGATCGCGGCGGGGCACTTCATGGAGGCCAAACGTTCGATATTGGCCTTCGTTGAAGACTTCGAGAAGCTCCCGCCGGGCCCGGCGCGTTTGGAGTGTCGAGGTAGGGCGTATCGATTCGAGTTTTTTCTCAACCACTTCTGCCTGCGAACCATGGGTGAACGATTGGACATTACGCCCCTGTGGCCATTCCAATACTGGTTCATCCCGCTGGAAGCCGCCGAGGTTGAATCACGCGCCGGAGAGTCATTGCTTCTTGAGCCTGAGTTTGCCGCTCATCTCTTCAAGGCGAACGAGCACTGCACTGTGGCGTTGATCTCGTTGCTTGAGACCGGGGCTGGCGACGCGTGCGTGAAAACGGGACTGTATAGCCCTAGGTTCAACCCGCTGGCGGGCGCGATCGCGGTGCGGGAAATTCTGGTGGGGTGGTGGAATCTGTGCGCCTCGACGGCTGGTGGCCTCTCGACGGAAGATCCGTACTCTGACGCGGCGCTTCGGGCCAATGCCACACGACGGGCTTCCGCACTGCTCGATGGCTGAGTTTGCGAGGTGGGAAACCTTTCCTTGCATACGCGCAGGTCTTCGAATTTGCCATCCATGCGGAATGCGGTGAGCACGCCCGCGCTTTCTCGCAAGCCGGGCGAAAAGCGCCTGATGCGGACGATCTAGGCGCGCGTTCCCCGCCGGTGATAATTGCGGCAGTCACGCCACAAAGAAAAATTCTCGTCCCGCATTGACGCGGTGCACATGCAACTGGCCCGGAATTCGGCTCCCCCCAGTCTTATCCTTTGCCCGCGATGCAACAAGTACGGAACGTCGAACGAGTGGCTGGGAATCGAGCGGCTGCGCCATTTCGGACAGCACCGCCGCCAAAATATCGAGGAACGAAGGTAACGCGGGTTCGCAAGCCGCGCGCCGGATCGCTCGCCAACCTCTTGGGGCGCGATCCCTATCGGAAATATCACGGAACGAAGATAACGCCCCCGTGCAGCAGCGGCGCTTGCAAAACAATAAGCCCACCGAAGTTTCGCTCCGGCGGGCTTTGGTTGCTTGGTTGTGGGTCTCGGTTACTCGACGTCGCCCATCGGGGACGGTTCGTCGTCGTCGAGACCACCCGCGAAGAGGCTCTTCGCGTCGTCGTCGAAGACGCTCAAGGCGTCCATCGGATTCTCGGGCTCTTGTTCCACCGTGTCCACGATGTCCTCGCCCGCGATGCGGGCGCGGCGGTAGTATTCGAGACCCGTGCCGGCTGGGATGAGACGGCCCATGATGACGTTTTCCTTGAGGCCACGCAGGTAGTCGACCTTGCCGTTGATGGCGGCTTCGGTGAGTACGCGAGTGGTTTCCTGGAAGCTCGCCGCGGAGATGAACGAGTCCGTCGAGAGCGAAGCCTTCGTGATGCCGAGCAGCACGGGGTTGCCACGCGAGGGACGCCCGCCCGATTCAATGGCGCGGGTGTTCTCTTCCTTGAACTTGAAGCGGTCGACCACTTCCTCGGGGAGGAAGTCGGTGTCGCCGATGTCGTCGATCTTCACCCAGCGCAACATCTGGCGGACGATCACCTCAAGGTGCTTATCGTTGATGTTGACGCCCTGAAGGCGATAGACTTCCTGGACTTCGTTGACGAGGTACTTTTGGAGTTCGGTTTCGCCCAACACCGCGAGAATATCGTGCGGGTTGCGCGGGCCGTCCATCAGAGGCTCGCCCGCCTTGACGCGCTCGCCTTCCTGGAAGTTGATGTGCACGCCGCGCGGAATCTGGTATTCCTTCACGGTGCCATCGTCGCCGGTGATGCTGATCTTGCGGTAGCCCTTCGTCAATTCGCCGAAGTGGATCGCGCCGGTGATCTCGGCGATGATCGCCGGATCGTGGGGTTTGCGGGCTTCGAAGAGTTCGACGACGCGGGGAAGACCGCCGGTGATGTCCTTGGTCTTCGTGGTGGCGCGGGGCAGCTTGGCGATAACGTCGCCGGCGTGGACCTCGGCGCCGTCGCCCACGAGCATGTGCGCGTGGGTCGGCATCAGGTAACGCCGTTCGTCGGCCTTGGTGCCGCCTTCGGGACGAATGATGATCGTGGGGATCTTCTTGTCGTCGGTCGAGTCGATCACCACGTATTGGCTCATGCCCGTGATTTCGTCGACCTGCTCGGTCATGGTGACGCCATCGATCATGTCCTTGAAGTGGACGACGCCGGTGACTTCGCTCAAGATCGAGAACGCGAAGGGATCCCACTCGAGAACGACCTGGTTTTGCTTGACCGGCGCGCCCTCTTCGATGAGGACCTTCGCGCCGTAAACGACCGGGTAGCGTTCCTTTTCGCGGCCCTTCTCGTCGACGATGACGAGGATGCCGGAGCGGTTCATGGCGATCAACTGGCCGCTCTTGTCCTTGATGGTGGTGATGCCGTCGTAGCGGATGTAACCATCGGACTTCGAGTCTTGCGTCGATTGCTCGGAGTGCGCGCTGGCGGTGCCGCCGACGTGGAAGGTACGCATGGTGAGCTGCGTGCCGGGTTCGCCGATGGACTGCGCGGAGATAATGCCGACGGCTTCGCCGCGCTCGACCATGCGGCCGGTGGCGAGGTTGCGACCGTAGCAGAGCTGGCAAACGCCGCGCTTGGATTCGCAAGTGAGCACCGAGCGGATTTCGACGCGCTCGATACCCGCCGCTTGGATCGCGGTGGCCTTCTCTTCGGTGATCTCTTCGTTGGCGTGGACGATAACGCTGCCTTCGAAGTCGAGCTGATTCTCTTGCGCGACGCGGCCGATGATGCGGTCGCGGAGCGGTTCGATGATTTCGCCGGCCTCGATGATGGGCTCGACGTAGATGCCGTTCTTGGTGCCGCAGTCGTACTCGGTGATGATGACGTCCTGGGCCACGTCGCAGAGGCGGCGGGTGAGGTAGCCGGAGTCCGCGGTTTTCAGCGCGGTATCGGCCAAGCCCTTACGGGCGCCGTGCGTCGAGATGAAGTACTGCAACACGTTCAAGCCTTCGCGGAAGTTCGCGGTGATCGGCGTTTCGATGATTTCGCCGTTCGGCTTAGCCATCAAGCCGCGCATACCGGAGAGCTGGCGGATCTGTTGCTTCGATCCGCGCGCGCCGGAGTCGGCCATGATGTAAATCGGGTTGAGGTAGCGGCCGGTACGGTCGTCCTCTTCCATGAGTTTGAACATGGCGTCGGAGACCTGGTCGGTGACGCGCTGCCAGATTTCGATGGTCTTGTTGTAGCGTTCGCCGTTGGTGATGGCGCCGTCGTTGTACTGCTGTTGGACTTCGATCACTTGGCGTTCGGCTTCGGTGACGAGCTTGGGCTTCACGCTCGGCACGACCATGTCGTCGATGCCGATCGAAACGCCGCCGCGCGTGGCGTAGTGAAAGCCGAGGGCCTTCACTTCGTCGAGCATCGCGACCGTCGGTTGCAGGCCGAAGCGCAGGTAGCAATACTGCACCATCTGCGTGAGGCCCTTCTTCTTCAAGAGACCGTTGATGAAGGGGATCGGCTCATTGGTCACCGAGGCGATGGCGCGTTGCAGCACGTCGTTCAAGATCACGCGGCCGACGGTGGTGTCCATGTACTGCTTGACGTACTCGACGGGCTCGGTGAGGATGACGTTCTGCGAATCGAAGGCCTTGGTGAGGTCAACGACCTTACCGGTGTAGCGCAGGCGGATCGGGGAGAGCGTTTCGACTTCGCCCATTTCGAGCGCGATCAAAACGTCGTCCACCGAAGCGAAGGTGCGGCCTTCGCCCTTGGTGCCGGGGCGCGCTTTGGTGAGGTAGTAGAGGCCGAGCACCATGTCCTGCGTGGGCGTCGCGATGGGCGCGCCGTGGGCGGGGGACAGGATGTTGTTGGCCGAGAGCATCAGGGTCGAGGCTTCGATCTGCGCTTCGGGCGAGAGCGGAATGTGGACGGCCATCTGGTCGCCGTCGAAGTCCGCGTTGAAGGCGGTACAAACGAGCGGGTGGAGCTTGATGGCTTTGCCTTCGACGAGCACCGGCTCAAAGGCTTGGATGCCGAGGCGGTGGAGCGTGGGGGCGCGGTTCAACAGAACCGGGTGGTCCTTGATGACTTCTTCGAGGATGTCCCACACGACGGGATCTTGCTGCTCGACCAATTCCTTGGCTTGCTTGATCGTCGTGCAGTGGCCGCGCTGTTCGAGGCGATGGTAGATGAAGGGCTTGAAGAGTTCGAGCGCCATCTTCTTCGGCAAACCGCACTGGTGCAGGCGGAGTTCGGGGCCGACGACGATGACCGAACGGCCGGAGTAGTCGACGCGCTTACCGAGGAGGTTTTGACGGAAGCGGCCTTGCTTGCCCTTCAAAGTGTCGGAGAGCGACTTCAAGGGGCGGTTGTTCGCGCCACGCAGAACGCGGCCGCGGCGGCCGTTGTCGAAGAGAGCGTCGACGGCTTCTTGCAACATGCGCTTTTCGTTGCGGACGATAACGTCCGGAGCGTGGAGCTCGATCAACTTCTTCAAGCGGTTGTTGCGGTTGATGACGCGACGGTAGAGGTCGTTCAAGTCCGACGTAGCGAAGCGCCCGCCGTCCAGCGGCACGAGAGGACGCAAGTCCGGCGGGATGACGGGGAGGACGTCGAGGATCATCCATTCGGGCTTGTTGCCGCTCTTGCGGAAGCTCTCGGCCACGCGCAGGCGCTTGGCGAATTTGAGCTTCTTCTGAGCGGAAGTTTCCGTCTTCATCCGCTCGCGGATTTCGACCGAGAGGGAATCGCAATCGACCTTCTTGAGCAGTTCCTTGATGCCTTCGGCGCCCATCATCGCGATGAAGCTGCCGTAGCCGAATTGCTGGTCGAGGGCGCGCTTGCGTTCGTCGGAGATCACTTCGCCAACGGAGACTTCGTCCGCGGCGGTGCCGGGATCGACGATCACGTAGGCTTCGAAGTAGAGGACGCGCTCGAGTTCACGCAGGGTGATGTCGAGCAGGTAGCCGATGCGCGAGGGCAGGCCCTTGAAGAACCACACGTGGGAGCAGGGGCTCGCGAGTTCGATGTGGCCCAAGCGTTCGCGGCGGACGCGCGACAGCGTGACTTCGACGCCGCACTTGTCGCAAATAACGCCGCGGTGCTTCATGCGCTTGTACTTGCCGCACAAGCATTCCCAGTCGGCGACGGGCCCGAAGATGCGGGCGCAGAAAAGACCGTCGCGTTCCGGCTTGAAGGTGCGGTAGTTGATGGTTTCCGGCTTGGTGACTTCGCCGTGCGACCAGTTGATGATCTTTTCGGGAGAGGCCAGCGAGATGCGGATCGAATCGAAGTCCGCGATCAAGTTGGCGCGATCGTAAGGGGAGGAACGATACATGCTTTTGCCTTTCTCCTATTTCCTTTAGTGTTTCAGTCGCTCTTCCAGGCGGGTCAGGCGGTTGTCAAGTTCGACGACCTTGCCGGTGAGAATGTCAAATTTAGTGGCAAAGGATGCACTCAGCGCTTCCAGCCGAGTTTCTTGCCGATCCATGCGGCCATCAAGGCGCGACTCCATGGATGTGATCTTGGTGCTTAGATTGTTGAACAGCACCGTGTTCATGAGAATCCCGAGTAGAACGGTGAGTGAGGGAATTACGATGGCGAGATAGAGCTGAACGTCGGTCATGGCGATCAGCTTTAGTCGGCCGCCAGCGCGGTGTCGGCTGGGGCTTCTTCGTCGTCGGTGGACTTCTTCATCTTCATCAGTTCGACGTCGAGGCAGAGGCTCTGGAGTTCGCGGATCAAGACGTTGAAGCTTTCCGGCACGCCGGGTTCGGCGGCGGCTTCGCCCTTGACGATGGCTTCGTAGATCTTGGCGCGGCCGTAGACGTCGTCGGACTTCGCGGTCAGCAATTCTTGGAGGATGTACGCGGCGCCGTAAGCTTCGAGCGCCCAAACTTCCATTTCGCCGAAGCGCTGGCCGCCGAACTGCGCTTTACCACCCAGCGGTTGCTGCGTGATGAGCGAGTAGGGTCCGATGCTGCGGGCGTGGATCTTGTCGTCGACCAAGTGGCTCAGTTTGAGCATGTAGATGTAGCCGACGGTGACGGGTTGTTCGAAGGCCATGCCCGTCATGCCGTCGACGAGCTTGATCTTGCCGGAGCTCGGCAGATTCGCCTTGGCCAACTGCTCCTTGATGTCCTTTTCGGAAGCGCCGTCGAAGACGGGTGTCGCGAACTTGACGCCGAGCGCGCGAGCGGCCCAGCCCAAGTGGGTTTCGAGGATCTGGCCGACGTTCATACGGCTGGGAACGCCGAGCGGATTCAGCACGATTTCAACGGGCGTGCCATCCGGCAAGTAGGGCATGTCCTCTTCGGGCACGATGCGCGCGATGACGCCCTTGTTGCCGTGGCGGCCGGCCATCTTATCGCCGACGCTCAGCTTGCGCTTCATCGCGATGTAGCACTTGACCATCTTGATGACTCCGGGCGGGAGTTCATCGCCCTTCTTCAGCTTCGCCTTCTTCTCTTCGGTGATCTTTTCGAGCACCGCGATCTGACGCGAGGTCATGTCTTCGATTTCGTCGAGCTTCTCGTTCAAGAGCGGATCGCGCTTGTCGAGTTTCATGCGCTTGAGATCGCGGGAGCGGATGGTTTCGAGAACCTCGCGCGTGATCTCTTGGCCCTTGCCCATCAGCTTGCGATTCGTCTTTTCGTCGTGGAGGTCGGCTTGGAGAACGCGGCCGCCGAGCAACTGCTCGAGACGTTTGGAGCGTTCGTCGTTCAGGATGCGCTTTTCGTCGGCGAGGTTGCGCTCGAGGCGAATGACTTCTTCTTCCTGGATCAAGCGGGAACGCTCATCGAGGTCGGCGCCCTTGCGGGAGAAGACCTTCGCGTCCACAACCACGCCTTCGATGCCGGGCGGGCAATAGAGCGAAGCGTCCTTCACGTCGCCGGCCTTTTCGCCGAAGATCGCACGGAGGAGTTTCTCTTCCGGGGTCAACTGCGTTTCGCCCTTCGGGGTCACCTTCCCGACGAGGATGTCGCCGGGCTTGACGGTGGCGCCGATGCGGATGATGCCGGAATCGTCGAGGTTACGCAAGAAGCTCTCCGAGATGTTCGGAATATCGCGCGTGATTTCCTCGGGCCCGAGCTTGGTGTCGCGGGCTTCGATTTCGAACTCCTCGATGTGGATCGAGGTGTAGTAGTCTTCCTTCACCAACTTCTCGCTGACGACGATGGCGTCCTCGAAGTTGTAGCCGCGCCAGGGCATGAACGCGACGAGCACGTTGCGGCCAAGGGCGAGTTCGCCCTTGTCGGTGCAAGGTCCGTCGGCGAGCACGTCGCCCTTCTTGACGCGTTGGCCCTTTTCGGCGATGGGCTTCTGGTTGATGCAGGTGTTCTGGTTCGAGCGCTTGAACTTGGTGAGCGGGTAGATGTCCGCGCCGACTTCGCGCGACATCTGGCCTTCGGCCACGCCGCCGCCATCCACGCGCACGATGATGCGTTCGGAGTCGACCGAATCGACTACGCCCGAGCGCTTACAGATGACGACCGCGCCGGAGTCGCGCGCGGTGACGCGCTCCATGCCGGTGCCGACGACGGGCGAATCCGCGCGGAGCAGCGGGACGGCCTGGCGTTGCATGTTCGAGCCCATGAGGGCGCGGTTGGCGTCGTCGTTTTCGAGGAAGGGAATCAAGCTGGCGGCGACGCTGACGAGCTGCTTCGGCGAGACGTCCATGTACTCGATCTCATTCACGTTCTTCAGGACGAAGTTGCCGGCCTGGCGGGCGTTCACGAGTTCCGAGGTGATCTTGCCCTTTTCATCGAGCGGCACGTTGGCCTGCGCGATGGTGTACAAGTCCTCTTTCCAGGCGCTTAGGTAGTCGCAGTGGCTTTCGTATTCGGCGTGCTGCTTGTCTTTCCCGAGGGCCTTGTTGGCCTTCTCCATTTCGGAGCGCTTCATCACGTCGTTCACTTTGAACGGCGTGTCGCCGGGATTGAGGACGCGAATCTCGTCGACCACCACGCCGCCCTCGACGCGCCGGTAGGGCGATTCGATGAAGCCGTAGTCGTTGATGCGCGCGAAGCAGGAGAGCGAAGAGATGAGACCGATGTTCGGGCCTTCCGGCGTCTCAATCGGGCAGATGCGGCCGTAGTGCGTCGTGTGGACGTCGCGGACTTCGAAGCCCGCGCGTTCGCGCGAGAGACCGCCGGGTCCAAGCGCGGAGAGACGGCGCTTGTGCGTGATTTCGCTCAGCGGGTTCGTCTGGTCCATGAACTGCGAGAGCTGCGAGGAGCCGAAGAATTCGCGGATCGCGGCCATGACGGGCTTGGCGTTCACCAAGTCGTGCGGCATCGCGGTCGACATTTCCTGGTAGACGCTCATCTTTTCCTTGATGGCGCGTTCCATGCGGACGAGGCCGATGCGGAACTGGTTCTCCAGCAACTCGCCGACGGCGCGGACGCGGCGGTTGCCCAAGTGGTCGATGTCGTCGACGGCGCCGATGCCGCGGCGAAGCTTCAGCAGGTACTTGATGGTGGCGATGAAATCGCCTTCGTCCAGCGTGCGGCGGTCGAGCGGGTTGTTGCCCGAGTAGCCTTCCGGCGCGTACTGCTCGTTCTCGTGGATCTTGATGTTGAACTTCATGCGCCCGACGCGCGAGAAGTCGTACTTGCGGGCGTCGAAGAACATGCCCTGGAAGAGCTGCGTGGCCGTGTCGACGGTGGGCGGATCTCCGGGGCGGAGCTTGCGATAGATTTCGAGCAAGCTCTCGTTCTGGCTCTTCTTCTCATCCTTGCGGATGGTTTCGGAGATGACGATGCCGACTTCGTCGCGCTCGGGGAAGAAGATTTCGAAGTCTTCCTTGCCGGCTTCGAGGAACTTGGCGATGTGGGTTTCGAGGAGCTTTTGGTTCGCTTCGGCGATGATTTCGCCGGTCTCCATGTCGATCACGTCGGCGGCGAGATGCGCGCCTTCGAGATCGGCCGGGGCGACTTCGACGTCGTGGATCTTGCTTTCCTTAAGGGTCTTGTAGACCGAGGAGGTGATCTTCTTGCCTTGCGCGACGACGACATCGCCGTTCTTGGCGGTGACGGCGTAAGTGAGCTTCTGGCCCTTCAACGCATCGCCGACGCTCATCAGGATCTTGCCCTTCTTGAGGGTGATCTTCGAGAGCGTCTCGCTGTAAAAGGCTTTGATGATCTGTTCGTCGGTCTTCAGGCCTAATGCACGAAGAAACACTGTGCCGTAGAACTTACGCTTCCTGTCGATGCGGACGAAGAGGTAGTTCTTGTTGTCGTATTCGAACTCGACCCAGGAGCCGCGGTAGGGAATGATCTTACCGAGGAAGTAGCCTTGCGTTTGGACGCGTTCAAAGAAAACGCCGGGCGAGCGGTGGAGCTGGCTGACGATGACGCGCTCAGTGCCATTGATAACGAAGGTGCCGTTCGGCGTCATCAGCGGAATTTCGCCGAAGAAGACTTCCTGCTCCTTGATGTCGCGGACGGTGCGGGCCTTGGGGTCGGGGTTCTCGGGATCCTTGTCGTAGACGGTCAGGCGGATGGTCACCTTGAGCGGGGCGCTGAAGGTCATGCCGCGCTCTTCGCACTCCGGAATGTCGTACTTCAACTGCAGGCCGACGGGGTCGCCGCAACGGTTGCAGAAGGTAACGATGTTCTTGTTGAAAGTGCCGCAGGCGTGGCAGAGTATGTCGCCGGCGTGGAAGGGGTCCGTCTTGATCGTCGAACCGCAATGACGGCAGACGCTGCGCAGATGGTTCAGGCCCTTGAGGGCGCTACACTTGCATTCCCAGTTGCCGATCGCGTAGTCGACGAAGTCGAGCTGCGAGAGGCCGCGGAAGTCGGTGATCGGGAAAACGCTTTTGAAGACGCTTTGCAGGCCGATTTCGTCGCGTTCGTCGGGAAGAAGGTCCATCTGGAGGAAGCGCTCATAGCTCATCTTCTGCACTTCGATCAGGTTCGGGATGGGAATCGAACTCTTGATGCGGGAGAAGTCGACGCGCACGATAGGCTTCGAAGACAGGGAAGCCGGCGAGAAATTCGCCGGACTTGAAGAGGTTTGTTGCATTTGGTGCAAGACTCCGGGGTCCGCGTATGCGGACGAGCTTCAGCAAAAGAACACCGACCAAAATCCGGCCCCAGGGGCTAAAACCCTGGCTCTCCGGGGATTGGCATGTCGTCACGAAAGAAAAATTGTGGTGGGGCTAATTGAGGATTGGCTAGCCAGACTTCAAGATAACAATTTGTAATGGCCCTGTCAAAAAGCAGTCTTGTCCAATACAAGATGAGCCTGAACGGGAAGGCGATTCCAACGCAAGAAG